>ERZ1673695.7-NODE-7-length-483709-cov-30.761046_pt1 | contig 483709 bp, 377 predicted proteins | sample MGYA00580225_ERZ1673695 | MGnify/ENA primary metagenome ERZ1673695 (study PRJEB41218, sample SAMN15661739) | gut metagenome | host: Homo sapiens | place: Canada: London | collected 2015-08-20/2019-03-30 | study: EMG produced TPA metagenomics assembly of...
GGTATGAAAGATTATTGTGCTGAAAATGAGAAGAATGCGTCCAGTATTTTTGGAAATGCATTCCTGAATGTTCTTAGGATCATCCTGAACCAATTACAGGCAAATCTCATCACTATCATTGATTCAAATTTTTCAGAAATGAAACTTATATCTAAATTAATAATTGGGGGAAGTATTTTACTGCTCCCCTTGAACTCTTACGCTCAGATCACGAAGGGACTGAGTTATCAAGCAGAGACTGGAATCAGTTTTAGCGGAGGGGAACATACTCCTTTCTGGCTGACAGCAAATAAACAAGGACTTTCGTCCATTGAGAAGAATAACGGATATCTGCGTGCCGGAATCTTCCGGGAGTTGGAAAACGATAAACGTTTCTCATATGCTTTCGGGGCAGATCTGGCTGTGGCCTATAATTTTACATCGACTTTTGTGGTGCAACAATTGTATGCGGATCTGAAATATCGTTGTCTGGGAGTTAGTATAGGTAGTAAAGAAAGACACAGTGAATTCAATAATCCGCTTTTAAGTAGCGGTGGCTTGACATTTTCAGGTAATGCCCGTCCGGTTCCGCAAGTTCGTATCGGTATTCCGGAATATACCATTGTACCGGGGACAAAAGGATGGCTGGCTTTCAAAGGCCATATCGCTTATGGTATATTTACAGACGATGGCTGGCAGAAGGATTTCGTGGCTCCGGGGAATAAATATACGGAACATGTACTCTATCATTCCAAAGATTTGTATGTGAAGATCGGTAATCGAGAGAAATTTCCACTGATTTTGGAAGGAGGTTTGGAAATGGCAGCCCAATTCGGTGGAAATGCATTTATTGGAGACCAAAAGATTGATATGCCGAATGGAATAAAGGATTTCTTTAAAGTGTTTATTCCGAGCGGAGGTGGCAGTGAAACTCCAACAGGGGAACAAACAAATGTTTACGGAAACCATTTAGGTAGCTGGAATTTTTCGTTAACCTGGTATGCTCCACAAGATTGGACAATTCGCCCTTATTACGAACATTATTTTGAAGATCATTCACAGATGTTCGGGGAATATGGTTGGAAAGATTGCCTGGCGGGAATAGAAATAACATTTCCAAAAAATCCCGTCGTTAGCAGTTTCGTTTACGAATATATTTCAACAAAAGATCAGACTAGTCCCGTTTATTGGGATCATACACCGGAAATACCGGAACAGATAAGCGGAGCAGATAATTATTATAACCATTATATCTATAGCGGATGGCAACATTGGGGAATGGGAATCGGAAACCCTCTTGTCATGTCTCCCATCTACAATAACGACGGAGATATTGTTTTTAAAAGCAATCGGATGCAGGGACATCATTTTGGAATCATGGGTAACCCTTGTGCCGATCTGCAATACCGTATCCTTTTATCCGTTACCCGCAATTGGGGAACCTATGCGTTACCTTTTTATGAGATCAAAAAAAACGGCAATGCTCTAGCCGAGTTAAAATATATGCCTCATCAATTGAAAGGTTGGGATTTTACTGCTTCACTAGGGATAGACAGGGGAGCTATGTTAGGTAAAAGTGCCGGTGGTATGTTAACAATCAGAAAAACAGGATGGATACGATGAAAAGATATACAATAGCTGTGCTGCTGGTACTGATAGTTAGTGCTTGCGGAAAAACACCTATCAACGGTGACCTGGATGGGCGTTGGCAAATAATGAAAATAGAATATACTTCCGGAGAAGAAGAAACACCGGAGCGGACTTACTACAGTGTGGCTTTGCATACAATCAACCTGATGCAAGTCGGAGGAACCAGTCAAACTGGAAATATGGAATATACCGGAGATTCACTATTTGTAGTCATGCCGATCAGTACAGTTGAAAACTTATTACCATTTGGCATGAACGGGACGGAACAACGTTTCGGTGTCAAAGAATTAACATCGAAACATCTGGTTTTACAATCAGATTATGCGCGGTTGGAATTCAGAAAGTTTTGATACTACTCTCTCCTAAATCGAAATAATAAAAACAAATAACAATATGAATATCATAATCAGAAATGTATTATTGGGGGGATTGCTATGGCTGGCAGTACCATTGGCGGCACAGGTTCCCCAGGATTTGATTGATAAGGCAAAAGCTGCGGGAATGACAGATGATCAGATACAGCAGGAAATTGCTAAGAGAATGGGACAATCAGGCGCAAGCCAAACAACTTCCAGGGCCTCCGATGCAGTAATTTCTGACCGGGTTATTGCTACTACTCCGGGCGAGGATAGTATCTCTCCGGAAGAACAACGCAAAAGGAATCTGCCGGAAAACGATTTGAAAGAAACTGTTTTCGGACGAGAGATATTTTCTAATAAGAATCTGTCTTTTGAACCGGATCTGAATATTCCGACTCCTAAAAACTATATCCTGTCAGCCGGAGATGAATTGCTGATCAATGTCTGGGGAGATTCAGAACTGAATCTGAAACTGAAAGTTTCTCCCGAAGGAACAATTCTTATCCCTAATCTAGGCCCGGTATCTGTCAGCGGATTGACTATCGAAACTGCCGAAAACCGTATCCGACAGGAATTGGGACGGATCATGTCTACCCTATCGGGAAATACCGATGGAGCCAATACATTTGTATCTGTCAGTCTAAGTCAGATACGCAGCATCAAAGTCAATATTGTAGGTGAAGTCGTTGCTCCGGGAACCTATACCCTACCCTCTTTTGCCACTCTGTTCAATGCTTTGTATGCGGCAGGCGGAGTGAATGAGATCGGTTCGCTTCGCGGAATCAAAGTATACCGCAACAGTAAGGAAGTTGCAAAATTAGATGTATATGATTATCTCCTGAATGGCAAATACAATACGAATATCCGTTTGGAAGAGAATGATATGGTGATCGTTTCACCTTACGATCAGTTGGCTGTGGTTCGTGGAAAAGTAAAACGTAACCGCATTTTCGAAATGAAAAAAGGGGAAACTTTACAACAACTGTTGAACATGGCCGGAGGTTTTACCGGGGATGCCTACAAAAAAGATGTCCGTATTAAGCGAAAAGCCGATAGCCGTTATCAAATAGCGACTGTTACGGAAGATAAATATCCGACCTTTGCGATGATGGATGGCGATTCTTTGTTGGTAGACTCAGTGATCCCTTTTTACGAAAACCGTCTGACAGTGACAGGAGCAGTCTGGCGTCCGGGAGAATATGAGTTGAATGGTGCAGTACATACCGTAAAAGGATTGATCAACCAGGCAGCCGGCCTGAAAGGTGATGAATTTACCGGCCGTGCCCAGATTACCCGTTTGAATCCGGATTTCACAACAACAGTTGTAGCCGTAGATATCCGGGGAATCCTGAATGGTACATCTCCGGATATAGAACTCAAACCGGAAGACATATTAAATATTCCATCCCTGTTTGATCTTCGCGAGCCTTATACGATCAAAGTAAGCGGAGCAGTGAATTATGTAGATACAGTCCTGCCCTACCGAAACAATCTGACGGTGGAAGATGCCATTATGATGGCCGGAGGTTTGAAGGAATCGGCAGCAACGGTCAATGTGGAAGTAGCCAGAAGAATTAAGGATACAAAAACTTACGAAAACAGTAATCGTACAGCCGAAGTGTTCAACTTTGAGTTGAATGACAATTTAGGACTGATATCCGTTGATGGAAAAAATAGTAATTCAGTCTTTACCCTTGAACCTTTCGATGAGGTGTATGTGCGTTTCTCACCAGGATATCAGGAACAGCAAGTAGTAAAGGTTGATGGTGAAATCACTTTCTCCGGTGATTACGTATTGGCAGAAAAGAACTCCCGTCTGAGTAATATCATAGCCAAAGCCGGAGGGATAACCCCTGATGCCTATGTAAAAGGAGCAAGCCTGAAACGCCAGTTGACAGAAGATGAGATGCGCCGCCTGGAAACTCTGCTGCAACTGAGTTCCAATAAACAGAGCCGTGACTCGGTGGCTTTGTCACTGGAAAATATCAAAAATTATTCAGTCGGCATCGATTTGGAAAAAGCACTGGCTAATCCGGGAAGTGCCCACGATGTGGTATTGCGTGATGGGGATGAGCTTTATATTCCACAATTACAAAGTACAGTTAAGATAAATGGAGCCGTAACCTATCCGAACAGTGTGACCTATACTGAAGGAATGTCTGTTGGAAATTGTCTTTCACAAGCCGGTGGATACAATGATATTGCCCGTAAATATCCGATCGTAATCTATATGAACGGCAAGGTTGCTACAACGAAAAAATGCTTTATCTTCTTCAAACGATATCCAAAGGTAGAACCGGGATGCGAAATCGTCGTTCCGACTAAGACGCAACGCGATCGTAAAACCAGCCTGGCGGAAGTTCTGAGCATAGCCAGTTCAACCACTTCGATGGCAGCTATGGTCACCTCTATCATTAATACAATGAAATAATTTTCAATTTTCAATCTTTAATTTTCAATTAACAAGGTGGATATGATTCAAATGAACACTCCTGACACAGATAATGCACAGGAGATCGATTTAATAGAATTGGCTAAGCGGTTGTGGGGGGAACGCAAATTTATTTTTAAATGTTGCGGAATTGCAGTTGTTGTCGGTCTTGTCGTAGCTTTCAGCATACCGAAAGAATATAGTACAACCGTAAAACTGGCACCCGAAACATCCGACCCATCCAAAAAGATGGGGAATCTGGGTGGATTGGCAGCCATGGCAGGGATTAACCTGAACAGTTCTTCGGGAGCAGATGCCATCTCTCCGGACCTGTATCCGGATGTAGTCAGCAGTATTCCTTTTTTACTGGAGTTATTCCCCGTACAGGTGACAAATGAGAAAGGAGATTATTCTGCATCCTTATATGATTATATGAATGAGGATCAGAAAAGGGCGTGGTGGAGTTATGTGGTACAGGCTCCCTTTAAGCTGTTGGGTGTTGTGAAAGATTTGTTCTCAAAAGAAGAACCGGTAAGTAGTGGAGAATTGACTTCTTTCAGGTTAACAAAGGAACAGGCAGATGTCATAAATGCGTTACAACAACGCATCTCCGCTTCTGTGGATAAAAAGACATCGGTAATCACTGTCTCCGTTCAGATGCAGGACCCGTTGATCTCTGCGAATATCACTCAAATTGTTTTGGAAAAACTTCAGGGATACATCACAAATTACCGTACCCAGAAGGTAAAACAGGACCTTGAATTCACAGAGAAAGTATTCAGTGAAGCCCGTGAGTCCTACTACAAAGCACAACGTGCCTATGCGGCTTTTGAGGATGCCAACAAGAATATCATCTCGGCCAGCTACCGTACGGAACAGGAACGTTTGAAAAATGAAATGACATTAACCTTCAATGTTTACAATACATTGGCCCAGAAGCTGGAGCAGGATAAACTCCGGGTACAAGAACAGACACCGGTGTATACAATAATACAACCTGCCACTGTCCCTTTAAAAGCGGCCTCACCCAAGAAGCCGCTGATTCTGATTGGGTTTGTATTCCTTGCCATATTCGGCGGAATCGGTTATCTGTTTATCAAAGACCTTTTCAAACCCAAAGAGGAAACTGAAGTTTTAGAGGTTGAATGATTTCTAGTATTGACATATTTTCTGAATGTCACTCTGCGATCTTTATCATTCTTATCATTATTTTGTCACTGAAGAATCCGGCTGTCTGCTGGTAGGCTTCAGGGAGGATTCCGTTACTTTCATTGTAAAAGAGGTATGGAATAAGGAACCTGTCGGCTTGCCGGAAGTGGATGGGCTGTATACTGAAATGCAGCGTATCGGGGAAATGTGCGGCTGTAGCCAGTTCCGTGTCCTGGCTCATGGCGGTTATCTGCCGGAGGCACTTTCCTTTGAACTGCATGGACTGACTGTTTCGGATGATAGCTATCTGAAAAGCTTGGAAACGGGAAAGCATATTGAACTGTTTTCACATAATGAAGCGGCTTACCGGGCCATCGAGGAAGGATTCAAAACAAACAGGATCGGAGCCGTTGTACAGGCGACTGGAACTGGGAAATCCTATCTGATTGCCCGCTATATTGTCAATCATTCGGAAGACGATATAGTAGTTATTGCTCCCAACGTTACGATCATTGCCGAGATCAAAAAAGCAATCGGCAGGACAATGCCACATGTTGCCTACCGGACTTTCCAGGCATTAGTCCTGAATCGCGGTACAGTCGGTGAACTCAAAGCGGATCATATCATTATTGATGAGTTCCATCATTTCGGAGCGGAGGTATGGGGACAGGCTGTACAGGAAGTAATAGATAACAATCCGGAGGCCCGTGTACTGGGAATGTCGGCCACTCCGATACGTCCCGAAGAGATGCTCGATACGGTAGAGGTCTATTTCAAGGGAAACCTGTTCCATGAACTGTCTTTGTCTATGGCCTGGTATTATAAGATACTGCCTGTCCCTGTCCTGGTGCAGAGCGTATTCGATCTGAATAACCAACTGGATAAGGTACAGCGTATGTTGAACAGGAGCGACTGTACATCTGAAAGGCGCAAGCGTATTCAGGACAAGATAGACTTTGCCCGTCTCGACTTTCGCGGTTCGTTGAGTGCATCGGAACTGATCCGGCGTTATTTGCCGAAAGAAGTAAAGAAAATGCTTGTTTTCTGTAAAGACAAGGAGGACCTTCAGCATATGATTCCCGAAGTCTCGAACTGGCTCGGACAGGCAGGCTTTGAAACGGAAACATTTGAGATCCATAACGGGCTGAGTAACCGGGAGAATGAAAAGACATTGCGTCGTTTCCGTAGGGAAACAGGAAAACTGCATGTCCTTTTCTCCATAAACATGCTGATTGAAGGATTGCATGTGGAAGGAGTAGATGCCGCCATGTTCCTGCGTCGGACGGAGTCGTATGTGGTAGCCTTGCAACAGTTGGGCCGCTGCCTGAAAGCCGGTTCGGACCGGCATCCGGTAGTGCTTGACTTCGTCAATAATCTTTCGGGCCGTTCTGTTTATGAGGCTATGTCAAGGGAGTTGGCTTATCATCCGGCGATCCGTGCCCCGAAGAGCTTTAAAGGCTTTATGGAGTTTGAGGTAACAGGATTCCTGTCTGATATCCGTGCCCGTGTAGATGATATGCTGGCGGAGTTGGATGCGTGGCCGGTGATGTATGAGCGTCTGATTGAATATAAGGAACGTGAAGGACGCTGGCCGCAGGCAGCCGAAGGAAAACTGGGAAACTGGTGCAACACCCAACGGATTGCCCGGAAGAAAGGGACGTTGTCGGAAGATTATATCTCACAGCTGGACCGGATTGGTTTCGAATGGGAAGTACAGGACAGTCGTTGGATGAACTGCTTTGAAGAACTGAAAGCATTTATATCCGTAGAACACCGTTGTCCCAAACGCGGTGAAAACAAACTGAATACCTGGTGCAACACCCAACGGCAGGCACGAAAGAGAGGTATCCTTTCCAATGAAAGAATCCGGTTGCTCGATTCGATCGGGTTCTGGTGGGAACAGGATCTGGATTCGCTTTGGGCGGAGAACTGGCAGCAGGTACTTATTTATTACAAGAAACATAAACGCTGGCCCAAAAGCAATGAAGGTAAAGCCGGCAGCTGGTGTAACACCCAGCGCAAGAACCGGAAACAAGGTTTACTTTCGGCTGAACGCATCGCCCGGATGGATGCCGAAGGTTTTATCTGGACTATCGATGATGTCTGGATGGAAAACTATGAAAAACTACAGCAATTCTTCTCTGAAAACAACCGCTGGCCAACCGCCCGTGAGAACAAACTCGGCAGTTGGTGCTTCGTACAGCGCAGAGCCTTGAAAAAAGGCGAACTCCCTCCTACCCGTAAAAATCTTCTGGATAAGATCGCATTCCCCTGGAATTTAAAATAAAAAACGGGAAACCGCCGCTGCAGTCTCCCGCTTTCTAATAAACTACATAAAACACTTAAAAGAACAAACTTCTATTTTAGAACGCAACACCGAAGCGCACTCCCCAGTTGTTTATTCCGTCCATGGAATAAGTCAGGACTTTACTTTTGTTTGTTGCATAATTATAGTAAGCAGCTACGTGCAAACCGAATTTCTTTTCAGGAGTAAAGAAAATATTCATACCAACTTCAGGAGCTACATAGAATCCCCATTGACGGTCGTACACTTTCATTACATTCATATAAGTCGACATTTCACTGTATTCTGCACCTAATTTAGCTGAAACATAAGGTTCAAACTGTCCTTCGCGGGTAAAGCTATAACGGAATGCAGCACCAAAAGGCAACTGGAATAAAGAATGTTGCTGATCAGAAGTGATAGCAGATGTTTCGCTTACGTTGAGTGTCTGACGGGCAATATATTTATTGTTCGTGTGATAAGAAATAAATGCACCTACTGCAAAATTAGGAACCACATAATAACCGGCTTCACCATGAGCACCCCAACCGCTTGTCTTGTCGGCAAAGTCATTACCGAACGGAGAGTTGATATCCCAGTCGATATTGAAATACATATTGTTTACAACCTGGGCGCCAGCCAGTGAAGGAATCGCTAAACAGGCGATAAGTAAAGCGACTAATTTTATTGATTTATTTATCTTTTTCATAAGACTCAAATTTTACTGATTCGCGTTTAATTATTTCCTGATATATGGTGATTGAACAAATGCCTGATCAATTGCACGGATGGATAGCTGAGTATCGATCTTATTTGAACCGGACAATAAACCTGCCATATATGAAGTCCAGATAACCGGTAACTTTGCATCAGCAGTCTTTGGTGTCGGAGATTTCAGGTCGACCATTTCAGCAAGCAGTGAACCTACGCTGTAGCTGTAAACAACAGGGTACGGATAATACCAGTCGTGCCAGTCATAACCCCATGTCGGTCCCCATCCCGGTCTCCAGTAATTAGGTGCCCAATAACCTGGGTAACCCCACCACCAATAATTGTTGTCATACCAGTTTGTAAAATAATTTACATTTTCAACAAAAGAAACCTGCAAACCCAGATCTGCTGTTTCTTTGTCCATTGTGCGAGTGTAACCACGGCTTTCCATGTTACTGATAATTGTGGAAGTGATATCGTCTGCTTCAGTTGCTGTCCAGTACTGAGGCTTCTCGCTGTTGCCAATTACCAGTACACTATCAGGAATGTAGAATGTGGTGAAAGACTTGAAATCGGTCTTACTATCATGATTTGTGTACACCACGAAATCATTATCCAGCTTTGACATATCCGGATCTTTCTGACAAGATGCCAGTAAAAGGATCAACAAGAAAAAAGGAATAATCTTTTTCATCTCATTTTAACGTTTAAAACAGTTTATACTATTATTTGTGCTTATATATAAGTTACTCATGAAACAACAAGAAATTAAAAAAGGTTCTCTTCGATGTTATTTTGACTGTGTTAATTAACTTGTTGTAAGACTTCAAAACGCTCGTAAACGATAGTTAAAACGAGAAAAGGCCCGGAATAACTTACGCTATTCAAGGCCTTTCGATTATCTTTTAAAATAAATATTTATTTCAATGTCCCCTGTTGAGCATCCTGTATCATCTTTTCGTTGGCAAGGATCAGGATTTCCACACGGCGGTTCAGTGCACGTCCTTCCGGAGTGTCGTTGCTGGCAACAGGATCGTGAACGCCTTTGCCTTCATATTCCATGCGGCGACCGCTTACACCCTGGTCGACCATCATATAGTCGTATACGCTTTTAGCTCGTTTTTCCGACAAAGTCTGGTTGTAGTCCACCTTACCGGTGTTATCCGTATAACCAACGATCTTGATGTCGGTATCCGGATTTTCGTTCAGGCTGACAGCCAGTTTACGCAATGCACTGCGCGAAGCATCGCTCAATGTACTTGAATTAGTCGCAAACAGGATACCAGAATCGAAAGTAACTTTCAAAGCTTCACCATTATTAATGGTCTCAACGGTTGTTTCGGGAGGAAGAGTTGCTTCCAGCTCCTTCTTCTGTTTATCCATCTTTTTACCAATCAAAGCACCGGCCGTACCACCGACAGCAGCACCGATAACTGCTCCTAATGCTGTATTACCGGCCAATGCACCAATACCTGCACCGGCGGCTGCACCACCACCTACTCCAATGGCTGTTCCTTTACCGGTATTTGTCCATGTTCCGCAACTCGTAAATACTACTGCCATACATAGCAGTACTGATAATAGTTTTAAATGTTTCATCTTTTTGCTCTTTTATAAACTTTATATGAATATAACAGTTTATCAATCGAACATGTTGATAGAATCGCAATATTCAAGTTCGCCCTGCACAATAAAGCCTATTGCCTCGGGATCGAATTTGCCAACACCATCCTTCTGCGCATTCTTTACTACATATTCAATCAATTCATCCTCATCTATTTCAATGTCGGCATCATCGTCAGCATCATCGTTCAGATAACCGCGTGATTCGTAGAAATCGTAGATCAGGTCTACAATATAATTGATATCGTCATTGCTGAATTTGCCTTTCAATTCCTGGGGAAGATAGTTCTGAATAAATTTTACAGATTCGTCTTCATCGTAAATCAAATCGTCTTTGTCGCTCATAACTTTTTCAGTTTAATTGGTTACATACTTATGCAAAGATATTGCTTTAATTGAGATTTAAAAAGAATTATATGCTATTTGATCAAATCGTCCAAAGCATTATTTCCTTCCTTCAATATGTTATCGATGATGCCATGCTTTGTCTGGATTGTCAGATAAGTGGCTTTCAACTTTGTGATACCGATCATTTCATCTGTAGAAAGTTCGGAACTATACTTATCATATTTTGTTTCGGCAAATTCGATATATTTCTTTTCCACTTCTTCCCAATCTGCCTTAGAATACTTATCGGCACCAGCCTGTACTTTTTCTACGAACTTCGTGAAGTCCTTTACATACGATTCTTTAGATTCCCCGCAACCGCTTAATGTAAAGAGAGCCATCACAGCAACCATCATCATTAAAAACCTTTTCATATTCTTTTCCTTTTTAGATTAATGTTGCAAATGTAAACAAAAAAAGACCCGGATTTACAACAAACCCGAGTCTTAATCAATTTTCAATTTTTAATTTTCAATTCTTAAACACCAGCCCATCCCCTTCGCGATCGATCGTGATCGGACGGTTCTTGTCAATCTTCATGCCCAGAATTTCCTTCGACAGTTCGTTGAGGACATACTTCTGGATGGCACGTTTCACAGGACGGGCACCGAACTGGGAATCGTAACCGGCATCCGAGATAAAGTCGAGAGCGGCATCGGTAAAGTTCAAAGCGATACCGTTGTTTGCCAGCATTTTTTTCACACCGTTCAACTGTAAAGTGACAATCTTACGGATCTCTTCCTCGTTCAACGGAGTGAACATGATGATCTCGTCGATACGGTTCAGGAATTCCGGACGGATGTTCTTCTTCAACAGTTCCAGCACCTGGATACGGGTTTCATCGATCACCTTTTCACGGTTGTCGGGCGTAATTTTCTCGAAACTTTCACGAATCAGCGATGAACCCATATTGCTGGTCATGATGATGATGGTGTTCTTGAAGTTTACGACACGGCCCTTATTGTCCGTCAGACGCCCGTCATCCAATACCTGCAAGAGAATATTGAATACATCCGGATGCGCCTTTTCGATCTCGTCGAAGAGGACAACGGAGTATGGCTTACGACGGATAGCTTCCGTCAACTGACCACCTTCATCGTAACCGACATATCCCGGAGGTGCACCGATCAAACGAGTCGCACTAAATTTTTCCTGATATTCGCTCATATCGATACGCGTCATCATATTTTCATCGTCAAACAGATATTCAGCCAACGCTTTGGCCAACTCTGTCTTACCGACACCTGTCGTACCGAGGAAGATAAAGGAACCAATCGGACGTTTCGGGTCCTGCAATCCGGCACGGCTACGACGTACGGCATCGGCTATCGCACTGATTGCCTCATCCTGACCGATCACACGGGTATGCAGTTCGTCTTCCAAACGAAGCAGTTTGTCCCTTTCGCTCTGCAACATCTTATTAACAGGGATACCTGTCCAACGGGATACTACATCGGCAATATCTTCGCTGTCGACTTCCTCCTTGATCATGGCAGCAGCACCCTGCATCGTATGCAATTTGGCCTGTACTTCCTTGATCTCTTCTTCTTTGGCTTTTACTTTGCCGTAACGGATTTCGGCCACTTTACCGTAGTCGCCTTCGCGTTCAGCTTTGTCGGCTTCGAATTTCAGGTTCTCGATGTCTATCTTGTTCTGCTGAATCTTGTTGATCAATTCTTTTTCGCTTTCCCATTGAGCTTTCTGTTTTCTCTCTTCTTCTTTGAGGTTGGCGATTTCCTTGTTCAACTGCTCCAGCTTGCCTTTGTCGTTCTCACGTTTGATCGCTTCGCGTTCGATTTCCAACTGTTTGATACGACGGGTTACTTCGTCCAATGATTCCGGTACGGAATCTACTTGCAAACGCAGACGGGCGGCAGCCTCATCCATCAAGTCGATTGCCTTATCCGGCAAGAAACGGTCGGTGATATAACGGCTTGAAAGCTGTACGGCTGAAATGATCGCATCGTCTTTGATACGAACCTTATGGTGGTTTTCGTATTTCTCCTTCAAACCACGCAGGATAGAAATGGTATCCAGTTCATCCGGCTCTTCGACCATGACAACCTGAAAACGACGCTCCAGGGCTTTATCCTTTTCAAAATATTTTTGATACTCATCCAGGGTAGTCGCACCAATGGAACGCAATTCGCCACGTGCCAGTGCCGGCTTCAGGATATTGGCGGCATCCATAGCACCGTCGCCCTTTCCGGCCCCTACCAATGTATGTATTTCATCAATAAAGAGGATAATCTCACCTTCCGATTTGGTTACTTCATTAACAACCGACTTCAGACGTTCCTCAAATTCACCTTTATATTTGGCACCGGCAATCAAAGCTCCCATATCCAAAGAAAAAATCTGTTTCGATTTCAAATTCTCCGGAACGTCGCCACGTATAATACGATGTGCCAAACCTTCGGCGATAGCGGTCTTACCGACACCCGGCTCACCGATCAGGATCGGGTTGTTCTTTGTACGACGGCTCAGAATCTGCAATACACGACGGATTTCATCGTCACGGCCAATCACCGGGTCGAGTTTACCGCTACGGGCACGTTCGTTCAGGTTGATAGCGTATTTGCTCAATGAGTCGTATGTATCTTCTGCGGACTGACTGGTTACCTTATTACCTTTACGCAATTCTTCGATCGCTTTTTTCAGTTCATTCTCCGTCACACCAGCATCTTTCAAGATCTGTGAAGCAGTACTCTTCACGGTGAATAAAGCGAGGATAATATGTTCCAGAGAAACATACTGGTCGCCCATCTTACCGGAATAGTCGATTGCTTTCTGCAAAACGGCATTCGATTCGCTTGACAGATAAGGTTCACCGCCGGATACTTTCGGATAGGATTCTATCTGACGATCCAGCACCATGTTCAGATTCTGGATATTCACACCCAGTTTCTGGAAAAGGAAGTTCGTTACGCTCTCACCCGTCATAATGACAGCCTTAAGCAAATGAACAGGCTCAATCACTTGCTGGTTGTTCTTCTGAACCAACTGAACGGCCTGCTGAACAGCTTCCTGCGATTTGATTGTAAAATTGTTTAAATTCATATGCTATATTATTTTCTTGTTATCTTTATTATTTTCAAATTTCACTGATATATCTACAAAAGAAATACCAGAATAAAAATAAGACATTTTGTCATATTTATACAAAATCAGAGAAAGATACCATGTCGTTCAGTCGGAAGTAACGACACATTACATACTTTCGAAGAGAAAACAACAAGAAAGCAAAAAAGGTTTGCCGGATAGTGTTATATTCGTTCCGAAAACTGGATCTGAGAAATCACACCCCGAGAATAAGGAGTTTTTATTTTCTCTTTTTACTTACCAGCGTTAACCGTTTCAGGGCAACAGTGCTTCTCATCATGCCGAATGCAACAGTGGCCTGTTTACCCTGTAACTCCAGGATAACGCCGACTGTCGGTTGACCGTCCAATTTCACGCTATCTCCTTTTTCGATAACGGCATTTTCCAAAGATTGCTTCTTTACAGGATTCACCGCTTTATCTTTTGATGACTCAAGAGACCCGGCAGCTTCTATCGCCCTAGCTTCAATCACTTTATGTTCAATGACTGTTATCTCTTTCCGCTTATCTTCCCAATACAATTTATCCCGTGCGATAGATTGCAGGAAGTTATCCATATTGATAAAATCCTCACCCATTTTAGCAGACGAATCAACAATAATATTTTCCGGAAGACCGATCCTGCGGGCTACTTCAACAGCAAACGAACTTCCCGGACTGCCGATGGAAAGTCGGTATAACGGCTGCATGCGTTCAGCATCGTAAAGCATGGCTCCGTTCACAACCCCGTCTGTCTCATAGGCAAAATGCTTCAGGTTCTGGAAATGAGTTGTTATTACCCCGAAGCTATGTTTCCGGTTAAAACGGTCGAGTATGGTTTCAGCGATAGCACCTCCGATTTGCGGTTCCGTCCCACTACCGAACTCATCTATCAGGATAAGCGTTTTATTATCACTGTTTTCTATGCTCTGCCCGTCTCCTATATCGACAAAGATATGATCGAATATACCTGTCCGGGAACTTTCATCCACAGGGATAAGAAGTCCGCACTGCAACATATATTGCAGCAAGGCAACCGTTTTCAGACAGAGGGACTTACCTCCTGCATTTGCTCCGGAAACGATCAGTAACCTATCCTTCCTGTTCAACCTGATATCCAGAGGGAATGCTTCCTTATTCTGTTGACGCAACTGTATATTCAGTAGCGGATGCACAGCCTGTATCCATTCCACCTGTTGTTCATTTTCAAAGACCGGCTTAATGCCATTGATACGCAGGGCAAATGAAGCCTTGGCACGGATAAAATCCATTTCGCCCATAAAATTGTAAGAGCGCATCAGATCAGCAAGATGCGGACGTACCAGATTTGTAAATTCGATCAGTATCCTTGCAACCTCACGGCGTTCATCGTTCTCCAATTCACGAAGACGGCTACTGGCTGCTGCCACTGCTTCCGGTTCGATAAACACCGTTTTACCACTGCCTGAATCGGCATGTACCACACCTTTGATCTTTCGTTTATTGGCTGCATTGACCGGAATCAACATATGGCCTTCACGCAGACTGGGTTGTGCATCCCTGCCGATAAGTCCTGCCGCCTGCGCCTCCCGTATCGCTATCTGCATATTACGGGTAATGGCTTTTGCCGCTTCGACCTTGTCCCTGCGTATATCCGCAAGCCGGCGCGAAGCATTATCTTTCACCTGGCAGGATTTATCCAATATGGAATTGGCTTTATCAATCAACAAGGGGAAAACGGTTATCTGACCGGCCATAAATGTCAATGAGGGATACTTCATTCTTCCGGTATCCGTCCTGGCATTATGCAGAAAGGCTACTATATTGCTGATAGTCTGAAGAGAATTCATCAGCCCGGCTATTTCTTCTTCCGAAAGCCATGCTGTTATATCCTCTCCTATCCGTTGCAGGGTATCGCGGACATCCAAAAAGAAATCGACCGGGAAATCTTCTTTATTACGCAAGATTTGTAAAAACTCCCCTGTTTGCTCCAACCATCTGGCAATGGTGGCATAGTCTGTCGAAAAGTCCATCGCTGCGACCTTTTCTTCTCCCAGAGTACTTAAACATTTTTCTGTAACAAACTGGCGAATTGTATCTATACCTATTCTTTGTTCAAAATTATTCGGGTAAATCATGTTCTCATTACTATATAGCATTGGCCGTCCATCAAATTTATAGACCAATATCTGTTTATAAAATAGTTTATTTAGAAAATGAGATTATCCATATTCCGACAGAATACCAACAAAACGATTGATCCGCCTCTCGCAAATATGCGAAGCTGACCGTTAGTATAATGACATCTCAAAGACCGGAGATGTGAACTCGAAATACGGATTTATACCGATGCACTAAACATAAAAAGGTTATTATATTGTTTTATTTACTCTGTTCGTACCGCAAAGATAGTTTGTTTTTTTAGATTTACAAGAGGCTTTCTGTCTTTGAGTCATTTTTTTAATACCTTTGCGCTCAGACATTTCCAGTTTGAACGCATTATCTATTATGCTATTATGATGAAAAATGGAGTAAAGTTTCTACCTTTCTTTAATATCTAATGATTATTTATTTCTAAATTCACTTACCACTTTTAGGAATTCATTCGGTAATTTATTGTAAACCTGTTGTTTTATATCTTCCGGCATCCCATAATAAGCCTCTGCAATCCCTCCTGTTATGCAAGCCAGCGTATCGCTATCGCCACCCAGCGAAACTGCCAGGCGAATGGCATGCTCGAAATCCGAACTATCCAGAAAGGCAATGATCGCTTCGGGAACGGTTCCCTGGCAACTAACATCAAAAGAATAATCCGGACGAATGTCATCGCAGGAACGGTCCAGGTCGTAAGAAAAGGCGGTTTCTATATATTGCTTGATCTCCTGTTTGCTCTTTTCGCTTCGTGCCAGGTAAATAGCGGCAGCAGTGGCTTGTGCTCCTTTTATCCCTTCGGGGTGATTATGAGAGACAATAGCCGTTTCCTTAGCCACTTCCAATGTCTTTTCCAATGAATCGAATTTCCATCCGACAGCACTTACCCGCATCGCCGAACCATTTCCCCAACTATTATAAGGTAACGGATTCTCTTCCATAAGCCAGTAACTGAAACGACCACCATAACCGCCCATCGGACAAGGATATTCAGCTGAATACCGCTGCATAACCTTCACCAGGTCTCCCCCATTCAGCAACCAGTCCGCAACGGCCACTGTCATGATTGTATCGTCGGTATAATCGCTTTCGTCCGTAAACAGCGGGAAGTCCGTTGTCTTTATATTATCAAACTCATAAACGGAGCCAATGATGTCTCCAGCTATTGCACCTGTCATAATTCTATACTTTTACAAAGTTTCAATTTATTATTCACTAACAATCCTATCCGAACAAAACTTTTTCCGTTTACAGGTCTTACAGGGAATCCCCATCCACAAACAGTCAAATTGGTCGACAGCCTCTTTCACCAGTTCTTCCACCGAAGTAAATATTCCTGCTTCAAAGTTGCGGTTATCTTTTCCTTTCATGCCCAAAGCGGCTCCCGTTAAGTTTGCCGACCCAATATAGGCCTGCTTCAAATCAAATATCAACAGCTTGAAATGGACACGCGGACACAATACACGTTCCATCCGGCTCCAAAGCAAAGAATATTTATCGAAGTCGTCCCGAAAGTTCTGTCCCGGTTCTTTGGCATGGATCAGACGGACCTCCACACCTTCCTTCACCTTCTGTTCCAAAAGCTTCAGCAAGGGGACAGCATCTTTTCCTTCCTTAATATACAGATCTTTAATATCGGCAGTCCCGATCCAGATCGTCCGCCTGGCTTGCCGGATAGCTTCGATAAAGAAGGTATAATGTTGTTCGTTTTTGATGTACTGTAGCATAAATAGTAACTTCTCTGATATTGGCCGCACTTAATCGGTTGGTGGCGTTACGGTAAAAGGTGTATTACAGGCATTTATAGCTGCCTGTTGGCATATTCTGAAATTCTTTTCCGTAACAGGGACATTTCCATACGCATCAAGGAAAGGAGTATCAGAAAGTTCGACCTTGTAAACAGAAGCTATTAATGCTTGAAACAGCGTGCAAGAGGCAGTGTACCGGCCTATACCGCAATCAAGATGACGATAATCTCTCGTTATATCCAACGGAGAATTGTTCAGGCTCGTATTTCTTAAGTTCTGGATTGCGGTACCGACCGGCACCAGTATATCCACCTCAGATTGGCTCATCATTACTTTCGTCGCATTGGTGATGGCTTTGTACATCTTCTGTTGATTATATCCGTACTTACCAAAATACTCTTCCTGACATCCGGTTCCATATGCCCAGGGCATTTGCCAGGCAATAACAGGTTTGGATTTACGGCATTCATTTTTTGCAATATCGATCAAACTGGAAAAAACAGGCTGATAAGTTTGATACCTTCCCGCATCATAAGAAACTTGTTGAAAGGTTATGATATTCCAGTCAGCATACTGTAATGCTTGCTTCAATGTAAAATTATCCGATATAGTCGTCCACTCCATTTGATCATTTGTAACTTGATATATACCGATGGGAGAATTCTCCATATAACCTTCATAAAACTTTCTTAGAGAAGCTCCTCCCGCAATGAGGTGACCGATACAAATATGACTCAAACCGACTGATTTAATAATCCTGGGCAGCCCACTTGTCGCATCTTCCGTAAAACTATTTCCAATACATAATATTTTCAACGAGGCAGGACGGGCTGGAAGATGTTGCTTCTTATCAGACAAATGATTATTACTATTCTGCCTCATAAACCGGAGGATCGTTCTGTCAGAATAATAAAAATAGAAGAAATGCCTTGACTCTATTATATTTTTAAGGACAGGGATGTCAGGCATATCCAAAGGCATAGCAGCCTGTATAGTCGTACTTTTTTCGTTTATCGACCAATTTCCTCTGCCATCGACATCTATAGACTGAAGGTTTGATTCGGAATTTGGTATGTTCGATAGGGCCTTTATATCGGTATTGACTCCATTGATCAACCAATTATTATTGTTTCCGATGGTTGTATAAAAGACTTTCTTTCCGCCGGGAAAAGAAATGACACTATTATCGCTGAACAAAATCTCGAAGGAACCGGACGTTTGCTTAATTTCCCGAATGGACAAATCATTTTGCAAAGCCTGAAATAACAGCTCCTGGGAGACCCCAACCCAATCATCGCCTTCCTCTTTTTCCGCACATGAAATATTCAAAAGGAAAAACAAGCAAGCGAACAAAACATGTATCCTCATACCCACATTCATTTTATGCAGGCAAATATATAATATAACTTGATTTAACGGATTTCTGAATAAATAAAATAAATTAAACGCATAAAGATTTAACAACAGCACCAAGTTGTATTTGTTATTGTTACTTTTACCTGTTGAAACAGATAAATAAATTAGTATGCTGATTATATTGACCTCGGCCAAAACAATGACCGGTACATCCAAAATAAAAGCTCCTGCCGGGACGATGCCCCGTTTCGCACAGGAAGCGAATGAGATAGCCCTGAATATGGCACAGTTCTCTACCGACGACCTGAAAAAGATTCTGAAACTAAATCCCAAACTGGCATTGGAGAATTACAACCGGTTTCAGGAATTCCATACCGCAGAGGTACACTCCTTACAGGCATTACTGGCTTATACCGGAGTGGTTTTCAAGAATATCAACCCCAAAGATTTCACGGAAGATGATTTCCTGTATGCAAACGACCATCTGAGGATTGCCTCCATCTGCTACGGACTGCTTCGTCCGCTCGACCTGATCAAGCCTTACCGGATGGAATATGAGGTGAAGCTGCCGGAGTTGGGAGAAGGAAATATGTATAACTATTGGCGTCCGCGTCAGACAGAACTGCTGATCGACGAAGTAAAAAAGAGCGATAACATCCTGATAAACCTTGCCAGCCAGGAAATACAGGGGGCATACGACTGGAAGAAAGTCGGGAGCACCGTCCGCATCATCACACCGGAGTTCAAGGTATGGAAAGACGGAAAAGCGCAGACTATCGTGATCTACATGAAAATGGCCCGCGGGCAGATGACACGATATATACTGAAAAACAGGATCACTGCTCCGGAAGCTCTCAAAAACTTCTCTTGGGAAGGATTTACCTACGACGAGAGTCTGTCGAACGGGGATAACTGGGTTTTCCTGCAAAGCTAAATGAAAAGAAATTGCCGCTTTGTTCAATAATCCGGAGATAAAAACGTTATATGTATGTTCCTTTTTAAATGAATAATGAAATGAAAAAGACCTGTTTGCTATTACTTTTGCTCGTTGGAATAATCTACATAAACGAAGGTTACAAGATTATAAGCGAAGATATGCCGGTGAAAAGCACCACCGAAGGCTCCCTCTCAGACGTTGCCGACGAAGTGATCGCCATTCCGCTGGAAACAACATCCGACTGCCGGCTGAAACATGCCACACAGATCAAGCGCGACAGGAATGAATTGTTCCTGGTAAGCAATGGCCAGCTTTTTCATTTCGACTGCTCCGGCAAATTCCTTAGCCGGATCACCAGTAATAAGCATTTCCTGGTTACCGATTACGTCATCGATCCGCTCGAAAAGCAACTGATCGTCATGGACGACCGGGAAAACGTTTATTATTATGATTACGACGGGACGTTGCTGGAAAGGAAAAGCCTTGCCGGAATCAATCCATTGAAAACCCCTACCCGCCTGATGTACCATAACCGCCATATATGGATGACGGCACAATCGTTGTCGCCCTCCGAAGAGGGGACCGGCAAACAATGTGTCAACCAGTGGCTTTATAAATTCGATACGACATTCAACCTGCAGGATGCCCGCAAACTGACGGCTGCCGACCTGGGACGGTTCTATCTGGGTGCCTGCTTCTCTACCGAACTGTCCGTTACTAACGGGAATGTCTACGCCTATTCGCCTTCCACCCAGCCGGACGAGTTGCTGGCGGATACGCTTTACCTGATCAGACGGAACAAACTGAATATACATGAGGAATATTCTTCAATCTTACCCCTCTGCATAGCCGGACGTTATTTGGTTTCCACTTACTCGGACGCAACTGATACGGATAAGAATTATACGTTCTGTTACGATCGCCGGGAAGACTATGCCTATAATGTAACAGGAGGCTTCGAAGATAATTTCTACCATACGGGAAGGGTTCCCGACCTGAAATCACTGGATATTTATAACAATTCTTTCTGTTATTGCCGTTCAGGAAAAGAAGTAAAGAAAGCATTCCCGGATCGCACGGAAGAAGATAATCCGGTGCTGTTTATTGTTAGGATGAAGGCATAATGAAGGATAAGGTAATTATAGCAAAATAGATATTTCAAATATTGTCAGATTTGAGCTATCCGATTATTGATCGGTTGTACCTGGCTCCCCTCTTGAGAGGGGGAAGGGGGTGTGTTATTGAGCCCTATAACTAGCTTTAACACACCCCTTATCCCCTCTCAAGAGGGGAATTAGTTACTCCCGTCACTATAAACAGATAGTTCAATTTTTCCTAAATTGGCACATTGGCATATTACCACATTGGCTCATTATTTCCTAAGAATGAAATTATTCTACTACAATTACCCCCCTCTTTATCAGAACAATCTGCCGCAAAAGCGCAGTTTCATAACCGGATAAACAGTCAGTTTATCTATGATTTTTGTGAAACTGTCGTCTCCGTCGGTTGAAGTACTACCCAGGATTCCGGCGTCCGTATACACTTTGGGAGTTCCGTGGAACTGAACACCTAATTCAAACTGTACGCCGATACGCTTTTTAGGAACTGCACGTCCGAAACCTACTCCCAGATAAGGGCGGAATCCGGCTGCTTTAAGACCGCCGGCGATATTACCATCCTTGTCTACCGGGATTGTCTGATCACCGATAACAATACCAGCCTTTCCACCTTCGTTCACATATTCCTTCAACTCATCGCTGTGGCCAGTGATCTTCACTAACTTGGAACCGCCGAAATAAGCACCGGCCGTCACAAAGAAAGAAGAACTCAGGAACGGATAGTAGTTCACCAATAATTCTCCGGAAGCACGGCTCATACTACCTTTAAGGTCAAGCGTACTCGGATAGCTTCCCAGATCGGGATCATTCAGTTCCACATCCACATCTGTGCTGATTTTAATACCCGGCATAAACGAAACACCTCCACGGATCGCAAAATGGGGAGTGACCGGAGTCGCTACATCAACGCCAATACCTGTTGTTCCGGCACTTACACCAACTGAGAGAGAATTAAAAATCCCCAGCTCTTTCTGAGCGGAGACATAAGAAGAAATTACACTCATAGCTATGAGTGCACACATAAAAATTACCCTTTTCATAATCCAATAGAGTTATTATTAATACTAGCGGCTGCAAAAGTAATGAAATAAATATAACTTACATAAAAAAAGAAGTAGTACCGAAATTAATCCGATACCACTTCTTTTTTCTTATAAGGTCAAAGCGAATGTTATTCTTCTCCGCTTTCGTCTTCCTTCATATTATGGAATACATTCTGTACATCGTCATCTTCTTCCAGCTTTTCAATCAGCTTATCCAATGTTTCACGCTGTTCGGCTGTCACTTCTTTCAGATCGTTCGGGATACGAACAAACTCGCTGCTTGTGATTTCGTAACCGTTCTCTTCCAGATATTTCTGGATAGCGGAGTTCTGAGCAAATTCGCCGTAAATAACGACTTCTTCTTCGTCTTCGTCTACTTCATCCACTCCATAATCGATCAGTTCCAGTTCCAGGTCTTCCAACGAAATACCATCTTTCTTGTTGATATGGAATACACATTTATGATCGAACAGGAATTCAAGGCTACCGCTTGTACCCAGTGAGCCGCCATGTTTATTGAAATAACTGCGCACATTGGCAACCGTACGGGTTGTATTATCGGTCGCTGTTTCCACGAAGATAGCAATACCGAACGGGCCGTAACCTTCATAAGTCATCTCCTTATAACCGGAGAAATCTTTTTCTACAGCACGCTTAATGGCACGTTCCACATTTTCTTTCGGCATATTCTCCTTCTTTGCATTCTGCATCAAAGCACGCAAATGGGGGTTATTCTCCGGATCAGGACCACCTGCTTTCGCAGCAATAGTGATTTCCTTACCCAGTTTTGTGAATACGCGGGCCATATTACCCCAACGTTTAAATTTTCTTGCTTTACGGAACTCAAACGCTCTTCCCATATTATATCTGTATTATATTATTATAAACTTTTGTCTTATCTCAATGATGCACCCAGTTTGCTTTCCAGATTCTTGCGAATCTTCTGCATGATCGCGTCGATCTGTTTGTCGTTCAATGTCTTCGTTTCATCTTGTAGGTAGAAACTTACAGCATACGATTTCTTTCCGGCCGGCAGATTCTTGCCTTCGTAAACGTCGAACAGGGAAACCTCCTTCAACAGTTTGCGTTCGCTTTCTTCGGCGATCTTTTCGATCTCAGCAAACTGAACGGACTTATCCAGCAACAAAGCCAGGTCACGTTTTACTGCCGGGAATTTAGAGATCTCGGAGAATGTCACCTTATTCTTCTTTGTCTCCTTCATCAGCAATGTCCAGGACAACTCAGCATAATATACCTCGAAATCAATATCCATAGCCTTGCAGATCTTACGGTTTACAATACCGAACGTACCCAGTTCGCGGCCCGAAGTTGTTGTAATACTTACGCCTGTTGAATAAATATCATTGCTCAGGTTTCCGAAGATAACCTTCTTCAGATTCACACCCAGACGGATAAGGATATTTTCCACATAGGCTTTCAGTTCATACACGGTAGCCTTTTCATCTGCATGCGCCCAACTGTTTTCCACACGGTCGCCGCAAACCCATAATCCCAGGCGATAGTCTTCCGAGAATTCGGCCAGTGTAGCATCTTCACGCTTCTTCTCTACATTATAATCGTAGCAGTTACCGAATTCGAAGAAACGGATATTGCCGTTCTTACGTTTCACATTATGTTCGATACTTTCCAGACCGCCGAACAACAATGTCTGACGCATACCGTTCAGGTCTGCACTCAACGGGTTCATCAGCATAACGCAATGAGAAACCGGATAAGTAGTCAGTTCATCGTAATAAGCGGAACGTGTCAGCGAATTGTTCATGATCTCATTGAAACCTGAACCACAAAGCTGTTCAGAGATCAGGTTCTGCAGATCATAACTACGATCGGTAGCTGTCTTGTAGCTCAGATTTGATTTTACACTGTCGCTGAACTCTATATTATTATATCCGTAGATACGGAGGATATCTTCAATTACATCGACATCACGCTGTACGTCGATACGGTAAACCGGCACATGGATGGTCAGACCTTCGGTTGTTTCCGAAACGATTTCCATCTCCAGGCTGGCCAAAATACTCTTAACGGTCTCTACCGGAATGTCCTTACCGATCAGACTGTTGATCTTGTTGTAAGTCAGTTCTACGGTATAAGGCTGTACCGGATTCGGATAAACATCCTGGATAGATCCGGTAATCTTACCACCGGCTACTTCCTGGATCAACAGAGCGGCACGTTTCAATACATAGATCGTATTGTTCGCATCCAGACCGCGTTCGAAGCGGAAAGAAGCATCGGTGTTCAAACCGAAGCGACGAGCTGTCTTACGGATCCATGTCGGATGGAAACAAGCCGATTCAAGGAATACATCCGTAGTCTGCTCCGTCACACCTGAATCCAGGCCGCCGAACACACCACCGATACACATGGCTTCTTCCGTATTGCAGATCATCAGGTCACGATCGGTCAACGTACGTTCAACACCATCCAGGGTGACGAACTTGGTACCTTCCGGCATTGTCTTCACGATCACTTTATCGCCTGTCACCTTGCCTGCATCGAATGAATGCAGAGGCTGTCCCATTTCATGCAATACATAGTTGGTTACGTCCACTACGTTATTGATAGGACGCAAACCGATTATATTCAGACGGTTTTTCAACCATTCCGGACTTTCTTTCACTGTTACGCCCTTGATAGTAACACCGGAATAACGGGGACATGCCTCCGTATTTTCAACGATCACTTCGATAGCCGGAGTTTCATCGTCGATCTTGAAAGCATCGACAGACGGACGTTTCAGTTCTGTCGGCTTACCGTTCTGTTTCAGGTAAGCAGCCAGGTCGCGGGCAACACCGAAATGGGAAGTTCCGTCCACACGGTTCGGAGTGATATCCACTTCCAGCACATAGTCGCTCTTTACATTATAATATTCCTTGGCAGGAGTTCCTACAACCGCATCAGCCGGAAGCACGATAATGCCGGCATGGTCTGTTCCGATACCGATCTCATCTTCCGCACAGATCATACCGTTCGACTCAACGCCACGGATTTTTGATCTTTTAATGGTAAAGACTTCGTCACCGTCATAGAGTTTCGTACCGTTCACAGCGACAACCACTTTCTGGCCTGCTGCGACATTGGGCGCACCGCAAACGATTTGCAAAGGTTCTTCCCCACCGACATTCACCGTCGTGATATGCAAGTGGTCAGAATTCGGGTGTTCCACACAAGTCAGAACTTCGCCGATAACCAGTCCTTCCAGTCCACCTTTGATCGTTTGAACTTCTTCTACTCCCCCGGTTTCCAAACCGATAGAGGTTAGTGCTGCTGATACTTCTTCGGGCTGCAAGTCGAAATCAAGATACTCTTTCAGCCAGTTGTAAGATATATTCATTGTTCTAAAATTTATTCAATCAAGTTTCTATGCGTCTGCGAGATTCCCCGCTTGCGGCAATTTGACTGGCAAAAGTACAAATAATAGAATAATTATTCAACGAGTGTACGGACTTTATTCTTACCACAAGCCAAAAATTCTTATTAATCAACGGTTATTTCATTTCCAAATCTTTGTCCAATATAAAAATTCAGCCTAATTTAGAGGCGTAATTCTTACTGAATATCAAAAAATACAAACACACTAGGGATAAAATATTTACTTAATCATTCATAATGTAATGTCTAACAAGATTCTATCAGTGCAATATATACTCATACTTGTCCTATTTTTTATTCTAAATAGCTCATGCAACCAGACGACGCCTCATAAACACATATTAATCATCCAGTCTTACGAAGCCGGCCTCCCTGCATATAAGAAAATGAAAAATATCTTTGCCGAACAATTACGGAAAAGAGACATACATGCAGAAGTCCATACCCTTTATCTGGACGGTACCAAGAAAACGGAGAAAAAACAAAAACTGACTATATATGAGGAACTGAACAGGTTATCATCCTGGAATCCGGATATCATCCTGACCTGTGACGATCCGGCCCTGAATGCCTTACTGACCTGCGACCATCCTTCCGTTAAAACGACTCCGATCGTCTTTACCGGAACGAACTACCCGAACGTGCCATTCATTCAAAAACAGTCCAACATAACAGGCTTCCGTGACAAACCGGATTACAGAACCAATATAGAACTGATAGAACAACTCATAGGAAAATGTATTGTTGTACGGGTTACCGACGATATCTATGCAGACAAAATCATCCTGGCAGACATGGATGAACAGATCAAAGATATCTGCAAAACAAACAATATCTTCTCCCCGGACAAAATACGCTTATCCGGAAAACGCGGTACCTCCATCTCCAAAAACAAAAAAATAATACCGGACGCCATGTACATAAGCACGATCAACGGAAAATCGACCCGTTCGTTGATCAAAGGGTTAGGCGAGAACTATTATAACAAGGCCTATCTGGCAATCAAAAGAGATTATCTGACCCTCTCTTTGGGACGTTTCAGTTCTTTCCCCGGTTTTTCGGTCCTCAACGAAATGGTCGGTTATAATTATGGTGTAATCGGAGGATATGTCACGACACAGCAAGAACAAACAACCCTGGCCGCCAACCGTATTGCCGATATACTGAACGGGGCTCCGGTAAGTAACTTTCCACAAATTACGGAGGCAGGCAAAAAGTACATATTCGATTATAAAATACTCGACCAATGGGGAATCAGTCTCAACAAACTCCCGATAGACAGCGAGATCGTAAATATCCCCTTTTATATCCGTTACCAGTTCTATATTATATGTATAGCAGTTTTGCTGGGAATTATACTGATAATTATTATCATTTACCAGCGAATGTTGTATAAGAGAGAGGCTGCCCATAAAAAAGAGGTGCAGGAAAATCTGAAACATGAGAAGGAATTTCTCTCTTTCGCTTTGGAGAGCGGCAACATTTTCACATTCCGGTATAAAAACGGAACTTTCTATTTCGACAAAGAGTTTTATCATTATCTGAATATGCCAGAAGAGCCCATCAGTGCGGAACGTTTCAGCAAGGCTATCCACCAGGACGAACAGGCTGATTTCCAATTAAACAGGTATAAGCTGGATCATGGTTTCCCCTCCCGTCAGATAACCAGAAGAAGATATGATTTTAACGGACAAGGTCATCAGTGGTGGGAATTTCGGTATGCCCAGAACACCAACATAAAGACTGCCGGCAATGATTATTCCGTCGAAGTGAACGGCCTCTGCCTTAATATCCAGCAAATCAAGGAAACAGAAATCAATCTGACCAAGGCCCTGAAAAAGGCGGAAGAATCCGATAAGATGAAATCGGCCTTCCTGGCCAATATGAGCCATGAGATACGTACACCGCTCAACGCCATCGTCGGCTTCTCCCAACTGCTGAGTTCGGATATGGAACTGGAGCAGGATGAAAAAAATGAGTTTATCGGCCTGATAAACACGAATAACGACTTGCTTCTCAAACTGATCAGCGACATTCTGGACCTGTCGCGCATCGAGTCCGGACAAATATCCTTTACCTATGCAGACTGCGATCTGAATCAATTGGTGGAAGATATCTTCAATACACATCGCGTACTGATGCCTCAGGGAGTAGAATTGCTCAAAGAAGTTCCGGAGATTCCGGCCATTATCAACACAGACCGTTTCAGACTGACCCAGGTAGTTACTAATTTCATTAACAATGCGACAAAATTTACTACTCACGGATATATCAAAGTCAAATACGAATACGACACCGAACATATCCTGCTGTCGGTCGAAGATACGGGAAAAGGTATTCCCAAAGATAAGATAAAGCAGGTATTCGAACGTTTCCAGAAACTGGATGAGTTTGCCAAAGGAACTGGTCTCGGACTGGCAATCAGCCTGAGCATTATAAAAACGTTTAAAGGAACCATCCTGTTGGATTCGGAAGAAGGGAAAGGCAGCAAGTTTACTATCTCGCTACCCTATACTCCTCAATAAAACGCTTATTGGCTTTTGCCTCTTTAGTCCATTCCGGTATAACGGTTTTCAGAAATTCATCTTTGGCAGCCAGTTCTGATTTCATATCCAGACCTATATATTTCTGCGCCTTCTCCTTGGTTGAGATATCGGGCATGGGCACTTCTTGATTATAACCGTGTTTATTCAGTACGTCTTTTATGACCAGGCGTGCTTGCATCGTTTTATACAGGCCATCGCCTAAAATACGTTGTACTTCCTGGGGAGCATGGAAGGCAGCGCCATGGGAAGCGATAGCAAAATCCCAACGCCACTGGGCCTGGCGAAGCAGTTTGAGCACGGGCTCCATCTGGTTATCCGACGCACCTCTATCCCAGGCAAACTTAGCTTCGATATGTGCTTTTACCAACTCTTTTTCCAATTTATTACGCAGTTCCATGGCTTTGTTCTGCCGGGTATATACGTCCTGACGAAGCACTTCCGCACTTTCATGATGACAGGTCTGGCATGTTTTTTCGATCATCGCCAACGGGCTTTGGATATGATGATTATTATATGACCGGAGCTCTTCCTCGACATACGGCATATGGCACTCACCGCAGGAAACGCCCCGGCGGGCATGGATCCCCATCTGAGCCAGTTCAAAATCCGGATGCTGGGCTTTCAACATGGGAGTTCTACTCAGTTTATTGACATAATCGGAAAAACCTATTTTATCGTAGTAGTTCTCAATAGCTTCGACAGTATACCCGGAATCCCAGGGAAGAACAACCTCTTTATTCTCCCCTTTTAAATAATACTCCGCATGGCACTGAGCACAAACAAGCGAACGCATCCTTCGGTCCGAAGCATCTTCAATGGGATCGCCTTCCCGTTTCAGAGCGTCGATCAGGAACTGACGCGGAACACGCAAATCCATACTCTCCGGATCATGACAATCGCCGCAACCGACAGGATTGACCACTTCCGATCCCCAGTCGTACCATTTCTTTTTATAGAACCCATCCGAACCCACTTCGTCTATCAGCCGTGGAACATCCAGGCTTTTACAGGCCCAACAGGAAGCGGGCTGAGGACCCTCATTCGCTTTTCGCGGAGCTCCGGTACGCAAACTATGATAAAGATCTTCAATAGCATACATATGTCCTCTCGGAGACAAATAACTTTTTGAAAAACCATAACCCGCCCACAAGATTACCATTTCGGGCCGCATAGCCAGAATGTCTTCGGCCTGATTGCCGTTATACAAACTTTTGAAAGTCGTATCCGCCGTATTTTTCCAGCTCTTATATTCATAGGAATTCGAAAGATTCAGTTCATTGGCTTGAAGGGGGTCTTCGGTTCCCCCGTTTTCCACCTCGTCGATAAATATGATTTCTCCCCTATTTACATAAGAATATCCTGTAGTCACGATTAAAATGGCTATAACAATTGCGAGCAGCAACACTTTTAAATACCCTACACCTAGTGTTTTTTTCATCAGATATAATTTGCTTATATAAAATCCATATGTAAATAACTTTAATAAGCTTTGATTTTTGAGCTGTTTGATTTAGATTACAAATGTAGTAAAAAGATATTATGGACCAAGAGAATTTTGATAACTATAAAATAAAGCTGTATTTTTGCAGCATAAATAAATGAACCTCTATGCGTATCGACATACTGACCGTACTTCCGGAAATGATCGATGGAATGATTAATTGCTCCATCGTCAAAAGAGCACAGGACAAGGGACTGGCTGAAATCCATCTACATAACCTGCGTGACTACACGACTAACAAATGGCGCCGTGTAGACGATTACCCTTTCGGTGGTGAGGCCGGGATGGTGATGCAGATCGAACCGATCGACCGGGCTATCTCCGCTTTGAAAAGCGAACGGGAATATGACGAGGTAATTTACACCTCTCCCGACGGGGAAACATTCAACCAGCCGATGGCGAACAGCATGTCCCTGCTCAATAACATGATCATTCTGTGCGGTCATTATAAGGGGGTCGACTACCGTATCCGTGAACATCTGATCACCCGGGAAATATCCGTAGGCGACTATGTCCTGACAGGTGGTGAACTGGCTGCCGCTATTATTACCGATGCGGTTGTCCGCCTGATACCCGGAGCCATCGGTGACGAACAGAGCGCCCTCTCCGATTCTTTCCAGGATAACCTGCTGGCTCCGCCGGTTTATACACGCCCGGCAGATTATAACGGTTGGAAAGTTCCGGATGTGCTTCTCTCCGGCCACCAGCGCAAGATCGACGAATGGCGGTTGCAGCAGGCACAGGAACGGACGGCACGGCTACGACCGGATTTGCTGAAAGGGGAATAAATCGAAACAACTTTTTTGACAAAATAACACCCTACCAGGTATTTTATAAGCATATTGATATGTTAAAAAATATTACCTGGTAGGGTATTTTCATTTACCCGGTATATTAATCCGATTTAGCCGGTAGAGTAGTTACATTTTGATAGTTGCCTATTTTACCAGAATACTCAAATCACTATTCTTTTGTCGCGCCATCAATTGCGCTATATATAAGGAACGGGGAAATAGATTGATCTCATTCTGTCCTTCCCAAATGCCATCCGGGCGATCGGTAAAATGGCCGGGATACTTCTCTCCTTTCAATCCTATACAATAATTATGCCCCGAAGTCCACGGGTTCTGTACGGCAGCACGGTTCACCCGGCAATTCCACAATACCTGCGTCACGCCTGCCCAACCATGTCCGCTTCCCATCTGGCCGCGGTCCTGTACGTTTATTTCGCCATCAGTGACGATATTATCATACAACGTGCCGACAGACCAACGGTGGTGCGGACCTATATCGGCAAACGTCTGCGAAGCCGTGCAATTATAAAAGACATTCGGACCGCATACCTGTGCACCGGTTACATAATCATGACGGCCTTCCGTCGCCTGGCAGTTCATAAAGAGATTCTGCTGCCCCCAGTTATTGAAGGAATAACGATAGCCTCCGGTAATAAGTGATTTTGCTTCCAGGCAACGACAATCCACAACAGAAACATTTTTAGCAAAACGTTCGCAACTGACAGCCGAGTAGCCGAAATAACGGGCCGTGATGTTCCGCACCCAACAGTTTTCCGCCTTATCCAGTCCAACGGCAATCCAACCGTGTTCCAGGTCTTCATAATCTTCAAACTCGGATTCAAAGCAGATATCCGATATACCGACCTCACTGATACGTCCGTCGAACGTATATTTATAGACTTCGCCGCCTCCAAACTTCTTATCCATCTGCATCACGACAGGGTTGTCGATAAAAAGACGGTTCCCTTCGATCTTCGTGATCTGACGCTCGAAAGCCAGGTTATATTCCTGCGGCGTCCATTGGCGTGTACCTTTCCGTTCCACGATCTGATCCATCTTAATGGCATGGATCCATTCCTGGGTACCGGGACGGTAAACGATCACCCGGTCGCCCACCTTAAAACCTTTTGTCGACGAAACCCGGAATGAATGGGTACCGACCGGCACGAAATCGTCTGTTATCTTCACCCGTGTATTCGGTATTTCCTTCATCGAACCGGCACCTTCCACCCGGATCAAAGTACGACGCTCTTTACCGGTAGCGATCAGACGGGTTTCATTGATATTATCGCCTTCTCCCATCAACACTATACCACCGGTGTTTATCACGACAGAACCTGCAATCCTGTAAACGCCCCGTTTTAAAAGGATCGTCCCCCGATGGCCGTTTTCATCCGGCTGCCTGCGGGATATTTCATCAATAGCCTCTTGTATCAAGGCTCCGCTATCCCCTTCTTTTACCGGAGAAACGACTTTAACGACCGGATATCGAGGAATACTTTTATCGCCATGATGATAGCCTACCCGGCTGAAATCAGGTATGGTATTGCCGTCTTTATCGGGAATATAAGTCAGAATACCTTCCCCACTGATCCTGACCAGCGAAGACTGCCAGGCCGGCGGCAGCTTCGTCTGTGCATGGCTACAAACGAAAGCTGCTCCAGCCACTAGTCCGATTATGATTTGTTTAAATGCGCTCATTCGATACTTAATCTTCAATGATTACACGGAAGCCTACATTATGCACTTTCTGCCAGGGCAGATAAGATTTACGGTAATAGGCTGTCGAAGTTTTCGGATGATCGGTCCAGGAACCGCCGCGTACCACTTTTTCGGTTCCGTTACCTTGTGCCTTCTCGTTATAAGGATAAGGCAGATAGTCGGAACGTGTCCATTCGGCGATATTACCCTGCATATCATACAATCCCCAGGGGTTAGCCTGATAACCACCACCTTTCACCATCAGCATATTGCCGTCGTCGACATTATTGTCTTTCGGCTGGTATGTGTAGTATTTGTACCAGGGATCACCCGGGCTCATCGGTTGCGGGTTCACACCTCTTACCGCCAGCTTGTTCAGTTGTTTGTCACCCATATTTTCATAGGCGGCAAAATCGGTATTCAGCGCCCCGTACCAGAAATCGGATTCACTACCGGCACGACAGGCCCACTCCCACTGCATTTCGGTCGGCAAAGTCACTTTCAAACCGGTTTTCTCACTCAGCTTCTCACAGAAGGCCATCGCCTCTTCCCAACTGACACGGATGGCGGGTTGTTCCGGATTGTTGGCCGGATAACCCTGGTGCACATGATCCTTCCACAGCTGGTTCACGAAACGGCTGTTATGATCGGGGAAAATCGTACGGAACTGCTCGTTACTCACCTCTATCTCCGCCATCCAGAATGCCTTTTTCACCTCCTGTTTGTTGGCCGGAGAGTAATCGGAATGTCCCTTGTTACTTCCCATCACGAACTTACCGGCCGGGATGCGTACAAAGTTCATCACGATGCCCGGAGCCAGCTCGATGCTCTTCTTTGTCTCCTGTTCCTTTGCCAGCATGCTCTTAGCGATTGTTGCATCAAACGGCCAGCCTTTCACATTCACTTCTTTATTTTTATATTCCCTGCGTTCCGGTTTTACAGGAGACGGCTTCGGCTGTTTGCCCAGATAATCGGCATAGGCACGGATCTCCGACTGCCAGTCTACACCGGAACCGGCATATTTCTCCGTCAACTCCGTACGACGACTGATCTGCTCTACTCCCTTAAAGATATTTGCTTTAAATTTATTATGATAAGGAGCATTAAAGTCAATCCAGTTATAAAGCGTTTTCCATTCCTTATCGGTCAGTTCAACGCCATGATGTCCGGTTTTCAACATCTTGATCAGCTGGCTGGTCGAGGCATGATATTCGTACGGATTCAAGACTTCGATCTCCGCTTCCGGTCCCTGACGGTGGATATACGGATGAAGATTCAGATAACTTTTGCCAAATCCGGTAAAATCATCGATACGGCCACCGGTAAAATCGGCCAGTTTATTAGAACCGTCATGGCAGGCGATACAGGCACGGTCCAGTACCGGCTGTACTTCCAGTTCGAACGTGAACGGACGCTGTCCGCCTTCCGGCAATGCGATCGCATGCGGTTTGATAGTCGAAGCGACCACACGTTTCGGGATAGGTATCTGATTCTGGTCTTCGTGGCAACCGATACAGGAGACGGTTTCTCCCGGCATTCCGGTCAGCCAGCTACGCATCCACTGCACGGCACGTCCGCACGAATCCAGCGGCTGAAGCGAGATCGGCGTATTGGCAGGAATAGTGAACAATGCGGAACCATCCTCTTCGACCGGCACCGTGCCCAACAGGCGTTTGATATCCCATCCGCTCTGAACACCCTGTGCCCAATGGTCGGACGGAGTTTTATTATAAGCATATTCGTAAGACAACACACGGAATGCTTTCACCGTACCACGGGGTACGCCCTTCAAACCTTCACCTTCGTAAATATCCTGGATAAAGACAGTCGCCTCCTTCGTGCCCGGTTTCGTACGGTCGGGAATAATGGGGGGAACCGGAGTTTTCTTTACCGGTATCGGGTGGATCAATCCTTCACCTTCATACTCGGCAATCAGCGTCAGGTTATCATACACGTCTACCAGATAAATGCCCCATAAAGCATTCGGATTCAATTTGGCGGCAACCAGATAATATTTATCGTTCAACGGATAAGGCTTGATAAACTGAGGCCAGACACCATCCACCAGCCGGTCTTTCACGATCGGTTCGATCTTGCGGTCGCGGAATGGCAGTTCCTGCACCATTCCCAGTTCCGACTTGCGGCCTTTGGAGGGATCGAACAGGATCAGACGGCCGGAACGGGCAACGCCATGGTGTCCGGAGATGATTCCGACAAAACCGGATGCCTGTCCGGGTATCGGCTTCGCATCGAATGTGCTGTTCGGAAAATAAGAGCCGCTGCCGTAAAGTGCTTTCTGCTCGGTTCCGTCGGGATTCATATGCATCACGAAGCGGGAGAAATAGTGTGTCAGGTCGGTGTACTCCCAACGGGTGTACATCACCTTGCCATTGTGCATGATAACCGGCGACCAGTTGGCATCCTGGTCGAACGTCAGACGACGCAGGGAACGGTCTTCTGGATTATAAAGCACCATATTACCGACCTCATCATTCCCGTTTACGCAAGGAACACCGTTGTAACCGATATTGGATACGGCAATGATCTTTCCCGAAGGCAACCAGGTCGCATCAAAGAACTCGAGGTCTTTTTCGGGTGATTCGATCAGTTTTTTCAAACCTTTCCCGTCTAGTCCCACTTCGAAAACCTGCCAGCGCTTGTCGGTGTCGATCATGGAAAACATCACGCGGTTGGCATCCCAATGCAGTTTCAGGTCGGGAACGGACGAACCGTTATCCGGCTTGAAGATGGTACGTGACTGAATGTCGCCGCGAAGATTCGATAGTTCGACGATCTCCGCATCGAATCCGCCACGCGGGGCGGAAGTCTGGTTCGACCAGTTATTATTCTGTGTTCCCAGCGAACGGGGATTGACCTGGCGGGCAGAGGTACCGATATGGTAACGGCCCACAATCAGTTTATCCATATCCAGTTCCGGATTGGCCAGCAGTATTTCCCGTTTTAACTGTAAAGCCTGCCGGGCATCTTTCAGTGTATTTTCATCGTTTGAATAGATACCGGCAAAACCTTTGCCTACCAATCCTTTTAAGGTAGACAATCTGGATTGGTTTACGGCCTGGTCAAACGACTTACTGCGTTTCATATCATTGAAAGCCTCTTCAATGGCCCGCATATTAAGCCAGCTCAGCGACTCCTGCAATTCGTATACCTTCATGGCATCCTGCGCAATATTCAGGTATGTCACCACTTGTTTATCCAGCTCCTTCTCCTGACCGGCAGCAGCGATACGGGCTGTAAAATATTTTTTATCCGCCAGCAGGTCTACGACCGATTCGGCGATATGTTTTTCTATGGTAGCATCATAGGTTGTCACCAGGGCTTTCATGTCGCTTCCGGCAAACGGAAGGAATTGTGCCGATTCAGACGGATAGCCGGCAATAATATCTTCGGATAACTCTTTGCCCGTTATCCCCTGCAAGCGAAAAATGACGGTCCCTGCGGAGGAACGGTTTTCCAGTCCGATTTCCGCTTCAAAACGGACATATTTTTTATCCAGTGGAACGACGATCTGTGAGTTGGCATTCGCCATAATCGTCCGTTCGTATGTTTTTCCTTTCATAATGACCGGAACACCTTTGGCATTGGCGTTAAAGACCAGGCGGCCTGTACCGGTATCCTTAAAAGTATCTTTCAGATCGTTCAGCCAGACGGAAGAACCGTCGGCCGCGATCAATCGGGCGTTTGCCCATACAGCCTGGTCGTCGGCAGTTCCGTCGACCGTACCCCAGGTATAAAGTACCATTTCATCCAGTCCGGTCACATCGGCGGTAAACTTCTCGGCAGCTTGTTTCGCCTTGATAACCTTTGAAGAAACCGGAAGGCTGTTCTTTTTCATCTGTTCGTAAGCATTCTGTTTGGCAACGGCAATTTTCTCAGACCAGGAAGCAGGCGTGTTGCCCTGCTTTTTCTGCTTTTGAGGAAAAGCGGAAAGCGAAAAGGCCAGGCAGGCTGATAAAACAATTAAACTCTTTTTCATGATATCTGTCTCTTATATTTTACGATGATCTGCGCTACCGGTTTATGAAATCCGGTCCCTTTTGTTAGTGGGGGTATCCCACTAACGTTAGCAGAGATGTGCCACTAAAATCGGAAAGAAAGCCCCGCCTTTAACAGCGGAGCTTCTCACCCATACTTAAATTATTATCGAACGATTAATAGTTCGGATTCTGGATCAATACGCCGTTAGAGAAGTCGATCTGATCCTGTGGCAACGGGAAGTATTCATGCGCCTTAGACCAAGCTGTTACGTGTCCCGCCAACAGTGGATCGAGTTCAAGGCCATTCAGTTTATCCATGATTTTCCAACGTTTCATATCATAGTAACGGATCAACTCAAACGGAGTTTCTACGCGGCGTTCATGGCGGATCTTTTCACGCAACTGATCCTGTGTCAGATTGGCGGCCAGATCTTCCAGTCCGGCACGGTTGCGTATCTGGTTCACCATTTCCGTTGCACCGGCTATACCCAGTTCATTGGCAGCTTCAGCTTTCAAGAGTAATAATTCACCCCAACGAAGGAAGACCCAGTCCTGTTCACTACGTGTACTAGCCTGCCACATATCACCATCTTTCATCAACGGAGTCAACCATTTTACCATAGCCTTCTTCAAATCGCTTCTGTTTAAAGATACAATTTCGCCTCCCGGCCACTGATATTTATCATCGAAAGCAACGATCTGTCCCAACCGGTTATCACCTTCCTCATAATCATTGGTCAGGTTTGCAACCGGACGTACTCCGGAGTAATTGCCGTATATATGATCGAAATTATTATAATTGTTCGGAGCCAGAAACTTGATAGAGAAAACAATCTCCGGACTGGCTTCCTGTGCATCATAAGTAAAATTGTCGGCATAACGATCGGCTAATGAGTATCCTTTGATTTCATTCAACAAATTGTATGCTTCCTGCACTTCGTTACGATTAGCGACCTTACCGTCTTCGCCAAAGGCATGGAACATCAGAAGACGTGCCTTTAACCCCTGGGCAGCCCCTTTGGTTGCATGTCCGCCGGCACCCTTGAATGTCTTGTCGTCCATTTTATCGATAGCAGCCTGCAAATCAGTGATCAGATTATTGTAAACTGTTTCCAAAGATTCTTTCGGCATATTCTGAATTGTAAGATCCAGCGGTTCTGTCGGATACGGAACCTCACCATAACACAGATAAAGCAGATAATAGCAGTAAGAACGTAAGAAAAGCGCCTCCCCTTCATACTGGTTACGGACACTATTCATATCTCCGCCCTGATAATTCTTCAACTGATATAAGAAGATATTCAGACGGGTGATAGCTTCGTAGGCTTCCTTATAAAGTTCCGGAACGAAACCCGTCATAGACGGATCTATATTATCCGCCTGGATCAGGTCTGTTTTATACACATAGCTGGAACCGGAACTACCGTACCCATTATCTGTCAGACAGTCATAAACAACCATCCCATACGATAACGTTTTAGCCTGCATACCCTGATAACAACCGGTCAATGCGGAATCAAAATCTGATTTTGATTGCCAGAAAATACTTTCTGACGGAGAAGTTGTCGGTGGCGTATCTAAAATATCAGAACAGGATGATACAGTCATCATGCCGGCAACCAATAGTGAAATATATGATAGTTTATTCATTTTCATAACTATTTTACAATTAAATTAGAATTCAAGATTTACACCGAATGAAATGATACGGTTCTGTGGATAATAAACCAAACGTGTACCCTTTGTGGAATTATAATTACGCTCCGGGTCACCACCCTGCGGGAATTTAGTTATTGTCAACAAATTATCACCAGAGAAGTAAAAACGCAGACGTTCGATCTTCGCTTTGCTTGTCAGTGCTTTCGGCAATGTGTAACCGAATGTCAGATTTTTCAAACGGAAATAAGAAGCATTGTACAACCAGTAGGTACTTTCACGCTGGTTCTTTGCACCACCTAAATCTGCGAAATACAAACGCGGATATTTGGCATCTCTATGATCTTCCGTCCACATATTGTCAATATAGTCTTGTGAGATCGGTGTTCCCTGATAAAACGGACGCAATCCCCAGCCACTGGCATAATGTTTTGCTCCCTGTACACCTTGTCCCATCAAAGAGAGGTCGAAACCTTTCCAGCTAGCACCCAGGTTCACGGAATACTCAAAATCAGGGAAGCGGCCATCAAGTACTTTACGGTCGTTTTCATCGACAATACCGTCAGGTACTCCATTCGGACCACTGATATCGGCATATTTAATATCACCCGGCAATGTCTTATCATTAAATTGTTTGGGAGAATTGGTCACATCTGCTTCATCCCTGAAAATGCCGATTGCTTCATAACCATAGAACGATCCGTAAGGCAGACCTTCTTTATAAATCAATCCCTTAGAAGAATCCACATAATCGGCGCCGTATTTCGTCAATTCATTTCTAGTGCGATCAAAGAATACACCAGCATTATAACTCAATCCTTTGAATATGCCTTCCCGGATATACCCATTATAAGCCAGTGATATTTCAATACCTTTATTTACCATTTCACCAGCATTGACAAACGGAGCTTTCAACCCCAGTAATGAATTGCTCTGTGCCTCACGAAGAATATCGTATGTTCTTTTCTTATACCAGTCAAAAGTAATATTGAAACCGTTGAAAGCTGTGATATCGATACCGAAGTCGCCAATAGCCGTAGATTCCCATTTCAAATCACGGTTGGTAAGAGCTGTCTGTGCAACACCGGCACCTAAATTTGTGTTGTCGAAACTATAATCCTTACCTGTTGTAACCAATGCATAATAAGAATAAAGATCGACATTCTGGTTACCCAGGATACCCCATGAACCACGCAACTTCAAACTATTCAGCCATTCCCAGTTAAGATCCTTCATCCATTCTTCTTCAGTCATACGCCATCCCAAAGAGAAGGAAGGGAATATACCCCAGCGAGATTCGGATGAAATACGTGAAGAACCGTCGTAACGGGCATTCACTTCCAACAAATAGCGTTGTTTGAAAGCATAGTTGGCACGGAAGAAAGCAGACATAATGCCCCATTCTTCTGATTTACCTTTGTTAGTCTGTACAGAAGAAATACCTGTATTCAGTTCATGCAAGGGGAAGTCATAATTCTGACGGTAACCTTCCAGATTATCCATTTTATAATATTCCAGATTGTAACCTGCCATAAAAGAGAAGTCATGTTCTTTATTCGGAGTAGCCCAGTCATATTTCAAATAAGTATATAAGTTATAATAAGAGCTGTTTTCCATTGTACTGGTCAAACCGGTTCCGTTAGTATTCAATGTACCGTTCTGTGTGCCGTCATGGTAATAATAAACCGGTGTTGGCAATGCTCCCCAATTCTTTATATGTTGTTGTTTGTAACGCATAGCACCTTTGGTATACCAACTCAAACCCTTGATCGGACTCACTTCCAGCCAAGCCTGTGCGTTTACATCAGTATTTACATAATTCTTGAAGTTTTCCGTTTCAGTAATAGCGACCATGTTTTTATTATTACTTTCAAAGGTAAATGCCTTCATCGTGTAACGCTTAATACCTGTACCATCATCCGGCAACCAGGGCATATAAGTCGGAGCCTGCGAAATAGTTGACAAATAAGCATCCGTATCACCCTGGCGTGTTTCCTGACGATTGCTGCGGCTGCCGGTAAAATACATTCCGAAACGTATCCAATCATTTACCTGTGAAGTCAGATCCAACGTTGCATTGTAACGCTTGAATTCCTGCCCTTTCATGGTACCAGGCTGATTGATCATGCTTAAAGAAGCGTTGTAAGAAGTTTTACCGGTAGTACCGGCTACACTCAGGTTGTGCTGCTGAACAAAAGCAGGATCAAACATATAATCCAGCCAGTTGAAGCTAGGATATTTAGTCGGGTCGGACGGATTGGTATAATTCGCAATCATCTCATCCGAATAACGGTCAGTTGCCGGAGCACCGGAGTTATCCTTTGCCATATTGAAATATTTCATATAGGTAGGAGAATCCCAAATCACATCCAACAGATTTGTCGGATTGTGGACTGCAAAGTTTCCATTATAACGAACAGAAATACGGTCTTTTGTTTCCGAACCATTCTTGGTTGTAATCAAAATCACACCGTTTGCAGCACGTGAACCATAAATAGAAGCCGAAGCTGCATCCTTCAACACAGAAACACTTTCAATAATGTTCGGGTCGAGGGAGGCGAGGTCTCCCTCGACACCGTTAATCAGGATTAACGGATCGGAACCGGTACCGGAATAAGTACCCTGACCACGTACACGGATCTGAACTGATTCATTACCCGGTTGTCCCTTGTCGGAAGTGATACGCAAACCCGGCATCTGGCCTTGCAACATAGTAGATGTATTGGCTACCGGACGTTTGGCAATTTCTTCTCCCGTCACAGCAGAAACGGCACCGGTCAGGTTCACCTTCTTCTGCGTACCGTAACCTACTACGACTACTTCATCCAAATTCTGGGTATCTTCATGGAGAGTAATTTTCAGGCGGGCATTACTTGTTACTTTTATTTCCTGGTCTTTGTAACCAAGATACTTTACCAATAAAACATCGCCGGTTTTAGCCGGGACAGTGAAGTTCCCTTCTACATCTGTAATAATACCTGTGGTTGTTCCTTTCACTAGTACAGATACCCCGATCATCGGGTCTCCGAATTCATCCAGAACGATTCCGGAGATAGTCTGTGTTTGCGCGAACAAACTTAGACTTGAGTTAAACGCCACCATTAATAATAATAATCGCCAAAACGATTGAGTGGCCCTTTTGATTTCTTTTTTCATTTAATCATGGATTTAATTAGACTTAAAATTTCAACAAATTCAATAACACAAAGAAACATATTCTCTTTTTTACAAAAGAAAACATGCTTCCAATTTAGTATTAAATTATTCTATATGAATAGATTGATACAAAAGTGACAGAAAAGTGATACGATTTTATCAGCAGCCCTGTTCCTGATTGTTTTTCATCTGCACAAATTCAGTGGGAGTGCATCCATAAAAAGCCTTAAAGGAATTGGAGAAGTAAGAGTGACTGTTAAATCCAAGATGTGACGCAATTTCAGAGACATTCATTTCGGATTCTTTCAACAATTTAGCCGCCATCTCGAGGCGTTTGTTACGGATCAGTTCCATCGGTGAAAGTTCGGTGATGGATTTGAGTTTACGATAGAGATTTGCACGACTGATACCGATTTCCGTGCATAATAATTCGACATCCAGCTTTTCATTGGATATGTTTTTCTCGATCACATCAAACAGTTTCTGGGAGAAACGTTCGTCGGCCGACTTCACCTCGATCCCCATCACATCCGGGGAGAAACGTTTTCCATAGAGTTTTTTCAATTGCTCCCTCGAGGCCAGCAGGCTGCGGATACGTGTCTGCAACACGTCCATATTGAATGGTTTCACAATATAATCGTCCGCTCCCGCCTGGAATCCTTCCTTGATATGGACTACCATCGAACGGGCAGTCATCAGAATAACCGGGATATGTCCGATGCGGATGTCATTCTTGATCATCGTACACAGTTCCAGTCCGTCGCGCTTCGGCATCATGATATCGCTAAGTACCAGGTCTGGGAAATCCTGCACTACTTTTTCGTAAGCCCTCACCCCATCGGCTGCTTCAATGACAATATATTCGGCTTCCAGGCTTTTCTTCAGATAATCACGTACATCCTTATCATCCTCGACCAGCAAAATCTTATATTTAGGTTGATCTTTATTCTCCGTCACCGGCAACGAGACCGATATATCCTCCGTATTCGTTATTTCCGCAATTTTATCTATTTCCCTGCTCTCTATCTGTTCTTCAGAGAATGCCGAACGGGATACCGGAAGGATAACGACAAAGCAAGCACCTTTTGTTTCCGTATGATCCACATAAATTACCCCACGATGGAGTTGTACAATCGTATAAACAAGACTCAGGCCGATACCTGTCCCCGACAAATTAATACCGGACGTTTCAGGAATCTGATAGAAAGGAGTGAATATCTTATCCGCCTCTCCTTCTTCAATCCCTTTACCGGAATCTTTGACTTTCAGGATTACGTACTGACTATTTTCATCTTTATACAATCCGTCGGTCCGTTTCGGGTCCAGTTCTTTCAAGGTTACTTCCGACACCTCCATAAGAACAGATTCACCGGAAGCCGTATATTTGAAGGCATTCGACAAGAGGTTAAAGACAACTTTTTCCAAGAGGGATTTATCAAACCAGCCATTGATCGTTTTAGGAGTACAATTCAGGGTGAATTTGACTTCATTGGTCAAAGCAATCTGATTGAACGCATAATAGATTTCTTTGATATATTCGCAGATATCTCCTTCACTTACCTTCAGGTCCATGCTACCCGCCTGGTTCTTATGCAGGTCCATCAGCTGATTGACAAGAAGCAAAAGTTTTTGGGCGTTCTTATAAATAATGGATAGCTTGTCATGCAACTCTGCCGGAATATCCACCCGTTTGACCAGTTCTTCAAACGGAGTGATAATCAGCATTAAAGGGGTACGCAACTCATGAGAGAAGTTTGTGAACAGGCGTATCTTTGCCTGATGAAATTCTTCCTGTTTTTGTTTCTCCAGTTGTTTCATCTTCAGCCCGGCTTCCAGGTTACGTTTGATATTTACATAATAAAGAATTCCGTAAATAATAGCCGCTAAAGCAATAACATAAAACAGATAAGCATACCAGGTCCTCCACAGAGGCGGCTGCACGATAATAATCAATGAACGTCCTTCCTCATTCCAGACACCGTCATTATTAGAGGCTTTTACGAGAAAAACATATTTGCCGGGACTCAGGTTGGTATAAAATGCGGAATTACGTTCTCCTACATAGTTCCAATCCGTATCATATCCTTCCAGTTTATAAGCATACTGATTTTGCGTCGCATAAATATAATTCAAGGCCTGGTAAGTGATTGAAAAGTTATTTTCATTATAAGCCAAGCGGATCGTTTCCATGCCGTCCAATACTTTATCCAGGATAGCAGACTCATCGCCGACTTCCACCGGATGGTTGTTTACAGATAATTGCTCCAGCACCACAGGCGGAATATTATTATTTTTATCCATCGCCTCCACATGGAATGTCACAAAACCGTTGCTTCCGGCAAAACAAAGACTTCCATCCGGCAAGGCGATGCCACTATGCAATGTAAATTCACGAATATCTATTCCGTTATGACGATGATAATTCCTGACTTCATCTTTCGCCGGATCAAACATGATCAGGCCGTTTACCGTACTCATCCATAACCGCTGATCGCTGCTTTCCACCAACGTACAGATATTATTGTCCAGCAAACCTTCCCTGACAGTCATTATCCGCCGGATCGCTTTCGATTCATCCAGTTGAAAAATACCACCTCCGTAGGTTGATCCCCATATCTCACCGGATTTAGTCCGGACAATCGCCGATATATAGTTATTGGGAATCCTGTATTTCTCAACAGAAGCCTCATTGGAATATTTTGTCAGCTGTTTTTTATGCGTATCGAAGCGGAGCAATCCTTCGGCCGTACTTCCCAGCAAAAAGACACCGTCTTCTTCTTCCAGAATACAACGTACATTTGAAAAATAGATCGGTTCATCTACATTATTATAAAAGGTAGTAACCAGGGAATCATTCACAAAACAGGTCAGTCCAAATTCGGTCGATGCGCCACCCACCCACAAAACACCATTATGATCGCGAATGATAGAATAGATGGAATATTCAATCGGATACTGATGATACAAGGAAAACTTTTTGGTTTTGATATTAAACTTGTAGATTTCCCCTTTAGTCGTTCCGCACCAGACATAGCCGTCTTCGTAAAAAACGGATTTAATGATATTCGTATTAAATGCGAACCGGACGGAAGGATCGATCAGGTAATAATGTGACTCATTCGTCCGCTTGTTATAATTCAATAACCCGTACCCTTCTGTCGCTATCCATAAATCTTCAGGAGATTCATACGTAATCGCTCCGTAAATACCGGTCCTGATATTCAATTCTTCCTGCGGTTTATGAAGGACAAAGCGGTTTGTGAATTTATTCAGATAATTAACCCCTCCGGCAAATGTCCCGACCCACAGCGTTTTATCCCGGTCTACACAAAAACAATAAACCGAATAATGGCTCAACGACTTGTTTATATCATCGTAACCGGCCACCTTTACAATCCGTTCGGTCGCTTTATCCAAATCAAAAATGCCATCAAACGTACCGATCAGCAACTTCCCCTGCCATTCGATTATACAACGCACCGAGTTATTGCTCAATCCGCTGTTTAAATTAGTATATGAGGTCACCTCGTTATCACGCAGATTGATTTTATTCAATCCGCTATTCTTACAGCCAACCCATATCTGCTTCTTATCATCTTCATAAATGGAAGTAATATTATTGTTATTCAATGGCATATTTTTAGATTCACTCGTAAACTGACTGATCAGATTCATCTGATGGTCACAGAGGAGCAATCCTTTGTTTCTTGTACCGATCCAAAATCTGCCTGAGCTATCTTCCAGCAAAGTCACTATCATTGCTCTTTCAGTATCATCTTCTATAGGGATATATTCAAAATGGTCTCCCTCCCTGTTATAGCGATTCAACCCCTCCCAGGTTCCAACCCACAGACAACCCGAACGGTCGGTGTATACCGTAGAAATACTATTGGCTACCAATCCGTTTGTCTCCAGGTTATAGCGTTTAATCTCATTTGTGTTCAGATCTATCCGGTTCAGTCCATTATTGGTTCCTACCCAGAGGTAACCTTCCTGATCTTCGGTAATGGAGGTGACGGAGTTATTCGACAGGCTCTGCTCATTTCCGTCTTCCCGATGATAGATTTTATATTCTTTTCCATTAAAACGGTTCAGTCCGTTCTTGGTGGCAAACCACAAATATCCTCTCGAATCCTGATAAATAGTCATCACAGAGAGTTGGGAAATCCCTTCATTCAGATCTGAATTAAAAGAATACAGATAGTTTGTCTTTTCTGCATACAGTGTTAGTACGGAAAGGATTAGAAATAGTATAGATAAAGATTTCCTGATCATACTTGTTGTATCTGATTTATGTAGAACAAAAATAGTAAAAGTTTTGGTTAATGATCAAGAGAAAAGTAACATTCAAATCAGATTTACTGTATTTCCATAAATACAGTCGGTATCCCCTCTGACTTAACGGCTACTATGCTCTTTCCTTTATTCAGATTTACTTTGATGCGGGCCCTGCCGTTATAGGCCTGAACCTTACGGCTGCCGGTAGATGTTCCCTGATTCTGAATCAATGTTCCATCACCTACCAGTTCAAATTCAATATACTTTTTTGAATCGAGGCAGCGAACGCCTTCCTTATCGTAAAGCTGAGCTTCCAACAACGCCATATCGCCTTCACGTGATACGATATGTACTGTAACAGAGGCTTCTTCTCCCCATTTTGCCGTCTGATATTCCTGGCTGATCTCATCCGTAATCTTTGTCTTTCCTTTTACGGCCACAGCACGGATCTCGTTCTTTCCTTCTTCATATACACAATTCCAACGCAGTCCGGCCGCCGGATAATCCTGACTGTTGCGTTTCTTCACACCCTGGCTGACACCGTTCATGAACAACTCCACCTCGTCGCAGTTTGAATAGACCAATATTTCTTTGCGGTCTCCCTGGTTACCCCAGCGCACCGGCCAGCTATGCCCGTAAATATGTACCATAGGCTCAGTCGTCCAGTATGACTGAAAGACATAATAACTTTCTTTCGGAGTGAAATCACGCTCTATTACCCCTTTCTGATTCACATACGGGACCGGATTTTCGGGACGTACAGGAGTTGAGAAATCTTTGAACGGCCAGTAAGCAGCCCCAGTCAGCCACGGCATTGTTTCCTGCTCTTTCAGATGCCAGTCGATCAGGCGGACAATATAACTTTCCGACCAGTCGCCATCCTTCGATGCACGGGCGGCACCACCGTATAAAGAAGCATCCCCGGCACGTTCGTCGGCACCATTACCAGACTCAATACCTTTCAGGTTGGCAAACACATTCTCTGAATGACGGCGGGCATGGCTGTCTCCTCCCCACTCCACATGCAGGAAACGTTTTACCTTCTGCATCTCCTGTTCCGAAACGGATTTATAATCGGTAAATACCCCACGATACCATCCCGCCCAGATAGAAGGAGAATAAACATCCACTATATCACTACAAAACTCGCAACGACGGATAGCCGTCATACGGGTATCATCCAAGCGATGAGCCAGATCATGCAATTCCTTCATAAAAGTACGGATAGCCCCTTTATCGAACTCACTGAAATCGTTGGGCCAATCGTTTTCGTTGCCCAGTCCCCAGATAATAACGGCCGGGTGATTATGATGCTGATCGATCATATTAGCCAGCATACGGCGGGCCTGTTCCTTATATACCGGGCCTCCCAGGCCTCCGCGGCACCAGGGGATTTCTTCCCAGACAAGGATACCCAGAGAATCACAAAGTTGGAGGATTATATCCGATTGCTGGTAATGTCCGAGACGGATAAAGTTCACACCCATATCCTTCATCAGCTGCATTTCCGTACGCATCATATCTTCAGTCATTGCCTGAGCTACTCCGGCATGATCTTCATGGCGGTGCGTTCCCTGAAGCAAAAGACGCCGGCCATTCAGGAAGAACGGGCCTTTTTCCTGAAATTCGAATTGGCGGAAACCGAAGCGTTCTTCCGCTGTCAATGTCTGTCCGTCAGCATTTATAGTCAATTCGCAAGTATAAAGGTTGGGAGAATCCACGTCCCACAAGACGGGGTTCTTCACTTTTACTTCCGTCAGGAATTGATTGCCAAGAGGCAGAACATTTTCTATCGTTTGAGTAAATATCTGTTTGCGATTTGCATCATATACAGAGACAGTCACATCCGCCTTCCGTATATCCATCGGATTATAGAAAGAGGCTTTGACTTTTACAGAACCTTCTTTCCGGTTTGCCGAAAGTTCCGGTTCCAGGCGAATCTGTTCAAAAGAGGCTTTCGGTAGATAAACCAGGTTCAGGTAACGATACAGACCTCCGTAGAGATTAAAATCAGACAAATCGGACGGGATCATTTCCAGATCGCGCGAGTTATCGCAACGGATAGACAGAGGTATTTTTCCTTTGAAACGCTTCACCAGCTTATCATCCGCCATAAATGACTTCACGGCTTCCGTAATATCGACACTCCAACCGTCGTAACCACCTGTATGTTCTCCGACTAATGTGGTGTAAACATATACTTTTGTCTTCTGTCCGGCTCCTTCAAAATCCAATACGACACGGCCATCCGCATACGGATTATCAATTGTCAGCAGTGTTTTATACCAACCCGGTCCCTGATAATAATTCACATCGGGATCTACGGCATCTTCGGCATTAAAACAGTGGGGAAGAGTGACCTTTTGCCAGATAGGAACTGTCTCCGGACTTCCCGGTGAAGCAGGACGCACAACTTCCCAGATTCCGCCCAGATCACCTTTCAGGTATTCCCAGTTATCCGTTAATCGTATTTTTTGTTTAGATGGTACTTTCCCTGCCATCGAAAAGCAACAAAACAGGAAAAGACAGGAAAAAAGAATGTTTCTCATTATTTATTCGTTTTATATTAGTTAATTTACAATATTACCGTTCCTTCTTTTTCCAGTTTCTGTTTCCGGAGGAGGGCTTCCAGATAATAATAATCAGCATATACAATCGGGACATCCACCTCCACATTGTGCATTTTAGAACCTGTGCTATGCAACAACAGGAAGCCTCTGTCTTTGCCGGCTGCCGCACGGTAATTTGCTGACAGGTTCTCTAAGATTGTATTTGCTTTTGTAATATAATCCTGACGTTTAGCCGGATCATACATGCTTAATTCATATAAAGCAGAAGCTGTAACAGTTGCAGCAGAAGCATCGCGAGGCTCATTGGGTATACCCGGAGCATTGAAATCCCAATAAGGAACAAGGTCTTCGGGCAATGTCGGACTGGAAAAGATATAATTTTCTATATGCTTCGCCTGTTCCAGAAACTCAGGCAAACCCGTTTCACGGTAACACACGGTATATCCGTAAAGTCCCCAGGCCTGTCCGCGCGACCAGGCTGATTCATGCGCATATCCCTGATGCGTATGTTTATGCAGCACTGCTCCGGTAATCGTATCATAGTCAACCACATGGTAAGAACTGTAATCATCGCGGAAATGATTCTTCATTGTCGTACGGGCATGATTTACGGCTACATTATAAAACAAAGAATCACCGCTTGTCCTGAACGCCCAGAAAAGAAGTTCCAGGTTCATCATATTATCGATAATAACCGGACAATCCCATTTATCCCGGCTATGGTCCCATGAGCGGATTATCCCCGCACCCTCTTTATAACGGGTAGTCAAGGTATAAGCAGCCTGCAACAGAACATCCTTATAAGCCACATCCCCCGTCAACCGGTAACCGTTTCCGAAACTACAATAGACCTTAAAGCCCATATCGTGCGTTCCGCCGTTCATCTTCTCACGTTCGATCAAGGCAGTTTGCTGCTGCGCCTTTTCTTTCCAGAAATCATCCCTGGTATATTCATACATGTACCAAAGTTCACCTGGGAAAAATCCACTCGTCCAATCGCGGGAAATAACCATATGCAACGTACCGTCCGGTTCGACATTACGCGGACTGGCCAACGGGCCCAGGTTTTGTTTATCACGTAATTCCTGCTTTTGTCTCGGTTCCGCACAACGGGCAGCATCCATCTCGACAAAAGCCTGTTTGAATTGTGTTCCGGCAAAAGCAAAGTTATCCTGAACCAGATCGGGTTTCTCGATTCCACAGGAAGCCATAGCAGCCAGTAACAGAAAAATAGGAGTTTTGAATTTCATATTTCTTCAACTAAATAAGATAAATCAATAATAACTAAAACAGAATAATCACAACCACAACAGCGGATGGCGAAGGGGAAAATTCCGTATCACCTCATCATTCTCCGGAAAATGTTCCAGCTCCGACCAAAGGGAGAAATAATCTTCATCAGGTGTATCGCAGACGCTGAACAGCAAAGCGGCATGCGCCACCGGCCATTCATCCCAATACATCACATCTTTTTCAAACGGCCAGGCAGACTTATCCTTTATATAGGGGCACAGCCAGGCCACCCCTTTCTGCATATTCCGTCCGTCTTTCGTTGTATATTGCCAGAGATTATTTGTATCATCGGAAAGGATATGGCACACTGTTGCCATAGCATCCAGATTGAAGAGAGAATATCCGTACGGTTTGGTTCTCGCCAATTCCAACGGAAAACTGCCATCCGTATCCATCTGTCCCGGTAACAGAACTGTTTGATAACGTTCGCGGCAGAAGTCCAGCACCTCTCTATTCCCGGTATACTTTGCAAACTGGGCCGCCTGCATCACCCAGCAGGTACCATGGTTGTTTTTGGCATTCATCTCATCCTTTCCGTAAGGATGGTTCGTCAGCCAGTATAAATAGTTGGAAAACCAGTCTTTGGTAGCAACGGCATCTTCACAGGAAAGCAAACCGGCCTGTTCCATTACGATCAGTGACTGCACGACTTCCAACAGATGAATAGTATCGATTATTCCTATTCCACGGCCCGTAACAATTCCTTTTATTGCCTGGGCGTATTGAAGATCGGGATTCATCCGTGTCTCCGGATCAATGAACCAGGCACGGATATGTTTTAATGCCTGTACAATATATTTCTCATCTTTCGTCACGATCCAGGCAGAAGTCAAGTCTCCTACAATCGAACTGAAACGGATCATTGCATGGCGATGAGCAACAAAATTATCCGGATTCGTTTCCCCGTCACGCCGGATATAGGCACTGTCAGGATTAACCGGATCAGGCCACCAATAATCACCTTCCGAATAAAAATCGTGTACCCCTCCGGCGCTTCTTTCAGCGACAAAAGAAGTAATGGTGACAGGTTCTTGCGTTAAAGCCAGGTCTCCCCGGGTTATAATTTCCGTATGCAACAAATCTGATACCCGCTTTTGCAATCGCGTTCCGTCAGAACAACGACAAAAAACAAGCAATGTTGCAGAAATCAATAATAACAATTTTAAATTCATGGCATAGACAGATTATTTTCTGTCCAAAATTACGCCAAGCATCTCTTTCCGGTTTTTAATATTATCGCAAAAGCTTGCAGATTTGTTACAAAAATGACATTTGATGAGATAATTATACAATACCGACAGATAATACTATCCGATCTTATTTAGTTTGTTTCATAATTATAAACAAAAGAATATTCATACGTATTCTGTCCGGCATCCAGACCTTCTACTGATTTTATATCTTCTGTAATAACCATGCCAGTGATATAGTCACCGACTGTCTGATAACGAAAAGTATATTCAGCACCATTTTTACTCTCGCCCAACGAATAACGGCTGGCCGATTCCGGTAAATTGCGGTTAGAGGTCCCGTATAACGAATTCAAAGGATTTACTAAATCCGGTGTTATCGGTCTCAATGTATTTAGCACACGGAACGGGAAATTGGCTGGGCACAACTGGCTACCATAGGTATAACTTACCTCATCACGCGGAAGATACTGATAAACAGTTACATTCCCGTTAGTCCACGTATATTTATCTAAAGATACCGGTTCATTTTTCTTATATCCTCCTTCTTCCAACGGACGTTGAAAAATCCAATCAGCTTCAGTCAGATTGCTACGATCATATTTATATCGATATTCATTCTTCACATATTCCGCATTCGGGACATATTCATTGATAGCCCATTCCTGCTTATTTACGACCACATTTCCACTCATCTGAAAATCTTCCGTATGCACATTTGAAGCATCGATCACAGATATCTTATTTCCAGTATAAATCAAATTAAAAGTACCTTTGGAAGTCGTTATCTTACTAACATTACCATCCTGATTGTAAATTATATCCAAAGAATATTCAGGGAAATCGGCCCCATTCTTTTTACAGGTAATCTTTGTTAACTTATTCAACTTCGGAAGAGAAGGTTTATCATCATCTCCGCAAGAGATCAAACCAATCACTAAAATCAACATCAAGCATACACACTTTTTCATAAGTTCTACTTTTATAATTCAACATCACAAAAGTAAAACATTTGGCAAAATAAAGGCGGAAGTAACCAATTTTAAGTAATCTCTACATTTTAATAACATGGATTCACTCCCCTTTTATCAGCTGCTGTATCTTATTTTTATCGCCCACTACCCAGACCAGGTCGTCCGGTTCGAACACCGTATCGTTATCCGGCGTCATCAGCGAATCCCCGTTACGTTCGATCGCAACAATCAGGCAATTGTACCGCCGTCCTACGTTCGACTGCATAATACTCTGTCCGAGGAACGGGAAACTGTCATCGACTACAAACGAATTGACCGTAATCTCTTTCGGCTGCCCGGCCGAACAATCGGAACCGTTCTCCTGATCTTCCAGCTTAGCCTGGAAGGCTTTCAACTGTTCGTCGGTCCCTACTACGACCACCTTATCCTGCGGATAAATATGATCGGAACCACCGGGGATATAGATTTTATGATCGCCACGGATGATCTCTACGATACTTACTCCAAAATCTTTTCTGAGCGGTATGTCCGATAGCGCTTTCCCTGCATAAGGAGAACAAGGGGATACCGGAACCACCGCCAGGTGTATATCTTTATCACTTAACTGATTATTAAAACTCGTCTTCAACGGATTACGTTTCCGGTCGACCTCTTCCCTACGGTTCAGGTTAGTAAGAAAATGGGCTTCCAGCCTGGAATACTGGTTCAGGTCACGGCGGAACAGAATGATAAGGATCAAGACTCCTACTGCTATAATCGCCCCCACGCCATATTGCACATGATAATATTTAATCAGTACGATCGAAACAAACAAAATGGCGACAAACACCCTGAACAACACTAACGCCACCAGTTTCCCATGATTATATTTATTATCCTTCCACAAGCTCATAAACAACTCCGGCGAATTATTCTTGTTCGCCACCAATCCGGCCAGAAACGGTACCATCAGGAGAAGCGTCAGTACACTCATAATAATATTTCCCCACATATCCATCGCCGGAAACTTTTCTACCAGCAACGGATGAATAACCTGGGTAGACAGCAACAGAATAGCCGTCAGCAACACCGAATGAATCAATACTTTTCCTACATAAATCTTTAATAGCTTACGCCAGTCGCTTTCATGGTTGATCGTTTTCGTTCCGGAAGAATAGCGGTCCAGAAAATCGCGTGTCTTATCCGGCAACACCTTGTACAGCCACTCCGCAAACGGTCCCGACAAACGGATAAAATAAGGAGTCGTAAAAGTCGTTATCACCGACACGGCAACGATAATCGGATAGACATACTCGTCGAGTACCTTCAACGACACCCCTAAAGCCGCAATGATAAAGGCAAATTCACCGATCTGAGCCAGACTGAAACCCGACTGAATTGATGTTTTCAGCGGTTGTCCGGACAGAAGTACTCCGAAAGACGAAAAGAAAGCCTTCCCGACGATCGTCACCAACGTGATCAGAATGACAGGCCATGCATATTGTACCAGGACAGCCGGATCGACCAGCATACCCACCGACACAAAAAAGATGGCACCAAACAAATCCTTGACAGGCTTGATAATATGTTCGATACGCTCCGCCTCTATCGTTTCGGCGAGGATAGACCCCATGATAAAGGCCCCCAAAGCAGCCGAGAAACCCGTTTTCGTCGCTACCACCACCATTCCCAGACACAAGCCCAGTGCAATAACCAGCAACGTTTCATCATTCATCAGCTTCTTCACCTTTTTCAGGAAAGCCGGAATAATAAATATACCTACCAGAAACCAAAGAATCAGAAAAAAGGCGACCTTCAGGATACTGCCGATCATTTCCTCCCCGGCAAACTCCTGGCTCACCGCCATCGTTGAAAGCAAGACCATCATAATAATGGCAACCAGGTCCTCAACGACCAACGTCCCGAACACAATCCCCGTAAACCGCTGGCTCCGCAACCCCAGATCATCAAAAGCCTTTATAATGATCGTTGTCGACGACATCGACAACGATCATTATAAAGGCTTTTGATGATCGTTGTCGACGACATCGACAGCATCCCGCCCAGAAATATGGAATTCATCGTAGACCATCCCAGCAGATGCCCGACCAGATAACCGACGATCAGCATCGTTATCACCTCGGTCATCGCCGTAATAAAAGCGGTAGAACCGACATTCATCAACTTTTTGAAACTAAACTCAAGTCCCAGGGCAAACAGCAGGAAGACGACTCCCATCTCCGCCCACAAATTAATATTTTCAACGTCTACTACCGTAGGAAAAATCTGTACATAAGGCCCGGCCAGTAAACCGGCGACGATATACCCCAGTACCAGGGGTTGTTTCAGCCATTTAAATAATAAAGTTATTATCCCTGCGGATATAAGAATCAATGCAAGATCGGAAATCAAATCTGGTAAATGCGACATACAATATATTATTGATTAATCTGTTAGCTAACAAAAATAACATTTTTCCGTATTTTATCAAGTACAGCCGATGCTTTTTTATAACTTTGCTAGAAATAAATAAAAACATCTATCTATTTACTTAAATCTGTTAGTATATGAAAAACAAGATTATTCTCTTTCTTGTTCTGTATTTCTGTTTTAATTTAGCAGGATTCGCGCAAAGTACCGTTCATGAATCGGTCAAGTTCCAAAGTAAAAAGTTAGGAAAAGAAGTCTCCTACTCGATCTATCTCCCGGACGGATACAACAGCTCCGAACGTTATTATCCGGTACTTTACCTGCTGCACGGTTATACCGATAATGAAACCATGTGGATACAAACCGGGCAGATGCAGGAAATTACTGACCGTGCCATCTGTAGCGACCAGGCCGTGCCTATGATCGTTGTCATGCCGGATGCCTGGGATACCTGGTATATCAACCAATACGATGGGAAAGTACCCTACGAAGACATGTTTTTTGAAGAGTTGATCCCCCATATCGAAAAGACCTACCGCGCCCGCAGCAACAAAGAGTTCCGTGCCATCGCCGGACTGTCGATGGGAGGTTACGGTTCGTTCCTTTACACCCTGCATCATCCGGATATGTTTTCCGCCTGTGCCCCGCTTAGTGCCGCTATTTTCGACGACAGCGTGATGGAACGCCGCCAGGCTGAATCACACAAAGACCTCTTCGGCCGCCTGTTCGGTCCCGGACTGGATTACTGGCACAAAAACAGCGTCTTAAAAATGCTTTCCGAACTGGATAAAGAGAATCTGCCCCGCATCCGTTATTACATCGACTGCGGAGACCAGGACGGTCTGCTGGATGGTAATTTCCAGGCCCATAAGATCATGCGGGAGAAAGGGATGAAACATGAATTTCGTGTCAGAGGCGGCGGACATACCTGGTTATACTGGCGCACGGCATTGCCCAACGTCCTGGAATTTGTCAGCGGAGCATTCCGGAGAAATCAATAGTAATCAGTACCAAGATCCTCCGAAACATACCGGTGCGCCCCACTATGCACAACAATTACACCATTTGAACAGTTGACAAGTGTCACTTGTCAACTGTCAACTCATTAATCCTTATACCAAACCTGCCCTGGCTGATTTCCCATTTCAAACTCAAGCGTTGCGCCGCTCATGATCTGGTCGTGGGTGATATAGCTCTTGTCGTAAGGCTGGCCATTCAGTTTGACTGACTGGATATAGATATTCTCCGCATTTACTCCCGGAGCTAAAATCTTGAATACTTTACCATCCGCCAAATGCATTTTTACTTCCGGGAACAAAGGAGTTCCAATCTCATACTGTCCGCCTACCGGATCGACAGGATAAAATCCCATCGCACTGAAAACGAACCAGGCCGACATCTGTCCGCAATCCTCATTGCCACAGATACCATCCGGAGCATTCAGATACAAATCATGCAAAACCTGAGCCACATACTTCTGCGTCTTCCAGGGTTGTCCCACCTTATTATACAGATAAATAACATGATGGCTCGGTTCGTTGCCATGCGCATATTGTCCGATCATACCTGTACTGAAAATTGGCAGGTCTTCTTTCGCATCCGGAGCATACGTAAACATGCTATCCAGCTTTTCCGTGAAACGCTCCTTGCTGCCCAGCAAACCGATCAGGCCGTCCAGATCCTGCGGAACATACCAGAAATACTGCCATGCATTACTTTCGCAGATATCTTCCGTATAATCTTTCGCATTGAACGGAGTTACGAAATTCCCCTTTTCATCACGCGGCTGCATAAAGGTCGTTTCAGGATTATAGACATTGCGATAGTTCTGTGAACGTTTATAGAATTCATCCGCAATCGCTTTCTTTCCCATCTTTTCCGCCATACGGGCAATGCAATAGTCATCGTAGGCATATTCCATTGTTTTGGATAACGACCAGTTCTCCCATTTTTCCGGATCACTGTTAGCCGGTACATATCCCAACTTCTTATACTCCCCGATACCCCGGTAATCATCCCGGTTAGCCGTAGCAACACATGCCTGTAAAGCCAGTTCCGGATTAAAAGTACTGATTCCTTTCAGGTAAGCATCCACAATCACAGGAACAGCGTGATAACCGATCATCATATTCGTTTCATGCCCATACAGGTTCCACAAAGGAAGGGCGCCATTCTGTTCGTAGAATTTCAGGAATCCTTGAATCATATCGTTCACACGTTTCGGGTCCGTATACGTATACAACGGATGGGCTGCCCGGTAAGTATCCCACAAAGAGAAGGTCGAATAATTATTCCAACCGTCAGCCTTATGTATCTGATTGTCCGGACCATAATACGAACCGTCCACGTCACTGAAAATAGTCGGGGCGATCATCGTATGATACATGGCGGTATAGAACTTAACCAGGTCATCCGTATTATTGCCGTTCACTTCAATCTTCGACAATTCTTTGTTCCAGCGGGCGACAGCCTCCGTATGATAACGGTCGAAATCGTTGACCGGCACTTCTGCCTGAAGGTTCTTTGCCGCACCTTCCATGCTCACACCCGAAATAGCCGTATTCACCAGAATCTCTTCGTCCTTTTCCGTATTGAAATCGAAACGGGCTACATAGGCTGTACCAATACGGCCTTTATCCTTCGTCACAATCGCTGTCGTATCCATATGGTAAGCAACAAACGGTTTGGAGAAACGGGTCTGGAAATAGACATGCTGGTCGGGCGACCAACCCTGTGAAAAACGGTAACCGCGGATAGTAACGGAATCGACCACCTCGATATAAGAATCAAGCGTAAAATCCCAGTTCATCGCTTTCTTCAGATTCAGAAAAACGGAAGCTTCTGCCTTCGGGAACGTATAACGCTGGATACCGCAACGTTCGGTAGCCGTCAACTCGACATTAATATTATAGTCTTTCAGCAACACCCGGTAATAACCGGCCGAAGCAGCCTCGTCATTATGTGAAAAAGTGGAATAAATACCCAGCGGTGCTTCAGCCTCTTTATACGGGCGGGTCACCGGCATAAAGGAGATATCATATAAATCCCCTGCCCCGGTACCGGAAAGATGCGTATGGCTGAAACCGGCAATCGTCGTATCCGGATAAAAATAACCTGAGATACGGTCCCATCCGGGCAACCCGTTATCAGGACTTAACTGCACCATACCGAAAGGAGCCTGTGCTCCCGGGTAAGTATTCCCGGTAAAATCAGTACCGATCATAGGATTAACATACTGCGCATAATCCGCCTCCTGTTGTTTCTCCGGCGTGCAGGCCATCAAAGCCAGCAAGGAGACCGCCAATAAAGTGATGTGCCTCATTTGTTTATAAATTGTTTAAGTCTTGACAAATATACAAAAAGAGACGTAACATTTAAACAATGTACGTCTCTTTCTATAACTAAATTCCAATGTCTATGGTTTATTAACCTTCATTTTCTTCTTCGTCCTCTTCATCCGGTTCTTCTACCGGCGGTTTTCTTACAAAGAATGCACTTAACTCGTACAAACCGTAAAGCGGGAAGAACACGACACTCAGTGTAAACGGATCGCTACTTGGTGTTATAAATGCTGCGGCAACAAGCAATCCCACAATGGCATGGCGCCTGTACTTATGGAAAAATCCTCTGTGCAGCAATCCCAGCTTCGACAACAACCACGATACCAACGGCATTTCGAAAACAATCCCCATCACAAAGATCAGCATCAGGAAGTTATCCATATACGAATCCAGGGAAACCTGTTCCTTAATGTCAGGACTCAGCTGATAGGTTGCCAAAAAGCGGAGCGTCATCGGGAATACCATAAAATATCCCACTGCACATCCGAAGAAAAACATAATTGTTCCGAAAAAGAATACCCAACGAATATTCCTTTTTTCATTCTCATACAAAGCCGGGCTGATAAACTTCCATACTTCATACATCAAGTAAGGAAAAGTCAGAACCAAAGCCAGCCAAAAAGAAGTTGTCATGTGAGTGAAGAACTGGGATGCCAGTTTGATATTGATGATCTCCACATGAAAATCATCATTACAGAAATCCGGCAATACATCCAACCAGGGACTTACATTGATCATCCATTGGTTTAATTCACACAACCACTGATAAAGAATAAAATCGGAACGACAAGGTGCCGTGATAACGTGATTAAAGATATCACGCATAAAAGCAAAACTACCGATAGCAAAAACAAAGAGCGCCAGAATAGAACGGAATAAAGTCCAACGAAGTTCTTCCAGGTGGTCCCAGAAGGACATTTCATCTTGTTCCAATTCTTCCATTTCGTCTACTTCTTATCGTTGTCGTCCAGCTTAATGTCGTCTTCTAATCCTTTTACACCGTCTTTAAAGTTCTTCACACCTTTACCGATACCTTTCATCAGTTCAGGAATTTTCTTTCCACCGAAAAGTAACAACACAACAATGGCGATGATAACGATTTCGCCTGTACCTAAATTTCCTAAAAATAGTAATTCGTTCATGATATTATAAATATTAGTCGTTAATATTCTCCTTTTAATAGGGGCAAAGATACTATTTGTAACGAATAGTCACTCCATTATTCTAAATTTATTACCTTTGCACCGTCTTAAAAAACTGAAATTAGAAAAAGATTAGAAAGATGAAAGCTTATGTATTTCCCGGTCAGGGTGCACAGTTTGTCGGAATGGGAAAAGACCTTTACGATAACAATCCCCTTGCAAAAGAGATGTTTGAGAAAGCAAACGAAATTCTCGGTTTCCGCATTACAGATCTGATGTTCGCAGGAACAGACGAAGATCTGAGACAAACCAAGGTTACACAGCCTGCCATATTCTTACACTCGGTTATCCTCGCTAAAACTTTAGGCGACCAGTTCCAACCGGATATGACAGCCGGCCACTCCCTGGGTGAGTTCTCTGCACTTGTTGCAGCCGGAGCACTGTCTTTTGAAGATGGTCTGATATTGGTTTCCAAACGTGCCATGGCTATGCAGAAAGCTTGCGAAGCCACTCCTTCCACGATGGCTGCCGTACTGGCTTTGCCGGATGCAACAGTTGAAGAAATCTGCGCAAGTATTACAGACGAAGTAGTTGTTTGTGCAAACTACAACTGTCCGGGTCAGCTGGTTATCTCCGGTTCAATCCCCGGTATCGACGCTGCCTGCGAAAAGATGCTGGCTGCCGGTGCAAAACGTGCATTGAAGTTGAAAGTTGGGGGTGCATTCCACTCTCCGCTGATGGAGCCGGCCCGTGCCGAACTAGCTGCCGCTATCGAAGCAACTCCGATCCACAAACCTTCTTGCCCTGTTTACCAGAACGTAAGCACAAAAGGCGAAACCAACCCTGAAACAATCAAGGCCAACCTGATCGCCCAGCTGACAGCTCCGGTTCGTTGGACTCAGAGCGTTCAGAACATGATCGCCGACGGTGCCGACCATTTCATCGAATTAGGCCCGGGTGCAGTACTGCAAGGATTAGTCAAGAAAATCAATAAAGAAATGACTACGGAAGGTATGCAATAATGAGCAATATATTATAAAAAAGGAGGTAAACAGTAATAGTTTACCTCCTTTTTTATTTACAAACATGCCAATTATAACTGAGATAAATATTCACCTGGAGTTAAAACTGATATTTTTCCTCCAAATATTTATGATAAGCTTTTCTGCCATTTAAATCATCATCGTCATCAATCTTTCCAGCCCCTAATAAACTCAATACAATATCAGGTATAGGTTCTTCGTTAACTTTTGGTTGCTGCACAAGACGATCCAAATAATTTTCTATGATAGAAGACAAATCCAATCCTCTTTGCCGTGCATAAGCTACAGCTTTATCAACAACATTTTTATTTAATTTTATCTGTGTTGTTTCCATACATCATCTTTTTTGTCAAAGATAATCATTATTCCGTTTCCTATCTATTCAAATGCTATCTTTTTCTTCTATTACACCACCAAACTCCCAATAACAATGCCCCTCCCCCACCCAGCACCCACCAAACCGGCAAACTCCCCAGCGACCAGCTACTTTCTTTCTGCTCCGTAGCCACTGTTTCCCGCAGCCGGCGGCTTTCCTGCCGCGAAAATGAGAGCAGGGTATCCTGACTGACAGATACCTGCCGGCAGTCCGCCACAGCACGCCTTATTTGCCCTACATACTGCCTGCCATTGCTGTCGGGTGCAGAAAGCGACACCTCCTCCCACCGGAGCGTCGTTTGCATATCAGACTTCCATAAATGCTCCGCCCGCAAACGATCATATCGCTCTGCAACCAACGAATCCTTTTCCCCGAACGTCCGGTCGACAGCCACCCGCCTCCCCGTCCTACAGCCACTGCCTGCCAACATAATGCATAAACACAACATCATCCCCTTATCCCTCTTTCTCATCCCTTCTGATCTTATATTTATAACTATAATCCACCCCGAACAACGCCCCTGAAAACGTCGACACCTCACCGAATCCCACCAACACCGAGTTATGTATCTCCCCTGCCGGACTGCACCAAAACCCCATAAACAACAATACGACACCTGCCAGCGACAACAAAACCGCCACCCATAACTGGCAACCAAGCAGCCAGCACCTTCTTTTACAATATCCCATATTCCTCCTCCGCATCGAAACAAGGACACTCTTTCAACCATTCATCCCGCGTGATCTTCCCATCGCCATTCCGGTCGGGCGACAAATCACGGTGCCCGCAGATCCGGCATCCCGGATACCGCACCAGCAGCAGCAACAGCAATCCCCTGATAGACAATTTTTGCCTCTCCGTACGCGTATCTTTCGGATGCCCGTCGGCATCCAGCCCGCCTTCGTAACAAATCCCCAAACTGAACGCATTATACCCTTTCGCATGTGCCGGAATCTGCTCCGGCGGACGCATCGGTACGACCTCACCCGAACGGCGGATATAATAATTATAACCGGCCGAAAAGAAACCACGCGCCTTATGGTCACGTTCCAGCTGTTCCGGCGTATACTCCATCGTCTCACGGGTAGCCGAACAATGCAAAACAATCAGATTAATTTTTCTCATGATTCAATTCCATTTATTGTTAATATGAAGGCAAATGTACAGGAAGGGAAAAGTATGGAATCGGTTTAAATGGGAATAGCAGGGAATAAGAGGGAATAAAACAGATTTTACCGGGAACCGGAGTATTCAGGCAAAGAGACAAGGATTGAACCCGAACACGTTCACCGTCCCGCTTCGTTTATTTATTATCAAATATTCCAGGTCTCAGGATCGCCCAGATGATCCACCAGGATCTCCACCTGGCGCGGCGTAAACATACGCTGCCCCTTGCGGTAACCTGCTTTCTTCAGATCCTCCAGCAACTCTTCATCCCGTCTGATCCACAACGACAACTGTGCAGAAGCCGATTTCAGTAAAATACCCGGGAAATACAACCGGGCCAGTTCCGTATGCCCCCATACCTTGCTCTTATCCATGATTGTTTTGTTTTTGTTGTTTTTCTTTCAGTTGCAAATATTCCTCGTAAGTGATACCGCCGGACGACACATTCTCCGGTTTCTCCTCCTTCTTTCGTGCCGCCTTATAACGGTTTGTCTCCGTCAGGCGTTCGCCCATAAACTGCATCAGCGCACTGGTGACAGTCAACGCATCCACCATCCCGTAAAAACGGCCGTAACGCCCGCATTTCAGCCGATGGAAAAACAACAGCAATTCCGTCACCTTCAAATAAGGATATTCCGCCAACACCAGACGCGACAACTCGCGCTGGCGGTTGACCGGCATTTTCTCTTTCACCCCGACGAACAAGTTAATATCTTCCAGCAGAGCGCATATAAACACCATGACCACCAACTCGCCATACCCCAGGCAAACCGTTTCCAGCATGGGAGCCGTACCGAAATAAGCACGCTCGGTATAACGGGCGGCCATTACCTGCATATCCGGTTTAAACGTATTCAGGAATTTCTCCGCATTCCCGTAACGAGCCGTCATATCAGCAACTTCTTGTTGCTTCTTCAGCCATGCGGAGGAGTTCTTCCCGTCGGGCAGCTTCTCCGTTATCGTCTGAAAATCGAGTTTCATTTGATTTTCCATATTGTGTAGATTGATTTACATTTACATTTTGATTTCCATTTCCATTTTCCGGGGTTTTCGTTACAGAAACCGGAGTTTCTGTTGCAATAACCGGGGTTTCTGCAACAATAACCCCTTCATTCGCCCAATTATCCGGTATTTCGAGATCCGGATCGATCTTTACTCCGAGTCTTTTACTGATCTCCCGGAAGCGTCTCTGTATCGCCAGCGAAGAAAGTACCTGCCGGTATTCCAGCAGTTCCCTGTCGAACAACTGAAGATCTATACAATAAAGGACCGCCTCACTGACCGTAGCCTCGTCCAACCCCAGGATAACAGAGATATCGAAACAGAAATCACTGTCGTAAGAGATATAATACCCCTTCTCCCGGTAAATTTCACAAAGGATCGCTAAATAAATACAGATGCCCTTACACCCGTACTTTCGGAGCAGGCGTTGTATTTTCCTGTCCGAATACAGGTCCGTATCCAGCGGAAAATAGCCCAGTCCTTTTTTTAATGGTCTAGCCATAATTTTAATTTTTAAAATGTTGATTACCTGAAGCACCAACGGTTAACAAATCCGGTGCGAAAGAAAGGAAGTGATTTACAATAAAAGTCTTTGGCGTGTACAAAAACAGTAAAAGTTGAACTCCAAACTCCCGTTTAAAATTCAACCCTTAGACTCTTTATGCGGTAAACATAGGAAAATATATTTTTAAAACCTATTTTTCCGGTAAAAATCGGGATAATATGCTTTTAGATGAAAAAAAAACATATCTTTGTATCGTAACAATTTAAATATGAACAACTATGAAAAATGATTCTGCTTTGGTCCGTTTCGATTGGGCCGTAAAGCGCCTTTTACGTAATAAATCAAACTTTGTTGTGTTGGAAGGCTTTTTGTCCACTTTACTTGGGCAAGAAATACGTATTGTCAAAATGCTGGAAAGCGAAAGCAACAAGGATAGTGTCGATGATAAATTCAACCGGGTAGATATGCTGGCAGAAGACAGCAAAGGGGAACTCATCATCATTGAGGTACAGAACAACCGTGAACTGGATTATTTCCATCGTATGTTATACGGAGCATCCAAAGCCATTACCGATTATATCAATGAAGGCCAGGAATATGGTGTTATTCGTAAAGTATATTCAATCAACATCGTTTATTTTGAATTAGGGCAAGGCAAAGACTATGTCTATCATGGTCGTACCAGCTTTAAAGGAATCCATTACAATGACATTCTTCAGTTGTCCGTACGCCAACGTGAACAGTTTGTACGACACGAAGCCGGAGATATTTTTCCTGAATATTACGTATTACGAGTAGACGGTTTTAACCAACAGGCGAAAACGCCTTTGGACGAATGGATTGCTTTCCTGAAAACCGGCGAGATCGATAAAAACAGTACGGTTCACGGTTTACAAGAAGCACGCGAACGATTGCGGATAGACCAGTTAGACGAGAAAGACAGACGACAATATTATGCAGATATGGAAGCTATACGTTATCAACGCAGTGTGATCAAAACCGGATGGATTGAAGGCCGGGCCGAAGGAATAGCGGAAGGGAAAGCGGAAGGAATAGTTGAAGGGAAAGCAGAAGGGAAAGCAGAGCAACAACGACTTATAGCTATAAACCTGAAGCAGAACGGAGTCGACCCTCTCATTATTGCACGATCTACCGGCTTGTCGATAGAAGAAATAGAACAGCTCTAAAGACCTGACACGGCATAAAACATATTCCCGGGGAGGCTCTTCTCGCCGGGATTTTTATAGTAATACATACAAAATCCCGAATTACCATTTTGATAGCGAATAGCGATTTTCAAAATCGCTTTGATACGTTAAAAAATATTACCCGGTAGGGTATTTTATTTTACCCGGTATATTAATCCGATTTACCCGGTTGGGTAGTGTCATTTTGATAGTTGGAGAATAACTATTCGGAGACTGTTAAACAATACCCTTCTCCATGAATATTTTTTATTGATATAACCGGAATTTTTTCTTGCAATTTTTTTTCCAACTTTTTGACTTGTATACTTATTGTACTATTGTTTGTATCGCTGTTATTCCATACATCGTTTTTCAGCTGAACAAATCCGACACCTACATTTATGTTTTTAACAAAACACACAAACAGTTTTAAGTTCAATCCTTTTAAACGTAATACTATTTCACCGTCAAATTTGACATCTCCGGTTGTTTCATCCAGAAGAATCTTATCCGTAACACTCAGCCATTCTCTTGTAGTCGGTTGTAGAGGTTTGATAACGTCTATCGTCTCGCTTTCCACTACCCTTTCAGGTTCCGACTGATCAACCAATCCCACATTTTCAACAGGAGATATAAGAGCCTTTTTCTTTACGCATAATCTTATTGTATAGGATATAAGCCAACATAAAACACCTAGAGAGATCGATATAAAAATCCTAAAATAAACTAAACTCACCGACTCCTTCAACAAATAATCGAATGGACATTTAATGAACCCTTGCAAACTGACAGCATAATCACAAGCTGGGATTTCCATTTTTTTAACAGGTAAAGCCACATATAAAAAATCCCGGGAAATATCCTTGCTATACATAACCACATTTTTAGAATTACTGTAAAAGTCTTTTCCTACAGATTTTACAGCTACTTCTGCCGGGATATCGGCTTGTTGCAAAACCGCTTGAAACAGACTATCGATAACCGATACCTGTATTGGAACAGAATCACTAAGATAATGCTGCAGCAAATTATATTTATAGGATGCTTTCGAAGCAAATTCTTTCTTTTGGGTATACTTTCCTTCCGATGTACAAACAGAGGTAGTATCTACAGGATGTTTTTCACGCTTCACCCTCTTAACAATAACTCTTTCCTCTTTTATCCGCATATCGATATCCACTTCAACCACCTCTTCGAAAAGAGAATAGGCCTTTATTTTTATTTTATCATACACTTCATAGCAGACTATACCTTCTCCTACGAGAATGAATAAAATAAAAAGCCCCCAATACATTGCCACTTTCCAAGTTTTTTTCATAAAGAGATCCTATTTGTCTTTACAAAAATAAGAATAATTTTCAAGACAATAAGCCTAATTTGATCATAATCAATATATGCAATTTATATAAAACTTCAAATACAGCATTATCAAACAGATAAAATATATCTGCATATTAGATGCATACTTTTTGCATATATTTTACATATAAATTTTCAACAAAACATGCCCTAGCTGACGTCATTGTTTTACACAAAGCTTGATATTCAAGATTTTAAACTCACCAAAAAGTTTGTAATTCAAAATATAAATTCTAAATTTGCTAGTGAATCAATTTTATAAACAATGAAAAAAAAGACATTTAAATTAGTATTAGGATTAGTAACCATTATTGCTGCCGGTTATTTATACACAAAACAAAGCAGTGAAAATAACATGACAGATTTGGTTTATGCAAACATCGAAGCCCTGGCAAATCCGGAAGATGATGACGATTATATGGATGTTCTATGCTTAGGGTGGGGTTCTGTCGATTGTTATGGAGACTGGGTGAAAACAAAAGTTATCAACTTCAGTTTAAAATAATCAATGAAGTATCCTTTATCCATATTATTAATAGGTATTAGTTATCTGACCGCCTGTTCGAGTTCTCCGGATTCGCACTTTCCAAGATACTCGGATTTTCCCAAAACCAAGGCGCTCAGTGCACAGGTAATCAACCTGGATACTATCCTGTTCCGCTACCCCTTCCGGGTAGCGGTCAGGGACAGTATCGCTGTTGTCATGGACCTACATAATATGGACCATTATTTGCATGCATTTACCTATCCGGGATGGAAACACATCACCTCATTCGGTAGACGTGGAGAGGCTCCACAAGAAATGCTATCGGCTATCAGCATCCAATTCAACTCCTTAGACTCTTTATGGGCACTCGATGCCAATAAGATGGAGATTACACGTTGGAAAATCTCTTCGACTAACGGTTCAGCGGAACGGGTCGAAGAGATCAAATTAGATAAGAAATTAGTCCGTTCGCTCGACTTTCATACGATGGAATCGGGATTTTTGGTTCCCGACTACATGGGTGAGCACCGTTTTTGGGAAGTAGACGGCGATGGCAAAGCCATCCAAAACCACGGCACTATACCCAGCGAAGCAGCAGAAGAAGAGACATCGCGTCCGGCATTGGCACAAGCTTGGCGTCCCTTCATGGACTATAATCCCGATAATGGTATATTGGCAATGGTCACCCAATTGGGAGAAACACTGGAAATTTACAATTTAAAAGACAGTACGCATAAAGTTTTATATGGCCCAAACGGAGAGCCCGAGTTCAAAACAGCGCGTGACGGTTCAGGTGTCCCGGACGGAATTATGGGATTCAATGACATAAAAGTTACCGACAAATACATTTATGCCGTATTTCAGGGAATCAAGTTAAAAGATGATTTGGCAGCCTATAAGCAGGGAAAAGAACTGGAAGACGGAGGCAGATTTATTTATGTTTTCGACCTGAAAGGAAATCCGGTACAAAAATATACCCTTGACCATGCGATACATGGCATTGATGTAAACGAAAAAACAAATACGATTGTCGCCACCGAGGTGAAAAGCGATGACCCGATTATAGAATTTAAGATTTAGCAAACGATATGAAAGCCTTTTGTCTTTACATATTATTAATAGCAACCACCTTCTTTTCCTGCCACAACAAGCAGAAAGAGAAGGAAAATAAGATTGCGCATCTGGTCAGCGAATGGCAAGGGAAACAAATACAGTTCCCTGAAAACCTGACCTTCACCCGCTATCTGACAGATACTACGGATTTCCAAATCCCACAATCTGAATATAAGGTATTAATATATGTAGACTCTATCGGTTGCACCAGTTGTAAACTGCAACTTCATAAATGGAAGGAACTGATCGAATACACTGATTCAGTAACACAGGGAAAAGTTCCTTTCCTCTTCTTCATGTATCCAAAAGATGCGAAGGAAATACGTTACCTCCTGAAACGAGACGCATTCGATCGCCCTATCTGTATTGATATAGACGATCGACTAAACAAACTGAACAAATTCCCGGCAGACATAACTTTCCAGACATTCTTGTTGGATAAGGACAATAAAGTTGCTGTATTAGGAAATCCGGTACATAACACGGCTGTGAAAGAACTGTATCTGAAACAGATTACAGGTAAGGACAGTCCGAATAAGAATATACCTAAAACAACAGCCGAAACAACAAAGACAGAAATCGACTTCGGAACTTTCGACAAATCGGAAGTAAAGGAGACGACCATAGAAATAAAAAACACCGGGGACAATCCCCTTGTGATAGTGGACGTAAGTACCACCTGCGGCTGCACAGCAGCCACATACGACAAATGACCTGCGAAACCCGGAGAAACCCTTCGGGTGGGAATTAAGATGACACCGAAAGACACAGGTTTCTTCGATGAAGTCGTTACGATCAAGTACAATAGTATTAACAATCAACCTGTCAAAGTAAAGATAAAGGGGAATGTTCGGTGATCGAACGAATGGGAGTTTGCTGCACAACCGCAAAATAGTACAAGCAAACTCCCGGAGACCCCGAAAGGGAGGTGTATGATGGTAATATAACCGACAAAACAGAATGATACAGGTGTCATTCGACTATCTAATCCGAATAGAGTAGGCAAAGATAGAAAATAGCCTGATTAAATAATGATTTTAATAAATAATTAAACATATACGGATATGAAAAAGTTATTTGGTATCATGGCTCTAGCTGCGATAGCAGCTGCAGCTAGCTGGAATTTCATCCAGAGTCAGAATGAGCTGAAACTTTCAGATTTAGCACTGGCCAACGTGGAAGCGTTAGCACGTGATGAATCTGGTGGTTCAGGAACAGATCAAGCATGTATTGCATGCATTAGTCCTGAAGGATATAGAGGTGTTAGATTCTACTGTAAATATGGAACAGGAGGATGCTATGATAGCACGTGTATAGCGGGTTCTTGTGGAGGTCTTTAAGATTTTAGAAAATTCCTATAGACTAATACGACCATAATAGACCTAGTTTGATTAAAAGATCTTTCTAAAGTCTATAATAACAGCGTATAAGTGCAATAATTTAATTTATTGCACTTATTATATTCAAACAAAAAGATTCAGTTAATATTTAGTACCATCATAATGAAAACAACACTATCCATATTTACAGTTTTATTATGCACCTTTTTTTCATGTAATGAAAAAAGTATAAAGGAGAATGACTATTCTAATACATCTACAAAAGTTATTAATGTTCCCGACAAACTAGATATCACATCACATTCGGACTCTATCTTTTCGAAAGTTACTTTTTTACCATTAGAGACTAAACCGGACTGCATGATATCTTTTGTTATGAACTTAAAAATAGTAGATTCTCTTATTTATATCAATGATGGATTAAAAAGACTCCTTGTTTTTGATTCCAAAGGAAAATACAAATATCAAATTGGTTCCAAAGGTAATGGACCAGGAGAATACTTGGAAATGCGAGACTACCTCGTATATAAAGATCATATCGAGATCTTAGATTTCAAAAAAATAATTACTTATTCCTTAACAGGTGATTACATAGAAACAAAACACTTTGATTTTTTAGATCAAAATCAATACTGTAATGCAGACTATTTCACACAAGCTCCCACTGGTGGTTATTATTTTTGGGGTGGAACATCTGGTATAAAAGATTTTAGTGCAGAGAAAAAAAGATACCTAATGTATCATGTTAGTGATGATATGAAAATTAAAAAAGGAGAATTTCTTATTACACATGGTTCCGGATCATGTTTTTATAGATATACAAACTTTGAGGATCTGACTATTATTGATCCTTCTTATGGTAATTACAATGTATATCAAATCAATAAGCAAGGAAATATCTCTTCACGTTATTATTTTAATTTTGGTAAAAATGCCTACACAAAAGAAATTCCTATTCCTGATAGAAGTAATGCCTTTCAAATTAATGAAGAACTAAATAATTATGTACTTGAAATAAACAACTTTTTAGAGACAAATAACTGGATACATATAGACTTTGCTTATAAACAAACTGCTCATAGTGCTTTTTACTCAAAAAAGAAAAATAAGGTATATTTGTTAAGTCCTGCCAGTCCTAATTTGTCACCCAATGAATTTCGATTCTGGGGTGCCTTATACGTAAAGGGAGAGACACTTATAATGCCGATTGATGCCAGTTGGTTACAAACTGAATTAAACAGAATATCTCCAGAATATATCAAGAAATTGGATTTAGAAAGTTATAAAAATAAAGATGAATTTGATAATCCAATTTTAGCGTTCTATGAATTAAAAATATGATAGTCGAATCTTATCTAAAAACATATGAAACGTAGGATTTATAGTTGGTTTATGATAATTATCATGGTTTGTTCCTGTAACCGGAACAAACCACTCGATTATGCTCTTCAAGTAGCCGGAGAAAACGAAACTGAATTAAAAACCGTACTGAATCATTTCAAAAAAAATCCTCAAAAATTAAAAGCAACTAAATTCCTTATTGAAAACATGCCCTATCATTTTTCACGAGAGGCATACTTCATGTCTACTAAAAAAGAAAAATACAGGCCAGACATAAGTCAATTCAACGGAGAAAAAGCAATCAAAATGCATTGTGATTTTTTATTTAAATTGGGTTACAGAATAAAAGAACAAAAAGTAGATGATATATTGACACTTGACAGCCGCTTTCTTATTGACAATATAGAACTGGCTTTTACTGTCTGGCAAAAGCCATGGGCAAAAAATGTTTCATTCAATGATTTCTGTAAATACATCCTCCCCTACCGCGCACAATGTGAAGAGGTATCTCATTTGAGAAGAGAAATTATGGAGCGCTTCGTTCCCATACTGGATTCTGCTAAAGTAAAAACTCCTTTAGAGGCATGCTTCGTACTTAATGAACATCTGAAAGGCATTATGAAATATGGACATACCGGTCTTCCCTTTTATCCAACCATTGACGAAACCTACCGTTCCGGAATCAGCCAATGCGAAGGATTATGCAATCTGGGTACTTTTATAATGAGAGCTTGCGGCATTCCGGTTACAGTAGAACAAACGACCTGGACTAAAATGGACTTGGGCCATAGCTGGTGCGTAGTTTTAGACAATAGAAAATTCTACAGCTTCGGACCGGGAGAAGATCAACCCGACACACATGCCCGCTCTTTCTCAGAAGTCAGACATAGACGACCGGCTAAAGTCTATCGTTCACGTTTTGATCCTGACTTTTCTATAATGGATAAAAAAGATGACGGATATGTTACGACTCTAAAAAGTCCTCTTATCTATGATGTTACTAATGAATATCTGGATAAAACGACATTGATAAAGGTTTCTGTCGACAAAAATAACAGAAAAAAAGGAAAATCAAATCAAGTCTATTTATGTACTTATAATTATTATGAATGGTGCCCGATAGCGATCGGACATAGAAAAGATACCGTTTGTTATTTCGAAAACGTTGTTGGAGATAATATATTTATGGTTGCCGATTCACCGGATGGGAATAAATTACGAAATATTACTGCTCCTTTTTATACGGATAAAGATGGAAATATTCGTAAATTTATCCCTCAAAAAGAGCATAAACAAACATTCACTTTGAATAAGCGTAAGAAAAAACTGAATCAGGAACATACACTACACTTTTGGGATACAGAGAAAGAACGTTTTATCCCGTTAGAATATGCAAGTTCAACTGATACAACACAAACATACGATCAAATACCCGCTAGTGCATTATTATGGTTCACTATTTCGGAAAGGATCGTTAACCAACGGATATTTTTTATTGAAAACGACAGTATAAAAAGCTATTAATTCGATGAAAGAGAATAGAAAAATACACAACCTGATCAACAAAGCCATCAATATAGTCTTCTGGCTATGTATGACAGTTACTCTATGGTTTGTTTTACAGGTATTTATCTTTGCCTCTTTCAAAATCCCTAGCGACTCGATGGAACCGGGATTAATTACAGGAGACAATATACTTGTCTGGAAACCGACCGTTGGACCTCGCTTATTCAACCTGTTTGCCTCCATGAGAAACGAACAGACAGATATTTATCGCATTCCAGGTTTCAATAAGATAAAACGCAATGATATTCTGGTTTTCAATTTTCCGCATCCAAACAGTTGGGATAAAATTGAAATGCATATACTCAAATATTACATCAAACGGTGTGTCGGAATACCGGGAGATACCTTATCCATCCGAAACGGATTCTTTCATGTGGAAGGCGTACAAACGCCTCTCGGCAATATGGATTCACAAAAAGGAATAGCTGCAACTGAGAAATTTCAAGACGGCATATTCCAGAGTTTCCCATTCGACAGCATCATCGGTTGGAACATCAAAGATTTCGGACCGCTCTATATACCGGTAAAAGGCGATTCCATTACTTTAGATCGTACAAACTTCCGGTTATATAAAAAGCTGATCGAATGGGAACAACAGGGAAGTCTTCAATACAAGGATTCTACGACTTTTCTTAACGGAAAGCCGATCTACGGATATCGTTTCCAAGAAAACTATTATTTCATGGCAGGCGACAAAGGCATGAACTCACAGGATTCACGCTATTGGGGATTACTACCTGAAGAATATATCGTCGGGAAAGCATGGATTATATGGAAATCGGTAGACCCATATACGGATAAATTCAGATGGGACAGATTTTTGAAAATTATTCACTAATAGAATTGATTATTAAGTAATCCCTTCATCTATGTATCAAAATTACAGTAATATGAAATTAAATCTGTTTGCCACAATTGTACTTGGGTTGTATCTGTTTCTTTTATCGGGATGCAGCAACACCAACAATAGACAATTGGAATTAGCCTTACAAACCGCAGGAAATAACCGGCAACAACTTGAAAAAGTTATACAACATTATCAAGGAGATAAACAGAAAGAAGATGCTGCAAGGTTTCTGATACGGAATATGTTGGGAAAATACTATCAGGAAGGAGATCGAATTGATAAATTCCACCAGTTTATCGACTCTGCATACCAGATAAAACAAGAAGAATACGACCAGCAGACTATAAATGACACTTATAGGACAAACAACGAACACCAACAAAACGACGCTAAACGACAAGTAGACTTGCAACAACTAAATGCAAATTTCCTGATTACACAGATAGATGCAGCTTTTCAAGTATGGCAAAAACCCTGGAACAAACATCTTTCTTTTGATGAGTTTTGCGAATGGATACTCCCCTACCGGATTGGAAACGAATTGCCGGAGATATGGAGGGAAGAATACTATAATGCCTTTTCCGGATTATTAACGGACAGCATATTGACTGCCCGTGATGCCTGTATTGCCATCAACAATGAACTGATTAAATTACCGATCCATGTCTTTAACGATTTCCCAAAACCGGCGGACATAAAACCCAGTAGCCTTATCCATATAAAATTCGGTTTATGCGGGGACTATACCAACCTGGCAATATATGCCATGCGATCTGTAGGGATACCTGTTACAACAGGAAGTATTCCGCATTGGGGACATAGCAATAATAGCCACGCGTTCAATCTTCTAAATGGCGAAGACGGAAACTATTATGATTTTGCTGGAGGTGAGCACCATCCAGGGGATCATCTCAAACGTTTTGATGGCATACCGAAAGTCTATCAGAAAACATTTTCCGTACAACAGACTTCTTTAGTGATGACAAATACATCTAAAGAAGAAATTCCTGCATTCTTCAAAAATCCTTTCATGAAAGATATTACGGACCATTTTCCTGTTATTCATCCGCAGACCGTATCCATTCCATTGAATAGAACCTGCCACAATAAATATGCCTATCTATGCGTATTTGATCCGCAAGGGTGGTTCCCGGTAGATTGGGGAAAGATATCCGATAAGAAAGTGACATTCAACCATATCGGTCCTGATATTATCTATCAGGTCAACAGTTATGAGGATAACTCTTTGCAACCGTTAAGTTCTCCCTTTGTCGTCGATTCCACCGGAAAGGTTACTATTTTCGAATGCCGGAGAAAAAAAGAAGACCTGTACCTCGAACGCAAATACCGCGAACCCAAACATCTCGAAGCCATACCTCCGGCATTCGTTGGTGGCAGATTCCAGGGATCGGATTATGCGGATTTCCGGATAGCGGAAGATTTATATACGTTCACAGAAGCTCCAAGTTTCAAGTATACCACTATCGAGGTGAATCCTAAAAAGAGTTACAAATATTACAGATACCAGTCTTCTCCCAATCTACGGGGAAATATGGCTGAACTGGAATTTTACGATACAAATAGTCAGCAAATACTAAAAGGGGAAATTATCGGAACAGACAACACCAGCATCTACAACCCGCATGCGACCAAATATAATGTATTCGACGGAGACCCTCTCACCTTCTTCCACACACGCGACAGCATGAGTTGGGCAGGTCTGGCATTACCTAAGCCGGCACATATTAACAAAATACGCTATATCATCCGGAATGATGACAACGGAATACGAAAAGGTAATCTCTATGAACTTTTCTATATAGATGAATCGGGTACATGGGCCTCTGCCGGAAAACAAACGGCAGAGCAGGATGAATTATTAATATATAAACAGATCCCCCAAGGTACTTTATTCTGGCTACGCAATCATACCAGAGGAAAAGAGGAACGGATATTTACGTATGAGAAGGGGAAACAGGTTTGGTGGTAAAAATAAGTCATAATTATTCAACACAATATTTTCAAAACTAACAAAATATGAACTCACAGGATTCGCGCTATTGGAGATTACTACCCGAAGAGTATATTGTCGGTAAAACCTGGATTATCCGGAAAACAATGAAAAAAGTATTTATAACAGGAATAAACATACTATTAGCCGTTTTTCTCATCGCTTGCGCTTCATCGGATAGCAAACGTCTGGAGCAAGCACTTTTGTTTGCCGGGGATAACCGGGGCGAACTGGAAAAGGTATTAAGCCATTATGAGAATAATCCGGAAAAACTGGAAGCCGCCCGTTTCCTGATTCGTAATATGCCCCGATGGTACGGATATGAAGGATGGCAACTGGATTCTATCAAACCGGTATTGATACAAAAAGATAAAGGAGAAGCCGTTCCTAAAGAGGTGATAACAAAATGGCAACGGGTTTCTTTCTATTCACTGCCGAAAGTATATGACGCCAAAGTGATCACGGCTGATTACCTGATCGAGAATATCGACCTGGCCTTCGATGTGTGGAAAAGGTATCCGTGGAACCGGAATCTGGGATTCGATGATTTTTGCGAACTGATCCTTCCTTACCGGATCGGAGACGAGCCGTTGTCATCCTGGCGGAAGCTGTACCATGATTATTATACGGCCATACTCGACTCGGCTTATCAGGGGAATGATGTGATTGAGGCTTGCAAAGCCGTCGATAAAGATCTGAAAAGAGTTTATTACCGTTGGAACACGGATTTTAACATACCTCATCAAAGTGCGGACTTCCTGTTCTATCATCGCGTCGGTTTCTGTAGGGAGGCGTGCGATGTCACACTTTATGCCATGCGTGCCTGCGGTATTCCTGTCGCCAGTGAATATTTCGTTTATTCTCCAGAATACCAACATCCTCACTTCTGGACTGTGTTACGCGATACGACCGGAAAGTTCATCCAGTTCGGTTTCAATGAGTTTGAAGCATCCCGCATAAATCCGGGTACCGACGGCAGAAAAAAAGGGAAAGTCTACCGCTACTGCTTCGGAGCACAGGATGAACTGTTTTCCGGAATTACAAAAGACAATAAAGTGCCGGCTTTATTCAGGGATCGCTTTATCAAAGATGTGACTGCCAATTATTTCGGTGAGAATGAAGTATCCGTCTCCGTGCAGTCTGCATACGAAGATTATATCTATCTGGGCGTTTTCAGTCCGGGCGGATGGATTCCGGTCGATATCGCACACAACAACAAGGGGAATGTGACTTTCCGGAATCTGGAACCGGATGTTATTTACCAGCCTTTGATCTCGGACGGGCAAAACCACCGGGCAGCAGGTTATCCGTTTATTTATAAGAATGAAACAGTTCATTTGCTAAAGCCGGATACGACCTCCATGAAAAAAGTTATACTGAAAAGAAAAATGTCGCTTATGCCAACTATTGCCGAATTTCTTTATCGGGCCATTATCGGATCGAAAATAGAAGTGAGTGCAGATCTTTCTTTTACCCGACCGGATCTGGTATATCAGTTCAATGATACATTGGATTACAATTATTACGAACTGACTCCACCGGATATTAACAAAAAATACAGATACATAAAATATATCGCTCCATCAGGAAAACGAATGGAACTCAGTGAGCTTTCTGTTTTCAAGGATTCCTTATGCAAAGAACAGATTCCATTAAAACGAATGAACGATATAGAACCTGTACGGGCATTGGATCATATAACAGACGGAGACATACTCAGCTATTTTCAGGCAAGAGATACTTCTTGTTTTATCACATATGATCTGGGAAAAATGACAACGATTGGAAAAGTCGTTTTCTCACCACGAAATGATGACAATTATGTCTGGCCGGGAGATGAATACGAGCTCTTCTATCAGGACGGAGTAAACGGGTGGAAATCGCTCGGGGTTCAAACGGCTATCGGCTGGGAACTGGAATACCGTGTTCCGGACAATGCGTTGTTATGGTTGCGCGACCGGACCAAAGGACGGGAGGAACAGGTGTTTATTTATAAAGAGGGGAAACAGTATTTTACGGTTGATTTATGAAATACAGACAATATATAAGTTACTCACTGCTCGCTATCAGCGGAATCTTTCTGCTGTGTACCGTTTTTGCTACAGACACAGGATTGGCTAACGAGCTGGTCACAGGGAAAGTTCTTTGGTTTCATCTGGCGATGTTGCTACTGGCTGCATGCAGTCTGGTGGCGGCTGTTCTGACGAAATCGGTAAAACCATTTGTCTTTTCGGTCGCAGACGGATTGGTGCTGATTTTGGCGGCTATTGTTGCACTTACTTATAACCGGCAGCTGGATCCCGAACCGGAGAAAATGTTGTTTGGCGGGCAATTAGTCGTATTGTGGTTTCTTATCAAACTTTACTCGGAACCAGGATTCTTTCAAAAAGACAAGTTCTTCAATGCGGCAAATGCCGTACTGGAAAAGGAACCAAAAGTAAAGAGCACGGCTATCCGGGAAATGCGGGAAGAGGTCAAGATATTAATTCAAAACAGAAAATAAGTTTTATTCGGCATAATATTTTCAATAGGTAAGAAGTTTTCTATATCTTTACAAGCAAGGTGATTAAGCAAAAATACCTGAATTAAAATCTATCAGTGAAAATATAAATGAAGAATACAATCCGGTTATATGTTTGATGAAATTAAAGTAATATGAAAAGCATTTATACAATCTTAGTTATGCTTCTGACAATAATGGCAGGATGCGGTGGTAACAAAAAATCTGACTGTCAAAAGGAAGACTCTGATACTATTGCTATACCGGATACTTTTATTACGATTGACGTTAGTAAAAAATATCCTCTAAAAGAGTTAATTCTTCAGGATATTATGGATGTGGAATATATTGCATTAGAATCCACGGACGAATTTCTTTGTCAAGGCATCGTACAAGCCATAGGTAAAGAAATCATATTAGTAAAAAATGTCATCAACGATGGCGATATCTTTATCTTCGACCGAAATGGCAAAGGTTTGAGAAAGTTTAACCGGAAAGGGCAAGGTTCTGAGGAATATATATTCAACCTAAGTGCCTTCGTAGATGATAACAGCGGTGAAATATACATTGATGAAATAATAAGAAACGTTCTGGTATATGATTTTCAGGGATTTTTTTTAAAAAGTATCCCCAGAGGCGATAACAAATGGATTAATGCTACGAATTACAACCAGGATTATTTGATTGCCAGGGAATCACCTTCCATCCAGATACAAAATAAAACGGATTACCAACGTTTTGTTATCATTTCCAAACAAGACGGGAACATTGCTAAAGATTTTCGAATCTATTTTAAAAAGAAAGTTGAATGGGGAATAACCAACCGCGCAGAAAATACAGGGGGTGCCCCTCGTCTTTATCCTATCGTTCCTTACGATGATAGTTGGTTGTTAACGGAACCCTCGTCCGATACAATATTCAAACTCTCACCGGATTACAGTCTGACTCCTTTCATAGCCAGAACACCATCTATACAATCGATGAAACCAGCCGTATTCCTTTTACCATGTATATTTACCGACCGCTACTATTTTATGGAAACAGTAACGATGGATGCCGACATTTTAAGGAATGAGAAATTCCCAAAAACACATTTAATGTATGACAGAATAGATAATACATTATTCGAATATACTGTATTCAATGATGATTTTTCCGAAAAAGTCCCCGTGAACTTAACTATGCAGGAAACTACAAATAGTGAAATCGCCTTTTGTCAAAAATTAGAACCTCACGAACTTATTGAGGCTTACGAAAAAGGGCAATTAAAAGGGAAGTTGAAAGAAATTGCTGCGGAGTTGGAAGAAGATTCAAATCCTGTAATTATGCTGGTAAAATATAAAAAATAACTTCTATACCCTCTTATTCCCTTTTAAACCTATCTATCTCCATCTAAACCGTTTTTGTGTTTCGGCTGGAAGTTACTTTTGTAATGTTTTCGAAAACAGATGAAGTAATTTCTATTAACACTTAAAAAATTAAAATTATGTCAGTAAAGTATCGTTTAGTCGAACGTAACAACATGGGGAAAGATAAAGAAGAAACCCCGAAAAAGTTATATGCACAACCGGTTTATTCGGATTTGGTAGGATTTGAAGAATTATTGGGTGAGATCAGTGAAGCCGGTATTCCTTCCAACCAGGTAAAAGGGGTTATGGACCGTATGAACTACCTGATCAAAAAACATTTGGCAGCCGGACGACGGGTACAGTTCGGTGAATTCGGAAACTTCCGTTACGGGGTTGGTTCTACCGGAGCTGCTGAAAAAGAGGAATTTCAAACCAATATGATAAAAATCCCACGAATCATTTTCAGTCCGGGAGCGACCTTGCGTAAAGCTCGTAAGGATGCCAATTTCGAGAGAAAGGAAGAGATTGTTACCAAAAATGACAGCGGTGGCAACGGTGGCGGCGACAGACCGGAAATTGAATAGACGATCTGATTTCAAGTTGCTGTAATGTAAAAAGGGAGTGCTTCTACGTTTTGAGGCACTCCCTTCTTTTATCCCTTCCATATATATTATAAATTCCTCTGCAAAATAAGAATCATTTCCTTTGGCTTTGTCCTGATATTTACATACATTTGTTGGCAGTAACCTTGTTAGAATGAAGACTTTAGACAAAATCACATATTTATGAGACTACACTTATTCTATTTCGTTCTATGCTTTATCCTTTTGTCCTGCCAGTCTGATAAATATCACTGGAAAAACCAGGATGACAGAATGGTTCTCATGTCCGGAAAAACGGTTGTCGGAGAGTTGAACCCTTCTGTAACAAAAGGAATGAATCGTACAGATCAGATTGAAATGCTCGATTCCTGTACGTTTAAGATCACCTGCCAATACACAGCATTGGAAGACATGGAAACAGCCAGGATTAACCTGGATTTCGTACACAAATCCGCCTCCGATTACTGGATGATACCTTCCGTCTCTTACAACGGAAACAACTGGGGACGGGGAAAAGAGCCCAAAGGTGCACAGCAAAACGGGAAATGGCGAACTTATTCCTACCGCAGCACACCCATTCCCGGAGCAACCTACTCGGAAGGAACACGGTTTGCCGTTGCCATGTGGAGCGACGTCCCCCAGAATGAAAAAGAGAGTATCTCCTGTTCCCTGATGCCGGACAGGGAGACCACTACCCACCGGCTTATCTGGCCGGAAGAAGAAATGCCGGTCATGTATGCAGCCAGGGACCGCTACAAACCGGGATATCAGAAACAGGAAAAATTATCCAAAGGGGAAACGGTCACATTGACCGCTTATCTCTCCGTCTGCGACGTGCTGCCTCATCATTATGCCATGCATAACTTCTTGCACGAAGCCTGGGAGCGTGCCGACAAACAAGGGACAGCTATTTATCCACCCGCCAAAATATGGGAACTGGGCCTCCGGTATGCTAAAGAATATCTTTGGACGAAAGAGGGTGCTTTCAGTGGATTTACAATCGGTTTCTCGCCGGATAAAAGCGGGGAATGGAGTAAACGGAAAGGATACGAAATAGGTTGGTGCGGACAAAATGCGTCTTTTGCCAATTCACTGCTTTTCGATTATATCAAACATAATAACAAAGAATCTCTGGACAAAGGGGTAGCCACCCTCGATGCATGGGCCAAACTCTGCCGGCTGCCCAACGGACTTTTTATCACGAACTATGACCGTATCTCCGGCCAGAGAAGCCAGATCGACAATGTCGTCATAGATGCCTGCAACCTGGGAACGGCCGCCCTGAATTATTTCGAAGCGACTGAACTGGTGAAAGCCTGCGGACTGGAAAGACCGGATTATGAAAGCCTGGCTTTCGGTATCTGCGATTTCGTCAGAAACGACCAGCAGGACAACGGAGTATATGGCCGCGGCTGGTATCCGAACGGAGAATGTTTCTACCGGGAAGGGACTATCGGTTGTTTCATGGTTCCCCCCATGCTCGAAGCATTCTCACGTTCGAAAGACTCCACCTATTTATCTTCCGCAACCCGGGCTTACGATCATTATGTGAGCGAACTGAAAACAAAAGGATATTCTACGGCTGGGGCTTTGGATACCTGGTGTATCGACAAGGAGTCATCCATTTCCCTCCTGCGCTCGGCTTTGAAGCTGTATAACCTGACAAGCAACAAAGAATACCTCGATGATGCCGTTGCCGTCTCCTACTATCTGTCCACCTGGTTGTGGCATTATAACGGCATTTATCCGGAAAACGACAACTTCACCCAATACAACTATAAGACCTTCGGTGCGACTTCTGTTTCCGTGCAGCATCATCACCTGGACCCGTACGCTTTGTTCTGGGTGCCGGAATGGTTCGAGCTGACGAAACTGACAGGAGACAGCCAGTGGAAAGAAAAAGCGATTGCCATCTGGAATAACGGTTGCCAACTGATATCCGACGGTACACTGGTGATAAACGGACGTGTCCGCCCTGTCGGTTCCCAGAATGAAGCCTATCTGCAAAGTCACTGGAACTGGGATGCCGCACCTCATTTCGACCGGATCAATTCATGGCTGGTGGCCTGGCCCGGTGCTTTCAGGCTGGAAACTTTGAGGAAGCTGGATGCTATCGATGCACCACAAATACAGTAAAAAGTTGTATGTGAACATTAAAAAATAATATCATGAGAAAGTTATTCATCAGTGCCCTTGCTTTTCTGGCACTCCCTTTGTTTGCTCAAAAAGAGGCAAGCATCCGTGTGTATCCCCAGCAAGGAACACAACAAATCAGCAAACACATCTACGGACAGTTTGCCGAGCATCTCGGAACTTGTATTTATGGCGGCCTTTGGGTGGGTCCCGACTCTGACATACCTAATACACAAGGGTATCGTAATGATGTGCTCAACGCCCTGAAAAAGTTGCAAATCCCCAACCTCCGCTGGCCGGGCGGCTGCTTTGCCGATGAGTATCACTGGATGGACGGTATAGGCCCGAAAGAGAACCGTCCGAAAATGGTCAACAACAACTGGGGCGGAACGATCGAAGATAACAGTTTCGGAACCCATGAGTTCCTCAACCTCTGCGAGCTGCTGGGATGCGAACCTTATATCAGTGCCAATGTCGGAAGTGGTACGGTGGAAGAAATGGCCAAATGGATTGAATATATGACTTCGGAAGGTGACAGCCCGATGGCACGCCTGCGCCGTCAAAATGGCCGCGACAAAGCCTGGAACGTAAAATTCATCGGGGTCGGTAACGAAAGCTGGGGCTGCGGAGGCAGCATGCGCCCGGAATATTATGCCGACCTGTACCGCCGCTACTCTACCTACTGCCGCAACTACGACGGAAACCGTTTATTCAAAATTGCCAGCGGTGCCAGCGACTACGATTATAACTGGACGGAAGTACTAATGAAAAACGTTGGCGGCCGCATGGACGGGCTTTCCCTGCATTACTACACCGTTTCCGGTTGGAACGGCAGCAAAGGCTCGGCAACAAATTTCAACAAAGACGATTATTACTGGACAATGGGGAAATGCCTGGAAATAGAAGATGTGATAAAAAAGCATATCACGATCATGGATAAGTACGACCCTAAAAAGAACGTAGCCCTGATGCTTGACGAATGGGGTACCTGGTGGGACGAAGAACCCGGAACCATCAACGGTCATCTTTACCAGCAGAATACCATGCGCGACGCTTTCGTTGCCGCCTTGTCCCTGAACGTATTCCATAAATACACCGACCGTCTGAAAATGACCAACATCGCCCAGATTGTCAACGTTCTCCAATCCATGATTCTGACCAACGGCCCGAAGATGTTACTGACGCCTACTTATCATGTATTTGAAATGTACAAAGTGCATCAGGATGCTACATTCCTGCCGATGGACCTGATCTGTGACAAAGCCCGGGTACGCGACAACCGCGAAGTCCCGATGCTGAGCGCATCCGCTTCCAAAGATAAAAACGGTCTGATCCACATCACGCTGGCAAACGTAGACATCGACAATACGCAAAACATCACGCTTGACCTGCAAGGCCAGAAAATATCGGGCGTAAATGGCCGCATCCTGACCTCCGCCTCCATCAACGACCATAATACGTTCGAAAAACCGGACGCAGTAAAACCGGTAGCTTTCAACGATGCCAAAGTGGAGAAAGGGCAGCTGAAAATCAATATTCCGGCCAAATCCATCGTTGTACTGGAAGTGAAGTGAATTTTTCAGGGTAAGGATATTTTATTTCGGCCGACATCTCAAATCAGAAGAATATTATCTTGCCGTTCGTAAATAGTTTTCTACCTTTGTCAGCAAAATGAAAAATACACTATCTAATTAAAATAAAAGAATTATGAAACCTACATTATTTCTATTGGCAGCCGGTATGGGCAGCCGCTATGGAGGATTAAAACAATTGGACGGACTAGGTCCTAACGGAGAAACAATTATGGATTACTCAATCTATGATGCTATTCAGGCTGGTTTCGGAAAGCTTGTCTTTGTTATCCGTAAAGATTTTGAACAGGATTTTCGTGATAAGATCATCTCAAAATATGAAGGTCATATTCCTTGTGAATTAGTATTCCAGGCATTGGATAACCTCCCCGAAGGATTTACCTGCCCGCCGGAACGTACAAAACCGTGGGGAACAAACCATGCTGTAATGATGGGTGACGGTGTGATCAACGAACCGTTCGCTGTAATCAACTGCGACGACTTCTACGGCCGCGACTCTTTCCAGGTAATGGGTAAGTATCTGGCTGCACTGCCTGACGGTTCCAAAAACACCTATGCAATGGTAGGTTTCCGTGTAGGAAATACATTGAGCGAAAGCGGAACCGTTTCACGCGGTATTTGCGGTACGGACGAAAACCAACTGCTGACATCAGTCGTTGAGCGTACCAAAATCCAGCGTATAGATGGCGAAGTAAAATATATCGACGACAACGGCGAATGGACGGCAACTCCCGACACCACTCCGGTCAGCATGAATTTCTGGGGCTTTACTCCTGATTATTTCGCTTACAGCAATGAATTCTTCAAAACATTCCTGAGTGATCCGAAAAACATGGAAAACCTGAAGAGCGAATTCTTCATCCCGCTGATGGTTGATAAACTGATTAGTGACAAGACTGCCACTGTAAAAGTTTTGGATACAAACAGTAAATGGTTCGGTGTCACATATCCGGAAGACCGCCAGGAAGTAGTCGACAAGATTCAGGCACTGGTTGATGCTGGTGAATATCCTGAAAAGTTGTTCTGATAAAACAGAAACACTACATAAAATTCCCGGTGGAACTACTATTTCTCAGTTATTCTGCCGGGAATTTCTTTTATTCTAGAAAAAAACGTAATATTGTCTCAAATTAGGAATTTGTGTACATGAACTTCAAAGAAAAGACAGACACAGAATTAGCCACACTACTCATTCGGGACAATGAAGCGGCTTTCAGTGAGTTATATGTGCGCTATAAAGATAAGTTATACTATTTTTGCCTCCATCTGCTCAAATCGAAAGAAGAAGCGAACGACATTGTACAGGAAATATTTATCCGCTTGTGGGAATCGCGCTCCTTTATCAATCCTGAGTTGTCCTTTTCTTCTTTCCTTTATACGATGGCCCGGAACCGCATACTCAATTATTTCCGGGATATCGATATTGATGAGAAAGTGAAACAAATACTGTCTGCACAAAAAATTACGGAAGAAGAAGCGATTGACTCCAAAATCATCTATACTGAATATCAGATGATTCTCCAGAATGCAATCAGTCAACTCCCCCCGCAACGTCAAAAGATTTTTAACATGAGCCGTATCGAAAGTATGTCTCATAAAGAAATTGCTGCCGAATTAGGTATTTCAGTAAACACCGTACAGGAACATATTTCTGAGGCGCTCAAATTCATAAAAGTCTATTTCAGCAAGCACGCAGACATTTCTATAAGCCTGTTGCTGGCAGCTTTTATCCTATACAAATAATACTCAGTTTTTACTGAAAAAATCACCGGTCGTTTTCACTTCCTCCAGCTTTTCTTCTATCAGGGAAGTCAATTCCTTCACAACCTCAGGATATTTGGTTGCCAGATTATATTTTTCAGAAGGATCGGTATTAATGTTAAACAGTAACGGTAATTCTCCTTTAAAATAATCCAGTCCCAATTGGCTGTATGTTTTTACATGCAGCTTCCATTGTCCTTTACGTACCGCCATCAGCTGATGGTCGATACCAAAATAGAAGTATGGAGTTTCCGGTTTCGGAGCCACATTTTCGTATCCGAGATAAGAGGCTATATTCTTTCCGTCAATAACACGGTCGGTTGGAATCGCTGCCCCTCCCATCCATACGGAAGTAGCGAAAACATCCATGGAAGTAATGACTTCTTCATTCACCTGCCCGTTCAAATGGTCGGGCCAGCTAACAAAACAAGGTACGCGGACCCCTCCTTCCCAGGTACTGCCTTTACCGTCACGGAAGATACCGGCCGAACCGCCTTCCTCGTTCCGGGGCAACCAGGGACCGTTATCACTCATAAACCAAACAATCGTATTCTTGTCTATTCCTTCTTTTTTAAGAGCAGACAAAATTTCTCCCACTCCCCAGTCGATTTCTTCCACAGCATCGCCGTAAGTACCTCTCTTAGATTTGCCTATAAAAGCTTTTCCGGGATATAACGGGACATGAGGCATTGCATAAGGAACATATACAAAAAAGTTTTCTTTCTTATGTTTCTTAATGAACGATATAGCTTTTTCCGTGTAAAGGGCCGTCAGTTCCGACTGGTCCGGATTCATTCTAAGCGTATCATTTCCACACATCAAAGCAATATCCGGATATTTCGGGGGAATCATATCATTGCTATACGGAAGGCCGACATATTCATCAAAACCATTCTGCAAAGGCAGATATTCTTTCTTCGTACTACCTAAATGCCATTTACCATAAATAGCCGTAGCATAACCTTGTTCCTTCAGAAGTTCGGCTATTGTCAATTCCCGGGGATGAATACCTCTCTCCGCATCCGGACTCAAGACCCACCGGAAACCGGCACGAACCGGATAACGTCCCGTCAACAAAGAATAACGGCTTGCCGTTGAAGCCGGCGATGCACTGTAATAATTCGTGAAGCGCATACCGTCCAGAGCCATTCGGTCCAGATTGGGTGTTTTTATATCCGGATGTCCGGTCACTCCTATATCACCATACCCCATATCGTCACAATAGATAATAACGATATTCGGACGGTCATTCTTATTTTCTTTAGCTGCTGCCTGACACAAAGGTACCGACAGCAAAGCCAAACTTATTTTTATATGATTATTCATTCGTACTTTTATTTTTAGACGCTAGCTTCTCATGTTATTTGAAAACCTGTACCATCGGGCGGCCAATCCATACCTGCGGTTGTTTCAGGTTAAAAATATGAGCGATAGTAGCAGCCGTATCAAACTGCATCATACTATCTGTAAATTCATACCCTTTCTTAATTCCTTTTCCGGAAATAATGAAAGCTGTTTCCATTTCCTGCATAGTCTTACCACCATGTCCTTTTTTGATTCCTCCGTGGTCGGATGTAACAATAAAGATCGTATCATCCAATATTCCGGCTTCTTTAACAGCTTCTACTATCTGGGCGATATAGCCATCCAGAACTTTCAACATATTATAGTATTCAGGAGTATCATGTCCGTCTGCATGCCCCACATGATCCGGATTATCAAAGATAACCGCACACAAGTTCGGTTTGGCCGATTTGATATAATCGACTGCATAACGAGCTGTTGCATCCGGTTCTTTCGATGCTTCCGCTACATGTTTGTCATAGCTCAATGCCAGTGTATCTATCACATAACGAATACCTTTCCATTCGCAAACGCAACCGATCTCCGCTTTGGCGTCCGATTCACGTAAAAGGCCGAATACTGTTGGAAATATGCCATCTTTACTCAATACACGCGACGGCAGTTCAGGAGTCCGTGAACCCCACTCCGTATATCCGTGTAGCTCAGGACCAGCCCCCATAAACATAGAAGCCCAGTTCACAGCGCTGGAAGAAGGCAGCACGCTTCTTTTTTTCAAAGTATAGGAACCTTCAGCCATTAATTTCTTCACGGTGGGCATTTCAGCTTTTTCCACACTATAAGCCCCCCAACCATCGAGACCGATCAATACTACATGTTTAGCTTTCCATTTAGCAGCAAATGAAACATTGGCAAATAGAAAAACAAAAGCAACGATATATAAATATTTTCTAGTGTTCATATTTATTATATTAAAAAATAAAGGTTGTCCCTATGAGAACATTGTCCGCAGAAACAACCTTTAAAAGTAATTGATGTTAATTATTCAGCGGTTTCCCAACCGGGGTTTTGTTTCAGTTTAGGATTCAAGGCAATTTCCTGTGTCGGAATCGGTTCCAGATAATATTTTTCCAACCAACCCGATGGTTTGGCAAACAAGATGGAATAGCCTTCATCGGCACCTCCGAGAATATTGAGTTTACTACCATAGTCACTGCTTTTTACCCATGCACCTAATGGTTGTTTATTCACATATTCTCCTTTTTTCCAACGTTTTAAATCACGAAAACGGAAACCGTCGCCCATCAATTCGATACGACGTTCACGACGAATTTCCCACAAAACAGGATCTACGCTCTGGTCTCTATTCAAATCGAAAGAAGCATCTATTTCCGATACATTCATAGCAGGAATAACCGCACGAACACGAAGTTTATTAATAGTGGCATCAGCTACAGATTGAGAGAATTCGCCCAATTCAAATTTAGCTTCTGCATAATTCAACATTACTTCTTCTATACCGAAAAGCAAATAATCGACGGTAGAGGAACGCAACGCCATATTATCGACGTGACGGTTATAATATTTCCAGAAATAGAAACCTAAGTGAGTAACCAAAAATCCCTGCCCGTTCGGATAGTTACGGAAGTGCGGAAAACCGGAAACCTGATAGCCGACGAAGTTAGAAACCGGCAAACTCTTACCCGTTGCCGAACCACCTATTTCTTCCATAAAGTCAATATATTCACGATCGCTGGCCACTCCGGTATGCTCCCAACCGAATGATGTACCGGCAGCACCAGTCAATTTTACTTTATACGGAGGAACTACCGTCCAATATAAACGACGGTCACGATGACGGAACTGAGCATTCAAATCCTTATCACCTTCATATACCTTACTGGTAGAAACCGGACGTCCGTCTGAACACAAATAGCTGTCAACTGCATCTTTTGTCAGATCGACATACCAGGCAGAAGAACGGATAACACGTGTAATACTATGTGTTACCATATCCGTTTCATATTGTTTTGCCAGGATCACACCTGCTTTTCCGACCAATTCTTCCGAGTTGTAAAGGTCATCATAATTAGGCATGATAGAAGGATAAGCACTCATCAACTTTTCTGAAGCATTAGCACAAGCTCTCAAATACGTTTCGCTATCATTCAATCCATGATATTTACGCCAGGTACCTTCAAATAATCCGAAACGTGAAATTAGAGCTCTGACCACATGAACATTAATTGTATTTGTTCCTGTACCACCTTCTTTGATGTGTTCTTCCGCCCATTGCAGATCTTCCAGGATATGCTTAGCGACTTCATCTCGCGGAGTACGTTCACAATAAAGATCCTCCGTATCCGTATCACTCAGCACTTTGTCGATCCAAGGCACATCGCCATAAGCAGCCATCATATCGAAATAACGTAACGCTCTGAAAAAGTAGCCGACACTTCTCCAGTGGTCTTTATCGACATCACTCATGGAAGAACCATCAATATTCTGCAACATTATATTAACACGACGGATATACGTAAAACTCCAGGAATCGCTGGTTGCCGGTAATTTCTTTAACTGATATGCATAATCAGACTCTCCTCCGGAATTAGCATAAATGATATTATCCGTATCATACTCACTCGATATATTAGCCGGAGTATATCCCCCATCGGTTGGAAATCCGTTGAAATATTCATATAATCCCCAGGCATACGTTTTGAAGTTATCACTCGTTTTAAATGCAGTAGCTTCAGTCTGCTGGTCCAAAGGGATTTTATCCAAAAAGTCACTTGAACATCCCGTCAATCCCAAACCGGTTAAAGCAATAACCGGTAATACGATATATTTTTTCAAATTCATATTCTCTCTTTTTAATAGTTTCATAATAATACAGAATTACAAGCTTACGCTGAAGCCAAAAGCATACGAACTCATAAACGGATAACCCAATCCGTTCGCTTTACTTTCAACTGCCGGATCCAATCCCTTAGGCATATGATCGAACGTAAACGGATTTTCTGCAGAAACATACACTCTCAGGTTATTGATACCAATTTTAGAAATAACACTCTGAGGAATCGTATATCCCAGTGTCAAATTCTTCACCCGCAGATAAGCACCGTTAGTCAAATACTTTGTCTGGGCACGCACATTCGCTGCATAGTTCGTATTTCTCATTCCTGTTTCATACAAACGCGGGAAGAAGGCCCCTGTATTTTCCGAAGTCCAGTAATCCAGTTGGTGTTCATAAATTGTACCGAATTCATAATAATACGGGAAGATCAAATCGTTGGTCAACCATTTATCACACTTTCCGACTCCTTGCAAAAGGAAGGAGAAACTGAAATTATTCCATGACAAGCCGCCATTAATACCATATTGAAAACGTAATGAATTGTTTCCGATAATTTTACGGTCACCCGGATCATAAATCGTTTCATTTCCTGAATTAATGATACCATTACCATCCAAATCTTTATACATCATATCTCCCGGATTCGGTTTCACACCTTCCACGTGAGGAATACCGTCTTTCAGGGTACCATTTTTCAGGTTGGCATCCAAAGTTCCTTCGACAAAGTCATCAACCGTATACAGTCGATCAGTTACATATCCCCATATTTCGCCAAGCTGTTGTCCTTCTACATACGTTTTGTTATCAGAAGTACGAATCACACCAGCTACATTATTTTTAAACTTTGTGATATAGGCTTTGTAATCATACAAATTGAAACCTATATTATAATGCACTTTACCAATCTGGTCACGCCATGCTAATTCCAATTCGAAACCAGTAGATTTCAAATCAGCAACATTCTGTAAAGGAGCTGTTGCACCCAAAGTTGCTGGTAATTGTGATCCGCTAGTCAACATATCTTTCGTATCACGACGAAAAAGATCGAAGTTGGCAGAAAGACGATTCTTCAAGGCACTGATATCGAAACCGAGATTTAAAGTACGAACTGTTTCCCAAGTGAAATTTCCACTCACCAAACCCGGTTGCTTCAGAGTAATAGGCTGTGTATTATTATCTAGCCATTTTGACTTTTCAGATTCCATACTTGGCACAAACTGGTAAGGATCGATATTCTGATTACCAACCGTACCGATTGATCCTCTAATCTTAAATTCCGGAATATAATCGCGCAACGGCTCCATAAAACTTTCTTCCATCACTCTCCAGCCCACAGACAGAGAAGGGAAGAAGCCCCAGCGGCTACCCGACGGAAATTTAGAAGAAGCGTCATAACGCCCGTTCAGTTCAAGCAAATAACGATTTGCAAAATCATAATTCAAACGTCCGAAAAATCCCATCACCGTATATTCAGTAAACTTATCATACGCTTTCTGTACACCCACAGACTGAGATATCGAAGGCATATCATCATTGATCATATTTGAAGTTTCAGCCTTCAAATAATCATAATGATTGGATTCCTGATTGTATCCCAACAATAAAGAGAAATTATTATTGGCAAAACTTTTAGCGTATGAACCGTAAATGTTCAAAGCCGTATAATTTGTAATAGCACGTTGACGGCTATATGTTGAATAATCAGATGTGTATTCTTCCGAGAACTTATCAGAATTAGCAAACCGGGTACGTTTTGAATACTTTGTCTCGGTTTCATTCAGGTTATCGTATGTAAACTCTGCATTAAGAACCATATCCTTAATCGGCGTTGCTATCAATTTGGCAAAAACACGCGTATCAGAGATCGCATTCGTGTTCTGTCCTCCCAGACGAGTCAGGTTACCTGCCGTACCAGAATACAATTCCTCATCATTGATTGTAATCATTCCTGTCGGGTTGTAGGACGGTGCCCATACAGCTTTGGCATAATTTGCACCGCTGGGCATACCTTTATCCGACTTATAGAAACTAAGATCCAACTGTCCAGTCAACCAATTTGTTATTTTCGAACTGATAAAACCTTTCGCATTATAACGTTTATAACTATCCATATCGGTTGTCATAATACCATCGGAACCCGTATATCCCAAAGAAATACGGTATGAAGAACGCTCGGTCCCCCCACTCACAGAGAAATCATGTTTCTGCTGGAAACCTGTTTCCGATAAGAAATCCTTCATTATATCCGTTTGTGCCAACTGATAACGCATGCCACCGATCTCAGCATATCCATTCGCATAAGCAGACGGATTAGAACCGTATTCGTGAAGTAAATCCAGCCATGTATCGACTGTCTGACCGGAATAATAAGTAATATAACCCATATCGGAATATGCCTGAACGGTCTGAAGCGGAGTTGCTTTTACCGGCAAATTCGTTGGTTTTGAAAAAGAAAAATTATTACTGTATGTCAGCTGCACCTTCTGTTCTTTCTGAGCTCCTTTGGTTGTAATCAGGATAACACCAAAAGCAGAACGGGCTCCGTAGATAGAGGCTGATGCTGCATCTTTCAGGACTGTAACCGATTCGATATCATTCGGATTGAGTAAGTTCAACGAACCGGAGAACGGGACATTATCGACAAGTATAAGAGGCTCACCTTCATTGATACTCGTTGTACCACGAATATTAAAATCCAAACCGCCACCAGGTTCACCGCTACCGGAAGTAACCTGTAAACCAGGAACCGCTCCCTGTAATAAAGCACCTGTAGTCGGAACCGGACGGTCTCCCATCACCTCATCCATTTTAACACTACTTACAGAACCGGTCAGATTAGCCTTCTTCTGTTTCGCAAAACCGACAACTACGACTTCATCTAAAGCCTGAGTGTCTTCAATCAATGCAACTTCCACATTTTGTTGTCCTTTTCCTATCGGCATTTCTTTTGTCAGATAACCAATATATGAGACAACTAAAGTACCCTGCTCCGGAACTTCCAGAGAGAAATTACCATCCATATCCGTCACTGTACCACTCGTTGTACCTTTTACAAACACATTCGCACCGATAATGGGTTCACCATGATTATCGCGAATAGTACCCGTTACTTTCTTCACTTTCTGTTCAACAGCCGGAAAAGAAGTGTTAGCTTGTCCCCTGCTGACCGATATGGTATTATTGATCTTTTTAAAAGACAATCCCGTCTGACGGGATAATTCGTGTAAAATAGTATCTATCGTACCTTCTTTAATTTGTACGCTTACATTTTTTAATCCTTTTAAGACAGATTCGTCATAAAAGAAATTAAAACCGGTGATTTTACTTAACTGTTCAAAAGCGTCACTGACAGACGTTTGTTTCACCACATACGTGATATCGTTTTCTTTAAGACTTTGCCCTAAAGCTCCTTCCGCACAGAGTAACTGAGACGACAGAGCGATAGCACAAACGGTTAACGAAGTTCGCATAAGAGTCTTGTTATAGATTAGATTATAATTCATACATTTGTAATGTTTTAATAAATGATGTTTGTTAAGACAGGCAGAAACACCTTACAACCCAGTGGCTCAATACTGTTTTAAAGGTTTCTGCTGAAATTTAGTGAAGGCAGTAGTGTAGCAGCACTACTGCTTTTTTCATATACGTTACTATCAAATGTTTATCATAGGCATTCTATTTTTTTTAGTGTTAGACTTTAATGTTTCTCATATAATATAATATTACCTCCTTCACGTTTACTTCGAAGTCCTGTTGTAAAACAGATAGCTTCAATAACAGCCTCAATGCTCTTGTTATCATGAGTACCAGTTATGCGATAATCACAATTTTTACATTGCAGAATCACTTTCCGGTTATATGTACGATTGATTGTTTTGATTACTTCACGGATCGGTTCTTTGTTAAAATATAAAGAACCATGTATCCATTTTATATAATTATTTTCCTCTATGCTTTCCTTACGGACATTTCCATCTATTTTATTGATTGAAAGATGTTCATTCGGTGAAACGGCCAGTTGGAGATCTTGGTCGGCAACATTTACTCTGACTTTTCCTGTCGACACCGTCAGTTTAATGAATTCATCTTCTTTATAAGATTTAAAATCGAAAGAGGTACCCAATACTTTTACCCGGGCTTCTCCACTTCTTATAATGAAAGGTTTATCCGGATTAGGAGTCACATCGAAGAATCCCTCTCCTTCCATCTCTATAATACGTTCCTCTTTATTAAAATTGCTGGGAATTATTAGTTTTGTATCAGAGTTAAGGATTACTTTAGTACCATCTGCCAGAAGTAAACTTTTCTTTTCACCTTTCGCAGACATTTTTTCCGCATAAGTAACAACCGGCTGCGGACGATCAAGGACTTTCAGTAAACCTAACGTCACACTGAAAGCTAGAATTAAAATAGCTGCAACCCTGTAAAAACCGTTTAAACGGTTTTTACTTCTAACTCTGGAGTTAGAAGTAAACTTATTCTTTTGTTTTATTTCAGATAACAAAGAAGAAACTTCCCGGCGCAGTTCATTTTCTCTTTCTTCATTCGGATGAGACATATCCTTATCTATTGCATCCCAAAGCGGTTGTACAACCAAATCGAGATCAATATGGTTATCCGGAGACTTCAACCATTGAAGTATAGTACGCAACTCCTGCTCCGTACATTGATCTTTTATGTACTTCTGAAGAAGAGATATGATTACTGTGTCTTGCATATGTTTCCTTAATAATAGTACCTTTTTCAGGTTCGTTTATAAAGGATACACACAACACTTTCCTATCTAGGGGTGCCTTGCTCATATTTAACACATATTAATATTTTAGAAGTTTCTCCCCTTATCCCACCATACTCTTGTCCCGGCATGATCGGGACCATCCAAAGCCTTCACAAGCGAGTTGTAAAGCGGGATATCCGTATCGATCAGATCGGCAGGAAAGTTTAAACGCCGGATCATAATTTCCGTATCGATACAACCGTCTTTACTGTTATTTATTTTCACAGGGAAAAGACGGGGATAGCCGGTACGCCTCTGTTCCGCCCAAGCTTCACAACCCTCCGGGAAGACTGCCAGCCATTTCTGGGTGATAATTTTCTCCAGTTTGATTTCATTGGGGGCCGTTTCAATCCATTTGGGAGAGACTTTGCATCGGGCTTCTATATTGTTGGAAGTGTCAAAGGCATCTATATAATCTGCACCGGTGCGTTCAGACTGAAGATAATCCTCCAGACCGCCTGCTCCCCACTGGATAAATGAAGTCGATACTCCCTGGCGATAGTTATCCCCTGCATTCTCCGTCGTCCAGCCTCTCAATGCAGCTTCGGCACGTAAAAACCAAACTTCAGCGGCAGTCATCAATATGGGTTCGGTCGATTTATTCACATATATCTTCGAATGAGAAGCATATAATAAATGAGAGAAACAGGTACCTTGCCGTATTCCTTTGTATTTTCCATGCAGAACCGTTTCTCCGGTGTCTTCCGCACAGGGCTCAAAAAAGAATTCACGGCGAGGGTCTTCGTAACCATTCAAAACAGATTCCATGGATGCGTTCATATAGACTTCATTCCATATCCGGTTTATTTCTCCCAACGGATTCTGATAACCGTTCCGGATTGAAACGACCAACCGGTCTTTTACCGTTTCGAAAACTCCGTAAGGATTATGGAATGCTTTCAGAAATTCACTGCGGGCCTTTTCAGGATCGGCCATTGCTATCCGTATCGCCAGGCGCATCCGTAATGAATTGGCAAACTTCAGCCAGGAAATATAATTTCCGTCCAGCAGAATATCAAAATCCGAAAGGTCGGGAGCAATCGTTTTGCTCCGGAGATGTTCGGTTATCAACCCGACCGCTATATCCAGATCCCGGAAGAAAGCATCATATGCCTCTTTTTGTGTATCGGCAGAATAAACACCGTTGTCGTTTCCGAATGTAGAATATATGACAGGACCATACATATCGGATATTCTGTGCATGACCTCCACTTTCAGAATCTTCGTTATTGCATAGACTTCCGGGTAATTGACACGGGTAGAGTCTTCCAGTTTATCTATCTGCGGAAGGATATAGGCATAGGTATATCCCCAGTTCGTTCCGTTCCATCCGTCCTGCAAGTTATAATCGGAATTGCTGCTTCCACCGTTATGGGGTTTATAATCGTGCATATACCCGCTGAACATATCTGCATTCAAATTCTGCATAATCTGGTAAAGCCAGTTCTTTCCCTTTCCGAAATCATAATTAAAATAGATTCCCTGCTGAATGATTCCCAACGGAATACCCAGATTATTGAAATCGACAGTCATATCCTCATCGGTGATTCCGGACTGGTCTGTATTCATCTCCTGGAAATGTCCCGTACAGGATGGGAAAACCAGGAAAAGAATAAAAAGGAAGGTTGCTATCTTTCTGTTTATCATCTGCATACTCCTGAATTAAAAATCACATTTTATACTGAAACCAAAACTTCTGGTGGTCGGCATACCGTAGACCTCTATTCCCTGATTATCATTTCCCGTTGAAAGAATCAAATCAGGGTCGAAAGGGGCTTTCTTATAAAGGAAAAAGAGATTACGGGCAGTGAAAGCCAGGTGAACCTGCCTGATAGCTTTCGTCGCCTCCAACCATTTCCCGGGCAAGGCATAGCCGAGCGAACATTCACGCAGACGGATATTGGTCGCATCGTACATATAATATTCGGTTACTCCCGCACGTCCTCCCACTACATTTTTATAAAAGCTTTTTACATCTTCTATCCTGTTTCCTTCCAGCATGACAAAGCCGGCATTACGGGCATCAGCCGTAATCTGAGTCACGCCGAACATATCCATATCGGCCTGCGTCTGCGACAAGACTTCACCACCAAAACGGCTGTCTATCAGAAATGAAAGAGACAGGTTCCTGTAAGTAAACGTATTATTCCAGCCCATTGTGAATTTGGGATTTGCATTTCCTACTTTAATCAGGTTTCCTTCGCCTTCCACCTGGGGCAGACCTTTTTTGCCACCTTCCGTTTCATAAAGGATATGCCCGTTCTCATCACGGCGAAATGCTTTCCCATAGATATCCCCGAAAGAACCGCCCTCCACCAGCTTCATTGCATAACTGGAAGAGAAGCCTCTCGGACCATAAATAAAGACTGGCAATTCTTCATGCAACCGGACTACTTTATTTTTATTGGTCGAATAGTTCAGCGATGATTTCCATTCGAAATCTTTACCGACAACCGGCAATGCGGAGGCACTGACCTCCCAACCGATATTTTGGATATCTCCTGCATTGACATAACGATAAGCATATTTGTCTCCCGACTTGGCGGGGAGTTTGAAGAACTGGTTACGGGTATTCGTCTTATAATACGTCCCGCTAAAACTGATACGGTCGTTCAGGAAACGCCATTCCGTACCCAGCTCCACCGAGGTTGTCATTTCGGGTTTCATATTTTCGAACGGGGCGGAATCGGCATATTCTATTTCGCCACCGGCTCCCACATGCGAAACTGGGTTTGTTATATATAAAGGTATGTCGTTACCGACTTTGCTCCATACGGCTCTCAGCTTGCCAAACGAAATAAATTCCGGCAACCGGAACATCTTGCTCATCACCCAGGCCCCGCCTACCGACGGATAGAAAAAGCCTTTCTTTTCATTCGGAGTAAAGGCCAGCGTACTCGACCAGTCGTTCCGGGCTGTCAGGTCTAGGAAGAAAATGTCCTTGTAACCGACCTGCGCAGTAGCAAACAGCGACTGCAACTGACGGTGGGCATCAATCTGCTGGTCGATATAAGCTGAACCGTCCATAATGATATTCGCCACATTAAACACATTGGCATATTTCAATGATGCGGTTTTCGAATCATAACGCAGGGAGTTCACCAGCTTGTCGTTGATGCTCCCTCCTATCACACCGTTCAGGGAAAACTGTCCGAATTTCTTTTCAAAGGAACCGATAATATCCCCGTACAAAAGCGTCTCCTGATAATCCGCCTCTATATACCTGCCGTTCTGACCGGACAAAGCCGGGGCTGTGGAGGCATAAAACATTTGACGCACCTTATCCGACAGATAGTCGAGGCTGCCGCGTGCCTGTATCTTAAACCAGTCCGTCACTTTGAGTTCGGCATTCAGCGACAGGATCGTACGGGTACGGGAATCTTTGCTCCGGATACGGTTTGTAACCCAATACGGGTTCTGTTCAAAATCCTGGGTATCAGAATGCCAGTTCTGCTCGTTAAGGTTCCGGGACGGGTTCCATACTTCAAAGTTCTCCTTGTATTCGGATATATCCACACCTCGCGGGAAACGATAAAGTCCCACCAGCGAATTCATATAGAAGCCACCGCTGGGATTGCGGTTCTTCGTTGTTTGCCGCAGGAATGAAGCACTTCCGTCCAGCTTCAGACGGTCGTCAAACAGGAAAGCCGTCTCTCTGAGAGATATATTATGTTTTGACAGGCTGTTATGTTCGATGATACCTTTTCCCGTTGTATTGGCATAGGAGAAATAAGTCTGGTATTTCTTGTTACCTGCACTTACGGAAAAAGAAGAGATAGAGGTCAGACCAGTCTTGAAGAATCCGCCCGCATTATCATATACCGGCAAGTCGGCTTTCTTTCCCCAGCTTTCCACGTTGTCGGACACTCCGTATTCGTTCTGGAACTCCGGCAGGCAAAAGGCTTTATCAAACATCAGGCTGGTTGAAAAGGATATCTTACGGATATCCGGATTGCCTTTCTTCGTTGTAATCAGGATAACACCATTAGCCGCCTGGCTGCCATACAAGGCGGCTGCCGGTGAGCCTTTCAGGATACTGATACTTTCAACGTCTTCGGGATTCAGATTAGAGATACCGTCACCGCCATCACGGTTTCCGGCATCGGCAGTACCGCCAATAGCGGAAAAAGCCTGTTCATTGGCAGAATTAAGAATAGGGACACCATCTATAACATACAAAGGCTGGTTGTTACCTACCACCGAGCGGATGCCACGCATCAGGACTTTAGAAGAACTGCCCAGGCCGGAAGCAGCCTTGTTTATTTGTACCCCCGCTACTTTTCCGGCAAGCGTATTAATCATATTCGGGTCTTTCACCCGGTTCAGTTCCTCGCCATCAACCTGTTCGACGGAATAGGTCAGCGAGGCTTCTTTTCTTTTTATACCCAGGGCGGTTACGACAACATTGTCGAGAAACAATACATCTTCTTCCAACACGACTTCCAGATATTGCTGTTCGCGGACAGGAATATGTTTGGTTTTATAACCGATAAAAGAGAAGATCAATGTAGCCTCTTCTCCCACTGACAGCGAGTAATTACCTCCCGCATCCGCTACGACACCGTTTGTCGTGCCTTCTTCCACCACATTTGTTCCCGCTAACGGCTTACCGCCGGAATCAACAACCCGTCCGGTAACTTTCTTTTCAAAAGGGAATGCTCCGGCCGCATCCCGAGCAGATACAACCGGAGTATTCTCTCCTTTCGCATATATTGATAATAACAATAGCAGCGATAGAATCGCAAGCTGCCTCATCTGAAAATTCATATTGCCTCTTTAATTATCCCTCAATAGCCACAAAGGTATACAAAAAAGCAACACGACAAAGAGGCGCTTTGACTTTTAACAGTTTTACCCGTTCGACTAGAAACTATACTGTACTGCCAGATTCAGACGATTGGCATGGCGAGTCTGATCATTAAAGTCCGTGCGCCATCCTCTCAGATATTCGGCACCGACCTGCAAGTCGGGAGTGATATTCCAGAACAGATTGGCTACCAGATATTGTCCGTAGCGGTATTGTTCGGAAGGAGTCGACGGGTAATCGTTTTCACTATATAAACGTGACTGGCTGTAAGTACTCGAAACAAACACATTCGGAGTAATATTGTATTGCAGGCCGGCATACCATCCCATCATCGGAAGAACCTGCATACGTCCGGCTTTGTCGGGATCGGGAACAATATCCACATTCAGATTACTCAGGTCGTTCATGTACTGGCTGATACCCCGACCGTAAACACCTTGTCCGTACACCTGTACTTTGCTGCAAAGGTTGAATGTGGTGGAGAGCAACACGCCCCAGCCTGTTTCCGATTCGGCTTTATTAGCAACCAGGTTATCATATGTCATACTTCTGACGATAGCGGCGGCACGCAGATGGCTCTTAGAGTTCCAGCCATATTGCAGATAGGCGGGGAAGTTCGGCATGCGTTGCGAACCGATACTCAGGTTATCATTGGTCAGTCCGTCCACCACCGGCATTTCCACACCGACACCGGCTTTCCATCCTTTCCCGAACGAACGTTCGTAACGGAACTGGGTAGCATGATAAATCGCCATCCCGTTCGGACCGGCAAAGTCGATCGTCGGAGGAATAGCCGCCAGGTCCATAAACGAACCATAGTCATATCCGAGTGTGAATCCCAGCAAGGAAGCATACGCATTTCTCAGTTCAAAGCCCTTACCGTTTCCACGGAAATTACCGGCCGTATAGACAACGAAGTCGCCCAGATGTTTGGTGTGTCCCACCAGTTTAAGGAAGACCGTGCTGGTTGTTGCATCCATCTGGAACTGGTTTCTGACATGCGACGCACCTTTGTTGGGGATCAGTGCGGGATAGAAATCAATATCTTTGGAGATACCGCCAAAATCATATTCGGCTGTTGCCTTCACGTATCCTCCGATACCGAGAGCGAAACGCCCCTTACGGTCGGTCAACAGAAAACGGGGAATACCCGGTTCATGGAAACGCTGATTCTGGGTTTCGTTCAGTATCCGGATAATTTCATCACCCGCCTTATCACGGGAAATAAACAGGATTGAATTCGGCTCCTCATCTTTAATGATCACTTTCTGAGCCTGAGCATGGGTGGATAACAGTCCGACCCCGAGCAACAAAGCTGCTCCTTTAACAAATGCTTTCATAAATGTGTTTTGTTTAGACGTTTTACCAGTAAGGAACAAGCATTGCATGAAAAGGTTGTGTTAAAAGGTTGCGTTAACGACTAAAAGTAACTATTTTTGTTGCCTTAATAACAAAATAAAACGAAGATGAAAAAGCTGTTTGCTATAGGTTTACTCCTAATCGGATTATTGTCATCCCTTCATTTGCAAGCGCAGGAAGTTGAGACCCTTGTCCAGATCGATACCGACATGGGAAAGATCAAAGTGAAGTTATTTAACGACACGCCCCAGCACAGGGATAATTTTATCAAAAATGTGAAAGAGAAGCGCTACGACGGCCTCCTGTTCCACCGTGTCATCAAACAATTCATGGTACAAGGCGGAGACATCAACTCGAAAGATGCACCTATCGAACAGCATCTGGGGGACGGCGACCCGGGTTACACCATCCCGGCAGAGATCGTCTATCCGAAATATTTCCACAAACGCGGTATGCTCTGTGCCGCCCGTACCAGCGACGACGAGAATCCGGAACGCGCCTCATCGGGTACACAGTTCTACATCGTTACCGGAAAATTCTATACGGAAATGGAACTGGACAAGATGGAGGAAAAAGATAATAAAACCTTTACTCCTGAACAACGGGAAGCCTATATGCTTGAAGGGGGCGCTCCCCACCTGGACGGGACCTACACCATCTTCGGCGAAGTAATAAAAGGCATGAAAGTTGTCGATAAAATCCAGTTTGTCGAAACAAATGAGGACGACAGGCCGTTAAAGAATATAAAGATCAAGACAATGACGATTGTCGATAAATAATCATTAAACGAAACGAAAAATGGAAACAAACGAAACACAGGTTCTGATGAAGACCAGCCTGGGTAACATCAAACTAAAATTATACAACGAAACACCGCAACACCGCGACAACTTTATTAAACTGGTAAAGGAAGGCACTTACAACGGCCTGCTTTTCCACCGTGTCATCAAGGATTTCATGATCCAGGGTGGTGATGTCACCTCTAAAGATGCTCCGATGAGCAAACAACTGGGTGCCGGCGACCTGGGATATACGGTCCCTGCCGAGTTCGTTTATCCGAAATATTTCCACAAAAAAGGAGCACTCTCAGCAGCCCGTACTAGCGATGAAGTGAATCCGGAAAGAGAATCTTCCGCTTCCCAGTTCTATATCGTAACCGGAAAAGTTTATTCCGACAGCGAACTGGCCCAGATGGAAAAACAGAAAGAAGGCCGCCTGAAACAGTCTATTTTCGCCCGTCTGCAAAAAGAGAATGCTGCGAAGATCAAAGCAGCTTACCAAAGTGGTGACAAAGCCGAACTGGCCATCATCCGTGATACCCTGGTCGGAAAAACAGAACTGGAAGCTGAAAAGCGCAAAGAGGAGGCCAAGCTGACTCCGGAACAGCGCGAGGCATACAAAACAATCGGCGGTGTTCCTTTTCTGGATAACGAATATACAGTATACGGCGAAGTGGTAGAAGGACTGGACGTAGTGGACGCCATCCAGAACGTAAAGACCAACCGCCAGGACCGCCCATTGGAAAATGTGGTTATCGAATCAGTGGAAATAATTTAATACGATCCTTTTCCGGAAAATACACAACATCTTTCCGGAGAATATCCAATGTTTTTATATTTAGAGGTAGGTCTAAATCAATTTAGAGGTACGTGTAATTCAATTTAGACCTACCTCTAAATTAAATTAGACCTACCTCTTTCTGAAAACTCATCAGATACTTACCACTCTTTTATGCTGATGAACCGACTAAAAGAATGCAATGATACAACTCTCTGCTTACAAAGAACATTATAAAGAAACAATCCGTCTGGGTGTCCCGATCATGTTGGGGCAGCTGGGCATTATTATTGTCGGTTTTGCCGACAACATCATGGTGGGACATCACAGTACAGCCGAACTGGCCGCCGCTTCTTTTGTCAATAACTTCTTTAACCTGGCTTTTATCTTCGGGATGGGTTTCTCATACGGCCTCACTCCTATTATCGGCGGTTTGCATGCCAACAAAGAATATCACAAAGCCGGAGAGACATTGAAGAACAGTCTTTTTATCAACTTCATCGTCGGGGTATTGTTAAGTACTTTGATGCTCCTGCTCCTGTTGAACATCGATATTTTAAAACAGCCGGAAGAGTTGATGCCATATATCGTTCCCTACTATATCTTACAGCTTTTCTCGGTGATATTCGCCATGCTGTTCAATTCGTTTAAGCAGTTCAGCGACGGTACGACCGATACGGTTACTCCGATGTGGATCATGCTCGGGGCGAACGTGTTGAATATTATAGGGAACTATTTTCTTATCTATGGAAAATGCGGCGTACCGGAGATGGGACTGACCGGGGCAGGTATCTCCACACTTGTCAGTCGTATCCTTACATTTATCGTTTTCTGTGTTTTATTTGCCCGAAAGGAAAAATATAAAGAGTTCCTGACCGGATTCAAAAACGGAGTCGTTAACCGCCTGAACCTCTCTAACCTGATACGTTTAGGCTTTCCGGTGGGATTGTTAATGGGGGTTGAAACGGGTTCGTTCAGTCTGAGTGTTATTATGATGGGATGGATCGGGAGCACCGCACTGGCCGCCCATCAGGTATTAGGCGTAATCACGACACTCGGATTCATGGTCTATTACGGGATAGCTGCCGCCGTTACAATTCGCGTAAGTGTATTCAAAGGATACAGTGACTGGCTGAATATCCGTCAGGCTTCTTTTGCCGGACTACATCTGATTATGGGAGTGGCTGTATTATTCGTATTCTTTATTATACTGTTCCATAAGAATATGGGATACTTATTTACTCCCGAACATGAGGTCGTAGCTATGGTAGCCCTCCTATCCTGGTCAGTCGTGTTGTATCAGTTCGGCGACGGATTACAAATCTTATTTGCCAATGCACTACGAGGGATAGCCGATGTGAAATATATGGCTTACTGCGCATTTGCCTGCCATTTCGGACTGGCACTGCCAATCGGCTATGTCTGCGGATTTATCTTCGATTGGGGAGCCATCGGGATTTGGTGCGGATTCCCGATAAGCCTGACAACGTTAGGCGTATTGCTTTGGAGGCGGTTCGATAAACTGACGATAAGATAGCCGGATAAGATTTATTATTCAGATATTACAAAAAAGGGGAGCCCGACTGCCGGAACTCCCCTTTTGCTATATAAAAGCGATTCTTATTTCTTCACCCACTGATCGAGCCATTCAAAGAATGTGCGCTGCCAGAGCACGCCGTTCTGCGGTTTCAATACCCAGTGGTTTTCATCCGGATAGATTAACAATTCAGCAGGAACACCGCGTAGCACGGCTGCATTGAAGGCCGCCATTCCCTGACCGGCAAGGATACGATAGTCTTTTTCTCCGTGGATACACAAGATTGGCGTATCCCATTTGTCTACGAATAAATGCGGAGAGTTGGCAAATGTGCGTTGTGCCACCGGATTGTTCTTTTCCCAGTAAGCGCCGCCCATATCCCAGTTGGCAAACCACATTTCTTCCGTTTCCAGATACTGCATTTCCATATTGAAGATACCGTCATGGGCAATGAATGCTTTGAAACGTTTGTCATGATGACCGGCTAACCAGTAAACGGAGAAACCTCCGAAGCTGGCTCCGACGCAACCCAGACGATCGTTATCCACATACGGTTCTTTCGCCATTTCATCAATAGCCGTGAAATAGTCTTTCATACACTGACCACCGTAATCACCGCTGATCTGTTCGTTCCATTCCATGCCGAAGCCCGGAAGACCGCGACGGTTCGGAGCGACAATGATATAATCGTTAGCCGCCATAATCTGAAAGTTCCAACGATAAGACCAGAACTGGCTGACCGGACTTTGCGGACCACCTTCGCAGAACAGCAAAGTCGGATATTTCTTGTTCGGATCGAAGTTAGGCGGATAAATTACCCAGGTCAGCATCTGCTTACCATCGGTTGTCTTCATCCAGCGTCCTTCTACCTTACCCATGGTCAGCTGGTCGTAAATCTGCTTGTTTTCGGTAGTCAGCTGAGCTACCTTATTATTATCAGCCAGGTCGATAGAATAGATTTCATCGCCCATGCTCATAGAGTGGCGCTTAACAATCAACTTGTTTTCTCCCAGCAAGTTCACTGAATCGTAATCATAGGTACCGGAAGTAAGCTGAGTCAGTTTATTGCCGTTGTCCAGTTCAATCTTATATACCTGCGATTCACCATGCCATACTCCCGTAAAATAAAGCGTACGGGCATCGGCACTCCAACAGAAACCGTCTACATTTGAATCGAAGTCCTTGCTGACAAATGTCTTTTCACCCGTCTCCAGGTTCATAACCATCAGGCGATTCTGATCCGATTCATACCCGTCGCGTTCCATACTCTGCCAGGCAATATATTTACCGTCAGGCGAATACTGCGGATTGGTATCGTATCCCATAATACCTTCGCTGATATTTACAGTCTGCTTGGTATTCAGGTCATATACATAAATATCCGAATTAGTGGAAAGAGCATATTCCTTACCGGTCTTCTTACGGGAAGTGTATGCAATCTTATCGGAGGTCGTATTCCAGGCTAGCTGCTCGATACCACCGAAAGGTTTCATCGGTGATTCGTACGGTTCACCTTCCAGCACATCAATCGGACTGCCGACCTTATTTCCATCAAAATCAGCAATAAACGGATGGGGAGCTGTCGTTACCCATTCATCCCAATGCTTATACATCAAATCCGTCACAATGATACCGCTGGCTTTATCCAAATCCGGATACTTGTCTTTTGTGCTCGGAACCGTCTTTACCTGCGAAATAAACAGGACCTTCTTTTCATCCGGAGAGAAAGCGAAGCCTTCAATATCGCCGTCATAATTGGATAACTGTTTCCGTCCGGTTCCGTCCGGATTCATTTCCCAAAGCTGGCTGCTTCCGCTTTCGCCGGAAAGGAAAGCAATTTTTGTGCCCCCTTTAATCCAGGTTGCTTCATTTTCAGAAAAGGAAGTGTGGGTAATCTGTTTGTTATCAGAACCATCGGCGTTCATGACGAACACTTCACGGTTGCTGCTGTTGAGAGGAACACTGTAGTAAGCTACCGTGTAAACTACTTTCTGTCCGTCGGGCGAAACATTCATGCCGCCGATACGTCCCATGGCCCAAAGCGCCTCGGGCGTCATCCGGCCATCGGCAATCTTGATTTCCGAACGTCCGATAACTGGCTTTGTGTCTTCTGCTTTCTTAGCTTCCTGATTACAAGCACCTAGTAATACAGATGTTGCCATAACCATTGTTGCAATAGATTTATTCATGTACATTATAATATATTATATTCTGTGTGCGAAATTAGTAAATATAATTTATATCTTTGCACAAGTAATTTAAGAACTGAACAGTATGAATAAGATTTGGTTATTTGGAGCCGCTATAAGTATGGTATTAGCATTCGGCTCATGTAAACCTAAACAGAGTGCTTATAAGGCTGCTTACGAACAAGCCAAAGAAAAAGAGTCTACAGCTCCTGTTGAGGTAGTAGAACAAGAAGAAGAGATTGTTGAAGAGGTTGCCCCGGTTTCCAAACCCAGAACTTCGACCGCAACAACTCGCTCGGAAAGAATCAGCGCTGCACAGGGTGAAGACGCCAGCCGTCTGAAACGTTACAGTGTAGTTATCGGTAGCTTCAAAAACAAGACAAACGCTTACTCTTTGAAAGAGCGTATGCAGAATGCAGGCTACAATGCGGTATTAGGTGAAAACGAACAAGGTATGCTGCGTGTAATCGTTGCCAGCTTCGATGATAAAGCTGATGCAGCCGACAGCCGCGATGCTATCAAAGCTAAATATGCACCTGATTTCCAGGATGCTTGGTTGCTGGAAAGACAATACTAATAAGGCGTCTGCAAGTAAAACAGGCAAACATTATTATCGATACATGGAAAGGGATATCCTTCGGGATAATCCCTTTTCGTGCGTTTGGAGTTATCCCTTCAGTACAAACGTTTTTAAAAACATAAAAGGCCCGGTAATACCGGACCTTTTAACCAACCTAAATTAAAAACCTAAAACTAACCATCTTTTTGCCTTAAACAATTAACCTATACATATATAAGTATCTTCTATTTCTTATTCGTAAACCGGCCATGCTCCTTTATGGGAACAAACAAAAGCCGATATTTTTACAGCACATTCGTGGGCTTCTCTCAATGTCTGCCCTTTCAATAACGACATCACCAAGGCTGCCGAAAAAGCATCTCCTGCTCCTACCGTATCCACTACATCCACTTTTGGAGTAGCTAAGGTAGAGACTTCGTCGGGGGTGTAAACCGTACTGTAATCAGCACCCGCCGTCAGAACAACCATTCGCAGGTTATAGTTCTCCATAAACCAGTTAGCCACCTCTTCTTCGGTTCCTTTCAAACCAAACAGGTTTTTCAGCTCCGACATTTCATCATCATTCATTTTCAGCACGTTCGCCAGGTACAAAGATTCTTCAATCAATACCTTATTATAATAATGTTGCCGCAGGTTAATATCAAACAACCGGTACGCCGAATCGGGAGCAAACGAAAGAATAGCCTGAATCGTTTCACGGGATTGTTGACAACGCTGTCCCAAAGCACCGAAGCAGATAGCATCCGCACGTTCTGCCAGGTCTACCGCATCGGAGGTAGGCGACATATGATCCCAGGCTACACGTTCCGTTATTGTGTAATGGGGAATACCGTCATCCTCTATATCCACATGTACCGTTCCTGTAGGATACGGTAACTTTTCTATTAAATACTGAATTTTGTACTTATCCAGTTCGCTCAATATATCCCTTCCGTTATCATCATCACCAATGGCACTGATAGCATACCCTTCGGCTCCCAAACGGGAAGCATGGTAAACAAAATTAATCGGTGCGCCGCCTGCCGTCTTACCTGTGGGAAGCAAATCCCAAAGAAGTTCGCCAATACCGACCACTACCGGTTTTTTATTTTGTTGCTTCATCTGTTCCATGATATAGTAATTCTTTGTAATACGAGATTTTTGTTCCTTATGTTTGATGATGCAAAACTAAGGAACGGAACAGAAGCAGACGATAACGGATGCTACAAAAAGAATAACATTCGTTACATAAAAGGTTTATTTTCAACAGGCTTATAGTATCGTTACATAAATGTAACGAGTGTTATCCTTTCTCCTGATATTCGGTTGGTGTAATATTATACACCGCTTTAAAGCATTTGGAGAAATAAGGAGGGGAACTGAAACCGGTTGCATAAGCAGCCTCATTGACATTACAGTCTTTCTGACGCAACAAGGCAGCGGCTTGCTTCAAACGGTAGTTACGGAGGAAATCGGTAGGCGTCACACCTGTCAGTTCTTTTACTTTCCGGTAGAGATGCACACGCGACAGGCCAAGCATTTCGCTCGCTTTTTCGATACTGAAGTTTGAATCAGGATAAGATTCCTCGATCAATGCCATGAACTTACGCATAAACAATTCGTCCATACTTTCCGCCTTATCCGTTTTCAATCCGGAAGCGGCAGGTGATTGAAGTTCCTGGGCGAATGCATTCCTCAGCCGGGCACGTTCTTCCAGCAGACGGACGATCCGGAGTTTTACTTCTTCAATATTAAACGGTTTCTGGATAAACTCATCGGCACCGCTGGCAATACCATACATTCGCTGTTTATCATCGGAAAGGGCGGTGAGCAATATAACCGGTATATGGCTGAAAACAATATCCGATTTAATCCGCTTACACAATTCATAGCCATTCATTTCGGGCATCATCACGTCACTGATTACCAGCGACACATTCTCTTTTGCCAGTATATCCACGGCTACCAAACCATTCTCTGCTGTCAGGATACGGAAATTCGGTTTCAGTTCTTTTTGCAGATACGCATTAATATCCGGATCGTCTTCAACAATCAGGATCGTATAATCGTAGGTACGGTTCACAATCTCATCCATTTCACGGGTATCCAGATTGGCTACGCCGCTCGACAATTCTGTTACGGAAGGGGCAAACACACAGGATTCATCAAAGTGAGATTTTCCTTTGGGCAACTCGACAAAAAAGACGGTACGTTTCCCCGGTTCACTTTCCACACGGATACTTCCTTTATGCATACCGACAAACTCATGAGTCAGATGCAGACCAATCCCCGTTCCGGTAAGATGGTCGGCGGTAAAAAACTGATCGAAAACGGAAGACAGGTTCTGCGGCTGGATTCCTTTCCCATTATCTTCTACTGAAAGGATAACATATCCCGCATGATCCTGCAAACGAATTGTGACGGCTCCTCCATCAGGTGTAAACTTGAAGGCATTCGACAACAGATTGGCCAGTATCTTTTCCATCTTATCCGTATCCACCCACAACATTACGGAAGAGACATCATGTTGAAACGAGTATTGTATCTGTTTGCTCTGTGCCATATTATCGAAATAAGAACTGACATCTTCGATAAAGGTAACCAGATCTATTTCCGTCACCCGCATATCCATCTTGTTACTTTCTACCTTACGGAAGTCGAGCAGCTGGCTGACAACACGTTTCAGGCGGTCGGCATTCTTCTTTATGATATGTATGTCGTCGGCAAGCGGAGAATCGGGAGGCAATTCTTTCGATAGCTTATTCAACGGCCCGAGTATCAGTGTTAGCGGTGTTTTGATCTCATGGGATACATTTGTGAAGAACTGTAATTTGCGGGTAGTAGCCTGTTCGATCTTCCGGTTGGCAACAGCCAGTTCTTCGCGTTGCTGTTCCACCTGTATATTAGTTCGCTTCAGTTCATGGTTCTTACGCTGTACCTTGCGGAAGATATGTATTACATAAAGAGCCAGTAGGCCCACTACTCCCAGCAACAATAGGATCAAACCGACTGAATTTTGTAAAAAACGATATTCCGAAAGCATCTCTTCCAGATTATTCCGCTGTTTCTCGATCTGCTCCTGATAATCAGCCAACTGTTCGGTCTGCAAATATAAAGTACCTGCATTATCTTTGTCAATTAGGGCCGATGTCAATGCGTATTGTTTGGAAACAGGCTGCCCGTTCAGTATCTGCCAGGCAACCTTTATCGCAGTAGTTCCTCCGGTTGGATAAACGAACGAGGCAGTAAGATGACCGTTACTTACCGCTTCGATCCCTTTACCCTTACCCGGCAAAGCATCTATGCCGATAAACTTTATCTTTTTTACCGCCAGCGAATCTATCTCCATAATAGCCTCCCGCGCAGCCAATGCCATCACATCATTATGAGCATACACGATATCAATATCATCAAAGAGACCAAGTGTTGCTATATTTTCTTTTGTTTCTTTCGCATGCCAACGCCCGTACACAGTTTTCAGAATCACATTATCATTATGGATAAGAGCATCACTAAAACCGTTATGCCTGTCGCGGGCAGAAGAAGAACCTTCGCGCCCCCACACTTCGACAATCGTTGTCTTCTTTTTCTTCAGCAATGAATTGATAAACAATCCGGCTGCACGGCCAATCTCATAATTGTCCGCACCGATAAAAGTCGTATATTCTTCCGAATAAATCTTCCGATCTATTATAATAGTAGGAATCCCCGCCCGGAAAGCCTCTACGGCTGCGGTTGTGACAGGTTCCGATTCGTTGGCAGATATAATGACTAGGTCTACCCGTTGTTTGATAAACTCACGTATCTGTTTGATCTGAGTGTCATTGTCTTCACCGGCATCTTTTATTTGCAGAGTCAGTCCGGGATACTCAGAAGCTTTTACCTGCATATCCAGCACCATCGCTTTCCGCCAGCTATCATTGATAGAACTATGGGAAACGCCCACAACAAATTTCTTTTCTCCTTCCCGTTTACAGGAAATTGTTAGAGACAAGATACATATCAACAGACAAAAGCGGTATATAATGAGTTTCATGAAGCAGCCGATTTTCAGGGTTTCGTACAAAAGTACGGATTATCGGCATAACAGACAAAATTTATTTTGTACATTCGTCCCTCAAATAATTGTTGCATAACATGAAAATAATAAATAAACAACTACTCGACGAGACCAGCGAGCGTGCCAAACAGTCACCTCGCTTACGTATGAATTACAACTTCCACGAACAACTGGACGATCCTGTAAACCGCCTGCTGAATGCCATGGAGCCGGATACTTATATCCGCCCTCACCGTCATCTGAATCCGGATAAAGACGAAATTTTCCTGCTGCTCCGTGGGAAAGTCATGCTATTTATTTTTGATAATGACGGAAATATCACAGAGAAACTTCTGCTCGACCCGCTCGCCGGATCGTATGGCGCAGAAATCAAACCCGGCATCTGGCATAGCCTGCTCGTATTGGAATCGGGAACAGTTATTTATGAAGTAAAACCGGGGCCTTTCGCGCCTTTACATCCGGAGAATATGGCTCCGTGGAGTCCGGAACCGGATGATGAAAAAGGAATCGACGAATATTTAACTTATCTTACTTCCAACTTATAAGCGATGAAAACGATTTATTTAACCCTGTTCCTTTCACTCATTACAGTGATGCATGCCTCCAATCCGGATGACAGTACCTACCCGACTGCCGAACGGCTTTTCCATATCGCCCGAAGCCTTAACAAAAATCTGGTATGTTACGATGTGAATCTGGAGAACGGCAAACTGAATACGAAAGTCCCCCTAAACATCTACTGGGTAAACCGGGAAGAACGAGTGGGAGAAACCAACGAGCTAAGCTATTTTCAGCGTAAGATGGCTTACGGCTATAAACTGGTTTCGGAAGGCAACGACACCAGCGAAGTGACCCTGACCGCCTACTCCGGCAAGAAGCTGACAATCTGCAAAAGAGATTCCAGATATGTCTGCATGACAACGATCGACAACCAACCGGCCATACTCGAATCACTCTACGTAAAAGGCAAGCCCAATAATCCGTTAGGCGTTGAATACGTGGAATTGCAGGGAACGGCAATCGAGACAGGGGCAAAGGTGACGGAGAGAGTCAGTAAATAACGATATTCAAAACAACATGACGAACGCGACGAAGAAATGAAACATCCGGACACAGAAAACCTTCGCTGTATGTTTGGCATCAGCCGATAAAAAGGTATATTTGCGTTCGGATGGTTCCGTTTTAATAAAAGACAAGTATCATGAGTAAATTATATCCTATTGGTATTCAGAATTTTGAGAAGCTTCGCAAAGACGGTTACTTCTACGTAGATAAGACAGCGCTGCTATACCGGCTGGTAAAAACAGGCAGTTACTACTTCCTCAGTCGTCCGCGCCGCTTCGGTAAGAGTCTGATGATCTCCACCCTTCAAGCTTACTTTGAAGGGAAGAAAGAACTGTTTGAAGGTCTGGCCATCGAACAGCTTGAAAAAGATTGGGTGAAACGGCCCGTGCTACATCTCGATCTGAATATAGAGAAGTATAACACACCGGATAGTCTGGATAAAATCCTCAACGACACATTGGTACAGTGGGAGGAACTTTATGGAACCCGCCCTTCGGAAACCTCTTTCTCCCTACGGTTTGCCGGAATTATCCGCCGTGCCTGCGAAAAAAGCGGTGAACGTGTTGCCATCCTTGTCGACGAGTACGACAAGCCGATGCTTCAGGCTATCGGCGACGTAGAACTGCAAAAAGCTTTTCGTACTACGCTGAAGCCTTTCTACGGCGTACTCAAATCCATGGACGGCTACATCAAATTCGCATTGCTGACAGGAGTCACCAAATTTGGTAAAGTAAGCGTATTCAGCGACCTGAACAACCTGAATGATATCTCGATGGACGACCTTTATGTCGAGCTCTGTGGCATCACCGAAAAGGAAATACATACCAACTTTGAGGATGAGCTTCACGAACTGGCCGATGCGCAGAAGATGTCTTACGAGGATGTCTGCCGCGAGTTGAAAGCATGCTATGACGGCTACCACTTCGTGGAAAACTCAATCGGTATCTACAACCCTTTCAGTCTGTTAAACACCTTCCTGAAGATGAAGTTCGGCAGCTACTGGTTCGAGACGGGAACACCCTCCTACCTGGTAGAACTACTCAAACGCCATAATTACGATCTATACCGTATGGCACACGAAGAAACAAATGCAGACATACTGAACAGCATCGACTCGGAGTCGACCAACCCTATCCCCGTGATCTATCAGAGCGGATACCTTACCATCAAGGGGTACGACCCTCGTTTTGGAATGTATCGCCTGGGCTTTCCCAACCGGGAGGTGGAAGAGGGATTTCTCAAGTATTTGATGCCCTTCTATGCAAATGCTGATAAAGTAGACTCGCCCTTCCAGATACAAAAGTTTGTAAACGAAGTGGAAACAGGCCAAGTCGACGCCTTCTTCCGCCGTCTTTCCTCTCTGATGGCCGATACGCCTTATGAGCTGGTGCGCGATCTGGAGCTTCATTATCAGAACATACTCTTTATCGTCTTTAAGCTGGTGGGCTTCTACGTCAAAGCGGAATATCATACCAGTGAAGGCCGCGTAGACCTGGTGTTGCAAACGGATAAATACACCTATGTGATGGAGTTTAAGTTCGACAGCACGGCCGAAGAAGCTCTTCGACAGATCAATGAGAAACATTACGCACGCCCCTTTGAAGCCGATACGACACGCACACTCTACAAAATAGGCGTCAACTTCAGCTCTAAGACTCGTAATATCGAGAAATGGCTGGTAGAAACAGTCGATCCGGCAGTTAACGGCAATCGAGACAGGGGCAAAGGTGACGGAGAGAGTGAAGAAATAAGATAAAAAGAATATTCACATTATTTAAGGGGGAGTATGACTACGATAGATCAGTTCTTGTAGAACTAGGTTAATAATGCTGACAAAGATAATGATAATAACCGAATTTACATGGGGTAAAATGTAATTTAATAAAAAACCTAAAACAATACTATAATCAGTCCTATATTACTTTTTACTTAATTTTCAAAGCCTTGAATTGCCATAGTTCTACAAGAACTAATATCAATTCAAGCCTATGCAAAACGTATTAAAAGGCTGGCTCATCGACAATACGGTGACCACAGATGATCTGAATGACAAGATCTTACAACTTGAATCGGCAGGTAAAGCAGACTTCGACGACATCATCGACGAGATGTTAAAGGAAGACACCGGACTGCGTATCGAAACACTTCGACACTCTGTTTCACTCTACAACCGCGTTGTTGCCCGCCTTATCCTAAGCGGATACAGCGTGAACACCGGGCTCTTCCGTGCCGTAGCAAAATTCCTCGGTGTCGTGGAAGGTGGCGTATGGAATAAGGAGAAAAACTCTATTTATGTCTCTGTCACACAAGACAAAGGACTGCGCGAAGAAATTGCTCAAACGTCAGTCAGCATCCTGGGTACGAAATCAAACGTGATGTACATTCTTGAAACAGAGGACCGCAAGACCGGACTCAAAGACGGTACGGCTACATCCGGACGTAACCTGATCGTGCGCGGTGCCATGCTAAAAATAGTTGGTAGCGATGCAGCAGTAGGCGTATCGCTGACCAACAGCGAAGGAGTCGTTACAAAGCTCGATGACGACATGATTGCTTCCAACAAACCGTCGGAACTGATGCTTCTGGTCCCTCCCGGACTTGCCGATGGCGAATATACGCTAACAGTAACTACACAATATTCTACAGGCACCACTTTAAAAGCTCCCCGCAGTACCACCACTTCCCTTTGGATAGGCGGTAAATCGGGTGGTGATGGTGGCGATCGTCCTGAGATAGAATAACAAAGACGGTCCAAGCCAAAGAATCAACACTCTATTCCGGGCGGGATGGAGTGTTGATCGCGACCGGAATAAGGTGTCAATCGCGGGCGGGATGGCCTGTCGATCGAATAACAATAACAACACTAATCATTAATATGAGTATAAAAGAATTTTTACAAAAAGGCATGGCACCCAGATTACAAAGTCTCTTGGTTGCTTTTTTTATGATGGTCACTGTGCAAGGAATGGCACAGAAAAACAATTCGTCGGGTGGTTCGTCTGCCGAAAGCAGAGCCGATTTGACAGTATCTAAACCTGTATTGCCGGTAAAAAAGCTAACGAAAGTCCCGCTTGAATCTTCCGGACAAAAGATTCTGACCCGCAGCGAAGGGGGGAATATCCTGAAAATAACTTCAGAAGGAACCAATACAGAATATGCCGATTGGCAGACGGCTATGGAGGCATTGAAGAGTGGAGACGAAATAACGTTATTGTCAAAAGTAATACTCTATGAAGCCTCCGGAGATAAGATGCCGGATAAATCTTGTACAATAAATGGAGATGGCAAGACTTTGGAGTTTAATACGAACGGTTTTGTAGGTAGCTGTAGTCTGCAGAAAGATGTTACATTTAAGAATATACATTTGGAGGCTGGGAACATTACTGCCAACGGGAAAAAGGTTGTGTTCGATAGCGGCGTAATCGTGAAGGATAATTGCGATGTATATGGAGGCGGAGGACTTGGAGTAGATGTTGAAACTACCTCCATAACCATCAAAGACGGAGCAACCTTGAGTTGGGTATATGGAGGTGGCTACGCTGGAAAAGTGACAGGCAATACGAATATCGTTGTTGAAGGAGGAACTGTAACTGCTATTTTGGGAGGGGGATATAATACCGAAGCCATAGTCGAGGGCAGTACGAATATAACAATCAATAATGCAACTTTTATTTCTACCGTTTACGGGGGAGGCAATAATGCTCCGGTAAAAGGAACTGCTAATATAAAAGTCGAAAACGGTAATGTAAATTATATAATAGGTGGTGGTCATAATACATCCGCAATATGTAAAAACACGAATCTTGAGATAATAGGCGGAACCTTCGGAAAAAATGATGAATATAGGTATAACGTGATGGGCGGAGGTTATTCAGCTCCCGTAGAAGAAAAAGCTACAGTTACGATAAGTGGCGGAACGTTCAATTGCTTTGTAACTGGTGGAGGCGGTTTTGATAACGAAACCACTGCCACCTGCGGCAGTACGGAACTGAACATAACCGGCGGAACATTTAACAAATGGACGTATGGTGGCGGTTGGGAATCGCCGGTGTTGGAGACAGCTACGGTGAAGGTGAGCGGAACTCCAAGTCTAGCTACTTTGTGCGGGGGAGGTGCACGGTCTACAGCTTCCTGCCAAAATACGGATGTACAGGTAAGTTCGAATATTGGTGGTTGGTTATTCGCTGGTGGTGAAACAGGATCTGTCAATGGTACAGCCAAACTTACAGTAACAAGCGGAAGTATAACAAAAAATATTTATGGAGGAGGTGCATCGGCGTCCTGTAACAAAACAGAAGTGACACTTTCAGGAGGAGAAGTCTCAGGCAGTGTTTTTGGCGGAGGTGAAAGTGGCGATGTTATCGAAGAATCTCATCTTACAATCTCCGGAACACCCACTATATCCGGAGATGTTTTTGGAGGAAGCCGAAATTCGGGAACAACCGTAGGAAGTACCCGTGTCGAAATATCCGGTGGTACTTTGGGATATATCAATGGTGGAGGATATCAGGGTGATGTCAACGGAGAATGTCATCTTACAATCTCCGGAACGCCTACTATATCCGGAAATGTTTTCGGAGGAAGTAACCAACTGGGAACAACTGTAGGCAGTACCCGTGTTGAAATATCCGGAGGTACATTTCAATATAATATCTTTGGCGGAGGTTGGGGGTGTAATGTGCAGGGGGATACCCATGTTTCTGTGACAGGTGGAGCAATCTCATTTGATGTTTTAGGCGGAAGCTCGCAAGGGCAGGTATTTGGCAGCACGAATGTCGTATTTGACGGCGGAACTATAACATCCGGCAATATTTTCGGCGGAGGCTGGGGTGATAGTGATCTGGATGACGGATATAGTCCTGACAATGGTCGTGTTGGAAGTGTTAATGTAACGATTAATGGTAATCAGAATGAAGTTCTGTATGTATATGGTAATGGTTACTGCTCAAGCGTCACCAATGATATTAATATAACCGTTAATAGTGGCGATAATATCAATGTGTATGGGCTTTACTCTGACCAAAATTATGCTTTGCAAGCAGGCGGAGATGTAAACATCAAACTGAACGGAGGAGAAATCAGTATGGCAGGTTTGGTTGTAAATAATCTTATGGCAGAAAACACGATAGGAGGGAAAGCCTGCATAACGGTATCGCCCGATATTGATGCCACTAATTTGTCGGAGATCTGTTCAGGAAACCCCAAAACAGGTGTATTAAAAGATGCCACTTTCATTTTCAAGGATTGCGGAACCGCGGATAATCCGTTCGTAATGCCCTATAACTTGCAAGGCTTTACTACTGTCGAACTTAACAACTCGTATGTGAAAAGCCAAATTAATACAAGTCCCAAACGCAATACCGCTATCTGTCTGGATATAAACAAACCGAATACTTTGTTAAGTGACGGTTGGAGCCAGCCGGTTAAAATAGCCCCTTTCTCTGAGACTACCACGACACTGGAGGACATGACAACACTGTTTGTAATAAAGGATGCGGCTGAGTTACCCGACGGGGAGGTGTTCGAAGTCGATCCCAGTTCTCTGAGTAGTTACGGTTTCTTTCGGGTAGGTGATACATATCGGGTGATGTCGGGCGTTGCCGGAAATGATTTCTTACGTAGTGTTACTGTTGATCCTGCTATTTCCGGCGGTTCCTTATCTGTCAGTTGGAAGGATACGAAGTTGTTTAGCGGCGATAAAGTACCGTTCCGTGATACGAACAATACGTCGATCGATAGCGAATTAACCATTGAAGTCGAGTCTTCAGAAGGCTATCTTCTGAAGGAGGGAACGCTGAAAGTCTATAAGACCGGTGACGAAAGCACGTTAGTGGCAGTAAACGATAATAAGTTTATTTTACCGGACTATGATGTAACGGTTACGGCAGAGTTCGCAAAGATTTCCCACCAAATAACTATTTTGCCTGTTGATAATGGAAGCATTACGGCTTCTCCGGGTACGGATGTTGCAGAAGGTGTCGAGGTGGCTTTGACCGTCTCTCCTGCCGATGGTTATCGCCTGAAAAGTGGTTCTTTGCAAGTATATAAAACAGGGGATGCAAATACAACTGTGGCCTTATCCGGAACCTCATTCAATATGCCAGCTTATGGCGTAACGGTTACAGCAGAGTTTGAGCAGATCCCTCATCAGATAACAATTTCTTCGATGGAGAATGGAAACATTACGGCTTCTCCGAGTGTAGATATAACCGAAGGAGTCGAGGTGGCTCTGACCGTCTCTCCTGCCGATGGTTACCGCCTGAAAAGCGGTTCACTGAAAGTTTATAAGACCGGTGATGAAAATACAACTGTAGCCTTGTCCGGAACCTCATTCAATATGCCAGCTTATGGCGTAACGGTTACAGCAGAGTTTGAGCAGATCCCTCATCAGATAACAATTTCTTCGATGGAGAATGGAAACATTACAGCTTCTCCGAGTGTGGATATAACCGAAGGAGTCGAGGTGGCTCTGACCGTCTCTCCTGCCGATGGTTATCGTCTGAAAAGCGGTTCATTGCAAGTATATAAAACAGGGGATGCAAATACAACTGTAGCCTTGTCCGGTAATTCTTTTCGTATGCCGGCCTACGACGTGACCGTCATGGCTGAGTTTGAAGGAATACCGGCTCCACCTCCCCCTGTTTATTATACAGTTACTCTTCCGTCCGTAGAGGGAGCCACGACCGATCCGGCTCCGGGTGACTATGAGGTTGAATCGTGTGAGAACTTCCGTTTTTACCTGACATTGGATGAAGATTATAACCAATCCGAACCAATTGTCACGACCGACCGGGGAGAAACGATTACACCGCGGAGCAGTGACGGAGCCTATATCGTGAAGTATATCCGTAGCGATGTCGAAATCTTCATCGACGGTGTGGTGAAAAATCCTGATCCGGTTGCCAACGAGACAGTCGATACCGGCGGTATCAAGATTTATACCGCCAACGGCTATCTACACATACAGGCTCCTCAGCCGGAACAGGTCCACATCTTCACCCCCGACGGACGCCTGCTGAAAGCTTTCCGGACTTCCGGCAATGAAGAACAGATAGCATTGCCGAAGGGTATTTACCTGATACGGGTAACGAATCAGTGTGTGAAAGTTGTTTTATAATAAAAGACAAACCTATAAAAAAAGCCCCAGAGCAAAAGTTCCGGGGCTTTTCTATTAATAAATAGATCGTTCTTATACCAATTTATGAATAACCAGTCCTGACCGCAATTTAGGTTCAAACCAGGTTGTCTTAGGAGGCATGATATTTCCGGTATCGGCTATATCCATCAACTGCTTCATGGTGACAGGATACAGGGCCAGAGCCACTTTCATTTCTCCACTGTCTACACGGCGCTTCAATTCGCCCAATCCACGGATACCTCCGACGAAGTCTATACGTTTATCCGAACGCAGGTCTTTAATACCCAAAACTTCGTCCAAGATCAGGTTGGAAGAGATCGTCACATCTAGTACACCGATAGGGTCATTATCGTTGTACGTACCAGGTTTAGCTGTCAATGAATACCACTTACCATTCAGGTAGAGGGAAAAGTTATGCAGTCCCGTTGGTTTATATATATCCGTACCTTTTTCTTCTACAGTAAAGTTCGTTGCCACTTTGGAGAGGAACTCTTCCTCCGTCAGTCCGTTCAGGTCTTTTACAACACGGTTATAGTCGATAATCGTCAACTGATTAGCCGGGAAGCAGACAGCCATAAAAAAGTTATATTCTTCATCCCCGCGATGGTTCGGGTTTTGTTTAGCCTTCTCCGCTCCTACCAAAGCTGCCGCTGCCGAACGGTGGTGACCGTCTGCTATATATAATGAAGGCATTTCTTCGAATAGTTCGGTGATGCGGGCAATATCTTTCTCTTCATCGATGATCCAGAAAGTATGACCGAAACCGTCCAATTCTGCCACGAAGTCATATTCCGGTGCATTAGCCGTATATTTCTTTACGATAGCATCCAGTTCGGAATTGTCAGGATAAGCAAAAAATACCGGTTCGATATTGGCATTGTTCACACGAACATGCTTCATACGATCCTCTTCCTTATCACGGCGTGTCAACTCGTGCTTCTTGATGTTGCCTTTCAGATAATCATCCACATAAGCGCATACGACCAGGCCGTATTGTGTATGTCCATTCATAGTTTGTGCATACACATAATATTGTTCTTTCTGATCCTGAACCAACCAACCTTTATCCTGGAACATCTGAAAGTTCTCGGCAGCCTTTTCGTAAACGGCCGGATCATGTTCGTCTGTTCCCACCGGGAAATCTATTTCCGGCTTGATGATATGGTATAAAGACTTTTCGTTGCCTTTCGCTTCTTCACGTGCTTCTTCAGAGTTCAACACATCATAAGGACGTGAAGCGACTTCTTTTATTAAATCTTTAGGGGGACGTATACCTTTGAATGGTTTTATTTTTGCCATGGTAGTAAATCTATTTGGTTATTATACATTCATATAGTAGTGAATGACACACCCCCTACCCCCTCTCAAGAGGGGAATTAGTTACTCTTTGTTTATACAATCTGGTGGTAACCATTCCCCTCTCGAGAGGGGGCAGGGGGTGTGTTATACTCCTATCTTATAAGAAACTTATTTATTAACTCTAAACTTCTCGTTACCGTTCTGCAGGAAGTCAACAATCTGTTTGGCAGCTGCGATACCTGCATTGATATTCGCTTCAGCAGTCTGGGCACCCATCTTTTTCGGTGTACCGAAATAGCGGTCCGGATATTTGGCAGCCAGATCTGCATCGATAGCCGGCTTGATATCCGTGATATATTTAAAGTCAGGACGTTCTTCCAGCATCTTTGCCAGACCGGCTTCGTCGATCACCTCCTTACGGGCCGTGTTTACTACGATAGCGCCTTTAGGCATAGAGTTCATCAATTCAAAATTGATAGAACCTTTTGTTTCGGCTGTAGCCGGAATATGAAGAGATACGATCTGGCAAGCCTTGAACAGGTCGGCAGTGGAAGCAACCGCTTTTACACCATCCTTTTCAATCACTTCTGCCGGACAGAATGCATCATAAGCATATACATCCATACCGAAACCTTTTGCAATACGGGCTACATTACGTCCCACATTACCATAAGCCAGGATACCCAACTTCTTGCCCATCAATTCTGTTCCGGAAGTTCCGTTATAGAAGTTTCTGACAGCATATACCAACATACCGAAAACTAGTTCGGCAACCGCATTGGAATTCTGTCCCGGCGTATTCATTACACACACATTGTGGGCAGTGGCAGCAGCCAGATCCACATTGTCATAACCGGCACCGGCACGAACCACAATCTTTAATTCCTTGGCAGCATCCAACACCGGAGCATCAATGATATCACTACGGATAATCACCGCATTGGCATCTTTCACAGCATCCAGCAATTGAGCTTTGTCCGTATATTTTTCCAGAAGAGCCAGTTCGTAACCTGCACCTTCAACAACTTCACGGATACCTTTCACTGCTATCGCAGCGAAAGGTTTATCGGTAGCAACTAATACTTTTGTCATAATCAATGCTGTTTTTCGAATTCTTTCATTGTAGCAACCAACGCTTCCACACTGCTCTTCGGCATTGCATTATAAAGAGATGCACGGAATCCGCCTACTGAACGGTGACCTTTGATACCTACCATACCGGCAGCAGAAGCAAATTTATTGAATTCGTCTTCCAACTCCTTATATTCATCGTTCATTACAAAGCAAACGTTCATGATAGAACGGTCTTCTACGGCGGCAGTACCTTTGAACAATTTGTTACGGTCGATTTCATCATACAGGATAGCTGCTTTTTCAAGATTCATCTTTTCAATAACAGCAACACCACCTAACTCCTTATACCATTTCAATGTCTGCAAAGCGGCAAAGATCGGGAACACAGGAGGCGTGTTGAACATAGAGTCCTTCTTGATATGTGTATTGTAATTCAACATTGTAGGAATAGCACGGTCTACATGTCCTAAAGCATCTGTACGGACAATAGCCAATGTTACACCAGCAGGAGCCAGATTTTTCTGTGCACCGGCATAAATTACATCATATTTAGAGATATCGATCGGACGGGAGAAAATATCAGAAGACATATCGGATACCAAACGTACATTCAGATCAGGATCATAACGCATCTCCGTACCATAGATCGTATTATTAGATGTAAAATGGAAATAGTCTGAATCTTCTGCGACTGCATAACCTTTCGGAATATAAGTATAATTAGCCTCTTTTGAAGATGCTACAACATCAACTTCTCCGAATAATTTAGCTTCTTTGATCGCATTAGAGGCCCATGTCCCCGTATCCAGATAAGAAGCTTTTTTGTTCAACAAGTTGAAAGGAACCATACAAAACTGCATGCTGGCACCACCACCCAGAAATACAACCTCGTAACCAGCCGGCACATCCAGTAACTCTTTGATCAAAGCTCTGGCCTCGTCGTTTACTGCAACAAATTCTTTACCTCTATGAGATACTTCAAGAATTGATAACCCTGTACCTGCGAAATTTTCAACAGCAGCTGCTGCATTCTTAATCGTGTATTCGCTCAGAATAGAAGGTCCTGCAGAAAAATTGTGCTTCTTCATATCAATTTCTTTTTAATGTTATATATTATTTAAGTAACGTGTTTTTCGAAAACAGGCGGCTAATGTACGAATTTAATTGAAATTTGAAAACTGAATAGTGAAAATTATTAGCAAAAAGCCACTTTTTCCACCCATCCGACAACTTTATTCCAGTTAATCATCAATTTTCAATTATTAATTGTCAATAATCAAAACCGGTCTCCCCATAATTTCTTCATATGTTCGACCAGTTTTTGCTCAGCCGGATTATTTTGCCCTTTCCAAAAGTGCTGATCCTGTACTTCCTTAGGCAAATAGACCTGTTCAACAAAGTTGTTTTTATAATCATGTGCGTACTTATATTCTTTCCCATAGTCCAACTCCTTCATCAAAGTCGTCGGAGCATTCCGCAAATGAAGCGGAACCGGGAGGTTTCCCGTATGTTCAACCAATGCCAATGCATCATTTATGGCCATATAAGCCGAATTACTTTTAGGGCTGCAAGCCAGATAAACCGTAGTTTCCGCCAATATAATCCGTCCTTCCGGCCAACCGATCTTCTTCAGGGCATCAAAACAGGCATTCGCCAGCAATAACGCATTCGGATTAGCCAATCCTACATCTTCCGAAGCAGAGATAACCAACCGGCGGGCAATAAATTCAGGGTCCTCCCCTCCTGCCACCATACGGGCCAGCCAGTAAATAGCTCCATCCGGATCGCTCCCCCTGATCGATTTGATAAAAGCTGAAATAATATCATAATGCATCTCTCCGCCTTTATCATAAGCTGCCGGATTTTCCTGTAACCGGTCAACGACTTTTTGATCCGTTATCTCGATCTCGTCCGTTTCTTCTGCCGAAATAACCAGCTCCAGTATGTTGAGCAGCTTCCGGGCATCTCCGCCGGAATAACGCAGCATGGCATCTGTCTCTTTCAGGACAATATCTTTATCCTTCAGTACGATGTCCTCTTTGATCGCCTTATTTAATAATGTAAGCAAATCATTTTTATCCAATGATTTCAGTACATATACCTGGCACCTGGACAAGAGCGGACGGATCACTTCGAAAGAAGGGTTTTCCGTTGTAGCTCCAATCAACGTCACCACACCCGTTTCCACTGCATTCAGCAAGGAATCTTGCTGGGATTTGCTGAAACGATGTATTTCATCAATAAACAAAATAGGAGATACCGTATTGAAAAAGCGATTACTTTTTGCCTTTTCAATCACATCACGCACATCCTTCACTCCCGAACTGATAGCGCTCAATGTATAAAAAGGTGCCTCCAGTTTATTGGAAATGATCTGTGCCAGTGTAGTCTTACCCACACCCGGCGGTCCCCACAGAATAAAAGAAGGGACACGACCTGCATCTATCATTTTCCTTAACACGGCTCCTTGCCCTACAAGGTGTTTTTGTCCGATATAATCATCCAACGTTTTCGGACGTAATCTCTCTGCTAAAGGTTGATTCATCATGCAGACAAAAGTCGGATATTTTATTTACTTTTCAAAGTATAACCTCCTGAAAAATTCACTTACAAATAAATGTTTGAGAACAGAATTTTACAACAAAAGGAAAGCCACAGGGAGTCAAAACCAGAACGACACCCCATACAGGCTAACATTTTGTCAATAAAACATTAGAGAACCCAGAAAATTCCCCATAATATCCCCACGTTCCCTAATGCCATTATCCAATATCATTTAATACTTGACAAACTCGAAAGATCACGTACTACTGTCATATCCATAATATTACTGTATATCTCCGTCGTACGTACACTTTTATGCCCTAAAAGTTTCTGCACTGTTGTTATATTCGCGCCATTATATAATAATAATGTAGCATTCGTATGACGGGCAGTATGGAAAGAAACTTTTTTGTCTATATTTGCCATCTTACAAATTCGACGGAGTTGTTTGTTCACATTCGAATTTGAAGAAGCCGGCATATCGAACAAGGTCCACGGATTATTCTTATAACGTTCATAAATCGGAAGAGATTTTCCGTCAAACAATAAGAATAAGGGCAAACGAACATTGACATCCGTTTTGATGGATGAATAGATCAACCAAACCTTATCATCAATAATGAGGAAGTTCTCTCTCGTGATACTGACTATATCCGAAAAACGAAGTCCGGTATAGCAACTGAACAAGAACATATCCAATGTTCGTTGCAGCGTACGGCGGCCTCTCAGGTTAAGGCTTTCCAGCTGTTCCAATTCTTCCGGTGTAAGATGAGTTCGCTTGCTTTCCATATACTTGATCTTGTACTTACGGAAAGGATAGCGGTGCAAATCAAACAGATCTTTATTGATCGCCAGATTGATGTAACGCTTCAAATGCTTCATATGTTTGGCAATCGTATTCCGGTGATATTTATTTACCAACATATAATGCTCAAGATCGCAAAGGAAATTAAAACTCAGATCATTAAAACTCACATCTGTTTTAAATGAGGAAAGAACCTGCAATGTCGAAAAATGATTCTTCAACGTTGACGGTTTCAGATTACTTTGAGTAATCTCATTTTTCATAAACAGAGAAAAAGAAGTCTGACCTGCTTCAGGTTTCTCTTTCAGATCATTCAACGAAAATTCCTTACCGGTATGTACAATTTCCAGTTCCAGCTGTTCTAATTCTGCAATAAAATTAGCCAGATACTGATTTAAAGAGTCCATATTAGGATGGTTCTTCACTGCTTTTCTCTTTGCATCCCACTGAAAAGGCTTGACATAGACCTTTGTCGAAAAATACTTTTTCTGCTTATTCAAGTACGCTTCTACCTGAACCAAAGCTTTACCTTCTGAGTTTAACTGCTTTTTGCGGTTAAATACCAAGTTATAAATTACTTTTTCCATGATATATATTTATTTTCTGAATGAAACACGAAGGAACAATAATTAGTTCTTTCTTATGTCTAAGACAAATTAAAAATTTGTTATTACTTATTTACCGGAGTTCCAAAGAGACAAAATCCCCACCTAGACTTGCCTTAAAAAACAATTGATCCGAATAACTCATTTCTACTATGAGTCTGCAAAGATAAAAGAGACTTACTAATCATAAAAAACAAAAAACAAGAAGAAGCTTTCCGAAATGGATACAAAAAAGACTTTTTTACTTAATCTGTTCAGAAAGTGAAACACAAAGAATCTATTTTTTTGATGATTGAAAGAAAAAATAAAAAGTGTAGCGTTTACCAATATCCCCATTAAAGAAAACAGTTTTAGCCAAGTTGACAGCCGTGAGTGAAGTATTGAAGAAAAAGAGGTAGAACCACTCCTCTATACAGAGGATAATCAAAGAGTAAGAGTCAAAAGATGAAGAATGACACCTAAATTCATAAAACATAAATTTGTATGAATAAGCAGGAAATGAGAAACTGGTAGGCATCCGTTCGCCATACCTTGCCTATCCGTTGGAAGATAAGCGTATGTTTTTTTCCAAGAATACGTACGGCTTTTTCCCAGACTTAGCTGCGCTATCATGCCAGTACTACTATGTCATCTTGCTAGCGTAGTAGTGTCAAGACCATTACCCCGGACAGATTGAGAGATGAATGTAAAAAGAAAGGCTGTACCGTAAAACATAATTACGACACAGCCTCTTATAATTTGTTACCAGTAATTTTATTTACTTATGATTCATTTTTACCGTTCAATCTTCAAAAAACCGATTCTGTATATTCTATCATATTCATAATATCCAAAGAGAATCCTTTATCGGATTAATATTGCGGATTCTGAATCAAAATAGAAGGAGCTAAGTCTATCTCTGCTTGCGGAATCGGTAATATTGTACGATAATCATTATATTTGATTTCTCCGACATATGGATTGACGACAGACTTTTTATTTCTCCAATAATCGAATGACATACTATTTTCTGCCATTAATTCAATACGACGTTCGAACAATATATCATCCAATGTTACACTTTTTACTTCTACATAATCTGAAATACGATTTTTACGCAATGTATTTACATACGAAACTGCATCCCCGTTGGTTTTCAATGCCGCCTCTGCTGCAATCAGGTAAACCTCGGATAAACGTATGATCTTAGGATTGTTTACATAAATATTATTGTCACGTCCCGGATATTTGGCTGGATATACTCCAGGGTTTGCACCCTCTTCTTGATTATCGATCAAACCAGAACGAATATCTTTAGGATTCGCAATCAAATATTTATACAAATCGCTGGATTCTTCAAAGGCACATTCTCCATAACCATCAGAAGAACAATAATAACCAACAGCATTACGCTGTGCATTATAGTTGGTAGTGATAGTCATTTCAAACAATGATTCGGTAGTGTAAGTCAATCCCCATGATTTCAAATAATTATCAATTGTATAAAGAGAGTATTCTTTACAAGCGATAACCTCGTTTGCATCTTTCAATGCCGCTTCGTTGTTTCCATAATAAAGATTTGCACGAGCACGAAGAGCCAGCGCAGCCCAATAGTTGATATGCCCGTTGTTTGCTTCTTTTGTCAACAAAGGAATAGCCGTATCAAAATCTTTCAAAATCTGGTCGTATGTTTCTTTCAATGTTGTACGTGGAGCAACATATCCAGGTTCATACACTTCAAGAGACAACACAAGCCCCGTATTACCTGCATTAATATCATCGGATATTGTCGGAATCTGGCAAAACATACGAGCCAGATCAAAATGAAGTAATGCGCGCCAAGCATACAACTGACCTTTATAATCATTGAATGTAGCCTCATCTTCTTCTGCCACGACTAAAGCATCGGCTGCAGCTAAAGCCTTATTTACATTAGCGATTGCTTTGTAAAAATAATAATAAGCCCAATCAGGAATATCATCTTTTTGAGTAATCGTGTAACGAGATAACGGACCGGCTTGATTGTTATTACTTAATGCTTTAAAATCCGAACCTCTCAAATCGGCATAGATCGCAAAATCGGCACTGTATGTCATACGGTCTTCTGACATCAAATAATAAATTCCATTTACAGCATTGCCAAAATCATCTAATGAAGTAATTGCCTCTTCAACAGGTAGAGATGTTGATGGGTTTTTCTCCAAGAAGTCGCTGCAAGATGTAAATATACTACTGATGAAAGCACCTATTAATAATATCTTTTTCATATACATTTCTTTCTTTTTAATTATAATTCAAAGTTCAAGCCAAACATAAATGATCTTGTCGGCGGTGTATCGACTTGCCGATAACCATTCACATCTACATCCGGGTCAATATAATCGCTTGCACAATAAATCAAGAATGGATTGTTGGCTTTAAAGAATACACGTAGGTTATTGATGTATTTCTTGGAAACAGGAACCTTATAACCGAATGTGATATCACGCATACGAATATTGTTTGTTGATTTAATTGTACGCGAAGAGAAGCGGTCTGACCGATATGGGTTGTTATATATCGGTCTCGGGTTGTCTACTACATCACCAGGAGCTTTCCAATAGTTTCCTGCAACCTCTTTTGACACACTGAAGTTTCCGATACGCATACCATCACTCTGTGACAAGAAATAAGCCGGATAATCAAACAAGCTCGCACCGGTTTGGAATGAAATCATAAAAGATAAATCAAAATTCTTATAGACAAACGTATTTGTCATACCACCAATCCAGTCCGGAATAGCTTTCCCAACAATCGTATTTCCGGCTTTTGTATAATAGTTCGTCACATTGCCATCTTTTACAACCTGACCGTCTACTACCGCATCACGGCTGTTTAATGAAGGATCAATGTAGAATTCTCCTAAACCAGTTTCCGGATTAACACCTAACCACTGTGGCAGATAGAATGTGTGCATAGATTCTCCTTCGCGGAGCAGATACATGTTACCATCACCATACATGATGTCATTACCTTCTGGCAGCGACTTTATTTTATTATTTTGTTTAGTTACGTTGAAATCGGTAGTCCAAGTAAAATCTTTTGTCTGGATATTGGTAGAACCAATTGTAAGTTCTACACCGTTATTTTTGATTTTACCAAGATTTTGCCAGTTAGTACTGAAACCGGTAATATATGAAGTCGGTACTCTAAAGAGCAAATCGGTTGTTGTCTTGTCATAATATTCAAGAGACACATTGACACGATTATATAAGTTCCAGTCAATGCCGATATTGAAGTTTTTGGATTTTTCCCAACCTAGATTAGAGTTACCTGCACTACCCCAATAAATAGCACTGGCATCACCATAACCGCCACCAAAAGAGTAAGTAGCCAAATTGGCATAATAGTCGCTGGGTAAGTTACCATTTGTACCAAAAGAGGCACGTAGTTTCAAATCACTGAATAGAGGATTGTCAGACAAAAAGTCTTCTCCACTAATTCGCCATGCACCAGAAACAGACCAAAAGTTAGCCCAACGGTTATTCTTTCCTAAGCGAGAAGAACCGTCACGACGGAAACTTCCAGACAGATAATATTTATTGTCGAAATCATAATTTACATTGGCTAGTACAGACATGATAGACGAACCGTATGTCGAACTTGATACGTTATAAGGTTGTCCGTTTGCCAATTCCGGAAGTTTGTCTGTCGAATATGATTTGGCTGAAGCCACGGTCAGCAACAGACTACGGTCTTCAATTTCGTAACCAACCAATGCACGGATGTTGTGTTTGTCGAAGTTGCCATTGTAATTTAAAGTGGTAGAGGATGTCATTGTCTTATTCGTATAGTCTGTTCGGTATCCTAAACCATTCAAAGAAGCCCCATTTACACTACTCGGCGCCCAAAATTCACGTTCCTTATTATCAATATAGTCATAACCAAAGATAGTCTTGGCAGAGATTCCATAAGGAAGAGAAACTTCCGCTTCAAAATTTGTCATACTTCGTAACATTTCAGAAGTAACCGTTTCTGCGTTAGGACCAGTTGATTCGCCTAACATCAGGTTGGGATTTGAAATATTTGATTTCAAACCAGCATTCGGATTATATGAACCGTCTTCCAATTTGTTTACAGCTGTTGGATCCATAGAATACAAGATAGAAAGAGGAGAGCTTGTTCCCATTCCTTGCTCCTGGTCATTTTGGTCGCGAAAACCATTGGTATTTGTGAATGATAACATTTGACGGGCGTTAACGCGTAGCCAATCGAAAGCCTGGTGGTCAATATTGATACGTCCGCTATAACGTTCAAAATCACTGCCGGCAACGATACCTTTCGTCTTATTGTATCCGAAACCGGTGTAGAATTTTGTTTTCTCATTACCACCGCTAATAGCAACTTGGTGGTCTGTGATCATGCCGTTTCTATATACTTCTTTTTTCCAATCTGTATCAATATCGGAATCATAATTCCAAAAGAAATCAGGCGTATTTTCGTCAGAAAAGGCATTAGCGTCTGCTTCGTTCATGCCGCCTCTGAATATTGCATAGTTCTTGATGCCTTCCCAATAGTATTCTTTTAATTCGGCTGCATTCATCAGGTTGTATTGATTTTTTACTGCCATATTGGTCCAGCCGGTTTCCATATTGTAGGTAATTTTTGTTTTACCTTGTTTACCCTGTTTAGTTGTAATGATTATTACTCCGTTGGCAGCACGGGATCCATACAAAGAAGCAGCAGCGGCATCTTTCAGTACCGTTAAGTTTTCAATATCATCCGGATTGATGGATGATAATACGGATTGAGATTTCAACCCGGAAGTCACATCATTGTTTACAATAGCAACCCCATCAATGACATACAGAGGCTGGCTGGAAGCACTGATCGAACTGATACCACGGATTTGGATTCTTTGGTCAGCACCAGGATCACCGGTTGATCCTCCGACACGAATACCTGCCACTTTCCCTTGTAAAGATTTTACAAAAGACTCTTTTTGTGCTGACAAATCCTCAGATTTGACAACAGAAGCAGATCCGGTAAAAGAAGCCTTTTTCGTAGTACCATACGCAACCACCATCACTTCATCAAGCTGTTGGTTATCACTTTCCAATACAATTTTTAATATTGGCTTAATTACAACCTCTTGGCTTTTCATACCCACGTACGAAACTACCAGAGTCTTTGCAGAACTTGGTACATCCAAAGAGAACGCACCATCAAAATCAGTCACTGTACCGACCATCGTACCCTTTACGACAATCGATGCACCAATAATTGGCTCATTATCATCCGCCGAGATAACAGTACCTGTTACCTTCGTCGTCTGAGCAGTCGCCATCCCAATACCTAAAATTAGGCAAAACAAAAGATAAGTCAACTTTTTCATAGACACACTTTTTTATTTAACTTATAAATAACTAATTTGCACTATATTTGTGAATACTTTGCCAAAAACCTATTATAAAACATACCTGAGAGACCGCAAATGTAATAATAAATTTATTATAACAACTAAATTCTAATAACTTTTTACAAAAAAAGGACTGTTAATTAACAAAATAGCAAGTAAATCGGGTATTCCGGAAGTGAAACAGCTGCTGTTATTTTAAGATTTCCGACAAACAGACGATTTAAAATTATCTATTTTTAACCCCTTGCCTTTTACACTTCAGGCTAAGATTTATTTGACCTAAAAACCGCTGGGGACCACCCCGGTAGAAAAGCCTCGCGATTTTTTCGTTTCATTTGCCCCCAAATAAAGATGATGGATTGAAACGCAAAGCAAGTCAAAAAATATCGGCTACTAATTTTCTGTGAAAAAATATAGTCAGTCAAATCCCTCTTTTTTTGAAAATGAGTAGTAAATAAAGTCATTTCTATTTCTGTTCTAGCTAGATAGAAAATACATTGAAAAGATACCCACATGTATATCCTGTTACTTCTTTTAAATCTTTCGCCCTTGATTTTAGATTCGTTTACGCATTTTATACCGAGTTCTGCAAAGACTAAATAAAATCTTAACAAGTCTTATTTTGTCACTTAACTATCTAATTATATTGTACTTGTATATATATGGTAAATTCTATTAGTTTAATAAATAATGTGTGTTTATGATGAAAAAGTTCACTTTTATTCTGCTGTGCCTCGTAATAGGTATAAGCACTGTGGTTGCTCAGAACACGAAAGTAGCAGGTTCTGTTATTTCCGCTGATGATGGGCTGCCGGTTATTGGGGCGTCGATTGTTGTGAAAGGTACAATGGTCGGTACAGTGACAGACTATGATGGTAACTTCACGTTGGAAGTTCCTTCTAACGGTAAAGTACTGATAGTTTCTTACGTCGGTATGCTTACACAAGAAGTACCCGTTTCCCCGAATGTAAGAGTAGTTTTAAAATCAGATACTCAGAATCTGGATGAAGTTGTTGTTACAGCGATGGGTATCTCTAAAGAAAAGAAAGCATTGGGTTATGCTGTCCAGGATGTAAAGGGAGAAAAATTGACTCAGGCCGCCAATTCAAACTTAGCCGGCGCATTGCAGGGTAAAGTTTCAGGTTTGGATATCAAGCCGTCTTCCGGTATGCCTGGTGCGTCTTCTCAAATCACGATCCGTGGTGCACGTTCTTTCTCCGGTGACAATACCCCGCTGTATGTAATTGATGGTATGCCTGTAACAAGTACACCTGACGTTGATACGGATTTGCAGAACAATGGTAGTGTGAGCGGTGCCGACTTCGCAAATCGTGCGGTGGATATCGACCCAAACGATATTGAAAGCATCAATATCCTGAAAGGTCAGGCAGCTTCTGCTTTGTATGGTATCCGTGCTTCTAATGGTGTAATCGTTATTACGACTAAAAGTGGTAAAGGTCTGGCTAAAGGCAAACCTCAGATTAGCTTTTCTTCTAACCTGAGTTTCGATGTAATCGGACGCCTCCCTGAATTCCAGAAAACGTATGCGCAGGGAGCTTCAGGAAAATACAGTCCTACTAACAGTTTGTCATGGGGACCTAAAATTACAGACCTTCCTAATGATCCGACTTATGGCGGAAATACAAGTAATGCATATACTAAAGAATATGGAAATCATGAAGGTATGTATTATCAACCTCAACGTGCCGCAGCAGGTTTAGACCCTTGGACTACACCGCAGGCATACGACAACGCCAAAGATTTCTTCGATACCGGCGTAACCTGGAGTAATTCTATAAATGTCGCTCAGGCTTTGGATAAGAGTTCTTATTCCGTTTCTTTAGGTAATACTCACCAGGATGGTATCATTCCTAGTACAGGTATGGACAGATATAATGTAAAAGTAAGTGCAGAAACAAAACTGCATGACAATTGGACTACCGGATTCATCGGTAATTACATTACTACGGCAATCGATAAGGCAGTTACTTCGGGTAACGGTTTGCTGAGAACTGTTTATTCCGCACCTCCAAGCTACGACCTGGCAGGAATCCCTAGCCATATCGCAGGCGACCCTTATACACAAAACTCATTCCGTGGTGCATTCGACCAGGCATATTGGGCGATGGATAATAACAAATTTACTGAAAATACAAACCGTTTCTTTGGTAATGCGTATGCAAACTACAAAACGAAGTTTGGTACGACAGACCATACATTGAATGTAAGATATATGTTCGGTGTCGATTCATATACAACAGACTATGTCGATAGCTACGGTTACGGAAGTAACACCGGAGGCGGTAAAGGCCAAATCGAAAATTACGGTTGGACCAATGCGACCTACAACTCGTTGCTGACAATTAATTATGACTGGAATATCAACGAAGACTGGGGATTGAATGTAGTTGCTGGTAACGAAGTAATCCAGAGCAACAGAGGTAAATATTATGAATACGGAACAGGTTACAACTTCCCGGGATGGAATCATATCGACAATGCAACGACTCAGTCCACTTCATCCGAACACTGGAAGAAAAGAACTGTCGGATTCTTCGGAAACGTATCCGCTTCTTATAAAAACATGCTTTATTTAACCGTGACAGGGCGTCAGGACTATGTTTCAAGCATGCCGCGCGGAAACCGTGCATTCTTCTACCCTTCTGTTTCTGCAGGTTTTATCCTGACAGAACTGGATGCGTTGAAAAACGATGTCGTTAACCACGCAAAGATTAGAGCTTCTTATGCAGAAGTGGGACAGGCCGGTGATTTCCGTGAAAACTTTTATTCTGTACCGACATACGGAGGTGGTTTCTATTCTTTAACTCCAATCCTGTATCCGATTAACGGCAGTAACGGTTATACGCCTTATTACAAAATTTACGATCCGAATCTAAAACCTCAGAATACACGTTCTTATGAACTGGGGACAGACCTGAGTTTCTTCGACAACCTGGTAACATTAAATTATACATTCTCCCGTCAGAATGTAAAAGACCAGATATTCGATGTGCCTCTGGCTTCATCGACCGGAGCCGGCAAGCTAGTGACAAATGGTGGTAAACTTCATACGAACGTACATGAAATCACTTTGTCTTTTAATCCGATCAGAACGAGAGACATAAACTGGGACTTCGGTTTCAACTGGACCAAAATGGACAACTACGTTGACGAACTTGCTCCGGGAGTGGAAAATATCAGCCTGGGTGGTTATGTAACTCCGCAGGTACGTGCTGCTGCCGGCGAAAAATATCCGGTAATATACGGTGTCGGTTATAAGAGAGATGCTAACGGCAATCGTCTGGTTGATGAAAACGGTCTTCCTATTGCCGGTGAAGCACAGGTTATCGGTAAAGTATCGCCTGACTTTATTATGGGCTTCAACACGACATTACGTCTGTGGGATTGTACAATCAGTGCAGTACTTGACTGGAAGCAAGGCGGACAAATGTATAGCAGAACATCCGGTCTGGCAGACTACTACGGTGTAAGCAAGAGAACTGAAAATCGTGAAGGAACTATCATTTTTGATGGTTATAAAGAAGACGGTACAAAAAATGATATTGGCATTACAGGTGCAAATGCGCAGCAAGAATATTATAGTATCCTGAATAATATTGATGAATCTTCAATTTATGATAATTCATTCATTAAACTTCGCGAAGTAGCAGTAAGTTATCCGGTATTCAAAAGCAATTGGATGCAGGTTACTCTGAATGTTTTTGCAAGAAATGTCCTTATCTGGGCACAGGTTCCTGATTTGGACCCGGAGGCCAGTCAGGGTAACAACAACATGTCTGGTGCATTTGAAGACTATTCAATGCCTCAAACAGCCAGTTACGGTTTTGGAGTCAATGTTAAATTTTAATTCGTATGCAAAATGAAAATAAATAAAATAGGAAAGCTGTTAGCTTTTTCATTCCTGACTGCATTCAGCATTACTTCCTGTACGGAAGATGCGATGGACAAGGTTAATAACAACCCGAATAACCCGACAGATGCTCCTGCTAAGTTTCTGATTACAGACCTGGGAGTCAGTACCGGATTTGGTGTAGTTGGCGGAGACTTCTCTCTTTACTCGTCTGTTTACATGGAACATGAAACAGGCATCAGCAATCAGATGTACAGAGCGGAAGTACGCACAGGGGAACCGACTATCGCAACGACCTATAACAATGTCTGGGGAACAGTTTATTCCAATATTAAAAATGCTAAAATAGCCATTCAGAAATGCCAGGAAGACCCTTCCGAACAAGGAAATGTGGTGACTGAAGCTATTGCTAAAATTTATCTGGCCTACAATGCAGCCATTGTTACGGACTTCTTCGGTGATACACCTTTCACCGAAACCGGTATCTTGAATCCTGACGGAACTCCGGCTTATATGCAGCCGAAAATAGATACACAGGAGTTTATTTACACTGAAATTCATAAGAATCTGGACGAAGCCATCATTCTTCTGGACGGCGGTAATGCCAAAGATGAAGGTCTGTCAGGTGCAGTCGGTTCAAAAGACTATATTTATTCCGGTAAAGCCAGTGCATGGTACAAGGCCGCAAATGCGTTGAAAGCACGTTATACAATGCGTCTGCTTAACAAGAGCAGTAATAAGACAAAAGATTTGGAAGATATTCTTACTTATGTAAACAACTCATTCAAGTCTGCTGCCGAAGAATGTAAATTAACTATTTACGATGGAGATTCTCAGGTAAACCCATTATGGGGTTTCAGCTATAGCCGTAACAGTTTTGCAGCCAGCGAAAGCCTGATAGACAAGTTCGTAGAAAGAAATGACCCGAGAGCACCTCAGGCATTTATCGAACCGGACCCGACAGGATATATTGTTTACGGATACGGTGGAGACCAGGCTACTGATATTGAAAGTATCAATTTCGCACCCAACGGGACTCCGGATGAAGTACAGAATATTTATGGTATGTCTATGGCCTTATGGGCAATCACTACTCCTACGCAGTTAATCAGTTATCACGAAGTGAAATTCCTTGAAGCAGAGGCACTTTGCCGCTTAGGAAGAAAAAACGAAGCGGAAGCAGCATTGAAAGAAGCAGTAATTGCCGGATTTGCAAATACAGAAAACATGCTGATAGATGCTACTGAGAATTGGGTAGGCGGCGAAGTAAACCTGGGCGCAGATGTTGCAGAAGATTATTTCGAAAAAAGCGTAAAACCTCTGTTCGCAGTCAATCCTCTGAAAGAAACAATGATTCAGAAATACCTGTCATTCTTCGGAGCGTCAGGCGAGTCTACCGAAGCATATTGCGATTACCGCCGTATGAAAGGCGCCGGTGAAGAATTCGTTGAACTGAAGAACCCGTTAAATACCAACAGATTCCCGTATCGCTTCGGATACGGTGCAGACGATGTTCTTGCCAACCCGGCTATAAAAACAGCTTTTGGTGACGGACAATATGTTTACACTGAACCCGTTTGGTGGGCAGGCGGAAGCCGTTGAGAATAGAAAGTAATAAAGACAGGAATAGGGTGTATCGGCGATTACGATACGCCCTATTTTTTTATTGTAACACATTATTATTTATTCCTTTGCTTATGAACAACTTATTGCTTTATTTCTTATATTGGAAGCTGACGAAATCAGCGGCTGATAATTATCGGCCGTATGGTTGATAATTGTGAGCCAATCGGCCGATAATTATGAACCAATCGGTTGATGGTTATCAACCATTGATTACCTGCCGATGTAATTTAAATTAGTATGCATAGTAATCAAAAAGACATAGGGATAAATTGACCAATAGACAGGATACTTTTGAGAAGAAAGTCCGCATCTAATCAATTGATTTGAAATAGATCGATTTCAAATTAGTTAATTAGATGTTTTTCTATTACTTTTGTTCTGTTCACAAAAACAGAAGCAATATGAATACTCCATTTGTTTACGGTCGCATAGCAGACAAAGAAAATTTTACAGACAGGGAACAAGAAGTCAAACTGCTTACTCAGAATTTTAACAGCCTGGTTAATACCATCATTATATCTCCCCGTCGTTGGGGAAAAACTTCTTTAGTCAATAAAACAGCACAGTTGTTACTGAATTCAAGTAAGGATTATTATATCTGTCATGTCGATATTTTCAATTGTCGGACGGAGGAAGAATTTTATCTTGCTTATGCAAATGCGCTGTTAAAGGTATCGACTTCCGCCTGGGAAGAATTTGTATCCGGTGTCAAAAGATATCTGGGAAAGTTGGCTCCAATCATTTCATTATCAGATACCAGTCAGACTTATGAACTTTCATTTGGCATAACTTTCAAGGATAATAAATTAACTTATGATGAAATACTGGATTTGCCGCAAGCCATAGCTAATGACTCTGGAAAAAAAATAATCGTATGTATTGATGAATTCCAGAATATCAACGAATATGAAGATCCTTTGGCTTTTCAGCGCAAGTTACGCGCTCATTGGCAAAAACAGACATCTGTCTGCTATTGCCTCTATGGAAGCAAACGGCATATGTTGCTGGATATTTTTAATGATTACAGCATGCCTTTTTACAAATTCGGAGATATTCTGTTTTTGCACAAAATAGGTAGAGCCGATTGGGTTTCGTTTATTTCTACACGCTTTACAGATACGGGTAAAAGCATATCTGAAGATTTATGTAACAGCATAGCAGCCAAGGTAAAAGACCACCCCTATTATGTCCAGCAGCTAAGCCAGCAGGTTTGGCTCAGAACTCCCCAAATATGTACTGAAGCTATCATCAGTGAATCTTTTTCAAGTTTGACAGGTCAATTAAGTCTGCTATTTGCAAATATAATAGACACGTTGAGTTCTAAACAGATAAACTTTTTATTAGCTGTGGCAGACGGTGTTGTCAACTTTTCATCCAAAGATGTATTAGCAAAATATAAATTAGGTACTTCAGCAAATATCAAAAACTTAAAAAAAGCCACCTTGGAAAAAGATTTAATCGATATTCTTCCGGGTAACGTAATAGAAATACAGGACCCTGTTTTTGAGTATTGGTTGAAAAATATTTATACAACCTCACGATAATAAAATACCTATTTAAAGGATAAAGAACGACTTGTAAAACATTAGTTAGTTTAGTTAAATTCATTATTTAGAAGGTAGAATTTGAGTATTATATTTTATAATATCAAATTCTACCTTTTGAATATACAGGAGCTGTAAGAATCTGTATTATAGATATATGTATTGGTTGTGCAATTTATTTCATTGTTGAAATCGGAGTTTACTGTCAGAAAAATAAATATTTCATTTAAAACTAATACATTGATAGTCAGATGATTGTGAGTAACTGAGTTCTGCAAAGACTCTGGTAATTTCTTACGTAGGTATGAAAACTCAGGAAGTCGCTGTTCAGGCTGTTTTGAATATCAGATTAAATTCTGATACTCAAAATATAGACGAAGTTGTTGTAACAGCTATCGGTATTAAACGTTCTGAAAAATCATTGGGTTATGCTGTGTCGAGCGTAGGAGGAGAAGAGATTACCAAAGCGCGTGAAAGTAATGTAGTAAATGCTTTATCCGGAAAAGTTGCAGGTGTACGTATCGGACAGTCCTCTGGTACTGCGGGCGGAGCTGCAAAAATTCAAATTCGCGGAGCTTCCTCTATTGGTACGAACTCTTCACCTTTGTTTGTTGTTGATGGTTTACCTATTGATAATGGCGCTTATAATCCTGATGATATCACAGGAAACGTCGATGCCGGTAACCGTGCCAGCGACATCAGTTCAGATGATGTTGAGTCTATCAATGTCCTGAAAGGGGCAGCTGCAACAGCGTTGTATGGAGCACGTGCAAAAGATGGTGCAATTGTTATCACAACTAAAAAAGGTAGCAAGAACATGAAGACATTCATTACCGTAAATTCTTCTACGCGATTTGAGAACGTAGCTAAATTACCTGAATTCCAAAATGAATATGCTCAAGGTAACTACGGAGAATACAACGTTAAGAGTTTGAACGGTTGGGGACCGAACATTGCTAAAGCTGCTGCCGACGGTATGCAATATAATAACTATAAAGGAGAAAAAGTAACTTTACAAGCATATCCGGATAATGTAAAAGACTTTTACCAAACAGGTATGAGTTATATCAATAACGTATCTGTTGCCGGTGGTGGTGAAAAAGCAGATTTTAGAACCAGCTTCTCTTCTGTTAACCAGAAAGGTATTATACCGGAGTCTGATTATAATAAATATAGTTTTTCTGTAAATGCCGGAATGGATTTCAACTCAAAATTTTCAGCCCGTGTCTCTGCACAATACGTACGTAATGATTCCAAAGGACGTGCCGCACAAGGTTCAAACGACCCGAACTTGTTAGTGCCTCTAGTAAATGGATTGCCAAGAACTGTTGATACACGCGATATTAAAAACAATTGGGTGGACGAATACGGAAAACAAATTACTCTGGATCCTGACGGAAAAAGTAATAACCCTTATTGGATTATCAACAAAAATAAATATACGACAAGAATGGATCGTGTCATCGGCAATATCATTTTGACATATAAGCCTTTCGAAGGATTGACTATCTCAAACAATGCCGGAACTGACTTTTATAACGAAACCAGACGTAAAATATATGCAAAAGGAACTGTTGGCGAAATGGAAGGTAAATTCCAAACATGGGACTTGGCTAATAGAATTGTTAATAACGACTTGATGGTTACATACGAAAAGACATTTGATGATTTCGGAATCAAAGGTATTTTCGGACATAATATCAATCAGCGCGAATGGACTAATAACAATACATTGGCAAATGGTTTGATCGTCGATGGTCTTTATACTTATACAAATGCAAAAGCAACAAGTCCCGTAAACTACTACGAAATCAAACGCCTTATGGGTATTTATTTCGATTTGGGCTTCAGTTACAAAAGTATGGCATTCCTAAATGTAACAGGACGTAACGACTGGTCGTCTACTTTACCTGTCAACAATCGTTCTTATTTCTATCCTTCAGTAAGTGCCGCTTTTGTTTTTACAGAGTTAATGGAAAATAAAGACATCCTGAACTTTGGTAAATTCCGTATAAACTATGCAAACGTTGGTAGCGATGAAAAACCTTATCAGTTGGCATTCCAATATAAAGCTGTAAACACATATTTTTTGCAGTATAGTATTGTAAACACTTTGCCACATAATGGTTTAGTTGGTTTTACCGGACCGCGTATTTTCCCTCTGGAAGATCTGAAGCCTCAAAATCAATCTGCATTTGAAATTGGTGCCGATCTACGATTTTTTGACAATCGTGTACGTTTAGATGCTACTTATTACCGTAATGTAACAACAGATCAGATTGTTTCTATAGATGTACCTCGTTCCACCGGTTATTTTACAAATAATATCAATGCTGGTAAATTAACGAACAATGGTGTTGAAATCAGTCTTGGATTAACCCCAGTCCGTACACGTGACTGGAAATGGGATTTGGACATAAACTTTGCATCTAATAAACAAACTGTAAATGGGTTGGCTGAAGGAATGACAAACTATACATTGACTTCCGGATGGAGTGGTTTACAAGTAAAGGCACAGGTTGGCGAGTCATTCGGATTGTATGGAACAGGATGGAAACGTGATGACCAGGGAAACTTTATTATCAACGAAAAAACAGGTTTACGTGAAACAGAAAACAATGTTCGTTTAGGTGATATCTATCCTGATTTTACAATGGGTATCAATAATAGTCTTTCTTATAAAGGATTCAACCTTAGCTTCCTAATTGATATTCGCCAGGGTGGAAGTCTTTATTCAGGAACAGTTTCTTCTTTAAGATCACTCGGTCTCTCTGCTGAAACAGCTGTGGGACGTGAAGATCAATACATTGAATCAGGAGTTATTATGAATGCGGATGGAACTAGCCGTCCAAATGATGTCCCTGTTAAAAATATGCAGGACTATTGGAGTCATATGGCAAAAACATCTAATACAGAAGGCTGTGTTTTTGATGCTTCTTATGTAAAACTGAGAGAGTTAACGTTCTCCTATTCATTACCCAGAAAATGGTTTAAGGATTTCTTTATCAAATCTTTGGATCTAGGATTTGAAGGTCGTAATTTATGGTTGATCAAATCTCATGTTCCCCATATTGATCCGGAAGCGAACTTCTTTGGTACGGCTGAAATTGGTGAAGGTGTAGAATTCAACAGTATTCCTGCAACACGTAGCTTCGGATTTAATTTGAAACTGACGTTGTAATTAATTCATTATTTCAACTAAAATTAAACAGTAAATAAAATGAAAAATCTAATAAATATATATATACTTCTATTGCTGGTTGTTTGCAGTACACTCAGCAGTTGCAGTGATTGGTTAGATGTAAACAATAATCCGAATACAGCAGAGAAAGTGGAAGCAGGGTATTTGTTCAACTATGCTGCTGTTAACTGGTCCGGTAATCGTATTGGAGGTGACTCTTACATTCCTTTCTCACAATCCATTCAGTCGCAAGCCGACGGAGGTGACAATTATGGTGGTTGGGGCGAAGCTTATTATGTTATCAGCACGTATAGCTTAGGAAACACATGGGTTAGTTACTATTCCGTATGTGGTAACAACCTTCAATTGGCCATACAACAAGCACAAAATAGTGTTCCGGAAAATAAAAATGCAGAAGCACAGTGTTTAATACTGTTAGCTATGCAGGTTTATGAAACAACTATGATATATGGAGATGTACCTTTCTCTGAAGCATGGAAAAAAGAAATTAAATATCCGAAATTCGATGATCAGAAAGATGTCTTAAATGGGGTTATTGATATGCTGGACCAGGCACTGGCAATGATTGATATCAATGATAAAAACTGCATTGACGAATATGACCCTTATTTTAAGGGAGATATGTCCAAATGGATAGCGATTGCTAATTCTTTTAAATTCCGTACATTAATGGTTATGGTGGATGCAGATCCCAGCAAAGCCGATGATATCAAAAAGATGATGGATGAAAAGAAAATGATCACTTCTGCAGCAGGAAATATGGAATTCCAATATTCCGAAACAGCAGGAAATGAAAATCCTAAATATGGAATTCTGGCAAAGTATACCGGAGGTATCAATACTATGTTTTTTGCACATAACAATGTATTTAAACCAATGGAAAAATACGCAGACTCACGTATTCCACGCTATTTCGATCCGGGACATGATGGTGTATTCAGAGCTCTTGACACCCGTCAGGATGCAGAAGATGACGAAGACGGAAATATTTACTCATCAGCTATCAGTTCCTATCTATATAGAAAAGATTGTCCGGATGTTCTTTATTCCTATCAGGAACAATTACTTTTGGAATCAGAAGTGTATGCCCGTGGTATCGGTGTAACTAAAGATTTGGCTAAAGCGAATGAATTATTCCAGGCTGGTGTGCAGGCGGCATGTAACTATTATAAAGCAGATACAGAAGCAACAAAAACATTTTTATCTAAATTACCAGATTTGTCTAAATTATCAGAAAGTGAAGCTCTTTACGAAATTCATATGCAACAGTGGATTGATTTGATGGACAGACCTCTTGAAGCGTTTGTTCAATGGCGTCGTTCCGGTACACAAGGCAATGAAGTTCCTGCTCTGACTGTACCAGCAGAAGCATCATCTAAAGATTTGATTCGTCGTTGGGAATATTCTCCAGACGAATTAAGCACAAATCCGAATGCTCCAAAAGATTCACCTAAAATATGGGATGCGATGTGGTTTGATAAATAATCTATATTATAATTTAATAAAAAGCGAGGATGACTATATGACATTCTCGCTTTTTTATTTTCTGTTCAAAAGAAATCTTTTTATTCCTTATACGAAATAAAATCACTATTTTTGCAAAAAGTTTTACTTATAAGTAATAGGTTATGAAGATCCCGGAGTTTTATAAAAGAGAGTTATATCTTGATCGTATCAAGCCATTTGTAAATACGCAGATGATCAAGGTGCTGACCGGACAACGTCGTGTCGGGAAGAGTTTTCTTATATTCCAGTTAATGGACTATATACGTTTGTCATATCCTTTTTCAGACTTTATTTATATCAATAAGGAATTATTCGAGTTTGATGGTTTAAAAGATTATTCTGATCTGGTAAATTATGTAACTCAAAAACGTAATAATCTGAATGATAAATGTTTCCTATTTATTGATGAAGTGCAGGATATCACAAACTTTGAGAAAGCACTACGGCATTTTTTTGCGGAAGGTAGTTATGATGTATATTGTACCGGTAGTAATGCGAACATGCTTTCCGGTGAGTTGGCTACTTATTTAAGTGGCCGTTATATTGAATTTAAAGTATACAGCCTTACTTATAACGAGTTTTTACAGTTCCACAAACTGGAAGATAGTTCTGACTCTTTTACGAAGTTCTACAAATTTGGAGGATTACCCTATCTGATCAATCTCCCTTTCAATGAGTTATTAGTATCAGATTATCTCAGAAGTATTTATGATACGATTATTCTTAAAGATGTAGTAAATAGGTACAACATCAGAAATGTCAGACAATTGCAAGACTTAACCATATATCTGGCTGATACGATAGGAAATCTGTTTTCTGCAAATAAAATAAGTGAATATCTTAAATCCCAACGTGTTGATTTACCTCCAAAGACGATATTAGAATATCTAACCTATTTAAACAATGCTTATTTTGTAAAAAGATTACGACCTGCTGATATTCAAGGAAAACGCCAGTTCCAAATCGGAGAAAAGTATTATTTTGAAGATTTGGGCATACGACACGCAATACGTCCTTTCAGACCTAACGATATAGGACAAGTATTGGAGAATATCGTTTGCCATCACCTTCTTGTCAATGGTTATAATCTTTCGGTCGGAAGAGATGGAGATAGAGAAATTGATTTTGTCGGTGAGAAAGATGGTGAAAAAATATACGTTCAGGTAGCCTACTCTGTTATGGACCCAAAAACTCATGAAAGAGAATTCGGAAATCTATTGGCTATTAAAGACAATTATCCCAAAATGGTTATTACAATGGATGAACTGGAGGGTAGTTCTTATGAAGGAATAAAACAAATTCCAATACGGAAGTTTTTACGAGAATTCAAGTAATTTTTTCTATCGATTTATATACAGGAATTAGATATTCCTATCTTTTTTAGGTAGAATTTGAGTATTAGTTTTATAATATCAAATTCTACCTGTTTTTGTATATAAAAATATTAAACAACTGGTTATCAGATATTTTATAATATGTTTGTTTGATAGAAAGAGATTGAATAAGCTTATTATAGCAAAAATAACCGAATTGTCTAATATTTGTAAATGGCTATTAATCAGCGTATTACAACAGACTGAGTTCTGCAAAGACTCTGGTAGTTTCTTACGTGGGTATGAAGACTCAGGAGATCGAAGTAAAATCTAATTTAAGAATCCTAATGCAGACTGATAATCAATCTCTTGATGAGGTTGTTGTAGTTGCATATGGTACTGCGAAGAAAGAATCATTTACTGGTTCTGCCGAAATCATCAAAAATGAAAAGATCGAAAAGAGAACCGTTGCTAATGTTAGTAAAGCATTAGATGGACTAGTGGCCGGTGTACAGACAACATCGGGTTCCGGACAGCCGGGGTCTGGTTCTTCTGTCGTAATTCGTGGTTTCGGTTCTATCAAAGCTTCTCAAAACCCGTTGTATGTGGTAGATGGTATTCCTTATGACGGTAATATCAATGCAATCAATCCAAACGATATCGAGTCGATGACTGTATTGAAGGATGCATCTGCCGGTGCGTTGTATGGATCTCGTGGTGCAAACGGGGTTGTGATGATTACAACTAAAAAAGGTAAGGATGGTGCTTTACTTGTCAATTTGAAAGCAAATTGGGGTATTGCTTCACGTGCTATCCCCAGATATGAGACAATGGATGAAAGAGGTTATCTGGAAACGATTTTCCAATCATATAAAAATGATCAGATAGCAAGTAACGGATTATCTCCTGAAGCAGCAGGTGTTGCTGCATTAACAGCTATGGGAAGCGGAGCTAAAGCTATCTTTGGTACTAACCAAATGTATAATCCGTTTAACTTTCCTATTGCAGAACTAATTGATCCGGTTACAGGTAAGGTCCGTTCTGATGCAACATTACGTTATCATGAAGATTGGATGGATGAAGCTACAGCAAACAATCCGTTACGTCAGGAATATGTATTGAACATGTCCGGTTCTCAGAATAAAACAAAATACATGTTTTCTTTAGGCTACCTGAATGAAGACGGTTTGTTGAAGACTACTAACTTTCAACGTTACACGGGTCGTATCAATGTGGATACAGAATATAAAAATTGGCTGACCGCTGGTTTGAGTACAAACTTTGCCCATACGAAGAGTAACACTTCTCAAACATCTACTTCTGCTTCATCAAATATTTTCTACTCGGCTCAATTGATGGCTCCTATTTTCCCTGTACATCAATTGGATGAAAATGGACAAATTATGTATGGCGCCGATGGTGCACCTATGTTCGATTATGGTTCAACTCGTCCCGCAGGAGCAAATGCCAATTTTAATAGCATTGCAACTTTGTTTGATGACAAATACGGAACAAACGACGATAACGTAAGTGGACGTACTTATATCAGTTTGGGTGATTTGAAAGACGGTCCTCTTCAAGGATTGAAATTGACAGCGAACTTCGGTTTTGATTATGTGAACCGAAATAACTTTACTTATTATAATCCTTATTTCGGAAATGCAGCCAGTGTAAAAGGTATGCTGGCCAAGTCTAACTATCGTTATTTCAGTTACACATTCAACCAATTACTGACTTATGATAGAAAGTTCAATGACAAACATCACATTGACTTTTTAGCCGGTCACGAATATTATGATTACGAAGTGAGTTCTTTGAGTGCAACCAAGTCCGGTTTCCCATTCGGAGGTATCTATGAATTAGCTGGTGCTACTACTATCACAGACGCTAGTTCTCTAAAGGATTCTTATACGATCGAATCTTATTTGTTCAGAGCAAACTATGATTATATGGACAAATATTATTTGTCGGCCAGCTTCCGTACAGATGGTTCTTCTCGTTTCAACAAAGATTATCGTTGGGGTAAATTCTGGTCGGTCGGTGCAAACTGGCGCATGAATAACGAAGCATTCCTAAGCGATGTGGACTGGTTGAATAATCTGTCAGTGAAGGCTAGCTATGGTGTTCAGGGTAATGACAACGTCGGTACATTATATGCTTGGCAATCTTTCTATGATTTAGGTTGGCCTAATGCCTCCATGAGTGGTGCATTAGTATCTTCTCTTGAAAACACGAATTTGAAGTGGGAACAAAACGGTAATCTGAACGTGGGTGTCGAAGCTAAAGTATTCGATCGTTTCTCAGCATCTATCGAATGGTACAACCGTAAAACAACGGATATGTTGCTCGATTACCCGATGGCTTCTTCTTTAGGTTTCGACAGTTATTTGAAAAATATCGGTAGCATGCGCAACACTGGTTGGGATATTACGTTAAACGGTCGTTTGGTCAACACGAATGATTTTACCTGGGACCTGACCTTGATGGGATCGACTATCAAGAATAAAGTATTGCATTTGGCTGATAAACCAGAAATCATTAGCGGAAACTATATCATAAAGGAAGGTGAAACGATTAACTCATTCTATACAGCAAAATCTGCCGGAGTAGATCCCGCGACAGGTAGCCAATTGTATTGGGTTTGGGATACGGATGAAAATGGCAATCCGGGAGAACCTTACATCTCTTCCAATATAAACAAAGCTACAGCTTCTAAACAGATTATGGGTAGCCGTATTCCGAATTTGTACGGATCATTCACAAACGATTTCAAATATAAAGGTTTCGATTTAAGCATCATGTGTACTTATTCGATCGGTGGTAAAGTGTTGGATAGCGTATATAATACCTTTATGTATGGAAACTATGTCGGACAAGCCAAACATAAAAACCTGGAAAGGGCATGGAAACAGCCGGGAGATATTACCGACGTACCTAAAATTGAAATTGGTAAAGCGTATCCTATCACAGACGCCGATTTGATCAATGCTTCTTATTTGGCGATTAAAAATATCACATTAGGTTATTCTTTGCCGACCAGATTGACAAAGGGAATGTTCATGAAAGAGATACGCTTCACGGCTACAGCCGATAATCTGGTGTTATTCTCTCATTTGAAAGGTATGGACCCGCAATATAACTTCAGCGGTGGTACTACATTTGTTTATACACCTTCAAGAACTATTTCTTTCGGTGTAGATGTTAAATTTTAAGCAGAACCAGTAAAATATAAATACGAAAAAAAATGAAAAAAGTAATATATATATTATCTGCTGTCGGATTACTTACTTTGGGAGCATGTAACGACCAATTGGAAACAAATCCGACCGATAAAGTCAGCGGAACAATTATATTTAGCGATGCCAATGGTGCTGAAACGGCGATGAATGGTATTTATCGTGCTACTTATGTAGCTGGTTGGGGTACAGGTTGGGCTGACGAAAATCCCGGATTTGTCGGTGTCTATTTAGCTGGCGATTTGATGGGAGAAGACCACCTGATGCTTGGACAAGGACAAGGCTGGTTTTATGAAGATTACCGTTTTAATGTTCGTCAGGATTATACACATAAGCAAGGACGTCCATATCAGTTCTGGAATCTTCATTATACGCTGATCTCAAATGCCAATTACATTATCGCCCAAGCACCGGATGCCGGAGGTGATCAGAATCTTTTAAACAGCGTTGTAGGACAAGCCTATGCCATGAGAGCACTCTCTTATTTCCAATTGATCCAGTTGTATCAACAGACTTATAAAGGAAATGAATCGGCTCCCGGAGTACCTTTATATACGGAACCGACTACAAGCTCATCTGAAGGTAAACCGCGTGGTACTGTGGAAGATGTCTATAAACAGATCAATTCAGATTTGGAAACAGCCATCTCGCTATTGAAAGATTGTGGTGTTGAACAAAAACATCCATCTCATATCGACTATTATGCAGCGAACGGAATCAAGGCACGTGTTTGCCTCGTTCAACAAAATTATGAAGGCGCACTAGCTGCTGCCAAAGAGGCTTTGAAAAAGCCGGGATTGCAAGCTGTTCTTCCTGTTAGTTCATTAACCGGATTTAATAGTGTAAAAAATGCCGATGTATTGTGGGGTGTAGAAGTTATAGCAGATCAAAGTCAACATTTCGCCTCCTTGTTCAGTCACATGGATGCTGATGCTGAAGGAATGTATGCTTCAGGTGCAGAAAAATGTGTTTCCAGTTGGTTATACAACAATATGCCCGAGACAGATGAACGGAAATCTTGGTGGAGAGGTGACCTGAGTGAAGACGAAATAGTGAGTGGTACATCTATGTTGCCTTATTGTCAGGTAAAATTCAAGTTTGCAAATGTAACCAGCCGTACCGGTGATTATATTTATATGCGCGGAGAAGAAATGGTGCTTATCGCCGCAGAAGCAGAATGTCACTTAGGACATTATGCTGAAGCACGGAAGCTAATTTCACAATTAGGAAGCGTACGCGACAGCAATTATGCGGTTCGTTTGGCAAAATTCTCCGATTCTAATTCTTATAATCAGAATACAGTAGCTCCGCTGCAGACTCTTATGGATGAAATCTTATTCCAGCGCCGTGTGGAATTATGGGGCGAAGTAGGACGTATATTCGATTTGCAACGTTTAAAACTGGGCTTCGATCGTGATTATAGCGGCTCTAATCATACCGAATTGGTTAAGAATGTAGATACAAATGCCGGTTCCAATGCGTTCATAATGACATTGCCCCAATCGGAAATAGACGGTAATGCCAATATCAGCGCATCCGATCAGAATCCATTCTAATGACATGTTTAATAATTAAGCAATAGAAATATGAAATCAAATATATTCAAATCGTTATCCTTGCTGATTCTAATGGCAATGGCATTCGTTGGTTGTTCAGAGCATGATGGTGTCGTTTACAGTGGAGACAGTGCAGTTTATGCTTTTGCCGGAGCTACACAGAAAGTCGAAATGTTAGCAACGGATGGAAACAAGATCGTTGTTCCTGTCTATCGCGGAACAACACAGGGAACTTCTACTCTTGAACTGACCTTTACTCCTGCCGAAGGAACTGAAGAGTTGTTTACATTGGAAAATCCAACTCTGACGTTCGAAGATGGAAAATCTGTTGCAGAAGCAGTTATTACTTATAAAGATATCAATTTATTGGGAGTAACAGACCAATATGTTTTAACTTTAGGATTTGATGAAGCTAAAGCCTCTCCTACTAACGTTAATTCTATCACGGTAAAAGCTCAACGCAAGTTAACCTTTAATTCAATAGGTACAGGAACGTTCACATCCAATATTTTCGGAGAATCCTGGCCACAGGTTATTGAGAAAGCTGTTGAAGCAGATGTATATCGGTTACCGGATTGTTATGTGGAAGGTTATCCCATCATCTTCTCAACAGATGCAAATGGAGAAATAGATAATATTGCAATACAAGAAACAGGATATAAAGATGATACTTACGGTATGACTTCTTTGTATTGTACCGGTACAGAAAAAGTTGGAAATAAATATAATATTTCGGCATTCTTTGTTGTCTACTTAAATGGAAAGTTAGCTCAATATACCAATGAAGCTGTTGAAATACTGGAATTTCCGGAATAACATATAACATACATTAATATGAAAAAGATACTGTTTTATTCTACTTAAGTAAGACAGTATCTTTTTTGTTTTCTATTGAATCAACAACATTTATAAACTTGATACAAATGAGAAAATTCTATTCATTAGTTTTACTGATAATCGCTGTAGCCTCTTCTCTCACGGTTTCAGCACAAGGTTTGAAAGGTTTTAAACTTAAAAACGGACTTTCTGTATATATATGGGAAGATAGTACGAAAAATGATGTGTTTGGTTTAGTCGGAGTAAAAGTTGGTGCGGTAAATGATCCGGAAGACTTAACAGGACTGGCACATTACCTGGAACACATGATGTTTAAAGGTACCCAATCGATCAGTTCTTTGAATTGGGAAAAAGAAAAACCTTTATATGAGCAAATCATTACCAAATATGATGAAATGGCCAATGAGCCAGATCCTGTAAAAAAAGAAGCTATCTCACTTGAGATTAATAAACTGACAGTAGAAGCTGCCCAATATACGGCCCCAAATGAATTTGCAGGACTGACTGAAAATATGGGAGGTAAAATGCTGAATGCAATGACCGGATATGATGAGACAATGTATTTTAGTTCGTTTCCTCCCTCACAACTATATAAGTGGCTCGATCTGAATTCAGAACGTTTTATCAATCCGGTTTTCCGTGCATTCCAGCCAGAATTGGAAACCGTTTATGAAGAATTTAACAGAAGTCAGGATATGCAAGGATCATTACAGCAGGATTTTATGTTGAAACATATTTTTCCCGGTCATCCCTATTCCAGGTCAGTATTAGGTTTACAGGAACACTTAAAGAATCCTCGTTTAGGAGGTTTGGTAGACTTCTATAATAATTGGTATGTCCCGGAAAATATGGTTTTAATTCTGGTCGGAAATGTCAAACTTAAAGAAGCAATGGGATTAATCAATGACCGTTTCGGCCGTTTAGAAGCTCAAAAAAGTCCGGAACGAAAAAGCTATCCGGAGATGGAGATCAAAGGTCGCACTGAATATAGTGCTAAAATGGGAGATTTTCCAACTTTAAGATTAGCTTTTAAAGGTGTTCCGACAGGACATACAGACGAACTGGCTCTTACTATTTGCGTAAATATGTTATCCAACCGCAATCGTACCGGGCTACTGGATAAATTATCTTTGTCCGGAGATGTTCTGGGAGCAGATGCAGGCCTGATCAATTTTAAAGAACAAGGTCGTATATTAATACTCGGAATCCCTTATTACGATGTGAACCAGCGTCGTTTTGAATCAATAAAATCACTCGAGAAAATGTTGCTTGCAGAAATCTCTAAAATACAGAAAGGAGAATTTGATAAAGAATTATTTAACTCTGTCAAAGCTACTCTCATTCGTGATTTTGATCTTTCTTTCGAATCTTCCTATAATAAAGCGCAAAAAATATTATCTACATTCATTTGCAATGAAGACATTAGTAATGTATTGAATTATAAGGAAAAAGTAAAAACAATCAGTATAGATCAGGTAAAGGCGATTGCGAATAAATATTTCAATAAAAATTATATTGCCTTGAACTATCAACCGGGAAAAGCACCTAAAGCTGAAAAGTTATCCAAGCCCAAATATGACCCGATCAATCCGGAACGCGGAGTGATATCACAATATGCTGAAAAATTCCGTAAGCTACCGGTTCGTAAAGTTGATCCGGTTTATGAAAAGTTCGATGCTGTCCAGGTCAAGAAAGTCAATGAACGCTCTCGGCTATTCTATACACAAAATAAAGAAAATGCTATTTTTACACTGACTTTGAAATATGGAGTCGGAACTCATGAAATGCCACAGTTGCAATATGCCGTCGATTTGATGAACAATGCCGGTATTATGGGAGCTTATGAACCGCAAGCGTTAAAGCAGGAGTTCAATGCCCTAGGCGCAGTTTGTAATTTTGGTGTAGATGACAATTACCTTTATGTCTCTATGTCTGGTTACGAAGAAAATCTTGAAGCTTCCTGTAATTTGCTGACTCGTCAGATCCTTATGCCCAAACTTGATGAGAAACAATTAAATAATATGATTGGTTCTGCTTATCAGATGCGCGCTATCGAAGAAAAAAATGAAAATTTGTTGGAAGGAGCCTTACATGACTATTTACTGTATCAAAACAAATCCGAATATCTGGATCGTATGCCATTGGAAGATATTATCAATCTAACAATCAGCAGTCTTACAGGAGAATTCAATCGGGCCACAGATTATGAAGCAGAAATTCATTATGTGGGTTCAATGCCTTTCAATGATGTTTACGATGTTTTAAGCAAGAACCTTCCTTTGAAAGCTACAGAAAAGACAAGTAACTCACCTGTTGTAAAGGATCGTGTTCAATATAAAGAAAATACGATCTATTTCGTATCCGATAACGATGCATTGCAAAGCAAGATTTATTTTTATGTCGAAGGTAATCCTTTTAAGGTTGAAGATGACGTTTATTACAAAGCTTTCAACAAATATTTTGGAAGCGGATTCGGCGGATTGGTTATGCAGGAAGTTCGTGAATACCGTTCTATGGCTTATACCGCAGATGGTGGAGAAATCACGCCACCTCTGGCTAATAAAAATGCCTACTTCGAAGGATATATCGGTACCCAGGCAGATAAAACGATAGACGCAATTGATGTCTTTATGAATCTATTGACAGAAATGCCTGAATATGCAGACCGCATCAGTGGCATAAAAGATTATTTGAGGGAAGGTCTTCAAACGGCTAAACCGGATTTCCGTTCAAGAAGCCAAGTGTATGAAGCATGGAAGCGTTTGGGTTATACCGAAGATCCTGCCAAAACACAATTACCTAAAATCCAGAATTTATCATTTGAGGATGTTGTAAAATTCTATCAACAAAACGTAAAAGGCCGCCCGGTTGCTATCGGTATAATAGGCGACCCCAAACGAATTAATCTGGATGAGTTATCGAAATACGGAAAAGTCATTCGGATAAATAAGAACAAACTTTTTTCTTCCAAATAACAGAAAATCAACTAATATTACTAATAAAAAAGCCGCTTAAAAGCGGCTTTTTTTATTTAGCGAACTTCACATCTATCCCTTTATCCTCTTTCGCTTTCAGTCCTAACACCCTGCCACCGACTTTCACCTTTCCGGTAATAAACTCCGGAATATTATATGACATCATAAAACGGTCATAAAAGCCGGTATCTTTCTGAGGCAATAAAAACGGTTTGCATGCATTTCCTTTTTCATCTATATAAGCGATATAAGGACGTGTATATAATCCATCCATCCGGCGACTGCTAAATATAACCCAACGGCTATTGCTACTCCAGGAATGATAGCTTTCCACATCATCGCTATTCAATATATCTAACGGTATGCTTTCTCCTGTTGACAAATCCGCCATCTGCAAATCCGCATCTTTATGCCAGATTGAGAAATTTCCATAACCCGAGACTGTATACATTAAATATTTCCCGTCCGGAGATACCCGGGGGAAAGAAGCACTCTGACCTGAAACTGCTGCATTATATAAAGTATCTACCTTTGAACCGAAACTCCGGCTGTCAGGATCGAATCCGATAGCACATAAATTATATTTGATCTCAGAAAACTCTTCCGGAATAGGACGTGCCGGAGCCGTACAGAAATAAAGCGTTTTTCCATCCGGAGAGAATGTCGGGAAAGTTTCAAAAGCATCTTTGGAAAACAACTTAGCCGTAGTTACAATCTCATGTTTTTTCACATCATAGACAACAACGTCCGACGCCTCATCAAACACTTCTATACGGTTCCTGTCGTTGGCATGGAAACCCTGTTTGGTGTTGTTTACAGAAAATGCCACATATTTTCCGGAAGGATGCCAGGAAGGATAGACCAAAGAGGATATTGTCTGCTCGGTTTTCGTGTTCAGTTTTTCTATCTTATCGCCATCTATCAGAAGAGTTCCCGGATATGTTTCACGCATATGGAAAAGCATCTTATCCGGATTCTGCATGCAAAATGAATGACAATTCACACAGTTCCTGCCACTCATCTTATTCTCGATAATAGGCATCTCGGTATAATTCTCCAGGTTACGCTGATAAAGTCCCATTTTATTCCATAAAGTGTATCCCGGTGCAATCAGACGGTAAGCTATATAAGGATCGACCGGTTCTGCCGCCACATTCCATTTAACAGGAGCATATTCCACCCATTTCCCTTTATCTTTCACCTGAACAACAACCTTTACCTCATTTCCTGCCGCAGACGATAATAGTTTTTTCCATTTAGAAACAGGAAAAACGAACTGGTTATCCTTCGCCTTCACTCTTATCTGCTGATCCGAGAATGACAGAACAGCACGTGCATCTTCAACAGGAGTCTCCAAAGAGAAATTCAGCGGAGCGATATTTGCCGGTATCGTTATATCGGTGTAATCCGGGAAGATAGCAGGTCTTTCGCTTAACGTATCACTCACCTGAACCGAATCCGAACAAGAAAAAAACAAGGCCAGCAATGCTATATATTTATAATTTCCATTCATATCCCATTCCTTTATTTAAACATAAAATAAAACCAGTAAGTATCTCCGTAAGCCCTGCGCAACAGTCCGGGGAGGGCACTCTTATTATTCCGGTTCGCCAGAACCTGCTTCTTGTATTCTGCAAAACGTTGCATGACGGAGGGAGAAATATCAAAACGTTTCCAATAATCCGGTTCCGCTTCCGACAACGTGATCACTGCTTCCTGGAAAGACTTCGGCAACACAGGGAGCACCTCCGTTCCATAATAAGTTTCGACCAGTCCTTTGAAACCATCCATATTCTTTGCCAATAAAAGAAAGGCTCCCAGATATTCGATGGCCGCTTTATTTTCCGGATTGGCTTCAGCGATCATACGCATGTCTTTTTCGATATAGTTTATCTCTGAAAGATAGTTCTCTTTCGGTAAACATTTGCGCCTTGGTCCCAGCACCGGATCCTGCTCTACAGCAGCATCATTATATAAAAATTTACGATGTTCACCGGCCCATTTTTTATAATAAAATGTATTCTCCAATATATTCAGATACTTCTCCGCCACCGGATATTCCCCATAAATAATATTTGTCTGAACAAGTCTCTTTAACATACGGGGGTTCCCCTCTCCTATGGCTGTTGCATATGCTTCAAAAGCCATTTCCTGAGCCATCGCCGGATTTCCCATGGCAAAAGCAATATCACTCAATAAAGAGGATATCTGCTCTGTTTTATTCCATCCGACCATTATTCCCTGCGGTCCTCTCTGGTCAAAACTGAATAAACGATCTGCCAACTCTCCTTTTTGAGATAATGCCAGATTCAAAAAACACATATTCAGATAATTAGTCAACGTGCCTTGACTGCTTTCCACTATTTTATCCCATTGTTCCGTCCTTGCATAATAGTCGAGTTCTTTCACTTTGGCTGATTTCTTATCTCCATATTCAGGTATTCCCCACCAGCATAATACAAATAAAAGGATTACCTGAAAGATTCCGCCGGCAATCAGGAGTTTTTTACCAATATCTTTCTTCCTTTTCCTCAACAGAAAAGCGACAATCAGGATCAGAGGCAACGAAATCCATGAATAATAGATGACAGTTTTCGGTTCCAATGCAGTATGATAGTAAGCATCCGGCAAGAAAGCAAAACGATATTCCCCCAGCATCGAGAAATAGACACTGCAGACCCCGCAAAGAAGAGCGAGAACAACAGAAAATAACGACCAGTAAAACCGGGGAGTTTTATTAAAGAACTCATATACTACCACCGACAAAGCGAACAAACATGCTACAGACCCGGCCAGTCCATAAAGCAAAGGTGTTATAATGATCTCTGCTATCATCCGCCATTTGTCTGTCGATATACAAAGGCAGAAATACAAAACACAAAGCATCATGTTGAATGCTATCGTTCCAAAAACCAGATAATTAAAATCAAAATGGAGGAACATAATCAAAACAATCGGGATCAGATAAAGCAGGAAACAATTCGTGTCCGGAGCGATCCGGCGAACAATCCCTCTCATTCCTAATCCGGTTAACAGCAACAGTCCCGCAGTAATTCCGGCACCGGCATAGGGATAGATAAAAAACTGCACCAAAAACTCAGATAAGGTTAATGCAAACCCACCAGGCATAGCCAGTTTCTCTGAAATATACTCACCGGTAAATTGAAATAACTGACTTTGTTCGATAAAAAAGAAATGGAACTTGCTATATTCCTGAAGAAAAATGAACAAAGCAGCCAATACAACCAACCAGAAAGCTGTGACTTTCAATTTCATGGTATTATATTTTAAGCATGTTTAATCAATTCAAAACGTTTATCAACACACGAAGGTAATTCATGCGGATAATGAGTGACGTAAATCAATGTCTTTCCCGGCCGTTCACAAAACTGCTCAATAATACGGGCAGCCTTCCGTTTATTACTGATATCGAGTCCGTGCAACGGCTCGTCCAGAATAATTAAATCCGGATCTTTCACAAAAGCCCGGGCCAGTAAAGCCAATCGTTGTTCTCCGGAAGACAATGTCAGGAACGAACGGTCCTTCAATTCTTCAATCCCAAATACACGCATCCAAGCCAAAGCTATAGACTGTTGTTCTTCCGTACATTTACGATACAATCCGATAGAATCAAAAAATCCGGAACCGACGATATTTAAAGTGGGCACATTCTCCATATAAAAGAGATGCATCTCCGGAGAAACATATCCTATCCTCTTTTTTATATCCCAGATACTCTCACCCGATCCCCGTTTCCGGTCAAACAAATATAAGGTATTTGCGTAAGATTGAGGGTTATCTGCATAAATCAAACTTAATAAAGTTGATTTTCCGGCACCATTGGGACCGAATAACGCCCATTTCTCTCCATTTTTCACCTCCCAGTCCAGTTCTTTTAAAATAGTGCGGCTACCATATTTAATGGAGACATGCTCCATACGGAACGTCACTTCATGGGTAGAGGGTTCTTTATCCGATGCGGGTAATGAAATATCCCCGGAATAACCGGGAAACAAATGTTCCAACAAGTCTGTCCGGCCCATGAAATCAGCACGTGTCTGAGAAGGATAAGGTGTACGGTTATAGACTGGCAGAACGTGAGTTATCATCTCCGGTATGTCATCCGGATTCGACAACAATAGAATAACCTGTACATTATCCAGCTTCGCCATTTGTTGTAGTAAATGAACCAACACATCACGCGAAGCCGCATCCAGACCGATAAAAGGATTATCCAGTATCAAAATACGCGGATGGTTCAATAAAGAACGGACGATAAGAAATTTACGTAGTTCCCCGCTGGAAAGAAAAATGAGTTTTTTAGGCAGCAAGTCCTCAATACCGAAAAATGAGAGTATCTGATGTAAATCCGTTGTACCGGAATATTCTTTCAAAATATCTTCTACAGTCGGCACTTCATCGGTTTCCGTTGAGTGCCAGCGTTGTTGGTAATAAGAATTCCGGCAATCAGCTAATGAGTAAATGTCTTTGAATGCTATACTTTTTATCAGGTTACTGATTTTGTCATCATAACTGAACGTCACCTCTCCCTCTTTCAATGCAAACTTGCGCTGCATCAGGTCAGCAATCAATGTTTTACCAGCTCCGTTAGGTCCGACTATTGCCCATTGTTCCCCTTCATTGATTTTCCAGCTGAATGGCTCTGCAAAACGCAGTTCCGGTAAACGGGTTACTACATTATTTATATTAACGATTGTTTTACTCTTTTCCATTGTTGTTAATTTGTCCCCCAAAGGTAAAGAGTTTATTTATAAAATTAAACATACCGGAATAAAAGGAACTATTAAAAGAAAGGGATCACTCATCCCGAGCAATCCCTTATTATATATACAGGCCTGGTATGTCTATGAAATTCTTACAAATTAGTTATTTTAATGCCTGTAATTTTCCTACTCAACTTAACGTATCTATTTACTATTTTTATCGTATTTACATTTTATTACATTTAATCCAGAAATCAGACTCTAGCCTTTTCGAAACAAAAATAATAAAATAAAAGAAATTAGCAATAGAAAACAACATATTTCGCATAAATCAACCTTTTTTGCTATCATTCGAAAGATAGATATAAAATTAACCAGTTTTCACTCGCTTATTAAAATGGATTATCTATCTTTGGATTTCTAATTATTTTATCTTAAAATCCAATAACATGAAACGATTTTTTTATTTCTCAATTCTCTTTTTAGGCATCATCAGCACCTTTAGTGTTTCAGCTTCCGACAACAAATGGAAACCTCTGTTCGGAGAAAACCTTTCCGATGCCAGCTACAATCCTGAAGTTTGGAGTATGACAGGCGGTGTACTTGCAGCAGTGGAGGATGAATCCATTTGGACAAAGACCGAATATGAAAACTTTGAACTGGATCTGGACTTCAAAACCGATGTAGGAACCAATAGTGGCGTTGTAGTATATTGCACCGATACTAAAGATTGGATTCCCAATTCTGTAGAAATACAGATTGCTGACGATCATTGTGAAAAATGGGGAAACGGCAAACCTTATGAAAAGTGCGGAGCCATTTACGGCCACCTGGGTGCAAAACAAGACAAAATAGTAAAAAAGCCCGGCGAATGGAACCATATGCGCATCAGATGTGTCGGACAACGCATTAATGTTATCCTGAATGGTAAAAAAGTAACGGAAATGGACATGAGCAAATGGACTTCGGGAACAGTCAACCCGGACGGCAGTGAAATCCCCAGTTGGTTGCCTAAGCCATTTGCAGAACTTCCAACAAAAGGATATATCGGATTACAGGGTAAACATGGTGATTCCCTGATCTGGTTCCGTAACGTAAAAATAAGAAGTATCAAATAATATAATGAAAAGAGGAAAGTTATATTCGAACTTTCCTCTTTTCATTTTATCAATAAACTTTCGTTCCTTTTCCCTGATGGATTTCAGAAGCCTGGGTTATAATAACCTCTTTCACCCCTGCATCGATTGCCTGGAATGAGTTTTCCAGTTTAGGGATCATACCTCCCTGGATAATCCCCTCTTCTACCAATTGTTTAAATACCGTACGGTCTATTTCCGGAATAACGCTTTCATCATCATTCTCATCCCGCAATACACCTTTTTTCTCAAAACAGAAAACTAATGTTACATCAAAATGCTTAGCCAGTGCTTTTGCAGCTTCACCGGCAATCGTATCAGCATTGGTATTCAGCATATGCCCCTGTTTGTCATGGGTCAGCGGAGCCAATACCGGAACAATGCCCTGATGAATCAGAGAAGCCAGCAAATCTGCATTCACTTCTTTCACATCTCCCACAAAACCATAATCGACTTCAGCTACCGGACGTTTATCCGAACGCATCAGATTCATATCTGCTCCAGTGAGGCCTAGTGCATTCACATCTAACGCCTGCAAACCGGCCACAATATTTTTATTGACCAGGCCGCCATATACCATTGTTACCACTTTCAGTGTTTCAACGTCGGTCACCCTGCGGCCATTCACCATTTTACTTTCGATGCCTAACTGGCTCGCCAGTTTAGTTGCAGAACGTCCTCCGCCATGTACCAATGCTTTAAAACCTTCTATATGAGAAAAATCCCGAAGCAAACTTTTCAATGTTTCCTCTTCCTCAACGATCTTTCCGCCGACCTTAATCAGCGTAAGCTTTTCTTTATTCATATCTGATAAAATATTTTTGCGTCAAAGGTACAAAAAAACAAAAGATTTATATACTTTTGCACCTGTCAACGCGGTAGTAGCTCAGTTGGTAGAGCATTAGCTTCCCAAGCTAAGGGTCGTGGGTTCGAGTCCCATTTACCGCTCCCTAAAAACAAGACCTTAATAATAATCTCTATATACCCATCGAAACATGACAAAGAAAGAAGCAATCAAAATTTTTGAAGAAAAAAAAGTTCGTACTCTTTGGGACGATGAAACTGAAGAGTGGTATTTTTCTATAGTGGATGTAATATCTATTCTGACCGAAAGCATAGATGGTCGAAAATACTGGAACAAGCTAAAACAGAGGCTAAAAGAAGAAGGTAGTGAACTGGTGACAAATTGTCACCAGTTGAAGATGCCTGCTTCTGACGGAAAGATGCGCATGACAGATGTCGCCACAACTGAACAACTTTTTCGTCTTATCCAGTCCATCCCATCACCTAAAGCAGAGCCGTTCAAACTTTGGATAGCTCAAATAGCAAAAGAGCGGCTTGACCAACTACAGGACCCGGAATTATCCATTGATCAGGCTATGACTGACTATAAACGTCTCGGCTATTCGGATAATTGGATCAACCAGCGCCTCAAAAGTATTGAAATACGAAAAGACCTGACTGATGAATGGAAACGTCACGGTCTACAGGAGGGAGTACAATTTGCAACCCTCACTGATATAATTACCAAAACATGGTCAGGAAACACGACTAAAGAATACAAGCAACTGAAAGGTCTTAAAAAGGAAAATCTGCGGGATAATATGACAAACACAGAACTTGTACTCAACATGCTGGCAGAACTATCTACCAAACAAATTTCCGAGGCTACCGAACCGGATACGTTCAATGAACACATAGATGTAGCAATGCAAGGAGGAGAAGTTGCCCGTAATGCCCGACTTGAATTAGAGGCAAAAACCGGAAAACAAGTCATTTCACCTCTGAATGCAAAAAACGGATTACGATTGAATAAGGAAAACAAAAAGCAGGATGAGATATAATTCAAAACATTTCGCCCAAAAGGAGTGTTAATCCCATATAATTCCTACATTTGCGACTATTAACTGAATTTAAAAAGAAAAAGAAGATTTGCTATGTTGACAGTAATGATTTTTGTTTTTCTGATTGGATACTTATGTATAGCTTTAGAGCATCCGCTAAAGGTGAACAAAGCCGGAACAGCCCTACTGACCGGAACAATACTTTGGGTTTTATACACATTTGCTGCACCTGATCTGATCCCGACCGCATCAGCCGAAGAATTTAAAGAATTTCTGGATGCCTATCCGGCTATAGCAGATCTTCCTTTTGTAGAACAATGTACCCGCTTCGTCGTTGAACACCAGGTACTGGACAGTATCGGAGAAATTGCAGAAACATTGATTTTTTTGATTGGCGCGATGATTACCGTGGAGTTGATTGACGCTCACGGCGGTTTCATGTTTATCACAAACCGTATCAAAACCAACCAGAAAAAAAAATTATTACTACTGGTCGCATTTATTACTTTTTTCATGTCTGCCATACTCGATAACCTGACAACTTCCATCGTTATGGTTATGCTAATGCGGAAACTACTGGGGAACTACAAAGAACGGTGGGTATTCGGCAGCGTGATTATCATTGCTGCAAACAGTGGCGGGGCCTGGTCACCAATTGGAGACGTGACAACCATCATGCTTTGGGTCAGAGGAAACATTTCCTCATCCTCAACTATTCCACACCTGATTTTGCCCAGTCTGGTGTCAATGATAGTACCCGTTCTCATCATGATGCGTTTCCTTCATGGGAAAGTGACTCCGCCCGATGCATTTACCTATAATGAAAATGACAAACTACTCAAAGAATTAAGAACCAAAGAAAAACTCTCGATACTGATACTCGGCGTATTATGTCTTATATTCGTCCCTATATTTAAAACGATCACTCATTTGCCTCCGTTTATGGGTATCCTGATGGGAGTCGGTATTTTATGGATCTATACAGAATTAATGTATAAACGAAATATTGTCAATGAAGACCTTAAACTTCGTCTGTCAAAAATAGTGCGTCGTATAGACGGAGCAACCCTATTATTCTTCCTCGGAATCCTTTTGGCTGTTGACGCATTGCGGTGTAGTGGTGTATTGACAGATTTCGCTTTCTGGCTGGATGAAACTGTCGGAAATGTATATGCTGTAAACCTGATCATCGGTACTTTATCGGCCGTAGTTGATAATGTTCCGCTGGTAGCCGGAGCTATCGGCATGTATCCGGTTGCAACAGACGCTATCATCGCAACAGCAACAGATCCGACTTATATGGCAAACTTTGTTCAGGACGGAATATTCTGGCAATTCCTGGCTTATTGTGCCGGAGTTGGAGGCAGCATGCTGATCATAGGTTCGGCTGCCGGAGTTGTCGTGATGGGATTGGAACGCATCAATTTCATTTGGTATCTGAAAAACATATCCTTGCTGGCCTTGATCGGATATCTGGCCGGTGCAGGAGTATATATTCTTCAAAATGTAGTATTAGGATTATAAACAAGGGAGGCATACAATTATGTTATGGGATTTTATTCTGAGATTATTTATTGCCGGTATTCTTGGTGCCGTAATCGGTCTTGACCGGGAATACAGGGCGAAAGAAGCCGGCTATCGTACACATTTCCTGGTCTCACTGGGAAGTGCCCTTATCATGATTGTATCCCAATACGGTTTTCAGCAGATTATACAAGAAAGTAGTGTTTCGCTCGACCCCAGCCGTGTTGCGGCACAGGTTGTTAGTGGTATCGGCTTTATCGGAGCGGGAACCATTATCATACAAAAACAATTTGTTCGCGGACTGACGACTGCCGCAGGAATATGGGCAACAGCCGGAATCGGCCTGGCAATCGGTGCCGGAATGTACGGCATCGGTGTTGCGGCAACCGTACTGACTCTGATGGGACTTGAACTACTAAGTTATATCTTTAAAAGCCTGGGAATGAAAAGTTCGATGATTATTTTTTCCACCAATGAGAAAGATATCATAAAAAAGGTAACCCGGGTTCTGAACGACAAAGGCTACCTGCTCGTCTCCTACCAAATGGAAAAAGTCAGTCATTCAAACGTCGATACTTTCATTGTCACCCTGGTTATAAAGGCCAGGAAAAGTACGGACGACAACCAGCTGCTACTTTTCATGGAAGAATTTCCGGAGGTAACAGTTGAGAGAATTGAATAGAAATTCTTAAAACGGGGACAAGTTTTAGTATCTTTGTCCCCGTAATCATTTTATAACAGATACACATGAACATAATTTCTAAACTATTCAAGAAAGAAAAAGAGGAAACAGAAGCTACATCAAAAGGCTCCGTTGAAGAATTTGTAACATTAATCCGCGTATATTATCAGGCGGTAATGGCCGTACAGTTGGGTATTACCAATATTAATATGTTGTCGGATATGGCCCTTTTCAAACGGATGCTGAAAATTCCTACCCAAAATAACAAGCCAGGTATCGCAGAAAAGGCACGTGTCCGCAAGATATTAATGCAGGACTATGCCATGAAAGAAAGTTTCTTCAAGGAAATAGAAGCCTCAGTAAAAAAGAACTGTAAGTCGCAAAACGACATCAAATCATACTTTTTCCTTTTCCAGGGATTTTGTAATGACCTGTTCTCCCTGCTGGATAACCTGATGCAATGGAAGTTCCGTTTCTCCATGCTGGTAAAAAAATTATTATATAACCAGACAGCAAAAACAATCCATGAGATTGTAACCCGTTCGGAATGGAAAGAGGTCAGTGTCCAGAAAACAGCCTGGAGCATCCGCAAATACAAAGAGACATTAGGCTATTCGGAAGAATGGATGACCGATTTCGTTTACAACATTGTCCTTCTTGCCAAGGAAGATGCCAAAAACCAACGTAAAAAAGACAAATAAAATCAGACAGGTATGAAATATCTATTTTTAGAATATCCGAAATGCAGTACCTGCCGGAACGCAAAAAAATGGCTGGACGAACATAAAGTTGCTTATGAGGACCGCCATATAATCGACCAGCATCCTTCGGCTGAAGAGTTGACGGAATGGATAGGACTCAGCAAATTACCGCTGAAGAACTTCTTCAACACCAGTGGCCTTGTATATAAAGCCATGCAGTTGAAAGACAAATTGCCCTCCATGAGTGAAAAGGAACAGATAGAACTACTTGCTTCCGACGGCAAACTAATCAAACGTCCTTTGTTGGTAAGCGAGAATCAGGTATTGGTCGGCTTCAAAGCGGCTGAATGGGAAGAATCCGTAAAATAAAGAATATATGAAAGGAATGGAAAACCTTACATATCAACCCGACGCTGCATATGTTGCAGCTTGTGGCCTATATTGCGGTGCTTGTCGCAAATTCGTAAAAGAACAATGCCCCGGATGCTGGGAGAATAAAAAAGCGGACTGGTGTAAAATACGGGCATGTAATATCGAACATAACTATAAAAGTTGTGCCGACTGCACAATCAGTTCTATCGATGAATGCAAGAAGTTCAATAACTTCATCGGAAAAGTATTTTCTATCCTCTTCCGCTCCGACCGTCCGGCGTGTATCAGAAGGATACAGGCAATCGGCTATGATGCTTTTGCCAGGGAAATGCACGCAAAAAAACAACAGACAATAAAACGATAACATATATCCCGATGGTTTCAGAATTACATCCGTTAGGTTTCTTTTTACCGGAGCAGACTAAATTACTTATGTTGGGGAGCTTTCCTCCTCCAATGCAACGTTGGTCGATGAACTTTTATTACCCGAATATACAGAACGATATGTGGCGTATCCTCGGACTATTGTTTTATAGCAATAAAGAATATTTCCTTGAAACAAAGAAGGCATTCAGTGAAGAGAAAGCCAAGGCTTTCTGTCGGGAGAAAGGTATCGGTATCGGCGATACGGCTGTCGAAATAATCCGGTTAAAGAATAATGCTTCCGATAATTTCCTGCAAGTGATAAAACCGATAAATCCGGAAGAAGTCCTATCGCAAATACCCGAATGTAAAGCGATTGTCGTTACAGGGCAGAAAGCGATGGATACGATTTTATCGGTATTGCCTCCGACAGAAGAGCCGAAAGTCGGAACTTATTCGACATTCACCTTACTGGATCGGATATTCAGGTTATATCGTATGCCTTCCTCATCACGAGCCTATCCGAAACCATTAGAGGAAAAGGCGGCGGTTTACAGAGGGATGTTTGAAGAACTCGGAATATTATAAAGAGGGAGTACCTCATTCCCGTGCTTAACACGGGAACGCATTAAGGCAGACCGTAAATATCTGATTAATAAGGTCAGTTCTTCTGCGGCCCCGTGTCAAGCACGGGGACAAGGCTCTCCCCCCTTTCTATTTTATACAACTACCCACAATGGAAATAAGTATTTACCAACCGAAGCATTCCTTCGGGGTCATTTTTCAAATCATCTCTCAGAGTAAAGTCGTTATAAGACTTCAGTTTTTTGATTATACCGTCTATCATGCTCGGGCTAAACACATTATATTTCTCAAAGACAGCCCGTTGCTTTTGCAAACGTTCTGCAGAAGCTGCACAACTGTCGGGTAATTGGTCCAATGTTTCCAGACGGGCCTTGTTTTCTTCCTGGTGGATATTCACATTCACGTACGTCTTTTCTGCTATCTCCAACGCATTTTCTATCTCAAAACCATGACGACAAGCGACAGCCAATCCAGCCAACAACTGATACAAATCGGCAGAACCATCCGGCGAACGCATCTCAACCGTCTGTTTCTGTGTCGTATCATAATGGCTTTCCGATTCCAGGGGGTTAGCTAATACACACATGTCTTTTTTTGCAGCCCAGCCTAAGGGGACACGTACCAATACCGAACGGTTCCGGTCGCCCCAGCAAACGTTTGTCGGAGCTTCCTGATGAGGAACCAAACGGAAGTAAGAGGTTGGATTCGTATTTCCGAACGCAGTAATCGAAGGAGCCAGTTGCATCATTCCGGCAATCGCTTTACGGGCTGTTTCAGACAAAGCACCGTCGGCCAACATCTGGTTTTTACCGTCTTTCATAATTCGCATATGAACATGCAAACCCGAACCGGCTTTTCCGACTGTAATCTTAGGAGCGAATGTGATATCCAGACCATAGCTATAAGCCAGATTACGAATTACCCATTTGGCAATCATCAACTGGTCGGCAGCTTCTTCCACTTTGGTTGGTAGAAACTCGATTTCGTTTTGCTCATATATCTTTCCGTTCAATGTAAAGTTACCGACTTCGGAATGGCCATATTTAATCTGTCCGCCGGCCTGGGCAATATATTGCATGCACTGGGTACGGAATTCATTGAATTTGGCGAACGGACCCGATTCATGATATCCGCGCTGGTCGGTTGCCGGGAATAATTCTTCCTCTTCCGCTATCACATAATACTCCAATTCGCCCATTGCCTGAAACTCCATGCCTGTTACTTCCGTAAAGGCTTTGCTTGCTTTATACAAGGTATATTCGGGAGAACTTTCCAACGGTTCGCCATCTTTATTGAAGAAGGAACAAAGCATAGTGATTGTCGGCAACTCGGCAAAAGGGTCGACGAAAGCTGTCCGGAAGCGGGGAATTACATACAGGTCGCTACTGCCGGCTTCAATAAAAGAGAACAGGCTGGAACCGTCCACACGCTCACCACAGGTAAGGATTGCATTCAGATAGGCTGCATTATTAATAACAAAATTCAATGTTTTCAGACGGCCGTCTCCTGCCGGATACATAAAATTGACCATCTTGATTCCTTTTTCGCGGATAAAAGAAATAATATCCGCCTTTGTAAACTCAGATGAAGGTTTCTGCAAAAATTCGACTAAAAGATTCGAATTCATTTCTAATTCGTTTTCCATGTTTTGTTGATTGTATTTATACAATATAGATTTAATTATATTTTCTATAAGGTTTCAAAGATAAAAAAAGATATGACGGTTGTTTCGCTTTTCATTGGATTTTATCAGGTAAGTAAAAATAGAATTGCACTTTTTCTAAAAAAGCCTTGCATATTAAAAATAAAAACCTACCTTTGCACCCGCAATACGGAAGTAGCTCAGTTGGTAGAGCACTGGTCTCCAAAACCAGGTGTCGGGAGTTCGAGCCTCTCCTTCCGTGCAGAAGCGATACAAATTGTATCGCTTTTTTATTCGGATAAATAGTACTTACAAAACATATATGCTTTGATTACGAAACATATATGCTTTGCGTACAAAAGTCCCTTATTTTGATTTCAAAAGTCCCTTATCTTTGAACCGGTGTTTAATCCGATAATATTTCCAGTCCGTTTTCACGCATCACGAATGTGTGTTCCCATTGGGCGGAAGGAAGTTCGTCGTCGGTTATTACCGTCCAGCCATCTTCTTCGGCAATATAAACACGATATGTACCCATATTAATCATCGGTTCAATCGTAAAGACCATTCCCGGGACCAGTAACATGCCGGTACCTTTACGTCCGAAATGAGTTACTTCGGGTTCTTCATGAAATTCCAGCCCTACCCCATGCCCGCACAAATCACGAACAACGGAAAAACCGTTCTTTTCCGCATGTTTCTGGATGGCATGACCTATGTCACCTACAAAACCGAATGGCTTAGCTGCCTTCATTCCTATTTCCAGGCACTCCTTTGCCACACGCACCAGTTTCTCTTTTTCAGGAGAAACCTTGCCAATCATAAACATCCGCGAAGCATCCGAATAATAACCGTCCAGAATTGTCGAAACATCCACATTGATAATATCTCCTTCCTTTAATATCTCTTTTTCGCTGGGAATACCGTGGCAGACCACTTCATTGATGGAAGTGCACACGCTCTTCGGGAATCCTTCAAAATTCAGCGGGGCCGGAATAGCACCGTGGTCAACCGTATAGTCATAGACCAGTTTGTCTATTGCGGCTGTCGACATTCCGGCTTTTATTTCCTTTCCCACTAAATCGAGAATACCTGAATTTACAACCCCGCTTCTGCGGATACCTTCAATCTGTTCTTCTGTTTTAATCAATTTCCGGGAAGGTGCCAAATGACCTTTATTCTGGAGGTAGAGAATCTTTTTATCCAATTCGGTAAGTGGCTGACCTTTGATAAGTTGCCAATTGTTTCTTTTTCTCATAAATCTTTGCTGTTATCGTTAGTAATAACACAACAAAGGTACGTTTGTTTTTCTTCTTTTCGGAAAAAACGAGTTTAAAATGGATTTACACCAAAAAAGTTGGATAATTCCGACAAGTTTGTACTTTTGTACCAATAATGCTGTAGCCTTTAAATCTATTTGATTACATGCAATTATGCCAACGTTGACAGGGTTACTCAAGACACTCAGGCTGCTGGTGCTTGAAGCACTTTGATTAATCTATAAAAACGTTTGGTATGAATGCATTGGAAAGAAAATGGGTATGGAACCGCTTACAAAGCCAACCTAGCCCAACCAAATTTGAAGTATGTAGCAAACTACAGCCTCTTGTCACACAATTCGGATTAACTCTTACGGAAAACAAAATTTGTTTTCCTCAACCTCTGTGCTATCAACAACGTGCCATTTATGTTTGTGCCTGTTGTGAGAAACTGTATGAGAAAAGTATCCGGTTTTCCGATATTGTCTACATTAATAATAATGGTCAAAAGATATGTGTTGTATTGAGAACCGGACACGTGTTCTATTTTTTCAACGATTGCCAGTACTGGTACATTTACAATGCACTCGGTTACGGTAATCCGCACCTTATCACTGTATGGTGGTGGAAATTCACTGGAGGCTTTCTCCTCTGGTGGAGAAAACTGTTCCACAACAATCCCTCATCACAAAATACATAAATATAGGTAGTAGGAATAAGAAACGGAAAAATCATGTATCTTTACCGATGTATAACATAAAACTTGGAATGCTAAATGAAAACGTCTTATTCCCACTTACCTGATTATGCAAAAAACGATTTGCAACAGATCGTCTCCTTAATACTGGAAAGAGTGCCCCATTGCGAAATGATTATCCTGTACGGAAGTTACGCCAGGGGTACATTTGTGGAATATGATGAACGGGATGAATTCGGTATCCTCACTTCTTTTATGAGCGACTACGACCTGTTGGTAGTCACCAGCAATGAAGACGTTCGTGAGGTGGGACATCTGCTGGACACCGTGGACGATAAATATTACAAACGCCCCGACAACCAGGTCCCCATTCAATTTATCAACGATGATATAGAGAAATTGAACTCCGACCTGTCGGAAGGAAGATATTTCTATACCAGCATCCAAAAACAAGGGATTATGTTATACGACAGTGGAAATTACAAACTGGAACGTCCCCGAAAGCTGAACTTTCAAGAGATCACGCAACAGTCCCAAGAGTATTTTGACGAGAAGTTTGAAAAGGCTGGTTATTTCCTAGATCATGCTTCTTTTGATTATGAAAAAGGAAGATACAATTTAGCTTCTTTCGATTTACATCAAGCCTGTGAGAATTATTTCTATGCATTGCGTTTAGTTCATACCCTGAAAAACAGCAAGCAACACAACCTGTCAAAACTGTTAGGTGCAACCCATAAATATTCGCCCGAATTACAGAAAATCTTTCCCCGAAAGCCGAAGGAAGAAAAACGATTATTTGAACTACTCCGCCTGGCCTATGTAGAAGCAAGGTATAATTCTAAATTCGTTGTCACCAAGGAGGAGATAGAAGCATTATTTCCTAAAGTGGAAAGGTTGCGCGATATTACCGAAGAAATCTGTAAATCCCAAATAGAAACGTACAGGCAGATGGGGCAATAGTTATAGATATATTCGTATATTTACACTATAAAAATCATATATAACAAATTAACCTATTAAAAATGATAGAAGCTCCGGAAGCCCTGATCCTGTCGGAACAATTAAATCAAACGATTAAAGGAAAGAGAATCTCTTTTGTCAGTGCCGGATATACCCCGCATAAATTTGTCTGGTATTATGGAGATCCTGCCGGTTACAGTGAAAAGTTACTCCATAAAACTGTCGGAGAAGCACATGCTTACGGAGGGTTGGTTGAAGTGGAAATCGAGGATGTAAAGTTACTTTTCGGAGACGGGATGAATATTTGTTATTATGCTCCCGGAAAAAAACTGCCGGAAAAACATCAGTTACTGATTGCCTTCGAGGATGAAAGTTGTATCATGGGTTCTGCCCGAATGTACGGCGGAATCTGGTGTTTCCCCGCAGATTCTTTTGAATGCAATTTTTCCTCCTATCGTGATGGGGCACGAAGCAAACCGCAGGTACTTTCCGATGCTTTCAACAAAACCTATTTCCTGAGCCTGATAAACAGCGAAGAAAAACAAAAGAAAACAGCCAAAGCATTTCTGGCCACCGAACAAACAATCCCAGGTCTGGGAAACGGTGTTTTACAGGATATTCTCTTCAAGGCTCGTATCCATCCTAAAACACGCATCAGCACATTATCGGATAAACAGAAAGACACTTTGTTTCATTGCGTTAAAGATACGCTTCAGGATATTTATCTAGCCGGCGGCCGCAATTCGGAAACCGACCTGTTCGGTAAGAAAGGAGGTTATATTCCCACCTTATCTAAAGACACTGTCGGAAAACCATGTCCGGTCTGCGGAGAAGATATACGGAAAGAGAATTTTTTAGGAGGAAGTATCTATTACTGCTTCGAATGTCAGAAATAAGGTTAGCCGTAAGGTTCTATATCTTCACAAACCCAATCGGAAGTATGTTCTATTGTATAACGTAACTTTTCCGGTTTCTGATGAGTTCCAAAAAACATGGCTATTTTTATAGCACCATCTTCTATCCAGTAAACGATTTTTAAATTCGAATGCTGAAAAAAGTACGGAAACATTGAGGATAATCCTGCAATGTTGGTTCTATATATCCTAAACCCGGAAAATCAGTTAAAACTTGAAGACAATCTTTTATCGAAAAGTAAATTTGATTGGCTCTTGATGTTCCATACAAAATCTGATTAAAATCTTTCAGTTCCTTTAATTGCTTTTTAGCCAACGGAGAGATGATACGTTTCAACTTTTTCATCTATTTCTAGCCTCCTCTTCAATGCCCCATTCTTTTTCCAATTCAGCAAAAACCTCATCGGCATCCAGCATCTTTCCGTTCCGGTCATCTTCCAACACCTGATCTATCAAACTACGAAAATGGGCTACCGAACGAATTTGCATACTTTCAGGACAGGATAATGGCTCACGCGCTCCTTGCTGATAAGTAAAAATCTGATCTTCCAAAGAAATCAGCAACTCCTCATCTTCTATCTGGCTGATCTGTTTTATCAGGTCTTCCCGACGTCTGTTTATTGAATTGATTGACATAATATAAACTATTAACGTGATTCACAAAAGTAGTAATAATATGATTCGATTCCGGATTTTTTTCCAAACCAATTCGTATGTTTGCAATATGAAATGGAAATATTCTTTTATCGTATTATTATCTGCTTTGATTGCCTGTAATAACAATACGGAATCTAAAGACAGTAAAGAGGTTAATGAAACATTGGAGACAATCTTCAACCGTAAAAGCGTACGCAAATACACTGAACGTCCGGTTGAAAAAGAGAAACTGGAGACACTGGTCCGTGCAGGAATGGCCGCCCCTTCCTCCAGAGACCGCCGTCCGTGGGAATTTATCATCGTAACAGACCGGGACATTCTGGATACAATGGGAAACGGACTCCCTCTGGCCCGTATGTTAAAAGAGACCAAGCAAGCTATTATCGTTTGCGGAGATACAGCGAAGTCCAATAATGTCTGGCAACTGGACTGTTCCGCTGCCGCACAAAACGTATTACTGGCAGCCGAATCATTGGGACTGGGAGCCGTCTGGACAGCCGCTTATCCGTATCCTGAACGCATGAAAGTAGTTCGGGAGGCTTTACACTTACCGGAACATATCGTTCCGTTGACTGTCATTCCGGTAGGCTATCCGACAAGCATTGAAAAGCCCAAAGACAAATTCAATAAGAAACAAATACACTATAACGGATGGTAAAAAAGACTCCCGGTGCTATCCTGCCGTCTGACAGGAAACACCGGGAGTTTCATTTATCGTTTAGTTCAGAGAGAGATCAGAATCCGGCATGTTCTTCCTTGTTCACCGACTGGTCCGAATCACGTTTCTTCTCGCCATTATATACCCATTCGATTTCATCTTCGTACGTCTTGCCATCTTTCACAACAACCGTCTTTACGATATTTTTACCCATATCGAGCGTAATGTTATCTATAATATAATGTACGGGCGTATAACCTTCACGGATACCGGTCAGTTCCTTTCCGTTCAGATACACTTTCGGCGTACCGATATTTGAATAAACAGTCACAGACGTTTCCTTTTTCTCACGGTCCCAGTTACGACGTTGCGTCAGATACAGTACAGGTTCTTTGCTCCAGTTTGCCTTGTACCAGAAATAAGAATCTTTCTTTATTTTACGGTCGAATGTTACCAGACCTTTCATATTACGTGCCGGAACACCGCCACGCACCCACATCGGAGCACAGAAATCAAACGTATTCCAAAGATAAGAAGCAATGATATACGGATGGGCAGCAATCACACTCCACTGATATTCGTGCGTTTTGGTAGCGAATGTTTCGGGATAGAACTCTTTCGTCCAGTTCAGCGCATCTCCCAGATATTCCGTCTGATGGTTCAGGTTGGCATCTGCACCATATTCGGTCAGCATCAGTTTCTGATGCGGATATTCTTTCTCCAGATTCTCCACCCAGGGTTTGATATCCTGTATTTTCTTTTCATACCAACCGAAATAACGATTCATACCCTGAATATCGGCAACCAGGTTAACCGGATGCTCCATATGTCCGTATCCGTTCACCGAAACCGTATAACGGTCCGGGTCTTCCGTTTTAGCCAGGTCATGCAAAGACTGGGTCAGTTCTTTTGTATATTGGTGCGGCTGATATACCTCATTATGCAATCCCCACACATAGATAGAAGGATGATTGAAGCTCTGGCGGATCATTTCACGCAACTGGTTACGGCAGTTCTCTGCTTCCTGTCCGGTCACACGGTTTACAAACGGTATCTCCGCCCAAATAATCAACCCCAGGCTGTCACAACGGGAATACAGATAATCGGATTGCTGATAGTGGGCAAAACGAACGGTTGTCGCACCGACATCCATGATCGTAGCCAAATCGAAATCATGGTTTTCGTTCTTCAAGGCACTTCCCAGCCCCCACCAGTCCTGATGACGGGTAACACCATACATCGGATATTTCTCACCATTCAGATAGAAACCTTTGCCGGCAACAATTTCATATTTACGCAACCCCAACGGCTGTACCATTTCATCAATCACCTGTCCGTCTTTAATCAAACGGCTGACAACCTTATACAGATAAGGATTTTCACGTCCCTGCCACAAAGTCGGTTTCTTTATCGTAAAAGAAGATTCATAAGCCTGCTCACCTTGTGCCGACAGCTCGAAAGACTGGCTGTGAGTAGCCACCTGCTTTCCTTCCTGATCGTAAATCGTATTCTGCAAAATAACAGGAACGGGTTGCAGAGTTCCGTTGTCGAGCTTTACCTTCACTTTTACATCTGCCTGTTTCTTCGATACATTCTTCTGGGTGACATAAACACCGGGAGATGCACAATCGGTCACACTTATATTATACGGTTCAGTAACAACCAGCCACACCGGACGATAAATACCGCCATATACGCCAAACAAATTATGATTAACCGGGATCACATCGGGGCGTGATTTATTATCCGCTTTCACGATAATCTCATTCTCCTCTCCAGCCTTCAACAGCGGACTGATCTCACAGGCAAAAGCAGAATATCCGCCTTTATGGGAAGTTGCCAGCATGCCGTTCACAAAAACTTCTGCACAGGAGCCGACTCCCTCAAACCGTAAAAAGACACGCTTATCTTTCAGTTCAGCCGGGAAGAAATATTGTTTTTTATAATAAGCCGTCCCTTCATAAAAACTATTGGCCTGTACCTGCATATCTTTTGCATTCCAGGTATGAGGGATTTCAACTTCCGACCATCCCTTATCCCATTTCGGGGCATTGATGGCCAGTTCCTTTTCCGCCGGAGCTTTTTTAAATGACCAGCCGGAATTAAATGATTCGACTTTTCGGCCTTCCGCCTGCATAGTCATTAATCCCAGACAGGCTAATAATAAGGTTAAACTTAATACTCGTTTATTCATGATTTGTTAATTGAATGAGTTGCAAATATACTCCGGCATTCTTTTTTTCAGTAATAAAATCATCTCATTACCGATTAAGATTGTCTCTATTTACCTATAAAATCACTCAAAACGGATAAAAACCTCCTGGTCGAGTCCTCTTTTATGCTTATGGATCAGTCCTACCAACTTTTGAACTTCCGGCAACTCCAGACATTCGGGTGATAAGTTGAACGACTGCTTATCATATCTCTCCCGGCTTCCTCTATCCAACCACTCTTCTATATCATCCGGTACAAAATAATGAGCCTTCCCCGCCAGATAAGGTAAGTATTCATTACTGAAAACATTCAAACCTGCCGGATCAAAATCGCCGAAATGAAGATACGGATTCGGTATAGCAGCCAGCCAACGAATCAGGTCTTTGCTTTGTGTCTGAGGATAACGGCAAACAAACAGAGGCGTTATGTTATTGAACAGATAGGCTTGCTGACGGATATAACGAAAGTTCTCCGGATTCTCCATACCTACAACTGTCACTCCCGGATCAGGCACAAACGTTTCAAAATCGGAAATAAACAAATAACTACCCTCAACAGGTGAGACAACAAACGGTTTCTCGTTAAGCATAGATTGCAGTGGCTGGTAACAGTTCACACAGAAACCCTTAAAACTTCTTACCGGACGAATCTTTGTATCGCCTACCTGACGTGCTAAATCAGCACGGAGCAAGTCTTCCTTTTCCAGTGTTTCGACATAGAGCGATAGGTTACTTACATTGAAACGGTTGTAAAGAAAGTCATCGAGCGTAGCTTGATTCCTGACATAATAAGTTTTCCGACTCCCTTTCGGAAGGATTTGCAACACCTCTTCTTCCAGCAACAAAGCAGACAGTGCATTATTAAACTGGCTGGAAGGAAGCTTTTCTCCCCTCCCCAGCCGCTGCAATTTACGGGCATCCGCCAACGAGAGCTTCATGATTCGGCCTCCTTCCGGATCAAGCGTTTAACGACTGTGATATTCTGGCTGTCCTTATTTAATATATAGGTATAGCGATAATCCGTTGCCCGGTAGGAAGTAGGCGAACAATTGACCAGCAGGATATTGCGGCTGTTGGCAAAGTTGAGGATACCTTGTATGTTATTCGGATGCAACTTGCCGATCTCATCCATCATGCAATGCAGGCGGAAGTCGCTGAAACGGCGGGAGGCCTTTTCTTTGAACACATTGAGCAGCATGATATTAATCATCGCCTTGACTAGCACATCCGTCCCGTCGAAACCCACATTGGCCAGTTTTTCCACCCATCCGCTGTCGTTATCGTTCTCCACGATGCGGAATTGCAGGTCGAAGGTGTCGGACAGGGTTAGCTCCTTCTCGCTCGTCAGTGATAATTCCTTCACCAGCGATTGCAGATAACCGACTGCCTTCCGGTTGTTCTCCTCCTGTTTCTCAGCAGAGCCGGAGAAAAGGTCGAAACTTCCCAGGCTAAAAAGATGCTCCTCATTGAAATCGCGTATGGTCTGCATCAACTGCATGATCTTATTCTCACTCGGCATGGCACGAAGGGCGATGCTTTTGATTACTCCGGCAAAGTTGCGTTCCACAAAATCGTCGTTGATATCGTTGATCACCTTCTGTATAGCTCCTTCCCGCGACATCATATCCGAAACTTCCTTTCCGATCTGCCGAATAATATCGGTGTAAGCCTTATTGGAACGTTGCTCGAACTCGGCGATCTTGTCGTTGTCGATAAAGTCAGTCAGTTCAGAAGCGAAATCCATAAAATCATCCTGAGTCGTCAGGCGGGTACGGAAATGGAAGGTGTTCTGTTCGGAGAAATTGCCGGTGAAGCGGTTCACAGCCTCCCGCAAGTCTTTTTCCCATTCTATGATACGGTAATGGTTACGGATCAAGTCCTCTACCAGTATCTTACAACGCTTCCCCGTTTCCTTTTCCGCACCGGACAGCAGTTCGACCGGGCAGTCCTCCTGCTGGCAGAATTCTTTTGTCCGGCGGATATCCTCCCTCAGTTCCTCCAACGAACGGTTTAGGTCGTCCAGGACAGTCCGCTGTTCGCCCGCTTCACGAACCAGTGACAAACGTTTCTGTTCGTATTTCTCTTGTTCGCCGGCCAATTCCTTTTCTTTCAGTTGCTTGTCGTTACGAAACTCATCCATCCGGTCGATCAGTTCTCGTTTATCTTTGCGATATTCGATCACCAGCGTCCGGTTATCTTCTATGAAACGCAGTTCGTTTTCCAGTTTCCCGATCTGATCCGTCACCATCGTTATCCGGGAAGTATCTGCGCCTTCACCGGCCAATTCTTTGGCATACTCTTGTTGCAAGGCAACCAATGTTTCTTTCAGTTTTATTCCGGCAGCGGCAATTCCGGCATGTAACAAAGCAGTGGCAGTTTCCACCTGTTCCGTTTCCTCTTTGACCCGTTGCCGGAACTCTTTCTCTTTGGCTTTGATCCGTTTATCCAGGACAGCAATCGATTTCTGCCATTCCTCTTCCGCCTCCATTCGTTGAGCGGTGACACAGCGTACCTGCTCTTCCACCTGTAGTAACAGGACTGCCTTCTCGTCTGCCGCCTTTTGCTGCCAGGTGATCAGCGCTGCCGCCAATTGCTGCAACTTCTTCTGGTGTTGTTCGTTGCGGTAATCCAGGCGGATCACTTCTTCCTTGTCCGCTTTTATCAAAGGCTGGTATTTCTTTTTGAGACGGACAGCCTCTTCTTCTTTGCGGACAGACAGGTCGTTGAACTGCTTTTTCAGTTCCTGTAACTGTGTCCGTAACTCCTGCTGTTCCTCTTCATATTCGCCAATGGTCTTCACCACTTTGCCGATCCCCGACAAATCAAGTTTGACACCGTAGAGTGTAGCGGATATCTTTTCCATCAACTGCGGACTGAGTCCGGTATGGAACAAGACCTGCTTCTCGTCGATCACCTTCCCGATCGTGTCTTCCCATCTGGGATATTCACGGTTCAGCCACTCATAGAGTGACCCCTGCCGGCTCTTCAGAAGAGTTGCAATCTCAGCGATATGGCGATCAGCCTCCTCTATCCGGCGTGACAGTTCTTTTTGAGCGGAAGCCGTTTCGCGTTCCAATGCTTGTCCTTCCAGCTCCCATTCGCGGGTGGTGCTTTTTATACGGCGGTTGCAAGTTTCTTTCTTCAGCATATCTTCCTTGATCTCTCCTTGCAACGCTGCTTGCTCTTCTTTACAGCTGCGAATTTCTTTTTCATAGAACACCTGATGGCCAATCTCCACTTTCCGGATCGCCAACGCAGAAAGTTCCTCCTTCTTCCGGTCAATCTTTCCGCGGGCGCTGTTCACCTTTTCTTCCTCCTGCTCCTTTATTTCGCGGATCAGTTGTTCCTGTTGTTTGAGAAGTTGCTCTTTCTTCTCAAAGAGCCGTTGTTGCAGACCGATCACCTCCGTCTCTTTGGTATTTTTGAATGTCGTGAATTGAGCCTTCTCCTGCTCTTCCAGCAAAGCAAACTTCTGGCGGATATGTGTAAAACGGTCTGTCAGGACACGCAACTGTTCTTCCAACCCAGCCTTTTTACCCGCGACACTTTCACGAGCGTTTACCCGTTGTTCAATCTCCGTGATATTCAGTTGTTCATATCGTTTCTTCTGTTCACGGGCCTGCTGCAACTTTTCGTTCAACTGTTTGATATCGGATACGATCTGTATTTTCTTCTCTTGGTATTTATTCGCCAGTTCGTTCAATTGCATTTCCGTCTTTCTCAACTTTTCCTGTTGCTCGGAAAGATGTCGTTCACGAACGGGAAGTTCTTCGCCGGCAAGACGATAAGCAAAGTTCAGTTCGTGTGACAGTTCCTTCCGCTCCTGTTCATGGTAAAGCAACGTACGACGCACATCGATGACTTTCTCCGCCTGTTTACGTACCAGTACATTTCCATTCCTGTCCTTTGCATGCCACAGGCTGATGTCCTTATATTCTTCCTCGAATCCTTTGAGATGATCAGCATATTGACTCAGATCAATCGTCGCATTTTCTTCGCTCAGTGACATGATGATCGTATCTTTAATAAATGAGGCTTCCAGTTTTGAATTAAGGAAGACATTCTGTATCGTACGAGGAATATTCTGATACTGGCTGCTTTCGGTGATGGCAAACTTGCGAAACTCGGGCGGCAGTCCCTTGTTATTCCCGAAGATGATATTCCGGTATTCTTCGTATTTCTCGATCTTTCGGCTATAATACACCTTACGACCCAATGCTTCGCGTATCTGATCCCAACCGTCGAAGGCACGCCCCTCCGGAGAAATAAAGAAATCCTTGTCGTAGGCAATATCGAGGAAACGAAAACAGGCACGTCCCTGCGAACGGAACGCCATCACCAGATAACAACCCTCATCGCGCTTTACTTCGTAGATCACATATGAATTGGCATACGGGAAATAGTATTCGTCGAAACTTTTCTTCTCTTTCGAAATTCCCAGTTTCATCTTATCCGCATTATAGAAAAAGAGCAAGGCACGCAGCACGGTACTCTTCCCCACTCCCTGGGTTCCGATGAAATGTACATTGCCGTCGACTGGGATATCGGCATAATTCACCCGGGCACTGTTGATAAAAACAATTCTATTCAGGTATCTCATTTTGCGTTTCTTCTGGTATATTGATACAGGTTACTAATTCTTCCAGATAATTAAAAGCAGCTACAACCTTATAGGTCGATGTGATCTCGTTCTCCAACTCGATGAACCCGTCACGTTTCAGATCGTTCAGTACCTTTTCGAGTATCTCGTCCTGCTTCTCCTTTCCCGTATATTTCTTTAGTCCGCCGAGCTTCTCCTTCAGCTCCGCATCCAGTTTGAGACGCACCAGAATATCGGACGGCTGGAAACGGAAACCGGGGGCAAACGCATTATCATACGTTTTGACAAAGTCGAGCACATCGATCCACCGCATGGCGATTTCCAGCTTACGTTCCAGTTCGGCACGGGTTTCGCGGCGGGCAAAATAATAGTACTCGTTGCCGCTTTCGAGGAAAAAGTTGATCGAAGCGTAATGTTCATAGAGTTCCGTAAGGTTCCCGTCTATCTGGTTGTAAAGCTGGCGGATATGCGGATCGGTACTATCCGACGAGATAAACCCGCCCTTGCTCAATAACTCGAATATTTCAGCTGTCTGTTTAATCATAGTTCATATTTATTTAGGATACACCAAAGTATATTCGACCCCATAGGCCGAAGCATACCGGTCAGTGACCGAACAATCGTCGTAATACTGGGAGATAATCTGGCAGTAGAAGGTGATACGCTCGTCAATATCTACCTCTTTCGGAAAGTGGTAAGTCATCACGAAAGTGAACAGGTCGCTACCCGAAGCCAGAAACGCGTTCTTCACCTCTTCCAGATTGATAAATATTTCTTCCGTCGTCTGCGTCACAAGATAATCACCGGCAATGTTACCAGCAATCTTCTTCGCCTGGCGGCCATTTTTCTTCACACGGACAAATACTTTACGGATACTTTCCACCACATCGTCGCCGCTGCGCAGATAATCGACCGACAAACGAAGCGGATAAGTGGGCGACGGCTCGAAGCAAACGGGATCTTTGGCTGCCAGAACTTCGCGGATATTCGTCTTGCTTTCCAGCTCAAACTGGTCTTTCAGGTATTTCAACTGGCGAACTTTTACCAATATCCGGCTCTGATACTCGATTTGGTTCAAATAACTGATAATCTGTTTCTGGATCTCGATCAGGTTGTGGCTGCATTCGTAAAACTGAAGTCTCAGCATATCAGTAATATGCCCCAGTTCCTCATCCGTAGCAATACAGAAAAAGGCTTCCTCATTTCCGTTGATAAGTTCCTCTGTCGTCCGGATCAACGCTTCAATACCTTCGCGCTTTTCATCGAGGCGCACCAGCTTCTGTTTCTTTATCTTATAATTGGGTTCGCTTTTAAAGGTATTATCAACATTCCGTTTCAGGTCGATCACATTGCGAAGAGTGGTGACGGCGATGTTACGCAGTGTCCGTTTGATATTCCGCAGATAGCTGTATCGCTGTGTCTCGTTGTTTTCCTGAAGGAAATAGGATATCGTATCTTTCAGATAAGTGATATGTTCATGGACGAACGAAATATTGATCTCCTCGTTCACCTCCAGTATCTGTTCGAAGAATTGCAGATAGGAATCTTCCAGTTCGAGAAACGAACCGTTCTCCCTGACGACCTCCGAATCGACCAGTTTCCGGATGCGTTCTTCCTTATAGTCCACCAAAGCCAGCGCATCCTCATAACGAAACGAAAGTATCTTCCGCTTCGCAAACAGCTCTTTCAACAACCGTTGTTCGCGACTAAGCGTTTTGAGGAGTTCTTCTATAGAATGAAATGCAGGCATAGGGGTATGATGTTTTTAATTAATTGATCTTAATTCGTTAGATTGTACCACCATTTTCGATTGTACCACCATTTTAAGTGGTACAATTGATTAAGACGTGCCAACGTCCACGTGTTCCACCCTCACGCTTAATGTACTCTTTATTCTGTAACTCCTTTATTTCTTTCTGAACAGCCGATTTGTTTATAGTAAGTGCGTCAGATAATTCACGCACCGTAATCTTAGGGTTAGAAGATATCTGCTCTATTATTTTTTCAGTAACAGGTCTTCTGAACAAAATGACTTCACCATTCATATACCACAATTTACCGGAATGCCGGTGAATAATTTTAAGTCCGATATCAAGTTCCTCCTCCAAAACATGCTTCATATAATTAATAAACGGCTTTATTTGTCCAAACGAAGCCTTAGCACCTTCGGCTGGGATGGAGCCGACAGCCGCATCCGCTGCACTTAGAGCACGTAAATAGTTCGCTTTATCCTTTGTTTTAATTACAATCATTGGGTAATTATGACGGGAAAGAATGTAGTTCACCATCAATCTGGCTATACGACCGTTTCCGTCCTCAAAAGGGTGGATACGAATATACCGATAATGGAACACGGCTGCCAACTCTATCGGAGACATCTCTCCGGCCACTTCCGCTTTATTATACCATTGTACCAAATCATTCATTAAAGCCGGTGTTTCTTCCGGGGAAGCATATTCAAAAGACTCTCCGGTAACGGTTATTACGGAATTAGGACGAGTTTTATAACATCCGGCATGAATGACGTACGAAGTCGTTGTCCCATCAGGCAATCTGCGATAAACAGTATAATCTTCGCGTAAAAGAGTATGATGAAGTTGGCGGATAAAGGTTTCCGTCAAAGGATGAATCTTTTCTGCAGCTTCTACTTGCATCATTTTCAGGCCGACATTATGTGCTTTCATTTCTTCCAAGTCTTTCATGTTGGCTTCGCCGATCACTTTCCCAAATAGCAATAAAAGTTCTGTCTGGCCATAAGTCAGCGTATTTCCTTCCATATGATTGGAATTATAGTTGAATTCCAACATGAATTTCTGATTCAAACGAATACTGTCTTCTTCTTTCAATGGCTGCAAAGATAACCATTCGCCATAAAGTTTCTCTATATTGTCCATAACCGTTCCTTTTTCAATCTCCTGATTCGTTCTTTCGGATACAGTTACCGAAGAATCCCCAATAGTTGAATTCGCTTGCAACTGAATTGCAAATCTAATAAAATAATCTTATTCCCCCATTGCCACCACCAGTTATTGATAATCGTCCTGCCATCTTTTCCTTTAAGTCCCCAAAGCAGACGACGAAAACAGAAAAGAGTATCCTATTGATACTGGTCAAAGACAAAGAAAGTGTACTACAGATATTCAATCTCTTCGGGAAGCTGCTGGACGGCAAGTAGGAGACAATAAAAAATATCCCCTTCAAAGATACAGGTTGTCCCTATATTAAGTATCTTTGGTGCTGAAGAAAAGATTGTCCGACGGATGTCGAACAGTTAGCCGACTCTTGTCAGACAGCTGTTCCACCTCCGTCGAACAGCTGTTTTACAGGGGTCGGACAAACCTTTTGTACCGATATAAGTAAGATTATATCGGTTATAATTGAGATTATGTCCGGAACAAGGTTGATTACAACCGGGATATCACACTTAAACAACACTGCCTATGTCAGCCACTTATAACCTATTTAAGAATCCGGGGAAGGGAGATAATCTTCATGCTCGTCAGGTAAACCAGTACACCGTGCGCATCGATGCGCTTTGCGAAGAGATTTCCCAGATCAGTTCTTTCTCTTCTTCGGATGTAAAAGGAGTGCTGGAAGCACTGAAAAGCCGGATTGCCTTTCACCTGAAATATGGGGATATCGTCGAACTGGAAGGGTTGGGTACGTTCAATGCCTCCCTGAAATGTCCGTCTCTGCCCACAGAAAAACAGATCACACCTCATCTGGTGAGGTTCAACAAAGTAGTGTTCCGCTGCTCCAACGAACTGAAGAAGGAGTTGCGTTATATGAAAGTGGAACGGGCCGAGGAACCAAGCCGTCTGAAAGGATACACGGAAGAGAAGCGGAAAACGAATATATTGAATTACATACAGCAAAACAACACGATCTCTACCCTCGAATGCCGTTCCATCAATGGTTGCTCGAAGTATATCGCCTTGAAAGATCTCCGGACATTGTTGGATGAGCAAAAGATTGTCCGTTTGGGGTATCGCGCCAATGCACAATATGGCCTAAAAACCAGGGAGGAATAAATATGGGAGTTATCTACAGACTGATGCTTACCCTGATCCTGTCCCTGCACCTCATCACTATATATGCAGAAAACGAAAACCCTTTCTTTTTTTCCCATCTCGGTGTTGAAGACGGGCTTTCGCAGGTATCTATTCTCAGTATATTTCAGGATTCGGAAGGATACATATGGTTTGGGACACGTAACGGAGCAAACCGTTACGACGGTTATGAATTTAAAGTATACCAGAACGAAGTAAATAACCCGGCATCGATCAGTGACAATTATATCCGTAAGATAAGTGAAGACAAAGACAAAAATATATGGATAGGGACTTCCAACGGAGTCAATTGCATTGATTACAGGACACAGCAGATTTCCCGCTTCTATCCGCAGGCCATCAATCCGCAGATAACAACGAATGCTGTCAATAACTTTCTCCGTCATGCAGACGGTGAGTTATATGCTTTCACCACACGGAGCATATTAAAATGCAATTCTGACAAAACTGTAGAGGAAATGCCCTATCTGACAGAAATGAAATCACCGATCCATTCTGTTGCCCAGGATAGTGACGGAGATATTTTCATCGGAACAGAAGATAAAGGACTGTACACTTTCACTTCCGGCTGGAAGCTGAAGAAACATTATTTACCGGACAGTTCTAATAATCAGCAAACATTACCCATCAGTACAATATCGGCCTTATTACCGGGACCCGGTAATACTGTTTTCATTGGTACCAATGAAAACGGATTGTGCCTCTACAATAAAAAGGAGCAGACTTTCACCCGTTTGAACACGGATAATTCGGGGTTAAACAATAATTCAGTCCGCCACCTCACCGTATTGAGCAAGGACTCTGTCTTGATAGGGACTTTCAGAGGACTGAATATACTAAACACCCAAAACATGATTATCACTCCGATCAACATGGATATGAAGGCAAAAGGAGCACTCAGCCATTATTCCATCCATAGCATGCTGATCGACCGTGACCAAACATTATGGGTAGGGACCTACTCGGCCGGAGTCAATTATCACAGTCCTTTTTACAGACCAGCTTCCTTTATCACCACCAACTCTTTTGCCGGTATTATTGGACAAGGACGGGAAGACAGCAACGGGAATATGTGGTTCGCAACGGAAGGGGCCGGATTACTTTACTATAATCCACGCACCGAAGAACAAAAACTCTACCCCATCAAGCCTTTACAGGCCGGGAATTATGAAATAAATATCCTTAAATCCATCTTGATACAAGGAGATTCCATTCTATGTTCCACCCACTTCGGCTCAGTCTATCTCTTTTCCATCCGGAACAAGCAGTACAAAAAAATACATGATTATAAATATAATGACATCAATTCATTATATATAGACAACAAACAGCGGCTGTGGATACCAACCAATACGCCCGACCAAACCGTCATGGCCGATAAAGAAAAAACAACGAGTTATTTTAATGTAAACGGTCATAAAAAACAATTCAGGGGAATCTGTCTGATTAAAGAGCTGGAACCGGATGTCTTCTTATTCGGAGCAATATCCGACAGTGTTTTTGTGTACGACATGAACAAGGAAACGGCTACCGACCTTACTTCCCTGCTCCAGAACGGCGATAAGAGAAAACGGTTGGGAAGTATATCGGGTGCCTTGAAAGATGACAACCAATTCATTTGGATAGCCACTACGAAAGGAGGTCTGTTCCGCCTCGACAGCAACCTGAATCTGATACAAAACTACCAGAAAGAAAACGGGTTATCAGAAAGTTATATCAATTCACTTTCGATCGATAAAAACGGAGATATATGGGTCGTTACCGGTAAAGAATTATATAAGTTAAACCGTCCTGAAAACAAATTCGAGCTGGTAAAACCGGTCGACAGTCCGACACAGGAATACTCATTATATGCAAACAATTGTGTATCAAACGACGGGACCCTCTATTTCCCGGGGAACCAGGGTATCCTGGCCATCAACCCGCAAAAAGTAATAACAAATCCGAACAGACCTCCTGTCTATGTCACCTCACTACTGATAAACAGTCAGGAAGACCCGGAAGGCCTGCCGACTTACCAGGAGTTATTGCCTTTGCAATATAATAACACCATCACGTTAAAAGCCAGCCAGGGTAATATCACCATCCGCTATTCAGCCCTCAACTTTATCCACTCCGAAGACAACTCATATGCCTATATGATGGAAGGGGCCGACCATAACTGGCATAATATCGGCAACCGTCGGGAGGCTTACTATAGTAATTTGTCACCCGGTAAATATACCTTCCGCGTAAAAGCAGCAAACAACGACGGTGTCTGGAATCCGGAAGAAGCGGTATTACATATTACCGTAAACCCTCCTTTTTACAAAACATGGTGGGCTTATTCACTCTACCTATGTATCTTATCGTTAATTATTACGCTAATTATCCGTTGGCAACATCGTAAACACGAACGAGAACGGGAGGAAAAATACAGACAACTGGAACAGGAACGAATGAACGAACTGCATGAAGAACGCATGCGGATGTTCACCAACTTTTCCCATGAGTTAAGAACTCCCCTCACATTAATCATCAATCCGCTGAACGATCTTCTCCAACGGGTAACTTTCTCACCCGAAGTAAAAGACGCTCTGCAACTGATTAAAAAAAATACGGGCCGGATGCTGCTGTTGGTAAATAACCTGATGGATATCCAGAAATATGAGGCCGGCAAGACGATCCTGCAAAAGACCCGGTTCAACTTCTCGACCTTTATGAATGAAATGTATCGTTCATTCGAGAGTGTGGCAACCAACCGGGAGATCACTTTCAGATTAGAAAACAAGTTACCGGAATCATTCTTCACTTGCTATGACGAAGCTGAGATCGAAAAAGTCTTTTTCAATCTGCTATCCAACGCTTTCAAATTCACTCCTTCCGGAGGGCAGATTACCATCACGATCCGACAGATAGCACAAAATGACTGCGAAGGCTTACCGGTTTTTCCTGAAGACGAAGCATCGATACTGATTGAAAACAGTTATCTCTTTATCGAAATAACAGATACCGGAAAAGGATTCAATCAAAAAGATGCAGAAAAAATATTCGAACCGTTTTACCGGGCGAAAGGAGATATTCATAAGCAAGTCTCCGGCACCGGTATCGGACTCAGTCTGACCCGTTCCATCGTCCAGCAACACCAGGGATGTATCTGGGCGGAAAGCATCGAAGGAGAAGGAACTCATTTCATGATACTCTTGCCGGATACGGAAAAACAGAAAGTGCAGACTGACGAAGTCCCTGCATCACGCCCATCGGAAATCAGTAAAAAGGTTGCTTTGCTGGTTGAAGAAACGGAAACCCGCAATAAGCAAATCATCTTGTTGGTAGACGACAACCAGGAAGTTTTAGAATACCTGGAACAACAACTCCAGCACGATTATATTGTCATGAAAGCTATCAACGGCAAGGATGCCCTTGAACAGATAGACAAGACTTATCCTCATATCGTTATCAGCGATGTCATGATGCCGGAAATGAACGGACTGGAGCTATGCCGGAGGATCAAAGAAGATCAGAACTTCTGCCATATCCCGGTAATCTTATTAACAGCCAAGTCGATGGTTTCGCAAATCGAAGAAGGACTGGAGGCCGGTGCGGACGACTATATCGTCAAACCGTTCCATGTCTCCTTGCTGAAAGCCCGTATAAAGAACATCCTCTCACTCCGGGAGAAAATGAAGAACCTATACGGAGAATCTTTGACTTTGAAACAGCTCGGTGTGGAAAAGCCGGAAGAAGACAACGACTTCCTCAACCGGTATATAGAAATTGTAAAAGCCAATATATCCAATCAGGAACTGGACGTCTCCGTCATCTACCAGGCGCTGGGTATGAGCCGGGCAAACTTTTACCGGAAGGTAAAAGCCGTTACAGGCTTATCTCCTATTGAACTTATCAAGAACATACGCTTGGAAGCCGGAGCCAAACTACTTAAAGAATCGAACATGAATGTTTCTGAAGTAGCCCAGCATATCGGCTTCAGCAGCCGTTCTTATTTCGCCCGGAGCTTCAAAGCGGTATACGGAATGTCGCCTACCGAATACCAGGAAAGTAAATAAAACGGCATAGTAATTCTGCTTATCAGCAGCCTGAGACATTTATACTCTCTTTTGGGATAATTGTACTTATCCGGAAACAGGTTCTTTTATTCTTTTGACGTTGTTAATTTTAATAGAAGAACCTATGTATTCAATGTCATTAAAACACATGGCTGCCCTGGCTAGTCTCAGCGCCGCCACTTTGTTGCCCGGAAATCTGAACGCACAACCGGCACCCGTTCCTTTTACTGAACAAAACACGGCTACGCCGGACAAGCAGGAAATCCTTTCCATTGCCCGGAAGGTGGCCGACTGGCAGATCAAGGAGTTTCCCAATAACAAATATGCCGTCAAAGAGCCGAAAGGCTGGATAGCAGGCGCCCTTTATATGGGAATGTTCGACTGGGCGGAACTCAGCGGTGACAATCAGTATTTCGACTGGCTGAAAAAAGTATTCAACCGCCAGCACTGGCAGGTAGCCGACCGTATGTACCATGCCGATGATGTTTGTGTTTCGCAAACCTATATCGATATGTATACTAAGTATAAGGAAGACAAAATGCTCCTCCCCACTACGGCACGTATCGACTGGGTTATCAACAACCCGTCCAATGGCGGTCTGGATATCGACTATAGCAAACCGCTTTCCTACGAAAGATGGTCATGGTGCGACGCCCTATTTATGGCTCCGGCTGTCTATACCCGGCTGTACACACTCACCGGAAACAAAAAATACATGATATTTGCCGACGCTGAATTCAAAGCGACCTACAACCATCTGTATGATAAAGACGACAAACTATTCTTCCGCGACAGCCGTTATTTCGGCCAGCAGGAGGCCAATGGGAAAAAGGTATTCTGGGGACGCGGTAACGGTTGGGTTATCGGCGGACTGGCTGAGATATTAAAAACACTTCCGGCCGAAGATACCGAATACCGTCCTTTCTATCTCCAATTATTCAAGGAGTTAAGCGAAAGCCTCGCCAATCTGCAAAACAAAGACGGCTTCTGGCACGCCAGCCTCCTGGACCCGGACAGCTATCCTTCACCCGAAACAAGCGCCACCGGATTTATCGTTTACGGACTGGCTTACGGTGTCAACCAGGGATACCTTCCGGCAGACAAATACCTTCCGGTTATTCAAAAAGGATGGAATGCGCTCGTTTCTGCGGTAGAACCGGACGGCAAACTGGGTTGGGTACAACCGGTTGGAGCCGACCCGCGAAAAGTGACCCGCGAGATGACGGAACTATACGGAACCGGAGCTTTCCTGATGGCCGCCTGCGAGATGTATAAATTTAACAAATAAAACCATATAAAATACATTTTTTTTAGCTTATCGAGACAAAAATACACCATTTTGAGACGTTTTTGCCCACACACCAAACCCGCTTTTTATTCTTTTGACAAAAAATTAGTGACATAACTTTATTTTCACAACTTAAATTATTACAAGTATGAACAAATCTTACAACGCCCTCCCTCCTCAAAAGAGGAAGGCAGCAGGGAGAAAGAGCAGATTTCTTTCTTTATTAATCATTCTTCTTACATCTTTATCCGTGCAGGTATTTGCACAAGATGTCAGAATAACTGGTACTGTTATTGGAGAGGCCGACAAATTTCCGATTATCGGAGCAAACGTATTGGTAAAAGGTACTACTATCGGTACCATTACCGATGTAGATGGTAAATTTTCTCTTGATGTTCCTCAAAACGCAACCCTGGTAGTCTCTTACATCGGTTGCCAGACGCAAGAGATTAAAGTGACAGGAGCTAAAACATTGAACATTGCTATGAAAGACGATGCAATTGGATTGGAAGATGTTGTTGTTATCGGTTACGGTTCACAGAAAAAGTCTGACCTTACCGGTGGGATTGTTGCCGTAGGAGAAGAAAAACTCCAGATGGTAACGACCAACAACCTGTTGGACAAACTTGCCGGACAGGTAGCAGGTCTGAACATCACGACAAGTAAAGCCAGTCCGACCGAAGACCAGACACTGCGTGTTCGTGGTGAAAACTCACTGACTGCCGACAACGCTCCGTTGGTTGTATTGGATGGTATCCCTTACAGCGGTTCGCTGGGTGACATCGATCCGAACATCATTGAAAACATGTCTGTACTGAAAGATGCCTCTTCGGCAGCGATCTACGGTTCACGTGGTTCGAACGGTGTTATCCTGATCCAGACTAAAAAAGGAAAGAAAGGTGCCGCCTCTGTTTCCTACAAAGGTCAGATCGGTTTCTCACAGCCGGAACGTCATATCAATATGATGAACGGTACGGATTACATCAAGTATCTGCAAGCGCAGTATGCAGTATGGAAAGGCATTGAAAACCCGACCGTCGATGACGTATTAAGAGCGATTGAAAAAGAAAACTACCAGAATGGCATCGAAACGGACTGGCAGGATATGATCTTCCGTACAGCCCTGACTAACAGCCACCAGATCAGCATTTCCGGAGGTACGGATGCAACGACTTATATGGCATCTATCTCCCGCCTGAATCAGGAAGGAGTTGTTAAAGATACCGGCGTAAAACGTACGAATATCTCTTTGAATATCACCCAGAAACTGGGTAGCTGGCTGACAGTGGGTATGGGAACCCAAGCAATCCAGAAAGATTACGGTGGCATACAGGCCGGTATCTCCGATGCTATGCTTCAGTCTCCTTACGGTAAGATGTACAACTCTGACGGTTCTATGCGCGACTATCCGATGGATGAAACATTACACCCGAACCCATTCGCCAACGAAAAAGCAACCAGCGATAAGGTGACCCGCAACATTTTCATCTCTACTTTTGCAGAAGCAATGTTGCCGGTAAAAGGTTTGTCTTTCCGTACAAATTTCGGTTACAACTACCGCTCTAAATTCGAAGGTGAATATTACGGACGTAATACCCTGACCGGACGTGCACAGAACGGTTCTGCCAAAATTTTGAACCAGCATTACTGGGATTATACCTGGGAAAACCTGTTGAAGTACAACCGTGAATTCGGGAAACATAAGATCGATGCTACAGCCTTGTTCAGTATGCAGCAAACCAATACGCAGCAATCGGAACAATCCGGTACGAGCTTCGTAAACGACGATTCCGAATACCATAACATGGCGGGAGCAGAAAACAACAAGACACTCAAGTCCGAACTGACCGAAACAGCAATGTTGTCATACATGTTACGTGTTAACTACAACTATGCCAACAAATATCTGTTGACTCTTACCGGACGTTCCGATGGCTATTCCGCTTTCGGTGAAAACAATAAATATGCATTCTTCCCGTCTGTAGCCGGAGCATGGAACATTTCACAAGAAGATTTCATGGAATCGACTGCCGACTGGTTAAGCATGTTGAAAGTACGCCTGTCATGGGGTTCGAACGGAAACCAGGCCATCAAGGCTTACCAGACACTGGACCGTCTGTCGCTGACGACTTATATCTGGGGTGACAAAGGTACGACAGTCAACGGCGCATTTCTGCCTTACGACGGTGTCGGCAACCCGAACCTGAAATGGGAAACAACCCGTACGATCAATGCCGGTATCGACTTCAGCTTCCTGAACAACCGCCTGTCCGGTAATATCGACTTCTATGTTGCCAATACGTCCGACCTGTTGATGAAACGTACTGTTCCTATCATGAACGGATACAACTCAATCATGGACAACGTGGGTAAAACCCGCAACACCGGTGTAGAAATCGTATTAAACTCCGTAAATGTTGAAACAAAAGACTTCCGTTGGGGATCTACTTTCAACTTCGCCCTGAACCGCGATAAGATCATCGAACTGCGCGGTGACGGCAACGACGACTTGACCAACAAATGGTTTATCGGCGAACCGGTAAGAGTACATTACGACTACGATGTAATCGGTACCTGGCAGGAAAACGACCAGTTTGTTATAAACGGCCATACAATCTCCTGGGATGCAACTCAGAAAAAATACCTGAACGAAGATGGCGTTGAATATCAGAAAGGTGCAGCACCGGGTTCAGCCAAACTGGCGGACCGTGACGGCGACGGTGTGATTACCGCAAAAGATAAAAAGATCATCGGCTCCAAACTTCCGAGTTTCACCATGTCTCTGGGTAACACGATCAATTATAAGGACTTCACCTTCTCATTCCTGTTCAACGGCGTATTCGGCGTGACTAAGGAAATGCAAGACTACAACTTTGAACGTTGGGGACTCGGATACAATTACATCGACGGTATGGATTACTGGACACCGGAAAACCCGACCAACGAAATGACCTCTCCGGGTTATGTACCTTACGACAAACATACATTCTATAAAAAGATGAATTATGTTCAGTTGAAAAATATCACACTGGGCTATAATATCCCGCAGACAGCTTTAAGCAAAATCGGTATTGCCGCTCTGAATATAAATGCAAGTATCAATAATGTATGTACATTCAGCAACGTGAAAAATGCATTGAACTATGATGGTACGGATACAAATGCGAATATCATTTACACCTATCCGACCGCCCGTTCATATATGTTAGGTTTAAATCTTACTTTCTAATCAATAAATGAATACAGATATGAAAAATATATTGAAAGTTGCCGCAGCAACATTTTTACTACTTTCAGGAACTGCGTGTTCCGACTTCCTGAATGAAGACCTGAAAAAAGAATTGGCACCGGATAATACCTACACCAGTACTTATGGTTTCCAGGTGGGTGTAAACGGTCTGTATGGCTGGGCCCGTTCCGAGTTCAACACATGGGGAGGCGGTACGGCTTCGCTAAGCCAGGCTTGTCCGTACGAAGCATTCCAAGTGGCGACCGATATCGTTTATACCGGTCATAAAGACGGTTCCCTGCTTCCATTCGAGAACCTGTCTTATACATCTTCCACGACATTCGTCGAAAACTACTGGAAATGGTCGTACGGCCTGATTGCCAACGTAAACGAATTGCTTACTTATGCCGATAAAAATGAGAACTGGACTGCTCCGACCGATAAAGCCGGTTTTCAGGCAGAAGCTCGCTTCTTCCGCGCTTATGCTTACCGCTACCTGACTTATCTGTATGGTGACGTTCCTTATGTAGATAAAATCGAAGGACAATTCCGCACTGACTTTACACGGACACCGAAAGCGGAAGTGCTCGGACATATGATAGACGATTTGAAGTTTGCTTCAGAGAATCTGCCGGAAAACCCAGATAATATATCCGACGTCGGCAAATTGACGAAATGGGCAGCCATTCACCTGTTATCGGAAGTTTATCTGATGGCCGGAGAATATGCTAAAGCAGAAGAAGCAGCCCTGCAGGTTATCAATTCAGGTTATTTCCATCTGATGAATGAACGTTTCGGTGCACAGAAAGACCAGCCGGGCGATGTATTCTCAGACATGTTCCTCGAATACAATCAGAACCGTACATCCGGTAATATGGAATCCATCTGGGTTATGCAGCTTGAATACGACACCAACGGCGGTGGCGGCAAATACGAAGACTGGACAAAACGTGCATGGGTTCCCAAATACTGGAACGAAACTGGTTTTACATTATGTGACTCATTGGGTGGACGTGGTCTGGCACAGATCGTTCCGTTCAAATGGTGGATCGATGAAGATGGTTTCTATACAGCCAATGATGTACGTAATTCAAAATACAACATTAAGAGAACCTGGTATTATAACAACCCTGAAACACCGGAATTGCTGGGTAAGGAAGCGCCTGTTACGGAAAGTACATGGTCAAAATGTACCATTTATCCGGTTATCACGAAGTTCTTCTATGGAAAGACCGATGACAGCCCGAGTTATGAAGGAAACAACAAAGACCGTATGAAATTCCGTCTGGCAGAGACCTATCTGCTGTTGGCTGAAGCCCGTATCCGTCAGAACAATGCCAGTGGTGCCGCCGAAGCGATCAACGTAGTCCGCAAACGTGCCGGAGCACCGGACATCACAGCATCACAAGCAACAATGGACTTCCTGCTGGATGAACGTATCCGCGAATTGGTTGGCGAAGAACTGCGCCGTCTGACATTGGTTCGTACCGGTAAACTGGTAGAACGTACCAGAAAGTACAACTCTTACAGCAACAAAATAGACGAACACCATGCTTTATGGCCGATTCCGCAGACAATCATCGACTCCAATACAGGAGCTGATTTCCCACAGAACACTGGTTATTAATCTATAACCAATAAGGGACATTTACAGACAATGTACTTGTCCCTTATTATTTATTAAAATTTATGTATCATGAAACATTTTCTAGTATTTTTATCTCTCCTCTCCACATTCAGTTTATCCGCCCAGGATTGGCTGATCGACGGTTCCTCTTACAAATCGACAGCACAAACAACCCACGATGGGAAACGTCTCGAATTAACGAACGGCCTCCTTCGCCGTACATTCCTGCTTGCTCCCAATGCAGCGACCATCGCCCTTGACAACCTGATGACCGGGCAAAACGAGCTGCGTGCCGTCCGTCCCGAAGCCTTACTTGTCATCAACGGAAAAGAATATCCTGTCGGAGGCCTGACCGGACAGCCGGTCAATAACTTCCTGACAGAAGAATTTATCAACAATATGCAGGCTTGCGATTCAGCATTCATGTTGGTAGACTATCAGATAAGCGAAAGCAAAGAACGCTTTCCCTGGAAACCCAACAGCCAATGGATATCCAACTTATACCCCTGGCCTGCCCCGGGAAAACGGATCACCTTCAATTACCAGGCTCCGGCAACCGCCCCCCAGGAATGTAAAGACCTGAAAATACGTGTCATTTACGAACTGTATGACGGTGCCCCTATCCTGGCCAAATGGATCGAGATCGACAATAAAGGAACAATGCCCGTTACACTCGATTCTTTCAAGTCAGAAATACTCGCCTTGGTCGAAACGGCTCCGAAAGTACATTACGGCGAACCGCATGAAGTCCGCATGATGGCACAGGAAGCAGGCGCTTACACAAAAGATTTCCGTAAACAACCCGTGCAGACCGATGCGCCGCGCGATTATATCGACCGCTTCACCCAACTGTTCGTCGTAACCGACTATGCCATGGGCGGCGATATGGAAGCGATGAAAGACAATCCGGCTGTCCGTTGGGTATTCGATCATCCGGAATACGAATTTACCGGTATCCGCTATTATGGTCAATATAAACCGGCACGTCTGGAAGTCACTCCCCTACTCGGTCCCGGTTTGGAAATCAAACCCGGTGACACTTTTGAATCCTGCACGGCTTTCGAAATGCTGCGTGATGCCAGCGACCGGGAACGGCGCGGATTGGCAGAATGTAAATTCTGGCGTATGATGGCTCCCTGGACACAGGAAAACCCTATCTTCATGCACGTCCGCCAATCGGACAGCGAAGCGGTGAAGCAAGCCATCGACCAATGTGCCGCTGTTGGTTTCGAAATGGTCATTATGACCTTCGGTAGCGGATTCAAAATCGAAAATGACTCAGCCGCCTATCTGCAACGAATGAAAGAACTTAGCGACTACGCTGCCGGGAAAGGTATTGCCATCGGCGGTTATTCCCTCCTGGCAAGCCGCGGAGCGAAAGAACAAGACGCCGCAATCAGTCATAAAACCGGAAAACCGGCCAAAACACGCGAAGAAGGCAGCCGCTTTGGCGTATCTCCCTGTATCGCATCCGATTGGGGAGACACCTACTTCCGTAAATTACAGAACTTCTTCACCACCACCGGAATGAATGTCTTCGAAAACGACGGTTCATATCCCGGCGACCCTTGCGCCTCCACTTCACACAGCGGCCACAAAGGCTATCTCGACTCTCAGTGGCAACAGTGGAAGAAAATCAACCGATTCTATCGCTGGTGTCGGGCAAACGGGGTTTATCTGAACGTCCCCGACTGGTATTTCCTGAGCGGCTCCAATAAAACACCGATGGGATATGTAGAGACCAACTGGTCGCTGCCCCGCGCTTATCAGGAAATTATCGAACGACAGAATATCTATGACGGAACCTGGCAGAAACCCCCCAGCATGGGTTTCATGTTCGTTCCCCTCACCCAATATCACGGAGGAGGCGAAGCGGCCACAATCGAACCGTTGAACGAACACCTCGACCATTACGAAACGCGTCTACGGAACCTCTTCGGGGCCGGTGTGCAAGCCTGTTACCGTGGTCCGCGCCTCTATGATACGGAAGCGACCAAAGAACTGGTCAACCAATGGGTTGCTTTCTATAAAAAATACCGTCAGATACTCGATTCCGATATCATCCACCTGCGCCGTCCCGACGGACAGGACTGGGACGGTATCATGCACGTAAATCCTTCATTGAAACAGAAAGGATTCATCTCGGTGTATAACCCGCTGGATGTTCCCATCCGCAAAGAGATCAAAATTCCTCTCTATTACACCGGACTGACCGACAAAGTGACTGTAAAGGAACAGGATCAGAATGTGCAGGTATATGTATTGGAACGTGACTATTCCGTTACAATCCCCATCACAATACCAGCAAAAGGATATAATTGGTATGTTATTGAATAGGAATGGAAATTCAACTCAATACCAAGTCAGCGACAAGGCGTCGTCAAGTCAGCGACAAGACATTCTCAAGTCAGCGACAAGACAATGTCGAGTCAGCGACAATCAAAAAAGGGTTTTGTGACATGCCGGCAAATTATCATTTAATTAAGACACAGTACTTAATAAAATAATCATGAATAGAAACAACACATTAACCAGGCAACTGCTTTTTTGCCTGTCTTTCGGACTGCTCCCTTTGCTGAATGCAAACACAAGCAGCCTACAGGCATCAAAGCCTGATGCCCCCAAAAATCAGAAGAAAATATATCAGAAAGGTTGGATCGATTTCAACAAAAACGGAAAGAAGGATATATATGAAGATCCTTCTCAACCTATCGACAAACGGGTGGAAGATCTCCTTAAACAAATGACAGTCGAGGAAAAGACCTGTCAACTGGGAACGATCTATGGATACGGAGCCGTCCTTAAAGATACACTGCCGACCGATGAATGGAAAACCCGTATCTGGAAAGACGGTATCGGTAATATCGACGAGCACCTCAACGGAGAATGGAAACGCACCTCCCTTGACTTTCCTTACTCCAATCACGCTGAAGCAATGAACAAAGTACAGGCCTTTTTCGTAGAAGAGACACGCCTGGGTATTCCCGCCGACCTGACAAACGAAGGTATACGCGGATTGAAACATGAAAAGTCCACCTTCTTCCCCGCCCAGATCGGACAGGGTTGTACCTGGGATAAAGAACTTATCTACGAAATCGGACGCATTACCGGTGAAGAAGCCAAAGCATTGGGATATACCAACGTCTATTCCCCTATCCTCGACCTGTCCCGCGATCCCCGCTGGGGACGTACCGTAGAGAGTTACGGCGAAGACTCTTACCTGGCAGGAGAATTAGGACGCCAGCAAGTATTGGGTATCCAAAGCAACCGGGTTGTTTCAACACCGAAACACTTTGCTATCTACGGCATACCGGGCGGTGGCCGCGACTGCTACTCACGAACCGATCCCCATGCCTCTCCGCAGGAAGTTCACGAACTGCATCTGGAACCGTTCCGCATTGCTTTCCAGGAGGCAGGCGCTTTGGGAACGATGTGTTCACATAACGACTATAACGGGACTCCGGTCAGCGCCAGCCACTACCTGATGACTGAACTGCTGCGTAACCAATGGGGGTTCAAAGGCTATGTCGTTTCCGACAGTTGGGCAATCGACAAAAACGTAAAATTCTACCATATCGTAGATACCGAAGAAGAAGCGGTTGCCAGTGAACTGAACGCCGGATTGAATGTCCGCACCTTCTTTGAGCAATCGGAAGTATTCATCGAAGCGTTGAGAAGGGCTTTACAAAAAGGACTGGTAGAAGAAAGTACCCTGGATCAGCGCGTCCGTGAAGTACTCTATGTAAAATTCTGGTTAGGACTTTTCGACGAGCCGTATGTAAAAGACACCAAACTTGCCGATAAGATCGTAAACAGCGACAAGAACCGGGAAGTGTCTCTGCGTGCCGCCCGCGAATCCATCGTTCTTTTGAAAAATGAGAACAACACCCTCCCGCTGTCGAAAAACCTCAAAAACATTGCAGTAATCGGTCCGCAAGCTGACGAAGTCAAATCACTAACTTCCCGCTACGGCTCTCATAATCCGAATGTGATAACCGGCCTGCAAGGTCTGAAGAACCTACTGGGGGAAAATGTAAACCTGATGTATGCCAAAGGGTGTAATGTCAGGGATAAGAATTTCCCGCAAAGCGATGTGATGTACTTCGAACTGAGCGATAAGGAAAAGGAAGAAATCGACGAAGCCGTAGAAATTGCTAAAAAAGCCGAAGTTGCTATTATATATGTAGGAGACGATTTCCGCACGATCGGTGAATCCAGAAGCCGCGTGAACCTGGATTTATCAGGCAGACAAAAAGAACTGGTCCGCGCCGTACAAGCCACCGGAACTCCGGTCGTACTAGTACTCTTCAACGGACGTCCGGTTACACTGAACTGGGAAGATGCCAACCTGCCGGCTATCGTCGAAGCCTGGTATCCGGGGGAATTTTCCGGTCAGGCCGTAGCCGAAGTATTATTCGGTGATTATAACCCCGGCGGTAAACTATCCACGACTTTCCCGAAGTCGGTCGGACAAATCCCTTGGGCTTTTCCTTTCAAGCCGAATGCCACCGGCAAAGGTTTTGCCCGCGTAGACGGCGAACTCTATCCGTTCGGTTACGGACTAAGTTATACCACTTTCGAAATCAGCAACCTGCAACCGTCTGCCACAAAAATCACGGACGGAGACACCCTGACCGTTACATGCAAAGTGAAAAATACAGGTTCGGTAAAAGGGGATGAAGTCGTGCAGCTTTATCTGAATGACGAGACATCTTCCATCTCCCGTTTTGAAAAAGAGTTATGCGGCTTCGAACGTGTCGCACTGGAACCGGGTGAAGAAAAAACGGTTACATTCAAAGTGAACCGCCGTGCTTACGGTATGTATAATGATAAGAATGAGTTTGTGGTAGAGCCTGGAAAATTCTTCCTGTTTGCCGGAAACTCATCCAAGTCAACCCCTTTAAACGCAGAATTTTATGTGGAATAGATTACTTATAAGCCTGTTGCTGCTCTTGGGCAGCCAGGCTCTTTTCTCCCAAACGTGGCTGAATAAAACGGATAAGGATATTCTTCTTTACATCTCAGAAAATAAAGAACGTATAGAAGACAGCAAACAAACGGATACGCTTTTCACCCTGACTTGCCAGGAGGAAGATGAGCTGGGCCGCTTATTCGAAGTATCCTATCGCTTCAATTTAGAAAAAAATGTATGCATATCCTACGAACGTCTGCTGCCGATCCACCGTTATTGGGCAGCAACGTTGCTGGAAGAGGCCTCCTTGCAGGAAGCCGATGCCTCCGGAGAAGAAATTGACGTAGACGGAGAGACATTGAATACTCTCTATACCTTCGACAACTTCCGGATACAGGTTTCATTAAAAAACGACCGATTATCCTTACTTTATACGCTACCAGATAAATAAATTCCAAGTAATCCCCTGTCTCTTCGTGCAGACAGGGGATTTTTATATCCAGCCGTTTATACTGAATATCTCACCTTTCATCCATTTTCCCGTAACTATCTCTTGACAACGCCTCATTGATTTTGTATATTTGTTACAACCTCTTTTCATAAAGACCTAGGTGTAAATCAATTTAGAGGTACGTCTAAATCAATTTACACCTACCTCTAAACTTAATTAGACGTACCTCTGATTAAAAAATGATTGAGAGAATATCAGAGAAACATCACATTCAGTTTAAACAAAAATCGTATTAATAGTAAACAAACATGAGCATCATTTACAAACCAAGAAAGATGGTATGCACCATCCCCGGCAAAGAAAAAACAGGTTACTTTGCTGCAAAAGCGGTCTCTTCCACAATCGACCTGAACAATTTATGTTATCGCATCTCCAGTAACTGCACGATTACCTCTGCCGATGTCAAAGGAGTGATCGAAGCCCTCCTGACCCAATTCGAACTGGAACTACTGAGCGGCAAAAATATCAGGTTCGGAGATATCGGGACGTTCAGCGCCTCAATCACCAGCGATATTGTTGAGAATAAAGAAGATTTGAAACCTCAGAAGGTCCGCATTAAGACAGTTACGTTCCTCCCGTCTACCCGGTTGAAAAATAAACTGAAAACAAAAGCCCGGTTCATGCGGTTACGCGATTTTAACAGGAAATACAACGGAGTTGACGAGGAATAAATAAAAAATTACATATCTTTGTGCCCAACAAATCAATGGTTTCATGGATTTATCCCTAAAAAACCGATGAAATATGACAAAGAGCACACTAGTATTATTTCTTTTATTTTTATTTCCATATCTATTCCAATCTGCCAACAGTAAAAATACGACTCCTTATTTTTTTACACAGATTGGGGTAGAAGATGGATTAACACAGAGTACCGTTACCAATATCTATCAGGATACGGACGGATATTTGTGGTTAGGAACTCAGGGAGGATTACACCGATATGACGGATACGAGTTCAAGGTGTTCAAAAATAATCCGACCGACTCCTGTACCTTAACAGACAATAACATACAAGATATAGGAGAAGACAGACATAAAAATATCTGGGTAATCACCTATAACGGTGTTCATAAAATAATGCACCGGACAGAAAAGGTCAAACGATATTCTACCCAAACGCCCCGCGAGATGCACTGCTGTATGCGTAGTAAGGAAGGCGATTTTCTGCTGGCAGGAGAAAAAAAAATTTATCAATATGACGAACAAGGAGACTCGTTGATCTGCAAAGACTGGTTGTCCTCTATCCCTGGTTTGTCCGGTATAAAAGCACTCCAGGAAGATGAAGAAGGCAATCTTTATGTGGCAACTGCAAATTCCGGATTGGTAGTGCTCGACAAGCAAAAGAAAGTAATCCACCATTATAAACATAATCCCAAAGATCCTTCTTCATTCATTAGAGGAGCTATTCACGGATTATTCACAGACAGCCGAAAACGATTATGGATCACTTCCGAAACCTCTGGCCTGTGTTATCTGGATAAAAAACAAAAACGGTTTGTTCATGTAACTGCGGAAAACTCGGATTTAAACAGTAATGTGATTCGCGCGATAGCCGAACCGGAACCCGGCAGATTGTTACTGGGAACCTTTACAGGTTTAAACGACCTGGACATGGAAACATTAAAAGTCACTCCCTATAAATTTATTCCGGACGAACCGGGAGCTCTAGGGTATTATTCCATACACAGCATCCTGAAGGATAACACGGGAGCATTATGGGTCGGAACCTGGAAAGGGTTGAATTATTATAGTCCTGCAAAAAAACAATTCTATCTGCTTACTCCGAACGAATTTACCGGCCTGTTAGGCATGGGGAAAGAAGATAGGGACGGAAACATCTGGTTTGCAACCGAAGGCTCCGGGTTATTTTGCTATAACCCTCAGACCCGTGATCAGCAAATCTTTCCTAAAAGATCACCTTATAAAAGCAATTATAACGACAACATTATCAAATCATTGTTTATAAAAGGCGACAGTATTCTTTGTGCGACTCATAAAGGATCCGTCTATCTGTTTTCTCGGAAAAATAAAGATTATCAGTTACTTTATGATTATAAGTACGGCGATATTTACTCCTTACTCATCGACAACAAAGACCGGTTATGGATCCCGACTAATTCTAATAAGGGATTATTCCTGATTGATAAGGGGAAACCTGTCAACCAGTTCAAGGTAAATGGAAAAAACAGAAAATTCTATTACGTCACAACATTGAAAGAAACAGAGCCGGATATTTTTGTCATGGGAACACTAACACAAAATCTTTATAGATATGATTTACAAAAAGAAACTCTTAAAATAATATCTTCTCCCGACCTAAATCTGAAAGAAGATGTAAAACCGGGAAGTATCACTGGTATCCAAACGGATTCCTTACATAATATATGGGTTTCTTTCTTTGGCAGTGGCATTTACCGCTTCGACAGTGAGATGAATCTTATCAAACAGTATACAGAAACGGACGGTATAACCGACAACTATATTTATACGATCATCTGTGATCGTAATAAACATTTGTGGGCATTGTCAGAAAAGACCCTCTATTACTATAATACACAAACCGACAAATTCTCCCCCATCCATAATGATGGCCGGCAAGCCTTGGAGTTCACCCAAATGGCCGGAACTGTCGACAATAACGGAACGCTTTATTTTCCCGGAAATAAAGGTATTCTCTGTTTTAATCCAGTTCAAATAACCTCTAACACGTTTACCCCTCCTGTCTATCTTACTTCATTATACATAAATAATAATCCGGTAGAATTTGAGAACACGAACGAACTCAAGTTAAAGGCTAATGAAACAAATATATCTATTGGATATACCGCTCCAGACTTTATTGCGCCCAAACTAAATCAATACGCCTATAAAATGGAAGGGGTAGAAAAAGAGTGGAATTATGTAGGGCAACGCAGGATGGCTTACTACAACAATTTGGCCCCAGGTACTTACAATTTAAAAGTAAAGGTTGCCAACAGTGATGGAATATGGAATCCGAAGGAAGCAACCTTACGAATTACCGTTATGCCTCCACTCTATAAAACATGGTGGGCATACGCCTTATATTTCATAGTAATAACAACAATTATCTGGAAGTTTATCTATTATCAAAAGGTACGCCATGAACTGGAAAGTAACATACGATTCAAACAAATGGAACAGGAAAAAATGAAGGAATTACATGAGGAACGTATGAGATTATTTACCAACTTCTCACACGAACTATGTCATTTTTCGTGGACAATACCGACAGTCTGATTTCAACTTTACCATTCTGCGGGGTAAATTTAAAGGCATTGGATAGTAAGTTAAATATCACTTTTTCAACCTCTTTCCTATCATAATAAACGGAATAATCAGCCGGAATACTATTGTTCAACGTAAAATCAATATTCCGGTTATTCGCTATTGGCATAAATGACTCATACAACTCATTTATAAATAATGTTAAGTTGAAATTTTCTTTTTGAAGAACCATTTTGTTCGAGTCGTATTTTTGTACATCCATCAGATTATTAACGAGTAAGAGCAACCGTAAGGTGTTTTTTTTCATTAATTGTAAGGTGTTTTTTACCTCCTGAGAGAAAGAACTGTGAGACAACATATCTTCCAGTGGATTTATAATAAGAGTTAAAGGAGTGCGTAGTTCGTGTGAAACTAAGTCCAAAAACAGCTCTTGTGGAAGATTTTTATTTGCACATTGAAGTCATTGATAATGGGATTGGTATCTCTCCTGAAGAAACTGAAAAAATATTTCAGCCTTTTTACCTTTCTTCACATGATCTACATCATCAAACAGCAGGCTCCGGTATCGGATTAAGCCTAGCTCGCTTTATCGTGGAACAACATAACGGAATTATATGGGCCGAAAACAGAATTGAATCAGGTACACAAATGCATGTGTTGCTGCCTATTCCCGAAAGGCCGATAAGTAGTCCTGTAAAACAAATAGAATCTATTCCTCTTCTCAATGTACAAGAACTTATTCCTACTAACAAAAAAGAGATTGCAGCCTCTTCACAAACATTACTTTTAGTTGAAGACAACAAAGAAGTCCTGAACTATCTTGAAAAACAATTTGAAAATGAATACAAAATACAAAAGGCACAAAACGGAAAAGAAGCTATGAATTTACTGGAACTCAAAGTTCCCGATCTGATTATTAGCGACATAATGATGCCTGAAATGGATGGCGTGGAACTATGCCGCCAAATCAAGCAAAATACAAAACTATCGCATATCCCAGTAATTTTACTGACAGCCAAAGCCATACCGTTCCAAATTACCGAAGGTTATAGCGCAGGTGCAGATGACTATATCATAAAGCCATTCGATATAAGCCTGCTACGAACACGTGTAAAGAACCTGTTAACTTCACGAAAACAAATACGGAAAAAATATGAGAAAAAACTTAATTTAGAAGACCTGGGAGTTAAAACAACTCTACAGGATGAAGAATTCCTGCAACAATATACATCCATCATTAAAGCAAATTTTTCTAACCCTCAATTAGATATAGACTTAATCTGTAAAGAAATCGGAATGAGCCGTTCCAACTTTTATCGGAAAGCAAAAACATTGACCAATCTGTCTCCAGCTGAAATGATCAAAAAACTTCGCTTGGAAGCAGCCGCCCAAATGCTTCGGGAAACGGATTTAAACATTTCTGAAATACTCGAAAAAGTAGCATTCAGTGGCAGTGGATATTTTGCCTCCTGCTTCAAAGCCGTCTATGGTATGTCACCTAAAGAATATAGAAACACCAACAAGGCTAAAAGTTGAAAAACAATGGTTATTCATCAATAAGTTAAAATAGTACCGGAACCTCCATTAAGAGACAAAACTAACCTTTTTTGGAATAAAACAGACTTTTTTTAGCCTGTTTTCTAGTCAACTTTGCACCGAATAAAACAATAAGTGTTAACCATTTATTAATAATTTTATATATGAGAAACAAACATCCAATCCAACTGGCAGGGATTACTCTTTTTACCCGCCAGTCAACAACACAAGACACTTGTGCTCCAGAAAAAGAGGAAAAAAGTGACCCGCCGAAAGGTGTCCAGTTCCCAATAAAAAAGTATGTAACCAGAAACACCACTGGATATATGGTTTCTTCTGTGTCCGCAAACAAGAAACTGTTTTTCTTTTATGTGGAATCACAGAATCAAAAAGTCTCATTAAAAAATAAAGTGATCAATATGATAAATTACAACACAGTAATAATCTAATTAACCTTATGAAAGCAAAAAAATTTATTTTACTCATTGCCGTACTTCTTTCCTCCATTGGAGCATTCGCGCAAAGCGGTACAGAAGAAATCAGTATCTCTTTCCAAAATATTCCATTGAAAGAAGCTATACAACAAATTGAAAAGGCATCAAACTATGTTTTCTTTTATGATGCTACAGAAGTAAACACTGAGCAATCGGTAAGTCTGAATGCCCAAAACGAAGAAATTCGTCTGGCCATTCGTCGTATGTTCGAACCGACAGATATTTCATTCAACTTCCAGAAAAATCAAATTCTTTTAGAAAAGAAAAAATTAGTTGAAACAACAAAGAAAGGGGCCGAAAAAACAATTTCCGGTGTCATAACGGACCAGCAAGGAGAACCGATCATCGGTGCCACTGTCACAATCAAAGGAACCGTCACTGGTGTACTGAGCGATATTGATGGTAAATACTCCCTCAACGCAAGAGAAGGGGAAACCTTGGAATTCCGCTATATCGGTTATAATAGCATCGAACAAAAAGTCAAAAAAGGTAATGTGATGAACATCACACTGGCTGAGTCTAACATCAACCTGGATGACGTGGTAATCGTTGGATATGGTTCACAAAAGAAAGAGAGTGTAGTATCTTCCGTTAACTCAATTAAACCCAGCGAGATCGCTATACCTGCACGTAGCTTGAACAATACCCTTGCCGGTCAGATTGCCGGTGTGATAGCCATCCAGCGTTCCGGAGAACCAGGTAATGATGATGCAGATTTTTGGATTCGCGGTCAAAGTTCATATGCTGGTGGAACAAGCCCACTGGTATTGGTTGACGGTGTTCCACGTAGCATGAGCGACATAGATGTGGATGAAATCGAATCATTCACAGTGTTAAAGGATGCAGCCGCGACAGCAGTCTATGGTTCCGAAGGTGCTAATGGCGTTGTTTTGATTACTTCAAAACGTGGACGTGCACAGAAAACTGTTGTTACATTCAATGCCCAGTACAGTATCGCTACTCCGACGCGTATGCCTGAACTTATGAATTCCGCAGACTACTTATCCATGTGGAATGAAGCGTCCTGGAATGATGCAAACAATCCGGACTGGACAAACTATATGACTAATCAAGCTCCATACAGTAGTGATGAACTCAATATGTATCGTTCGGGTGTAGACCCAGATTTATATCCTAACTCTATATGGACAGACTTACTATCTAAACACACAGAAAATCAACGTTATACAATCAACTTCCGCGGTGGTTCCGAAAAAACAAGATTCTTTGTTTCCGGTGCATATTATCAGGAAAACGGTATCTTCAAATCAAACCCATTGGACGATTACGATGCAAACATCGGTTTAAAACGCTATAACCTCCGTTCAAATGTAGATATGGATATCACACCTACTACAAAACTTTCGGTAGATATGAGCGGACAATATAAAACCCAAAATAATCCGGGCAATACTTCCGATCAGATATTCAAACACATAGTATTGTTCCCGACTCACCTTGTTCCTTTCTTATGGTCGGACGGAACTGCAGCCGTTTGTAGTACAGATGCCGACGGACGTTACAATCCATACAATCTTCTGAATTATTCAGGATATTCTAAAGGATGGTCAGCTGCTTTGCAAACCAAAGCTACTTTAAAACAACAACTCGACTTCATAACAAAAGGGTTGTCTATCCAAGGTAGCATCAGTTTTGACGCCGATTACAGCTCAACGAGAAAACGAACAATGAGTCCAGATAAATATACAGTCAGCGGTAGAAATGAAGATGGATCACTCAATAAAAGTTTGTTTGCAGAAGGAAGTCCTCTCGGTGATGTCGCTTTTAGTGCAACCAGCGGTACCAAAAAAATCTATATCGAGGCACAATTGAACTATGCCCGAACATTCGGAAAGAAACATGACGTTACAGGTGTCCTCGTTTATAACCAAAAGGAAACAGAATATCAGGGATCTAAAAAAGCAGACGGTAATGATAACATCGGAGGATTGAAATTGTTACCATATCGTAAACAGAATATAGTGGCCCGCGGTACTTACACCTATGACGGACGTTATGTATTGGAAGCAAGCTTTGGTGCTACCGGTAGTGAAAACTTCGCACAAGGGAACCGTTGGGGTATCTTTCCGGCAGTAGGTGGTGCATGGAATATTCATGCAGAAAAGTTCATGCAAAAAGACAATATTCTGAATATTTTGAATAAACTCCGCCTGAGAGCATCTTATGGTATTACGGGTAATGATAATACAGGTAGTGACCGTTTTGTTTATCGTGAATTATTAACAGACAGCGGTAGCATGAACTTGGGATTGAATCAGGGTACGAACGGTGGTCCGACAAAAGACTGGGGACGTATCTATGAAAATACTTTCGCAGCCCCAAGTCTTACCTGGGAAATTGAAAAGAAAGCTAACTTCGGTATCGACATGGGATTGTTCCGCGGACGTGTTGATATTACAGCGGATTACTTCAGCAACAGACGTGAAAATATCCTGATTGAACGTGTTACTATTCCTACAGCTACCGGCTTTCGTAATAATCCATGGCAGAATTTCGGTATAACAACGAACAAAGGTGTCGATGCAAGTCTTGTTGTAAAACATAATGTCGGTGATTGGAATTTCTCCGGTAGAGGAAATATTACATATGCTGTGAATAAAATCATAGAAAAAGACGAGATCCCACAAGCATATCCTTGGTTAGCCCAGACAGGAACTTCTATCGGTGTAAATAAGATATATGTAGCTGAAGGATTATTTACGAATGACGATTTCAATATCAGTCAAAATTCGGATGGAAGTTACAACTATCAACTAAAAGACGGTATTCCAACCTATGATGCCAATGTAAAACCGGGTGATATCAAATATAAAGACTTAAATGGTGACGGTACCATTAACGACAATGACCAAACTTATTATAGCGGCATCTACCCCAACAATCCGCAAATTGTGTACGGATTTGGAGTAAATGTACAATATAAGGGTATTTATGCAGGAATCTTTTTCCAGGGTGTCGGAAAAGCATCGACGAATCTAAAAGCCAATACCAGTTATTTTGTTCCGTTCGCAAACGGAAAGGATCAGTCTTCAGCACGTGCAGAAGCTGTTAACCACTGGAGTGCGAATAATCCGGATAATACCAATGTCCTGTATCCCCGTCTACATACCAATGAATATGCCAATAACACATTGAATAGCACCTGGTGGTATCAGGATGGAAGTTTCCTTCGTTTGAAAAACGTAGAATTAGGCTATCAGTTCGATAAAAGACTTGTACAAAAATGGAAAATGCAAAACCTCCGTGTCTATGTACAGGGAAGTAACCTTGCCGTATGGGATCATATTAAAATGTGGGACCCTGAAATTGGAAACAGTGGTGCTAAATATCCGCTTAATTCAACCTGGACATTGGGGTTAGATGTAACATTCTAAATAAACTAAAAATATCGACAAATTATGAACAGTATAAAATTTATCCGCACAATAGCAGCAGCCTCTTTAATCGGTCTTTTTACATCTTGTTCCGACTATCTGGATGTATCAAAAGAACTTTCTCAGAATCTGGATAAGGAAGAAGTATTCTCTACTGCTAAATATTTAAAACAATGGTATGGTGAAATTTATCGTACTTGTCCTCTTTATTCAGAAGCTGGTTTAGGCGTAAACAGCAATGAAAGCGGATTGGGGAAAGGTTTTACTAATCCATGGGCCATTCTTTCCGGAGAATTGGTTTGTGCACATCCCAACGTATTGCAACATGGTCAGAATACCTTTACTCCCAGTTCTACCCAATTCAATAAATGGGCAACCTGTTACCTACAAATCCGTCAGGCAATGATCTTCTTGCAGATGGCTCCCGAAAGTTTAGGAGATGCCTCTAACCAAGACGGTTATATTTCGGTAGAAGAAATGCGCCGTATGAAAGCAGATGTTACATACTTGCTGGCATATAATTATTTCCAGCTTTTCGAATTATACGGCCCTACCCCCATCATTCCTGATGTGGCGGATCCTGAAGACGAAAGTATCGATTACGCACGTGCTTCTGTTGACGAAATGGTTAATCATATTGATGGTTTATTAGATTCTGTCATTAACGGAGAATACAAAAATGACCTACCGGAAACAATTAAACAAGGTGATGGAGCGGATTATGATCATGATGCCAGTATATATGATCTCAATAACATCTTACGCCCCACTAAAGCAGCAGCTTTGGCTTTAAGAGCCCGTTTATGGGTATATGCCGCTTCTCCCCTTTTCAACGGAGGTTATAAAGAAGCCCTTAGTCTGGTAGACTCTGAAGGAAAACGTCTTTTCCCTGATTATGATGCGTCAAAATGGCAAACAGCTAAAACACGTCTGGAAGACCTGTTCAAATTTGCAGATTCTCATGGAATGGGTTTATATTATTCAAAAAACGGAGATCCGCATACTTCTATCTATGAACTGTTCCAGTACTACAATGACGAAATTCTCTGGGCTAACGGCAATAATGATTATAACGACGGAGTCACAGCCAAAATGGAAGCTCGTACCATTCCTGGAGATATCCCCAGTGGAATGGGTAATGTAGGTTTCTATCAAGACATGATCGATTTATTCTTTACCAACAAAGGATTGGATATTTCAGAAGATGAAGATTACAAGGAAGATGGATTTACCGACTGGGAAAATCCTTGTACGACGATTAGTGGTAAGATTACCAAAAAACATGTAGACAAACATATTTTTAAAATGTACACCAATCGTGAACCCCGTTTCTATGCAGACGTTACATATGAGGGAAAAAGCTGGCATATCCAAAGAAATAGTTATCCTGATTGGGGAGCTTATTTCAGTAAAGGCGGAGCAGCTTATAAAGACAATACAATGCATGCACGTGGTGGCTATCTGCTTTACAAATTCAATAATCGTTCTTTACTTAAAGAAGGTTCCTATCCTACCGACTGGGGACGTCCCTGGATCTATTTCCGTTTAGCAGACTTCTATTTATACTATGCAGAAGTTTGTAATGAAATCAATCCGAACGATGTTAACATTATCAAATATCTGGATATGGTCCGCAAACGTGCCGGTATTCCGGGATATCAAGAATTAAGAGATACAGGCGTTAAAAACATCATCGGTAACCAAGAAGAACAACGTGAGGCTATTTACCGCGAACGTACAATCGAAATGATGGGCGAAGGTAACTATTATTTTGATATGCGTAGATGGATGAGAGCTGGTTGGTCAAAAGATGAATCCGGCAAGTGGATCAAAGATAATGAAGACAAAGTGTTACTACGTACCGGAATGGATATCGACAAATCGGCAGTAGAAACTTTCAATGCTCAAAAGAATACGGCTATCAAATTTAAAGAAGATATAGGCGAAGGATCTTATTATAACCGAATTGTAAAAGATAAATTCCCTTGGAAAAAAGCAATGTTATTATATCCGGTGCCGTACAACGAAATGCAAAAAAGCAAACTGGCTGTTCAGAATCCTTTATGGGAATAACTAAATAATATTCATTGAGTTATATTTACAAAAGGAGTTGTGTCAAAATAGATACAACTCCTTTTTCATACGCAAAATTGACTAAAAGAATTAAACTGTCTGTCTAAAATAAATTACACCCAAAAGTTATAAACTCTTTCCACATAAGATATAAAACTTATAAATACCCTTTGCTCAGATATATTTATTATCTTTGTATTGCGTAAAAATACGCAATATACTGCGTAAAATGTAACAGTATGTACAAAAGATCTGAATATCATGCAATTAAAAACAGACTTGAAGAGCAGAGAAGATTTATTCAAGTCGTGATGGGAGCTCGTCAAATAGGTAAATCTACCGTTGGAAAAATTCAGACAATTATTTAATCTTTAATCCTCAATCTTCATTCATTGTCGGTGATGGTGGCATCGGTGTTGAGGATTTCTTTTCGATGGATGTAAGAAAATTGTTCTAAACAATTTATTTCATAAAGAAAACTCTCCCCTAGGTTTGGTTATCCTGAGATAATAATGATCGCTTTTGATACAATTTTATATGTTTTCGTATACACAAACTCATACATTTGTGCATCAATAGGTCGAATAATTTATAATAGTATCATGAAAATGAAATATAAAGCATATTTATGCTCTTTCCTGTTAACCTTCCCAATTCTGGGTAAGGCTTCAGCCGAAGCTGATTCGTTGCGTCAGGTACAAATAAGCCGGCTGCAAGAGCAAGTCAATTGGGTAAACCCGGAAGCTATACGCGCTTATCTGGACGATACAAAATCATCCTTGGGAGACAAAGCTCCGGTGCTCTATCAAAAGCTGGAAGAACTGGAAACGTTACTTCCCCGGGTAAACCGGCATTTATCTGAAGACACCACCCGGCAGACGATTGCCGAAGCAGAAAAACTGCTCGCCCTCAAACGGGAAATCATACTGGCTAATCCGCTGCTCGACGTAGACAAAATCCTGATAGCCCGTTATCGACTGGGAAATAAGGCACGCAAAGCGATGGGACCGTCGCTCGGGACCTCCGTTGCCAACTATAATTCTCTATTCTCCAGCCGCCGGAAAGGATATGATGCAGAAATCAGCCAGCTTTCAAATCTTCGCGGAGACATTCAAAGTAAAACGATCTATAAGCCGGAAGCGGATGTACCCATCTCAGATATACAACTACACTGGGATGCAGACCGGCTGTTGTTCTCCTCTCTTAATGAGAACCGCCAGTGGCAAATCTATGAAATAAACACAGACGGAACGGGCCTGCATCAAAAAGTAGTTGTCGATGAACCGGACCTCGAATTTTGCGACGCCAACTATCTGCCGGACGGCAAAGTGGTGGCCACCTGTAATATCGGTTATAACGGCGTCCCTTGCGTACATGGGGACGATGTCGTTGCCAATCTCGTTTCCTACGATCCGGAAACAAAAAATATCCATCGCCTGACATTCGACCAGGACGGAAACTGGGCGCCGATCGTTATTCCGAACGGCCGCCTGATGTATACCCGCTGGGAATATACCGACCTGACACATTATTTCTCCCGCATTGTTATGCACATGAATCCGGACGGGACAGAAAACAAAGCACTCTACGGAAGCGGTTCCTATTTCCCGAACAGTACATTCGACATGAAACCGCTCTCCAAATACAACAGCCGTTTTGTCGGTATCATCTCCGGCCATCACGGAACAGCTCGTTCCGGCCGGCTGATTATCTTCGATCCGGCCAAAAGCCGTAAAGAGGAAAAAGGAATGGTCCAGGAATTACCTTTCAGCAAACGCCCGATCGTCCCGATCATCAAAGACGAACTAGTGGAAGGTGTATGGCCGCAATTCATGAAGCCTTATCCTTTGAATGAAAAATATTTCCTGGTGGCCTGCAAACCCGGTCCCGACGCACTTTGGGGAATCTATCTGGTGGATATATTCGACAACCTTACCCTGATCACCGAGCAGGAAGGCGAAGGCCTCACCGCCCCCATCCCATTGAAAAAAACGGAAACACCGCCTATCATCCCGTCGAAAATCAAACCGGGAGAGAAAGAGGCTACCGTATTTATACAGGACATCTATGAAGGTGAAGGCACACAAGGCGTCCCGCGGGGAACAATTAAATCGCTCCGCATCTTCGCCTACGAATATGCCTATATCCTCGCCCCTTCCGACCATGATGCACAGGGTATTCAGAGCGGATGGGATATTAAACGTATTCTCGGTACCGTCCCTGTTGAAGAAGACGGTTCCGTCATGTTCAAGATACCGGCCAACACGCCTGTCTCTATCCAGCCACTGGATAAAAACGGGGCCGCTATCCAATGGATGCGAAGCTGGCTGACCGGTATGCCCGGCGAGATTGTCTCCTGTACGGGTTGCCATGAAGATCAGAACACGATTGCCATGCCTAAACGCACAATCGCCTCCACTATCCTCCCGCATAAACTGGAAATGCCCGAAGGAGGCGTCCGCCCGTTCACCTTCCGCCTGGAAGTGCAACCGGTACTGGACCGCAACTGCGTATCCTGCCACAACGGTACTGTCGCCCAGCCGGATTTCCGGAAAGACCAGATGGTCACCTATAAACGTGGCATCCTGACAAAGCTGGAACGCCATTACGACCAGAGTTATCTGAACCTCCACCCCTACGTATACCGCCAGGGACCGGAATCGGATATCTATGTGCTTCGCCCTTACGAATATTATGCGAATAACAGCGAACTGATCCGTATCCTGCAAGCAGGTCACCACGGAGTAAAAATACCGGCAAAAGACATGCAGACCTTATACACCTGGATCGACCTGAATGCCCCCTATTTCGGAGCATTCACCCAACTGGACCTGAAAAAGGAAGCTCCCCAGAACCAGGTAGAACGTCGCATGGAACTGTCAGAGAAGTACAGTGGCGTACGTGTCGACTGGCAACAGGAGATTAAGGATTATGCAGCATGGCTGAAAAATAAGGAAAACAACGAAACAGACGGTACTACCGGAGCGACTTCGTCAACCGAAGCCAACGCAGGTACAACCAAGGACAAAAAGAAAACGAAAACAATTAAAGTCAAAGGTTTCCCGTTCAGCCAGGAAGAGGCCGTAAAGAAACAGGCCGAAACCTCCAAGTCCCCACGTCAGCTGACTGTTGCTCCGGGTATCACACTGGATATGGTCTGGATTCCCGCCGGTACATTTGCGATGGGTGACAATAACGATCCGTCTGCCTCACCTGCCTTCAAAACACAGGTTAAGGAAGGTTTCTGGATGAGTACCACCGAAATCACGAACGAACAATTCGGTGCCCTGTTCCCCGAACATGACAGCCGGTATATCGGTCAGACCTGGAAAGATCATACGACTCCCGGTTATGCCGCCAATTTACCGAAACAGCCGGTAATCCGTGTAAGTTGGGAGGAAGCGAACGACTTCTGTAAAAAGCTGGGAGAGAAAAATCAATGCCGTATCGCCCTTCCGACAGAGACACAATGGGAATGGGCCGCCCGTGCAGGATCGGCCGGTGACTTCTGGTTCGGTGACCGTAAAGCAGACTTCGGCATCTACGAAAACCTGGCAGACAGTACGACTGTCGACCTGGCCGTCACCGGTGTAAATCCCAAACCGATGCGTTCCAACGATCCGATGCGCCAGTTCTGGGACTTCCTGCCGAAAGAGTTGGGAGTCAACGACCACCATCTGATATCGGCCGATGTCGCTTCCATGAAACCGAATCCCTGGGGATTATACGACATGAACGGTAACGTAGCAGAATGGACCCGTTCCGATTACCTCCCCTATCCTCTCAAAGAGAAAACGGAAAAGGTCAAACCGGAACAGAAGGTCGTACGCGGAGGCTCTTGGCGTGAACGCCCGAAGTACTCAACCTCGGCCATCCGCAAGGCTTATTATCCGTGGCAACGCCCGTTCAATGTAGGGTTCAGGGTTATTGTTGAAGAGTAGAGTCAATCATATCACCTCCAAATAGCTTCTTCCATTCCCGGCACGGTTCACACGAATCTGTACCGGGATACGTTCCGTCATCTCCTGTACATGTGAGATTACTCCGATCTTGCGGCCTTGTGTACGGAGGCTTTCCAGGGCATCCATGGCAATCCGGAGGGTATCGGCATCCAATGAACCGAACCCTTCGTCGATGAAAAGGCTTTCTACCTTCATCCGGTTGGAAGACAAGGAAGACAATCCGAGCGCCAATGCCAGCGAAACCAGGAAAGATTCGCCTCCCGACAAACTGTGCACCGTACGGACCTCATCGCACATATCACGGTCGATAACCTGTAAAGCCAGCGTTTCAGGCACCCGTTCCAACCGGTAACGGCGGCTCAGGTCACGCAACTGCACATTTGCATAACTTAGCAATACATCCAATGTATATCCCTGGGCGATACGACGGAACTTGGCACCATCGGCCGAACCTGCCAGGTCATTCAGTTTCGCCCAACGTTCACTCTGCTTACGGCAGGCTTCGAGTTCTTCCTGCTGACTGGCTATCTTCCGTTTGTTCTCGGATTGGGTACGGAGCCGGAAAGCATATTCATTCTTTTCCTGGGTGATACGGGGAAGAAGAAGTTCCAGCACCTCCCCTTCATGAGTCCGATTCCAGGATTCTGACCAGTCGGACAAAGCCTTTTGGCGGACCAATAAATCTTCCGACGCTTTTTCCAGGTCGCGGGCAATCTGGTCGGAGATACCCCGCAACTGATCGGCAACACCCGACTGCTCCGTCTGAACGGCTTGCAGACGTTTCAGGCGCTCTTTCAGTTCCTCTTTACGACGGTTGTAATCCTGTTCAACCTGGTCGGCTGGCTTACCGGAAAGCAGTTTAGAACGTTCGGCCCGGAGCGCGGTAAGTTCAGAACGGTTCTTGTCGTGACGCAGGGTAGCCTCTTCTACTTCTTTAGTCAGCGAAGGGAGGAAAGAGGCGTACGATTCGCATTCGGCTTTTTGGGCACTCTGCTCCCGTTGCAGTTGTTGCAGTTTTTCCGTATTTTCATGCCACTGGCGGGCAAAGGTGGTTAAGGTATCCCGGAAAGAGTCCGGGTCCTGTTGCCAGGCTTTTTGCCATTCGTCATTCCCGAAAAGGCGGTTGGCGGCGGAGAGTGACTTCTCCAGCGTCTCCCGGCTTTCCACACGAATCGCTTCTTCACGGGTTATCTGCGTCTCAGCCAGTTTCTGACGTCCCTGCAAATCTGTACGGATATGGTCGGCCTCGGTAAGCTCCTTATGCAATTGCAGGAGTTGCTGTTGAAGCAGGCTTAGTTGCTTTTCATTGGCGGTATAGGCTGCTTTACGGGCATTCAATTGCTGGATTTGTAAAGTCATTGCAGCGATGGCCTGTGTGATGGGATTTTCACACACCCCCTGCCCCCTCTCAAGAGGGGAAAGGTTACCATCAGTTGCAACAAGGGGTATCCGGCTCCCCTCTTGAGAGGGGGCAGGGGGTGTGTTACCCTCCATTACCGGATGATGCGTACTCCCGCAAACCGGACAAGGTTTCCCTTCCTGCAATTTCTCCCGCAACTCCAAAACATCCCCGCTAACAGCCTGCCGGGCCTGTTCCACCAACAGATTCTCACGTTCCACACGAACAGCATCCATCTGTTTATCCAGTTCAGTTATATCGGTTTCTTTTTGGGTTTGTTCCAATTTAACTTTAGCATCTTCTGTCTTTCGCAAAGCCAGTTGTTTGCTTTCTATTGTGCGCTGAACAGTGACAAGTTGTGCAGTCTGACGTTCCGCCTCCCGTTTAACGGAAGTGATTGTTTTCACGGCCTTTTCCATTGTGTGGCGACTTGCGGAAGCTGCATCAAGATGCAACAGCAAAGCAGCCAACTGTTCAGCTATACTCTCCTTGCTACGATACCGTTCGCGCCAGTCGCTTAACCGCGTAATCTCGACCAAGCTTTGTTGTTGTCGGGTCCGGGCGGCTTTCAGTTTATCCTCTCCCTCCTTCTGCCGCCGGAGCACATCCCGCAGGCGGGTTTCCGTTTCTTTCACCGAACGGGTTACCTCATCGAGGCGCACGTCCAGTTTACGGGCTTGCTGCAAGTCCTGTTGCAAGGCTTTGAAGTCTGCTTCGGAACGTTGTTCATCCTGAATACCCTGTTCGTACTCTTTACGGGCGGTATTCAATAGTTCCGTAGCCCGGAGCAGTTTGGCGGCAGCCTCTTTCTGCTGAACCTGCCGGGATTCTATCTGCTGTCCGGTAGATTTAACAGCCTCCTGCAGAGCCTGTTGTTCTGCTTTCGCCTTTTCCAGGGCGGACAAAGCGGCTTCCGACTCTTTCAGCCGGGTTTGCAGTTCCTGTTCCGCTTCTTCCGTCAATAACTCGATTCCCTGGATACGGGCCTGTACCTTATCATAAGCCTCTTTGGCGACAGCATTCTTTTCAAAAATCAGGCGGGAGATGGAAGAATAAAGTTCGGTGCCTGTCAGCTTTTCAAGCAGCGACGCTTTTTCTCCCTGTTCCGCTTTCAGGAAAGTGGAGAAATCGTTTTGCGCCAGCAGGACGGAACGGGTAAACTGTTCGAAGGTCAGGCCAATCAGTTCTACCGTACGCGCCTGCAATTCCGAACGGGTTCCCTGCTCCTCTTCTTCCTTATCTATATTATATAAGGTAACGCGGGGACTTTGCAAACGTCCGTTCTCCTTGTCGCGGGCACGTCCTACCGACCAGCGCGAACGATAGCGGTGACCGTTCAACGCCAGAAAGTCGACTTCCGCATATCCCGAAGCCGTCCCTCTTCGTAACAGGAAACGGGGATCGCTCTGGGGAAGCACCTCCTCATTCACATCCCGCAGTCTCACATTATTCTCTTTTGCCTGGTCCGTACGCGGCGTACGGGCAAACAAAGCCAGGCACATGGCATCCAATATCGTAGACTTCCCGGCTCCCGTCGGTCCCGAAATGGCAAAGATTCCGGCAGACAACAAGGGTTCGGCCGTAAAATCAACGTCAAAATCTCCTTCCAGTGAGGCCAGATTACGGCCCCGTATCGCTAATATCTTCATAAAGAAACCTCCCGCATTACATCGTTGAACAATGATTCGATATCTTCCGGCAACTCGCCGCCATACTTACTGGTAAAGGCATGTTTCAACATATCCAGCGGGGCGATACGTTGCAGGTCGTTGTAAGACAACGGACGGACCGTATCCGCCTCCTCCCGTTTCGAATAAGAGGGGACAATAGAAGTCAGGCGGACCGCTTTATCAGCCAGCGCCTCTTCTACGCGGTGGCGGAATCCCGGGTCGGGCTCCGTCAGCAACACACGCACCTCCACATACGGCCAACGAGCCGGTTCGTCGCCCTCCTCCTGATTAGCCACAGGCAGTCCGGCAAGCTGTTCAACCACCTCCTCCGGCGATGCAGGCTGCTCCGGAATCCGATGCAAGGCGGCAAACAAAGGGACAGGCAGCGGTTCGACATCCGACAGGCATCCGTTTTCCACCGTAACGGCAACGACCTGGTGGCGGTAGTTCGTTTCCGAAAAAGACATCGGCAGCGGACTACCGGAATAGCGCAGGTTCTCCCTGCCCCCTATCCGCTGCGCTTTATGGATATGCCCGAGCGCCGTATAAGCCAGCCCTTCATCGAATGTATCCGAAGAGACGGATTCCAGACCGCCCATAATGATGCGCTCGCTACGGTCGTCATCCGACAGTTCGGCCCCGGTAGCATGCAAATGCCCCATGGCGACCAATGCCTCACCGGGCTGCCGCCGGGCATCGGCGAAATCATAGAGCTGGCGGTACATGCGGTTTATACCGGCTATATATGTATCATGCCCCTCTTCCGGAGCCGGATAATCTCCCTGACGCAGATAAGGAACGGCAAGACACCAGCCTTCCCGCTTTTTCTCCTTATTATATAAAGGTATCATCAGGGAATCGAAGTCAATCTCTCCGCTTTCCGTCCGCCGGATAATCCCGACAATGGAGGTATTCAACTCTTCCAGCAAAGGAATCGGAGATTCCAGCCGTGCAGCCGAATCATGATTGCCGGCAACGACAATAACCTGCAAATGCGGATTGCGCCGGTTCGCCTCTTTCAGGAAATGAAAGAAACGGCGTTGCGCCGAGGCGGACGGGTTGGCTACATCGAACACATCACCGGCAATCAACAGAACATCTGTCTGCTGTTCCGCCAGGGTATCCACCAGCCAGTTCAGAAAGGCATCGTGTTCTTCCTCCCGGTCGTAACCGAAGAAAGTCTGGCCGAGATGCCAGTCGGCAGTATGTATAATCTTTAAAGACATAGTTTGTATATCTTGTTTCCGTTAAAATGAAGATTCAAAGATAAAGGATAATTCAGACATATACAGCCTGGCGGTGACTTTATATAAACACAAAAATAACTGCCGGTATTGCATATCACAACTGAATTCCTTTCATATCACAGTTGGATTCCGTTTGTTTCACAGATGGATTTCTTTTGTATCACAGCTGTGAAACACAAAGAAGATCGGATGAAAACGCCAGTGGCTCGGGAGGTAATCCGTTCTGTCTGCCGGGTAAACGATTGCATTCCGGCAGACAGATTCAGCTATTTCCCAGGCACTTAATCCTGTAACTGAGAAGTTATGGAATTGTCTTGGTAATGAAAAACAGCAGTAACCGGTTCGTAATCCGGGCTCCCTACTTTTGCAGCAACAAAAAGGAACAAATTTATGACAAATTTTACTTCTGACTCGCGTGTAGGACGTGTGCTCCTACTCCCGGCCGGATTATTGGCTTGCAGCTTATTTACCCCTTTTACCGTAACTGCAAAGAATGACATTCCGGTAACAATCTCCCAGCAGGTTCGAACGAAGATACAGGTGAACGGTACCGTTACCGATGCGACCGGCGAACCACTGATCGGAGCAACCGTTCTCGAAAAAGCCAGCGGTAACGGAACGATTACCGACGTCGACGGAAATTTCAGCCTGGCAGTCCCCTCCGATGCCGTATTATCGGTTAGTTACATCGGTTACAAACCACAGGACATCGTAGTCAACGGCAAAACGACTTTCAATGTCGTGCTGGAAGACGACTCCGAGAAACTGGAAGAAGTGGTCGTTGTCGGCTACGGCGTGCAACGCAAGGTGAACCTCTCCGGTTCCGTAGACCAGATTAATGCCAAGCAACTGGAAGCCCGCCCAATCACGAACATTTCAAAAGGTTTGCAGGGAATGGTCCCCAACCTGAACATCGACTTCACCAGCGGCGAACCGGGACAGGCTGCTAAAATCAATATCCGTGGAGAAGCCTCCATCAACGGTGGTAGCCCGCTGATCCTGATCGACGGCGTCGCCTCGGATGCCGAAGAACTGAACCGGTTGCTCCCGGAAGACATCGAAACCCTTTCGGTGCTGAAAGACGCCTCCTCCGCAGCCATCTACGGGGCGCGTGCCGCCTTCGGTGTCATCCTGATAACCACGAAACAGGGTAGCAGCGACCGCATCCAGGTAAGCTACAATAACAACTTTGCCTGGAAACGCCCCTCTATCCTCCCTAACAAAACTTCCGACCCTTATATCTACCTGAAACTGAAAAACATCGCCGTACTCAACACTCCCTGGAGTTCCGGTCACGTCGCCAGCGACGAACGCCTGGAATGGGCACGCCAGCGTTCCGACAATCCTGACGGGACCGACCCGGTACGCCTCAACCCGCTCGACGAAACGCAGTGGGAATATATGGGAAACCGCGACTGGACACGTTATTTCCTGGATAAGAATACATTCAGCAATACACATCAGCTATCGGTCTCCGGCGCCACCGAGAAAACGAAGTTCTACCTTTCCGGCGGTGTGGACGATGAGAACGGTATCCTGGCCGGTATCGTAAAGAATGACAACTACCGCCGCTACAGTATGCGGGCCAAGGTCAGTTATAAAATATGGGACTGGCTGACGCTCTCGAACAACACTTCGTTTGTCGCCACCAACCGCATCAAACCGAGTTATCTTTCCAGCCGCGGCGAACCGTATATCGACAGCAACGGCATCCGCCAGAAAGGGAACGGCGACTCGAACATGAGCATCTTCTACGACCTGGCTCCCACCGACTGGGACAAGAACCCGGACGGAACCTGGGCAAACAATGCCGCCGGTATCGCCATGGCCCAGCTGGTAGACGGCGGCGAAGAAACGACCCAATACAACCGCCTGCAAAGTACGTTCTCCGCCGAGATGTCTTTCTGGGAAAAGATGCTGACGGTAAACGCCAACTTCACTTTCATGAAAGGAAACGAAGATTACGACTGGTTCAAAAACAAATATGTAATCGGATACGGGCCGAACGATATCCGCGAGCTGGGAGACAGCAAAGCCTACAAAAGCACGACCAACGATTATTACAGCGTACTGGAACTGTTTGCGACCTTCAACAAGGCTTTCGACAAACATTATGTGACCGGTATCCTCGGTTTCAACCAGGAATACAACCGCTGGAACTGGTACAAAGCCGAACGCGAAGGAATCATCTCGACCTCACTCCCGTCCATCGGACTGTCGTCGGGCGACCAATTCGTCAGCGAGCAATATGCCGACTGGGCCATCCGCGGGCTTTTCTTCCGTGCCAACTATACGTATGACAACCGTTATATCTTCGAAGTGAACGGGCGTTACGACGGAACATCCCGTTTCCCAAAGGAAAAACGTTTCGGGTTCTTTCCTTCTGCTTCCGCTGCCTGGCGCGTGGATGCCGAACCGTTCTTCGAATCTTTCCTTTCGACCGTCAGCCAGTTGAAGGTGCGCGCTTCATACGGTTCGCTGGGTAACCAGCTTGTCGGGGAATACGGTTATATCCCGGCCATGAGTTCACAGCTGGGTAATTACATCATCAATGGCAAATTACAGCAGGTGGTAACCCCTCCTTCGCTGGTCTCTCCTGATTACACCTGGGAGGAAGTGCGTACCCTGAACGGAGGTCTCGACCTGGCTTTCCTGGATAATAAACTGACAGCCACTGTCGATGTGTACCGCCGCGACACCAAAGGAATGCTTACGCTGGGTAAAGAACTTCCGGGCGTACTCGGCGCCAGCGAACCGAAAGAGAATGCCGCCGACATGAAAACAACCGGTTGGGAGCTGACAGTCGGCTACCGCGACCAGTTCCGGCTGGACGGCAAACCGTTCAACTGGGGTGTCAAATTCATGCTCTCGGATAACCGTTCGTGGATTACCCGGTTCGACAACCCGAACGGGAGCCTTACCCAATATTACCAAGGACAGGAACTGGGCGAAATATGGGGATTGCAAAGCGACGGTTTCTTCCAGAGTGAAGATGAAATCAAGAACCTCGACCAGTCGTCCATCATCCCCTGGGGTGCTCTGGAAATCGTCAACGGATGGCCGAAATATAAGGACCTGAACGGTGACAAGAAAATCACCAAGGGAAGCGTCACCGTAGGTGACCCGGGCGACCTGAGTGTCATTGGAAACTCTTCTCCCCGCTTCCGCTTCGGGTTCAACCTGAATGCCGAATGGAACGGATTTGACCTGTCGGCCTTCTTCCAGGGGATTGCCAAACGCGATTATTATCCGATGAGTTACCTCTATTGGGGATTCTACCAGCAGCCGTATGCCGGCGGCCCCGAACACCTGTTCGACTTCTACCGCCCGACAACCGACAGCGATGTGGATATGGCCAAACACTCACAGTCCTATATCAATGCCGGGCTGGCAAACCAGAATCTGAATGCCCGTTATCCGGTGCTCCAGTCATGGCTCGCCGACAAGAACCTGGGTACCGATATCGACCAGTCAATGGGACTGGCTATCCCGCAGACCAACTATCTGCTGAACGGCGCTTACCTGCGTATCAAGAATATCACGCTGGGATATACTCTGCCATCCGAATGGACCCGGAAGGCGCATCTGAGCCGGGTACGCGTATTCGTCAGCGGCGATAACATCTTCGAATGGAGTGCTCTGAAGAAATATTTCGACCCCGAAGCCGTTACCGACGCATCCAACTACGGTTATGTCTATCCGTTCAACCGCCAATACTCATTCGGCGTCAATGTCACATTCTAATCATCAAAAAAAGCAACAATGAAAAAAGAGTTATATTACCTGGCAACGCTTCTTACGTGCCTCGCATCTGCCTCCTGCAACGACAATTTTATGGAACGCCATCCGCAGACGGAGATTGGCGTAGACAGTTACTTCAATACGGAGCAGGACTTGAAAATGTATTGTTACAACCTGTACGACTTCCCAAACTTCAACAATTACACAGCCGATGCCGGAACCGACAACCAGGCAACGACAGACGTTGTGGAAGTAAAGAACATCATGATTTCGACCAACGCCAATTCGACAACGGTGAGTTCCGGATGGGACTGGGAGAAATTACGGACAATCAATCTTTTCCTCGATAACTGCGAAAAGGCTACCGTAGCCGAAGACGTGCTTGCCCATTACCAGGGAGTAGCCCGCTTCTTCCGGGCCCGTTTCTATATGGACAAGGTAAAACGTTTCTCCGACGTGCCCTGGTACGACAAAACGCTGACTACCTCAGACGAAGACTTGTACAAACCTCGTGACTCCCGCGACGTTGTCATCCAGAAGATATTTGAAGACTACCGGTTTGCCGCCGAGCACGTGAAGACCGGCCAGGAGACAGGCGCCGTGGATAAATGGGTAGTCCTCACCTATATGGCACGCCATGCGCTGTACGAAGGTACCTACCGCAAATATCACGACGAACTGAATTTGCAGGGTTCAGCCAACACCTATCTGAAAATAGCCGCTGATGCCGCTCTCCAAATCATGAACGAAGGAGGCTTCAGTATCTATACGACCGGCGATACGGATAATGATTACCACACCTTGTTTGAAAGTCCCGACCTGAGCAGCAATCCGGAAATCATTCTGGCCACTTATTTCGACAGAAAGATAAAAGGGAATGGCTTCTGGGCTTTCATGTTCGGTAATTATATCCCTTGCCCGACCAAAGATCTGGTACAATCTTACCTGATGAAAGATGGTACCTACTACTCCGCCCAGCCGGGTTATGAAACCAAACAGTTCGTGGAAGAATTTCAGAACCGCGACCCGCGTATGTGGCAGACACTCGCCTGGCCGGGATGGGAACTAATCAACACGATGACCTATGCCCCGGGAGCCGGCATCTATGTGCAGAATCTGAACAAGAACTTCTCCGGCTACCACCAAATCAAAGGTTTCATCAATAATAAGGACGAGGATTATTACCTGGGCATCGATTACCCTGTACTGCGTTACGCCGAAGTACTACTGACCTATGCCGAAGCCCGTGCCGAACTGGGTGAATTAACCCAGGACGATTTGGATAAAACAATCAACCGCCTCCGTTCGCGTGCCGGCATCCCTGCCCTGAAATTGAATCCGGCAGCCGATCCGGTCATGCAGAAAGCCTTCCCTGGCATCTCTTCCACCTTACAGGAGATACGCCGCGAACGTCGTGTCGAACTGGCCCTCGAAGGTTTCCGCTACGATGACCTGATGCGCTGGAAATCCGGCAAATTACTGGAAAAAGAACCCGAAGGCCTCTACTTCCCTTCCTTAGGCAAATTCGACCTGACAGGCGACGGAGTAGAAGATATTTACCTGATTCCTTCCTCACAGGATATCCCCGCTGAAGCGGATAAGGAAACCAATTCGCTGGGTAAAAAGCTGGTATATTACAAAACCGGCACAATCGATGACACGAATGCGACTGTTTACCTGGCCGAAGGGACAAAAGGAAATATCCTGACGATTAAAGACATGGGCACCTTCCAGGAACCCAAATTCTATTACCGCCCCGTCCCGAAACACGAGGTCGACCTGAATCCGGCATTGGCTCCGCAGTTGTTCGGGTGGGAATAAAACAAGTGATACATAGACATAAGATAATAATACTAAAAACAAGAATATATGAAAACGACAAATGTATTAATCGCCTTATCATTCATGGCGGTAAGCGTATGTAGCCATGCACAGGATGCGCTACCCAAACAAATAAAAGCAGGAAAAGAGCGAGTGAAGGCACGCAAGGAAATCCGGTTACCCGAAATAGACGGATATAACCTGTTGAAATGTGATTTCCATATCCATACAATCTTCTCCGACGGCATCGTATGGCCGACATTGCGGATACAGGAAGCCTGGGAAGAAGGTCTCGACGCCATCGCCATCACCGACCATATCGAAGGGCAGCCGGCGCGTCCCGGTGTAGAAAAAGGAAATCATAATTATTCCTTCGACCTGGCAAAAGAGGAAGCGGACCGCCGGGAAATCATCCTGATAAAAGGGGGCGAAATCACTCGCTCGATGCCTCCCGGACATCTGAACGCCCTGTTTGTCAAAGATGTAAATGCGCTCGACCAGAAAGATTACATGAAAGCAATCGAAGAAGCCCACAACCAGGGTGCCTTCATCCAATGGAATCATCCGGGATGGGGTGTCGACTCTATCCTATGGCACGACGTACACGAAACGCTCTACCAGAAAGGCTGGCTGAACGGCATCGAAGTATTCAACGAATTTGAATGGTATCCGGTCGCCCTGAACTGGGTAAACGAAAAGAACCTGACCTTACTTTGCAACACCGATGTACACGACGTCATCGAACGCTTATATGATTTCCGCACCACCAGCCACCGTCCGATGACGCTTGTCCTGTCGAAAGACCGCACGGAAGAAGGAATCCGCGAAGCTCTTTTCGACCGCCGTACCCTGATATGGTTCTATGACACTCTGATGGGAAAAGAAGATTTACTGCAAAAGTTCTTCGAGGCTTCCGTCGAAATGAAACCGGTCCACCACTCCACCCCCGAACGTTCATACCGGAGTATCGTGAACCATACAGATGTCCCCTTCCTCCTCCGGAAAACAGATAAGAATGCAAACGGTTATCCGGAAACAATCAAGATACCCGCCGGAGAAACGATACTTGTCATACAACCTAAAGCAAACAGCAACCAATCGGTGTCTTACCTGGTCGAGAATATGATTATCAGTCCGGAAAAGAGATTAGAGGTCCGGCTGTTCTAAGGTGTTACCTCAAATTATCTGTTTTAAATATTTCAATAATTATCAGATTTGAATGAACGTAGCGTCGTTGGTAAGGGCGGTTAGCGAACCGCCCTTACTGTTCAATTTTCCAATTGCCCTTTATTTCTTATGATATTATCAAAATTAAACCCCTATCTTTGCAGTCTCAACAAAAAACTCTCTTATGAATTGGTTGCAGGAAGCTTTTTTAGAGCCGACGATGTTGCAGGCTGTTATAGTTATCTCGCTGGTTTCGGCCGTGGGATTATTCTTGGGAAGACAGAAGATATTCGGTATATCGCTGGGGATCACCTTCGTATTCTTTGCCGGAATTCTGGCCGGACATTTCGGGATTGTTGTCAATAAAGACATGCTGAACTTCGCACAGAGCTTCGGTTTGATTCTGTTTGTCTACTCTTTAGGGTTACAGGTCGGTCCGGGTTTCTTCTCCTCTTTAAAGAAAGGCGGAGTAGCCATGAACATGATGGGATTGGGTGTCATCCTGCTGGGATTGCTCATGACCCTTGTTTTCCATTGGACAACAGGTGTTTCGTTGCCGAATATGGTCGGCCTGCTTTGCGGAGCCGTTACCAACACACCGGCTCTGGGTGCCGCACAACAGGCTTTATTACAGGTAGAACCGGCCGATTATAAGGAAGTAACCGATATGGCACTGGCTTGTGCCGTTGCCTATCCTTTGGGAGTCGTAGGGGTTATCCTGGCTATTATCCTACTGAAAAAAGTGTTCGGAGACAAGAACCTGGCGGACGATAAAGAAAAACATAATACCAAACCCAACATCACCGAATTCCATATCAGCAACCCAGCTATCTACGATAAAAGCATCAAAGATATTATGAAGCTGACGGAGAAACATTTTGTGATTTCCCGCGTATGGCGTAACGGAAAAGTAAGTATCCCTACCTCCGACACCGTACTGCATGAAGACGACCATCTGCTGATTATTTCCCATAAATCAGATGTCGAAACCATCAAAGTGCTTTTCGGAGAACAGGAAAACGTCGACTGGAACAAAGAAGATATCGACTGGAATGCAATCGACTCGCAACTGATATCCCGCCGCATCGTCGTTACCCGCAACCGGGTAAATGGCGTAAAGCTCGGTTCGCTCCGACTACGTAACCTGTACGGCATCAATATCACCCGTGTGAACCGTGCCGGTATCGACCTGGTTGCCGACTCGGCCCTCCATCTGCAGATTGGCGACCGCCTGACGATCGTCGGTGAAAAGAATGCAGTCAACAATGTTGGTAAAATACTAGGCGACGAGATCAAACGCCTGGATAACCCGAATCTGCTGGCGGTATTTATCGGTATCTCACTGGGGGTTCTGCTGGGGTCCCTGCCGATCATGTTGCCGGGGATGACTACACCAATCAAATTGGGTATTGCCGGCGGCCCCATTATTGTCGGTATCCTGATGGGTGCTTTCGGTCCGCGTTTCCATCTGACTACTTATACGACCATGAGTGCCAACCTGATGCTACGCCAATTAGGTATCGTCATCTATCTGGCCGGGCTTGGGATTGATTCAGGAGCCCATTTCTTCGAGACCGTATTCCGGGCGGAAGGGGCTTTATGGGTCGGACTAGGTTTTCTGCTGACGATTGTCCCTGTCCTGATTGTCGGTTTCATCGCTTCCCAGTTCTTCAAACTCGACTATGCGCACAACGTCGGGATGCTCTGCGGCAGTATGGCAAACCCTATGGCCCTGACCTATGCCAATACAACGGTCGAAGGCGACGAACCATCGGTTGCCTATGCCACGGTCTATCCTTTATCCATGTTTATCAGGGTGATATCGGCACAGTTAATCATTATGTTATTTACATAAAAAAGGGGGAACTTTCATTCCCCCTCCCCATAATATAATCCGTATCGATTATCCTTTCACAATTTCTTCTTTCTCTTTATCCCAGTACATCGTACGTCCTTCCAGATAAGCATGTGTTCCCATATGGGCAGTCATCGCTTCCTGGAATGCGGCATCAATATTACAGCTCGGCTGTTTATTCTGACGGATACATTCCAGCCATTCACGAATATGCAGGTGGGTCGTGTCGTAACGTTTACCGCTTACATAGGTGTAAAGCAAACCGCGCTGGGCAAAATATAATTCAGTTGGCGACGTAATAGCATCCACCGAATTCTGTCCCGGCACATAGGTGTAGAACGGTTCGTTCGGTTTGATGATCCCCTTGTCCATCTTCTCCTTGTAAATTTCGGACGCCGGATCCGCCTTCAGCGTAATCGTATTGGACAATTCCATCTGGGCATCATGTCCCATAATGACCTTTCCACGCGGACGGTTGCTGGCCAATGTCGCACTGTACAACATCGTCATATCCCGGTCGGGGAACTCGAAAGTAGTCTGCAAGACGTCAGGTACCGTACGTCCGTCCTTGAAGTAATAGACACCACCCGACGAAGTAGCCGAATGAGGGATACCCACTCCGAATATCTGGTTGATCGCATCGTACTCGTGTGTCAGCAAGTCACCGCTCAAACCGGTACTGTAATCCCACCAGCAACGCCAGCGGAAGAAACGTTCCAGGCTGAATTTATCACGGGGATCAGGACCGATATACCGTTGCAGGTTGTTCGCTGTCATATAATCGGTATATTCCTTGATGCGTTCTTCCGGTCCTTCGAACTGTTTCCAGTCGATTGTGTCGGGAGAAGCGCCGTCTATCAGCGGATATACCCACGCCCCATTCGGGTCGTTACGGTTGGTACATACTTCGATCAGCGATACTTTGCCGATCAGGCCTTTGTCGATGATCTCCTTGGCACGGATATAACTGTCGGTCTGACGTCCCTGATGCCCCAGCTGGAAAACGATGCCGGTTTCTTTTACCACCTGGCGCACCTGATAAGTCTCAGGAACTGTCCACGACAACGGTTTTTCCACATAGACATGCTTTCCGGCTTTAGCTGCTTCCATCGCCATCGTACTGTGCCAATGATCGGGAGTAGCGATAATAACTGCGTCGATGTCATCGGCCGCCAGCAATTCTTTATATGTTCTGTAACGTTTCGGGCGTTTACCGAACTTTCCGTTCGAACCTTCGCGATGAATATTGGATGCCGCCAAAACAGCCGCTTCACCATACACATCGAAGATATCGCACACGCCGGTTACTTCGATATTCAGGTCATCCTGTTCCAGGAACTGTTCATAACGCTTGTCCTTGCTATCGTTCTTAGCCCCTTCCATCAGGCCGTCGATCCAGGAAGGTTCGGCAAAACCGGCTGCACGCATCAGCTGCTTGCCGCGAATACCGAAACCAATCATTCCGATACGAATCTTTTTCCCGTCCGGCTGGGCAGGAATCATATAATGTTCTTTATCAAACTTAAAGGCACTACCCAGACTTTTCGACTTTTTGTCGTACGTCTGTTTCTTATAGACACCATAACCCAGTGCCCCCAATACCGGAATGGTAGCCAACGCCTTCAGGGCATTACGACGTCCTTCAGACTGAGGCCCCTGATTTTCTTTCGGAGTATTATTATTGTTTTCTGTTGCCATGATATTACATTAATTTGAGTTTAGACAATAAGGGAATCGCTTTTTTCAGATAGCGGTCCAGCCCGATAATATGAGAGGTGGGAAAAACCAGCAATACAGCCAGCGCCGCCATCTCTACCAGATTCTTGTCTATCCACAGATAAGACCCTTCGAACGGCATCATATATTGTGCCCCGATAAACGAAGGATGGGAAAGGTAATAAAATGCAAGCAATATCATCGCCCCGATAGAAGAGAGTTTGCTGAAAGCACCGGTAATCAGTCCGAGACCGATTAACAACAGCGCCCATTCGTTCAGCGCATTAACCATGTTCATCATGGCCGGATCACTAGCCAATCCGGCGAAAAAGTCAGACATAAAACCTTTGGAATCGAGGAGGTAAGGAAGCGATGTCCATTTGGGATTCAGGATCTTCACCAGTCCTTCGTAGGCAAAATGCCAGCCAATGAATAATCGCAGTACAACCATCGCGGTCAACTGCGCAGAAGTGTAAGAATCTTTTTGTATCATTTCATGTATTTGATTTATCGCCGCAAATATAGGGATAAAATCCGGAGAACAAAGGATTTGAAATACTGATGATACTAAAACTTTCTACATTTTACCAAAATTTTACTATTGTCGGCCTGGGTAGTAGCAAAAAGATATACATCTCCACCATCCATGATCTTTGTGCGTTTACGCAATTCTTCTACGGATAGAGGGAAATTACGGACAGTGATATTTGCACGGGGTATTTGTCCGGATATTCCTTTGCAGAGTTTCCCGGTAAAAGGGAATACCTCCTCTACGACAAAACTCCTGCCCGGAAAAACAGCTACTCCTATATCTGAGGTATAAAGATGGCTGCTCGTATGCAACTTTTCCAATCCGAAACGGGTAGCGGTACTTTTAAAGGCACCGGCTTTCAGCAACGAGGAATTGGGTTCATAGAGATAGTTTTTTACCTGACCGGACAGATGTAACTCTTCCCGACTCTCATCCTGCAAAGTAAAAATAAAAGATTCTTCCTCCCCATTGCCTGTATAATTAATGCAATGAATAACCGGAGAAGTTACGGACGCATCTCTTTCCACAACAAAAAGCAGTTCCTTACATTCGTTCTTTACCGACAACACATGGACTTCCACAGTTCCGGGTAAAAGCTCCAATGTCAACCGTATATCGGCCATAGGAGATAACTTTGCAATCACTTTCGGCGCATGGCGGAAGAGTTCCGGCAACAAGGCCGGCAGGTCGGGTTCACAATCCTGCAAAGCAAAAACCCGTTTATTCCCTTCGCCGCGACGGGCCGGGTCAATATAAAAAACATCGGTTCGGGGCAGTTGGGATATTAACATTGTGCTATCCCCTTCCATAACCGTTATATTGTCGACACCCAATGCTGAAAAATTATTACGGGCAGCCTCGCAATAAGCAGGGAAACGTTCTATATAAGTTACTTGGCGGACTTTCCGGGAGAAGTAATAACTGTCAATTCCCAGACCACCAGTCAGGTCGCACAGGGTTTCATCTTCCTTCACCAAACGCTGTTTATAGGAAGCCGTCTGTTCAGATGAACATTGCTCTGCCGATATCTTTGAAGGAAATAACAAATCGTCGTTTGCATACCATAAAGGCAGCTTTTCCTTAATCTGCCGCCGGGAGGCAATCTGGTCTACTGCAAAAGGAACATCGATTGAAGGATAACGGGATGCACTCAGCAGAAGACGTGTCAAATCATCGCCTGCATGTTCTTTTACAAATCTCCGGAATTCATCTGTCTGTTTCATGCGGCAAAGATAAGGTTTTTATGATTAGTGATACAACGAATATTTTTCAAAAAAAATCCGCAAATTATTTGCAGTTTGTCAGAGAATATCTATATTTGCTGCCGTAATAACAAAAACAGTCATGAGAACATTTATAGTAAATACATTTTGGTGGTGGCGCTCTTTACTCCTACAACGGTCGTAAGGAACGCAGTCCTGTGTATATACTAGTCAAGATATCATAGAAAGGCCTGTCGCACTTGCGACGGGCCTTTTTTCTTTTTAATCCATTTACGAATACAATTAAAACAACATAGCAAAAAGATGAAAACGTATCAAGTTGACAAAAACGGTTATTATGGTGAGTTCGGTGGCGCTTATATCCCCGAAATCCTTCACCAGTGTGTGGAAAACCTACAGAACATCTATCTGGAAGTACTGGAAAGTGAAAGTTTCAAGCAGGAATTCAACCAGTTGCTGCGCGACTATGTAGGCCGCCCCTCCCCCCTTTACCTGGCAAAACGATTAAGCGAAAAGTATGGTTGCAAGATTTATCTCAAACGGGAAGACCTCAACCATACGGGAGCCCACAAAATCAACAACACAATCGGACAGATTCTGTTGGCACGCCGCATGGGCAAAACCCGCATCATCGCCGAAACAGGTGCGGGACAGCACGGTGTTGCCACAGCTACCGTTTGCGCCTTGATGAACATGGAATGTATCGTTTACATGGGCAAGACAGACGTGGAACGCCAGCATGCCAACGTACAGAAGATGGAGATGCTCGGCGCAACCGTCGTCCCTGTTACTTCCGGCAACATGACCCTGAAAGATGCGACAAACGAAGCAATCCGTGACTGGTGTTGTCACCCTTCCGATACGTATTACATCATCGGTTCCACAGTCGGTCCTCACCCTTATCCCGACATGGTAGCACGCCTGCAATCCGTTATCAGTGAAGAGATAAAGAAACAGTTACAGGAAAAAGAAGGGCGCGACCATCCGGATTACCTGATTGCCTGCGTGGGAGGCGGAAGCAATGCCGCCGGTACAATCTATCACTTTATCGACGACCAGCGGGTGAAACTCGTACTGGCAGAAGCCGGAGGAAAAGGAATCTGTTCAGGTATGAGCGCCGCCACCATCCAACTGGGAAAGAAAGGAATCATACACGGAGCCCGTACCCTGGTCATGCAGAGCGAAGACGGACAAATCGAAGAGCCCTACTCTATCTCTGCCGGACTGGACTATCCGGGAATCGGCCCGATTCACGCCAATCTGTCCGTCAGCCACCGCGCCTCTATCCTGGCTGTCGATGACGACGAAGCACTGGAAGCCGCTTTCGAACTGACCCGCCTGGAAGGAATCATCCCGGCACTGGAAAGCGCCCATGCGCTGGGAGCACTCAGCAAAGTGAATTTCAAGTCGGAAGACGTAGTCGTACTGACCGTTTCAGGACGCGGAGATAAAGATATGGATACGTATATTGAATACAAAAACAGAAAGTAACCGATGAAAAACTATCATTTCAAAACGATAAGCAAACAGGTCCTGGGCGACCTGCACACTCCCGTCAGCATCTACCTGAAAGTACGGGATATCTATCCGGAATCAGCCCTGCTGGAAAGTTCGGACTTCCACGGAAACGAAAACAGCCTTTCCTTCATCGCCCTCTGCCCGCTGGCAAGTATCGGCATCAACAACGGCGAATGTACGGCAACCTTTCCCGACGGCAACCGCGAAGTGACTCCCCTCAGCGAAAGCTATAACGTAGCAGATGCCATGAACGCGTTTCTGGACCGTTACAGCATCGAAGGGGCAGACAAGAAAGTCTGCGGCCTGTTCGGATACACGGCCTTCGATGCTGTCCGTTACTTCGAAAACATTCCGGTCATAGAAGCCCATCACGAAGAGAACGATGCTCCCGACATGCTATACATATTATATAAGTATATCCTCGTCTTCAACCATTTCAAAAATGAACTGACATTAGTCGAATTATTGCAGGACGGCGAAAAGAGCAACTTGCAGGAAATCGAAACACTGATTGAAAACCGCAACTATGCTTCCTATAACTTTCAGACCACCGGGCCGGAGACTTCTCCTATCACCGGCGAAGAATATAAGGCCATGGTTCGCGAAGGTATCAAACACTGCCTGCGCGGTGATGTTTTCCAAATCGTTTTAAGCCGCCGTTTCGAACAACCGTTCAAAGGCGACGACTTTAAAGTCTACCGTGCCCTGAGAAGTGTCAATCCTTCCCCCTACCTTTTCTATTTTGACTTCGGCGGCTTCCGCATCTTCGGTTCTTCTCCCGAAACGCACTGCAAAGTGACGGAAGGCCATGCAAGCATCGACCCGATTGCCGGAACCGCTTTCCGCACAGGCAACGTGGCTCTCGACAAACAGCGTACAGAAGCCCTCCTCGCCGACCCGAAAGAGAATGCCGAACATGTCATGCTGGTAGACCTTGCCCGCAACGACCTGAGCCGCAACGCACACAACGTACAGGTCGATTTCTACAAGGAGGTACAATATTACAGCCACGTCATCCACCTGGTTTCCCGTGTAAGCGGCGAAGTGAACAGCGACAGCAACCCGGTAAAAACATACATCGACACCTTCCCGGCAGGAACCCTCAGCGGCGCCCCGAAAGTACGTGCCATGCAGCTTATCACCGACCTCGAAAAACATAACCGTGGAGCCTATGGTGGCTGCATCGGATTTATCGGCCTGGACGGTGACCTGAACCAGGCTATCACTATCCGCACCTTCGTCAGCCGCGGCAACGTACTGTATTACCAGGCCGGTGCCGGTATCGTAGCGAAAAGCAACGACGAACGCGAACTACAGGAAGTAAACAACAAGCTGGGAGCCTTGAAAAAGGCAATCGACCTGGCAGAGAAGTTGAAGAATTAAAAATTGAAAATTGAGAATTGAAAATTATGAGCAAGATATTATTATTCGACAATTATGATTCCTTCACCTATAACTTATTACACATCCTGAAGGAACTGGGTGCAGAGGTGGAAGTTCACCGCAATGACAAAATATCTTTGGAAGAAGTAGACCGCTTCGATAAAATCCTTCTTTCGCCGGGTCCCGGCATTCCGGAAGAAGCGGGCATCCTGCTTCCTTTAATCCGCCAATATGCCCCGACAAAAAGTATTCTGGGAGTATGCCTCGGAGAACAAGCGATTGGAGAAGCCTTCGGAGCAACCCTGATTAACCTGACGGACGTTCATCACGGCGTTTGTTCCGATATCCGGGTAACAGCTAAAGAACCGTTATTTGCCGGACTCGAAGCCGGATTCCGCGCCGGGCGTTACCACTCCTGGGCAGTCTCCCGCGAAAACTTCCCCGATTGCCTGGAAATAACAGCCGAAGATATGGAAGAAAAACAAATCATGGCATTGCGTCACCGTACGTACGACGTGAGGGGTATCCAATTCCATCCGGAATCGGTTCTGACCCCGAAAGGCAAGATTATTATTGAAAACTGGCTGAAAAGGTGACTAGTGGCAGTTAAAAAGAAATCATTTACGAAAGAAGAGTTATGAAAGATATATTATACAGATTATTCGAACACCAGTACCTCGGCCGGGATGAAGCCCGCCAGATACTTCAGAATATGGCTGCCGGCCAATACAATGACTCCCAGATAGCCTGCCTCATCACCGTCTATCTGATGCGTAACATTTCCGTAGAAGAGCTATCCGGTTTCCGCGAAGCCCTGCTCGAAATGCGTGTACCGGTCGACCTGTCGGATTACAAGCCAATCGACATCGTCGGCACAGGGGGAGACGGCAAAAACACATTCAATATCAGTACCGCTTCCTGTTTTGTCGTTGCCGGAGCCGGTTACAATGTGGTGAAACATGGTAACTACGGCGCAACCTCCGTCAGCGGTGCCAGTAATGTGATGGAACAACATGGCGTCAAATTAACCAACGATATCGACAAACTACGCCAAAGCATGGACACCTGCCATATCGCATACCTGCATGCCCCTTTATTCAATCCGGCCCTAAAAGCGGTAGCCCCGGTACGTAAAAGCCTGGGAGTACGAAGTTTCTTCAATATGCTCGGTCCGCTGGTGAATCCCGTTATGCCGACTTACCAGTTATTGGGTGTATATAATTTACCTTTGCTGCGGTTATACAGTTACACATACCAGGAAAGCGGGACGCGTTTTGCCGTTGTCCACAGCCTGGACGGGTACGATGAAATATCGCTGACCTCCGATTTCAAGGTAGCAATGCCGGAGAAAGAGAAACTATATACCCCGGAAATGCTTGGTTTTGCCCGTTGCACAGAGGATGACCTCGACGGCGGCCAGACTGTCGAAGATGCCGCCCGCATCTTCAATAACGTAATGACCAATACGGCAACCCCGGCACAAAAGAACTGCGTAATTGCCAACTCTGCCTTTGCCATCCAGGTCATCTGCCCGGAAAAGAAGATAGAAACCTGTATCGCCGAAGCCCGCGAATCGCTGGAAAGCGGCAGTGCACTGGCAACACTGAAGAAATTTATTTCGCTGAATAATTGATTTATGAAAGATATATTGCAAGACATAATAGCCAACAAACGCATCGAAGTAGACCGGCAAAAACAAGCCGTACAGCTCCGTACGCTACTGGCATTGGGTGGTGAACGGCTGGAACGTACCACCTATTCGATGCGTGCCTCGCTGGCTGCATCTTCTTCGGGTATCATCGCCGAGTTTAAACGCAAAAGTCCTTCGAAAGGCTGGTTGCATCCGGATGCCGCCATCCCGGACATCATCCCGGCCTATCAGCAAGCCGGAGCTTCCGCCTGCTCGGTCCTGACCGACCCGCAATTTTTCGGTGGTTCGTTGGGTGACCTCTGCCAGGCACGCAAGCTGGCTGAGATTCCTCTGTTGCGGAAAGATTTTATCATCGACGAATACCAGGTGTACCAGGCCCGGGTCATGGGAGCCGACGCGATTCTGTTAATCGCCGCCTGCCTCACCCCCGACCAATGCCTGTCACTGGCAGAGCTGGCGCATACCCTCCAACTGGAAACATTGCTGGAAATCCACAGCGAATCGGAATTGGGGCATCTCAACCCGCATATCGACATGCTCGGTGTTAACAACCGCAACCTCGGGACATTCCATACCGATGTGGAAAATTCGTTCCGTCTGGCAGAAATCATGCAGGAAGTCAGCAAAGAAAAGGACCTCGCTCCCCTCCTGGTTTCGGAAAGCGGAATATCAGACACAGCCACAGTAAGCCGCCTTCGTGAGGCTGGCTTCCGCGGTTTCCTGATTGGTGAGACATTTATGAAAACAGAAGAACCGGGCGATACTTTGTCCGCTTTCATAGGAGGTTTGCCATGCTAATCAAGGTTTGCGGCATGCGGGAACCGGAAAATATCCGGCAGGTAGCAGAGACGGGAATCGACTGGATAGGATTCATCTTTTACACTCGCTCCGCTCGCTCAATTGACAATGGAAAATGGACAATTGAAAATGAAAGAAAGAGTTCCTCTCTTAATAATTCTCAATTCTCAATTTTCAATTTTCAATTGAAGAGGGTCGGCGTCTTCGTCAACGCCACGCCGGATGAAATGATGGAAACAGCCGCCCGTTACCGGCTCGATTACCTGCAATTACATGGAAACGAATCGCCGGACATCTGCTATACCCTCCATAAACGGGGATATGCAATCATCAAGGCATTTTCTATCGCCACCGAAGAAGATTTAAAACCAGTCGCCGATTACGAAGGCCGTGCCGACTATTTTCTTTTCGACACCAAATGCAGCAGCTATGGCGGTTCAGGCAAACAGTTCGACTGGTCGGTACTCTCCGCCTACAAAGGGCAAACGCCTTTCCTGCTCAGCGGCGGTATCAACCCCGACAGCGTAGAAGCCCTCCGGAACTTCAGCCACCCGAAACTGGCCGGTATCGACCTCAATAGTGGTTTCGAAACCAGTCCGGGCATGAAAGACGTAGAGAAACTGAAAACATTTATTGACAAGATTAAAAATAAAAAGACTGACATATGAATCGTATTACAAACTTATTCGAAACAAAAAAGAACGGCATTCTATCCGTTTACTTTACAGCAGGTTATCCACAGCTAAATGATACGGTAACCATTCTGAAAGAACTGGAAGCAAAAGGTATCAACATGGTCGAAGTAGGCATCCCTTTTTCCGACCCGATGGCAGACGGTCCCGTCATCCAGGAAGCCGCTACACAGGCATTGCGAAACGGCATGTCGCTCCACCTCCTGTTCGAACAGTTGAAAGACATACGAAAAGAGGTACAAATGCCTTTAGTTCTGATGGGCTACCTCAATCCGATTATGCAATTCGGCTTCGAAGACTTCTGTAAAAAATGTGTGGAAGTAGGTATCGACGGCATGATTATCCCCGACCTCCCTTTCGCCGACTACATGTCCGACTACAAAGAGATAGCCGACCGCTACGACCTGAAAATGATTATGCTCATCACCCCTGAAACCTCCGAAGACCGTATCCGCCTGATTGACGAACACACTTCCGGCTTCATCTATATGGTATCGAGTGCAGCAATAACAGGTGCACAGCAGAGTTTCGACGACCAGAAACAGGCCTATTTCCGCCGTATCAACGGAATGAACCTGCAAAATCCCCGCCTGGTAGGTTTCGGAATCTCCAACAAAGCCACCTTCGATGCCGCCTCCTCTAATTCCTCAGGCGCCATCATCGGCAGCAAATTTATCCAATTGCTGAAAAGCGAAACAACAATCCCCGGAGCTGTAGATGCATTACTGGAAGGTTTGAAAAAATAGGACGGCAACCTGCCTGAAATGGGTAGGCATCGAAACAACAATGGACAGGCATCGCTTTATCTATGGATGCCTGTCCGTTTTTAGATTAACAAAATATACTCGAAAAAACAGCAACTTACAACAATATTATTCCCTACTATTTAGTACATTTGCCAAAAACAGGAACGTCTTTTGTGCGTTTTTGCCATTTTCAGGAACATAAAATTGATTTTATCATGGAATTATATCGTAGCATCATTGAAGATTTAAAAGATTGGAAAAGCAGACCGGATAGAAAGCCTCTAATTTTAAAGGGGGCCAGACAAACTGGAAAAACATGGATATCATGAAACTAATATCGATCCGATAATCTTTATACATCTGAAAAAAAAACAGTTACCAGTTTATAACCGACAACTGTTTCTCTTTTCAGCGGAAAGCGAGGGATTCGAACCCCCGGAACAGTTACCCGTTCACCGCATTTCGAGTGCGGCCCATTCGACCACTCTGGCAGCTTTCCTGATCGTTGACGCGACAAATGTATAAAAAATTTGATACCGTTATCCTCCAAAGGTCCTTTTTTTCTGCACACAGCACTACTATGTCAGTCCCAACAACACTATTATGCTAATACCCATAGCACTATAGTATCATACAACACAGCACTATAGTGCTAAAAAAAGGGAGTAACCTCTCGGCACTCCCAATCCTATCGTGTTAACGAATTGAACGTTATTATTTGAAATAACGGTTATATAATCCTTCGAAACCTTTACCATGGCGGGCTTCGTCTTTACACATTTCGTGTACTGTATCGTGGATAGCATCCAGATTCTGCTGTTTTGCCAATGTAGCGATACGTTTTTTATCTTCGCAAGCACCGGCTTCTGCTTCCATACGTTTTTTCAGGTTAGTCTTTGTATCCCAAACAACATCACCTAACAGCTCTGCAAACTTGGCAGCATGTTCAGCTTCTTCCCATGCATAACGTTTGAATGCTTCTGCTACTTCAGGATAACCTTCGCGGTCTGCCTGGCGACTCATTGCCAGATACATACCTACCTCAGTACATTCACCCATAAAGTGAGCGTTCAACCCCTCAAGAATAACAGGGTCAACACCTTTTGCAACACCTAATACGTGTTCGTCTACAAACTGCAGAGCGCCTGTTGTTTCTACCAGTTCTTTGAACTTGCTTTTCGGTTGTTTACATTGCGGACAGAATTCAGGAGCTTCGTCACCTTCATGAACATAACCACATACTGTGCAGATCCATTTCTTTTTCATCTTCGTAAAATTTTATTGGTTGTATAACTATTAGTATAATCTTTTGTTATTCGCTGTGACAAAATTAACCAAACAAATCTAAACAGCAAGAGATAAGCCAATAGAAATATTCTATCTGTTAATTGATAAAAACTATGGAACTTATTCAAAGCGGCAAATGTTAGATTATAAAACTTACATATAGTATGGATACATTAAAGATTACAAGCCTCTTAGGCGACAAAGCAGAATATTTACTGGGTCACACCTGTAAAACGATCGACAAATCACTGATTCACATACCATCTCCTTCAACAGTCGATGATATCTGGATCAATACGGACAGAAACATTCAGACATTAAATAATTTACAACGGATGTTGGGAAGCGGACGTCTGGCTAACACCGGTTATCTGTCTATCCTCCCGGTCGACCAGGACATAGAACATACGGCCGGAGCATCATTCGCCCCGAATCCCATTTATTTCGATCCGGAAAATATCGTGAAGCTGGCAATCGAAGGCGGTTGCAACGCTGTCGCTTCCACATTCGGAAACCTGGGAGCTGTGGCACGTAAATATGCACATAAAATACCGTTCCTCGTAAAACTCAATCACAATGAATTGCTTACTTATCCGAACAGCTACAATCAGGTGATGTTTGGCACAGTCAAGGAAGCCTGGAACATGGGAGCCGCAGCAGTCGGTGCCACCATCTATTTCGGTTCTGCGGAAAGCCGTGAGCAACTGGTCGAGATTGCGGATGCATTCGAGTATGCACACGAACTAGGTATGGCAACCGTCCTCTGGTGTTATCTGAGGAACAATGATTTCAAAAAAGATGGCGTAGATTATCATGCGGCAGCCGACCTGACCGGTCAGGCCAACCATCTGGGTGTAACAATCAAAGCAGATATCGTTAAACAAAAACTGCCGTCCAACAACGGTGGCTTCACAGCCATCAACTTCGGCAAAGTAGATAAAAAGATGTACACCGAACTGACGACCGAACATCCGATCGACCTTTGTCGTTACCAGGTAGCCAACGGTTATATGGGCCGTGTCGGCCTAATAAATTCCGGAGGAGAATCACACGGTGCCTCCGACCTGAAAGAAGCCGTCATCACTGCAGTCATCAACAAACGTGCCGGCGGCATGGGCCTGATTAGCGGACGTAAAGCATTCCAGCGTTCCATGAAAGATGGCGTCGAACTGCTTCACACCATCCAAGACGTTTACCTGGACCCGGAGATCACGATTGCATAAACAAGCAACGACATACAGGAAGTGCATGGAAGGATATATCTTTTCATGCACTTTTTTATTTACCTTTGCACCGATTCAATAAAGGCAAAATGAAATCAGATGCTTATAAAGGCCATCTGGCTATGCTGGGGGCAAATATATTATGGGGGCTGATGTCTCCCGTTTCAAAAGCCGTATTAATGGCTGGTCCGGTCAGTGCGTTGTCGCTCACGACTTTCCGCATGGTGGGAGCGGCTGTCGTTTTCTGGCTGGCGTCACTCTTCACCAAAAAAGAACATGTCAACCATCAGGACCTTGCGAAGCTGTTCTTCGCCGCGTTACTGGGAATCGTACTGAACCAGGGGTCATTCATCTTCGGCGTTTCCCTGACCTCGCCTATCAATGCCTCCATAGTCACGACAACAACGCCTATCATTACTATGATTATTGCGGCATTCTACCTGAAAGAACCTGTCACCGGAAAAAAGGTAATCGGTATCTTTGTCGGGGCAGCCGGAGCCTTGTTGCTGATTCTGAGCAGTCAAAGCGCAGCGGCCGGTAGCGGTAAAAGCAGCAATATATGGGGTGACCTGCTCTGCCTGCTGGCACAGTTCAGTTTCTCTTTTTATTTTGTGTTGTTCAAGGGATTAATAGGCAAATATTCCCCTATCACATTGATGAAATGGATGTTCACATACGCTTCCATCTGCACGATACCGTTCTCCTACAACCATATTGCAGGTATCGATTTCCTGAATCTTCCTTCTGAATTGTATATGGGTATCATTTATGTCGTACTGGGAGGTACTTTCCTGCCTTACCTGTTCATTCCTATCGGACAAAACCTGTTGCGCCCGACAGTAGCTTGTATGTATAATTACGTACAACCAATCGTTGCGTCACTGATTGCCGTACTTTGGGGGATGGATACTTTTGGAGTGATGAAAGGGATTGCCGTAGCATTGGTATTTACCGGCGTTTATATCGTAACACAAAGTAAATCGAGGGCCCAGTTAGAGGCCCTCTGAAATACCTTTCCATAAATTATCGTCAGGGACAGGGGCTACAATCTTTATCAATTCTTTGGATACCGGATGGATAAACTCGGCACTCCGGGAATGGAGACTGATACCACCATCTTTATTCGAACGCTCGGCACCATATTTCAGGTCTCCTTTAATCGGACACCCCATCTTTGCCAACTGGCAGCGTATCTGATGATGCCGGCCGGTTTTCAGGTCTATTTCCAATAAGAAATAATTATCCGAATGCGCAATCACCTTATAATGAAGAATCGCTTTCTTTGAATCCGGACGTTCGGTATCGTAAGCGTAACTCTTGTTTTGTTTCTCGTTACGGACCAGCCAGTTCACCAGTTCGCCTTCTTCAGCCGGCGGACAGTTCTTGACAATGGCCCAATAGGTTTTCTTCACCTCTCCTACCCGGAACATCTCGTTCAGGCGGGGCAAAGCTTTACTGGTCTTGGCAAACAGGACTACACCGCTCACCGGACGGTCCAGCCGGTGGGTAACACCGACATACACATTTCCCGGCTTGCAATACTTCTCTTTCAGCCACGCCTTGAGCATTTCCGAAAGAGGAGTATCACCGGTTTTATCTCCTTGTACAATCTCACGGCATGTTTTGTTTACCGCGATGATATGATTGTCTTCGTAGATAACTTCCATATTACATATTCATACCGCCGTCTACCTGAATCACCTGTCCGGATACATAAGCAGACAAATCAGATGCCAGGAATGTAGCTACATTTGCCACATCTTCAGTAGTACCGCCGCGGCGCAAAGGAATCTTCTTGTTCCATTCTTCTCTTACTTCTTCCGGCAATTTCGCAGTCATATCGGTAATGATAAAACCAGGAGCGATTGCATTAGCACGGATACCTCGTGAACCCAGTTCCTGAGCCACCGATTTAGCCAAACCGATCATACCGGCTTTTGAAGCCGAATAGTTGCTCTGACCGGCATTCCCGTGAACACCTACGACAGAAGACATATTGATAATGTTACCTGCACGCTGTTTCATCATGACCGGAGTACAAGCATGAATGAAGTTGAAAGCCGATTTCAGGTTCACATTCAGGACAGCATCCCACTGACCTTCGCTCATACGCATCATCAGGCCGTCTTTCGTGATACCGGCATTGTTAACCAGAATATCGATACGACCGAAGTCTTTCACGATTTCCGCCACTACATTATGAGTCTCTTCAAAGTTGGCTGCATTAGAAGCATATCCTTTTGCTTTAACGCCTAAAGCTTCGATTTCTTTCTGTGTAGCTTCACCGTTCTCGTCGATAACCAGGTCTGTAAATGCGATATTTGCACCTTCAGCGGCAAACTTTAAAGCGATAGCCTTACCGATACCGCGTGCAGCACCGGTTACAATGGCAACTTTTCCTTCTAATAATTTCATAATATTTCTATTTACGTTTATATTAACACTGTATCAGACAAGCACCCGCCGAATATCCGCCGCCGAAGACGGTCAGACAAACCAGGTCGCCTTTCTTGAATGTATGGTCATTCTGCGCATACACCAAAGCCGAACTAACCGAACCGGTATTACCCAGTTCTTCGATATTATGCAGGAACTTTTCTTCCGGCAAATTCAGCTGCTTGGCAATATTGGACATGATACGCATATTTGCCTGGTGACCGATGAAATAAGTCAGGTCATCCAACGCAAATCCGTTCTTCTCCAACAGATAAACTGCATTTTTAGGCATGTAGGTACAAGCCTGGATAAACACGTCGCGACCTTCCGGCATCTGGATACCACCGTCACGAGGACGCAACTGCACACCTTCAGGCCCTTTCCCCAGATGGCCCAACCCCTGTGTAAATACTTCAATGATATGCGGATCTTTCTCTGTCACACGTTCCTTTGAAATAAAGAACGCCGCAGCGGCATCTCCCCAGAGGTGACCGGCTTTCGGATCTGTTTCATTATAATAAGCGGAATTTTTATCTGCTGAAAGGATTAAAGCCTTTGTAGCCTTTCCCATGGCAAAATAACCTTCCACAACTTCCAGCGCATTTAAAAAAGAGGAACAGGCAGATGATAAATACAACGCTTTCGCATTTGTAATATTAAACTCACGCTGCGTATAATGGGCTGCGGTAGCAACTGTATCGTACGGAGAATAGGATGCTGAGATAATCAAATCAACTTCCGTAATGTCATACGGCAATTTTGGCAGTGCGTTACGTACGGCGTCCATTCCCATGGTACAAATTGTCTCTTCCGGTTTGGCTTTGGACCGGGTTTTAATACCCGTACGCTGTTCAATCCATTCACTTGTCAACCCGTTTAATTCCAAAAAATGTTGGTTGTGCACCCGCTCTTCAGGCACATAAAACCCTGTTGCATTAATAAACATCTCTGGTTTACTTTATCTTTATTCCGTTGAATATTAAATTCATTACATTATCTCTCCGCTTAATCCGCTGGCTGATATTATCTCCCATAATACCCCTTATATAAGGAACTTCCAATCCCTTTAAGGCATGATGTAGCACCACTGCTGTTATTTCTGTATCAGGCATTGCAAAGATTCCTTCCTTCACTCCGGCATCCAATATTCCCTTCAATAATTCTGTCTCACGTATGTCAAAGTTCTTACGAACCTTCTCCACGCGCCATATATCACGGAAAAAGTTAGCTTTCAGCGTACCATTACGAAATACGAGCGCTTTGATAGCATCCAATCTGGCATAGATGAATGTCATCAACTTCTCATCAGCTGGCAAATCCTTTCCGGCAACATCAAGCAGCATCTTGTATAACTGGTCCAGCTCCGATTCCACCACAGCCAGATAAATCTCATTTTTGCTCTTGAAATACGTATATAACGTACGTCTGCCTTTCCGGGAAGCCTGTGCAATATCGTTCATTGTCGTATTATCAACCCCCATGCGGGCAAACAATTGCCTGGCCACATCCACCAACATTTCGCGTGTTTTAGAAACTGTCATCGGCATTGTATTGCACATTTTGATTAAAACTGTGCGCAAAGTACCTAAAAAAGATTGGTTCTACCAAGTATATTAAAAAAAACTTGCAATAAATTTGTTTTATAAGAGAAAATCCCTACCTTTGCACTCGCAATCACGAAATGATTGCAAACTATATCGCGGAGTGGAGCAGTGGTAGCTCGTTGGGCTCATAACCCAAAGGTCGTAAGTTCGAGTCTTGCCTCCGCAACTATCTAAAGGCTTTCAGTATTCACTGGAGGCCTTTTTTCTTTTTCATCTTTCCTAAGCTTTATTAGCCTAATTTAAGCCGTCAATTTCCGCCCCGGCATGTTTATTGTAATGTAGATGTATGGATATCAACCGACAAAAAGACTTAACAATATAATAATATGGCTTATATAGACTATTACAACATTCTAGGGGTGAACAAAGGCGCTTCACAGGACGACATTAAAAAAGCGTACAAGAAGCTGGCCCGTAAATATCATCCGGACCTGAATCCGAACGATCCGGATGCTCACCGGAAATTCCAGGAGATCAACGAAGCCAATGAAGTACTGAGCGACCCGGAAAAACGGAAGAAATACGACCAATACGGTGAAAACTGGAAACATGCCGACCAGTTCGAAGCTCAGCAGAACCAATACGGACAGTATCAGGGCGGCTTCGGTGGTTTTAGCGGCTTTGGAGGCAGCAACGGCGGGGGTGCCCAATGGAGTGCCTCAGACGACGGCAGCGGCTTCTCCGACTTCTTCGAATCCATGTTCGGAGGCGGAGGTCGTGGCAGAGGCAACCATGCTTTCCGCGGCCAAGACTATAATGCAGAACTGCATGTCTCTTTGGCAGATGCAGCCCAAACACACAAACAGGTTATTACCGTCAACGGTAAGAATCTGCGCATAACCGTACCAGCCGGTATCGCAGACGGACAGACCATCAAGCTGAAAGGCCAGGGCGGTCCGGGTGTAAACGGCGGACCTGCCGGCGATCTGTACATCACATTCAGCATAGCAGAAGACAGCCGTTTCAAACGGGTTGGCGACGATTTATATATAACCGCCCCGTTGAACCTCTACACTGCTATACTGGGTGGCGAACAAATCGTAGAAACAATGGACGGCAAGGTAAAACTGAAAGTGGCTGCCGGAACGCAGAACAACAGCAAAGTCCGCCTGAAAGGCAAAGGTTTCCCTGTCTATAAAAAAGACGGGCAGTTCGGTGACCTGATCGTCACCTACTCCATCGAGATACCGACTAATCTGACGGATAAACAAAAAGAGTTGTTCCGCGAAATACAGAGTCTTAATCAATAAAACACGAGTACTATGCAAACAGATTTAATTATAGTCAACGAATATTGCCGGATATGTCATATAGAACCTTCTTTCATCTTCAGGCTGGAAGAAGGCGGACTCATTGAAATCCGTATCATCGAAGGCGAAAAGTATTTACAGGCGGAGCAATTACACGATATCGAAAGATATACACGTATGTATTACGACCTCTCAATCAATTTCGAAGGAATCGATGCCATCCACCATCTACTGAATCGTGTCAAATCCATGCAACAGCAAATCGGACATCTGAAAAAGAGGTTGCGGGTATATGAAGCAAAAGATTTTGAAGAAAATGAATTATAAAATCCGAATGACACATCTACCTTACATTCAACCTGGTAGATGTGTCATTTTGTTACTAAAAGAAGCCTTACTCCCCGGCTTTCAACAGAAAGACAAAAACTTTTTGTAAAATAATTTGGATTGTAAGAAATAATTCATACCTTTGCACTCGCAATCAGGAATGATAGCAACTATATCGCGGAGTGGAGCAGTGGTAGCTCGTTGGGCTCATAACCCAAAGGTCGTAAGTTCGAGTCTTGCCTCCGCAACTTTTTGAAGAAGCGACACAAAAGACAATATATGTAATGTATATTGTCTTTTATTATTTCAAGACAGAATACTGACTCTCCCTATTCACAGATTTCCTAGTGTCCTATTTATTGTCTGGAAACATTGAGTTTAAATAACTATTGACATGCCATTATATGTCGTTCAGAAACTTATCTGGTTGTCTACCAGATTTAGGATGACAGTTTATTATTAATCTTTAAATTTGGACCATACAGCTGTACTTTACGATTCTTGAATATTAATTTTGCTTTCCGGCCTTCCGGTTAGCCTAACACTTAAAGAGTATGGATAATTCAGTGAATGCACTCAATAGTATTGATGTGCTTATTGTTGTAGATGTTGTCGGTGCGCTGGCATCGGGTAACCTGAGTAATAATGTCTATCTTGTTGATACCAACAAGTATATGGGCTCTTGGAATCAGGGACACTGCGAACTGGGTACAGTCTGCCATGATACGCAAAGAATCAATTGGAGAGTAGTTCCAATCAGTCCGAGCACGAATGTTTCGATAGTAAGATTTACAGGTGAGATTATCTCCAAACAAGTTTGTGTTCCTACGAAGCAAGGGGAAATCGATGACGAGTACTGGACAGCCAGAATGCAATCCAGAGGAGTTAAAACGACTTATCAGTATGCATGCGTATTGTCTATGAATGGCAAAGAAATGACATTTGATCCGTATATCAAAGTGATTTGATTTATGTATCAAAATAAAATTGTAAACGGGGATCATACCTTTTGGCTTTGCCAGTTGGGATGATCCCCGTTATTTATTTGTAACTTTTCTGCAAGCTGGTATAGTTAATACCATAAGGATGGACGTAAAAAAACAAAGTCATTCTGTTTTATAGTCTTGCGTAAATTTATCAATTGTCCAATCTGAACGTATTTCAGCCAAATGCAATTTTCGTTTTTCTCCGGAAGGTATATTGACAAAAGTATCTTTACGAACACCCAGTCCTGCATGTATTCCATCAAATGTCTCCTTCCCATAATGAACAGATTCGTTTCTTATCCAACGATCAACCGGAATCAGGGCATGGATTCTAAGTAGTGTAGCCTTTACTTCATTTCTAATAGCTAATTTTTCTTTCTCAGACACAACACGATTTCTGGATTTACGAAGTGCATCAATTATCATCTCTGAAATATCAGCGGCATGCCTGGTCGCTCTCCTAGGCTTCTTTCTCTTTTTGACATCATTTGTAAATCCGGATAATTGCTCGCATGCACTTCGGTCATCCAGAGCCGCACTGACAACTAAATTGGGAGTATTATCTTTTATCCAAATGCCAAAAATCTCTTTAACAGACGAAGCAACTCCATCTGAAACGTCAACACTGATATCTGGTAAAGCCCCAATACCAGCAAGCCCTTTTGACAACAGAATTTTAGCTGACGAAAGGTGCTTATTATCCATTTTACTATCCAGATAAATATTTATCTGATTAGCAAGATTGCTCAGCCAGTCATAACTTCTGGGGGAAAGTACCTTCTCATGTATCTTTTGCCTTTCTATATTTTCTGCAATTTCTGCGGCCGTCATAGACAAATTGATTTGCTCATACATATATTTGTTCTTTTCAGTTCCACTATGTAGACCTAAAGCCGAATTAACCTCTTCACGGCCAGAATAAGTATAAGTCGTACGTCCTTTAAATGCCAATGAACTGAGTGCCATCGCTTTTTTAGACCAGTTTTTACCTAATCCCTGATTAGGCATTTCCGCAACAAAATCACTAATAGTACCTCCATCTTTATATTTATCCCGGCTAGTTTCTAAAGCTGTTTTAACAATTCCACGTATAGAAGATATAACATCGATATTAATCCCTCCGGTTTCCGTGTCAATAACATACATGGGAGGAACACCTATCTCTAATTTCTGGTTATCATCGGTTTCCAGTACCCATTCTCCTGGAACACTTTGCAAAATACTGTCATTACTTACAGCCAGTTCTGTATGAGCTCCCAAGTCCGGACCGGCATACTGCGCAAACTCAAGTTCAATCCCCATTGTCCTATGGCTATCTAATATAGAGGTCCTGTCATTTTTACTTAATGCAGAAATGATTGTCTCATATTTTCTCTGATTTGTTATAAGAGAAATTAAATTTTGATTCGGGCTAACAGGGTTGGCTTTTTTTGCCCAGTAAGAATTGTATGCTCTGAGGTCTTCCATAGTTGGCTTTTTACCTTGCGGACTCTGTTCCGGATCCAATTGCTTATCTGGCATATATATTTTATTCCCTAATATACTACTATCTTTGTAAGCCTCCTGAATACTATTCCACTCACCATATGACATTTTACCCAGAACACTTGTTATTTGCTTATACCTTGCCGCCCACTCAATCAATCTGTTCAGGCGTTCAACATTCCACCCCTTTGAATCTTTATGTTGATTGATAAAGATCTGCTGCCAAGGAAACAAATCAGCCTGTTTCATAAGTTGTACAAGATTGTTATTATTTACCTTCAATCCCTGTCTCTGATCCACAAAACTTAATCTACCGTTTCCCGGTTCAGGTTGAAGTGTTCGGGAAAAGGATTTCTTATATTGTCTTTCAACTTTCATAGGAGAATGTTTTTAGTAATTAAACCATCGTATACTTTGTTTGAAATATATCAAAAAAACAGAACAGATTAAAATTTTATCTGCAGACGACCAAAATCACACCGTGAACGACAAAACAGAAGACGTGAACGTAAAAAAAATAAATATATAAAAAGCCAGTAAGGATAACCTTACCGGCTTATATTTTATACAATTTGAATTATAAGAAATATTCTATTTCATTCCACCGAGAAGCAATCTTCCTCTGCCTGTTTGTTTTTCGCAAACATATCCTTCACAAACAAATATCCGATACCACCGAACAGAGCTAAAAAAACAAAGCCGATAAGTATCAGTGGCTTTTTAGGTGAAGCAGGCTTTAATGGTACCGTTGCCGGGCTGATCACCGTATAGACCGGAGTTTGTTCCTGGACACGGAGTTTGTCCTGCTCCAGTTTCTGAGCCAACGTATTGTAAACATTGAAGGTCAGTGTCATTTCATTTTTCAGACGCTCCTGCTCGGTGCGGTAACTGGCAGAGATGATGTTCTTATTCGCATCCTCAAAGGCGGCATACGCACGTTGGGCCTTGTAATAAGACTCACGAGCTTCGCTAAACACCTTCTCTGTAAACTCAAGATCCTGCTTGGCCTTCTGTGTACGGTAATTGGTGATGTATCCCTGAAGCTTTTCCACGACTATCTGAGTAAGGCTTGCAGAGATCAAAGGGTCCTGCATCTGGACAGAGACTGTTATTACCAATGTCTTTTTATCCACGGAGGCAGAGATACGTTCTTGCATATCTTTTATCACATCCGCTTGTTCCTTTGTTAACCGAAAAGCAGTCAATTCCCCGTTATCTCCCAACTCTTCTTTTGAAAACATATCTTTTATCCAGCCAAGTAACTTAAACGGAGCCTTTATCACATAACTCCACCACGCACTTTTCTGATGATCATCCATATATTCGTACAATGTCGATGAATAATCACCCTTTTCATTCTCTACCTGCACAGGAAACAACTCCAACAGAAACGGAATACTTTGTACCACATCCGGATACAAGTCCGGGGAAATGGCGTCCGAACCAGCCGAAGAACCCAGGTTTATACCAGCCATAGCAGCCAAACCACCCAGATTTCCCATCTTCTTGGACGGATCAGACGTTTCAGGTGCCAGCTTTACTGTCGTACTGTATTCCTTCGGTATACTAAAAGCAACCACCAATCCTACAACTATCGCGACTCCACAACATTTGAACAAGAACTTACGTTCTCCCCATAGCCGTTTAGCCAACTCTATTAAATCTATCTCCTGCTCGTTTGTATCCATATCAGGAGCGTTCATTTGAATCATATCCACCTTGTTAATTGATAATTAAAAATTGAAAATTGATAATTGAAAATTATTTGAGGGTATTGATGATAGAGGTCACCATGGCTGCCATCGAAGTGGTTGAACTAGCTATGCTCAGAACTTCTGCCAGGCTGGTCTTACGATCACGCTGTGTCTTGGTCGGAACGACAATTTCACATCCGGGTTCAACCTTCGGATAACGTTTGAAGAAGATAAATCTTTTCTTAGTCGTTGCCACCTTTCCATTCATATAGATTACGATCGGATATTTACGAGCAATATCATTATAGCCACCGGCTTGCGACAGGCAATCTCCCACAGACATACCATTAGTATAAGTCACACTGTTCGGATAAGTTACAGCTCCACTTATCTTCACTGTGCTCTGGAATTGTGGAATATAAAGTTCATCCCCGTCACGTAGCACCACATCATGCGCACTTCCCGGATTCGCCAGGGCTTTTTCCAAATCGATACCCACTGAATAATCTTTGATGTTTTCCAGTGATAAGGCAACCGAATCACGGCTTTGCTTATTTGCACTCAATTGCAACAGAGTTTCCAGGCGGCGCATCTCATCCTCTGTCAACTGGCGTTTCAGGCTTGCTCCTTTTACATAGGCATCGGGAGTTATTCCTCCGGCTTTGGCGATAATATCACTCAGACGGGAGTTCTTTTCGGCCAATACATAATCACCGGCAAAAGTAATTTCACCATTGACCTTCACCACCTGTTGTTCCTGATAACCCGGTGAAAAACGCACATACACTTCATCAAACGGTTCCAGCGTAAAAACCGTATCACTTTTCTTTCCATCCGTAGAAATCAAGCCTAAATTATCGTTCAATTCAAAGTTGAATACTTCAGCCATACGGTTAGTATTTTCGTACGTCTTTGTATCTTTAATACGACGGGCAACTTCCACATTCACCGTTGCAGCCGATTCCTTCAATCCGCCAGCCATCATAATGGCATCTTCCACTGTCAGATTGTTCCGATAAGGAAGAACTGTATCTATGTAATTTACCGCCCCACTTACTTTGATCGTATAAGGCTCGCGAAGGTCAAACAGAGATGGAATGCTTAATTGATCTTCCGGCTTTAGTTCCATATCGGGAGCAGTACCGTTCAGAATACCACGGATATCTACGGCTATGACAGTCGTTGTAAAGTCCGGATTCAAACGGGTGATCTGAGCACGGCCGGCAAACTCATCCCCTTTCAAACCGGCTGCCTGATCAACCAGTTGACGGACCGTATGAACCGTACCATTCAATTCATATTCTCCCGGACGCCAAACAGCCCCTGTCACTGTCAGACGGTTTTCGTAGAAGGGGATCACAGAATCCACCAACAAAGAATCGCCGTCCATCATCGCAAAAGTCGGATATTTATCTTCCGTAACAGTAGCTATCTGGTAACGGCTACCGGCTTTTCGCTTGACACGGACATCTTTTTTATAGGCATCTCCGGTAAAACCGCCAGCCATGTTCAATAGTTGCGAGAGCGTTTCCCCCTTTTTCAACTCAAAAATACGGTTACGTTTTACTTTTCCCTGTACCACAGCCAGCTGGTCATAAGGAGAAACAATCACCATATCATTTTCCTCCAGACGGATATTCGTATTGTATTTACCGTTCAACAAATAATCGTACACATCCAGGCTGGCTACCTCCTTACTATTCCGGTAAACTTTGATTCCACGAAGCGAACCGATCTCATTCACACCACCTGCTGCATACAACGCATTAAACAAAGTAGCAAACGAAGGAAGCGTATAGGTCCCCGGAGCAACGACCTCTCCTACTATATTCACTTTGATACTACGTATCTGACTCAGGCTAACGGAAACAAACGTATTAGCCCCGTCCGTATCTCCCGATAAGGTAGACATGATCCGTCCCAATTCCTGTCGGATACGGTTCTCGGCTGCACCGATTGTCAATCCGCTGACAGAGACAGGTCCCAGGTTAGGGATCAGAATCGTTCCTTCGGGAGAAACCTTCAGTTTCAGATTCAGTTCAGAATCTCCCCAGACATTGATCAGTAATTCGTCTCCAGCAGATAAAACATATCCTTTGGGAGTCGGCACATTCAGATCCGGCTCAAAGGACAGGTTCTTGTTCGAGAATATTTCGCGACCAAACACGGTTCCGCTTAAATCTCCTGCCGGACGATTGGCTTCCCGCTGGGCATCCAAAGGAGGTATCCCCTTTCCATCCGGAATGGCAACCGTACGATCTGTAACCACTGCATCCGATGCCGTACGCGTAGTCTGTTCCGCTCCGGACTGTCCCATCCGTTTATTTATCTCCTGACGAATCTGGTCATCCGTCATACCCGCGGCTTTCGCCTTATCAATCAAATCCTGGGGTACCTGCGCCGACAATGGAACCGCCAACCACAGTAATCCCCCCAATAATACATTTCTGATTACGATATTCATATTGTTATTTGTTTTTGTTGTTTTCAAAACTTCCTGAACTCCAATCGGGCATAATCCGATTGCAGAACCAGATGCTTCGATGTTAATTCTTTGACGCCGAAGCGTTGCTCCGTTCCGTTCATGCCAAATGGCAATAAGTCTTCAACTTTACTGATTGGCATAACCACAAAAAGTGAATCCCCGGTATATTCCATATTGCCGGTCTGACTGGTTACATCAACCTTCATCAAGTTGATTGTATGCAAAGCAACACTATAGTAAGCCCGCTCCGGCATATCTTCCTCTCCCGATGCATATTCTATCTTCATAATCTGCCTGCGACCATCCAGGTCGCCATTAATCGGCATTTTTCCACAAACGCCAGCCATCAACAGTAGCAACGCACCTATTATATATCTTTTCATCGTATCCATCCTGTTTTTCTGATTGTTAACAAGCCACCGGCACTTTTACCCAACATCGCTCCCCGATCTATACCCAACGATGCTGTAAAATCCCAACCTTTCAATTGGTGGGGAGTATATTTCAATTCAGCTAAAGCATTTCCGTTCTTTTTGATCTCATAAAAAGGCAAACTATAAGTACCCCAATTACGTGTAACGGAAAAAAGGATACGATATTGCAAATCGGCACAAGGATTTCCCATGATCCCGAAATGATGTCCCTGTATACGCGAACTCTTAAAACTTATATCACCATCTGCATTATAGATAGGAGACATAACCAGCGGATTGCCGATTCCCATCCCCCAATGCTGCCAACCGGTATAAATACCATGATTATAATAATTATCCGCACCACTCACCTGTTCCGGTATTTCCGGAGTATGATCCCAATAAACAGGCCCCGTCTGGTCTTTTGTAGAAATATACTCATAAACAAAACCACTGATCACCGGATTCTTCGGAAAAGTAATTTCCATTCCAGCCAGACAGTCTTTCCAGCCATATTCTCCGAACATCTGCGAATGGTCTTCAAAATAATGTTCATAGTAAGGACGGATTGTCCAATCTTTCGGAGCATACCAGGTCAGTGAGAAATTCCAACTCCCTAAATGATTACCATAAATATTCGTTTGCTCTCCTGTTGGTGTACTACTATCTCCCCCGCTAGGAATAAACACTTTGAAAAAATCCTTTATCCCATTCGGCATATCGATCTTCCCTCCTCCTATAAACGCATTTCCCCCGAATTGAGCAGCCATCTCCAACCCTCCTTCAAAGATCAAAGGAAACTTCTCTTTGTTACCGATCTTCACATATAAATCTTTGGAATGATAAAGCACATGTTCCGTATGTTTACCGCCCGGAACCACAAAGTCCTTCTGCCAACCGTCATCCGTAAACATACCATAAGCAATATGCCCTTTAAAAGCCAACCACCCTTTTGTTCCCGGAACGAGCGTATATTCAGGAATACCGATACGAACCTGCGGAATCGGACGCGCATTTCCCGAAAATGTCAGTCCACCGCTACTCAGTAACGGATTATTGAACTCGCTATACCGCTCCTTACTTCCGATGCTCAACCCCAGGCAACGATATTTCAAATCCGCATACAATTGTTGCACCACGAAAGTCGAAGTAAAATTATAAGCGACAGCCAGATCCGCCCCGAAAGCATACGAGAAAGGTTTATCCTTTTCCAACTCCCGGAAAACACCGGCACGCAGATACCCGTTATTCTTTTCAATAGACGAAAGCCCCTGCTTGTTTGCCGTCAGCCAGAAAGGGGTATGTTCGCCTCCGCTGAAGCTGACACCAGTCTCCGCCCGATAACTCAGCCCTTTCGTAAACTGAGCATAAGAGGTTAAAGGAAGCATACACATGCTTCCCAAAAGGATTAAGTTAGATACAATTTTCATTAATTTCAGATATAAAATGAAAAGCAGATCATCTCCTGCCCAGTTCGCGGGAGACGCTGCTTAAATAATTTCGTTGATACTGTAGATCAGACAACAAAAGGACACGCGACTCTTCATCGGCAAAAGTCCGGGATAAACGGTGGAGATTCTGCCGGACACGGTCGACCAAGCGTACCTCCAGATAATTAAGAAAAAGATGGCGAACCAACTCACTTCGACGCACCCGGTCACTATGCGATAAATCGGTATGCAAAGCATAAAGGTTATCCAGTTCTTTCGTTTCCGGTCGGTCCTTTTGCGGTCCTGCGTCGAGCGCGGGAACAAGGCTGTCAGCCGGTAACAAATCGTCAGAAGATAATATTTTCCGGATATTATCCACATAAAGGACCTCTTCCCCTTCTTCCGTCAGGCATAAAGTATCCGGCCAACGGTGGCAGGCAGCAACCAAGAGCGACTCCGCTTTCCGTCTTGCCGGAGGGATCATCGCCTTTTCTACCCAACGGATAAAGGCTTCGCGCCCCAACGAACGGAACATCTCATCCGCATCCTTACCGCCTTCCGGTAATATATCCACCACCCGGAGACCGGCACTGCGCAGTTTGGGCATTACCCCCGTAACCGTTTCCCGCCCCACCTCGTCGGCATCCAGAAAAAGACAAACCGCAGCAGCTTCTTTCCGGATCATAGCGATATGATGCTCCGACAAATTCGTGCCACAGAGAGCAACCGTATTACTAAAACCAGCCGCATGCATCGCCAGCGTATCTTTGTATCCTTCGGTTAAAAAAACGATTCCCGTCTCACGAACCTTCGACACAGCCCGGTGCCAGCCGTAAAGCAATTCATCTTTCTTATAAATCGCACTGGTCGAACTGTTTATGTATTTGGGGATTTTCTTAGCAGGCAAATCCCCCTGATAACGTGCTGCAAAAGCAACCAACTCGCCCGCCGCATTACGAATCGGAAAAACAATCCGGCCACGGGTAAATTTCCAGGCTTCAGGCACGATAGCCGGAGCAATCCCAACCTCAAAAGCAGCATAGGTCTCCCGCAATTCCTCCATCCCCGGATCATACGGAAGCAACGCCTGCCCGTAACGTTCATTCATTTCAACCGTCGGAGCTGGTACCTGTTCCCGCACTTGATGTAGGACTGCAAGGGAACTATCCTTTTCAACCGGTTGCTTATCCGGCCTGTGTTTTTGCGTTCCCGCATCGAGTGCGGGAACAGGCAAGTGGCAGATATCCGCACAAAGACGGACCGCCTCACCGAAGCCACATCCCTCTTTCTCCTGTACGAAGCGGAAGACATCTCCTCCGGCCCCGCAACTAAAACAGTGGTATACCCTTTTTGCCGGATCCACCCGCAGCGAAGGATGATGATCGTCATGGAAAGGGCACAAACCCAGATAAGCCGCCCCTTTCCTTTCGAGCGTCAAGTAATGACCGACCACCTTTACCAGATCGACCCGTTCCTTGAATGATGTGATCTCCAACCTGTTCATCAGTCCTCAAAATGTAAATTACCACCCGGATTCACAAAAGACGTATAAGTATCATTCCTGTATACCTCGGCAATACCTGTCGATCCGTTACGATTTTTCAGGACATACAACTTGATCAGACGGGAGGCATTCGACCCGCATTGGGCCGTATTCTTCCCGAAACGTTCCGGACAACCGATAATCACCACACAGTCCGCTACAAATTCAATGGCACCCGAATCACGCAAATCGCTCATTATCGGGACAAAACCATTCTCGGAACGCTTCAACACCTCACGATTCAACTGCGAAACCACCAGCATGGCACAATTAGCCTCTACGGCAATACGTTTCAATACCGTAATCGTATGACGGATCACAGACTCTTGTGTCTCACCCCTTTTCGTCAATGGAGCAAGTGTATGCAAGTAATCGATCACTACAACATCACATTCACCTTTACGGCTCCGGAGCATAATCTCCGCCCGCAACGCATCCAGGCTCATAGAAGATACATTCGTAAAATAATAAGGCGTTTTTTCCATACCGGCAGCATACCGTCTCATCCGATCGATATCCCCCTCACGAAGTCCCCCTATACGCAGGCGGGCAGCCTCCACACCGGCATAACCGGCAAAAAAACGGGCAGCAGTCTGTTCCCCCGTCATTTCAAAACTGAAATGAAGCACATGTTTACCCTGGCGAGCCATATTCATTGCCATAAACATCGCCAGCGCCGTCTTACCGTCACTCGGAAGACCGCCCAGCACCAGCACTTCCTTCCGGTAAAGTCCTCCCGTCAGTCCGTCCAACCCGTTGATTCCGGTCAGCATACGCACCGAATCATCCTTACGGCTCATCCGGTCGAGATGATCGTCTATAGACAACTTCATCACTTCACTAAGCGGCAGAAGCGAATCCGATTCCGAATTATCCATACGCAAGCGTAACAAATCGCGCTCGCAGTCTTCTATCACCTTCAGGTAGTCCATACCGTATTGCAGGCATTCCGATGCTTTTTGTACAAACAGTTTATGCATACACCCCAGCAGATAATGATGAAGGATTTCGCGGGCATACTCTACAGCGTTATGTTCCAGGCGAACCGTCTCCATTCCATCCGACAAGTACGCCATGCCTCCCATCTTCACGTAACGCTCCGGATCTTTCTTTTTCATTTCCTCTTCCACCAGGATCAGGTCGGGCCGTTTATTACGGTTAAACAGATCGGTAAACGCTTCGTAAATAAACCCATGATCCGGATCGGAAAACATTTCCGGACGCAACAATCCGACCACCTCAAGAATCGCCACCTGGTCCAGAAACAGCGAACAGAGCAAAGCTCTTTCAATTACATTCTTTTCCATACTCATAGCAACTTTTTAACAGGTCGGTACGGGGTACGTTCCCATGACTTATCTTCAACTCAGCTTCCTCTCTCCGCAAGCCAATCACATCCGGTTCAATCTGTTTCTTACTCTTTCCGGCTCTTTTGCCCTCTTGCTGTGTTTCCATAGGGACCTCCGATCCTGTAAAACGTTCATAACCGCAAACACGAAAGCAGATACGGCCTGACACCCGTTTTACTTCTACCAAAGACTCACTTTCCAGTGAACTGACATATCTTCTGACCGAGCGACTATCTACCTCCATAAACCGTGCCAGCTGTTCGTAAGTTATGAAACATTCACCTCTACGGCATAAGACTTGCTTTCCTTTGATCGACACATAGCCGTCGGCATAATTGCACAAACAAAATAACAACCAATGCACTATTCCGATCATACGTTCACTATTATCGGATGCAAACATCCGTTCTATTATTACACGAGGTACTTTCAAATAGGATTTTCCAAAATACATCAAGGCCTTAACATCCGTGTAAATATTCTCATTTTCAGCCATTTCCATAATGCCGTTTGTTTGTCACGCATAAAACACAGTAAATCAGCCCTATACACCACCTCCTGCCGGATGGTTGTCAAATCCCTACATTATATATAAGAATAAAAGAAAAGAGAGTCTTTCTTTTTATGCGTTTCGATTATTAAAATTGATTGGTTAAACAAAATACAATTGTATTCAGTTACAAAAACAATTGTATTTGCAAGTAAAGACAGTTGTTTTCAAAATCAAAAACAATTGTTTTTTTTACATATGCAAACATCATGGTTCGCCCAGAAAATCCACAATAATTGCGACCTGTAAAGGAGACAAGATACGAGTTCCTTTAATCCATCCTGAACGAATCAGACGATCGTACAATTCTTTGTTTATTATTACCCAACGTGTAAGTCTTCTCGAGGCTGAATGGGGTGTTAATCCTGGAGCATAAAGGATAGCCAATTCCTGCCATCCAAAAGTTTTTTGTTGAAATAGTTCTTCCATAATAAGATGATTTTAAGTTGTTTTATTACCCTATAAATATACACATAAATTCGGATATAACAACTATATAATCAAATAAATTCAACAAAAAATGCATCTAAATGCCCGTTCGGTCCCATTCGGATCATTCAGCCTATGTCCCCACCATATCTTTGTAATGAATTCAAGGGAAAACACCGGTTAATCCCCTCCTGAATCACCAATAATTTTCAATTTTCAATTATCAATTTTCAATTAAAAAGCTATGCCATTAAAGTATCGAATCGTCCTCAAAAAGGACATGAGCAAAGGGGCCGCCCAAGGCGCTCAATTGTATTACGGTCAGATCCGCTCGATGGAAAAGACCTCTTTCAAAAAACTGTGTAAACTGGTATCCGGTTACTGCACCGCCAAAGCCGGTGAAGTAGAGCTGGTTATCGACGGTCTGATTTATGTTCTCTGCATGCTGCTCGAGAGCGGTAATGTGATCCAGATGGGTGAATTCGGCAATTTCCGTATGGTAGCCGGCAGCAAAGGATCCAAAACCCTGAAAGATTTCGACCCTATGATGTTCAAGAAACCTCGCATCGTTTTCACTCCCGGTGCCATGTTACGCCAGCTGATCTCCGAAGCCAGTTACGACCGTCTCGACCCATTCTCCGACCCGGAAGAAAAGAACGGAGAAGGTGGCAGCGACAGACCGGAAATCGAATAATTCCCTACTGTCATGACCAAAAAGGATTTTATCACCAAGTATCTTCCCCTGGCCCAAAAGGCCGGGGAAGCTTTCCGGATCAATCCGGTTGTTATCCTGGCACAAGCGGCTATCGAAACCGGTTGGGGACAAAGTGATCTTTGCCTGCAACATCATAACTTTTTCGGTATCACCGCTTACGGGAAAAAGAACATCTGGTGGACCGGGACCTCCGTGCAACTAAGCACCAACTCCCTCTCCTTCCGCACCTATCCCGACCCGTTACACTCTTTCATGGACTATGCCCGCCTGATCCGCCACGCCTACACCGATGCGGCCGATGTCAGCTACCAACCAGCTGCCTTTGCCCTCAAAATCGGTTACAGCAAATACATCAGCGAAGTAAACGGCGACAACCGCGAAGCCTACCGGCGAATGCTAGTCTCGATCAGTCGGACAATCGAAAAGTTAATCGGTTCCTCCCTTTAATTTTCAATTTATAATTTTCAATTAACATGAAGTACCTTGAAACGATCCTCGCCTTCCTCACCCAGCTTGCCCGGATCATCTTTCCCCGCAAGCAAAAACCGGCAGCCGGTGACTGCCCCTGTCCTGATCCCTACCCTCGTCCTCTTCCTAATGGCGATCACCTTCCTGTCTCTCCTGAGGGAGCAGACGGAAGTGACGCTGACAGCGATCGGAGCGATACTCTCACTCTCGTCCAGGGTGACTGGGGAAAATATGTCGAACCGATAGATGTTGCCGGTTACAGCCTGATGGCCGCAGGAGTGATCGGCGGTCTGTACAAATTATTCACCGCATAAGCACCGCAAATACGTCATAGCTTATGTAAATATTATCTATTATTGTTTAATCGTGTAAAGTCTGTTATTTTCTCTAATACAAAAAGGGAGAATAACAGGCTTTTTGTGTATAAAATTAATTTAAGTCCTCTCCTGCATTATTGGCCAGATATTTAAGAAGTATCTTACATTGATTCTTCCGAGTATATTGCTTAATCTTTTCCCAGTCACGAGGTAATACTTCCTTGTTTTTCCATATTGAATAACAGCGAAGTATCATTTTCTTTATACCGTCAATATCGGCATTGTCTACTGTAAAACCGGCTTTGGTTTCATTCAGTAACTGAGCGATCACATCCTCCGGATCACAAAGTGCCAATATCGGTTTGTTTGTAGCCAGATAATCAAACAGTTTCCCTGTATACACACCTTTTCTCCCTGTCGGATGAATCACAACAAGCGTATCCACATCCAACGACATCCGTATCGCTTCGGAATGAATTACGGAATCCAACTGAAAGACATTGGAAGCAATATTTTGGGGTATATCCAACTTCGAATTATTACCAATGATTTTTATCAAACAATTCGTAGGTAACTTTCCTTCGCGTATAAGTTCTGAAAAAGCTTTAAACCAATTATTGGGATTTATCCCCCAATAAAAACGCCCAATAAACGCCATGGTAAATTGAGACTGAAAACGAACGTCATATACTTCTTCATAATCATACCCATTCTTGATCTCCAAGAAATGGCCATGCTTGCATAAACGCTTAAAATCCTTCAGTAAAGGCTCAGAAACAGATACGACCAAATCCGATGAGTTCACGATCTTACGTTCATACGGTATAAGACGTTTAGTGCGATAACGTGATATTAAGATATTCTTTGACATTTCGTCACGCATATCAGCGATCCAATAAAATTTATATCCGTTTCTTCGCAATCGAAGTGCGATCAGGTGAGGAGCCAATGGATCAAATGTGGTTAAAACCACATTAAAAGAATTCGTCTTATACAACGAAATAATCTTTTGATAAGCTTTGAAACGCCATATAAACCTGGAATCTGATGTTATGCGCACCAATAAAGCGATCAGTATCCGGCTCAGACTCCATCTTGAACCTTTCTTTATGCAATAATTCATAAAAGAAGGCGCAGTCAAAGGATCTGTTATATAATGAATTTCACATCCGTTCCATAATGCAGTCTTATTTACTTTACCTTCTGTAACTACTGTAACTGAATGCCCTACCAATTGGAAATATTTAGCGAAAGCTTCAATTCTAAATGAACCTATATGATTGTACGGATAAAATAAATTACTAATAATAAGTACTTTCACAATACTAATATCTTGAACAAATATATAGAAGTAATATTATCTATTTAAATATGCAACTTTAAGCGAGATATTTCATCCACCACCCTGCAAATATCATCATCCGTCAGTGTAGGACCGGAAGGTAGACAAAGTCCTTTATCAAACAATCTCTCCGATGTCCCGTCCCCATAAAAAGGTGATTGCTTAAACACCGGTTGCAGATGCATCGGTTTCCACAAAGGGCGTGTTTCTATATTTTCATCTGCCAGATGTAACCGGACATCCTCACGGCTAAACCCAGCCTTTTCCGGATCTACCAAAATACAAGTCAACCAGAAATTCGAATTGAAATCTTCCGAAGGATTCTGTTGTACCTCGATACCCGGCATATCCTTCAGCAACTCCGTATACAACCGGTGTATTGCCCTGCGTCGTGCAATATGTTCATCCAATACAAACATCTGTCCCCTACCGATACCCGCACAAATATTACTCATGCGGTAATTATATCCGATACATTCATGTTGGTAATGCGGAGCATTCTCCCTGGCTTGGGTAGCATAGAACATGGTCCGTTTGGCCTGTTCTTCCGTCCGGCAAACCAAAGCACCGCCACCGGAAGTCGTAATCATCTTATTTCCATTGAATGATAAGGCGGCAAACTCTCCGAAGGTACCACATTTCTGTCCCTTATACTCTGAACCCAAAGCTTCTGCTGCATCTTCCAAAACGGGTATTCCATACTGAGAAGCAATAGCCATAATTTCATCCATCTTTGCAGGCATGCCATATAGATGAACCGGGATAATTGCTTTCGGGAGTTTTCCTGTTTTACGCAAACGGTCTTTGATCGCTTCTTCCAAAAATAAAGGACTCATATTCCAGGTATCCTGTTCGCTATCTACATAGACCGGCGTAGCTGACTGGTATGCTATCGGATTGGCTGAAGCTGCAAAAGTAAAGGACTGGCAGATGACTTCGTCACCTGTTTGCGCACCTAGTTCGATAAGACCCAGGTGAAGAGCGGCTGTACCGGCAGACAATGCGACCACGTGTCGGTCTTCTTTAAGATAGTCCGCTAACTCTTTTTCAAATGCATTTACATTGGGCCCTAAAGGGACAACCCAGTTGGTGTTAAATGCATCCTGTATATATTCTAACTCTTTTCCTCCCATATGAGCTAATGAGAGCCAAATTTTAGATTTCATATCATCACTACAATTAAACTTTTTTCGATCGAACAAGATCATTCTCATATAACATCTATGACTCTCTAGGAATAGCTATCACCCTTTCTTTATAACGATAAAAAACAGTCATATCATCTTCTAAATTTTTATCTACAATCATACCAGCTTGAATCACATTCCTATTTCCTATTGATATTTCAGGTTGTGTAGTTGCTCTTATCCCAAAAAAATTATCATCTCCAACATGATTATATCCACACAATAAAGATGTTGCAAAAAAATTAAAATTTCCAACAATACTATCATGGCTTATAATAGACTGAGATGTCAGTAAATTAAAATCACCTAATTTTACATTTGGTCCTATTATAGTAAAAGGATCTAGTATATTTCCTTCACCAATAATAGCTGTGTTAGCAACTATTGCTGTAGGATGTATTAATGTTATAAACTTTCCTCCTCTATCTTTAATTTCACCAACAATAATTCTTTTAACTTTATAGTTTCCTAATGCCAATATAAAATAATCATCCTTTTCTATTTTATAATCGGAAAATTCACCTAAATAAGGAGCCTTATATTTATATTCTTTCCAATGTATCAATCCAACCCCATCAGATGCGACATAACCTTTTATCCTAACCCCTGCATTTATTCCCCAATCGCTGTCTTCTAATTGAGATGTGATCTCTGCCGCAACTGCACCTGTTCCAAATATTACTATATCCTTCATATTCATAAAGCTTTATTCAAATCATAACCATCCAAATCAAAATCTTCACCATGACCAGGAAATACATGATATTTTTTTCCTTGTAGCTTTTTTATTTTTTCAATGGTCATAGATAGCTTTTCTTTAGAACCACAAAATAATTTCGTAACTGTTCTAAGATCTTTCAAAAGTGTATCCCCTGTAAACAAACAATTTCCTATTTTAATACAAATCCCCCCATTCGTATGTCCCTCAGCAACAAAAAATATTATATTTCGACCATTCCAATTCCAACCATCTTTCAGATTATCTATATATATATCTGCTGCTGGAACTTTAAATGCTTTTTGATTAAAAAATAAAGAATGATTTCTTTTGGCATCCTGTATGGCCTCAGAACAAGCAACAGAACAAACTATTTGTGAATGATACTTCTTAATTAGAAAATTACACCCCCAAATATGATCAAAATGTTCATGAGTCAACAAAATATATCTTGGAAAAAGATTTAATTCTGTGAGAAAATGTTCAAGTTCATCAGGATACTCACTTCCCGGATCTATAAGCAAGCAATCATTATTTATTGCTAGGTCATAAAGAACAAAACAATTTGAAGTAACTGGCTTATTAACTATTCGAATAATTTCTAATGCCATATCAACCTGTAATATTGATTGTTCGCCCACCATCCACTGTAAATTGCTGCCCTGTCACCCATCTTGCCCTATCTGACAATAGAAAATGCACTGCTTCATAAATATCCCCTACTTCTCCTAACCCCAATGGGTAAGCAGTAGCCATCCGATTAATCAATTCTTGATCCTGATACATATGTTCTGTCATTGCTGTACGAACCCCTCCAGGTAAAACTGAATTAACTCGAACCCGAGGAGCCAATTCCACAGCAAGTGAACGCATTAATGCATCAACAGCACCTTTCGAAGCACCATAAACAGAAAATGCCTTAGCTCCAAAATTACTAATGTTACTAGAAATCAAAACAACACTATTTAGAGCTGTATCATTAATTTTCCGATTTATCAAAGCCTTCACTAACAAAGCTGCAGCAGTCACATTAATACTGAATGTTTCTTGAAAAAGTGTAGCCGTAACCATTTTTAATGGATAAATCTTCATAAAGCCCGCACAATGCACAAAATACTTTACTTGTATTTGATGTTCTGCCATAAATGCAACAAAAGAGTTTTCCAAATCATCAACCTTTGACAGGTCATATTGCCAAATCAATTGTTCTGTTGGGTTTATACATGATTGACGAGTTTCTTCTAGACGTCTAGAATCACGACCGTTTAATATAACACAATAATTAGTTGAAAATCGAATAGCCATCTCCCTCCCCATCCCGGAAGAAGCACCTGTAATCAAAATACACGTCTTTTTTTCCATACTTTTTATTGAGCCGTAAAACCTCCATCCACATGCATAACCGAACCGGTAACCCATTTAGCCATATCAGAAAACAAATAAGCCACAGCATTAGCTATATCATCCGCCTCTCCCAATCCAAGAGGATGTAAACGATTTAATGTATCAAGATAATTTTGATCAAAGGAATTTATGTTCGCATCCATCATTGGAGTACGAATAAAACCAGGAGCAATACAATTAAATCTGATATTCTTAGAAGCAAACTCCATAGCTAAAGCCTTTGTTATTCCAATAATAGCTGATTTACTCATTGCATAACCAACATTAGCAGCCGAACCAACCACTCCATAAACAGAGGATATCAAAACCACAGATCCGTTTTTCCCTGCATATATTCTCCGGTTTGTAAAAAGTTTTGCTAATTCTATTGCCGCATAAGCATTTAACTTATAAACTTCTGTACAGACTTTTTCACTTACACCTTTCAAAGGAGTAATATATGGACGACCTGCAATATGTGCAAATCCATTCAATGTGCCAAAATCCATAACTGCCTCACAAATATTTTGTCTCATCAACTCCGTATCAGTCAAATCTATTGACAACAGAAATGTTCGGTTATTACATAACTGCTGTGTCACTTGTAAACCATCGAGATTAATATCTACAAGTAATAATTCTGCCCCAAGACGAGATAGAAGGATACAGGTTGCCTTTCCTATACCAGAGGCAGCACCTGTAATTAAATAACGCCGTCCTGTCAAATCTAACGGATTAGACACCATCATTTCAATAATGTTAAAAGTCCTCCAACTGTTTCTGCTCTATTCACATCCTTGGCCAAAAGTGTCTTTCCGTAATTTTCTGAAGCCCAAGCTATAATAGAAAGAACAGTTAAAGAATCCCAACATTCAAAATCAGCCAAAACTTCATCCTCTACTATTTCGTCTACTTCTAGCAACTCTGCTAATTCTTCTTTCATTTTTTCCATATACATTTTTCTTTTAAAAATAAATAATATCATTAAAACTCAGATTTCCTATATCCAGAAGCAATGCTCCCCATGTCAATCCTACACCAAACCCTGCAAGACAAAAAGTATACCGTTCTTCTTTCAAACGAGTTCCAAGATTAAAACTAATGTTAGTCGGGATAGTTGCTCCACTAGAATTTCCAAAATTTTCTACTATATTAGAAGGCATTTTTTCATGTGGAACACCTAATTTATCCGCCAATTTATGCAACATAAAACGGTTGGGCTGGTGAAACATATACCAATCAACATTTTCTTTTGAATATCCTGCATCTAGTAATAAACCCTCAATCATAAATGGCACTTCACGTTGAACAAAATTAAACACTTCATCACCTTTCATTACCAAATTTTCAAGTGAACGAAAATTACCTGAAGCATCTTCAACCATCCTTCCTGTCTCTTCCGTAACAGGTAAACGAAAACCTCCTGCAGGAATCATTAAGGCATCAGAACGAGAGCCATCCATTTTCAGAAAGCCATGAATAGTAGAGGATAAATCACTTTTCTCAACAATAGTTATAGTTGCCGCATCGCCTGTCAAAGGATTACTATTACGATCTCTTTTTGATACTTTACGACTTAAAACATCCGCATTTAATAGTACTACTTTATTGATACTTTCCTGTTCCAAAAGCATAAAAGCTTCTATCAAACCAATGATAAACCCACAGCAACCTTGATTTATATCCATACAAAAAACATTCGTACCTAAACCTAGTTTTCCTTGTATTACATTGCTTGTCGCCGGCATAAAATGATCTGGCGACTGAGTGACCAACAACAAGGCATCAATATCATCTTTACAAAGCATCGCATTATCAAAAAGGTATTTTAAACCATGTACACACAAATCTGATACACATACCCCATCCTCCACTATTCGATGCTTATTATACCCCATAGCCATTTTCAATTTCATTGATTTAGCTATGGAAAAATTGTAGTTTTCCATCTCCTCCTCAAATAAAACTTCTTTTGATGGCAACACGGTTAAAATTCCCGTAATTTTTTTATTATAAAATTTCAGCCTCATACTTTTACTCCATTTTTCCTTAATAATGTCTCTATTCTTTCTACTGAAGAAAAATTCTCTGGTAGAACATCTATTCCATCTATAGATATATTAAATTCACTATCCAAAGTTGTTACAAGATTTATCACATCAAAAGAATCTAACATTCCTTCTTCAATAAAATTCAAAGGTTCATTAAAATCAAACTCCGGGCGAAGTTCAGATAATATTTTTACGATTTTCTCTTTCATAATTATTTTTTTTTAAATGTATAATCTTTTAAACCATCAGGAACTGCGCCTAATAATTCATGAATTTTTTTCACATTTGTATTTATACTATTTACCCAAAAATAGGCATAAGAAATATTTTTAGAATGCATGATACAATATATATCAAATAGTAATTTCAAACCATTTTCACTTTTATCATACCAAGCTCTAAGATAACATTTACGCCCTTCTAAATTATATACAAAAGCCCCACAAATATCACCATCTAAATAATTTACAATTACATATCCTCTATCTATCAAATCTGCTAATTCTTCTCTAGTAGGTAAATAATCCGTATATAAAGAAAAGTGAGAATGAAACAAAGAATATATTACATCTAAATGATTTGGTTTTGCATAATTTATTTCTTGGATATTTTTTCGAACTTTTACTTTTTTATAATAATACCGTTCATACATTGATATATTCTCATATCCAGCCTGTTCCAACAAATCACACCATATTGAAATGTCATCTTTCGTTGGTATATTAAATATATTAACATCTGGTATTTTTTTAGAATATCAACAACATCTTTTTGTGATATTGACATTATATATATTCTATAAAATCCTTTTTCTTTTTTTCTCAAAACCAAAGAACAATCAGTCTCTATATAATCATCTCCTTCATCCAATTGTTGACCATAATAATTCGAATAATGAGGTTTTAAAGAAAGAGCTCTAATAATTGAAGAACGGACTGATTCTTTTTCGTATTGTTTAATATTTAACTTTTTAGATTGTTCCATTATCAACATGAATATTTTGTCCCGTTATACTAGATGCTTTTTCCGATAACAAAAAAACAACAGTTTCTGCAACAGAATGAATAGAAGTCGCCTGTTTCATAGATGTACGTTTATATATCCTATTTTTTTGTTCTTTTGTTAAACTTGAACTCATTTCTGTTTCCATAAATCCGGGCACTACAACATTAGAGCGAATTCCCAATTCTCCCCATTCACGAGCCGTATCTTTAGAAAAAGCTTCTAATGCTCCTTTGCTGGAAGCATACATTGCTAACCCTTTGTATCCCGTATGTACACTGATAGAAGAAATATGAATAATACTACCTTTCCTATGGTGTAATAACATATTCCGAATTACATATTTTGTTATCATCATTGGTGCAAAAACATTCACAGCATACATAGCTGTCAACTTTTCCAAGTTAAGATTTGTAATGATATCATCGTAGGCCATAGCTGCATTATTCACAACCCCATCTAAAACGATCTGATTAGTTATAAACTCCTTAAAAAGTTGTTGATAAATTCCTGTAGTATCAGATAAATCAAGACTTTTAAAAAGCAATTTGTCTTTATATTGCACCGCTAAAACTTTTAAATCATCTGTATAACTGCGAGCTATTCCATAAACCGTATGCCCTTGTTCCAATAAAACACGACATATTTCTAACCCGACTCCACGGGAACAACCTGTAACTAATATATTCATCTTTTAATTTTACCTGTACGTGTTAATAAAAACTGTTCTACAAACTTTATCCGACGAGGTATTTTAAAATCCTGTAATTTATCTTGAAGATATCGGCGAACCTGAAGTTCTGTTAAAATTACGCCAGGTAACACCTTTAACTCCGCACACAATATATGTCCTAATACAGAATTTGGCTTTCCATAAACAACAGCCTGCTGCATACCTTCCATCTGAAGTAAAACATCTTCCACTTCTGCCGGATTGATTTTATAACCACCAATATTGATCAATTCATTTTTACGACTTTTAAATCTAAATATTCCTTTTTTTTCATCCATCCATTCTATCAAATCTCCGGTTCGATAATAATCCCCATAATATTGAATACTTTCTGACTTTCCTAACAATGATTTATGTATCAATAACTCTTCATTTTCCACTCTAAATTTATCAGATAAACTTTCCGGAATTTGAAAATATTCACCTTTAGAAGCAAGCAAAGATCCTGCTTCTGTAGATGCATAGACATTATTTATTTTTGCATAAGGAAACAATCGCTTAATAAAACCATATAATTTCTGATCGGATTTCTCTCCGCCTAAAGTAACCCGTTGTACATTTTCAAAAACCTTCTCTATAGGTAATAATAAACGATAGAAAGTTGGAGTTGCAGAAAGATGTGTAATTCCTTCCGACTTTAACAAATCATTTATTTCCAAACGGCTACAATTAAACAAGTTCACTAACGTATTCAAATTTTCAAAAGCCTGAAAAAACACTTGTAATCCCGCCATATGAGTTGGATTATAAGCAAATCCCCACACTTGCCCTTGATAAAACTCACCTATTCTCACAGAACGAGTCAAGGCTTGAATGGTATGACGTACCTGTTTAGGTTGCCCCGTTGTTCCTGATGTGAAAATTATTATTTCAGAAAACGATGTTTTAACAGCTGCAACTAAATCTATTAATGTCGCAAATTGCTTTTTTACAATGAACTTCTCCTTATTAACTTCCTCCACTTTCAATTCTGCTAATTCCAATGGATTCAAATCTGCATCCAATAAAACCAAAGGAGAATTAGAAACAAGCCCTAATAATAAATTTGTAAAAAATTCATACAGATCAATTGTTTGACAATAAGGTTTATAAAATGAAGAATTATTTATATAATAAAGTAATTCTTCATACAAATAGATCTTATCAAAATCCTTTAAAAAAACTGACATCTATCCTAATTTTGAGTAAATTTCTCCAACTGTATTCACCAAGCCATCTTCAAAAACATCTACTCCAAATTCATCTTCTATCCTCACAGTCAATTCTGCCAAATCTAATGAATCAAACCCCAAAGTATCTCTCAATTTATCGTTAGGAGACAAACTACTTACTTTTGTTTTTGAACGATTTTCTAAAACTATATTTACAATTTCTAAAATACGCTGTTCCATATATTCATTATTTATTAACTTGTTCATTATAATATAAACGATCTATTTTACCATTAGTATTACGCTTCAATTCATCTAAGCAATAGTAAACTGTAGGTATCATATATTTCGGCAATTCTTTGCCAATAGCCAGTCGGAATTCTGCAACCGTTAATTTCTTTTCTGTTTCATAAAACAGCGTAATCTCTTTTCGTGCAAAACTATAAACGATACATCCGTTTTTTACCAACTTCAATTTATTGATAATCACATGCTCGATTTCTCCCAACTCAATACGGTATCCTAAATGTTTTACCAGCGAATCTTTTCTTCCCTTGAACACGATCTCACTAAGTTCATTGATAAATACAATATCACCGGTACGATAAATAATCTCCGGATAAGCTTTATTCAAAGGATTCTGAACAAAAGCAGCAGTCGTCTTTTCCGGATTATTATAATACCCCATGGCCAGCGAAGTACCCCTGACACACAATTCGCCCTCCTGATTTTTTTCCGACACCAGTTGATTATTTTCGTCCAAAATCAAAATATCCGTATTACGGCAAGGAAATCCGATCGGAATAGGTTCTTCATCCTTTAACTCACGTTCCACTTTAAAATAGGTACAATCCAGCGTGATTTCGATAGGTCCGTATAAATTGGCGAACAGGACATGAGGCAATTTACGATGCCAGTAGTTGAATTGCTTCGTCGGAAATACCTCTCCGGCAAACCAGCATAATTTCAAATCAGGCAACTGTATCTGACTCAATAAATCCATATTAGCGATATTGACCATAATGGTCGGTACCCAAAATATAAAAGAAACTTTCTTCTCTTCCAAAAGTTTCAGAATAGTTACCGGAAAAGCCGAAAGATTATCCGGGATCAATACCATTGTATTTCCCCGGGACATCAGAAGACATAATTCGTAACTATAAATATCAAAAACCAAAGGCGACAAAGAGCCGACGACCTCATGATCCGTAAAACCGAATTCTTCCTGTGCCCATTCTATAAAGTCGAAGAAACTACGGTGATTCAATACGACTCCCTTGGGCGTCCCTGTCGAACCGGAAGTATTGATAATACAAAGCGGATCGGTATCAATCAAAGTCTCTAAACGTTGCAACAAGATTTTATCATCACATTTTATATCATCCCATATCACCGAATCCAGATTAATCACGTCAATACCAGCCGGAATCACATCCTTTATATTTTTCTCAAACTGGTTATTTGTAATAATCGTTGCAGGTTGTATAAGCTCCAGTATATTTTTTATTCTTTCTGCCGGAGTCTTTACATCCAGATTCATATAAAAATTACCACTGTAAATAATCGCCATATCTGCATAGACACTCTCGATGCTCTTATTCAGATAAACAGCTACTGGCTTTTTTATTATTCCCTTATCCCGAACTATTTTCCAGGCTAAAGCTTTACTATAATTTTCAAGACCAGCAAAAGTCACATGGCGCTCCTTATCCCATACGGCAACTTTATCAGCATATTTTTTTACCGTACTTTCAAAATACTCAATAAGGTTAATCTTCATCATATCTCAAACTTAATTATGTCCGTTAAACGGAACTGTGGTTGCCATACCTTCCTTAGCGACACCGTCACGCTTTATCACTTTCCAAACTGTCAGAAAAGCAATCTTCAAATCCAATCGGAACGAAAGATGGTTGACATACCAAAGATCCAATTCAAATTTTTTATACCAACTTATGTCATTCCGTCCGTTCACCTGTGCCCAACCTGTAATTCCGGGCCGGACATCATGCCGGTGAGCCTGTTCCGGTGAATACAACGGCAAATACTGCGGTAAAAGGGGACGCGGACCGATCAATGCCATATCTCCTTTCAACACATTTATTAACTGAGGTAATTCATCCAAAGAGGTCGAACGGATAAACTTCCCGACCTGGGTCAAGCGAATTTCATCCGGCAATAACTCTCCGTTTTTATCCCGTTCGTCGGTCATCGTTTTAAACTTGATCACTTTAAATATCTTTCCGTTTTTCCCGGGACGTGCCTGAAAGAAAAAAGCACCCGCCCCCTTATTGGCATACATTAATACCCCCGTCGCAATCAGCAATACAGGTGATAAAACCAGAATTCCCGACAAAGACACCAGAAAATCCAGACAACGCTTTAACCCATTCTTATACATCATTTATAGTATTTCCAAAGCATTAACAATGTGTATTTTAACATCTCGCTTGACAGTCGATAAACTCGATTCGTTCGGATTATAATTTTTTATTTTCTCTCATGAAAGTTTTGTCATGAGAGAAAATTCATTTAATACAGTTCTATTTTACTAAAGGCTGCAATTGCTTTTCCAAAAGCCTTTTATACATTAGAGACACAGCAATCATGTAAGATAAAAAAAAGTATCTGTCAGAAAATGGGTTTTCTATCAAGCACATGCCTAAAAAAAAGAATTGCCCGTAAAACGAATATATAATATCCTTAGGAATAACATGATATTGTTTGATAATTGACAATGTTTTAATTAAATTATATAGAAAAAAAGACAGTAAGATAACGGCTCCCACAATCCCAGATTCACACAATAGCTGAAGATAGGTATTATGCACGTCTTGACCTTTTGCATCAAAAAAGAACTTAAATCCCTTTCCCCAAACCGGACTTTCATTGAAAAAATTATAAGCATGAACAATCAAAGACAATCTTGAAGAAGACAACTCGTTGACCGAATCATAATCCATTAGGTTAACAGTAGAAATATCAAATCTGTCAAATATTTCAAAATTCAACCCAACTATTTTCAAACCTTCAATCAAAACAAAAACACCCAATAAGGCAATTCCTCCAAGCATGATCATTTTTATTAAAGAGTACTTTTTTACAATCACCCAACAGGAAAAAATACCTATAAATGAAAAGACCAATGCTCCTCTTCTACTGGTAGTAAATAAAACGAATAGAATCAATAGGCTTGAAAATACAAACTGTAAGTTTATTCTGCATCTGTATTTTATAAATAAAACACCCAATAACTGAATCAAATAAAAAGCCAAAGGAAAGGTCTGGGCATTAATACCTGTATTTCTCCCATCCACATGAAATTCCCGCATAGCAGTTAAAACATTTTCCGGTAAAAAATACTGAAATATAGCTAATAAAGAAGAAAAAGATAGCAAATACCACGAGCCAAAAAAGAACTGAACACATCCGAAAATGATAATCCATTTCTCTATAATCTCATATTCTACTTTTTGAATCAAGGCAACTCCTATCAAAAAGGTAGTTAATGTCCCCAACAGAAATGACGAACTCTTATAAGGAGACAAAAAGAAATGTATTATCAAAAACAATATAATATAGCAACAATATCGAAAAGGAAAGAATTGCCACGTTAAACGATAATCCGTTTTATAACCATTAAATAAGAATAAACACGCAATTGAAAGGAATAGATAGGTTCCTATACTTCCCAGTATTCCAACAAAAAAAACATAAAATATTAACAGAAACAAAAGAATTCTGTTAACCGTTGTTGTGCAGGAAAAAGAAGACATATCAGGATTTTCCTTTTATTAGATTGTTTCTGTTGATAAATTGTATACGTTTAGAACGATTAAAAAATAATTTTAACATCTGAATATTCAGATCTATCAGATCAATCCAAAAATAAGATATATAATACCAGAATGTCAATAGACGCATCCGTTTGAAAAATGAATGCCATTCCCAATATCGTATACACAACAAATAAGGAATCAAATTTATTCTGTAATGACTTTTATATATATCATGTAAAAAATAATTAATATTCCTAAACACAATCAAACGATCTTTTGCAATTGCCTCTGAATATTTGTGACTGACAGAATTTCTGTCACAGGTTATACAATAGATCTTTGTAGCATCTACCTCTACTTTTTTAGCATAATATCCGGATTTCACACTAAACATCGCATCATTATTGGCTAATGTTTCATCAAACTTCAAATGATTTTGTCTAACCAATTCACTTCGTACCATCTTGCCAACCGGTCCTAAATTTTTGTAACGAAGCTGATCGAAATTCTTTGTTGTTATAGCATTTTTAATCATCTGATCAATCTCAATACCTCTAAAACCAGGTTCCAATGAATCGGAATAAACACTATTCACAGAAAAATATATTATATCTGCCTCAAAATCCACGTATCGATCAATCGTTTCTATAAAGCAAGAATTGAAAAAATCATCCGCATCTGCAAAAAACAACCATTTTCCTTCTGCCTTTTGTAAGCCCTTATTTCTTGCGGCCCCCGCACCTTTACTCTCTTTTGAGAAAATAATCTGAACATTTTCGATATCGCTCCCTGGGAAATGCTCGAAATTGACTTTCACCGGATCACTATTATCATCAATAACAATAATCTGAATATCTTCCCTACAAGGGATAGAAGCCAGACAACGTTGCAATAAATCCGGTGTATTTTTATGGGGAATTATAAATGAATAATTTATTCCCATTATGATATATTTTTGCCAGGTAATACAAGCTGTGCTCCCAATTCCTGTCGGTATTCAGGAGTATAATAAGTTTGAAATCCGGCACCAGGAGTAAAGGTCATTTCACTAAAAACCGGCTCTCCATTTATCTCATACCAGTCAACTCTGACTAACGGAAATTCTTTTGCTAGAATTTCACTATATGCTAACATTTTATCAAATGAAACAGGCCGAGGATATACCTTATGGGTTCTATAATGGGCTGTTATTTTTTCCGGTTGCAAATTCCAATTCAAATCATAAATAGAATAATTTACTTTTTCTTTTATTCTGTCCGAACAAAGGAAAACAGAATAAGCTTTACCATTGTAACAATTGAATTTATAATCGACAAGAGAATTTTCACCTTTCAAATCAGAATTCAGGTATTTTTCAATCAGAATCTGTGGTTTAATTTTTAAATAATGAGGCTCTGCACTTATTAACCCAAACGGATATTTTAGCCATTCATTTAATTCTTTTCTTAAACGCGGAATATTCAGTTCTCTCTTGTTTTGAACAAGTTTCACATATTTCCCACCTCCACCATTTGTCAATTTTATAACAAAAGATTCCGGCAATGTTTCAAAATTTATATCTTCACTTTTTTCATATACACCGTAAATTGTATTCAACGTATGTCCCAACCCTTTATCTTTTATATATTTCCGTGCCAGATACTTATCTGTCAGTTCTGACCACTTGTCCGTATTCGTGTAAAACTTCAACCAGTTTATTTTTTCATCTATATCGGAAGGAGTTTCTAAATTAATAGGACATCCATGACATTTCTTAAATAATAGGATAGCTAACTCTTTAGGATCTCTTTTTCCGATTTTCGCATAATACCCATCCCTGATTTTTCTATACAAAGGCAAAAACGGACTGATTATTTTTCTGCCCAAACTATTCTCTTTCATTTTCATAAAACTATATAGTAATTAATATATTTTAAACCTTAAAATATTTGTAAAAATCTCGCTTTCAATCTATGCATAAATGTCACTGTCATCTCTTTCTCGATATGGGTCAATCCATAGCAGTTGATCGACAAAATAAAAAACAGACCAACGATGAAATAAGTCACCAAGAAGAAATTATCAGAAATGAGTAACGAACAAATATAAGTTATCAATAAAAGTACGGCAACCGGTATTAATTCATAAACAAATACATTATTGATAAAACTCATAACAGACAATCCACTTTCTATTTTTAGCAATACAATCCTGGAAAGCGAACATACTATTTCAAAAAATACATAACATACCATAACCGAAACGGCAGACATTCCCATTTTTAAACAGATATAAGCAAAGGGTAAAGTCAAAATCTTTATGGAACTTGTTACGATCGAATATATTTTTATTTTCCCTATCGCTCTATTTGCTACTCCTAATCCCATCGTAAATTGATCCATCCAGGCCCCAAACAAGCTATACCGGCAAAAGGGAACGGCATAATCAGGTATTTCTCCCAACCATACCTGTAGAATCCGGTCCATATAGAAAAGACTGGGAATCGTTATCCAGGCAAACAACAAAAAAGAAAACTTACTTGCCATTTCAGATAATTGAAACATTTTATTTCGGTCTTTAGCCCCTTCCGCCTTAACGATTTGCGGTTGCATGGCATTTATCAAAGAAGTCGATAAAAAAGAAATTTGGCCTATCACCTGTTGAGCGATCCCGTATGAAGCATTTAAGGCTGTTCCGAAAAAACGATTCAATAATACAGCAATCCCTTGTGTGCGACCGACGATACAACCGATACTATAAACCGTCCATCCCGTAAATACAAATAGTTCTTTAAACAAATAAGCCTTAAATTTAAAAACAGAAGCCCGCTTACACTCGGTATAATTTTTTTTACAATAAATGTAATAGCAAACAAAATCAAATAAAGGAACCAAAGCCATCAAACAAGCGTAGTAAACAAGTTTATCAAAACCGACATAGGCAAGTGATATTGAGATAAATAATTTCAAAATAACATCTATCATCTGTATAATGGAAGTGTATACGATATTTTCATGCGCAATCAAAACGGCAAAATAAGAAGTGCTTTGCATCGTAAAAAAGAGCATAAACAACATACTGTTATACACCCAATAAGCAGCCTCCACCCGACTTTTATCGATATTCAGAAATTCCGTCAATACAAATTTCCGACATAGAAACAAGAGCAAAACCAAACCTAAACTTGTTAATAATGTAATCACCAAACTGTTACTCAGAATGTCACATTGCTTATTCAAATCATTTTTCCCTTGATAAAAAGATAAAAAACGCTGAATGGTCGATGCTAAAGAATCTTTTATAAAAGACAACAGAGCAATAACTCCCGCAATAAGACTGTATAAGCCAAAATCATCAACTCCCAGTTCTACCAATATCAAACGGGAAGTATACAACAATATACCTGCAGATAATATGCTTCTGACATATTGTACGCCTGTATTTACAAAAACTCTTGTTGAAGCTCTCTCTATCCTCACCTTCCTATTCTAAAAAATATTTGCTTCCTATCATTGTAAATGTGACTATTCACTTTAAAACAAATACTATTCGATTAAATTTTGAATATTAAAAATACTATTCCAACGAATACCTCCATTTACCTTATAATCTTCCGTCTACAAGTGCCTTTTCAAGCACACCTTTTACATCATAAATTACACCATTATTCTTCAAAAATTTCTGAATTGGTAATTCTTTAAACTCATCATGAGCGACAGACAAGATAACAGCATCAAATGAATTTTGTAAATTTTCTAATCCGGAAGAAAGAATTCTGATATTATATTCGCGTTCTACTTTCTCTTGATCTGCCCACGAATCATAAACGGTAATATTGGAAGAATATTCGTGCAATGTGGTATAAATATCTACAACTTTAGTGTTACGAATATCTGGACAATTCTCTTTAAATGTAATTCCCAAAATTAAAATATTGGCATCTTTTACCAAGATTCCTTTCTTGTTCATCAATTTGATCACCTGATTGGCGATATAATTACCCATACCGTCATTTAAACGCCGGGCAGCCAACATAATCCGAGGTAACACGCCATATACCTGAGCTTTCTGTATTAAATAATAGGGATCAACACTAATACAATGCCCTCCAACTAATCCCGGTTTTAGCTTTATAAAATTCCATTTAGAAGCCGCCGCATCAATCACCTCATTAGTATCAATTCCCATGGCATTAAATATTTTAGCCAATTCATTCATAAAAGCAATATTAACATCACGCTGGGCATTTTCAATAATTTTAGAAGCTTCAGCCACCCGTATAGAAGAAGCTTTATGGGTACCATTTATTAAAACTGAATTATATATTTGATCGACAATTTCAGCTATTTCGGGTGTAGAACCTGATGTTACTTTTTTTATTTTTTCAACAGTATGTTCTTTATCACCTGGATTTATACGTTCAGGAGAATAACCAGCAAAAAAATCAACATTATACTTCAATCCTGATACCCTTTCTACAATTGGCAAACATTCTTCTTCTGTAACACCTGGATAAACTGTCGATTCATAAATGACAATATCACCGGAAGATATCACTTTTCCTACAGTTTCACTTGCATTAATTAAAGGAGTTAACAATGGCCTATTGTCATTATCGACAGGCGTTGGAACAGCAATAATATAAATGTTACAATCACATATATCCTCCAACGCTGAAGAACAAACAAAACCATTACTTAAAGCACTCTGCAATAATTCGTCAGAAATCTCCAAAGTTAAATCATGACCAGACATTATAGAGTTCACACGCTCGTCATTTAAATCAAAACCAACAGTTGGATACTTTGTTGAAAAAAGACGAGCTAATGGAAGACCTACATAACCTAAGCCAATCACTGCAATTTTTATTGCATTATAATTACACTTTACATTTTTTTCTAAATTCATATCAATAATTTTAATCAAAAACCATGTCCATAAAATAGATGTGTTTCTGATGTGTGAATAAATATCTTATTAAATAATTATTCACACATCAAATATTCCAAATTCCGAATTATTACTTTTAAACTCTCTTACTACATGTTTCATTTCTTTTACCATATCAACAATTTCTACATTCAATGATAGTATTGATAGCTTTACTACATGCTGAAAAATGTTTTGATAAGCATACTCTCTAACTGTTGCAACACGAATTTTTTTATGAGGGGTTTCTTTGGTGTTCTCATGATTACTTAATAGTTCCTCATACAATTTTTCTCCTGGCCGTAAACCTGTATATTTAATTTCAATATCTTTTCCTACCTTCATGCCTGAAAGTTCTATCATACGACGAGCTAATTCTACAATCTTTACAGGTTCTCCCATATCGAACACAAAGATCTCACCACCATTTCCCATAGTACCTGCCTCCAAAACTAATCGACAGGCCTCAGGAATAGTCATAAAATAACGAATTATATCTGGGTGAGTAACAGTAACTGGTCCACCATTACTAATCTGTTCACGAAAACGAGGGATAACAGAGCCATTACTTCCTAAAACATTTCCAAAACGAGTTGTTATAAATTTTGTTGAGCCAAGTACTTCGCCTGTCATAATTGCCTGATTTAAACTTTGTACATAAATTTCAGCCAGTCGTTTACTACATCCCATTATATTAGTTGGATTTACAGCCTTATCTGTACTGATCATAACAAACTTCTCTACATTATATTTCACCGCTGTATCTGCAACCAACCGCGTCCCGTAAACATTAACTCGTACAGCCTCGCAAGGATTCTCTTCCATCAACGGAACATGCTTATAAGCAGCTGCATGAAACACAATATGCGGATGCCATTTTCGAAAAACATAATCCAACCGGTCTCCATTTCGAACATCTCCTATCACAGGTACAAAATTCAAGTTAGGAAATTTATCTTCCAACTCTAAACGCAAATTATGCATTGGCGTTTCAGCCGAATCAAAACAAATCAACTTACAAATAGGGAAATGCGCTAACTGGCGACAAATCTCACTGCCAATACTTCCAGCAGCACCTGTTACCAATATCACTTTATTTTCAAGTAAGCAAGCGATCTCCTGCATGTTGATCTGGATTTCTTCACGTCCTAACAAGTCTTCAATCTTTATATCACGGATAGATCGTTTTATCGCACCGTTATGGACCTCTTCCATCTCAGGAACGACCAAAGTATGCAAAGAAATCTGTTCACAAAAGCGGATCAACCGATCTTTTTCTTGTTGTATAGTTTTGAGATTTGGGAAAAGTATACCGTCTAAAGAATTTGTGTTTACTAGTCGCAAAAGATCTTCGCGGGAAGCTATCTGATAAACAGGTAATTCAGCAATACGAAAATTCCTTTTCTCTTTATTAAATGTGAGAAAGCCGGTAATACTGTAATCTTGCATAAAGATATGCCTTGTGGCAGTTGAAGCAATCATAACACTCTCATCACCGGTTCCATAAACCAATACTTGTTTCCGCTTTTTTCCAAGCTGCAACAAAACCATATTATATATGTTCACAATAAAAATACGGAATGTTACCAGCATTAGCATTGTTAAAACACAATCGATAAATAATCCTACCAAATAGACTTTCGGAGTAAACGAGGCTTTCAGAACCAGGAGTAATATACATAAAACCACCGATTTCAATATAGCCACTCCCCAAATTCTCCATAAACCACGTAAAGTAGAATGACGGATCACACCGTGATAGACCTTAAAAGTAAAAAAAGCAATCAAACTTCCGACCAAAGAGGCAAAACCTCCTTTTAAAATATCTTCCTGAGTATAGGAAACCCCTAGAAAGGACAATAGCCCTAATACACCTATTAATGAAACACTTAAAGATATGATCAGGTCAAAGCTGAAAATGATCCATCCATTGATATATCTCATTTTAGTAAAACGAGAGAAAAGGCGCTGCAAGCCTACGTAATGATTATTCATTTCCATTGGAAGAGTATAAATTAAAGTTAGTTTTGGAATTTTCCGAAAGACATAGGTATAGCTAATAACAGCTTTCGACCAGCTATTACCAAAACCCGGGGATTAACAAGATCTGGAAACAAGGAATAAATCACCAGAAAGGTGATTATCAAAAGATAAGACATTAATACTAGTTTATTTTTTACACAAAAAAGTTCGTCAGTCACATAGCTGCAACGACGATCGTGATTAAAAAATGATCCTTTTTAATCGCCGCAAAAGTATATATTAATTTTCGAACAAACAAAATACAAAAAATTCATCACCCCTTGCCTAACAAGGTATAATGAAAAACATAACACTTAAAATTAACACAAAAAAACTACTTTGTAAAGGTGATAAAGAGAATCATTATTAGCCACCTTTTCCAATATTCACACAAAAAATTCCAGAACCCGCATATATCATAGTATACAGACTTACAGAGACATACGGTATATAAATCAAATATTAAATCAGCCCCAATAAAAAACATGCCATGTCATAAAACAATTCATTTAACCATTCAAGAAGACAGACCTGATTAGCCAAAACAAATTATTCTCTATTCATTACTTATTTAATATTTTTTACCAATCGGCAGTTATCCTGCGATTTACAGAAAAACACATTTCGGAGAAGAACTGAAAATTATGGCATCAATCACTTAGCTATTTCTTTTTTATGCATTCCAAAGCACTGATATTCAAGATTAAAATAAGGTAAACAGCTTCTAAATCGTGAACGATTCAGGGAGTCTTTTGTTTATTTAGCGAGCTAAACAAAGAACACATACCTCCGCTGAGGTGCAAGAGTAATTACCACCAGCAATAATCCGGTATGTTTTTATGCAAATACATTTTTCGACGGTTACAGTATGTGACTGACGAACATTGTCGTATAACTTAACTTAAAAGAACGCATGATATACCTCTTGATTTTAATAGCCTTTGTAATATCTATTATCTTTTCGATGCTGATTATTCCACGTATTCTTATCGTGGCTTTGACGAAAAGGTTATTCGATATTCCGGATGAAAGAAAAATACATACAGGAGCTGTCCCCCGGTTGGGAGGAATCTCTTTCGCCCCTATTATTCTGTTTACGCTGGCTTTTATCTCAGCCATCTCTTACCTGGGATACCTGCAAGGTCTGCCGATCCCTCCTAATATCATTTCACATGTCACACCTGATTTTTACCTGCTCACATGCGGGTTGATCCTACTGTATCTGGCTGGCATTAAAGATGATCTGATCGGATTACATTATTCTACCAAATTTATCATACAGATACTGGCGGCTTCGCTATTGCCTCTATCCGGGCTATGGCTCAATAACCTGTATGGATTATTCGGTATGCATGAACTGCCAGCATGGCTGGGTATGCCGCTGACTATCTTCGTCATAGTTTTTATCTGCAATGCGATCAACCTGATCGACGGAATAGACGGGCTGGCTTCCGGTTTAAGCGGTGTCTCCCTGATGGTATTAGGGGTATTGTTCCTGCATAACCAGATGTGGACATATGCCACGCTGGCTTTCTCGACATTGGGAGTGTTGATCCCTTTCTTTTATTATAATGTATTCGGGCAGGTCGAACATGGAAGAAAGATATTTATGGGTGATACCGGCAGCCTGACTTTAGGGTATATCCTGGCTTTCCTCTGCATTCGTTATGCTGTGTATAACCCGGAGGTGACACCCTACTCCACCAGTGCGATTCTGGTTGCTTTCTCTACCCTGATCGTACCGATGTTCGATGTGATACGGGTGATGTTGATACGGTTCAGGAGCCATAAGGGGTTGTTCTCGCCGGATAAAAATCATATTCATCACAAATTTCTGAAAATGGGATGCAAACCGCATGGAGCTTTATTATATATACTTGGTATCTCTATATTTTTCAGTGGCTTAAATATCATACTCGCCCCTTTTGCCAATATAAATATTTTATTCTTAGCGGATATTATCCTATGGACAGCTCTTAATCTCTGTCTGGACAAACTTAAATGCATATAGAATTTATTTAACGAAAAGAAATTACTTAAAAGGTTTAATTGAATTATGAAAGCATGTTTTATGGGACTTGGCTACATTGGCCTCCCCACAGCAATTATAGCAGCCGAACACGGCATAGAAGTTATTGGTGTAGACATTAACCCGCAGGTTGTCGATATGACCAATCAAGGTTTAATCCATATTGTGGAACCTGGTTTACAGGAATTATGCCGGAAAGTAGTAACGTCCGGTCATCTGAAGGCTTCAGTAAAGCCGGAAACAAGTGATGTATACCTGGTCGTTGTCCCTACCCCGTTCAAAGGAAATCACGAACCGGATATTTCTTATGTGGAAACGGCAACCCGTTCGGTTATCCCCTTGCTGAAGGAAAATGACCTGTTCATCATCGAGTCTACTTCGCCGGTAGGGACAACGGACAAGATGACTGATTTAATTTTCTCCCTCCGTCCGGAGCTGAAAGGGAAAATCTACATTACTTATTGTCCGGAACGTGTATTACCGGGAAATGTCATTTATGAACTGGTCCATAACGATCGTGTCATCGGTGGGATCAACCCTGAGTCGACAGAGAAAGCGATCGGGTTTTATAGCCGGTTCGTCAAAGGGACCCTGCACAAGACAAATGCTAAAACGGCGGAGATGTGCAAACTGACCGAGAACTCCTCCCGTGACGTACAGATCGCTTTCGCCAACGAACTGTCGCTCATTTGCGACAAGGCCGGCATCAATGTTTGGGAACTGATTGAACTGGCCAACAAGCACCCGAGGGTTCATATCCTGCAACCGGGTTCCGGCGTAGGAGGCCATTGTATTGCCGTCGATCCTTATTTCATTACGGCTGAGTTTCCCTATGAATCGCAATTGATAGCGAAAGCCCGTGAGATCAATAACTACAAGGCTTTCTGGTGTGCCGAAAAAGTAGAGAATGCCATGCTTAAGTTCGAACTGGAACATAACCGGAAACCTGTCGTTGCCATGATGGGACTGGCTTTCAAACCCGATATCGACGATCTGCGGGAATCACCAGCCAAGTATATCACGACCAAAGTCATGCAAAGCCGTAACAATGCAGATATTCTCGTGGTGGAACCGAATGTTCATGAGCACAAAATATTCAAACTCACCAACTACAAAGTGGCATACGAAAAAGCCGACATAATCGTCTTCCTGGTAGCTCATAAGGAGTTCAAGGAGTTACCCAGGAAAGAGAATAAAGTGATATTGGATTTTTGCGGGATATATAAAAAATGATGGTTAAATCAAGAACACAAAGGAGCATACAAAACGTTCGGATAGCATTGATTTATTATTTTATCAATCTAATAATCAGCTTTATATCCCGTAAGATCTTCATTGAATATCTGGGAACAGAAATTTTAGGGCTGAACACGACTGTCGTCAATCTCCTTCAATTCTTAAATCTTGCGGAACTTGGTATCGGGGCAGCAATATCCTATACCCTCTATCAACCACTAGCAGATAATAATAGAGACAAGATCTGTGAGATAGTTTCAGTACAAGGATACATGTACCGCAAAATTGCAGGATTTGTAATTTTGGGTTCATTTATCCTTATGTGTTTCTTTCCGTTCATTTTTGCCAAGACCCAGCTACCTTTATGGTATGCTTACGGCACATTTTTCGTATTACTAACCAGTTCACTGGCCAGCTACTATTTTAACTATCGTCAGATAGTATTGACTGCCGATCAGAAAGACTACAAAATTACGATCCATGTAAAAAGTATTACCATCATCAAATCCGTTCTACAAATCCTGGCAATAGTTTATTTGTCTGACGGATATGTATGGTGGTTACTTTTGGAATTCATAGCAGTAATTTTTACAACAATCTCCGTAAATCTTCTGCTAAGACGGGAATACCCCTGGTTATCTGCCCGGGTAAAAACAGGTAAAGAGTTAAAAGGAAAATATTCAGAAATCATAAAAAAGACAAAACAACTCTTTTTCCATAAAGTGGGAGGATATGTACTTACCCAAACAAGTCCTTTGATTATATATGCTTACACTTCCCTGACACTGGTAGCCGTTTATGGGAACTATATGTTGATCATCATGGGGATTATGGCATTACTTGCCGCCATATTCAACAGCATAGGAGCCGGAGTAGGGAATCTGGTCGCATCAAGTGAAAAAGATCATATTCTGAATGTATTCGAAGAATTATTCTGTTCTCGTTTTTTATTTGTTGGAACAGCATGTTACTGTGTTTATCAATTGGCACCCGCTTTTATTACTTTATGGGTCGGGCCGGAATATCAACTAGATAATTTATCGCTGATACTAATGGTTGCAATCATGTATATAAACCTGATCCGTACAGTTGTCGATTCATTTATCAATGCTTATGGCCTATTCCAAGATATCTGGGCACCAATTGCTGAAGCAATATTAAATATAGGACTATCCGTTCTGTTTGGATATTGGTGGGGAATACCAGGCATACTTTGCGGTGTCTTGATCAGTTTACTTCTGATCGTTTTTACCTGGAAACCTATATTCCTGTTCCGAAAGGGATTCAAGACTTCCATTAGCAATTATATTTACTTATATATCAAATCGATTATATCGTTACTATTTACAACGGTTATAGTACTCTATATTTCCAACTATATCGACCTTAACCCCGCTTCTTCTTATATTAACTTTATATTGTATGCATCATTGACCGGAAGCTTGTATCTCATTCTTTTACTGATACCGCTATATCTTTGTAATAAAGGAACCAGAGATTTTGTAAAAAGAATCACACACATAAAACTGTATCCCTTCGATCGATTTTAACCATGTACCTATATCTGATTTTCATACTATTGCTTGCCGGTAGTTTTCTCGAAATCTTCGACAGCAAAAGACAAGGGACGGCTCAAATTATTTATTATCTTACACTCTCTATCCTATTCCTGTTATCTTTTCTCAGATGGGAAAGAGGCACCGATTGGAGTGGATATTATGACTATTTCAGTAATATATATGACCTTGATTTTTCCAACAATTTCGAAAACGGATTCATATTTCTGAATTATTGTATCCATTACCTGTTCAACAGCTACACTGTTCTATTATTTATTTTAGCTGCTATACAATATTTTTTTATATCGAAAGCTATCCGGTATTTATCCATATATCCCGTATTAAGTCTGCTTTGCTATTTTTCTGTCACAAAAGGAGGGATATTCTTTGTACGACAATATATAGCCCTGGCAATTCTGATGTATTCCATCAGGTATGTAATAGAAAAAAAAATATATATGTTCCTTTTTGCTGTTATTATAGCTTGCATGATCCATCGTACAGCGTTACTATTTCTACCGGTGTATTTCATCTTCGATAAAGACATTAAAATAAAATATTATATAATTATATTGCTGGTACTAATACCGATGGCTTTTTATATATCAACAGTTTTTGATTCTATCAGCACAGGTTTGGTCAACTCGATCATTGAAAATAAGATCAATAACTATATTGATAAAAGCGCTTCCGGAGAAACTTATGGAGTAGAATTATCCAAATCAACTATACTAATCAGGGGAGTAATAAAACGGGGATTTATCATTTTGCTATATTTTCTGTTTATGAGAGAAGAACTATCAAATAATAATATCACACGGGGACTATTCAATATATATATTTTCGGAACCTGCTTATACATATTGCTTACTCCCCTATCAGAACAACTAAGCCGGGTTTGTCTGTATTTTGATATATTCGATATTTTCCTGTTCCCACTATTACTGGAGAAGCAAGAAAGATGGAATAAATTATTATTCTTCAGCCTGATAATAACATTTTCATTCATCAGATTACATAGTTCTATCGAACTTCGAAAAGAATTATTTATTCCTTATAAGTCTATATTCAACAAAGAACAAATCGTAGAAATCGGTTAAAATAACATCTAATGAAAGTATTATATATTTCAAGAGTCAATCCTTTTATCAATGGAGGAGGTCCTTTCGCTTCAAGAGCCTACATTGATGCCTTTATGGAACTATCGGAACATTTCACATTAATGATCGCCGATAACTGTATCGTACCTGATAATTATAAACAATCGGCCGATATTGTATATGTCCCCAAACGTCCTTTCAAGGAAAAGTTATTGTTCCCATTTACTGGCAGGCTACATCGTTTTATTCCTTTTATCTATGATTATTGGCAAAACATAAATGAAGATAGGTTCGATACAGTTGTCTTAAATGGAGGTGTACTGGCAGGAGACATGGTAGATTTTTTCAAAAGTAAAAAGTTAAAAGTGATAACTATTCACCATAATGTAGAACGCCGGTACCACAAAGATAACAAGACTATTGAATCTTTTGGCGGATTGTATGCCGGCTATATAAACAAAAATGAAAAAAAGGCTTTATTAAACAGCGATTTGAACCTATCTATCAGTAATGATGACATTCAGGAGTTCAAAGATATATATGATTTGCCTGAAAATATCCGGGTGAAATACCTCGGATGCTTCGAGAATAAAGAAAGAAGGACAGAAAATATCCTTTTGCAACCGGACAATTGCACATTAGCCATAACCGGGAGTTTGCACGACTATCAGACAGAAGACGGTATAACCCACTTTCTGAAAGAACTTTATACACCAATTATCAGTAAATATCCGGATATCAATATTATAATAGCCGGCAGAAACCCCGGAAAAAAACTAATAGAAAAATGTAAACGCTCTAATATAGAACTGATAGCTAATCCGGAAAATATGGATGCAGTTATAAAAAAATCATCCGTCTATATAGCTCCGGCACGGTTGGGTAGCGGACTTAAACTACGAGTCATGGATGGATTAAGAAACGGCAAAGCCATACTGACTCATCCTACTTCAGCAAAGGGTTACGATCTTTTTCATAACAAAGACTATTTTAAACAATATCATTCCGTAGAAGACTTTATGGAAAAATTGGATTATTTATTAAACAATCAGTTTAATCCTCTCTGTATCAAAACAGACTATGAGAAATATTTTTCATTCCCAAGTGGATTGGAAAGGCTTAAAGTAATATTAAATGAAGAATTGAATAATGAAAGTACTATATATAAATCCTAATATAAATCATCACAAATTACCCTTTTATGATGCATTGAGAAATATCTATGGTCAGGATAATGTTATTTATGCGACTCCTTTGATTCATGAAGAAAATCGAATAAAAATGGGATTTGACAGTTACCAGCAAGAAAATTGGCTTTATCACATACAGCCTTCTAATTTTACTGAATTTTCAAACCTTTTTTACGAAGCGGATATAGTCCTATGCAGTATAAAAGATTATTATCGGTTAATGGAGAAACGTTTACAAAGCGGTAAACTGACATTCTATTTTTCAGAACGATGGTTTAAGGAAGGGATTGGGAAATTTCGTTTACTGCATCCTAAAATTCTCAATCTTGTATACCAATTTAGAAAATTATCTACTTATCCGAATTTCTTCTATTTGGCACAAGGAGAGTATGCCGCATATGATTTTAATTATCTGGGTATTTGTAAGAATCGCATTTTCAGTTTCGGATATTTTACATCTATCAATCAAACAGTTAGAGGTAACCATTTGCTTCCAAAAGAGAAAATTAACCTATTATGGTGCGGAAGGATGCTAAAATTGAAAAGGGTCGATTTATTAATCAAAGCATTCTGTGATCTGCAAAAGAAAAATAACAACATTCATTTAACCCTCGTTGGCAATGGTCCTGCTTCTAAATGTTTAATAAAATATTTACATAAACATGCCCTCCCTTCAAATTATACGCTATATGATTTCCTTCCGGTTACCGAAGTTCGATATTTGATGCAGCAGGCTGATATATATGTACTACCGAGTAACGGACATGAAGGATGGGGGGCCGTCATCAATGAAGCAATGGCAGAATCATGTGCAATAGTAGGAAGCAACAAGATTGGCGCCGTCAAAAGCATGTTGTCTCATGGCATAAATGCGATGATTTTTCCGTCAGGGAATCTACAGGCACTAAAAGAATGTATATCATCCCTAACAGGTGATCCTATACTATTGGCTAAGTTAAAAAAAGAGTCCAACGCATTAGTTAACAATCTTTGGTCTGCTTCTACCGCTGCTTTCAGATTCTCTATGGTCGTTGATGCCATATTGAATAAGGAGGATTATAATATATATCGAGAAGGTGTAATGAAATTATTAAAGTATGATAGTAATAAGATTATATAGGATCGGAAATTTACTGCATAGAAAATCATGGTTCAGATTAGCTAAGCTGGTATCTTACTTAAATCGGTTTTTGTTTGCTGTATGGCTACCTTCTTCCGCAAAGATTGGCCGTAATTTCAAGCTTGGATATGGCGGGCTAGGCGTTGTTATTCATAAAGACGCTATAATCGGAGATAATGTTTTAATTGCCCAGAATGTAACAATAGGGAGAAATTTTGGTGATAAAAAAGTACCTGTCATAGGTAATGATGTTTATGTAGGTACAGGCTCTGTTATTTTTGGAGAGATAACCATTGGAAATAATGTCATTATTGGTTCCAATACATTAGTCAATAAAAGCATACCTGATAATACGACAGTTGTAGGTAACCCGATGAAGATTATTCAAAGTAACCGTATCAAAAAATATTATGAATTAGACACCAAAACAGATTCATGCAAAAAAACAGTTTTGAAGAATCATTAAATGAGACATCTTATATTATACTATAATACAATACGTTTTCTAAAGTTCAAACAACTATTCTTTCAGCTTTGGTACAGAGGTAAACGATTGGTATGGAAAACATTCCGATTTCGATATTCTTTTGATCATACTAAAGAAGGATTTCCTTTACATATTATAGATTTCATACATAAATATATTAGTGCAGAAGGGATAAATTCTTTTCACTTTTTAAACAAAACCTCTGAATTTACAATTTGGGATGACGAACGACATGGAAAATTATGGTCATACAATTTGAATTATATGGATTTTCTTCTTCAAGACAATTTATCTTTACAGAAGAAATTTTATTGGATCAATAAATTTATAATTGATTTAAAATCTAACAAGAATGGATTAGAACCGTATCCTATAGCCCTGCGTGGTGTAAACTGGATAAAGTTTTTTTCCAAATATTATCTATTAATTCCTCCCGAAAACACAAAAAATTGGAATACATCGTTATATAACCAATATAGAATTTTATCTGATAACCTTGAATATCACTTATTAGGCAACCATTTATTAGAAGATGCATTTTCTTTGTTGTGGGCCGCACTTTATTTTAAAGACAACTTTTTTTATGAACAGGCCACACAATTATTATATAGTGAATTGGAAGAACAAATACTTCCTGATGGTGCACATTATGAACTAACTCCGATGTACCATGAAATATTGCTGGACCGTTTACTTGATTGCATCAATGCCGCTAAATATAATATGCGGTTCGATCAACAGAAATACATTGTAAAATATATGGAATCAAAAGCTATAAAAATGCTCGGATGGCTAGAAGCTATCATCTATACTGATGGTTCCATGCCTTTATTCAATGACAGCACCTATGGTGTAGCTCCAATAGCCAGGGATTTGTTTCTGTATGCTAAACGACTGGGATTAACCTGGTCAAAAGAAAATTTGAAGGAATCCGGTTATCGAAAATTTGAATCTTCCGGATTTGAAATGGTACTGGATGTCGGTAATATCGGTCCGGACTACATTCCCGGACATGCTCATGCCGACACTTTCAACTATGAATTACGGATCGATGGGAAACCTTTCATCATCGACTCTGGTATCTCGACCTACGAGAAAAATGTACGGCGACAATATGAACGTGAGACACAGGCACATAATACGGTTCGGGTTGCAGGTCAAAGCTCCAGCAATGTCTGGGGAGGTTTCCGGGTTGCCCAACGGGCTAAAATCACTTACCTGAAAGAAGAGCGTAACAGTATCACTGCCCGCCATAACGGATTCAGGCAACTGGGTGTCGAACACCAACGACGATTTAATATGAAAAACCGGGAGATTACGATTGAAGACCAACTTATACCCGCCAAAGGAGCAAAAGGGATCAACTATATACATCTACATCCCGATGTCACGATTCTATCGGTCAATACGGATTCAGTAAAGACAGACCGTGGAACCATCTCCTTCTCCGGGGCGGACAAAGTATGGATTGAATCCTGCGAGATCGCCTTTGAATATAATAAACTGATTCCGACAAAAAAAATATGCCTGGCTTTTACCAACCAAATGCAATATACAATCAGGCATAACATCCAATAAACATTTATCATTAATGAAAATCTTATTTTTAACTGATAATTTTCCGCCGGAAGTGAATGCGCCGGCTACCCGGACTTACGAACATTGTAAAGAATGGGTAAAACAAGGGGAAGAAGTCACCGTCATCACCTGTACTCCTAATTTTCCTCAGGGAAAAGTATATACAGGATACCGTAACCGCCTCTATCAAAAAGAAATAATGGATGGTATCCGTGTAATACGGATATGGAGTTACATCACGGCAAACGAAGGTTTTCTGAAACGGACACTCGACTATATCAGTTTCTCCGTTACTTCTTTCTTTGCCGGGTTATTTCAACAGGCTGATATAATCATTGCCACCTCTCCCCAATTTTTCACAGCCTTGTCGGGACGTACCCTTTCTTTCTGGAAAAGAAAACCCTGGATCATGGAAGTCCGCGATCTATGGCCCGAATCCATCAAAACAGTCGGTGCCATGAAAGAAAATCCTATAATCCGCTTTCTGGAATGGGAGGAAAAAAGATGTTACCGCTCTGCCCAAAAAATCGTCGTTGTAACGGACTCATTCAAAAAGAGGTTAAGCGAAAAAGGAATACCTCTCCAAAAGATAGAAGTTATAAAAAACGGGGTAAACAGGGAATTGTTCACTCCCATGTCTAAAGATCAAGTATTACTTGAACAGCTGAATTTAAAAGATAAAAAAATCATCGGTTATATCGGTACTCACGGAATGGCTCACAAACTGGATTTTATCCTTGAATGTGCGGCTGGGATGGAGGGGAAAAACAACTATCACTTCCTGTTCCTGGGAGCCGGAGCCGAGAAGAGTAAACTGCTGAAACTAAAGGATGACTTAGGAATCAAAAATGTTACGATGCTCGATCCGGTATCCAAGCAGGATGTAAAAAGATACATTTCCATCCTTGATGTTGCATTGATCAATTTGCGTAAATCAAATTTATTCACGACAGTCATTCCTTCAAAAATCTTTGAAAATGCAGGCATGGAAATACCGATCCTGATGGGAGTGGACGGAGAGGCACGTCAGATAATCGAGTCGTACGAAGCCGGATTATGTTTCGAACCCGAATCAAAAAAAGACTTCGAGCGTCAACTCGACAGGCTCCTCTCCGATCCTGTCTTATATGAACAATGTAAAGCCGGATGCAGAAAACTTGCACACGATTTTGACAGAAAAGTACTCGCCGGACAAATGCTGAATATAATAAAAGAAACAAAATGAAAAAGATTATGCTAGTCTTCGGCACACGTCCCGAAGCAATAAAAATGGCTCCGTTAATCAAAGAATTTCAGAAACATCCTCATCTGTTCCAAACAGTCGTTTGTGTTACCGGACAACACCGGGAGATGTTGGACCAAGTCCTTCGCATCTTTGACATACATCCTGATTATGACTTGAATATTATGAAGCAGGGACAGGACCTGTATGACGTTACAGCCCGCGTACTTACCGGAATGAGAGATGTGCTGAAAGAATTCCGTCCCGATCTGGTGCTGGTACACGGCGACACAACCACGTCGACAGCGGCAGCACTGGCTGCCTTTTACCAGCAGATACCGGTCGGACATATAGAAGCCGGATTACGGACACACAATATACACAGTCCCTGGCCGGAAGAAATGAACCGGCAACTGACGGGTAGAATAGCATCTTATCACTTCGCTCCGACAGCCTTAAGCAAAAAAAATCTATTGGAGGAAGGAATAGATGAGAAGCTGATTACAGTAACAGGCAACACTGTCATAGATGCCTTGTATCACGTAGTCTCAGAAATAAAAAACAAGGATGAACTGAAGCAACTACTTGCCAGTGAACTGGAAAAGTCCGGTTATAAAACCTCCCGCCTGTCAGAACAAAGTAACCGGAAATTGGTTTTAATCACAGGTCATCGCCGGGAAAACTTCGGTAACGGTTTTATTTCTATGTGTAAAGCGCTCAAAACATTAGCAATCAAATACCCGGAGATAGACTTTGTCTATCCGATGCACCTTAATCCGAACGTCAGGAAACCGATAAAGAGTGTGTTTGGAGATATCCGTCTGCCAAATCTATTCTTCATCGAACCATTGGAATATCTGCCATTCGTCTACCTGATGGAACAGTCTGCTATTGTATTGACGGATAGCGGCGGTATTCAGGAAGAAGCACCCGGACTGGGAAAACCGGTCCTGGTAATGCGCGATACCACTGAACGTCCGGAAGCGTTAGACGCCGGAACTGTAAAACTGGTAGGAACAGATTTTATCAGGATACTCGATGAAACATCCCGGTTAATTGAGGATAAAAAATATTACGACCAAATGAGTAAAGCCGTGAATCCTTATGGAGACGGTTTGGCTTGCCAACGAATTGTTACTAAAATAAAAGAGATTTTATGAAGACTTTAAACAAATGCATCCTTTGTTTCTTTTGCTCATTGTACTCTATCCTGGCAATAGCCCAGGTTCCGCAGGAGTTACTTGATAAGGCCAAGGCTGCCGGCATGACAGAAGAACAGATACAGCAGGAAATTACCAAACGTTTAAACAGCAGCGGGACGAAACAATCAGTAATCCCGGCCAGCGAACAACCGGTAACCGACCGGATCATGATAACAAATGAGATCCCTCCAATCGACATACAACGGAAAGATAACACCTCTGAAGACAGTCTAAAAAACCAGGTCTTCGGTCGTGAGATATTTTCCAATAAAAACCTGTCTTTCGAACCGAATATGAATATGCCGACTCCCAGAAATTATCCATTGTCAGCCGGTGATGAAGTACTTATTGATGTATGGGGAGATTCGGAGTTAAACCTGAAGCTGACTTTATCACCCGAAGGAACGATCATCATCCCCAATGTAGGGCCAGTCGCTTTAAGCGGGCTGACAATCGAAGAAGCAGAAAACCGGATCAAGCAGGAGTTGGGAAAAATCATGTGGAACCTGGTAGACGGAAAAGAACCTAATACATTTGTTTCGGTCGGACTAGGGAAAATCCGGAGTATTAAAGTAAATATTGTTGGAGAAGCGGTTGCACCGGGTACCTACACCTTATCTTCGCTTGCCTCCTTGTTCAATGCTTTATACGCAGCAGGTGGGGTGAACGACATCGGTTCCCTCCGTAATATCCGGGTATATCGTAATAATAAGGAAATAGCCAATCTGGATGTATACGATTATCTGCTTAACGGAAAATATGATACCAATATCCGGTTGGAAGACAATGATATGATTATTATCGAACCCTACGAGCAACTGGTTAACACACACGGGAAAATAAAACGTAACCGTACATTCGAACTCCGTAAAGGAGAGACATTGGAAGACCTGCTGAAAATGGCAGGGGGATTCACCGGAGACGCTTTTACAGAAGACGTGACAATCAAACGGAAATCTGGTTCCCGTTATCAGATTGCTACCGTAACCGCTGAAGAATTTCCTACATTTGTCCTTCAGGACGGCGACTCCCTGTTAGTAGACTCCGTAATCCCCTTTTATGACAACCGGATCACGATTACCGGTTCCGTATGGCGTCCCGGAGAATATGAATTAAGCCCAAAAGTACATACCGTCAAACAATTGATCAAACAGGCGGCCGGGCTAAAAGGAGATGAATTTATAGGCAGGGCGCATCTTACCCGTCTGAATCCCGACTTCACCAGTACGGTTATTGCCATAGATATACAAGGTATAATGAACGGGGAAATCCCGGACATGGAATTACAGAAAGAAGACAAATTATATATACCTTCTTTATTTGAACTCCGGGAACCTTATACCGTCAAAGTCGGCGGAGCAGTCAATAACCCAGACACAGTTATCCCTTTCAGCAAAAATATGACGGTGGAAGATGCCATCATTCTTGCCGGAGGACTACAGGAATCCGCCTCGACGATCAATGTTGAAGTAGCCCGCCGGATCAAGGATCCTACGGCTGATAAAAGTACGAACCTGGTTTCCAAAGTATATACTGTTGCATTGAGCGATGAACTGCAACTGCCATCCAAATCATCCGGGGCCCATGCTGATACACTTTTTACTCTTGAACCGTTCGACGAAGTTTTTGTCCGTTTCTCTCCAGGATATGAAAAACAGGAAGTCGTAAAAGTAAATGGGGAAGTCACTTTTGCCGGTGACTATGCTTTACCTTATAAAAACACACGCCTGAGTGATATTATCGCTCAATCGGGAGGAGTAACTCCGGATGCTTATGTGAGAGGAGCTAGTTTAAAACGCCAGTTGACGGAAGATGAAATCCGCCAGGTGGAAACATTGTTGCAACTAAGTAATAACAACAAGCAGAGTAAGGATTCTATCGCCTTGTCGCTTACCAATATAAAGAACTATTCTGTCGGAATCGATTTACAACAGGCACTTACCCACCCGAAAAGTACCTATGACCTGGTTCTCCGTGACGGGGATATCATTTATATACCTCAGTTACAGAGTACAGTGAAAATCAGCGGGGCCGTTACCTATCCGAACAGTATCACATATACCAAAGGAATGTCCGTCCGCGATTGCCTGTCACAGGCCGGAGGATATAACGATACTTCCCGCAAATATCCGATTGTAATTTATATGAACGGAAAAGTAGCGACCACCCGTAAAGTTGGTATTTTCTTTAAACGTTATCCAAAGATCGAGCCGGGTTGTGAAATAGTCGTTCCAAGTAAAAGCCAACGTGACAGAAGGGCGAACCTGGCTGAAATACTCAGCATCACAAGTTCTACGACTTCTATCGCTGCCATGTTGACTTCATTGATAAATTCTCTCAAATAAACTTTGTAGTAAAGGATGATAAACAAGAGTGAAAAAAAGACTGATAAGACAGAATTGGATATAGATATTATAGCCGTTATACAGTTCTTATGGTCAAAAAGAAAACTATTTCTGAAAAGTAGCGGAATAGCGGTGATTATAGGACTTGTCATTGCATTCAGTATCCCGAAAGAATACACCACAACCGTCAAACTGATGCCCGAAACAAACAATACGGCAAGTAAGATGGGGAATCTCGGAGGACTGGCAGCCATGGCTGGAATAGATATAAACAGCGGAAACAGCCAGGATGCTATTTCACCCGAAGTTTATCCGGATATTGTTCACAGTACTCCGTTTCTTCTGGAACTTTTCCCTCAGGAAGTAACGAATAAGAAGAAAACGTTGAAAATGTCTCTGTTCAATTATCTGAAAGGACATCAGAAAGAGGCATGGTGGAATCTGATCATACAAGCCCCGCTGAAAGGTATCTCCTATCTCGTCGAAATGCTGGGAGATGAAGATCACCAGCCTGACAAGATAGATCCTTTTTTTCTTACCAAAGAGCAAAAAGATATCATAAAGAAATTACAGGAACGGATATCGATCTTTGTAGATAAGAAAACGCAGGTAGTAACCGTTTCCGTTCGAATGCAGGATCCGGTTATCTCAGCACGAGTAACGGATAATGTAGTGGAAAAATTAAAAAAATATATAACCAACTACCGGACACAAAAAGCAAAAAAAGATCTGGAATTTACAGAGAAAGTACTAAAAGAGGCTCAGGATGCCTACTATAAAGCCCAACAAACGTATGCCGCATTTGAAGACGGTAATAAAAATATCGTTTCAGCCAGTTACCGGACAGAGTTGGAACGGTTGAAAAATGAGATGACACTGACATTCAATGTCTATAACACATTAGCGCAAAAACAGGAACAGGATAAATTGCGGGTACAGGAACAAACACCGGTCTATACCATTATAGAACCTGCTTCCGTCCCCCTGAAAGCTTCAACACCTAAAAAAGTACTGATCCTTATCGGTTGTATTTTTCTTGACTTGATAGCAATAAGCGGATATGTACTGATCAGAGACAGGCAAATATTCTGATCAGTACATATTCTTATAGTCGGAGTTACGACCGGCTGATCTGCAACCCCTTATCGGAAAGGCTCATCTCAACGAAACGGGCATTCGGATTATGCGGCGAAGCAGTCAGCTGCCTGCGTATTTGTAAGGCCGCATCCGGATCTTTAGCGACGATATACAGATAACCGCCTCCACCTGCTCCGGGTAATTTATATCCCAAGGCATACTCTTTAATCTGGGTGATAAGTGCCTCTACTGCCGGAGGATTTGTTCCGGAATCGAGTGCTTTCTTTTGTTCCCAGGTCTTTGCGATAAGTTTGCCGTAGGTTTCAAAATTACCGCATTGGATGGCTTCAAACATATCCAGGGCATGTGTTTTCATTTCTGAGAGCAGGCGGAGATGAGTAGCACTGTTTAGGAACATCCCCTGCACGATCTCAGCCAGGATATTTTTTGCCGTACGGGTTATACCAGTATAATAAAGTAAATGACAGCCCTGATATTGCGGGTCTGTAAACAAATATTCCGGCAACCAGCGCACAGAAGGATTCTGGTTGAATCCCTCTCCTGTTTGTAAAAGTTTCAGACCGTGCAATACTCCGCCATACTGATCCTGCCAGCCTCCGCCGGTTGTCAGCAATTGTTCCAAGATCAATGTACGGTACCCTATCTTACTTTTATCCCAGGCCAGACCGCAAAAATCAGAGATTGCACCCAGAACCGTTGCTGCCAGGATAGAACTGGTACCAAGTCCGGAACCGGCAGGAATAGCCGCCAGTAAAGTTACCTCCAACCCGCAACCGAAACTCCTCAACTGATCTTCCAGCGAAGGATAATGCTCTGCTGAAAATTCCGGGACAAACCCGGCAAGTGCCAACGCAGCTTTCGGTATAGAGAAAGGAGAACCGATCTTTTTATAATCATGCAATTCATCCCAGGTTGAAACAACCTCCATAGCCCCCAGGTCTATGGAACGCAAAATAATTTTATATTCTTTCGATGGCTTGACATATACTTGCAACGGCGGCTGGCCATTCAGTTCGATAGCTACATTAACCACGTTTCCACCGGCATACATACAGTAAGGAGGTGTGTCAGTCCATCCGCCAGCCAGGTCGATACGTACCGGACTACGTCCCCAAACAATCTGATCGCGATAGACATTCAGGAAAGGAGATTGTTTTTCACGGGAAACAGACCCGATCAGTCCTTCTCTCAACAATGAAAAAGCATCCTGTTGTTCCTCTTCATAAGGTTTCCCTTCCAGTTGCAATACACGAGCCCGGAACATCCGGTTATGTATCCGTTTCATTAAAGGAACTTCAGAGGAAAGCACCTCAGGTAAAGCCAGATTTCCACCGGCAAATTCACGTGCAGCATCAGCAAGGTCCAACTGATAGAAGACACTTTTCTCGTGATTAGCGGCCAGCATCGGCCAGTTGGCATAACGGAACTTTTCACGTTGGGCAAACAACCGATCCAGATTCGCATAATCAGATAATTCATTCGCCGACATTTTCTGGGAAGTTTCCCATATCTTACGACCATTTTCCAGTCCGGGTTCGGAAACCATCCAGCGTATCACCAGTCCTAATTCGTCCACATTTTTACAAACGGGGAACAACGGGGCATTCTGTAAATCATCAAAAGGTTCGAATGTTACTCCCCTATCCTTTCCCCATTGAATGACAGGACATCCCATGAAAAGCGTTTTCTCATCGTCAGATGCTCCTTTAAACGGATCATTAAAACCATAAGGACGTGCAGCCCAGTCTTGCTCACCGACCGGAACGACATCGATACAAACACCGGAGGGCAGATCCAATTCCCAGTTATTTGCCGGGACACCGGTTATTATATGGAGGTTATCCAGTTTCCAATTCTTTCCTATATAACTGTTTTCAATCCATAGCTCAGAGTTCTCGGCTGTCAGCGTCAAATCGATAGCTGCATTCTGCACGAACATGGCCGGGTGAGGTTTAACCTTCCGGTGCATAATTGCCCGCTGGTCACGTACCAGATTCTGAACGGCTAGTGTGGAAGAGATCAGTTCACGACTTGTGCCATAATGGTAAAACTCTCCTCCTTCCAAAGGTAAAATAGCCACACTTAACTGATTCAGTTCAGTATCGGCAATACGGGGATGTTCTCCCAATGCCAGTCCAAATTCAGAATACAGATCGTAAGATTTCATAGTCTTCCCGTCGGCTGTATAAGAATGTTTCATCAGCAACTCCATTGCCCGGTCGCTAAGTAACCAAACCCCTATATCCATCAGGAAAAGATGTGTCTGTGCCAACTTCCCCAAATCATCCAAAGAAGGCTTCTGAAGCATAAAGTCCAGTTTATCGGGCGTCTGCCGGTCCGACACAAACACACCATGGTTGGTCGCCAAGGCAGGATCGACCCACAATCCGTAACAAACAACATCCACCTCCGGAATATCCTGTAACGGCTCACTGTTTCTTATATACACATCACCACTGGCAATCAGGGTATGGAGTGAATCCGGCGCTTTATGCATGATCTCCTCATATAAAGGAAGTTGCAGGGATAGCAGATTTTGTGATAACTTTTGCCCTCTCGCCCATCTGAAAACAGGTATCGGAGTCAAAATCTTTCCCGACGGGGCATATCCGGGTAACCGCCGGCTTTGACCTCCGGCATGCAACAAAATTCTTTTTTCTTTTGCCAGCCATTCCTTTACAGGTATTTGAGGTGCTTCATTTTGCCGGCATGCTTCGATCAACCAGGTTGTACCACCACCGGAACCAAGCCGTGCCCCTACCGGGTCGGAAGTACAAAACCATTCATCCACATTTACTTTCGCTATCTTGTGGAAACTATTCACCAAATTGGGCGGTAACGATAATAATTTCTTCATATTTATATATGTATCAGGAAACGATGAAATCATTCCTGCCTAGTTATTCTATCTTTATCACAAAAGTAGTTTTTCCTTCCATTATGATCACACGTAAGTTAAATTTTAATTTAATTTTACCATTCAATATGCCATTGGTTTAAATTATTATATTCATATTTGTAGTGAAAAGCAACTTACATATCCAGTTGACGATAAAAAACGTTGGTTTTTACTAATCACCCCCTATCATTTAGTTTTCTAACGTATCTTTAGTTATTCATTTAATATTCAATTGTATGATATACGGTTATGTAAGAGTCAGTACGGATAAGCAGAGTACTGAAAATCAGCGATTTGAAATTGAAAAGTTCGCAAAAGCCAAAAGCATGCGTATTGATCGCTGGGTAGAAGAAACAATCAGTGGAACAACAGATGTTGCAGAACGGCAACTAGGACGGTTAATCAAGCAAATCCGTAAAGGAGACATCTTGATTACAACTGAGTTATCCCGTTTAGGTCGTAACCTGATGCAGGTTATGAGCTTCCTCCATCAATGCATGGAGAGAGACATTTTCGTGATAACGGTAAAAGAACGCTATGAGTTGGGAAACAACATCAACAGCAAAATCCTGGCCTTTGCTTTCAGCCTGAGTGCCGAGATAGAACGTAACCTGATTTCTCAACGTACAAAAGAAGCGTTGGCACGAAAGAAAAAAGAAGGGACAAAACTAGGTCGTCCCAAGGGGGGAAAGTCGGAACAGTACAAACTGTCCGGTAAAGAAAATCTCATTCGTAAACTTCTGGAAGAAAAGAAAACCAGATTGTACATCAGTAAAAAGTTAGGAGTAAACAGACAAACTTTAAGAGATTTCATGAGGATGAACCCGGAGTTAGACTGATTATAGAAATATTAAGTTTTTTGTCGCCCAAAGAACATGTGTCCCAATTGTTAAACAATGCAATCCAGGTGAATAAAATCTAAGCTAAATTGTTTATTTATAGTTGTTTGTTCTAAATACATAAGAAAAATGTGTATTGAAACATCTAATATTAATACTGTTTGTGTTCTGAAGGAATATTTTATCCACCATTACACTCTCATTATGAAAACATTAGATACAATTATCGATCAACAAAAAATTAATTTTTAATGATTCACATATCAGAAGCAAATAACAGGCCGTCTTCGGACAAGACAGACATTTTTTTGAGAATAAAAAAGAGATTGTAAAAATTACACCAAGAGAAAAAATTCAAGGAATAAAGTGATATGGATATAAGTATTTAAGTTAAAAGCTAAGAAGTTATTCTATTAGGCGCAGCAAGGAATAGAAAGAACAAGAACTCTGGGATTCTACTTTAGTAAATAATTACTTGTGTATTGAGAAAACTTCATTTTTTCATCTCACTTTTACACATTATTATACTATAAATTAACTAATTGTGAATAAATATACTATCTTTGGGATAAATTGCGCTAGTAGAAATATTCGTTGAACCTTATAAAAAGAAAAAAGTATGGAAAGAACACTTGTTATATTAAAACCATGCACCATCCAGCGAGGTCTGATTGGTGAAATAATTGCCCGTTTTGAAAAAAAGGGATTGATACTGGAAGGCATGAAAATGATCTGGTTGACGGATGAGATTTTAAGCGAACATTACGCTCACCTGAAAGAAAGGTCTTTTTTTCAAAGGGTTAAAGACGCAATGGCTGTATGCCCTGTGATTGTTTGTTGCTGGAAAGGAGTCGATGCGGTAAATGTAGTGCGTACGCTGGCCGGATCAACCAATGGAAGAAATGCCGCCCCGGGAACCATCCGCGGAGACTACAGCATGAGTGTACAGGAAAATATCGTACATGCCTCCGATTCACCGGAAACAGCCGCAATCGAATTAAAAAGATTTTTCAATGAGGATGAATTATTTAGTTATGAGACAAAAAACCTGCTCAGTCTTTATGCAAACGATGAATTCTGAGAGATAAAGTAAACAAAAAGCCGGAAAAGAGAAATCATAGACTCTTTTCCGGCTTTTTTATTTCTACTATATCATCCTATCCTCCCGAACCGGATGAACAACCTCATTACTAATCTAAAAATCTAATACCATGAAAAACACACTACATTATATAAACAAGCCCATTCTATGAAATGTTCCGAAAAAATAAAGAAATTACTTGCAGTTGTATTATTCCCGAATTGGACCTATATTTGTACTGTATTTTAAACACGAGTACAGACAAAAAATTAAAAGAAAACAATATGCACAGTTGGTTTGAATGTAAAGTCTCCTTTGAAAAAGTACTGGAGAACGGAATGCAAAAGAAAGTAACAGAACCTTATCTGGTCGACGCCCTCTCTTTCACAGAAGCGGAAGCCCGTATCATTGAAGAAATACGCCCGTTCATATCCGGCGAATTTACTGTTACTGACATCAAACGTGCCCGTCTTTCAGAATTGTTCTTCAACGAAAACGGCGACCGTTTCTACAAAATTAAAGTATATTTCATCACACTCGATGAAAAAAGCGGCGCTGAAAAGAAAACGGCTGCACAGATGCTTGCACAGGCTTGCACACTGAAAGAAGCCATCGCCGTACTGGAAGAAGGCATGAAAGGCACCATGGCCGATTACACAATCGCTTCGGTTACAGAAACCATGCTGATGGACGTATTCCCTTTCTCCGTCAATGATGACAAAACGCCCAAATCAGGAGAAGAACTGATTGCCGAACAGAAAAAACAGGCTGAGGACAAAGCACAGGAAGCATGAGTATCTCCCAGAACATAGTACAGTTAAAGGCATCGCTACCGGCAAACGTCACATTGGTAGCCGTGTCCAAGTTTCATCCGGCAGAAGCATTGATGGAGGCCTACAATGCTGGCCAGCGTGTCTTTGGCGAAAGCAGGGCACAGGAGCTGACGGCTAAACAAAAAGTACTACCGGGTGATATCGAATGGCATTTTATCGGTCCGCTGCAAAGCAATAAAGTAAAAGATATTGCGCCATTTATCCATACAATCCATAGCATCGACTCACTGAAATTATTACAGGAAGTAAATAAACAAGCCGCAAAAAACAACCGTATAATCCGTGTATTACTGGAGATACATGTTGCTCAGGAAGAGACCAAACACGGACTAAGTCCTGACGAGTGCCGTGAGCTTCTGCAAAACGAACAACTTGCCGAACTAGGCAATATTCAGATATGCGGATTGATGGGAATGGCGACCTATACCGATGACATTGCGCTCATCGAACAGGAATTTCACATCTTACATGAACTTTTCAGCGAATTAAAAGCTATATATTTCATAGGAAATGATAATTTTGCAGTACTATCTATGGGAATGAGTCACGATTATCCGGTTGCCATTCGCCAGGGTAGCACCATGATACGGGTTGGAACCAGTATTTTCGGCGAACGCGAGTACTAACACATTAAATTGAATCTGACATGATTGACATTAAAACCCAATATGCGGGACTAACACTTCGTAATCCGTTAATTGTAGGAAGTTCAGGTCTGACAAACAACCCTGAGCGAAACAAGGAATTCGAAAAGGCAGGTGCCGGAGCGATTGTTCTCAAATCTCTTTTTGAAGAACAAATTGAAATGCAAAGCGATTCGCTTATGCAGGATTCAGATTATCCGGAAGCTGCCGATTATATCCGCGGTTATGTAAAAGCAAACCAGGTAAACAACTATCTGGAACTGATAAAAAAGACAAAAGAACAGTGTACCATTCCTATCATTGCCAGCATCAACTGTTACAAGTCTGATGTGTGGATTGACTTTGCCCGTCAGATAGAGCTGGCAGGAGCCGACGCACTTGAACTGAATGTCTATTTTCTTGAAACGAGTCTGGAATACAATCCCGACGAGATTCGTGACCTTTACGTCAACATCATCCGGAAAGTAAAGGAAACGGTTTCAATACCCGTTATCATGAAAATCGGGAAAAACGTCGGAAACATTCCGGCACTGGTTAATACATTAAAGGTTAACGGGGCAGATGGCGTAGTGATGTTCAACCGCTTTTACCAGCCGGACATCGACATCAACAATATGCAGATAGTATCGGGCAACGTATTCAGCAACCACTCCGACCTGAGCGACACAATCCGCTGGACGGCAATCATTTCAGGTAAGGTTCCCGGAATAAGCATCGCTTCGTCAACCGGTATCCACGATTGGGAAGACGTTATCAAATGCTTGTTGGCAGGAGCTTCTGCCGTACAGATGTGCAGCGCATTATATACTCATGGCGGCGAAATCATATCACAGGTACTTACTTGTATTGAAGAATGGATGCACCAGACACATTATCAGAATCTGGCACAATTCCAGGGTAAACTGAATTATGCCAATATCCCGGATCCGGCCATGTATGAACGTTCACAGTTCATGAAATACTTCTCAAACAGAGACTAAGAAACAAATCTGATAAAACAGAAAAGAGACAGGGTTCCAGCCTTGTCTCTTTTTTATTTATTCCTTAATCATTGTCAGAAGCATTTTAAAACGTTGCACCGCTGTTAAAGCATGCGGTACATTGGCAGGAAGCACCAACGACTCCCCTGCTTTCATCCGGGAATGATTTCCATCGACAACGATTTCCATTTCACCTTCCAGTATTTGTACCAGAGCATCAAAAGGTGCGGTATGTTCACTCAGTCCTTCCCCTTTATCAAAAGAAAACAGAGTAATGTTACCTGCTGCACTTTTCACGATTTGTTTGCTGACAACCCCACCCGCTGAATAATCAACCAAATTGCTTAAATCGACTACAACTCCTTTTTGAAATAATTTTTCCATATCTTTTCTATTTACTGGTTTATAATAATCCATTCTGTTTTTCTTAAAACAACAGATGAAAAACATTTGTTCTCAACTACCCTTCAACAAGCCGGATAAAATATTTCCACTAAACAATATCAATATTAAAAATATTATCTATCTTTGCATCATTAATAAAGAATACGACATGGAAGCAATCTGCGTAATCAAAGACATATACAAAACATTATATCAGTTTGAAAAGGCTTTTTCAGACGTTCATGAAATTACAATCAACGAAGCAATGCTGCTTTGCTGCCTGAAAGACAACCAGCCCAAATCAGCAGGCACCATCTGTGAATATATCGGATTATCGAACTCACGTGTATCCAAAGTAATCACTTCCGTTGAAAACAAAGGCTTTATCGACCGTACGATGAGTAAGGAAGATAAACGGCAGATGTTCTTTTCTCTTACCCCGAAAGGAAAAGAAAAAGTACAGAAAATGATGAATGCCGAATTACGTTTCGACGGCCTGTTCGGAAAACTGCAACAATGCATGGAAAAGGGATAATCCCTTTTTTTGCCTATTTATTTTCCATTAGAAAATATGTATAATAACAATAATAAAGAAAGTAAGATGAAATATTTAGTAATCGGAGGAGTAGCCGGTGGAGCAACAGCCGCCGCACGTCTGAGAAGAATGGACGAAAATGCAGACATTATCCTGTTTGAACGGGGCAAATATGTATCATACGCCAATTGCGGGCTACCTTATTATATCGGTGGCGTCATTGCAGAGCGTGATAAACTGTTCGTACAAACCGCCGAAGGTTTTACCGCCCGTTTCAATATTGATATACGGACCGAGCAGGAAGTTACCGTTATCCATCCCAAAGAAAAAAACGTAGAAGTGAAGAATCTCCGCACCGGACAGTCTTATACCGAAAGCTATGACAAACTGGTGCTCTCTCCGGGAGCCGAACCTTTGCGTCCCGGCATCGAAGGTATCGACAGCAAAAAGATATTCACCCTACGCAACGTACCCGATACCGATACGATCAAAAAGTATATAGACCGGGAGCATCCCCGCCATGCAGTAGTTGTAGGCGGCGGATTCATCGGACTCGAAATGGCCGAAAACCTGCACGACCAGGGTCTTGACATCGCCGTTGTCGAGATGGCTAACCAGGTAATGGCTCCGCTCGATTATTCAATGGCCGCTATCGTACATCAGCAACTGATTGAAAAAAAGGTAGACCTGCGTCTGGAAGACGGCGTATTACGTTTTGAAGAGACAGACGGAGGTATCATCGTCCACCTGAAGAGCGGCAAACAGATTCCGACAGACCTGGTTATCCTCAGTATCGGTGTACGTCCTGAAACAAAGCTGGCCAAAGAAGCCGGACTGGCCATCGGAGCCCTGGGAGGGATTGCCGTAAACGATTATATGCAGACCTCCGACCCGGACATTTATGCCCTGGGAGATGCTGTCGAAGTGCTCAATCCGGTAACAGGCAAACCGGCTTTAATCCCGCTGGCTGGTCCGGCGAACAAACAGGGACGTATCGTAGCCGATAATATCGTATTCGGCAATCGCGAAACTTATAAAGGTACGATAGGCACTTCTATTGCCAAAGTGTTTGATATTACGGTCGCTGCCGCCGGTGCCAATGCCAAGTTACTGAAACGGGAAGGCATCCCCTATCAGTCATCATACACCCACTCGGCTTCGCACGCCGGTTATTATCCGGGAGCCGTTCCGATGTCTATAAAAATAGTATTCTCACCGGACAACGGACAGTTATACGGTGCCCAGATTGTCGGATTCGACGGAGTAGACAAACGAATCGAAATGCTTGCCCAGGTAATACAACGCAAAGGAACAGTCTACGACCTGACCGAACTGGAACAGGCCTACGCACCTCCTTATTCGTCAGCCAAAGACCCCGTCAACATGGCTGGTTATGTTGCAGAGAATATCCTTACCAAAAAGGTCGAAACCATTAACTGGCGCGACATAGCACAGCTGGGCAGCAATTCCCTGTTGGTCGATGTACGCACTGCCGACGAATATAACCTGGGTTCCATACCAGGAGCTATCAATATCCCGGTCGACGAACTGCGCAACCGCCTGCCGGAACTGCCAACCGACAGACCAATCGTAGTGACTTGTGCCATCGGATTACGCGGATATCTGGCTTACCGCATTTTGGTTCAGCATGGTTATAAAAATGTAAAGAACCTGTCGGGAGGTTTCAAAACATGGAGTGTAGCGACAGCCGGAATAGCTTCCAAACAAACAGAAGGCAATTCCCAAACAGCAATGACACCAAAAACGTCTACCGCCGCCGCATCTTCTTCTCCCTCACAACAGACTATCCGGATTGATGCCTGCGGTCTTCAATGCCCCGGTCCAGTCATGCAGCTGAAAAAACATTATGCTGAGATAAATACAGGTGACCGTCTTCTGATAACCGCCACCGACCAGGGATTCGGGAAAGATGTAGCCGCCTGGTGCAATATGACCGGAGCACAGCTGGTCGGAGTTGAGAATAAATCGGGAGTCATCCATGCTACAATCGAAAAAGGTGAACCTAAAAGTTCCTGTAAAATGGTGAACGGTACGGACAACAAGACGTTGATTGTATTCAGTGACGACCTGGATAAGGCCCTTGCCTCCTTCGTTATTGCCAACGGAGCCGCCTCGACCGGCAAGAAAGTAACCATGTTCTTCACTTTCTGGGGACTGAATGTCATCAAGAAACGGCAGAAACCGTCTGTTTCAAAAGATATATTCGGCAAAATGTTCGGCTGGATGCTTCCCGCCCACAGCGGTAAACTGAAACTATCGAAAATGAATATGGGTGGTGCCGGAAGTTGGATGATGCGCCTCATTATGAAGAAAAAGCATATCGACAGCCTGGAAAGCCTCATCGCTCAAGCCGCTGAGAACGGTGTCGAAATGATAGCCTGCACCATGAGTATGGATGTGATGGGTGTCAAAAAAGAGGAACTGATGGACAACGTCACGCTTGGCGGAGTAGCCACTTATCTTGAACGGGCGGAAGATGCAAACGTAAACCTGTTCATTTAAACACTCCGGTTATTTTCCAAAGGATATATACCCCATAAAAAAGCATATATGTTTTGCGTTTAAAACATATATGCTTTGCTTACAAAAGTCCCTTATTTTGATTTCAAAAGTCCTATGTTTTTTTCTTGACAAATAAAGGCCTCTATTTCAGGGGCAATGTCGTTACGTCGACATCCGGAGCAGTTCCGTTCGGCTGACGTGTAAAAACGGATTTGAACTCTGTATTATCATTGAAGAAACCGCCGTTACAGAGGAAGAACATATTATCTTCCACCCCACCGGCATAATCCTGACGGACACCGGCACGGGCGGTGGCATCATAAGTGAACATGCCTTCGGTAAGTTCTTTCCACTCTCCTTTAGCCGTACGGGCCCATTGGTTTCCAAAATGGACACTACGTTCCAGATAACCTTGCCCGGGCATAAAGTTTTCAAGGAAAGAATGTGCTCCGGTGTACCATGCGTTTGTCTGCGGCCGCAGAAAACCGGCTATCAATCGCCACTCGCCTTCTTCAGGAGCAAAGAACCAGGCATAATAGGCCGTATTCCCTTTACCGTCCGGATGAACACGGGTAATGACACGATAAGTTTGTCCGGCTTTCCAGGGATATTTCAGATAACTCTGTCCCCCCGATCCCTCGTTACCGAACTCTCCGATATGTACATCTTTTCCCTGCGCCAGCAGCTTGATGCGGTGGTCTTCCGGTATCGCTTTCGGGTCGTCCGTTTCAAACGGGCTCCATACGGAAAACAAGACACGGCGTTCCGTATCGCTATTCGCCTGGATACCGCAATAACCTTCACCGAAACCATTCGTCATAAAGTAACTGCCAATCTTATCTTCTCCCTCCGGAACCGTTATTTCATTGTAGAAATATTCGACCGATTCTTCCGGCAATGTATATTTCATATGTACGGAAGGTCCACGCATTCCCCAGTAAGGTTCAAAGTTACGCACAAAATAAAGAGGCTCCTGCGCAGCCGGTCCGTCTATCAGCAGTTCGGAGATATTGGCAAACTGAGCGCCTTCTTTCTCTTCTCCCTGCAAATCCACACGGATATACCCCGGTTCCGTAACGGATACCTTCCCTACCGGAATAACCGTTTCCTCTGCTTCCATCACTTTTACGGTAAAACTTTTACCTCCGAAAGTTACCTTTACAGTCGACGGTCCGTCTGCCGCTTTCCCTTTCAGGAAAAGATTCAAATCACCGGGCTGGCTGGTTTTAAACCACGCCGACAAGACGGCATCCGTCCCCGTCCACGATTTGATACCATCGGTCGAAACCTTCGCACTCTCTTTTCCGGCAGTCACATAAGTGTTTCCGCCTAACGGAACCGATACCGCCTCAGCCGAAGGTTCCATCTGCTTACTCTGGCAGCTGCACATCAGGACAGCTATGCCGAACAGGATAATTTGTTTAATCTTATTCATTCTTATTTTAGATTTAAAGCAAAAACGGGACAGAAGTAAACCTCGCTACTTTCTGTCCCGTTTTTCTATTTATTGTCCGTAGATAAACTAAGGTAATTATTTAATCATATCGAAACCTGTATAAGGAATCAACGCTTTCGGAATGCGGATACCTTCAGGTGTCTGATTGTTTTCAAGCAATGCAGCAACGATACGCGGCAAAGCCAAAGCACTTCCGTTCAGCGTATGGCACAGTTGTGTCTTTTTGTTCTCATCACGATAACGGCATTTCAGACGGTTAGCCTGATAATTATCGAAATTGGATACGGAACTTACTTCCAACCAACGTTTCTGAGCTTCCGAATATACTTCGAAGTCGAAGCAAAGAGCGGCAGTGAAACTCATGTCGCCACCACACAGACGCAGGATACGGTACGGAAGTTCCAGCTTCTGGAGCAGGCCTTCCACATGGTCCAGCATTTCCTGATGAGACTGCTTAGAATGCTCCGGCTTGTCGATACGAACCAGTTCCACTTTAGAGAATTCGTGCAGACGGTTCAAACCGCGTACATCTTTACCATAAGAACCGGCTTCGCGACGGAAACATTGTGTATAGGCACAGTTCTTGATAGGCAACTGTTTTTCATCGATAATCACATCACGGTAGATATTGGTTACCGGCACTTCGGCAGTCGGTATCAGATAAAGGTCGTCCACTTCGCAATGGTACATCTGTCCTTCCTTATCCGGAAGCTGACCGGTACCGAAGCCGGAAGCGGCATTTACCACGGTCGGCGGCATGATTTCCATATAACCGGATTTGCGTGCCTCATCCAGGAAGAAGTTTATCAAAGCACGCTGCAACTGAGCGCCCTGTCCTTTATAAACCGGAAAACCGGCACCTGTAATCTTCACACCCAGGTCGAAGTCAATCAAATCATATTTTTTAGCCAATTCCCAATGAGGCAGTGCGTCCTTCGGCAGTTCTGTTTCCATACCACCCATTTTTTCTACCACATTGTCCTCAGCAGCAACGCCTTCGGGCACTTCATCGTAAGGCACATTCGGAATTGTATAAAGCAGGTTCTGCATCTCTTCCGCAGCCTGGTCCATTTCAGCCTGAATGCCCTTGCTCAGTTCCTTGATTTCGGCAACACGCTTTTTAGCAGCTTCGGCTTCTTCTTTTTTGCCTTCTTTCATCAGGCCACCGATTGCTTTCGACAGCGAGTTAACCTCTGCCAGGTTTGTATCTAATTGATTCTGTGTACTACGTCTTTTATCGTTCAGTTCAATCACCTTAGCGATGCTTTCTTTTGCACCCTTAAAGTGTTTCTTCTCCAGACCACGAATCACGCGGTCTGTTTCTTCCGTAATCATTTTAAGCGTCAACATACTTGCTCTATGTTTATTTATTTTGAAATGCAAAGATACATAAAAAAGCAACTTCCGCTCAGATGTTTACAAAAATATCTCACTTCACCCGTCCTCCCGTTATCCAGCTCCGGGTATAATAGGGTTCGCTCAGGCTACTGACCATTACTCCCCTGGAAGTACTGGTATGGATAAACTTCCCGTTCTTCAGATAAATTCCTACATGGTTAGGTGTCTTTTTCTTGCCTCCTCCTGTTTTAAAAAACACCAAATCGCCTTCCTGCAATTTGCCGCGGCTGACCTTCTTACAATTATATTTCAGCATATCCGCCGACGAACGTGCCAACTGTTTTCCATAAACCTCGCGAAACACAATCGCCACAAACCCGGAACAATCCACGCCCCGCTTGGTACTTCCTCCCATCCGGTGAGGTGTCCCCAGCCATTTCGCCCCTTCATTATAAAGAAAGATATTATCATCCGGCGTAATACGCACACCATATAAACGTGACAATTCCTTCGGCCCTTTAAAATCAGCCGGAAGTGCCACACGTTTCTTACTGCTGCAGGATGTCAGGACCAGTACAAACAAAAACAGCCAAAGGCTGAATATAGGATTTTTATATATCATGATTTATTTATTCTCTTTCTGTAGTTGGAGCAATACGATGAACCGTTTCTTTTATTTGCTTTACAACATCTACCCCATCTCATACTTATTAGGATTGATTCTTATAATGCAAATATACATATTTTTCAACACCATTCGAAAAGTTTTTAGAAAACACCATCACATTCCAACGATCGATTCAAAGTAAGGATTCAGTTTGTGCTGGTTATAATTAGCTTCCGCTATCATTTTTGAAGAGTTTGCATAACAATACTCACATTTATGCGGACAGGTATATTTGTTCAACCCCATCAACCCTCTCGCCAGATACTCCATATCATCCTTCTCAAAAAGCCGGTAATTAATATGATTCTTTTCCAGATTCGCTTTTACCTTCTTATATTCCAGAATATCAGCAAAACTGAATACCAGCTTCTTCGTATACCCTTTTAACTGATTTCCGATACGCTCAACCTTTTCCAGTAAATCATCTTTAGAAATCCGGACAGTCAGCACCATCGGGTCAAAGCGCCAGATAACCCGGTCGCTATCCAGACGGTCAACCAATCGTTTAAACGTATCTATCAACTGACTTATTCCTTCTCAAAATACAATTGTTTTTAATTGCAAATACAACTGTTTTTGTTTCTAAATACAATTGTATTTGTATTCAAACACTTAAGTCTATGAAATAGAGAACATTTTGAATATTTGTTTTCTTAGAGTTGAAAGAAGATTATTTCACCTACTGACATACTGTTGTCACCACAATAGTCTATATTTGTAACCTTACTATCAATATTGCAAAATGAAAACAGAAAAGCCATTAGTAGACAAAGATTACGTATTAGATAAAATTGAAAGTTGGACATTTGTCGAAATACCGGAAATCCCAATGCCTAAGACTCCTTTTGGAATGCTAAAAGTAAAAGGAAAGATAGATAACTATGAATTTTCCAATGTACACCTGATGCCTATCGGAAACGGACATATAGGTCTGGCTGTAAAATCGGAAATAAGAAAAAAAATAAAAAAGCAAGCTCCTGATATCGTACATATTACACTGTATGAAGATAATACGCCATTAATAATACCCGAAGAATTATTGTTGTGCATGGAAAATGAGGAGGGCCTCTTAGATAAATTTGAAAAATATAAGCATGGTCAAAAAAAAGCATTTATAGATTGGATTAATTCTGCAAAAACAGAACAAACCAAAGCCAACCGCATTGCCAAAACGATAACAATGATACAAAAGAATGAAAAGATTTAACAGTAGAAACCTGATCGATAGAATACGATCCACTCCTGACTCTTATGGAAATATCACCTGATGATAAATCCATAAAAGACTGGAGCGAACGTAAATGGGCGTTATGACAGGACTTTACTTCAAAAACATAGGCAAGTGAACAATAAAGACCATATCCAAAGTCTGTACATACTTTCTCTTGAATACGAATTACTCCGTCTTTATAGACTTCACCGGATTGTTGAGAGCCGCTCTTAACGATTGGAAACTAACCGTCAGCAAAGCAATCAGGGTTATCAGCAAGGCCACTCCTGCAAAAATATCCCAACCGAGTGTAATCCGGTAGGCATAATCCTTCAGATAGTGGTTAGCGGCATATAAAGAGACAGGAATACCTATTACAAAAGAAATAAGTAAAAGTACCATATACGCTTTTCCCAACAAAAATAGTATATCTATTATTTTAGCCCCCAATACTTTGCGGACACCAATTTCCTTTGTTCGCTGTTCGGCAGAAAAGGCACTTAATCCCAGTAACCCCAAACAGGAGATAAAAATTGCCAGCATAGCAAATAAGGCAGACAACTTTTCTACCAGATGTTCATCCTCAAACAAATCATCGAAACGGTCGGTCATAAAGGTCGGCTCAAACGCATGATACGGTGTAAAAGAACGCAATACCGTCTGTACCCGCCCTATCGCTTCATACGTATCGATATCCGGTTTCAGACGAACAAACAATATATACGTTCTTTGAGGATCATAGAAAAACAAAGCAGACGCCGGCTCAAGTGTATAAAAATCATCGAACACGAAATCTTTCATAATACCAACTATCTCCCATTTGTGATCAGGCGACTGACCGATTTGTCCTCCTACACGGCCTTCCCTTCCCATTCTTTTTGCCAGAGTCTCATTGATAAGGATTCCTGCCCCTCCCTTATTATTTTTCTTAGCCGGATCGATATCCGTTCCGTCAAGCAGTTTTATCCCGGCAGCATCTATCAAACCTTCCGACACAAAATTAAAAGAAATATAGGCATCATCTTCCGGATCTTTTCCATTCCAATACCAGGGATTGGTACGCATACTCGATTTCAGAATCGGACTGGCTGAAAACCCGCAATTTTCTACTACACCGGTATTGATCAGCTCATTCCGCACAGCCGAAGACGCATTACACAATTCTTCGGTAGCCGGAAAACTTACCAGATTTTCTTTTTTTATTCCGATATCCCGTTTTTGTACCAGCTGTATCTGAAGATAAATAACGAAAGTACTACAAATCAGGATAAATGCCATCGTAAATTGAAAGATAACCAACCCCTGACGTATCCATGCGGCACTTCCCCCTTTACTCACTTTCTGCATTTTCAGCGTTGTCAACGGATTGAAAGAAGACAGATACAACGCCGGATAGCTACCGGCCAGAAAAGTACAAAACAATCCGATCGCCACCAGTCCGGTCACAATCGTCGGATCGAGCAGACTAAAGGATAATTGAACGCCTATAAATTCATTAAACCTGGGAAGACTCAGCCAGATCAATCCGACCGACAGCAAAAGAGCTATCGATGTTATCAACCCCGATTCTACCAGAAATTGCCGGATCAGGTGTTTTCGTTTGGTTCCGAAGGTTTTCCGCACACCGACTTCCAACGCCCGTTTTTGGGAACGTGCAGTCGATAGATTCATAAAATTGATACAGGCAATCAGGAGTATCAACACTCCGATCAGAAAGAAAAGGGAGACAGTCTTTATGTAGCCGCCACCAGTTTCTATCCCATCTTTAAACTGACCATACAAAAGCATTTTATTAAGAGGATAAAGGAATATCTGAATACTCTCACAAGCCGGCCCGGCTTTACGAAAAGCGAGTCCTTTCAGCTTCTCATTCAACTGCTCCAGATCCACTCCCGGTTCCAACTCGACATAAGTTTGCAGCCAGGAAGCCCCCCATTCGTTTACATTAAATACTTTTTTCATTTCCTCTACGAAGACACGAAAAGGTATCAGCCATTCAAATTGGAACGAAGTATTACCGGGCATATCCTCAAACACACCCGTTACTTGATATATAACTCCTTCATGAATCAACCCCTTTCCTATCGGATCTTCTTCGTTATATATCTTTCGAGCCATCGACCGGCTGAGGACAATGGAATATTGCGGTTCGAAAACGGAAGAGGCATCACCACTTATGAACTTCATACCGATCAGATTAAAGAGAGTGGAATCGGCATAAGCTCCCTTTTCTTCAAAAGAGTCTGTTGTATTTTCAGGGACAAAAACGACTGGCTGAGCACTATATCTGCTACAACTCTTCACTTCCGGAAATTCGTCCTCCAAAACTTTTGACAGCATAGAATTTGATTCGAAGCTTGTTATACATTCATTCGAGACAGGAAAATAATGAGATGCACTGACACATATATTTCGGGAATTAGGGATTGCCTTGTTGAAATTCACTTTACTTTCCACCCAGAGAAAGATAAGTGCAGCCGAAGTAATTCCGATTGCCAGCCCCAGGATATTCAGAAAACTATATATTTTATTCCGGAAAATAATCCGGAGAGATCTTCTTATATTCATTGTGTAAGTTTTTTAGTTTGCGGTATAAGCTAATTCTTTCAGGAAATTTTCCGAAACAGGTTTCCCATCCAGCATATGAATAATCCGGTGGCTGTAACGGGCATCGTGTTCACTGTGTGTTACCATAACGATTGTGGTTCCGGCATCATTGAGCATAGTCAGCAGATCCATTATTTCCAAGCCGTTGCGACTATCCAGGTTTCCGGTTGGTTCATCTGCAAGAATCAGTTTCGGATCATTGACAACCGCCCGGGCAATCGCCACACGCTGCTGTTGTCCGCCCGAAAGCTGCGACGGGAAATAGTTACGGCGATGATTGAGAAGAACGCTTTTCAAGGCTTTCTCTACTTTCATTTTACGGAGGGAGGCTTTCATTCCGCAATTTTCCAACGGCAATTCGATATTCTCAAATACAGTTAACTCTTCTATCAGATTGAAATTCTGGAAAACAAAACCAATATTCTCCCTTCGCAAATCGCAACGTTTGTCTTCATTTAATCCGGTAACCTCAACCCCATTAAAAAGATAGGAACCCGAATCAGGATCGTCAAGCAATCCCAGTATATTCAGCAAAGTAGATTTACCACATCCCGACGGTCCCATAATGGCAACAAACTCATGTTCCTTTACATGAAGCGACATATTATCCAAAGCAATTGTCTCCACCTCTTCCGTCCTATAGACTTTCCTCAAATCATTTATTCTAATCATAGTCTTATGAATAATTTAGCATGTTACATATAAATCCGAAACAATTGATATGCCAAAACAGCAATCCCCAATATATTAACCCATTAACAAAACGACCGCCCTTGAATAGTGTCCATAAACGGACACCTTATGTCTGCCTACAGACAAAAAATAGGAACAGCTTGGGCATTCACTTCATTCTTGATATATTTGCAACCTACTAACAAGAGTAATTATGAACTTACACCAGGCAAATATACTGATTGTTGATGATGATAAAGACGTTCTGACCGCCGTACGTTTTTTGCTGAAGATGGAAGTGAAAACAATACTGACAGAAACAAACCCGGACAACATTCATAAGCTGGTCACAGAGAATGACTTAGACATTATTTTGTTGGATATGAACTTCAGAAGCTCCATCAACACCGGCAACGAAGGTCTGTTCTGGCTGAAAGAAATAAAGAAACGGAAACCTTCCCTGTCAGTCATTATGATTACAGCCTATGCAGATATAGACCTAGCCATCAAAAGCCTAAAAGAAGGGGCGGCCGACTTTATCGTCAAACCCTGGCATAACGAGCATCTGCTGAATATCCTGTCGGAGACACTTCGGAAACAGGCAACTCCGGACAGTAAAGAGAAAACAAATAAAAGAAATACTGATATAGAGATTATCGGAAACTCGGAAAGCATGCAGCTTTTGTTCCATAAATTACAAAAGATAGCACCTACCGATGCTAATATATTGATCCTGGGAGAAAACGGAACAGGAAAAGATCTTGTTGCCCGCTACATCTATCAGTCATCCCTTCGCCGGAATCAGCCATTTGTAAAAGTAGACGTAGGTTCCCTGACGGAAACCCTTTTCGAGAGCGAACTTTTCGGACATAAAAAGGGAGCATTTACAGATGCGCGTGAAGATCGTACCGGTTTAATCGAGGCAGCAGATAAAGGGACACTTTTCCTGGATGAAATCGGAAATATAACTTTGCAACAGCAGGCCAAACTGTTGACCGTGCTGCAAAACCGTGAAGTGACCCGCCTCGGAGCCAATACACCGATGCCGGTGGATATCCGTCTGCTGTCAGCAACCAACCTGCCATTACGGGAGTTAGCCAACGAAGCAAAGTTTCGTAAAGACTTGATTTACCGAATCAATACAGTAGAGATAACCGTACCGCCTCTACGTGAACGAGGCGAAGATATTATCCTGCTGGCAGAACATTTCCTGAAAATGTATGAGAAAAAGTATTTCAAACAAAAGTTCCGTTTAGCCGACTCAGCCAAAAAGAAACTGATGCTGTATCATTACCCCGGCAACGTACGCGAGCTGCAATACACCATAGAAAGAGGCGTTATCATGGCCGACAGCGATGTACTGAAAGCGGAAGACATCACCTTCTCTCCCTTGGAGCAACAGGAAGAAAATGCCCAACCGATACCGACACATAATCTGGATGATCTGGAAAAGACAGCCATCGAACAGGTCATTCAAAAACATAACGGAAACATATCGCAAGCGGCGAAAGAACTGGGATTAACCCGGGGAGCCTTATACCGCCGGCTAGAAAAACACGGACTATGACGATCGCCCTATCCATCCTAATCGTTATACTTCTGCTATATATAATATATGTACGCAGGAAAACAAAACAGGATATCGACGAATTTGCCGAGTCCATCATTAACAGAGATTTTTCAAGGAAATATCCCCGGTTCCAGTCTATCGCGGATACCTTCGTGAATCTGGCAGCCGAGAAAGAAGCGCAGCAGCATTACCTGAAAGAGATGCTGGAACTGGTCGATACTGGTATCCTCGCCTATGATATGGAAACCCATGAATCACTATGGATGAATGATTCTTTTACGACCCTGCTCAACATTCCTCATATCAAGAATATCAACTGGCTGAAAAAGCAAAACGAAAACCTTTTCAATGAACTGCTCGATATCCCGGTAAACAAAAGTACCCTGATAACGATCCATGCCCGGAAGCAAACCATCAAAACAATGACAAACGCTTCCGTCTTTCAAACCGGAGGGAAAACCTACAAACTGATCGCATTCCATAATGTAAGCGCAACGATGGAAGAAGTCGAATCGGGTGCCTGGAAAGGATTACTCAATGTAATGACTCATGAGATAATGAATTCTATCGTCCCCGTCTCATCCCTCTCGGATACGCTCAGAAGAAAAATACATACATTGAAAGAAAATGTATCCGAACCGTCTACTACGGATCTGGAAGATATGGAACTGGCGATGGACACAATTCACCGGAGAAGTGAAGGCCTACTGCGCTTTGCCGAAACCTATCGCAATCTAAGCCAAAAGATAGTACCTGATATGAAATCATATAATCTCTATGATTTGCTGAGTTCTGTTCATTCCCTGATGAATCCTTCCCTTCAACAAAAAGGGATCGCTTTCACGCTAAAAACAAACGCTCCGGAAGTTACCGCCTTTATGGACAGGGATTTGATAGAACAGGTTATCATCAACTTCATAACCAATGCGACCTATGCCACAAGTGAAAAAGAGAATCCGCAAATACATCTTTTCTCCGGGTATGACTCAGAAGGACATCCTTACATCACCGTTGCCGACAATGGCAAGGGCATCCCCGACTCAATCCGCGACAAGATTTTCATTCCATTTTTCAGTACCAAGAAAAACGGTAACGGCATCGGCCTGAGCATTTCCCGGGAAATCGTCAAACTGCATAACGGAAAGCTGCACGTGCAAAGCCAGGAGAAAGAAGGAAGTGCCTTCACTATTTTATTCAGTCCCTAAGCCAGCATTTGTTTCATTAGGAAGAAACAAGTGTTTCTACCGCATGAAACACTTGTTTCCCCTGCATGAAACAGGAAGCGAAACCACATAAAAAAAGCGAAACCTCCTTTCGGAATTCCGCTTTTCTTATTTTCTTCGAGTAAAGCTATCTTATGCTTCTGCTACAACTTCCTGGATAGAAACGAATGATCTGTTTTCTTTACCTCTACGGAAAGTAACAACACCATCTTTCAAAGCGTACAACGTATGATCTTTACCGATACCAACGTTTACGCCCGGATGATGAACTGTACCTCTCTGGCGAACCAAAATGTTACCAGCTTTAGCAACTTCACCACCAAAAAGCTTAACACCTAATCTTTTACTTTGTGATTCACGGCCGTTCTTTGAACTACCCACACCTTTCTTATGTGCCATTTCTTCTTTTCTCCTTTAAACGTTAAGCAACAATTTCTTTAATACTCACTTCAGTGAACTGCTGACGGTGACCGTTCAGTTTACGATAACCTTTTCTTCTCTTCTTGTGGAAGATCAGCACTTTATCACCTTTTACCAGCGGAGACAGTACTTCACATACTACCTTTGCGCCTTCTACTGTAGGAACACCTACTTTAACTTCTCCGTTGTTGTCAACCAACAACACTTTGTCAAACTCAACAACAGCACCGCTTTCTGCGTTCTGAATGTGATGAACGAACAACTTCTTACCTTCTTCAGCTTTGAACTGTTGTCCGTTAATTTCTACGATTACGTACATCTGTCTTTTTATATTTAAACAGGTTATGTCCCGGGGGTGGATACATATTCCATATCACTTGTTTACCCTCTGCGGAATTTCAGACTGCAAAAGTACTGTTTCCGAATATATTATGCAAGAATTGTCGTAATTTTTTTATCTAAAACTTCTTCAATTCCTGATACAGCCGTTGCACCGGCAACCCCATTACATTATAGAATGAGCCGTTGATAGCCTCTACCCCGACATAACCGATCCATTCCTGTATCCCGTAACTGCCGGCTTTATCGTACGGACGGTATTTATCTACATAATATATAATGTCATCCTTTTCCAAATTGGAAAAGGCGACTGCCGAAGAGACGGAAAAAGAAACCGTTTTCTGTTTAGTCGTCAGGCAAACACCGGTGATGACTTCATGTACATGGCCCGACAGGTGGCAAAGCATCTCGATTGCCTCCTCACGGTCGGCCGGTTTGCCCAGGATACGATCCGGTTGCCCATAAGTGACAACGATTGTGTCAGCCGTAATGAGCAATTCGTTATCAGTCATTTTTTCCAGATACGCTTCTGCCTTTTTACGGGCGATATAAGCAGGTATCTCGTCTGCCGTCAAGTCATCAGGATATGATTCGTCGATACCGGGAATTACTTCGACCTCGAATTTGAGGTCAAGTCCGGCCAATAATTCTTTTCGCCGGGGTGAGTTAGATCCCAGCACGATTCGGTAATGTTGTAGGTTAGTCAGCATAATTATTTTTCATTAGTGTTATTACCATCCGAACGCTTCTGCGCTCATCCAATGGCCTTGTGCTTTCATTGTTTGTTCTATCACATCGCGGGCAACACCTTCGCCCCCTTTGCATAAGGAGATATATTTCGCTATTTGCTTGATTTCCGGGGCTGCATCCGCCGGAGCAACCGGCAAGCCTACCCGCTTCATCACATCATAGTCGGGGATATCGTCTCCGGCATACATGACTTCTTCAGGCGTCAATCCCGTCTTTTGCAGGAAATCATTGAAATCGTGTATCTTTACGGCACTCCGCATATATATATGTTCGATACCCAAGCGGGAAAAACGGATTTGCACAGCCTCCGTATAGCCACCGGTAATAATCCCGACCTGGTAACCTTTCTTTACAGCCAGTTGCAGGGCATAACCGTCTTTGATGTTGACTGTACGCATCGGATCGCCGTTGGGATGAAGTGATACCACATCGCACGACAGCACACCGTCTACGTCAAACACAAATGCTTTTATCTTTGTCAGGTCATAATTGATACTACTCATTTTGGGCCTCCTTATGTATACTTTGACTAAGAAGCCGGTAGATCGCTTGCATATCCGGATCGTCCAGCATAGCCAGGTGTTTATTGATCACATTTTCATCATACCGGATTGCGGGCCCGGTCTGAGCCGCAGCAGGCGGCATGGAATGTATTTTCGATACTGTCTCATCGATAAGCGGCAAAAGGACATCTGCCGGAATGGATTCGTTTTCCAGTAACTTATAAGATAATGTATAAATATGATTGGTAAAATTACAGGCAAAGACAGCCGCCAGATGCAAACTCCGGCGTTTTTCCGAAGACATAAAACGAACATTCTCAGAAAGAGCGCTGGCTATATTCTTCAGATAATCCGCATTCTTATCCGAGTTTGCTTCCAGAAAAATAGGAATCACATCAAAATTCACATTCCTTCCCTTACTGAATGTCTGCAAAGGATAAAGAACTCCGAAACGTTGGGCATATCCTTCAAATACGCTCATCGGCATACTTCCTGCCGTATGGACCCACATACCGTTATTCGGTTTGACCTTCGATATTACATCCGACAAGACAGTATCCTTCAGTGAAAAGACATACAGATCGCCATCTTCCTGCAAAGCGGATAAATCATTCGTCCACGGACACCCCAGTCGTGTTGCCAACTGACGGGCACTCGCCTCTGTATGGCTGTACACCTGACCTATCTGCATACCAACCCGTTGCATGGCGAGCGACAAACGTGTCGCCAGATTTCCGGCTCCGATAAAAACTATTTTCATGCTTCCTTGTTTTCTTCCGGCATTTTATAAGTGCCCAGGTGAATCTTTTCCCATTGCAAATGAGCTTCATCAAATGGTTTGCGCTCCTGATCCTTATAACCGAAACCGATAATCGAGAGCACCTCCAGCTGATAAGGAATATCCAGCAGGCTACGGACATACACATTGGCGTCTGCATCATCTTCCGTCTGCCGGTTACGTATCTGGCACCAACAGCTGCCCAGACCCAGATCTTCCGCCTGGAGTTGCATATAGATAGAAGCGATCGAGGCGTCTTCCACCCAGACATCGCTATCCATTACATTCGCCATTACCACAACAGCCAGTGCACAACCTTCAAGAAACGAAGCTCCGGCCGGCTTACAACCAGCCAGTTTTTTCAACATTTCCTTATCTTCCACCACAACGAACTGCCAGGGATTTTTACGCTTGGAAGCGGGTGCCATCAAAGCTGCCTTTAAAATCATTTCGACTTGTTCAGGTGAAAGCAACTGGTCGGTAAACTTACGCGTGCTTCTTCTATTCTTTATCAGTGTTGCAAAACTCTCCATTTTTATCTTATTTTGTAGCTGTTAATTAATCATCTTCATTCTGTAAGGAAGATATTTCTGAACAGGACAAAGATAAATATTTTTTACACGCTGAATATACGCTTCCTTCATTTTTCGCGTTAGTAAAGCTATAACATTATTAATTATGAAGATTCGTGCGATAGCTGCACTGCTATTTATATTAGTTTCAATCAGCGCTTTTGGACAAAAGCATGTTAAAATCACGGGATATGTTCGGGATGCCGACGGTAGTCCGCTTGAACTTGTGCTTGTTCAGATAAAGAATACGCTGAACGGGGCAATGACCAATGAAAAGGGTTACTATTCGATCACCACGTCGCCGGGCGATTCCGTTGCGGTTATTTTCTCTTGCCTGGGATATAATAAGGCAGAACGTATTCTACCCAGTTTGCAACAGGACATGCGGCTGAATGTACAGATGAACTACACAAGTATCGACCTGGGGGAAGTTGTTGCTGTAGGTACCCGTTACCAAACCAGTACCCTTCAAACCATGAATGCAGACCGTGTCAAGCTCCTCCCCGACCCTGCCGGAGGAAGCATCGAAAGTCTCGTGGTCACTTTTGCCGGAGTTTCATCCAGCAACGAATTAAGTTCCCAGTATTCGGTTCGCGGCGGTAGTTACGATGAAAACATAGTATATGTAAACGGCCTGGAAGTATTCCGCCCGTTACTGATCCGTTCCGGCCAGCAGGAAGGTCTGAGCTTTATCAATCCCGACCTCACCGAAGCTGTCAACTTCGCAGCCGGAGGATTTGAAGCACGGTATGGAGATAAAATGAGCTCTGTTCTTGACATCACCTATAAAAAACCCAAGTTATTTGAAGGATCGGCCTCCGCCAGCTTACTGGGAGCAAACGCCTATGTGGGAAGTTCCATCGGCAAGTTCACACAAATAACCGGTGTTCGTTATAAGACAGGACGTTCGCTACTAAAAACAATGGATACGGACGCCGAATACCAACCGGATTTCGTCGATCTGCAATCATACATGACTTATCAGTTAGCTCCGAAATGGGAAGTAAACTTTCTGGGGAACCTGGCGTCCAACACATTCAAATTCACTCCGCATAAACGGGAGACAAACTTCGGTACGGTAGAAAACGCCCAACGGTTTGAAGTGTATTTCCCCAACAGTCGCGAGCGGGATAAGTTCCAGACAATCTTCGGCGCACTGACCTTGAAACACAATCCGAACGAGAAAACAGAACTGGGCCTTCAGGCATCCGCTTTCTCCAGCAAGGAAATAGAAACCTACGACATCACCGGCGAATACTGGCTGGGCGATGCTACAACAGAAAACGACAATAACCAGAATGCCCTTGAAATAGCCCGCTACCATGAGCATGCCCGCAATCGTTTAAGTTCAACCATCATGAATGTAGGACATTACGGCAGCAGCAAGATCAAAAACAACACGCTGAAATGGGGAGCCACCGTACAGATGGAAAAGATAAACGACCGCATCAGCGAATGGGAAAAACGCGACTCGGCAGGTTACTCACTTCCTCAAACGGGGAACGGGGTAAACGTGATCTCCAATCTTTATTCGGACAATGATTTGTCGACTACCCGGATATCGGGATATTTGCAGGACGTTTTCAAGTTCCGTACCAAGCAAGGTATGTTCACACTCATCGGCGGTATCCGCGGAAGCTACTGGAGCTATAACAAAGAATTCATTTTCAGCCCACGCGTTTCTTTAGGTTTTATCCCTAATTTCGATCAGAATCTGACCTTTCGTGCAGCGACAGGTATCTACTACCAGTCACCGTTCTATAAAGAATTACGAACCACCGTGCAGGATGCCGCAGGCAATGATATTATCGAACTGAACAAGGATATCAAATCGCAACGTTCCATCCATTTTATTCTCGGTGGCGATTATACGTTCCGGGCAGCCGACCGTAACTTTAAAGTCAGTGCCGACCTCTATTACAAGAAACTGGACGACCTGATTCCTTACACCGTCGACAACGTAAAGATCCGGTACTACGGAGAGAACTGTGCCAAAGGCCATGCAATGGGTATCGATGTTAAATTCTTCGGTGAATTTGTACCCGGAACCGATTCATGGATCAGCTTCTCGCTTATGAAAGCAGAGCAAACAATCCGTGACATGGTAACCGTTCCCATGCCCAACAGCCAGGGATATAACGTATCGTTATTCTTTCAGGATTATTTTCCCGGATACAAACGTGTAAAACTGAATCTGAAAGGCGTCCTCTCCGGCGGACTTCCTTTTATTGCACCACGCACGAAATACGAAGATGTGAAGAGTACTTTCCGCACGCCGGCCTACAAACGTGTCGATCTCGGCTTCTCTTACCAGCTGGCCGGAGGAACCGATGCGATCATGGACCGCGGCGTCTTTCGTCACCTGAAAAATATCTGGATCGGAGTGGACGTATTTAACCTGTTCGATATAAAAAATGTCAGTTCCTATTACTGGATCACCAACATCGACAACCAGCAATATGCTGTACCGAATTACCTGACAGGCCGACAACTCAATGCACGACTGATAGTCGATTTCTAAGAATATGCCAATAAGATAATTTGCCAATATGCCGATAAAAAACAGGATTTGCCAATGAGAAGTCAAGGCTTTCATTGGCAATTTTGCATATTGGCAAATTGGCAAATTATTATTAATGAAATATTTCTTGATTCTTCAAAAAGAATGTACCTTTGCCATCAAAACAAAAAGCATTTATCAATTATTAAATTCTTATTGACATGGAAATTACACATATTGAACATCTGGGAATTGCAGTAAAAAGCATCGAAGCTTGTCTGCCGTATTATGAAGAAATTTTAGGCATGAAATGCTACAACATCGAAGAAGTTGCTGACCAAAAAGTAAAGACTGCGTTCTTTAAAGTAGGCCAAACAAAAATCGAATTACTGGAACCGACCAGCGAAGACAGCACTATCGCCAAATTCATCGAAAAGAAAGGCGAAGGTATTCACCATATCGCATTTGCTGTACCTGATGTACAGGCAGCATTGGACGAAGCTGAATCAAAAGGTGTTAAACTGATCGACAAAGCTCCCCGCGGTGGTGCAGAAGGCTTAAACATTGCATTCCTTCACCCGAAATCAACTTGCAGCGTACTGACAGAGCTTTGCATGCCGGGTAAATAAAAAAAAAACACTTCATTTCTAACAACAAATCAGAAATACAATGAGTAACCAACTTGAAAAAGTAAAAGAGCTTATCGCTCTTCGCGAACAAGCCCGTTTAGGTGGTGGAGAAAAAAGAATCGAATCTCAGCACAAGAAAGGCAAGTACACAGCACGCGAACGTATCGCCATGTTGCTTGACGAAGGTAGTTTCGAGGAGTTTGATATGTTCGTTCAGCACCGTTGTACTAACTTCGGTATTGAAAAAACAAAATTCCTGGGTGATGGTATCGTAACCGGATATGGTACGATCGACGGCCGTCTGGTCTATATCTACGCACAAGATTTTACCGTATTTGGCGGTGCTTTGTCTGAATCACTTGCCATGAAGATTTGTAAGGTAATGGATCAGGCCATGAAGATGGGTGCCCCTGTCATCGGCTTGAACGACTCGGGTGGAGCACGTATCCAGGAAGGCGTTAACGCCCTGGCAGGATATGCTGAAATCTTCCAGCGTAATATCCTTGCATCCGGTGTTGTACCTCAGATTTCAGGTATCTTCGGTCCGTGTGCAGGTGGCGCAGTTTATTCTCCGGCGCTGACAGACTTTAACATCATGACACGTGGTACCAGCTACATGTTCCTGACAGGTCCGAAAGTAGTAAAAACAGTTACCGGTGAAGACGTAACCCAGGAACAACTAGGAGGCGCAAGTGTACATACCACCAAATCGGGTGTTGCGCACTTCGCTGTCGATACAGAAGAAGAAGGGTTGCAACTGATCCGCAAATTGCTCAGTTACCTTCCACAAAACAATCTGGAAGAAACTCCGCTAATTGAATGTAAAGACCCGATTGACCGTCTGGATGACAACCTGAACGAAATCATCCCCGACAATCCAAACCAAGCTTACGACATGTATGAAGTAATTGGTACGATTGTCGACAACAACGAGTTCCTCGAAATCCATGCCGATTATGCTAAAAACATCATAGTTGGCTTTGCTCGTTTCAACGGTCAGACAGTGGGTATCGTAGCCAACCAGCCGAAAGTAATGGCAGGTTGTCTGGACAGCAACGCTTCCCGTAAGGCAGGCCGCTTCGTCCGCTTCTGCGACGCTTTCAACATCCCTTTGGTAACATTGGTAGACGTACCGGGATTCCTTCCGGGAACAGGCCAGGAATACAATGGTGTAATCCTTCACGGAGCCAAATTGCTTTACGCTTACGGCGAAGCAACTGTGCCTAAAATCACTGTTACATTGCGTAAATCTTACGGTGGTGCTTACTGCGTGATGAGTTCTAAACACCTGCGTGGCGATATGAACTACGCATGGCCGACAGCAGAAATCGCAGTTATGGGCCCGAGCGGTGCTGTAGAAGTTATCTTCGCAAAAGAAGTTGCCGCATCCGAAGATCCTGCAAAAGCAACAGCCGAAAAAGAAGCAGAATACAAGAAGGCATTCGCTAACCCGTACAACGCAGCTCAATACGGTTATATCGACGATGTGATCGAACCGCGTAATACCCGTTTCCGTATCATTCGTGCTTTACAACAATTGCAGACGAAAAAGTTAAGCAATCCTGCTAAGAAACATGACAATCTGCCTCTATAATTCTTAAAACAGGAAAATGAATATGACTAACAAAAGATTTGGAGTATTGCTGCTGTTCATCCTGCTCGTATCATTCGGGGCACAGGCACAGCGTGCAACCTCCATGCGAATAAATGAAGTGCTGGTCATCAACGAAGATAATTTCGTTGACGACTATGGCAAACGTCACGGCTGGATAGAATTATTCAATACTTCTGCCGGAACGGTTAATATTGCAGGTTGTTTCTTGACAGACGACAAGAACAATCCTAAAAAATATCCGATCCCCAAGGGTGACGTACTAACTCAGATCCCCCCCCATCAACACACTCTGTTCTGGGCGGATGGTGAACCTAACCGTGGTACTTTTCATGTCAATTTCACGTTAGACCCGTCAAAAGAAAATTATATAGCACTTTATGACGCCGATGGTAAATCCTTGATCGACGAAATAACAATTCCGGCTGCACAAAAACCGGATGTTAGCTATGGTAGAATTATTGACGGAAAAGAAGAATGGGCACAACTCACAAAAGTGACTCCCAGCACAAACAACCTGACGTTAGATTCTAACGAAAAGATCGAAAACTTTAAGACAAATGACTCTCTGGGTATCGGTATGACTATTACAGCTATGGCTGTTGTTTTTCTAGGCTTGCTCCTTCTTTTCCTGATCTTCAAACAAGTCGGAAAAGCAGCTATCGCAGCCAGCAAACGTAATGCTCAGAAAGCAGGGGCACCTGTTAATGTAAATACACCGGACGAAGTTTCGGGCGAAGTTTTTGCAGCAATCGCTACAGCTTTGTATGAAATGAGTGATGACAATCACGACATCGAACATACAGTGCTTACAATCCGCAAAGTTCGCCGTGCATATTCTCCATGGAGTTCTAAGATCTATAGTTTACGTGAAACTCCCAGAAAGTGATTATCTCTAAAAACAAACAAGAATGAAAAGTTTTAAATATACCATCAACGGTAACGTATATAAAGTACACATCAATTCAGTGGTCGACGATATCGCTGAAGTAGAAGTAAACGGTACTCCTTATAATGTAAAAATGGAGAAACCGGCGAAAAAACAAATGGTTACACTCAAACGCCCGGCACAGGCTCCTACTACAGCCAGCGGCGAACCGGTTGTTACTCGTCCGGCAGCATCTACAACCCAGGGCGCCGTTAAAACTCCGCTTCCAGGTGTTATCCTGCAAATCAAATGCAATGTAGGCGACACTGTGAAGAGAGGACAAACTTTACTTATCCTCGAGGCTATGAAGATGGAAAACAACATCAACGCTGACCGCGACGGTAAGATTATTGAAATTAAAGTACATAAGGGAGACTCCGTACTGGAAGGTGCTGATCTCGTCGTAATCGGATAAGAGTATGCAAGAGAGTTTTTTATCATTCCTGGGTGACAACCTACAGTTGTTCCTCACCTATACAGGAGTATATAATGCAACTCCGGGCCATATCATTATGATATTGGTTGGTTTGCTCTTTATATTCCTTGCGATTAAATATGAATTTGAACCCATGTTGCTGATCCCTATCGGATTCGGTATCCTGATCGGTAACATTCCTTTTAAAGATGCAGGGCTTCAGGTAGGTATCTACGAACAAGGGTCTGTACTTAACATCCTCTATCAAGGGGTAACCTCCGGATGGTATCCGCCGTTGATCTTCCTCGGCATCGGGGCGATGACCGACTTCTCCGCTTTGATTTCCAATCCAAAGCTGATGTTGATCGGTGCTGCCGCCCAGTTCGGTATCTTCGGTGCTTATATTATCGCTCTTCAGATGGGATTCGAACCGAACCAGGCCGGTGCTATCGGTATTATCGGTGGTGCTGACGGTCCTACGGCTATCTTCCTGTCTTCCAAGCTGGCCCCTAACCTGATGGGTGCTATTGCGGTGTCGGCCTACTCATATATGGCGTTGGTACCTATTATCCAGCCGCCGTTCATGAGACTGCTTACAACAAAGAAAGAACGTCTGATCCGTATGAAACCGCCGAGAGCCGTTTCTTCTACAGAAAAGATCATCTTCCCGATCGTAGGTCTGTTGCTGACTTGCTTCCTTGTACCTTCAGGTCTGCCCTTGCTGGGTATGTTGTTCTTCGGAAACCTGTTGAAAGAAAGTGGTGTAACCCGTCGTCTGGCTGAAACAGCCCGCGGTCCGCTGATCGATACAATCACCATCCTGTTAGGTATCACAGTAGGTGCTTCTACACAGGCAACTCAGTTCCTGACACTGAACTCTATCAAGATCTTCGGTTTAGGTGCGTTGTCATTCGTGATTGCAACCTGTGCCGGTGTATTGTTCGTTAAGTTCTTCAACCTGTTCCTGAAACAAGGCAACAAGATCAATCCGCTTATCGGTAATGCCGGTGTATCTGCCGTTCCCGACTCAGCACGTATCTCTCAGGTTGTAGGTCTGGAATATGACCCGACCAACTATCTGTTGATGCACGCCATGGGTCCGAACGTAGCAGGTGTAATCGGTTCTGCTGTAGCAGCCGGTATCCTGTTAGGATTCTTAGGATAATAAAACAAGTGACAGTTGATAGATGGCAAGTGACAGATAAATAGAATCTTTTCTAAATCTGTCAACTGTCACTTATCAACTGTCAACTTTTTATACATTTTGTTCAACCTCCATCGGATTTGTTTCCGGATTAGTTACTTCTTCCAATGTCGTCCCCACAAACAACCATACCATCAAAAGGACAATCGCAATAATAACCCCGATGATCAACCATAGATTTTTCTTTTTCATACTCCTGACATTATTTCAATTATACCTAACTATTGAAACTAAACAGAAAGATAACTCTATTTGTTCATGATCAACTTTCATATTGTCTTATTTCATTTTCCTTTACTCAATTGCCCTAAAAGAGAAGAAAATGTTTCCGGAGTAATCCCCAAATAAGAGGCTATATAGTATCTAGGAATATGCGATAACAGAAAAGAGCTATCTGGTTCTTCCAAAAAATAGGAAATTCGTTCCTTCGCAGTACAATATCGAGAATGGTAATGATATAACTCTATTCTAGCCAAATACGTTTCTATCACATTATAAAACAGGTGTGTAAACTCATAATGCGTATTCCACATCGAACTAAAATCATCATAAGAAAGTACCAACAGAACAGAATCATTCAAAGCTTTAAAATAAAGTTCAAAACTTTTATGCTGAAACAAACAATGAGATAGAATAGCGAATTCTCCATCTTTTACAAAATCGACAACACACTCTTTCTCCTTTTTATTATAATAATAGGCACATACACCTTCATAAACAAAATAAACCTTTTTCTTTCCATGTTTTTCCAATATAGTTTGTTCGCCTTTAGGCACAAAAACAGTTGACAGCGATTTGCATAACAAACCAAACAATTCATCTGAAACAACATAATAAACATTCAAAAACAAACGGAGTTTTTCTAAATCAATAACAATTTCCTTTGTCATCATTACATATTAGTTATCCGGCATCACCACCCTTCAACTTATCTCTCCGGAAAATTTGTAAATAGAAAGCGTGGGACTTGTTGCTATTATTTAATCAGAGGTATCCCCATACCCGTATCACAAATAATAGACAACAAGCCCACGCCAATACTATTATACAACATTTCTGTTTGTATATAACAATGACGTGAGCGTCTGTTGTCATTATTCCTGTGATACTGAAAATTGGGGATTTCCTGATTAGGGAATAATATCTTTAACGCTTTCGTTTCCTATATATCTTTCCTTCAGCTATTAACGCCTTAACCCAAAGGATTCTTTGCAAAGATATTGAAATCAAAGCAGAATCCCAATATCATAATTATTTATTTCTTGTTGAGTTTTTTTAGGAAGAAACCATCCTTACAAAAAGAATCAAACGCAATTCTTTAATTATAAGATATTTAAATAAAAAAGATCACTCCCGCTATAGATACTTAGCGCTTATATATTAAAATCCAGTTTAATCAAAATCTTAATACAGCTTAAGATTTTTAAGAACTCAATCCAATACATTTGCATACATAACCGACAATAAAATTAACTTATAAAACTAAATGATCATGAACGAAATTATTTCATCCAATGCTAAATTAATAAAAAGAACACTTTTTATATCGGCTTCCTTCTGCTTTGCATTATCCAGCATAGCACAAGATCAGATAAAAGACAATTCTTTTACATTTCGTCGAAGCTCACTTTATACTTTTATTATAAAGTCTGATAAAGACAGTATAAAAATGGATAAGAAACTGGATAGTAGCGGAAACGTATTTACCGATGTAATTGCTCAAACACAAGCTGATAAAAAACAAACCACCGCAGATGACAGTATCCCTAAAATAGACTTAATTGTCAGAGAATTTACAGAAATTCCTATTCCTCCGCAATTCGACTCACTCTGTCTGGAAACTCGTGTTGTTGACTTCGACCAATATCCAGTTACATTGGAAGAAGTAGAAGCCATCAATGCCACCACTACCGGAGAAAAAAAGAAAAAAGGATTTGGAAAACTCGTAAAATCGGTAGGCAGTGTTGCAGCATCGACATTGACAGCCGGCTCTTTGGAAATCGATACAATGAATATCAAAACGTATCTCCCGGCTGTTATCGACAAATATTTCAAACAAAACGAAGTGCCAAGCATGCTTTTATGCAAATGGTTTAATTATAGTGATGAAGCAAAAGAAATCAGACCTAATTACATGAGTCACTATAATATGGAATTAATTAAAGAAAGAGGTAAACAAAGCACCACAGCAGAAGAAATAGACATTGCACAAAATGCCGAAAGAGGTGAAGCCTTTCTAAAAGATGCAGGAAAAGATTTGTTATCAAACACTTTTGTCATGGCTATTTACTTACAATATTTAAGTAAAGAAGAACTCATGAAACAAGTACAGGACGGATTAACAGTAGCAACAGGCATTGCCGGTGCTTTTGGAGTCAATACAGACTTAATGCTATGGGGAACCCAAGCCGCCGGAGCCGTTGCCGGAGCAACAATGGGCAGCGGGTATTTTGTGCAGGCAACTTCCTATCTCTATCGATTAAACTGGAATGAAGAAAAAACACTCCAATTCTACAAAGAATTATATGATAAACCATTGGAAGATTTGATAAAATCAGGTATCTGTCAGTTAGAATTTATAGGAAAAGACAAAGCATACAGTGGCGTAAGAGCCAGTCGTTTCTCTAAACGTCCGGAAAGTGAATTATTAAATCGCGCTACGGCACGGGCTATCGATGCAGCAATTGCAAAACTGCAAAAAGAACATGATGAATTCAAAACCAAAACTCCGGTTGTCAAAATAGATGAAAAAGAAGGATTGCTTTATGCATCCATCGGTTTAAGAGAAGGCGTAGAAGCCGGTGATGTTTATACAGTTCTTCAACCAATAGTAGACCCGGTCAGCTACGAAATAACCGACTTCGAAGCAATAGGAAAAGTAAAGGCTGTAAAAGATCAGATTTATGACAACCGCTACCAGGCTGATATTGAAAGAGAAGAAGATGCTGAAAACGGACAAGCTACAGAAAACTCACTTAAATACACTGCATTCAAAGGAAAAGTGAAACAGGAATGGCAAGGATGTTTATTAAAACTGGAAAAGAAAAAATAAAACCGATAGTTATATGAAAAGCAAATTACTCCTATTAATATTTTGTCTTTCTATTGGATTTAATATAGATGCAAAAAAGAAAGACTCGATTATCGGATATGATATAGAATATAGTGGAGCAGAAGGTGTGTCAGGAAGCTGCATGATACAAGTATGGATCAATACCAGCAAAGCGACCTTATCGACCGAAGAATTTAAAAGATATGCAGTTGAAGGCATTTTGTTCAAAGGCTATGCCCGTCCGCAACAAGAACGGATTAACCCCATGGTTACAGATGCCGTCAAACAGGCTAAAAGTGATTTCTTCAATGCATTCTTTAAAAATGGCGATTACAGTAAATATGCCTCAGTATTAGGTAATACAGTCAAGAATCTCAAAATAACTAAAAAGGAATATCGCTTGGGAATGATCGTATCCGTATCAACTGACAATTTAAGAAGAGACCTTGAAGAAGCGGGAATTATCGCGGATATGGGAAACAATCTATTTTAATTTTATAGAATAATTAAAACATGAAAACTGACGACATTAAAGTAGGTTTATATATTCTATGTTTTCTCTTTTTAGGAGCATGCAATAGTAAAGAGACTGTTACATCTTCTTATTACACTTACAAAACTGAATGTTTGGGAGCCGGATTAGACGGTTCCCAAACACTTCGGGTATGGGGTTCCGGAAAAAACAAAAAGGATGCCATAGAACAAGCGAAGAAAAATGCTATACACGATATCCTCTTTACCGGAATACGAAGCGGTCAATCGGGATGTTCTGTCAAACCATTAGTTCCGGAAGTAAATGCAGAAGAAAAGTACGAAAACTATTTCAATGCATTCTTTCATGAAAAAGGGCTGTATCAGGAATTTGTTTCCGGAGAAGAAAACAGTCGAAACACCCGTATGCAGGAAACAAATAAGAATCAGGTCAAATACGGAATTGTTGTACGTGTATTACGCTCGGAACTAAAGAAACGTTTACAAACAGATGGTATACTTAAATAAGAAACAACTATGAATACAAAAACATACATTTTATTTATCCTATTTTTTATAAATTCATTAGGAGCATACGGACAAGCACGAAAACCAAAACTAATGGTTATCCCCAGTGATAGTTGGTGCCGGCAAAACCACTGTATGATCCAATATGATAACCAAGGAATTGTGTCTGAAGTAGCCAATTACAGTGAAGCGGTAAAAAATCAGGATTTAAGAATTGTAATTTCTACTATTAACAATTTAATGAAAGACCGGGGATTCGAACTGGAAGACCTGGAAGCTACATTAAAAAAACTGGAAACAAGTAAAACTGAAGATGAATTAATAACCAGCAAATCGGGAGCAACAATTAGCGAAACGCCTTTTGATCAAATAAGAAAACGGGCCAAACCTGATATTGTGCTCGATATTGATTACACAATTAACTGGTCTGGTCCCGAAGCATCCATTACATATGATTTACGAGGAATGGATGCTGCTACCAATAAACAAATATCCGGAGCCAACGGTGTTGGTGCTCCCTCATATTCCACTGAAATAGCAAGTATGCTTAAAGAAGCCGTACAAGCCAATATGAATGCTTTTGCCGATCGTTTGCAAAAACACTTTGAAGATATGGGTGAAAACGGTCGGGAAGTAATTATAGAAATAAAACTGTTCGACAGTTCCGATGTTGATTTCGAAACAGAGTTCGGCGATGACGAATTATATGATATCATAAAGAACTGGATGACCGACAACACAGTAAAAGGCCGTTACTCGATCGACGACGCCACAGAAACCCATATACGTTTTAGCCAAGTTCGTATTCCTTTATACGACAAAGATGGCAGAGCTATCGACACCAGAGACTTTACAAATGCGCTCCGTAAATATTTACGTAAAGAGCCTTATAATATCCCGAGCAAAATAGTATTGAAAAGCCTGGGAGAAAGCCTTCTTATTGTCGGTGAAAAATAAAATCCGTAATCATGAAAACAATACAAACAATTCTATTATTACTGGCGTCTATCCTCAGTGGATGGGCACAGCAAACAGTATCGCCTAAAGACATGATTCCTATAACTCCAATGGTCAGCGACGAACTTCCTGTAGCTGACGGAGTAAAAAAAATACTGGAATCGAAAGCCAGACAAATGTTGACAATGAATGGACTAGCCTCCTATTCGGAACGGTTTGTACTAACCCCCAACATCACCATTCTGACGAAAGACGTTACAGCAACAGCCCCTCCGATGTTTTCGATCACAATGGAAATATCTTTTTATGTAGTGGATGTTTTCGACCAGACAGTCATCTGTGAAATTGTATTTCCAGGTAAAGGAATCGACCGACAAGAACACAAAGCTCTGATACAGGCCATAAACCGTATCAATCCTCGCTCTGAAAAAGTATCGGCATTTATAGAAGAGGCTAAAAACAGAATCACGGATTATTACAGAATGCGTATCCCGACACTAAGCAAACAAGCAGAAACACTGGCTGCTCAAGGTTTCTATGAAGACGCATTAAACATACTTTCCGGAGTGCCGGAATCAGTCGAAGGATACCCAGCTATTGCCAATAAAATAAAAACAATCTACAAGCAATATGCCAACCATCAGGCTGATCAGCTACTTAGTAAAGCCAAAGGATATATTGCCGGCAGAGAATACCAAGCTGCGACCGAACTACTGGCAGAAGTCAGCCCATTGAGCGACCGTTATAAAAATGCGATCACGCTGATCAACAACATCAAATCATCTATCGATGCATCCGAACGTGCTGCCATTGCCAGCCAAATGGAACGTTACGAATCTAAACAGGAAGAAGCTCGCCGTATCCATGATGACGAAATCGCCTTACAAAAAATGGCGATCAACGCATCTCGCGATATTGCCATAGCAAACAATGAAGCAAACAAACCTTCATTGATGAAAAGTATTAATAACTGGTTCATATCCAAATTCAATTAACAATGGAACATTGCCCTGTATGTAAAGAACCGATGCCGGCTTTATCAAAAATTTGTCCGGTTTGCGGCTACATCGCTACACAAAATGATAACACAGACAATCTGCTGGATACATTAGTGGACAAGATGGAGAACTGCCTGCATAATCTGAAAAATCTCCCCCGACCAACAATTATGTACGGCATAAAAAACAACCTGTTAATCCTTTATATCATCCTCGTTGTTCAATTTTTTATACTAGCGGCTGTCAGTATGAGCACAGTCGCATGGATAATCGTATTCATATTTATGATTCTCTCCATCCTTGCCATCAGGAATAAATTCAGAAATAAAGGAAACGAGACATCCCGGCAACTTGAACAAATTATTAATGAGTACGAAACTTACCAAAGACAAGCCAATACATATTTCGGTAAAGATAAAGAAGTCAAAAACCTGTCACAAACACTTACTCAAGAACTGGACGCAATCAGGAAAGAACGAAAAAAACAAACATTCCGATACAATCTTTCCGGATTGCTACTCATTCTTGGTATTTCTTTTATTACCGGATTTGCCATATTTTCTTTATCAAAATTTATCGCAACCTCCGAATTACCAATAGAAGAAAGTTCCGTGACAGAATACCTCAACCGGGGAGATTACGATAAAGCAATTGCTATTTATCCGGAAATAGAAAATAAAAGCATCGATGAAGGAGAAATTAGCAGAAGTCGTATCATCGATAAACTATGTCAAAATCAACAGTGGGAAAAAGCATCTTCTTTTTTCTTCCGATACAGCATAGGGAAAAGAGGCGATTACGCTTGTGCCCAAACTATTATTAAAGAACTACTGAAGGACAATAGACCGGATGAAGCTGCAGACTTTTTGGAAGCATGTACTTCATTATCTTATCCTTCTGATTTCAACAAATTAAAAAAGCTAATTTACAAATAACCGAGATACGATATGGGACTATTTTGGAACAAAAAAGAAGGTGGCATCATGGATGTCATCCGCTGTGACGAAAAAGAATTTCTGATCTGGAAATGGAGTCCGGGAGGAGAAAGCAGCAAAAAAGAAAACGCCATACGTTATGGCAGTAGTCTGCGGGTAAAAGACGGAGAAGTAGCCGTTTTCATCTATAAACAAAACAATGGGACCATGCAGGACTTCATCGAAGGTCCTTTCGATGAGACCATTAAAACAGCTAATTTCCCGATATTAACCAGTATTGTCGGCAGTGCATTTGGCGGGAACTCCCCCTTCCAGGCTGAAATATATTTCATTAATCTGGCAGGAAATATACAAGTACCTTTTTACATTCCCGATTTTATGGTTTACGACCACCGTTTTCAAAACTTTGGTGCTCCTATTCAGGTAAAAGGTAAACTGCTTTTCAATATTACCAACTACAAGCAGTTTATCAAACTCAACAGAATGACTTCTTTCAATCTGGATGATTTTCATAATCAGGTAAAAACAACAATCAACCGATACGTAAAAAGTACTATAACCCAAGCACCCAAAGAGTATAACATACCCGTTCTCCAAATTGAACAAAAGTTGGATGAACTAAATACACTCATCGAAGATAAATTAAAAACATTATTCTACGATGATTTCGGTATTAACCTGAAAAGAGCGGATATAAGTTCTATCCAGGTTAACCGGGAAAACGACGAATATAAACGCCTGCAACAAGTTGCCGGCAAACAGGAAGAGAAAATGATCGATACCCAGACAAACATCAATCTTGAAAATCTGGAAGAAACATTACGTATCAACCGGGAAGAACACCAACGTGCCCAAAAACTCCAAACGGAGACTAATTATATCGGAGCTCACGCTTTGAACCAACAGACAGAAGTGCTTAAAACTGCAGCCACCAGCTTGGGAGAAATGGGTAATATGGGTACCGGAGAAAATATTGGCATGAATCCTGCCAATATGATGGTCGGAATGATGATGGGAGGAGCTATCGGCGGCCAAATGGCTAATATGATGAACACAATGGGACAAGGTATGAACCAAAATATACAGCAACAGATGCAAACACCTCCACCACCTCCCGTTATGCAATACTGGGTTATCGTTGAAGGACAACAAAATGGTCCTTTCAATCCGGAACAATTGCTCCAACTATATCAGGCAAGCAGAATAACAAGAAAAACGTACGTATGGAAACAAGGCATGAGCAACTGGGAACCGCTTGAAAATGTACAGGAATTAAACAATCTGTTCAAGCCTGGTGAAAATGTACCTCCCCCTCCTCTTCCAGGTATTCTTTAATAGCCAGTATAAATAAAACGAATAAATTACACATGAAAATAGATTTAATAAAACTCATTATAGCAATTGCGGTCAGTGCACTGATCGCTTTCGGTCTTTACAAACTATGTAAAGAAGAGACACAGCAAATAGTCGTACTTTGCAGCACATTTGTCTTTTTATCGATTACAAGTAGTTTTACCATAGGCTGCTCATTAACAACCCGCGGAACAATCATGTTAAAAACTTTTTCAAGTATATTCTTTTTGGCTGGCACCCTGTTCCATACACTTTATGCGATCTTTACTTTTAACCAAACTGCATTTCTAATTACCGACGGACTGCTCCTACTTCTTTATGTACTGATTGCACAAAGCATTTATAAAGCAAAACAATGAAACAAACTCTCATACTCTCATTTCCAAACACAACCCCCTTATAATAATACAGTTAGTGCCATGATAGTTATAAAAATCAACTATCATGGCATCTATCATACTATCACGCAGCATTCACGTAACAACATAACAATCAACCATCTACCTCTTCCAGATAATAACAAGTCCCCCGCATCGTCCGCTTATTCGGTACGTTATTTCGCTTCAAAAGTTTACCGAAGTTGAGTATCATCTTCTTTGTGATAACAAAACCGGGCTGTTTCTCTGCTATTTTATCCAGTATCTCCGAAGCCAGTACAGGCGTAACGCTTTCCGGATCGGCAGGAATGCTGAAATAACGCAAAAACAACTGCTCTTCTGCCGGGATTTGTTGGAAACGCCGGTTACTCTCAACCACAGCCGCCTCCTCTTCATGCGTAAACCAGAAACGCTCCCCACGACGCAACATTTCTTTCGCTTCGGCATAAAGCTGTTCATAATCGACCGGCTGGATATAATCGATCAGGCCTTCCACCTCCACACAGATAAAACGACGGCTCCCGGTCGGATCGGTCAACAAATCAAAATTATTGCTGGTAGCAATAAAAGTAGCATAACGTCGTAAGCTGCGGGTCGTACTTTGGTAAGGCAGACGGGCATTGACTGTCGCTTTCTGCAACACATGTTTCAGAAAACTCTGGTGAGAAGCCTTCACCGAATCAAACTCATCGATATTGATCAAGGCATAGCGGTGCAAAGCCAGTTCTGCCTCTTTCTTATTCCCGAAATCTATACTGTCCGTATAAAAAGGACGAAGCGACGGAGGTAACAGATTCAGGCAAAAAGTGGACTTGCCGCATCCCTGGTCACCCACCAGCAGAGGTGTCGTACTGTTCCCGTGCTCCTTATCCAGTTGCATCCAATGGGCAACCATACTCAGGAACCAACGGTAAAAACAATCGTTCCACATCGGGTTATTGTTAGGAACCCTGCCGGCCATCTCACGAATATGCGGTTTTCCATCCCAGGCCGGAAGATTTGCCAGATACGAATCGATCGGATGGTACAGCGGAATCTGATCAGAATACACATAACGGTCTATATCCTTATCCCAAACATTCAACCCTTCTTTTTGAGCCTCCAGGCAAATACTATTACGAACCTTCTGGGTATAAGGCTTATATACAAACTGTATAACCGAACGGTCGAGATATTCCACTCCACCACTCATCTCATTCATCCGGAAAAAGTAGCGCCGCGACATAAATTCATCCAGTTGCATCACCAACGAAAGGCATTCCGGCAAAGGTAACTTAGTCCCGACCGCTTTCTTCAGCAGATAAACGGAACGGAACACCTGCCGCACCAACAACTCATGCGATTTCAGAGCCTCATACCGCATAGTCCAACCGATAGCTTCCTCCTCCGGGATTCCCAGGCGGCAGCAATTTTGAGCCATCTCGGTGAACAAGGCATGCAGATCATTACTGCTACTCCCGGCAAACTTACGGACCGATTCCACTAACACGACGCTAAACAGAGTGGCAATCTGCGTATTACGTTCAACCCCCGGCAACAGGCGTTCGACCGGGTCGAGCGGCACATCCTGAATGATACGGAGATCACTTTCTACCGGCATCTGCAACGGTTGTTCCAACCGGATAGCCACCGCCGCGGGATTATAATACAACCCGGCGTCATAACTGATGCGTGTTCCTCGCGTCAGCAAAGGTTCTTTCAAAGTGATCATACTGCTCAACTGCGGTTGAAAATGTCTGACCGCTAACTGGTAAGCCGCCGTATGAAACAGAACGGCCTTTTCTTCATTACGCGGCAGTTTGCCATCGGGCTGGGTAAACGGCACGATAATCTTCACCGACTTACCGCTTAATCCAATAAAAGCCAACAAAGTCTGAGGCATAGCGGCAGCCTCCTCACGTATTGAAGCCGCTTCCTCCGGATCGGATAAACCGTTTAGTTCCAGCAAGACACATCCGCTATAATTTTTCATGCGCACTTTCCCTTCTCTTCGTAGAAAAGTTGCTCCCCAAACGATAACGGGTAACTTCCGTACCCACTCATTCGCATGCCCCGGCAGAGAAAAGTGCAGGCTATTGCGCACATTGGCAACTTGTACACCCATATTCTCAGAGCGTAACATCTCCACCACAGGCTCCAGACTACGTATCTGCAACATAAGCTGGTCTTTCTTATAACGATATTGGCTTACTTTCATTCGAACGGGTATCTTTCAAATTTAAAAAACTTCATTTCTTTACGTAACCGCGATCCCATCCTGAAACATACTCGCTTCGCCTTTACCCGATGCGGGGTACAGTCTTTTGCCTCTTCATACCCTTCGCTTCCGGCAGCCAGATAGAGGTCCCCCATATCTTTCAACTCGACCGAGTAACCCTCTTTTAAACGTTCAAGGATAATGTCGCTCATCTCGCAGACGGCGCCCAGCACATCTCCCCGCGTCAATGAGCAACGGTCGGCAATCTCTTCTGCCAACTGGTCGGTCGTGATCCTCCCCTTCGTAACGGGAACTCCATAAAACAGTTTCTTTTCGATCGGACCTGTCTTATCCGATTTCGTGCGAACAACATAGAAATGTGCCATAAACAGGTATTTTAATTTAATAATAATACTAGAAAAACTCACTGAGACGGGGATTTCATCCCTATTTACACCCGGATCTGAACGATGCCTACACCTGGGTCTCCGTAGTATTCACACCCGGATGTCAACAACTTCATCTCCTTACAAATATAAGAAATACATATTATATAAACAATGTTTTTCAATAGTTTATTTGAAATTAATCAATATATTTTCTTTGCTTATATCCTGCATTTCCAGTAATATCGTATGAGCGTCATGTATGATGGTTCATGATAGTTAAATGATAGTTTATTTGCATAACTATCATAATATATATTACTGATATATTGCATATTATATAATAAAATGATAGTATGATAGTTATTTTTCAAATTTATGTAAGTAAATATATAGTAAAACACAAAGTAGGAATACTTCTGCAAACATTGTTTTATTTGCCGGAATAAACTAACTTTGTCTCTATATCTTAAAAAGCATCCAACATGAGCCAAGTAAAAGGAATACCATACGGAATATCTGATTTCAAACGGTTGAGAAACGAAAACTTTTATTACGTAGACAAGACGATGTATCTGCCGCTGATCGAAAAGATGCCCAGCTACTTGTTTCTTATCCGTCCCAGACGATTCGGAAAAAGTCTGTTCCTTAGCTTGATGCGTACCTATTATGATATATTGCAAAAGGATAACTTCGAAAAGTATTTCGGTGATTTATGGATTGGCAGCCACCCGACTGACCAGCGTAACCGCTTTCAGGTGCTTTACTTCGATTTCTCAAAAGCCGGTTGTTCGCAACCGGGAACCGATATGATGACCAGCTTCAACGACTATTGCACGATCATCATCAATCAGTTTGCACATGAATATGCTCCTTTTTATGATGCAGACTTCAAAGCGACCGTCGAAAGCATAGAAAGTGCGAAAGCCAAACTTTCTTACCTCGAAGTGAAGGCACAGGAGAAAGGCTATCTTTTATATCTCATTATAGATGAATACGATAACTTCACCAATGTCATACTTAGTGAACACGGGCAGAAAATGTTTCACGACCTGACACACGCCAGCGGTTTCTATCGCGAATACTTCAAGCAGTTCAAAGGGATGTTCAACCGCATCTTCCTGATGGGCGTCAGTCCTATTACGCTGGATGATCTGTCAAGCGGATATAATATTGACTGGAATATATCGACTGACGAAACATTCAACGCCATGATGGGATTTAGTGAATCAGATGTACGCGAAATGTTTTGCTACTATCATCAAAACAATATGCTGACAGGAGATATTGAAGCCATGATCACAGAAATGAAGCCATGGTACGACAACTATTGTTTTGCACGAATGAGTTTAAAAGACGATCGAATATTCAATTGCGACATGACACTTTACTATCTGAATTGCCAAATACAGAAACATCGTGCCCCCGAAGAGATGGTAGACAAAAATATCCGTACAGATTACAGCAAACTGAAAATGCTTGCCCGTATCGACCATGACAGTTCACAGGAAGGAAGTCGCATGAGCACTATTGAAGAAATTGCAGCTAAAGGAGAAATACTGGTTGACCTACACACCTCCTTTCCGGCAGAAAAAGTAACGGACATCGATAATTTCAGAAGCCTGCTTTATTATTACGGGTTACTCACCATCTGCGGCACACGTGGTGATTTACTAAAAATGTGTATCCCGAATAACTGTGTACGCGAGCAATATTTCGGATTTCTACGCGACTATTATCAAAAACAAAGTAGCATTGACCTGCATTACCTGAATGTAATGTTGACAGACCTTGCTTACGACGGCCAATGGAAACCGTTTTTCGAATCCATCGCCCTTGCCTATCGTGAAAACTCTTCCGTACGTGATGCTATGGAAGGAGAAAGAAATCTGCAAGGCTTTCTGAAGGCATATCTGGCACTCGCTTCTTATTATCTGGTAGAACCGGAACTGGAAATGAATTACGGTTACTGCGATTTCTTTTTATTACCTGACAAAAAGCGGTATCCCGATATCGGACACAGCTACATATTGGAGTTAAAGTACGCTGGACGTACCACCACCGACACGGAACTCGAAACGCAAGCAGAAGAAGGACGCCGCCAACTATTACAATACAGTAAAGACAAAATCGCTTTACAGTTGGCCAAAGATACAACGCTCCACTTGATACTGCTTCAATTCCGGGGTTGGGATTTGGTTAAGTGTGAAGAAATAGCTTCCTGCTAACAATCTTCACCGGATGATAGCTTTCAAAACGCTATCATCCCAACACCTTATTCTTAGCGATTGTTGCCTGAAATTCTTTCAGGTAGAACGGCTCAAAGTAGGCGACATCCTCAAACCGACTTTCGGCAAATGCTTTTTCAGACAAGGTTACCATATTAACAGCCAACGGGTGGATATTATCAATAAAGAGCGCATTCGGAGAAGTAATCACCTCCCGACATTTGGCTGCACCGTTCCCAAAGAAACAAACTTTCCCTTTTTCCAGCCAGAAAGCATAAGTTTCTGCATCTACAATATCAGCAGACGTTTCGCGAACCGTCTTCAAATTAACATCATAGATAGCTGCATACACCTCCATCCGACGGGCATCGAGCATGGCGCAATACAAACAGTCGGACGCATTATTTTGCTGTTCCAATGCGGCAACAGCCAACACTTCCAGCGTAGGGATACTGATCAGAGGTATGCCGTAACCGAAACACAAACCTTTGGCTACCGATACGCCGATACGCAATCCGGTATAAGATCCCGGACCGCTGCTGACAGCTACTGCATCCAGCTTCAATCCTTTTTCTTTGGTCACCGCAATAGCCTCTTCCACATAAACACCCAACAAAGCGGCATGCGACGGACCTTCAAATGAACTCTTTTCAAAAAGCACCTCACCATCAGCCGATAAAGCGACGGAACACACCGAGGTTGATGTTTCAATATTTAAAATACAAGACATAATAGTTGACAGTTGACGGTTGACAAGTGACAGATATTTTTCAATAGAACTCCGCTGTTCATCAACCGGATTAATTGGTCACAAAAGTACAAAAACGTCTTTATACGAATGAGAAAATAACGAACTTTTTCTCTATCAGGACGAAGAATTATCAACTGTCAACTGTCAACTATCAACTGAATAAGCTATCTTTGCACAAATTTTTAGAACAATGATACAATCAATGACTGGATTCGGTAAGGTTACAGCCGAACTTCCTTCAAAAAAGGTAACCGTAGAAATAAAAGCACTCAACAGCAAACAACTGGATTTATCAACCCGCATCCCTTCTATCTACAAAGATAAGGAAATGCAAATCCGTAGCCAGCTGCTTCAGTCGCTTGAACGGGGTAAGGTCGATTTCAGCATTTATATCGAATATATAGGAAAAGATACTCCTACCCTGATCAACCTTACCGCTTTTGAAAGTTATTACAGCCAGGTTAAGGATATTGCAGAAAAACTGAATATTGCACTTCCGGCTGACTGGTTCCAGACATTACTAAAAATGCCGGACGTTATCAAATCTGAAATTGTAGAAGTAGACGAAAGCGAATGGGAAGTTGTTTTCAATGCGGTAAAGGGAGCCATCAAACATCTTTGTGACTTCCGCATCCAGGAAGGCGCCATGCTGCAAAAGTTATTTGAAGACAAAATCGGTAATATCGCCCGCCTGCTGACCGAAGTGGAAGAATATGAAGGCGAACGCATCGAAAAGATCAAAGCCCGTATCATGGATAACCTCGAAAAGGTAGCCAACCAGGATTACGACAAGAACCGCTTCGAGCAGGAAATGATCTATTACATCGAAAAACTGGATGTGAACGAAGAAAAGAACCGCCTCGACAACCATCTGAAATATTTCATCAGCACGATGAAAGACGGACACGGACAAGGCAAAAAGCTCGGTTTCATCGCTCAGGAAATGGGCCGCGAAATCAACACGCTCGGTTCGAAAAGCAACCATGCGGAAATGCAGAAAATTGTCGTTCAGATGAAAGACGAACTGGAACAAATCAAGGAACAGGTACTAAACGTATTATAATATGGCTGGTAAATTAATTATATTCTCCGCCCCGTCAGGCTCAGGTAAATCAACCATCATCAACCATCTGCTAAAACAGAACCTGAACCTGCATTTCTCTATCTCGGCAACAAGCCGTGCACCGCGCGGAACAGAACAGAACGGTGTGGAATATTATTTCCTGACTCCCGACGAATTCCGGGCCCGTATCGCTGCCGGTGATTTTTTGGAATATGAGGAAGTATATACCGATAAATACTACGGCACATTGAAAAGTGAAGTGGAACGCCAACTGAACGAAGGCAACAATGTTATATTCGATGTGGACGTTGTCGGCGGATGCAACATCAAAAAGTTTTATGGTGACCGTGCTCTTTCAGTATTTATCCAGCCGCCCAGCATCGCCCATCTGCGTGAACGTCTGGAAGGTCGTGGCACGGATGCTCCCGAAGTGATCGACAGCCGTATCGCAAAAGCGGAATTCGAACTGGGATTTATTCCTCATTTCGATGTCTGCATCGTAAACGACGACCTTGCGACAGCACAGGCCGAAGCAGTGGAAGTTATAAAAGATTTTCTGTCTAAAGAATGAATAACAACAGACAATTATCACGTAAATGGGGATATATTTTCGCACTGACCGGAATCGCGGCATTGGGAACCTGCATTGCAGGCCTCATTTATAAAGAATATCTCATTGCATTTGCAACCGGACTCGTATTCGGCGTACAGGCATTCAACTTTATAATGTGGAAGAAACAACGGTAAAGGAAAACAACAAACTGAAAACCGGAATCTTTTCCGGTTCTTTCAACCCGGTTCACATCGGTCATTTGGCCCTGGCCAACTGGCTGTGTGAGTTTGCGGGGCTGGATGAACTCTGGTTTGTTATCACGCCTCATAACCCGCTAAAGAAACGCGACGACCTGATGGATGACCGGCTCCGGCTCGAACTGGTCGAAGCTGCCGTTGCCGGATATGCTAAATTCCGTACCAGCGATATCGAGTTTACGCTTCCCCAACCGACTTACACGATAGACACTTTACGTACCCTCGACCGTACATATCCCGACCGCGAATTTCATTTTATAATGGGAGCCGACAACTGGTCGTCAATCAATCGCTGGAAAGAATCGGAAACGTTAATTACCAGCTACCCTATCCTGATTTATCCGCGTAAAGGATACGAAATCAACATCCCCGACAACCTTCCCGACATCCGTAAAGTCGATGCTCCGCTGATGGAAATATCCTCCACTTTTATACGCGAATCACTGGCAGCCGGCAAGGATATACGTTTCTTCTTACCGGAAGCAATACGTAACCATAAGTGCTTTTCTAATATATAATTAAGTAAACTACTACTCACTTTTATCCTATAAGTGAGAAAAATTTTGTACTTTTGCGCCGTATTATACAAAATAATAGCGTAATGAATCTATTAGAACTGAGTGAACAGGAAATCATAAGACGCAATAGCATGGAGCAATTGCGCCAAATGGGGATAGAACCGTATCCCGCTGCTGAGTACGTAACAAACGCATATTCCAAAGAAATAAAGGCATCTTTTAAAGACGATGCAGAACCCCGTCCTGTAACTATTGCAGGCCGTATCATGAGCCGCCGTATTATGGGTAAGGCTTCATTCATGGAGTTGCAGGATTCGGAAGGCAGAATACAGGTATATATTTCCCGTGATGATATCTGCCCGGGTGAAGACAAAGATTTATATAACGTCGTTTTCAAGAAGCTGCTCGATATCGGAGACATTGTAGGAATCAAAGGTTTTGTATTCCGTACGCAAATGGGTGAAATCTCCGTCCATGCACAGGAATTGACGGTATTATCCAAATCACTCAGACCGCTGCCTATCGTTAAATACAAAGACGGTGTAGCTTATGACGGATTTAACGATCCCGAACTACGTTACCGTCAGCGTTATATCGACCTGATCGTAAACGATGGCGTAAAGGATATTTTCATGAAACGTGCAAAAGTGATCAAAACAATGCGCGCCGTACTCGACGAAGCCGGATATACGGAAGTAGAAACTCCGATCCTTCAGTCTATCGCCGGTGGTGCAAGTGCACGTCCGTTTATCACGCATCATAATTCATTAGATATTGACCTTTATCTGCGTATCGCTACCGAACTGTATCTGAAAAGACTGATCGTCGGCGGTTTCGAAGGGGTTTACGAAATCGGGAAAAACTTCCGTAACGAAGGTATGGACCGGACGCACAACCCGGAATTTACCTGCATGGAATTGTATGTCCAATATAAGGATTACAACTGGATGATGAGCTTCACGGAGCAGCTGTTGGAAAAAATATGTATGGCTGTCAACGGTACATGCGAAACCGTAGTCGACGGCAAGACTATCAGCTTCAAGGCTCCTTTCCGTCGCTTACCTATCCTGGAAGCCATTAAGGAAAAGACCGGCTACGACCTGGAAGGCAAGAACGAAGATGAAATCCGTTCAATTTGTAAAGAATTGAAGATGGAGATCGACGAAACAATGGGTAAAGGCAAGTTGATCGATGAAATCTTCGGAGAGTTCTGTGAAGGTACATTCATCCAGCCGACATTCATTATCGACTATCCGGTTGAAATGAGTCCGCTGACTAAAATGCACCGCAGCAAACCGGGACTGACCGAACGTTTCGAATTGATGGTGAACGGAAAAGAGTTGGCAAACGCTTACAGCGAGCTGAACGACCCAATCGACCAGGAAGAACGTTTCAAGGATCAGTTGAAGTTGAGCGAAAAAGGGGACGACGAAGCGATGTTCATCGACCAGGATTTCTTGCGCGCACTGCAATTCGGTATGCCTCCTACATCCGGTATCGGTATCGGTATCGACCGTTTGGTCATGTTGATGACCGGCCAGACTACTATTCAGGAAGTATTGTTCTTCCCGCAAATGCGTCCGGAAAAAACAGTAAAGAAAGATGCTGTCGACAAATACGTAGCATTAGGTATCGATGAAGCCTGGGTGCCGGCATTACAGAAAGCCGGTTATCTGACTGTCGACACGCTGAAAGAGGTGAACCCTAACAAGCTGCGCCAGGAACTTTGTGAGATGAACAAGAAGTATAAGCTGGAACTGCAAAATCCTGCGGCCGAAGAAGTGGAAGCATGGATTGCCAACGCAGCCAAATAAAAGGGAATGCTATGAAATTACCCGGTAAAATTGCAATAATGGGAGGTGGTAGCTGGGCTACCGCCTTAGCCAAGATTGTACTTTCTACACAGGATAGTATTAACTGGTATATGCGCCGGCAGGACCAGGTTGACGACTTTTTAAAGACAGGACATAACCCCAGTTATCTGTCTGCCGTAAAGTTCGACACGGACAAAATAAAATTCTACACGGATATTAACGATGCGATTAACGATTCCGATACGCTAATCTTTGCGACTCCATCTCCGTTCCTGAAACAACATTTAATGAAGGTGACAACCCCGCTGAATGATAAATTCATCATCTCGGCCATCAAGGGGATTGTACCGGACGAGAACATGCTGATTGCCGACTATTTCACGGAATATTATAATGTACCTATGGAAAACATCGCAGTAATCGGCGGTCCGTGTCATGCGGAAGAGATTGCGCTCGAACGTCTTTCCTATATTACATTAGCCTGTTCCAATATCGACAATGCACGTGCCGTCGCCCATGTATTCCAGAATCAATATCTGAACAACTATTGTTGTAAAGATGTTAGAGGAATAGAATATGCTTCTGTTTTAAAGAATGTATATGCGATTGTTGCCGGTATCTGTCACGGGATGAAATATGGAGACAACTTTCTGGCAGTATTCATCTGTAACGCAATCGAAGAAATGCGTAATTTCCTCAATTCCGTACACAGCCTGGAACGCGACGTAACCGACTCGGTTTATCTGGGAGACTTGCTGGTGACAGCGTATTCCCGTTTCAGCCGTAACCGTACGTTCGGGACGATGATTGGAAAAGGATATTCCGTCAAGATTGCCCAGCTGGAAATGGAAATGATTGCCGAAGGATACTACGGGACCAAATGTATCCACGAGATAAATGAAAAGTATAAGGTAAACATGCCGATTCTGGACGCCTTATACGATATATTATATGAAAGAAAATCGCCGACTACCGTTATACGGCAGTTGACAGAAACATTTAAGTAGGTATGAAAAACATCAGTATTAACATTGACAAAGCACTGGGCGCTGTTACAAAAGAACAGGTTTACGCACAGGAAGCCAAGGCAAACGAATGTATTGCCACTTTACATAACGGAAACGGAGCTGGTAACGATTTTCTGGGTTGGTTACATCTCCCCTCTTCTATCACGGATGCTGAATTAACAGACATCGAGAACACGGCCAACGTGCTTCGTTCTAAATGTGAAGTTGTCGTTGCCATCGGTATCGGCGGAAGCTATCTCGGCACAAAAGCCGTTGTCGAAGCATTGAACAACAGTTTCGACTGGTTGCAGTCTGACCGTAAGAACCCGGTTGTTCTCTATGCCGGACAGAATATCGGCGAAGATTATCTGTATGAGCTGTGTGAAATACTGAAAGGTAAACAATTCGGTCTGATTAACATATCCAAATCGGGAACAACAACAGAGCCTGCCCTGGCATTCCGTATGCTGAAGAAGCAACTGGAAGACGCAGTCGGCAAGGAAGAAGCAAAACATCGTATTGTTGCCATTACTGATGCCAAAAGAGGTGCCCTTCGCACATTGGCAGACCAGGAAGGTTACAAGACATTTATCATTCCTGATAATGTAGGCGGACGTTTCTCCGTACTGACTCCGGTCGGTTTGCTGCCTATCGCAGTAGCTGGTATCAGTATCCGCGACCTGGTTGCCGGTGCCGTATCTATGGAGAAGGCTACAGGCATTGAAATTCCCTTCAATGAAAACCTGTCGGCTATCTATGCTGCAACCCGCAACGAATTATATAAAAGCGGCAAGAAAATTGAAATCCTTGCCAATTTCCATCCGAAACTTCATTACATCGGCGAATGGTGGAAACAGCTGTACGGCGAAAGCGAAGGTAAAGACGGAAAAGGTATTTTCCCGGCTTCTGTCGACCTGACAACCGACCTTCACTCAATGGGCCAATGGATTCAGGAAGGCGAACGCATCATCTTCGAAACAGTTATCTCTGTTGAAACTCCTTCACACAAAGTTGAAGTCCCGACAGACGAAGCCAACTTGGACGGCCTGAACTTCCTTGCCGGAAAACGTGTAGACGAAGTAAATAAGATGGCAGAACTGGGTACTCAGCTGGCACACGTAGACGGTGGTGTTCCAAACATCAAAATCACGATGCCGGAAGTAAATGCTTATTACATCGGCCAGTTGTTCTACTTCTTCGAGAAAGCCTGTGGAATCAGTGGTTATATGCTGGGCGTTAATCCGTTCGACCAACCGGGTGTAGAAGCATACAAAAAGAACATGTTCGCGCTGCTGAACAAGCCCGGATATGAAAAAGAAAGCGAAGCAATCCGCGCACGATTGTAATAACCTGTTACATGACATAAATAAAAAGGTGAAAGTGGATGTTCTTGCTTTCACCTTTTTATTTTTAAGAAGATATCTATACTAAAGGAGATTCATATCTTTGCAAAGATTACTAAGGATATAAATAAAATGATACAAGAAGCTATCAACCGTTATCTGCTTAGGACTAAGCAGAACTCTCTTTCTCCCAAAGCTGTACTTTTCGATATGGATGGTGTCTTATACGACTCCATGCGTTTTCATGCCCGTGCCTGGAACGAAACAGCGATACATCATCAGCTCCAGGCTAAAGAGGAAGACTTTTACATGTTTGAAGGCCGTACCGGTGACAGTACGATCAACGAATTGTACCAACGTACCTTTCAGCGTGATGCGACCGATGAGGAAAAACGGGAACTATATGAAGAGAAAGCAACACTTTTCAATAAATATAATGATGGTAAAGCAATGACAGGCGCCGCAGAAGTACTGGCTGCCGTTAAAGCGACCGAACTACAAACATTAGTCGTGACCGGTTCCGGCCAGCACAGCTTGATTAACAAACTGGAACATACCTATCCCGGCTGTTTTACCCGCGAAAAGATGGTTACGGCTTTTGACGTAAAATATGGCAAACCTCATCCCGAACCTTATCTGATGGGATTGCAAAAGGCCGGAGTCCATGCCAACGAAGCATTTGTCGTAGAAAACGCCCCGATGGGTGTCGAAGCCGGTGTTGCAGCAGGCATCTTCACGATTGCAGTCAATACCGGTCCCCTCCCCGACAAGGTGTTATTGGATGCAGGTGCCGATTTACTGTATCCGGATATGGCAAGCCTGGCAAAAGACTGGGATAATATTATGAGCTGTATAGGATAGATTCTATTTCCATATAAAAAACAAAGCGATACCTACAGAAAACCGTAAGTATCGCTTTTGCCATGAATAATTATCTTATAATCGTTTACTTTACATAATTCGCCTTGTTCAGGAAGTCGAAACTTTCTTTACAGCTGGCTACAGGATCATTGTTTGTATATTGTTCTACTTCAACGTACCAGTCTCTTACATTGTTTGCATACATCTGGTCAAAGATCGGTTTGAAGTCAATCTTACCGCTGGCACCGATTTCCATGTCATCCTTAATATGGATCGTCTTGAACTGGCTCGGACGGGATTTCAGATAAGCCACGGGATCACCACCACCTTGTGTCACCCAATAAACATCCATCTGGAAGAATACATGATTAGGACTTACATTGTCCAGCAAGAAGTCGTAGATCAACTTATCTTCTATCTTACGGAATTCAAATGCATGGTTATGATAACCGAAAGCAATACTGGCTGCAGCCGTTTTGTAACCTACCGTATTGAAATAATCGCAATACATCTTCAGGTCATCCAAGGTTGTTTCATCATTCACCGGCATCCAGGGCTGAACCATATATTTAACCCCCAATTCGTTGTGAGCAGCAATTGCCTGGTCCCACCAGTTCATTACTTCTGCTTCCTTTTCTTTGGTAAAAGCCTGTCCCAAATGGGCACTTGTACACTTCATACCCAAGTCGTTACACATTTTCTTAAATTCAGCAGGAGCTAAACCATAAATTTTACCATTGTCATAACCGGCTGTTTCTAAATTGGTATACCCCATTTTAGATGCTGTTTCCAACACTTTTTGAATGCCTTCGTCTTTTACAAGGTCTCTCAAAGAATATAACTGTAAACCGATATGTTTCTTTTCGGCACAAGAAGATAACAACTGAGGTGCAACTAAACCTCCCGCAAGCAACATGGAAGCTTGCTTTAAAAAGTCACGTCTGTTCTGCATAGTACTAAAAATTAAGTTTGATTGAGAATTTGTACAAAAGTAAGACTATATTCGATGGATTCTAAGATTATTTCGTTAAAATCAATAAAAAGATAAATTACTTTTGCCTTAACATTCGTTGCATCTTCATGTATCGATATTGTTTTATGATCAATTTTCGGCTACGCATAATCTGATACCTGTAAATAATGCAAGCTGTAATAAAATAGATACCGGCCTGTATCCAAAGCGTACGGTATTCGTGAGCTACTTCATTTAAGGAGGCTCCTGCCGTATTGATACGGATAAATCCCTGTATTCCCGGTGTGGAAGGAAACAAATAACCGATTGCTTTCCAGAACGGAGGTATTGCCTCCTTAGGCCAGGACACGCCGGAGATAAACAACAGAATGACCGAAGTAAAGACAAAGACCAGCATCGGCGACTCACGGCTTGTCATAAAACCGGACAAGGTCATCGACAAAAAGATGGACGCGAACAGATAAGGCAGAACAAACAACATAACAGTCCACGGCTCTCCCACCTGCGGCAATGAAAATAATTTCGGAACCACCCCTAATGCCCAGATACAAACGACTATATATAACAATATATAAGTAAGCGACTTGCCGAACACGATACGCAACGTCCCGTTAAAATGACGGCTTACCGGAACCAGGCTGTGGAAACGGTTCTTTTCGCGTGCCGTTCCTCCCAACATACCGATACCCAGAATCAGCGTCTGCTGGATAACCAGAATAAGGATAGCCGGCACAAGGAAGCTGGCAAACCCGTTCTGCGAATTGAACAGGGCTACCGATTCATACGGAATAGGATTGATCGTTATCTTTTCCTGTTCTATCGTCGACGACGGATTATTCTGCGCCCGTAGTTCTTTTCCTATCTCGAGCGAAACTTCAGTCGTTGCCAACAGGAAGGCTTTATAAAACAACAAAGCACTCATATCACAATAAAGCGAAACCGTCGCCTGCTTTCCTTTATGTATATTTTTGCTGAACTCACTGGGGAAATACAGGATTCCGTATGCTTCTTTCGCATCCATCATCCGTTTTGCCTCTTCCATATCCGAACAGACGGCAACAACCTTTACATCTGCCGTTGCATCGACCTTCCGAATATATTCGCGACTCAGATAAGAATCCGACTGGTCCACCACCACCATCTTGGCATTGTGAACCACCTCATTATTATAGATAAACGCATACAAAAGCGGATAGATGAAGGGGACCAGGAAGAAAAAGATCATGACTCCCGAATCCTTGAAGACGTTCTTCAATTCATCCTTCCAGATAAAAAAGGTATCCAGTATACCTTCTTTAATTATATATCGTAAACGATGTTCTCTTTTCATTACTTTCAGTTTTACGGAATATACTTAAAGTACAGCAACGCATTCTTCAGGTTCTTTCCTATCAAGAACGGTAAGATAAGGAAGCCAGCCAACCAGACATATTCACTCCATGAATAGAACAAATCCCTGCCGTTCAACGCCTGATCCACATAAATCAGAAAATAGTGACGAAGCGGGAACAGGTCGCTCAATGCCTGCAAAGTCGGATCCATCCCTAACACGGGAAAAGAAAATCCGACAATAGAGAAAGCAATCATACCGAACAAACTGGCAAAACTCAATCCCAGACGCAAAGTTGGCAACACACCGATCATAAACACACCGACAGCCTGCGAAGCCAGCACCAACAGGATTATTGCCGATATCATCGGCATCCAACCACTATTTAGCGGGAAAGCATTGAAACCGTACAAAGCGGCACAACACATCAACGCCACAATGGTAAAAATAACTGTTTGCGGGAGTAACTTCCCCAACAGACTAGTCGTCAAGGAGTTCCCTCCCGTCTGCAGCCACTGGCGGGCGGTCGAATATTTTATTTCTGTACCGATACTGAACACCGTCACCAGGAAGATCATCAACTGAAGCACGCCCGGCAAAATCGTGTTATTCAGATAGACGGAATAGTTCAGCCAGGGATTACCGATCGCATGAGTATCCACTACTACCGGCTGAAGCTGTCCCATAATCTGGTCGGTCGTATATCCTTTCGCCAGTCCGGTCTGCAAGCCGACCGAAGCACCAGCCAGGACAGACATGGTCTTCATATCCCTGAAAAGCAGGGAAGCTGCGATTAGATAAGTACCGTTCGTATAGAAAGACAATGTAGGTTGTTTTCCCGTTGTTGCCTCCACTGCAAAGTTCTTCGGTATATAGAAAATACCGTATATGTTTCCTTTTTGCATCTCCCGGCGAGCATCATCGAACGTAGCGGTCTTATAAACAACCTCCGTCTGTTCAAAAGCATCCAACTGCCGGATCAGGTTACGGGAAGTGGCTGAACCATCCATATCGACCACGGCAATCGGCAGATTGGTTGGCAAGCCATCTTGCATCAGTGACAGGAAGAAGACGACACAGAGAGCCGGAGCGATCAGCATACAGAAGAAATAGATCGGCTTCGATGTCAGCCGCTGTATCTCCCGCTTCGCCACATTCCAGATACTATGTAAACTCTGCTTCAATGTCATAATATTTCGTTTCCTTTTTTCTTCATTACGACAGACATTCCGGGACGTAAGTCTGCTATTTTTTCCTGCGGACGGGCACGGACTTCAAAGGTCTTCGAATCGAATTGTCCGGTTGTCTTTGTAGCTTTCCACGCAGCATACGAGCCCATATCCTTCATATAATATACTTTCAGCTTTACCGGCTTATTGTCGAGTGCCGGAATAAAAGCATTCAGTTCGGAACCGATCTTGATATCCTTCAACAGGTCTTCACGAACACTGAATGATACCCACATATCGTTCAAATCCGTAATATTCATAATTGGCGCACCGGTACCGACCAACTCTCCCACTTGTGGGAAACGTTCGGATACCTCTCCGTCGATAGGTGAAACCAAAGCCGACTCTTTCAAATAAGATTCCACTTCGGCAACAGCACCGCCGGCCTGTTGAACCAGGGCAGCCGCAGCAGCCTTATCTTCCGAACGGGCACCGTCCCGAGCCATATCATACTGTGACTTAGCCGCTTTTTCGGTAGCGACCATCGCTTTATAGTTTGCCTCGGCCTCATCTCTTTTCTGAGCAGACATGACTCCCTTGTCATATAAGTTCTGAACACGGGTATATGATTTTTTGGCAATCTCCAAACCTGCTTGTGCCTTCTGCCACATCTCGTAAGCACCGGCTATTTCCTGTGCACGGGCTCCTTTAAGAGCTTTGGCATTCTGTGCTTCGGCAGCTTTTTGAACGGCTTCCGCCTGTTGCAGTTTTGCCAGAACTTCCGGAGTATTCAGATACACCAACGTATCACCGGCTTTTACTTTATCTCCTTCATCAAAACGATACATTTCGATTCGTCCGGGTACTTTTCCGGAAATACGAACCTGATTGGCTTCAGCCTGCCCCATAATAATATCGTCGGGAGGAGTAAGCAAAAAGAAACCGGTCAATGCGACTAATCCAATCACGACCAATACCGTGATAAATGCCAACATCATGTTGCTGATCGAAAACTTTTTATTCTCGTTCATCTTTGTATATTTTTATTGTTATTACTTCTGTTTATCTACCGACAGTTTACCCATTGCCTTCGACAGGTAAACTTCCGTTAATTTCACTTCTATCTGAGCATCAATCAGGCTGGAACGTGCCGATACCCAAGCCGTCTGAGCTTCCATCAGGTTTAAGGCCGGAATAACACCTTCTTCAAAACCCAGATTGGCATGACGGAGGTTCTCCTCCGCATTCTCCATATTCCGTGAAGAAGCGGTCAGTTTCTTATTGGCTTCATTCACCTTATAAACGGACTGGTTGACCTGCAACTCGACCTTTTCGCGGGCTTCCATCAGTTGCAACATCTGGATACGTGTTTCAGCACGGGCGGAGTTCCTTTTATAAGTACCCTCCCACCAACCGGACAAAGGCACTTTCATCATCACACCGACATTAAACATTCCGGCAAATTCATTCTTAAAACCGTTGAAAGCATTCGGGTTCGTTACCAGATAGTTGGCCGACAAAGCCACATTGGGCAACATGTCTGCCAGGACTATCCGTTCTTTCTTCTGATAAATCTTAGCTGCCAGTTCCAGGCTTTTCAACTCATCGCGGTTAGCAAACGCTTCATTCACATTGGCGGTAGCATCACTGGAATGGACGGGGAAGTTCTCTATATTTTCATCTGCCAGCGCCAAAGGTTCATCCAATGGCAAACCGCAAATCTGGGAGAGCAGCATACGCGACAAAGCCAGACCGTTATCCACTTTCGTCTGCGCCATTTCCGCCTCATTCAGTTTTACCTTTACCGACAGTCCGTCTGCCTGGGTGGCAACTCCTTCGGCGATCATGGCTGTCACGTCACTGTCCATCTTCCGGAGTAACCCGACATAAGCGTCTGCGAGCTTTTTCTTATTGACCAGCGAAATCACCTGCCAATAAGTTTCATCGGTTTTATAAATGACTTCCTGTAACTGGAGGTCGTTCATTGACTCGGCCAATTCACGGGCATATTTGGTAATCTGATTATAGGAAACAATCTTTCCTCCCATAAAGACCGGTTGAACCAACGAAACGCCTCCCACCCAAATATTCTGCACATCCAGATGTTGCACATCGTCAATTCCTCCCATTAATTGTCCGAAAACAGGAAGTTGGGCTAGCGGTCCCAGGGCGGAACCGAGTTTGGCACTCAAAGCGTCCATATCCAGCAGATTGATATCTTTCTGATTCCACATATATCCTCCCATAGCGGAAAGCTGCGGAAAATATTTAGTAAAAGCCGCTTTGCGTTCTTCATTGGCCGCCTTTACCTTTTCGCCGGACATCTGTAATTCCTTATTATTCTGAATAGCTAAGTTTCGACATTCTTCCAATGTCAAAGTCTGTTGGGAACTTGCATAACCAGAACAGACCAACAATCCTACTAATACAATAATCCGTTTCATCTTTTTATTGTTTTTTCATCCGGAGACTTTATTTTACCACTAAAACAACTTATCACCTTTATCTAAATAAAAAACAACCGGTTATCTCCTATTGTTTATATTCGATAAACCTATATTCTTCGTACACAAACAAAAGTACGATTTATCGGTGCAAAAGTACTGGTTTAGTTTAAATATAAAATTGAATTAATTCAATTAAAGATGCGTTTTTTCAGCTTGCAGTACCAGGCATTGCTGATTCCCATATATTGGGCAATATATTTGTCGGGAACACGCTGCATGATCCACATGTAATGATTATAAAGGTATTTGATAAATTCTTCTGCCGTACACGACTGACGGATGGCAAACATAGAATAAAGTTTTGATATGATAGTCAGCATCGCATTCTGGTAATACGATGCAAATAGCGGATAACGCAGGGAAAGGTCCTCAATATGGGTACGTGATAGCCTTAGCAGTTCACCGGCTTCGAGCGCCTTAATCTCGAACTCGGAAGGCGCCTGGGTAAAATAACCGATAGCGGAAAGGAAAGGATATTGATAGTCGGATGAAAAACCGGTTACGCATTCATCGCCTTTTTCGCTTACATATAAATTAATGAACAGTCCTTTATTGATGAAGTAGGCATCCTGACAAATCTCACCGGTACGAAGCAGGTAATCCCCTTTATCGACAGCAACCACTGTAGTGATATTCTTCAGTTCACTCACAAAGACTTCGTCGCGGGCCAGAGATTCCGGTAGATCCGCTAAAAGCTTCGCTAAGTGGCCGTCTGTTTCCATCGTTAATCTTCCAACGTGAAGTTTCTCTTTCCAATCAAGTTTCCGTCAATAAAAATATCTACACGGTAAGTTCCCGGAGAAAGGAATTCTTCGATATCCCAATACATGGTAACGGGATATTCTTCCCCGTCATATTCGATCAGTTTCTTCATCGAGTAGTTGATATCCTTTCCTTCGAAGGGGAAAACATCAGCACGGCTCTTTACCAGCACATCATCGTCCGGTTTCATAATACGCACATATACAGTCTTCTCACCAACAGGAGCGGTAATATTCTTGGCGATACGGAAATCGACTACGAAACGTTCCATACGTTTGATCTTCTTTGCCAGCTTTCCACGCGAATTGACCGGAGTAACCGTGATGCCGGTAGCATCCAGGCGGCTTGCAATAGTAACGCGTTCTGCCAACTTTTCTTTTTCTTTCTTCAGGGTAGCAGCTTGTGATGTGGCACGCTGGTATTTCTGAACAGCTTCTTTCTTTTCTACCTGCAACTGTTCGTTCGCTCGGTTCAAAGAGTCGATCTGAACAACATAATTACGCATGATCTTACGAAGCGTTTCCAGTTCTTTCTTCAAACGGGCAATTTCTTTGGTATTTGTCGCCTTCACCGTACGGAGTTCTTCCATCAGGCGCTGAACCTTTGCCTGCTCTGTGGATAACAAATTCATCAGGGAATCATTGCCTACCTTGAACTGGTATCCCTCATATTGCATAGAGAGTTCATTAAACTCATCTTCAAGCGTTTGCTTATCCAGGTCATAAGCCTCAACCAAATCATTCATCTGCTGTTTCTGCTGATAAATATAATAACCTGCACCAGCGATAATCAGTATCAACACGACTACCGCCATGATTAATAATGAGAGTTTATTTATTTCCTTCGTTTCTTTCTTTTCTGTATCCATACGGTTCCTTCTAAAAATGAACGTACAAAGGTAATGTTTAATCAGATGTATTAAAACATATCCTGCCTGTTTATACATTTTTTAAGAACTTAACCATCCTTTCAACATATACCGACATCTTTTTAGTTTCATTCGGATGAAAATACAGTTTCTTTCGGGAGAAAACACAGTTTCTTTCGAATGAAACTTTTGTGAAATCATAAAAAATATATTGAAATCTCCTCATCAATACCTTTATATATAGGATGAGCTTTACAGATTTTCTAAATAAAATTACTACCTTTGCGCCACTCAATTAAATAATAACACTGCATGCACGAGAAACTTATTATTCTTGATTTCGGCTCGCAAACGACTCAATTGATTGGCCGCAGGGTCAGAGAGTTAAACATGTATTGCGAGATCCTTCCCTACAACAAATTTCCGCATGATGCAACCGATGTGAAAGGGGTTATCCTTTCAGGAAGTCCTTACTCCGTTTACGACGAAAATGCTTTCAAGGCAGACCTGAGCGAGATTCGTGGAAAGTATCCGGTTTTAGGTATTTGTTACGGGGCTCAGTTTCTGGCTTATACATCCGGAGGCAATGTGGAACCGGCCAACTCACGTGAATACGGACGTGCCAATCTATCCTACATTAATAATGAAGATCCTCTATTGAAAGGCATCGACACCGGCTCTCAGATCTGGATGTCTCATGGAGATACAATCACTGTATTGCCGGACAACTTCAAAGTGATCGCCAGCACCGACGATGTAAAAGCGGCAGCTTATCATGTAGAAGGCGAACAGACTTGGGGCGTACAGTTCCATCCGGAAGTATTCCACTCTACAGACGGTACAAAGTTATTAGACAATTTCCTGAATATCTGCGGATGCGCCAAAGACTGGACACCGGCTTCTTTCATCGAATCGACGGTTGCCGAACTGAAAGAGCAACTAGGTGACGACAAAGTGATCCTGGCCTTATCGGGCGGCGTAGACTCTTCCGTTACAGCTGTATTGCTGAACAAGGCGATCGGCAAAAACCTGACCTGTATCTTCGTAGACCACGGTTTGCTTCGTAAGAATGAGTTCGAAAACGTAATGAAAGATTACGAACACCTGGGGTTGAACGTGATCGGAGTAAACGCAAAAGATAAATTCTATAAAGCATTAGCGGGAGTTACCGAGCCGGAACAAAAACGTAAGATCATCGGCAAAGGTTTCATCGACGTATTCGACGAAGAAGCTCATAAGCTGAAAGATATCAAATGGCTGGGACAAGGTACGATCTATCCGGACGTTATCGAGTCTTTATCCATCACCGGAACAGTCATCAAGAGTCATCATAATGTAGGCGGACTGCCTGATACGATGAAGTTGCAACTGGTTGAGCCGCTTCGCCTTCTTTTCAAGGATGAGGTTCGCCGTGTCGGTATCGAACTGGGCATGCAGCCGCATCTGATCAAACGTCATCCGTTCCCCGGCCCTGGTCTGGGTATCCGTATCTTAGGCGATATCACGCCGGAGAAAGTACGTATCCTTCAGGATGCCGATGATATTTATATGTCGCTGATGCGCGAATGGGGTTTATACGATAAGATCTGGCAAGCCGGGGTCATCCTGCTTCCTATCCAGTCGGTCGGTGTTATGGGTGACGAACGTACCTATGAAAATACCGTTGCCTTGCGTGCCGTAACTTCTACCGATGCCATGACAGCCGACTGGGCACAACTGCCTTACGAGTTTCTGGCAAAAGTATCCAACGAGATCATCAATAAGGTAAAAGGTGTGAACCGCGTTGTGTACGACATCAGTTCCAAACCACCAGCAACTATAGAGTGGGAATAAAAAATCACAAGAAGGATAATCTAATTAACTTAATAATTTTAGGAGGAATACGATGAAACAAGATATGATCGTTATTTTAGACCTGGGAAGTCATGAAAATACGGTATTGGCAAGAGCAATCCGTGCATTGGGTGTTTACAGTGAAATTTATCCTCACGACATTACAGTAGAGGAACTGAAAGCACTGCCGAACGTAAAAGGTATTATCATCAACGGTGGTCCTAACAATGTGATCGACGGTGTTGCCATAGATGTAAATCCGGGTATTTACTCGCTTGGTATCCCCGTAATGGCTGCCGGCCACGACAAAGCATTATGTGAAGTAAAACTGGGTGAATTCACCGACGATATAGAAGCTATCAAAGAAGCTGTAAAGTCTTTCGTTTTCGATAGCTGCAAAGCGGAAGCGAACTGGAATATGACAAACTTTGTCAACGACCAGATCGAACTTGTCAGACGTCAGGTAGGCGACAAGAAAGTCTTACTGGCCCTGTCAGGCGGAGTGGATAGTTCGGTTGTAGCGGCTTTATTATTGAAAGCTATCGGAGATAAGCTGGTTTGCGTTCATGTAAACCACGGTCTGATGCGTAAAGGTGAATCGGAAGATGTAGTTGAAGTATTCAAAAACCAACTTCAGGCAAACCTGGTTTACGTTGACGTTACGGATCGTTTCCTAGGCAAACTGGCTAACGTGGCCGATCCGGAAGAAAAACGCAAGATTATCGGTGGCGAATTTATCCGTGTATTCGAAGAAGAAGCCCGTAAGTTGGATGGTATAGATTATCTGGCTCAGGGTACTATTTATCCTGATATCGTGGAAAGCGGAACTAAGACAGCCAAAATGGTGAAGTCTCACCACAATGTAGGTGGTCTGCCTGAAGATTTACAGTTCGAACTGGTTGAACCGCTGCGTCAGTTATTCAAAGACGAGGTTCGTGCCTGCGGTCTGGAACTGGGCTTGCCTTATGAAATGGTTTACCGTCAGCCGTTCCCTGGTCCCGGACTGGGTGTACGCTGCCTGGGTGCTATCACCCGTGACAGACTGGAAGCCGTTCGTGAAGCAGATGCCATCTTACGCGAAGAGTTCCAGCTTGCCGGATTAGACAAGAAGGTATGGCAGTATTTCACTGTTGTTCCTGATTTCAAATCAGTTGGCGTACGGGATAATGCCCGTTCTTTCGACTGGCCTGTTATCATCCGCGCCGTAAACACAGTAGACGCCATGACAGCCACCATCGAACCGGTAGACTGGCCTATCCTGATGAAAATCACAGACCGTATCCTGAAAGAAGTAAAGAACGTAAACCGCGTTTGCTACGATATGTCCCCGAAACCCAATGCGACTATTGAGTGGGAATAAGATATAGGATTTAATAATATGAAAAGGAGTTGTGTCGAAGGATGCAACTCCTTTTTTATATTATCTATAGCAACCTTCCTCCTTTACAAAAAAACAATCGAACAAATATTATCCGATATAGACAATCATTCATAACCCAGGAATGACAAATATATTTTCTTTGTTTTATAGGGGGCAGCAAAAAGTTTGTCATAGCTCATTTTCAGTAGATTACAAAGAAAGCAGCTTACAACCAGGGGTAAAAAGTACCTACTTTCGCTCTCGAGTTTGTCATAATTAACATTTATCATTTTTATATCACTCCAATAAAGATCAAAGCAGGTTGCATTTCACTAATAATGAGTTTATCTCCTTTATGGATATAGACTCCCGGTCACTTTTATCATAAATAGTAACCAAATTGATTACACCTTCATCTAAAGATGTTTTTATTAAATAAGTAATAACCCTGGCACCTCCACTTTTTCCCTTATTCTTAGAACAAATGCGCATACGTATCTTCCGGATATTATTACCCAAAGAAATACCTAATTCAGGATTTTCCAGCAACTCATTCTGCAAAACTGATAAATCATCCTTCATCGAAGGATATCGTTTAGCAAGAAGTTTTGCTTTTTCGGCAAAAACCGCCGTCGGTATGATTTTAAAGTTCATCGATTAAATCCTGAAGAGTTTTCTGTTTGCCCTGGATATGCCCGGCTTTTCGTTCTCCTAATTCTCTCAAACCGTCAATAACAGACTCATGTACCATATAAGTCTCCTCTTCTTCCAATTCAACACATACTGAAACCGAATTACTAAGAGCACGCAAATAACGCAAGGCTTTGTCCAATAGTTCCTCACCCTGAAGGCCCATAATTGCTTCCACTGCTTCCATTTTTAGTATAGCCTCACGAGCATTTACATAAACGGCAACAGGCTCTGATACATTTTCCACTGTTGGATCTGGCTGTGAATATGGTTTAGCTTTCTTCATGCTATAATCTATTTATTTCTTTACAAAGATAGAGATATTCGTTTATTATTCACACGTCTGACAATTTTTAACCCAGCTTCTCCCTCCTATTTTTTCCCGACAATCTTCAGAAAACGTCCGGAAGTAATATTCACTTCTTTTATTTCGAAATAATCTTTTAACTGCGTAGCACTCACCCGTTTATTAACAGGCAGACCTACTTTGCGGTAAGCAGCCGTCAGGATTACAGACGAATCAGAACGCGAATAGGTCTCTCCCACCCGGAACTGCTTCTCCACTATCTCCTTCAGTTGCTGCTTTTTACGAAAGATAGTGGTACCGGCTTCCTCTACTGCCCGTTTGATCTCGCTGTCTTTAAAGTCGACACTCCGGATATAATCGGCCCCTTTGCGGAGATAACATTCATGGAACATGCAATCGTATTCGGAAGAAAGGATACGCGCCAGGTAACGGCTGTAACGGTCCTGGTCTTTCTCGTCGGGAGAGAAACGCAGGTAAGCGATCCGTTCGAACTGCTCGAGAAGAAATATACGACGCTGTTTACGGCTGGTCTGCCGATGACGGGCCAGACGGTCGTTGTCGGTCAACGGGTACTGTTTGTCTTCATGCGTCACCTCAAAAAACGGGACATCCCGGTAGGCATTAAACAAACTGTCCGCCGAACGGTACAGGCTCTTTACCCGTTCCTGCTCACGGAAATTATCCTGCCGGAAATAATTATCCTTTCCATTCTGATAGACATACTGCTGATAAGTAAGATTGACGGCTGCCTCCATATACGTCTCCCGGTATCCGCGCCGCTTATCCTTTTTACTCTTTTCCCTGATCTCCGTCATGGCCAGCCGGGCACTCTCCAGCCACTCGTCCACCTCCGACGCATTCATTGCCTCCAGCGAAGGCTTGATACTGGTTATATGCGTCAGGCTGCGAAAACCGTTACGGAAACGGCCGGCTATCTGTATCGCTTCCGTCCGCGGATCGATCACCGACTGCTCCGCTCCGTAGAGATCAGAAAGCAGGATGATATCCGGCTTACAACGTACATCGATATCGACCGCCGAAAAGAAACGGCTGGTGAAAAAGTTATACCGTTTCAACTCTTCGATCCGATCGTGCATGCTCCGGTCTTTCACATGCCTCAGCTTCGCAATGCCCTGGGTGCTGCAAAAAGTAGCAGAGTTTTGCAACTCCGCCATATCCTTATAAAGCGATTCGATCGTATCGATGGAATTGACGAAGATGCAAACTTTACTCTTACATTCGGGCAATACTTCCGCCAACGCTTCCACCACATTATTAGTCGTGACCAGACGGAGCGGCTTACGATACGGATAAGCTGGCTCGATGCGCAGTTCGGTGAAACCATGTTCCTCAAACCTCGGATCGCGGGGCAGGATCGGCGTGGCACTGACAAATGCCATCTGCCGGAAAAGAAAAAAGTCGTCGAGCGGTGCCTCTATCGTCTCACGGAAATCGTTATCCTGAATGATCTTCTCGCATTCGTCGAACAACATGAAAAAGTCCTTATACATATCGACACCTTCATCCTCCATCGCCTGCTTTACCTTCCAGAAACTTTCGGGTGTCACCATGATCTTGCAGCAGCCGGGATATTTGCGGATATGGCGCGCCACCTCATCAGTCTTAACACCGCGGTAAATACCCAGCAGGTTCTTATGTTTCTTCATCTTCCCGACAATCACCGGCACGTTCGGTTCGATGATAATAGAAGAACGGGGAGACATGATCTCGCAATAGGTAGCTCCCAATCCGGGCAATACCTTGTTCAGTATCACCCGTGTCGGTATATTTTCTTTTCCGTGGCGGCGAAGGGCATCCGACAGATATTCCCCTTTCCGGATATCCAGTTTAACGGTACGTATCATCACATTATTCCCTTTCAAATTGTACGGACCTCAGGCGTTGCATGAGTTCGGGTGAAACTTTAAACACGACATCTTTCACGGAGATAGATCCGGCGCGTATCTCTTTGGGATCTTTCACCAGCCTCGACTGTGCCGTCAAAGTAAACGTCCCCAGTCCGCTGATCGACACGCTGTTGCCGTCTTCCAGCAGACTGATGATCCCTTCTTTGATTTGTTCGATTGCTCCGAGCATAGCGGCGCTGCGGAATCCATGATCGCCGGTCACATAAGAAGCCAGTCCTTTTGAATCGACATTGTCCGAACGGATCACCTGCGGATAGAAGCCATCTTCGATATCTTTGGAGAGATTGGTCGGGCGTTTGCGTAGTCTATATTTTACAGCCATTGTTTTGTATTGCTTAAGGTTACTTTTCCAAAGATAGGATATATAATCGAGAAAAAGGCGGTTCCCGGCAATTAGTTATGAAAAAAGGCGGCTATCCGGATTGTCATCCCGGTGACAATGAAATATCATCGGGATGATGTCGGGACGTCACCGAGGTGACAGTTTACAAAAGTAATAGGCTTTGCCGTTAAAGTATTAAGCTTTTAGGGTTAGATACTATAGCTTTTGAGGTTAAGGGCAAAAGGGTATGATCTATTGAATACCAGACATGCTTATTCTTTTAAAAGTGGCATTTGATTAAGCATATTTTTTATTTTTATTGCCACACGGGGCATTGGTTCAGCAATTGTTAAACCAACTACGTCATATTCTTTTGCTATATCGTTTATCACCCTTACGACGGTTTCAATCTTTAGTCCGTCAGGATCAGTGCCAACGGCTGCAATAATCTCAGCCGGATCTAAAGCATCCAGATCAAAATGAATAACCACTTTCGAAGCACCGGTAGTTTTAAGCCAATCAAGAACAGCCGTACTATTTTGAGCAACATGGGCAGGCGAAAGGCTCTCTACACCGATTTCCTCCTGACGCTCTTTTGAAGCGTTTGTATCATTCCAGGCACGCAAACCAACAATAATCGATTTTGACGGATTGAGTTTAGCGGGAAACAGATCTACAATCTCCTTGTCACCCATACCAAAACAAGCGGTCAATGCCATTGCATGATAACCTGTATAACTATCACCGGGTAAATTTAAGTCGGGGTGAGCGTCTATCCACACAACCGCAACATCATCAGGATATTTTTCTGCCAGGTAGGTAAACGGCACCACACTAACCGAGCACTCTCCTCCAAGTGTCACAATACGGTCGGGATTTTCTCTTCTAATCAAATCCAAAGCATCTTTACTTTGTTTAATAATAGCACGATAACCGCTAATACCCTTTTCCTCTTTGTGACTTTCCATATCGAGAGAAATGGGGACTTCAACAGTTTGTTGCTTACTTTCGGGTGCAAGCACTTGCAGTAACTGCGCCCCAAGAAAATAACCACGTGAAACATCATTGGCGGGAATGTCGGGCATCCAGCTTGCAACCACTCCTCCCTGCCATTGAGGATAGATTAAGCGAAGTGTTTTAGAATTTGTTTTCATCTCATTCGATTTTGCATAGGTTGTGCCTATAATAAGGCTAAGCACAACAAATAATAAGAACTTGTGTTTCATTTTTAATGCAAAGTTACTGTGTATATACAGATCACACAAGTACTGATAAATTATTCAGGTACTGATAAATTATTCAGGTACTGATAAATTTATCTATATGTATCAAAATATGAGATGTATTTATTACTTTCGTAAAAAACTAAAAACGTTATGTATAAGAAAAAGATACCATTTGATATTGAATGTGGTGTAAAAATCACAATGGAGGTTATGGGGGGCAAGTGGAAGAGTTGTATTTTGCTGGAATTGATGGCTGGCGCAAAGCGTCCAAGCGAACTCCACCGCCATTTTACGGATGCAAGTCCACGTGTGATCGACCAGCAATTAAGAGAATTAGAAGCACACGGAATGATTAGTAAAAAGATATTTGCCGAACTACCCCCACGTTCAGAATACTCGATCACCGAACAGGGTAAAACCCTCATCCCTATTATTGAGCAAATAGAAAAGTGGGGAGATAATTTTCGACCTCAAATGAAAGAAATCCTTGGAATAGAAGAATAGAAAAATACGTTTCAGGATGACAAAAGCAATAACTCAAGACAATACCTTAGCCGATGTCCTATACTCATTCGGTGAACATCCGATAACCCGTTTGAAGGCTTTGCTGAAATATTGGGGATATTGATAACCCAACGCATAAGCAACGTCACTGATCGACTTGGACGGATCGGCTAATAGTTCTTTGGCAACAGCCATCGTTTTTACCAAAATATATTCCTGGGCGGACGTTCCGGTTTCTTTCTTGATTAAGTCACTTACGTAGTGAGACCTTATATTCCGGCAGTTGCCTGGGGAGAAGTTTCTTTCTATTCATGGATGGGATCGACTACCACCAATCTGATCAATCTGCTGACCGCTTATCTGTGGGTAATCATTGTAATAGAAGTTTATCGTTCACAAAAAGTACAACGGGCCGTAGAACCGTTGGTCAGTTACGGCCGTATGGGGTTGACAAACTATATCGTACAGTCTGTGGCCGGTGTCTTCATCTTTTCCGGTTTCGGATTGGATTGGAGTCATTTGGGAGTTTTCCTGAGCGTATTGGTTTGCCTTGCTTATACAGGCATACAAATCGCAATTAGTCATTATTGGCTGAAAGGTTTCCGTTATGGCCCAATGGAATGGCTGTGGAGAACGGGAACCTATATGAAATGGCAACCGCTGGTACGCTAACTGTAAGTTTTTATATCTCCATCTGAAAAAACATCGTTCCGCTGATCATCAAGTATCACCGGAACGATGTTTTTTTGAAATCACTTTATCTCTTTGACCACCCGGCAAGGATTCCCTACCGCCAGTACATTCGATGGAATATCTTTTGTTACCACACTGCCGGCACCGATCACGGTATTATCACCGATGGTTACTCCCGGCAGGATATTTACACCGGCACCGATCCATACATTATGTCCGATAGTTACGGGACGGGCATATTCAAGACCACGGTTTCGCTGCTCTGCATCCAACGGATGACCGGCAGTATAGATACCAACGTTCGGGGCAATAAAAGCATTGTCACCGATACAGACCTTAGCCCCATCCAGAATAACCAGGTTTACATTGGCATAGAAGTTATCTCCTACTTCAATATTATATCCGTAATCACAAGCAAAAGGCGGTTCGATGATCAGGTTGTTTCCTGTTTTACCCAAAAAGGATTTCAGCAATTGCATCTTTTCTTCCTGCTGAGAAGGGCGCAGACGGTTATAATCGTAAAGCTGTTCTTTCGCTTTCTCACGATCCGACAACAATTCAGCATCGTAGTTGGCATCATACAACAAACCCTGACGGCATTTTTCTTTCTCTGTCATTGGCTACATTTTTATGTTCCCTACAAATATAAGAATTATTTCAGCTTACGAGGGCTTTCCCTCTTCCGCCAGAAACATTCTATTTGTTCCAGAGAGACGCCCTTTGTTTCAGGAACATAAAAATACCCCCAGATCAGCGCAAGAAAAGCAATCCCTCCGTAAAACCAGAAAGCACCGGCAGGATTCCCCAGGTCCTCTCCTTCCATAAGGATTTCTTTTCCCGGTATTGTCAGCGCTTTTACGATCTTAAAGAAGGTAAATGAAACAATACTGTTAAAAAGCCAGACGGAAAGTGAACCGAGGGAAGCTCCCAGTCCACGTAACTTCAACGGGAAGATTTCCGAGATAATCAGCCATCCTAAAGGTCCTATACTGATGGCAAAGAATGCTACATAACAGAATATAAGTAAAATAGCCACCCATTTTACAGAGTCGCCCAACTGATTTACATAAACAAAACACAAGCCTAACAGTAAAAGCGAAACGACAATTCCGGATAATCCTATAAAATAAAGCTTTCTTCTTCCCAGACGGTCGACAAAATAGACAGACACAACCGTAAAAATAACATTGACCAATCCAACCCCGACAGAGGCCCATATAGCAGCAACAGTCCCGTCAAAACCTGCCATCAGAAAGATTTTAGGGCTATAATAGATCACTGTATTGATCCCGACAAATTGTTGGAAGAACATAATCCCTATGCAAATAATAAGAGGCGTCCTCAACCAGGGCTGTAAAAGCTCTCTCCACCCGGACTTCTCCGCTTCACTTCTTTTTATCTCCTCCTGCATCTGCCGAAAAGAAATCTTTGCCTGTGCTTCCCCTTCTATCCTGTTCAGAATGCGGATACTCTCGTCATGCCTTCCTTGACTCATCAACCAACGCGGAGTTTCCGGCATAAAAAACATACCAATCAAAAGAATACAAGCCGGAATAACTCCCACATAAAACATCGGCCGCCAGCAAGTCATATCGCTTTCATCCGCAAAATACAAATCTGATAAATAAGAGACCAACACCCCGATCGTAACCATCAGCTGGAACATGGAGACAAGCGTACCTCTCACTTTTGTCGGTGAAATTTCAGCTATATATAAAGGAACGGCAAAAGAAGAAACGCCTATGGCTACTCCCAGAAAAAGACGGGCTAATACTAAATTCCAGGCATCGGCAGCAATCCCTGACCAGACTGCCCCAACCGCAAAAATAACGGCTGATGCCAGAATCACTTTTCTGCGTCCTAACCGGTCCGTCAGTTTACCACAGAACAAAGCCCCCAGGATGGCTCCCAACAACCCTGCTGACGTAATCAGTTCAACCATTCCGTTGTCTATTCCAAAATCCTTCTGGAAAAAAGGAATAGCTCCCGATATCACTCCCGTATCAAAGCCAAAAAGCAGACCTCCGGTTGCCGCGATAATGGCTATGACATAAATCAGCATCCTGTTATGCGCTGTTTTCATGGTATTAAATTTATATATAAATGTTTCTACGGAACAAATTCCTTCCAACAATCTTCTTTTATCTGCGGAGACGGGACAAACAGAAAAGTATCCGGCTCCTCCTCAAAAGTACGATAAATAGATTTATCTTTTTTTATCCCCAGCATCGAATAATCCGACGGAGATTTGCATATCAATTCCGATTTCAGATAGTAAGGATTAGCCTGCCACTGAATCTCATCCGATCCGTCGAACACCGGATACCAAGCTATACCTTTATGTTTTCTAACATCATCATACACAAACCCATATTCTCGGTCACACCAGGCACCAAAGGTCAACGGCCTGTCCGGATTTGCACTGATAGTAGCATGTACCCAGTAAGGAGGAACTACTACTACATCTCCCGGTCCGGCATAAACGGCGAAACAGCGTCCGGGACTGTCTCCGGCATATTCCTGCATATAAATAATTGCCTCACCGGACCATATCTCATAAACTTCCGGAGTAGACCAGTTACTGAAAGGGGATACTTTATGAATATGCCCCTGGCTACGGATAGGTTCCGTTCCCAGCTTACCGGCTGCATATGTCACAACTCCGTATAGCAGATGCATGGATTTCAGTAATTCCCGATGCACGGCTTTACCGACATCCATCGCTATCGAATAGACTATGTCAGGACCATCACAATCAGGGTTCATCAAACTCCCGGAAATATCCTTTAACCTGCGTGTTTCTACCTCTGGTCCGAAAATTCCGGGACCATAAGAAAAGCCTATCGGATCTCCGGTTAATTTTATATCGAGTCCCGGGTCAAATGTAAAATCGTAACCGGAACGATCAGGCTGATAAGATTTCATTCTTTCTTCTTTTACTGGTAAAACTATATTCTGCCGCCAACACTGCTGCATTATCTCCTAATTCCGATGCTACAATCTTCACCTTTTCCGTGGGACACCAGGCCAGCCGTTCCACCCGTTCGCGAATATAAGGCAATATGACATCTTTACTTTTCATGATTCCCCCTCCCAGCACAATGACCTGAGGGTCATAAGCATGTATATAGGTCACAATTGCAGCACTCCATACATCCATACATTCGTTTCTCACAAGCAAAGCATCGATATCTCCCCGGGATGCCAGACTAAATATTTCTTCAAAGTCATAACAGTCAGCCTTGTCCCTGAACGAAGCCGTCAATTTTGTATTATCCTTTATAATAGAAGAAAGAAAAAAGGATGAAGAAAGCGCTTCTACGCATCCGACATTTCCACAACTGCATTTTCGTCCTTTATAATCGACAACAAAATGGCCTCCTAACGAACCTGCCTGATAATGTTCACCATACAGGACACGGCCATCCAGAATGACTCCGGTGCCTATTCCGGTTCCGATCGTCATCATGACAACATTATCCAATCCTCGAGCCGCTCCGCATTCCCATTCTCCAACTGTCGCCATCCGGGTATCATTGTCCATATAAAAAGGGACTCCCCAATTCAACTCACACCAAAGTTGTAAATTCAACTCACACGCATCATCATATTTTTCGTTTGTGGCAAGCACCTGGCAATGTTTTACATCCACGATACCGGGAAATGCCAGACTGATTCCCGCCAACTCAGAAATATGCACTTCGTTGTTATGCAGTAAATTATTGATTGCATCCTTTATTTTAGGTAGATTGATCCGAAGTCCTTTTTCCGAGTCTGCCGGTAAAACAGTAAAATGCAGAATTTTACCGGAGCGGATCAAGCCGATCTTTATAAAGGTTCCTCCCAAATCGATTCCAATAGTATATTTAATCATATCCTTTAAACTAAAGTAGGAACTCCGTTTACATCCACCAGACGCCGGGCAAACCCTGTATCGGCAATTGTTGCATAATCATGTCCGGCATCAGAAGGCCAACAGGCGGAAAATACCAATTTCTGATACCCGGTATTGGCTACCCGGTGTGCTACTTTCCCCGGGATGTAATGAAGACTTCCCGGAAACATTCGTTCAGCCCATACATTCCTTCGTTCATCCATCAGGATCAGGAAGCCTTCACCTTCCACCCCCCAATAAAACTCTGCCCGATCGCTGTTGGAATGGAAATGTCCTTTCGTCATAAAATACTCCTGCCCGACCTTACCGGAATAAAGTGTCGTAATCCCCATGAACAGGCCACCGGGGGTACTCTCCAAAACCGGGAGGTAACTGCTGACATGATAAACGACCTGTTCTTTATTCATCTTCCCATATGCCTCTTTATCCTGGAATACCCCGTCCAGATCACCCAATACACGAGTTGATTTCACAACATCTTCTCCTGTAAGACAATCATTGGTAAAAAAGACTTCGGGTATAAAAACCTTGTTTGTTCTCATAATCATTATTTTGTCACATTGATTTTCTTCATTATCTGATCCACTCATCAGCCGATACGTAATACTCCTTGCCAGCCAGATTTTCGGGAATCTCTATACTGACCTGTTTATGTTCATCCGGTAGCAGGTTAAAGTAACCATCAGAAACATATACCGGCAATAGCGACTTTCCCGATTCCTTGTCCCGCACATTCACTTTGATACCGGTAGCGATCTTTTGCGAGTTGTTTTTTATCTCTGCCCGGATCAATATCTTATTATCCTTTTTCTTCGGTGTATTCCATTTTATGCGGAGTTCAGATTTTCCTCCTTCCTGTAAAACAGAGAAATCGGTTGGTTCGGAAGGGTTGATCCAATAATCATTCTCCGAGACGATCTTTCCCCGCCGGTCAGATAATTGGGTCCGGACGAGCGAAACGTCTCTGATTTCCGGAGGCAAAGCAATTTCCATACAGTCTGTCAGCTTATTTGCTTCTAATTCCACAGAGATCTTTTTCTCATACAATTGCTTTCCTTTCAAATCGTACACCCTGAAAAAGACTTTTGCATCCGGTATATTTTCAAGTGTCGTATTAACGACCTGTAGTTTTTTGTTTACTGAATTCCATTGGACATGTATCGGTTCGCAGGCTTTCTTCGCTCCATAAAAAGAACCGTGCGTCTCATAATCATATGAATAAGTCTGCCAGATCATGCTTGGCCATGCCGGATGGCTCATCCATAACAACAGACCACTGGCATAGTTCCACATTTTCTGATTCCAGGCTTCAAACATATTGCGATACAGATTATAATTAATGAACTGGGCACGTGAACAGAATTCATCCGCATTACGTGACGGAGCCTGTCCTAACTTTTCCACATCACGGATATAGTTTTTCCAATCGAAACTTTCATAGTGTAAATCATGGTAATACCAAACATCACCGATAGGCCATAGATCTTCTTCCGGTATAAATTTGCGAAGAGTTTCGACGGTCGGTACGGACGGTGCTCCCAACTCCGTACTGAAACCATCCGCTTTTCCGGTCAGATACTCCAACTGATTATCAATGTAGTGCCACGGACCGCTTGAACAAAGATTCAAATCCCTGGAGTTCCCGTGATAATGCCGGGTACCATCCACTGCACTGATTATCTTCTGAAAACCGTCTTCCAATATTTCCGGAGCATATCCTTCATTACGCGGACACCAGATGGCAATAGAGGGATGATTACGGAAACGAAGGACAATATCCCGGGCATTGGCAAGGAATAATTCATCATCCAACGGTTCCAGGTTGTATCCCTGAGTCGAAATGGAAAAGTCATTCCAAACGAGCAAACCGTATTCATCACAAAGGGTATAAAACAATTCTTCCGTAGATTCTCCGGTCCAGTTTCTCACCATGGTAAAATTGGCTTCCTTATGCAAACGGAAATAAGGTTCCAACCGTTCACGGGTTACCCGTTTCATACCATCATCCATTCCCCAGTTTCCCCCGCGGCAGAAGATACGCTTTCCGTTTACACAAATAGTCAGGAAAGGATTTTCCGGCTGAGTGGTCTCCTTCCGGAGATATTGTATTGCTCCGTCAGTTAACGAAGGAATGACTATCGAAGAAAAAGCCGGGTTCTCCACCGGTACACGTTTCTTATAATCAAACAAAGATCTTCCTTCCTCTACATCCGTAGGGCTATACTGAAAACGTATATTTTCCTTTTCGGCTGTCTGTGCCATCAGTTCATAAGAAAGTTCCCGGATACCAAAATGGATCTCTTTCTTTTGCTTTACCTGATCCTCCTGAGCCACAGTCAGGGATAATTTATACAAAGCCTGTGCCCCATAACCGTTCGGCCACCATAAAGCAGGGTTATGGATACGGAGTTGTCCGAATTGCTCCGGTGTGAAACTTATATTTTTTTGTTCGGAAGGTTTCAGTATTACTTCCTGTGAAAAAGAGATATCTCCTATCTTTCCATTCACGGAAACCGTTTGTGTCTCCGGGGTTGTATTCACCAACCGCGTTTTAATTTTAATATCGGCATAAGTCGTATCCGGCAATGGCAGATCTGTGATGACCTGAGGATCTTCCATCAGGACATCACCTACCGGAACCAGTCTGACATCCTGCCAGATACCTATATTCCTATCCCGGATACCAGGTATCCAGTCCCATCCTTCCGAAGAGATAAAAGTCGGTCCGTCCAGACAAAGGGCACCACCATTACCGCCAAACCATTCCTTATTCTCTTCAAACGGAATACCTGGATTATTGGGTGGAAAAATATGAACGGCTAATGTATTCATTCCCTGTTTATCCAATAAACCGGCCACAGGATACAAGCCTCTTTTAAAGGCTCCGTTCATTGTACCCAGGCGGATACCGTTCAACCAGATATCCGCCTTATAGTTGATACCGTTCAGTAATATCTGATAGTCCGTATCCTTCATCGTCTGAGGTATCTCGAATGAGATACGGTACCACCAGTCCATACGGCAAAGCGTATCCGGTATCAGTAAGTTATTCAGGCCATAATAAGGATCCGGATATACTGACTGTTCGACCAGTGTGGTAAGGACTGTTCCCGGCACAACCGCATTATACCATTCATCGGCATTTGTCCGGGTATCCCACAAAGATATACCTTTTCCTGCCAGCTTATATCCTTCGATCATCTCCCAACCGCCGGAAAGCAGGAAATTACCTTCTTCATCCTTTTGTAACTGTCTGGATACGGCTTGGTAGGCTTTCCTTTCCGTTATAATCTTTCCGGCTTTTGAATGGGGAAGTTCATCAGCCTGTTGCCTGACGGTCCGTCCGAAATTCAAGTTACTCTGCCCCTGTACTGACGCTCCGATCAACAGGAATGCCAGCAAACTTAACCAATATATCTTTGTCATAGTTTTACCTACTTTTTCAACAATTTATCTTCCATCACTTCTTTAAAAAGAAGATATGCTTCAGGAGTGATATGAATATGGTCTTCTTTGAAGTATTCCATAATAGGGCAATCATTCTCATCGACAAATTTATCCCAGACACTTACATAATCCATATAATCATACAATGCAGCATATTCTTCCATCAGTCGATTGGCTTTCTTATATTTCTCAAAAGAGTTCACCCGCGCCGGACAAGGCTTGATGGAAACAAGCAGAATACGGCATTCCGGATAATGATAATGAATGAGACGGCTCATACAAATGACATCTTCCATAAACTGTTCAGGAGTAGTCTCCGTCTCATTCAAATCATTATCACCTTCATAGATAACGACCTGGCGAGGATTAAAAGGCTTGACAACTTCATCGAAAAAATAGATCTGATCGCACATCATGGAACCACCGAATGCCCTGTTCACGACCACCGAGTTTGGAAAATACTTCTGTGTATCTCCCCATCGTGTAAACGTAGAGCTACCTATAAATAAAACACAACCTTGTTGGATTCCTTCCTTACTGTTTTTATCCCTTAACTCCTGAATCTTTTCTTCCCATTGCGCAGCCCGTTCATATTGGGCCGAAGCTAAAACGCAATGACAGAATAAAATACAAAGCAGAACTATCTTTTTCATGATCTATCACACCTTTCCTTCTTATTTTTTCACTTTAAAACACCAGAACCACGCTTCCCAGCCATTAGACAAGACATGCGCCAGGACCAATTTATCTTCGGTCAACTTCAGAATGTCAAATTCATGAACCGTTTTCCCTCCTTCGTTCGGAGAAACACCTTTCAGGATCGTTCCGTCCACAATTGTCAATGTACCGATAGACCAGGGAGTTCCGTCAGCCATCACCTTCTGTTTAGTCATATCAAACTTAAAACTACCCTTCTCCACAACTTTTCCGGTCTGACTTATCTTCGTAAAATTGGCGGCACCGTTCAGGTCGAAATGCATAACGCCGTCTTTCCCGACTTCCGGATCTTGATCATCCATATCTCCCGCCTTGATCGTTGCCCAGGCCGGAGCGGTATTTCCGGGATAGCCACCATTTCCCCAAACGACATCGTCCGGACTTGTATAATCCCACATCCAGTCTTTACCATTTTTATCCGTTCCTGCAAAAATGGCCCATTCATCTTCTATCGGATAAAGAATATTGTCAATAGTCACCTTACGAGTCGTAGAAATGGTTCCTCCGGCACATATTCCGGTGAAAACGATCTCTTTCTCACCCAAAAACGGGACCAGTACCGTATCTTGCTGACGCACAGAGATGCCTGAACCATAATTCCAATGAGATCCGACCATCGGAGTATTATTGATCATAACAATCTTATTTCCTCCCTCTGTCAGCGGATATACATCCAACTTCAACTCGCTTTCCGCGATCACACTACCTTGTTTATGCTCCTCCTCTATCGGATTACAAGACAACTGAAACATTGCCAGTAGCGAAAAAAGAGCGATTATTATCTTTTTCATATAATTTCATTTAACTGTTTGATTAATACAATGCATCATTACCCCATCCCGGAGTTTGTTCAAGTACGCCGGCCGATAAATCAATCTGTGTTTTGGGTATAGGCATGAATCCTCCCGTTTCCTGGATACGTTGTGTCAGATTACCCATATTCATCACATCATCCACTCCATTATTCTTAACTTTTACGCCGTTCTGTTTTTCAAGGGATTCGCCTGCAATGCCCCAACGAAGCAAATCATAATAACGGGAACCTTCAAAGGCTAGTTCCCAACGGCGTTCATTCTGCAATGCCCTATCCGTATAAGCAGCCAGAGGGGTTAAACCGGCACGTTCACGTACCCGGTTCAAATAACTGACATCCTGTTTCAGCTCTGCCATCATCAGCAATACATCTGCAAAGCGGATGATCACCTGATCCTGTGTGTTATCGATCTGGAAGTCAGGAGTTCGTCCATACAATATGCAACTGTAATTTACACAAGCTGTCGTTCCGTCCGACTTTGCCTGATGTGCGTTTATTGCGATATACTTCTTCTGCCAATAACCTGTTTCCTGTATCTGCATACTGGCTCCCCAGGTATAACTTTTTATATTCTCATCCGGATCGTTTACGTCCAGGATAGAAGCGGCACGCCTGAAGTCATTCGGTTCGCTTATCTCCCAGTCGCTTATCAGATTAGTACTGACCGGTCCTGCTCCCCAACCTTGTCCGAACGGAAATATATTCTCATAATTCGGTTGTTCACGAATGGAGAAATAAAGTACCGGTTGGTTTCCATAATAAATACTGGTAGAATGATTACCCATTGCAGAATATTTAATGGAAAAGATCGTTTCATTATTCTGGTCATCTCCCACCCAACTCAGGTTATTATCTGTAGCGAACTTATAATCAGGAGCCGTAGCGGAATTTGCGTAAGGCCATAAATTACCAAAATTGGAAACCAGCCCATGACCGCTATTATTAATACAGTCATCCAACCAGTTGATCACTTCCTGTTTTGTCACAGAACCGCCTTCAGTCAATGGCAGGGCGTCCTGCTTATAATATCCGGTATAAAATAAATAGACACGTGCCATCAATGATTCGGCAGCCCATTTCGTTGCATGTCCCAACTGGCTGTCTTTTACTTCATATTTTTTATCCGGCAACGTCTGAATGGCATATTTCAAATCATCCGCCATCTGAGCATATAACTCTCTGGCTTCGGCCCGCGGATTATTCACAGCTTCTGTCGTCAGAACCAAAGGTACCGTTCCAAACATACGGCATAATTCAAAATAGAAGTAAGCACGCAGAAACCGGGCTTCAGCCGCTATCTGATCTTTCAACTCCGGCTTTTCCCATGTCTTTACCACATCGAGAGTTTCCAGCAGCATATTGGAACGGAAAATCCCCTGATACATTTTTTTCCAGAAATCCGGGAACATATCGTCATTTATCTTTTTAAGTTGATCCATTGCAGCCCAGCTTCTATCTACGGCAGCTCCACCTCCCAGACGGTCATCCGAAAGCAATTCGGATACCAGGAAAGTGCATTGGTTTACATTCACTGATGGTAATATGGAATACACTCCGGTTAACGCATCCAATGCATCCTGCGATGTTTCCGGAAAACTCGACGTATCCTTTTTCACCAGATTTTCTGAATCCAGAAAACCGTCGCAACCTGTAAACAGGAATACGAGTAATGAAAGAAATGCTATCTTTTTCATATTTTAAATCGATTAGAATTTTAAATTAACACCTATCATATATGTTCTCGGACTTGGATAAAAGCCGACATCGATACCGGACACCCAACTCTTATCTGCACCATACCCGATTTCCGGATCCATTCCTGAATATTTGGTAAAGGTTGCCAGATTCTGAGCTGTCACATACAACCGGGCCTGACCCAACGGCATACGGGGGAATAGTTTCTTAAAGTCATATCCTAAAGTCACATTCTGGATACGGAAATAATCCCCGTCTTCAATGAATATATCCGATATGTACAGCCAGTTTACATTCGTTCCGGATGCAACACGAGGCAAGCGGTTGGAAGTGCCTTCACCATGCCAACGGCCTAAAATGTCTGTTGTATAGTTTTCTTTCGGCTGGTCTGTAAACGACCGGTACGACTTGGCGATCTGGTTACCGAATACAGCATTTGTCGTTATCCCCAGGTCAAATCCTTTATATCCGAAATTCAGAGTCAATCCCATTGTAACATCCGGATGCGGGTTACCGATCATACATTTATCTTTATCATCAATCACACCGTCCTTGTTCGTATCTGCAAAAATCAAGTCACCGGGGGCTGTACCCGACAGCTTTGCTCCGGTATATTCTGCTATCTGCTTTTCACTCTGGAAAACACCCAACGTTTTATACCCATAGAAATAACCGATCGGGTATCCTTCCTGTGCCCGATACATTTCCGTTGTACCTTCACTCAGAATATTCGGACTTCCGTGAATAATTCCTTCGGAGTTGGCAATACGAGTTACTTCATTCTCATTATGCGACAAATTCAGGTTTACCCCGTAAGTAAAATCTCCAACATGATCATTCCAGTTCAAAGCCAGTTCAATACCTTTATTCCGAACATCACCGCCATTGATATAAGGAGCGTTCGTACCGTAGGAATCCAGAATAGGAGCCTGTACCAACCAATCTTTGGTTGTCTTTATATAATAGTCGAATGAAAGTCCCAGACGGCTACCCAGGAAACGGGCATCCAGACCTAAATCCAGCTGTTCGGAAGTTTCCCACGTTACATCCTTATTAGGTAAAATATCGGGATAAGCCCCGGAAGAAATAGTTTGCTTGTCCGGTCCGAAGAAATAATTGGACTTCAGGGACGAGATCGTTGCCAGATACTGGAACGGATCGATATCCTGATTACCGTTTTGTCCCCAGCTGGCACGGATTTTAAGGAAATCGAGATAATTTCTCGTCGGCTCCATAAATGCTTCGTTACTCATCACCCAACCGGCAGAAACTGAAGGGAAATAACCCCAGCGATTTCCTTTAGCAAAATTCGATGAACCATCGGCACGCATGACCAGGGTCAACAAATAAGTTTCCTTATAATCATAATTGATACGACCGAAGAAAGAAGCGATCCCTCTTTTCTGTAAGATCCCGTTCTTCATATAAGGAGAACCACCGACTGTTGTTTTATCGGCATAGATAACAGTTGTATTATCCAGATAGGCATGATCGAAGTCATCGAAAATCGAGTTGACATTGCTGGCCGATAAATTGTCACCTAAACCACTCCGTTCCATAGACTGACCGATCAAGGCGCTGAAATTATGATTATTATTGATTTTGAAATCATAACTTACCGTATTTTCCCAAAGCCATCCAGAATTGATAAACATACGTTGAGTCACCTCATTCTCTTTATTATACACATTCGAAGCCAACTCATAAACCGGTTTAAAACTGCGATAGGAATTAGCTTCCATTGTCAAACCGAAGCTGCTCCTGATCTTCAGGTTTTTGATCGGCTGTAAAGTCACGTAGGCATTCGCTTTAATGTTATGTTTCTTTGTCAGGTTCTGACCATGTGCATAATCCATCAGGGCAACCGGGTTTTCACCAGTAGGATCCCAATCCAGTGCATAATGATAATTCCCGTCTTCGTCATACATAGGAAGGAACGGATTGGCTTTCAACGCACCGTTGATATCATTCTGATACTGGTTGCCGATAGAGATTCCCGATTTTTCAGTATAAGAATATGTCAGGTTCTCTCCAAACTTAATGATATCAAAGTCCTTATTTTTTAATAAAATGTGCTCGGTATTCAAACGAAATGTATAACGATCATACTTGGGTTGTACAGGTTTACCCAGAATACCTTCCTGTGAAGTATAGGAAATACCGATAGAATAAACGGACTGTTCGCTTCCTCCCGTAATATTCAGAGCATGATTCTGGACCGGGGCATTCTCATTCCTCATTTCATCCAACCAGTTCGTCCCTTTGTTCGTTCCATTGGCATAACTTTCCCAGTTGGGTACCATCGAACTAAAATCATAAGCAGGCAGGCCATCCATTAAACGACCTTCATTCTGTATCATCGCATATTCCTGTGCATTCAGTGTCGGAACCATTTTATATACATTCTGCACACCAAAATATCCGTCATAAGATATGGTTGCTTTTCCGGCACGCCCCTGTTTTGTCGTCACCAATACAACACCATTCGCAGCACGTGATCCGTAGATAGCAGCTGATGCAGCATCTTTCAGCACATCAATAGATTCGATATCGGCAGGATTCAGATTATTGATATCCGCACCGGTAACCCCGTCTATAATGTATAAAGGTCCCGAAGAACCGGTTGTACCCAAACCACGTATTGTCACATTGAAACCTTCGCCCGGCATACCGGATGATTGGGTAATGTTCACCCCAGGAGTCTGACTTTGCAAAGCACCCAAAGCACTCACCGTGTTCAGCTTCTGAATATCGTCTCCCTTCACCTGTACAGTCGCACCTGTTACCAGTTTTTTCTTCTGAATGCCATAGCCCACCACAACAACTTCATCCAAAGCCTGCGAATCTTCTTTTAAAGTAACCTGATAGATTGCAATGTTGGGCTTGACGGTCAATAACTGTTCCTGATAACCGATATACGTAATTTGTAAAACACTTCCGTCCGGAACAGTCAAGGTAAACCGTCCGTCCAGGTCCGTAACTGCACCGTTTGTAGTCCCTTTCTGAACAACGTTTACACCTATCAGAGGTTCATTACCGACCTCCGATACAACAATTCCGGAAATAGTCCTTCCCGTTTGAGCTTCTGCCAGCAGGTTTCCTAAAAGCAGGAAAACGGAAATGAAAACCAGATAAAAACTTCTATTTTTCTTTTCCATAAAAGAATTGATTTAATTGATTAATCACTATTTTTTTAATGTAATTTCCCTGGCGGGAACAATATGTTCTCGCTTATATAAATTTTAACATGAGACTTTTTGATAACTGAAACTTAAAGCCGTCTCAATAATTTAGCAGCTATTTCATTATTCATGACAATAGATTCATCCAACACAGCCGACCTGATTATTGCAGTCAATTCCTGATGCCATTTTACATCTCTCCACATACCGGCAAACTGCGGTCCACAAAAATTACTCGTAGCTATTCCTGCCCACATCCCCGTTTGAGCAGCCGCTACTGTTCCTAAAGCACAAAGTTCTTTCACCCAATCCCAATTCAGCAGAGGCCAGTCTTTATAATCTACAATCCCCCAGCATTCTGTAGTAATAAGAGGCCGTCCTGTTTTTCTTGCGATTTTCCCTGTCAGTTCTATTTTATCGGTCAGTAACTTCTGCCAGTACAATGGTTTCTCCCGGTAAAGCTTTTCAGCAGATCTCACCACTTTCTTATAGGCTTCGGGAGAAAACTGTCCATCCTTATAATCCACGATCTTATAAAACTCGCTGTTATTCTGATGAACCATCCATATATGATGCTCATACAAATCCAGGAAAGAAGTGTCTACTTCCTCATATTTCTGAACATCCCCATAATCAAAGGAAAAGAGGAAAGGCATATCCGGATATTCTTTCCTCATCCGATTCAAAGCATGTTTCATCCACTGAAGCGACTCTTCCTTATACCATTGTCCCCATACAACATGCGGATATTGGGATGAAAAGAAAGGAGCCCACAAATTTCCCGGCCATTCATTACACAGATCCACAAATAATACAGTATCCAACAGCCCATCTGTTTCTATAGATTTAAGAGTTGATATCCAGCAATCAGCCATCTTGTCTGGGGTTGTTATCTTCATCCTGGTATCATCTACGTCCTGACGATACCAGGAAGAAAGTCCTACCTTGATATCGCGTTCCCGACATTTTGTAAGAAACTCATTCAAAGCAGGCTGGACCTGTACTTCATTCAAATCCGGACTTCCCCAAACCTGCTGGTTCCAGACCTCATTCAACATCCATTTCCCGGTCGGATTCTCTGCGACCAGATGCGGATAAGCATCAATACGTATCGCATTATAACCACGTTCGAGCAATTCATCCAACACCTTATCCCAGTCTTCGTAACCGGCTCCCGGCCAACGACGTTCCAACCAGGAAAAGTCCCACATGGTAATTGCACGGGGCGATATCTTTCTCTTACTCATTTCCGGAACTACCTCATTAAAAGAAGAAGTTCCAAACAGATCAAAAGAAGCAAGGCTACCCAAAGTTGCCATAGTAGTTTGTTTTATAAAATTCCTTCTGTCCATATTCATTACTTAAACGGGATAATTTGCATTTACACTATAAAACTCTTTATTCAAAATGCTTGTGTATCCATAGGCTTTCTATTATTAGAATTATAACTGTTAACTATATCTCAGATTTCTATATGGCAAAGATATAGTCAGTTAAGCCTACTTCTTTTCTTTATTTTTGCGCATAATGCTGGTATTTTACCATAAATCTGAAATCAGATAACTTTCCGGTTTTTTACTCCGAACTTTTTCTGATATTCTGACGGCGACATCTGTGTGGAGCGTTTAAACTGCTCAATAAAGTTTGACAAATTATTAAAACCAGCCTCCATACTTAACGTCGAAATCTTCATACGTCCTTCTATCAATAGCTTTTTAGCATGACCGATACGTATATCATTCAAGTACTGTACAAATGTCTTTTTGGTACGTCCCCTGAAATAACGGCAGAAAGCATTAGGCGTCAAACCAACCAGTGAAGCGACTTCTTCCAACTTTATCGGCTTTGTAAAATTCTTCATCATATACTGGTATACTTTATCGAATCTTTCAAAATCCGAAGAATTGACAGATTCCGTGAATCCGACACTTGCCAGCAACTCATATTCGTCTGTCGTCGCCATCATTTCCAGTAACGAGATAAAGTTGGTAATTCGGGCAGCCCCGGTATCATTCACCGAACGTTGGATGAAAGAACCGATCGTATCTCTGGATTTCCCCATAAACTTAATGCCGCGCCTGGAACGTTCTATCAACTGACGAATATTGTTCATTTCCGGTAAGCGGATCAGATTTTCTTCAAAAATATCTTTTAGAAAGAACAAACATAGGCAAGACGCCTTTAGTCCGGCACCTTGTTTAAAGAATTCATCATCATTCCGCCATTCATGGGGCAACTTCGGTCCTACCATACAAACATCACCTTCCTGGTATCTGTCAATATGGTCCCCGACAAAACGTGTTCCGGTACCTTCCAATATATACATAATTTCTATTTCAGGATGATAATGCCACGGAACAATAAAATGTGGCAAATCTTCTTTATAGAAGTTTATATAGCTATTACTCGTAAATGGTAATTCCTGATAAAGTGGTATCATAATGTTTTATTTAATAAAGAAGATGGTTAGCCAATACATACTTATGCCTCTTGCACAAATATACAATCGAGCTTATATCAATATTTATTTGATATTCGCAGGAAATTATGGTATTTTACCATTAACATAAAATGGGATGTTAATATAACATAACCTTCAATATCTCTCCTCCTTTTCCATTGAAGTATTAAAGTATGGTTCAAAGAAAAATAAAAAAAGGATACGAACCAAAGGTATTTCTTCGGTTAACATATCCTTTTTTCTATGATATTTAATCTTTATTGATTCAGTACATGTATCGTATGACAAGCCACCAACGCAGCTGTCTCCGTACGAAGACGGCTATCTCCTAATGAAATAGGTTCAAAACCCTGCTGTAAAGCCAGTTCTATCTCTTCCGGGCTGAAGTCTCCTTCGGGGCCGATCAGTACTAAAGCGTTTTCACCCGGACGATACGTTTGTTTTAATAATGTTTTATCTCCATCCTCACAATGAGCGATAAACTTACGGCCGTCAAAAGGTTGGCTGACAAATGATTTGAAATCAGTCATTCCTTCCAGCTGGGGTAGTGTCGCCTTTTGCGACTGCTTCATGGCACTGACCAGGATCTTTTCCAGACGGGCTGGTTTTATCTCCCGGCGTTCTGAGAAACGACAATTCAGGCAGGTAATGGCATCAATACCGATCTCGGTCGCTTTCTCTGCAAACCATTCCATCCGATCCATATTTTTTGTCGGAGCAACTGCGATATGAAGGTGGAAGTTCCATAAAGCCGGTTGCTGCCAACTCTCCAGAATGGACACTTCGCAATGTTTATGATGGGCACGACTGATAGCCGCCTTATAAAAAGTTCCTTTACCATCAGTCAGTAAAATTTCATCGCCTTCGGTCAGACGAAGTACACGAATACAGTGACCTGCCTCCTCTTCCGGCAGTTCCGGATTCACTGCAATATCCGGCGTATAAAATATCTGCACGTCTCTTTAATTTTCAATTTATAATTTTCAATTACCCGAGTATCATCCCTATAATCGTGGCTGACAACACAGAAACCAAAGCACCGGCAATCATGGCCGGAAAACCGAAACGGGTTATCATTTCCTTCTTCTCCGGAGCCAGCACTCCCATTCCGCCTAACAGAATCCCGATAGACGAAATATTAGCAAAACCACATAATATATAGGTAGACATTAAAATCGACTTTTGATACATGAACATCCCGGCATCTTTCCACTCCTGCAACTGGAAATAAGCCACAAATTCATTCAGGATCGTTTTCTGTCCCAACAAAGAACCGACAAGCATAATATCCGGTGACGGAATACCGATCAGCCACATAAAAGGAGCCAGAATAACTCCGAGAATAAACTGGAACGTCAATCCCTGCGCTTTACCGTCAGTCACCGAAACGATCCATTCATTCAAACCGGTATAACGCCCCAGCAATCCTTCCAGAAGATAATTCGCCAAAGCGACCAGCGCAATGAATACCAAAAGCATTGCAGCTATATTGACCATCAGGCGAATACCGGTAGATGTTCCGGCAGCCAAGGCATCCAAAACCGTCGGATGGGAACTTCCTTTTTCCAAAGTGGCAACCTGATCAACGGCAACTTCCGTCTGCGGACAAAGCATCTTTGCCAAAACGATCGAGCCGGGTGCAGCCATCAACGACGCCGAAATCAGATGCTTGGCAAACAACACCCTGGCTACAGGGTCACCCCCCGATAACATACCAATATAAGTTGCCATAACCGTTCCGGCGATAGTCCCCATTCCGGACACCATAACCAGAAAGATCTCCGACTTATTCATCGCTGGCAAGTAATTCTTAATAAGCACGGGAGATTCAGTCATACCCATAAATATATTTCCGGAGGTAACTAATCCTTCCGCACCCGATATATTCATAAACTTTCGTAGCAACCAGGAAAAAGCTCCCACAACACGCTGGATAATTCCCCAGTAATAAAAGAGGGAAACCAATGCTGAAAAGAAAATGACAACCGGTAATGAATGGATCAGGAATATAAACCCATTACTTTTGGTTGCGTACGGTCCTAATAAAAAGCCAACTCCCGCCTGGGTAAAGTCCATCAGTTTAATGAACGCCTTCCCCATCCATTCCAAAGCTGTTCCCACGAACGGTATATAAAGAACTGCCAGGGCAAATATGACCTGCATAATCAATCCACCTCCTATCAACTTCCAGTCGATACGTTTCCGGTCATAACTCAAGGCATATGCCACAGCCAGAACTGTCACGATCCCTAGTATTCCACGTAAAAGGGATTCCAGACTAATCCCGCTCTGTTGATCTATCATTTGGCACTTCCCTCCTCTTCTTCACGACGGCGAATCTCGTCTTTGTACATCTTTGCATATTCATAGTTCTCATCAGCTACAGCTTCTTCCATCCGTTCGCTCAATTCTTCTTCATCCAGAAGAGAAAGCCATTTCTTCAATTCCGCCTCATCTTCTATATCTTCCGGTTCTTTGTCCAGCAAAGCATAATCGTTGTCATCCATTTCATCCGGCATCGAGGATTCTTCCAGCACGACTCCGCATTCTGAAACGATATGTTCTGTCGTATAGATGTCGCATTTCACCCGAAGAGCAATTGCAATGGCATCCGATGTCCGTGAATCGAGGCGTACCTGAGTTATGCCATCATCAAACAACAGCTCGGAATAGAAAACACCGTCTTCGAACTTATAAATGAAAACCTCCCGTAGCTGAATGCCGAAAGCCTGGGCAAAAGTCATAAATAAATCATGAGTAAGAGGCCTGGGAGGCGTAATATGTTCTAATGCAATAGCAATGGATTGTGCTTCCGATGTCCCTACTATAATAGGTACACGACGAGCTCCGTTTTCTTCCGCCAGTATCAGGGCATATGCTCCCGACTGAATCTGGCTATTAGTCAGCCCTTGAACCCGTAATTTTATTTTTGTATCCACACCACATAAATTTTATAGTACTGATACAAAAGTAATATTATTTCGGAATTAAAAGAGGGAAAGTGGACAAATGATGATCGGTAAAGTCTATAAAAAAGAAAAGGTTGTCATCCCGACAACCAATCTTCATTGCTAACCTTAAATCTAATACCATGAAAAACACAGTGCAAATATAAGCACTTTATGTTATTCAGCATAGTTTTATAGCACAAATCATACTTGTTTTAGCAATAATTTAGTAGAACACCTTATTTGGCAAGGTATATTAACAATCAATTCTTATCTTTCATATATTCATCCGCTTTCTCCTTCATCCGTTCAACACGTTTAGCTGTTTCAGGATGGCTTGAAAACATCTGGCGAAATTTGGATGATTTCGGTGCATCTTCACTCAAACTCATCAGTTTATTCAATGAATTATGCATGCTGTACGGATCAAGGCCATTGGCTACACTAAACTCAAAGCCGTAATCGTCTGCTTCATTTTCCTGTTTTTGAGAATATTGTGCACCGGCCAATGCTGTTGCCAGGTCACCTAACTGGGAATCCGATAATTTAGCTACGACATCACTGGTTGCTCCTGCGGCATTTTTTGCAGCCGAAGTCAGATAAGCGTTCTTCATGGCATCTTTCGAATCGGAATGAAGTACATGACCGATTTCATGTCCGATAACAGCCATTACTTCATTGTCGTCCATCACTTTCATCAATCCGCCGCAAACACGGACACTACCGTCGCCACAGGCAAAAGCATTTACGTCGATAACATTGTATACCTTAAAATTCAGATCCAGTCCGTCAACTTTGATATCCTTTGTCAGACGTTCCAGACGCTGTCCCATCTCCGTATCGGGGCCGGCCACTTCATTATGGGTATCCATCCATTCGATATATTCACGACTCATGGTCACTATATCGGCATCACTAAGTGTGATAGCCTTAGCAACATCGGTAGCGGCGCTAACCACTTTTTTGGTGTTAATTGTTTTCCCTCCGATTTTAAACTGCGCAGAAGCAGTCAGGCTGACACCAGCCAGCAAGATTACTGATAATAACGTTGTTCTCATACTCAATTTGTTATTTACATACATTAGTTTGTTTGCATTTGCATAAATTCCATCAACTGGTTAAATGTGACATCTTTTAGTATAACTTTTTTCGTCTTATCCAACAGGTAAAGGGTTGGAATTGCTTTCAGATCATATATCTCATCATTTTTAAGGCTTACCGTATTATCATAGGAGTTTATCCAGGCTGCCGGTACATCAGGGATATGTTTCCGCCAGGCTTCCAGATCCTCATCGGGATAGACAGCCAGAATCTTTAGTTTCTTATCAGACATCATCCGGCCGATCAACGGATCACCCGACAACTGTTCCGTAATTTCTTTACAGGCATGACAATCCGGATTGTAGAAGAATAACAAAAGATAATCAGCCTTTACATTATATAATGTACCGGTTTTCCCATCAGCCAAGGTATAAGTAAAGTCGATTGCCGGCTCACCTACCCTGTTCTTTAATGCCAGTTCCAGTAAATGGGCAGGACGGATTTTATTTACTTCATCGAGGACCGGTGCGGCCAGGACGGATTCGAGTACAGGGATATACAAAGATTCATCGCGCATCGGAGAGTTAGGATCGTAAAGATACTTTTCATACAGACCGGCCATATGAGCAAAGAAGCTGCTGTCAGCCGCAGCCTTGTGCATCATACCTTTGATGGAAGAGGTCGCAACTTCCGGAGTCACATATTTCATCAGGTCGATATAGTTGGTAAGTGCCTGTTCCGTAATATCCGGCAGATGGATATACGCCGTATCGGTAAAATCAAATTTATCCCAATAATGCTGGACCAGATATTTGGCTCGTTCGCCCGGATCGGTAATCATACTGGGAACGGCAACCATTTCAAAGGTTCTCGGCGTTGTATCCTCTTTCTCTGTTTTTGCTGTCTGCTGGCCGTGACATGAGTTAAAAATCAACGCAAATGCCAGCAAGCAAAGTATTCTGACTATCATATCTTTATGTTTTATAGTGCAAATATAATAGTTACTACAGTTTCAGATATCACTTTAGCCAATTATTTTATAGAGAATCCCTCCTGACTCTACTTTATAAATCAAAAAGTCAGGAGGGAGGGAGGGGTTAACATTCAATTTTAACGTATAATCACCTTTTCGGTTTTTTGCCGGTTGCGGGTGGTTACAGTAACCAGAGTAACTTGTTCAGGAATAAACACATCGAGAGAAACAGTACTTTGACGAATAGCTTGCTTATTATATATCAGTCTACCGTTTAAAGCATGTATTTTTACAGATTCAATCGGATCATCAACAGAACTGCTTACTACGACCCGGCCGTTGCTGACAGCAATACGTATATCCGAATCCGGAATGTCATTCTCCTCTATTTCACCTATCCGCAGGAACAACCGTCCTTCTACAAAACCTGTCTGATTATCAAATGTATATTCAGGATTCTCCCTCATATTCTGCAATGTTCCCGTAAAAGTATCCTGCAGATAAATATCCTGAGCCGTATCAAAAGTTTCCATTCCGGATAAGCGAAGGGTCAACTCACCTTTGACATCGGTACGGATACCCAGTTCAATGGGTTTCGATAAATCGCCCAATGTACGGATAGAAGCCGCCTTTCCATCCAGTAACGTATATAAAACAGCCGGTTCTGTATTCTCTTCCGAAAAGAGAGTCCACATATCTTTGCGTGCATTATACCGGTTTTCTTCAAGCGGAACATATTTCAGACGAATATGACTCTGGGCTACCTGATTCCTCAACACGTCCATCTTCAGCGTTGCCTCTTCCATTCTGCGGGAGGAACGCAGGGTGATGTCAGACGTTGTTGTCGACATCATGAAATTGAATTGAAGCTCAGATATCTGTCCTATCTTTTCTACAATAAAGGATTGCATAGGTGCAATAAGATACGGATCATTTGAAAAAACCCCTGGGTTATAAGCTTCAAACGTTTCATTATCCGTCCATATATAATAACCGCCAGTTATAGCCTGATTGGCTGCTTTAAATTGATTGAAATTCAGATGTGACATAAAAGGATTGCCTAACAAAGCTGTCGTATAGCCTGTTTGATCGTTTTTCACAGTCACATTAAAGTTCTTATTTTCATTATCTAATGGTCGGTTACCTTCCATCTCTTCTATACACTGCTCATAAGTAAACCGCCCTATACCGGTACGATCCATTGTCTTTGTTTCGCCCAGATAAACACCATGATAATTCCACATTGAATAGGTAACGCTATCCTTTGGGAAACGGAAAGACTGCAGTTCTGCTTCGATGTCTTCTCCATCATAGACTCCGATAGCATATCCGAGCCCCGGAGACAAATCTTCGGTCAGCGTATTGAAAGGATTCGAGAAGTCGCCTGTCACCTTTGCCGGTGTATCTTGTGTCTGTGGATTGGTGGTATTATATTTCATCATATAAACTGTTGGATTCTGACGCTTTATATTTCCTTCGACAAAATAATCACCGGAATACATTGCACGTAAAGGAGCCGAGACAGTATACCAACGACCTGGTTTCACATCAAGATCCACTTCTGCAAATCTGTAGTTCAAATAATTCGTACGAGCCACTCCGCCCCCCATCTTGAAGGTTATCGTATCGCAAGCTGGGCGGAGAGAAAAGAATCCGTCATTCTGCTTTTCTTTCTGTTGATTCAGATATAACTGACTATTGGTATAATCATTTACCACATTCAATGAGTCTACTGTCGGCTTTATCAACAGAGGATAATGACCTAACAGATTGGTTTGATCCACTTTGATTGATTCATTGGGGATGATCACATTAGTACAGTATCCGGGTACACCGTTGTCCCAGTTTCTGAAATCATTCCAGTTGTTTGCTTCACCATTACCGGTCCAGGTGGTTACTTTGGGGAATAGTACAAACTCATGCATAGAAGCCTCAGTACATCCCACGGAATTATTGGCAGTCAACGAAACCGTATAAAATCCCGGAGCATAATCGTCCAACTTTATTTTCAAAGCTTTTGCTGTAGTATCGGAAACGACCGTCCCACCGACCATCCAGGTATAACTTGCATAAGGATTATTATCACTCACTTGCGTATCCTGGTTGGTTATAGTGATATACCCGTCTCTATCTACATCGGAATAGCAGAAAGCTGTTCGGTTACCGGCCAGCGAAGGTGTAGGAATCTTATCTATAGAGGCTGCAAAAAGTAATTCACGAGGCTCTGACACAGCCATACAGGCATAATTCGGAATACCGGCAAAACCTCCCGACTGAGCTACTACTAAACGATAATATCCATTGTTGGCTGCTGTAAAAGGGTAGATTTCGAATTTTGATTTATCAGTCGTGATCACTCCTGAAGTCACCTCTCCGATAACACTGGCAAGGGGTTGCCACGGACCATCTTTTCCGGTAGGACTAAACTCCCATCGATAGTCCAAATAGTTTCCTAAGGTACCGTCATCCGTATAAGTTCCTTTCAGGATAAGCACTCCCTCATCTTCTGCACAAACATAACCGTTTACAGACGGCACGAGGGTCACGGGAGGGATAACCAGATAAATTTCAATATCATCCATCAACACATCATTTCCCCCTCCGGTACCAAAGTTGTTATTGACAACTTCCAGAGTTATACTGGTTACATTCTCCGGAACAAGGAACCTGAATCCGAATTGTCTCCAATTATTACCTTCCCCATCAAGCATATTTCCGGAAAGATATTCTGCTAATATATCTCCTGTTTCTGTGTTTGTCAATATAAATTTAAGATTCACTTTCTCCAGTCCGTTCCATTTTACAAAGCTGGTAAACCATCCTGTAATAACTAATTCGATATTACGGCATGAGCCCAGGTTCGTTAATTGATGAGTATAGAAACGTCCGGGAGTCTCTGTAGCGTTTACAGCGACCAAATAACCATGAGTTTCATTAGGCTGGTCTTCATAAATATGGTCTGTCATAGCCATCCAGCCATTAGAACTCCCTGCGGGACTTTTCTTCGTAATCATATAACCGCCTTCCGGCAAATTGCCATCACCGGATTTATACTGTTCGTAATCAATCGTAATATAATCGATTGGCTCTTGTTTTATATTCGGATCTCCGGGAACTGTTCCCCCAAAGTTCTCCCTGTGTATACGGCGGGCATTTGCCGGAGAAATAGCAGCATCTACGCTACCACACAAATAACCAGGCAGTAAATAGTATGCGACTCTCTCATCCAAAAGGGGAACTCCGTTCATATCACATATCTCTACCCAATAGGTTCTTGCTTTAAACTGTCCGCCTGTATTTCTTTCGTTCTGGACAGACAGGGTATGTGTCTTTCCGTCAGACAGTATTACAGGATCCTCTATGGCTTGCGTAGAAGAATATTTCTGATCATAATCATACTCATCCTGATCAGGCAGTAGATCTTCCGTACCTCCGTCTTTACTAGTGTACCATTTATACGTAACTCCAGTTATTTCTGGGGCCTCCATATGAATAAGCGAAGGCAAATAACCTGGTTCACCCAAACTCACCATTCCTGGAAAATATTCACCACTTCCCCTATAAACTGTAGCTTGATCTTTCGTCATGTTATCCGGACATACGAAATAGGTTTTCGATTTAGATGCATCTTCCGGTATAAATTTAACCGAATCAGAATAGACAGATACATTATCTCCTGTTACCACAAAACGATAATAAATAGTCTCATGAATGGCATTTGTTGTATAATCGGTCGTAAAATTTCCATTTCCGACAGTACCGGTAGCTCCCGTTCCACTACTATTGATCCACCCTCCGGTCTCAAGACGTTGCTGCCATTGATAGGTGAGCGAGCCTGTCAAACTGCCGCAGGCATACCCCCCTGTCAGGGTTTCTTTCTTACCGGATAACACAATCATCTCCGTCTTTGTTGGTGTAAATATCTGTGCCGGGCTCAATAATTTTATTTCAATATCATCCAATGCAACCCCCTTACCCCAGTCCCAGGCTCCTTCCGTAAATAGGGAAAGTGTAGCGGTAGTAGCACCTTGCGGTACAAAAAAGTCAAATCCATATTGTTTCCAGAGACTATTACTTCCTCCGCGAATATCTCCTGTCGTATATTCTTGGGTATCTCCGTTGTCGAAACCGACAAGAAATTTGAAATTCTGCTTGGTATTGGTGTTTTTCTCCAGATTGGCAATCCAGGCTTTAAACGATAGTTTCGAACCACCACAAAGATTGGAAAGCGTCGTTTTATAAAATGGCATACTTTCACCATCCGACGTACCCCTGGCGTGAACCAGCAGAAAGTAACCGTCTTTACAACTGGAATGATCTGTTACATCCGTATTCCAGTTTGTCGTACTTTCAGAATTATCCTCATTTGTCCAGTAATTCAGGTATACTTGATTCGTTATTATATAGTTACCGCTGCCGGGGTTGGGTCTTACGGTTCCCTCCGACGCCGGGGTATATTCATATCCGGGAATAACATATTGATTGTCGGCCTTATAAATAAAATCCTGTGTAGAACCACACCCTCCAAAGTCTTCTCTGATCAGGTAATTGCCATCCCGAAACAGTCGCACAGGTTCTGAGACCAGAGCTTCCGTAAAATCCGTATCACCACCATTCCCCTTGATTACCAAAACTCTATAATAGTAACCGTCTACCACCGCTGGTATAGTCCCGGTAAAAGTTCCGCTGTTACCTGTCGCCGTACCGTCCGATCCAGCAATATCTGTCCATCCATTACCATCAGCACTTCTTTGCCACCTGTAATTGATAGAAGGACTGATATATTTATAATCCACCATAAAATCCACATTGAAACCGACAGTACTTCCCGACACTGGAGATTTGATAGTTATAAATGATTCATATCCGGTGAGGGAGATATCATCTAATCCAAGCCACAAATTATCACCTACAGATGATATACGTATTTTAATCTCATCGTCCTGATAACTAAGAGGAATGTAAAACAATAATTTTCTTTCTTCCCATTCGTCGCTTACCTTAAACTTTGCAGAGTCCATCACAATACCTCCAGCATCTTCAACTTCCAATTTAAACTGATAGGGAAGAGTATCGACCCTCCCCCACAAGGCAACCTGCCATGTACTGAGAGAAAAGGTTTGTCCCAACATGTCCGTTGTTACCGGAATACTGGCTTCATAAACAGTCTTCTCTGTATTTGTACGGTTCACAGCGTACATAAAATAACCTTTTGAATTGTCTCCAGGGATACTGTGATCCTCAAAGCCACCTTTACCGCCACCGTCTCCGTCTCCCCAATTCCACTCTACACCCGGAAAACCGGGGATAGGTAACTTCCATCCGGCCAGTTTTGTGATTGCATAAGTGGCAGCTCCTCCCTGATCCAGTTTAATCGGTCTTTCCCCATAAGCTTGTTCGGCTTTGTCCCTGTTGTAGGCTCTGTCATCGGGGAGTCCGTAAGTAAAATCCGTTGTTATTGTTGGATGCGGCCCAGCAGCAAGCCACCAGTCGCCCGAAGCTCCTGCCTGGTTTGTCGAATCGGTAGAGGGCCAGTTTCCACCAAAGTCCTCCTTCAACAGATATTCGACCGCTGTGTACTCTACAGTAACTATATCCGAATACAAAGTTTTACTACCTGCCGTGACTACAAGCCGGTAATAGACAAGACCTTCCATACTTTCCGCCGCAGGAGTGAATTCTGTTGTAAAAGATGTTCCATTAGCTCCTCCTGTCGCTCCCGTACCAGTGGCCTGAACCCAAGAACTACCGTCATATTTCTGCCATACATAGGAATAAGCTTCACTTCCTAAAGGATTGTTATATTTTGCCAGAAAAGGAGCAGCAACCTGTGTGTTGACTTTCGTATAGGTGTATAAAGAAGCAGGAGATGCCATCTGTATCGCCTTCATGTTCACCGTTATATCATCCACCCCAAATTTGTGCTTCTTATTTTCATATCCATATTTATCAACAAGACTGAAAGTAATCGCTCCATCCTGGGTAGCTGTAACAGAATGAGACCAATAAATCCATCCGCCATTCGAATTTGCATAGTTGGCCGAAGTTTTAGTCTGACCGCCAAGTCCGGTTCCCGTAGCTTGTATTTCAAAATTATATCCGCCATCCACATCGTCATAATAAACGCCAAACTTAACAATCTCTCCTTTCTTTACATAAGAGATTGTAGCAGCATAGATTTTTTTAGGATCGGTACCTGCTTCCTTCACGGCAAAAAGATAATATCCGGTTCCTGTGGTATGATCGGGATGTGGCCATTGTGGAGGTTCACCGTGACCAACAAGGTTTGAATTTTTAGTAATGATACATTTTCCGGCATCATCGGCCATAGGTACAGTGACAGCATATGTGAAATCATAGAAATTCCATATTCCCGGATTAGGATCTATGTAATTACCGCTAAATTCGGGTCTCTCAAAATCTTCATTGATAACGTTTACTTTTGTTGCCTGTTGTGCTTTCACCTGTCCACCGACCAATAATAGTCCCAGAAATACGATGAGTTGCATCTGCTTAATACAGATTGTCTTTTTTGAAATATTTGTCATAACCCTTATGCTTATTTAGAATATGATTGACTGATTTCTGATCAGAATATTCGAGTTACTTTTTACCTCCGGTACAGCAGACCGGGTAACAGTCTCTATAAACTCTGGTTTGGACTCCGGCAGAACAGGCGATCCGATAGAGATCATTTTTTCTATATTCAGTTTGTACCAGTTATTCCGTACCACACCGAAACGTCCGTATTTTCCGATACCTTGTGCCTCTGCAACGGAAAAATGTTCTATTGGTACCTCATAATACATTTCACCGTTTTTATAAAATGAAAGATTGGCAGATTCTGCCGGTTTTTCGTTTCTCCAATTAGAAAAGTTAAAATCAGGATGGTCCTCTTTAAATTGTCTGATCGCTTCGAGAATACCCTTCCGAAGATATATATGAATATGTTCTGTTGTAGAGGCCGAGGCGTAGATCTCCACATCCTCCGGACGGAGAATAAAAAAAGTGGTATTGTCTTTATTATAATTATTGTATTTATAATTTTCGATATCCGTATTTCCTCCTTTAAATACAAAGAACCCCTCGATCGGTTTTAACGGAAGCTCCGGATTCACCTCTGTACTCTTCTCACCAAACTGCTCTCTTTTAAGAACCGCTTTAAAGATAACCCTTGTCACGACATCTTTCTTTTGTTCATTTTGAACCATGGTATTTTCGGGTATGTACACCGGTTGAGTGTCTCCCTTTTTCCATGACCAGTAATTATAATATTTATAATCGGAGAGTTGAGGATACAGCTTTTTAGCCGTACTATTGGTACCCGGATTTAATTCTGTGCCATCCAATACATAGCTGAAATTTTGTTTTTTCGCATCTGTTCCTGAAAAGCCAGAGAAGTTAGGGTCTTCAGCGTAAAAATATTCCCGGTCGATATCTCCCTGTTCTTCGATTACCGTTCCTCCGGCTTTATATGTAAGATGTCTGAGCCAATAGCTTTTTTTATTGACTACATCAATTTCCCAGGTAAGGTCAGTTGCAACCATATAACGCACCCGATCGGAAACAAGTCCCAGGCCATCATATGTATGAAGATAAGGTTTGGCACTACACTGTTTCGTTTTCCGGTTAAATGTACCGGTACAACCTTGCACCGGACATTTAATACAATCTTCCGGTATATCGTATCCTTCATCACCCCAGGGAGCTTCTGATTGGTTATTATAATCCAGCAACATCACAAATCGTCCGTAGGGAGCTACTGCAGTAGATTTGGTATTTGCGGTACCAGCATAATCACAAGTGACTTTTGCTGCCACACGTTCCAGATTGATGAAAGCCGGATTGTTCTCTGCTTTTTCTTTAGTAGCATAGAAGTTTCCGGGTATTAGTTCGACAAGTTTTTGGGAATTCATCATCAGGAAATAAGCCGGTTCTTCGTATGTTCCCTCTTCTCCGATCACGGTACGGGAACGGAACATACCGATAGTAGTATTGAATGCAACATCCAATGCGGTGACATGTTCTCCTTTTTCCGTTTTTGCCTTAATCGAATCATTGGGATTGATCACGATTAGCATATCATAATTGCTCCGTTCAAATGTGCGTGCTATTGTCTGAATGAAGATTCTGTTCCCATCAGTGGTCCAATTATAGAGATCACTTCCGGTAACTTTAAAATCATTGTTATCGGGCTGCACCTGTATATCCAGATCCAGACAATATTTAACAACACCACCTTCATAGAGAACCATTCTTACTCCATCTATCAGTATTTCTGAAATACTCCCCCTGTCTACTCCTTCATAGGTTTTCGTACCCATATAATCATTTGGCAAAGGTATTCTCATTGCCAGCGAAAACATATTCCCTGTACCGCTGGGAATACTTTCTTCTGGGATATTTCCAAGATCATCGATAGGGGTTTCTGTACCCGTACAAGAGACAAGCCATAAGGCTAATCCCAACATCAAAAAAATACGATATACATACTGCTTCATTCTTCTTTCACTAAAATTAATCGCTTAACACGCCCGGTAGAATTTAAGTAAACCAGGTTTCCGCACTCACAACTTCAAACTTTATCTATATGCTGTCAAAGTTCTATCCCCTGCCCCCTTTCCACCCAGGGAAGAATAGTAAATTCAACAGATAACCAAGATTTATCTTTGTCATCCGGTTCGGGTCTGTCTTTCGGTATTTCACCCGTACCATAATTCTTTATACTGGTCAGTAACAGATTATACCAACTATTGCGGACAACTCCATAGCGACCATATGCCATAGACTCACTTTGAAGTTCGTCTCTGAAATGGCGGATAGGCACATAGTAATAATTAGGTGCACCTGCCGCAAAAAAACTTACTGTTCCATTCGATTTAACAACATCTTTCGACGTATCGGGAACGTCTGTATATCCATTAAAGTCCTCAGAACCTTTCATACGATCCAAAATAGCAGGTAAAACAATAATACTGGCATTTGTAGCCTCCTCGGTAAGTACCTTCCATGTTTTACCAATACTGGTAATAATTGTCTCCGGATTATTATAAGCTGCATGAATCTGCTGTATATCCGTAAAAGTGAAAGCCATATTACGAAATAAGAAATATGGAGCACCCGGTAGTAAGGATGTGCCAAAATACGTTGTTTTAGGAGTTATAACCGCAGATATCAGAACACAGGTAGTTACATCCTCCCATTGCTCCGATGCGACCATTGTGTTTTCTGTGACATATGTTTCAGTAGGTTCATCAGATGTTGAAGGTTTAAAGGGAAGAGCTATAGTTCCGGATTTATAAATAAATTCATTTGTAAGCGAAGCTATAAGATTTGGATTACGACTATGGCTGAATCCATTCCAGTTAGGATCTGTGGCATACATATATATTCGATTCGTCGCAATAGCGACTTCAGGGATTGTTTGTGTAACAACACCGGATGAAATAGAGTTTTTGTCAAGCATAGGAGCCGCATTTCTCATCCAGAATGTTTTCCTGTTAATAACATCGACATCCCATTTAATCTCACCGATATTCGCACCCAGTGTCGCCGAAGCGGCATTAAGATTATCAGCTACGCTCAAAGTCACTTTAGCCACTGCACGTTCAACGTCTAATTTTACAGGTGCAGCTTCAGCCTTGGCCTCGGTATCATAAATATCACTCTTATCCACCTCAACTAAGCCAGCAAAGTTACTCATCAAAAAGTTGTCCCTTATCTGTTCTCCCATAGTAAGCTGGTCAACAGTGACTTCAGCCGCAGCAGTCATAATACCTAATTTTTCACCTTTGCCCGTTAAGCCCTTCAGTACGGCAGGAGGATTAATAAATACCGCAAGTTTATAATTATCTTTTATAACTTCCTTCGCTTTTATTCTGTATGTAGTAGTATTCGTCCCCTGTAATATACTGTGGATGTCATTACCCGGCGAAGTCGGAGTACCTATATCCGTCAGCACAAACTGATACTTCACCTCACTAGTAACCGGATCATCACCATTATACAGGACAATCAGGATTGACTTCACTTTATTCTCATCCGCAGTTCCATAATGCAGAGAGTCCAGAGTTTTTGTCTCCGTACCGCGAACACTGCTATTGCTCAGTACAAGGGAGATATAACCAACCGGGCCATCATTATCGTCTGTTTTACCCTGATCGTTTATTTCATTAGAGCATGAAGTAAAGATTGCTCCAGCCATCAAAATAGTCAAAACTATTTTTTTGATATATATAATTTTTATAAGAATCCTCTTAATTACGCAAGCTATCATATAGTTTTTACTCTATCTAACCGTTCCAGGTTATGAATAATCATTTCTTGCAGACATGGGAAGATTTCTCCTGATGTTCGTACTGATAGTTATAAAACTAAAATCAGGCATTTATGCCTCTACTAAAGCACCTCAATACTTTTTCGACTTTTCTAAATTTCTATTAGTGGATTAAAAACAATATTCATTAATGTGGTCTCCACTCCATGTCGCATCCATTAAACACTCATTTTTTACTCTCAATCAAATAACAATTCCTTACTTTGCTTTGTTGAGTATCAGACAAACTTAGATAAAAAGACTGATTAAAACGTACCTTATAAAAAAGTTTTTTATTTATCCTTGTTTGCTATAATAATTTAAGACTACTGTCTTAATGTAGACAAAGATAATATATAGATGTCTTTATAAAGATGTATTGAACTTAAAAAAGGTAGAAATTCAGCAATTTAATATCTATTTGCTTTTGTTAATTATAAACAAAATTGTCGACAGTTATCAGTAACATGACTGAAAACTATCGACAATCGATTTATTGGGAATATAATTTTGTCTAGTATCTATGCTAAACAAATTACATCAGGCTCTATTAAGTTTTTTATTTAATACGTCCCGTGCCATCCAGGAAGTTCAGATAAGCCTTCTGGCCTGCCGATACACTTACAGCTTCAGGATCGCCTCCGTTCTTCCGGTATTCTATTTTATTGTTCAGGACAATAAACTCACTGCGCCACCAGTCGGTAGACGGCAACTTAACACACATACGTAATGTGCCACCGGCAACAAAAGCAGGTGAAACAAATTCACCTTCCCCGGAAGGTACTGCAAATTTACGGGCTTCATCAAATGTATCCCAACCACCGGAAGGATCACCGGTTACATAGACATCGGGAGTAAGAAATTCAAGTGTATAAACCAGATTCTTTCCATCTACAACAGTTGTCACGACCAAAATATACCAGCCGGCATTTTTAACACCGATATTCTGTCCGCCACTGCCGTCATCTACACCGGACACTCCGGCTAAAGAGGCCGATGCCGCCGGAACAAGACCTTCGGAATAAGCGACCTGATTGCCGTCCCACAAAGGTTGCGCATTGAACTTCATTACGTTATTACCACCAAAATACTGCATGGACCAGAATTTACCCGGAGTATCCGTTACCGGGATCATTTCAACCCATTTACCCCAACTGCTTCCGGAGGCAAAATCGCCGACCAGATACATCTGTTCCGGCAAAGTGACAGGAGGTTCCACATTATAACCCAACACTTTCGGTAGTTCGATGACATTGGACGTGATTTGTCCCGCTCCATTATTCGTAAGGGAAGCGTTCAAACGAATATAAACCGGCATGGGTGTCTCCGGCAATTCGGCATTATCGTTCGAAGCCTTCCACAAATCCAACAAAGCCATGGCAAAGTCAACGGCATCTATATTCAGCTCTGGCAGTGGGTAAGCGGGGGATAAAGTGGCATAATTTGCTTTTGTACCGGCTGCCTCATCGGCCTCCTTAAAAGTTTCTTCCAGGGAGAGCTGTACTTTATAGGTGGTAGAAGCCACGTATCCGTAATTAGGTTGCGTACAGGTCAGTTCAATGGAAGAAAGATTCTTCAGATCATATACTTCATTTGCCTGTGCCGGTGTATTCAGGTTGAACTCGGTTGGTTCCTGAAAAACCGGATTATCGTCTCTGTCTTCTCCGCAACCGGTCCAGCATAATGAACCGGCTAAAAGGAGCATATATATATTCAGTTTCTTCATTTGTTTACAGATTTGGAAGTTATTATTTTAATGATTCATATCCCGGGTTTTGCACCAGGTTCGGATTGGCTGTCAGGTCGCGGTCGCTGATCGGATAGATATTGAAGCGACTGTCGATATTTGCAACGCCTTCCAGTGTACCCCCTTTATATGCCCAGGCATAATCCTTAGTGAATTTTCCGAAACGTACGAGGTCGGAACGACGCTGTCCTTCCCAATATAATTCGCGGGCACGTTCATCGAGAATAAAATCAAGAGACAGGTCAGAGGCTGTAATATTGGCACTCTTATCACCGTTAGCACGTTCACGCAGTTGGTTTACATACTCAACGGCCTGTTCCTTATTGGTTCCGGCAGCATTGCGTACGGCACATTCCGCATAAATCAAGTAGATGTCTGCCAGACGGAACAACGGAAAGTCGGTGTTCGGATCAGGTGTCGGAGTTACTGCTGCGCCGTCCCAGCCCAGGTTCGTAAATTTATAGCAAAGGTAGCCGGTGTTCCAGTCCTGCATTTTCGATTCAGGAGTACGTGTTCCGGCACCATCATAGAAAGCATAACGTTTATCTTTCTTCATCAGGCTGCCGTGGCTGTCGGTTCCCGCATCCGGACTTTCGTTGAAGAATCCGATCATCTGCTGTGTCGGCTTCAGGCAAGTCCACGAAGAAGACATTCCGAACCAGGTCTGGTCCATATCGCCGCCATAGGCAGCGGCTGTCAGCATAATTGTACTACCATAGCTTTTTGCATTGACATTATCGAAAGGAATCGCGTAGATAATTTCATTCTTATGCATACCCGTCAGATGGTTTTCACCACAGAAGAGGTTGGCATAATTATCTTCCAGACCGAACCCGGCGTCAATTACTTTCTGGGCATATACAGCAGCCTTGTCATACATCGGTTTGCCGGTATAAACTTCTGCATTCAGATACATTTTGGCAAGAAGCGTGTTAATAACCGGTCTGGTTACACGACCGTACGTTGCCATAGAAGGCGTTTCGTCCAAATTACCGTTTTCGGAAAGATCGATCAATTCGGCTACGATCTTGTCAAACAATGCCTCCGCCCCTATCTGTGACGGTTTCCACGACTTATCGTCTGTCGGGCTGTCATCCCAGACAACACCCGGATTGCGATAAAGGTCGATCAGGTAATAATAATTCATTGCCCGGAGTCCGCGCACCTGGTCACGATATTTCTGAATATCCGGAATGTCGCTGTCTGCCGCATAAACGTCCAGGAATTCCTTGCAGTAACGAACATTCAGCATGGCACGCTGGTAGAATGAATAAGCATAAGGCAATGTATAATCCCAATTCAGCTGACATAACTCCACAATACCTTCGTCTGCCCAGTTCCAGATCGCTTCATCGGAAGGGAACAATTGCAAGGAGAGCAATCCGCGGAGAAAAACCAGCGAACCCTGGTCACCCCCCTGCAAGTCCGGTTCGACATTCGTATCGGAAGAGTTTCCCGACAAGCCGAAACCGGAATAGATTTTAGCCAGAAAGGACTGGCAGTCGGCTTCATTATGGATAGAACTGCTGGATTTATCCAGTATCGGCTCCTGATCGAGGTCGCCCAGACAGGAAGTAGCCCATACACAACATAAAGAGGCAAGGCCCAATGATATATATTTTTTCAGTTTCATGATAGATGCATTTTAGAAATTGATGTTAACTCCGAATAATACTGTTATCGGACGCGGATATACGTTGTTATCCATACCGTCGTTCACTTCAGGATCGAGACCGTCATACTTGGTTATGATGATCGGGTTCTGCACGGTTGCATAAAAGCGGGCATTCCAGCTACTTTTGATAAACTTGTCGACATTATATCCCAATGTAATATTGTCGATCTTCAGAAACGAAGCATTCTGGATATAGTAATCCGACAAACGCTGGCGTGACTGGAATCCGGTTTTCAAAGCTGATATAGGTTTATTGCTCAACGCATTGTTCCCAAACAATTCGTTGACGCCCAATGCAGCATTGGCGGCCGTCGAGTTGAAATTGTAATTGCCCAGGCTGACACGTCCGTTGAAGCCTAAATCCCACTGCTTATACGTGAATTTGGAGTTGAAGCCCATCAACACGTCTGCGGTCGGTTTCTTATAACGATAGAGGTCGTTATCGGTAATTACACCGTCGCCGTTACGATCCACATACTCACCTTCGATCGGGTTTCCGTCGGCATCATACACTTGCTGGAAAACATAGAATGTACCCGGAGCATAACCAACGCTATGGATCTTCAGACGCAAACCACCGTCACCACCAGTCGATTCAAAGCGTTTACCCGGTGAGTCGGAATTATCGTTATAAGTCAGTTCCGTAATTTTTGTCTTGTTGTAAGCGATATTGAATCCCAGGTCCCAACTAAAGTCACGACTTACTATCGGACGGGTATTGATAGAAAATTCAACCCCTTTGTTTTCGAGCGAACCGATATTCGAAACAACATATTCGGCAAAGTCAGTTCCGGCCGGCACATTCACTTCCGCATTGATAAGGTCTTTTGTCTTACGGATATAACCATCCAAAGAACCGGTAATACGGCCGTTCAGGAATCCGTAATCGATACCGACATTATAGGTCGTCGTTGTCTCCCATTTCAGATTCGGGTTGGCAGCAGTCGGTGCCAATACATTTATCCAGGTCACATTTCCGGCAGCATCATAAACAGGATACATGGCTCCCCCTTTTCCTTCCCGATAAAATGAAAGATACGGATAATCGCCCTGGTTAATATCCTGCTGCCCGGTAACACCCCAGCCTAAACGCAACTTCAATTCATCCAGGCTGCTAAAATCTTTCATAAAACCTTCTTCATTCATCTTCCATCCCAAAGCCAGCGAAGGGAAGAGTCCCCAGCGTTTATCTTTGGCAAAACGGGAAGAGGCATCATCACGCAAGGTGAAAGTCAACAGATATTTATCCATCAACGAGTAATTCATACGTCCGTAGAAAGAAGCCAGTACATATTTGGTATCTGTTTCCTTATACTCGTTGCTTACAGTCGTATTCTGTCCGAACGTTTCCGGCTTACGCGACAAATAATAAGTCACATTATCCGTCTGCGTCTGGTAACTCTGATAAGAATAACCTGCCATGACGTCGAAGCGGCTGGCTACCGACGGCAGTTCTTTGGAATACTGTGCATAGAAATCAAACAGTTTGTTTTTATGTGTACTATTATAGATACGGTTACTTCCGGTGGCGTCATCGTCCGGCTGATAAGAACCGGGAGCATTCGGGTCTATATATTTCTTTCCTTCCACAGATGTATAATCGATACCCATATTCATATTAAAGCGTAAATCCGGCAAGAAGTGCAGTTTGTAATCGAACTGCGCATTTCCGATAAATGACTTGGCTGTCGAACGGTCATCGACCATTTCCAACATAGAAACAGGGTTGACTCCGGCTGAGGTCGCTCTGGTGCCGTCCGGTGTGTAATCGCCGGTCCAGGTAAAATAACCTCCGTATTTACTGCCGTTTGTTACCGGCTTGGTCGGGTCGAAGCTAACCGCGCTTCCCAAAGCACCCGTATCGGCAAAACGGTTTTTGATATAAACGCCTTTACCATTCAGGTTTACATTCAGGTGATCCTGAAAGAAAGAAGGAGTCAATGAAACACTTCCGGTATATCGCTGGAAATTAGATGTTTTCAGAATACCATTCTGATCAGTATAACCGAAAGAGACACGGTAAGGCATAAATTCTTTGACGGAACCGTAGGCACTGATATTATGGTCGGTCGAAATTGCCGTACGCAACACTTCATCCTGCCAGTCTGTGCTGACATTCGGGAAGAGATTCAACGCATTCAACATACCCTCCGTCGTGTTCGGAGCATTTGTGATATAATCACGGTATTCATCCCCGTTCATTACATCCACTTTATTACGTTTCGTGCTGACAGACACATTACCGCTGTAATTGATCTTGACACTACCGCTCTTTCCTTTTTTCGTTGTAATGATGATAACACCATTCGAGGCACGGGAACCGTAGATTGCAGTAGCCGATGCATCTTTCAGGACTGTAAAAGACTCGATATCAGAAGGGTTTATCGTACTCAGGGGATTGCTCAACCCGTCCGGGGCACTGTTACCCATAATCACACCGTCGATAACCACCAACGGATCGTTTTTAGCAGACAGGGAAGAACCGCCACGGATACGGATCGAAGAAGAGGAACCCGGTTGTCCGGTAGAAGAGGCAACGGATACACCGGCCACCTTACCCATCAACATATCCTGGGGACTGACCTGCAAGCCACGGTTCTTTTCATCCGGTTTAATGGCAATAACGGAACCGGTAGCATCATTCTTCTTAACCGTACCGTATCCGATCACGACAACATTCTCCAACATCTGGGAATCTTCTGCCAGAATAATATTCATATCAGAAGCAGCAGGCAACTCCTGCATCTTATATCCGATAAATGAAACAGAGATAATATCGCCTTTAGAGGCAGACAACAGAAACTTACCGTCTATATCGGTAACGGTCCCGTTCGTCGTTCCCTTTATAATAACATTCGCCCCGATAACCGGTTCTCCTGTAGGATCTTTCACAACTCCGGTCACTGTCATTTGCTGGGCAAAAACAGAAACGGACATACACAAGCCTGCGATCAGCATCAACAGTGCTTTAAACCTTAAACGTTTCATGTGCTTAAATTTAAGTTCTTTACAAGTTTACTTAATAACCTTAACAATCCTTTTACCTTATAGATTTTTTAACCCTTTTAATTCTTTCGGGTCGCTCACTTCCTGAATGCTGATAGCAAAGCCACCGCCACTGGCTGCCTTCAAATTCAATTTGCTTTTGCTTGTCAACACACCTTTCTTTATAGTATATGCCTGCGGATTATTTTTCCAGTCGGCATCTTTTGCATCGGCATAAACTACGGCCACATATTTCTTTCCCGGATCAAGGAAGTCGAAAGACAGGCGGGATTCATGTCCGTTCTCATCGGCCGTACAGCCAACGAACCAGTTACCTGTTCCTTTTGCTTTGCGGGCAATCGTGATATAGTCGCCAGGCTCTGCTTCCAGATAGAGAGATTTGTCCCAATCAAGGGCAACGTCTTTAATAAACTGGAAGGCATCGGCATACTGTTCGTAATGTTCGGGAACATCGGCTGCCATCTGGAGCGGACTGTACATCGTTACATAAAGTGCCAACTGGCGTGCCAGTGTCGAACGAACCTGAGAGGTGTTCGACGGATTCATCGCGCTGCAATGTGTTTCGAAGATACCCGGCGTATAATCCATCGGGCCACCGATCAGACGGGTGAAAGGGAGAATCGTTGTATGGTCGACATTGTTACCGCCGAACGATTCATATTCTGTTCCGCGAGCCGATTCATTACCGATCAGGTTCGGATAGGTACGGCACAGGCCGGTCGGGCGTGTTGCTTCGTGAGCGTTTACCATGATCTTGTAGTCGGCTGCTTTCTTCACGGCATACAGATAATGGTTACACATCCACTGTCCGTAATGATGTTCTCCGCGGGGAATGATATCACCTACGTAACCACTCTTCACACTGGTATAGCCATTGTCTACCATAAACTGATAGGCTTGATCCATATGACGTTCATAATTGCGGACAGAAGCGGATGTTTCGTGGTGCATCATCATCTTTATTCCTTTGCTGGCTGCATAACGATGGATTTCTTGTACATCGAAGTCCGGATAGGGAGTAACAAAGTCGAATACATAATCTTTGCTCTTGCCGAACCAGTCTTCCCAACCTTCGTTCCAACCTTCCACCAGGACGGCATCGAAACCATTGGCTGCCGCAAAGTCTATATAACGTTTTACGTTCGTTGTATTGGCGGAGTGACGGCCATTGGGTTTTGTTTTTGTATAATCGGTTTCGCCTAATTTGACACTGCTCAATTCGTCGGTATAAGCCCATGTTCCTTTGTTGGTAATCATATCCCACCATACACCGATATATTTAGTCGGCTTGATCCAGGATACATCGTCCAGCTTACACGGTTCGTTCAGGTTCAATGTGATGCGGGATGCCAGGATATTACGGGCATCATCGCTTACGATAACCGTTCTCCACGGTGACTGGCAAGGTGTCTGCATATATCCTTTATCGCCTTTTGCATCCGGTGTCAACCATGATTCGAACGTCATCGTTTTGTCATCCAGATTCAGATGCATACAGGAATAATCAACTAAAGCGGCCTCATGCAGGTTGATATATAATCCGTTATCCGATTTCATCATTAACGGAGTCTGTACACCGGTCTGCGAGAAAGGTGTTTGTGATGAGTTGGGAGTAACAGCTTCTTTCATCAAACCGCGGATCTCGCTCAGGCGAGAGGTCATGGTACTATATTCCTGTGTATCGTAATCGCCCGGCAACCAGAATGTCTTATGGTCGCCTGCCATAGCGAACTGCGACTTTTCTTCCTTGATCACGAAGTAATTCAACTCTTTTTGCTGAGGGAATTCATAACGGAAACCCAATCCGTCGTTGAACAGGCGGAAGCGAACCACGATAGATCGGTCGTTGGAAGGTTGTTCCAGCGTAACAGCCAGTTCGTTGTAATTATTACGGATTTCTTTTTCCTCGCCCCAAACCGGTTGCCAGGTTTCATTGAAGCTGGAAGTACGAGTATCCTTTATCCGGAAACCGTCATACAGATTCGTTTTCTTATCCAGTGCATCCACGTCCTTGCGTTGCTTGAACTCAAAGTCGACGGCGGCATCCGCATCTTCTTTCTTCAATTCCAATCCCAGATGACTGGGTTTGATCACTTCTTTCCGTTTATAACTCAGGTCATAAACCGGTGCACCCTTTTCATCCAACCGGAAGTTCATTTCCAGGTTTCCGTCAGGCGACAACAATTGCTGTGCATAACTGATCGTGCTGCATCCGAGCAGGGCGATCCATATTAATACTTTACTTCTCATGGTGTTATTATATGATTTAATTAACTTTTCCGAATTCAAGGATCAATACGCCTTTACCTTTCAGCGGTAAAGAGGTCTGCAAATCGATCTGCCGATCATTCAACAGGTCGTAAGCCCGACGGGCGGGAAGCACTTCCTGATAAGGAGCCAGATCGACCGTGCGGTCGGCATCAGAACCGTTCAGGAAAACGACAACGGAATGATTTCCATACTTACGTTCGTAAACGTATACTTCGTTCTGCGTAATAAAATGTTTGAACGAGCCTTTGGCTATCGCATCATTGCCTTTTCGCCAGTTGAGCAACTTACTTATATATGTATAGGCTTCGTTCTGCTGAGGGGTACGACCGGCCGGAGTAAATGCGTTTTGCTTGTCACCAGCCCATCCGCCAGGGAAGTCACGACGCAGAACACCATCGCCTTCGGCTTTATCGGCAGCCATCAGTATTTCGGTGCCATAATAAATCTGCGGGATACCACGAACGGTCAGCAGGAAAGCCAAAGCCTGTTTGTAACGGTTCAGGTCGCCTGTAGGCGGTACTTTATAAAAACGGGAGGTATCGTGGTTATCGAGGAATACCAACAGATTCATCGGGTCGGCATACACGATATCCTGTGTCAGGTAATCATAGATACGTGCCAGTCCCCTATCCCAGCTGTTCGTCTCTTCATCGAATGCCGACGACATGATATTCATCAATGGGAAATCCATGACCGTAGGCAGGTAAGAGTTCCGGGGATAAGCCACTTTGCTGTCCTTCTGCCAGAAAGAGACACCTACATTATTTCCGATCCACGTCTCTCCTACGATATTGAAATCGGGGTATTCAGCATTAACAGCCCTACACCAGCGTGCCATCATATCGAAATCGGCATACGGATGCGTATCTTGTCGGATACCGTTGATCCCGGCATATTCAATCCACCAGATACTGTTCTGGATCAGGTAAGAAGCCACGTGCCGGTTACGTTGGTTCAGGTCGGGCATCGACTGGGTGAACCAGCCGTCTATATTTTTCACTTTGTCATAATCAGAACGGTAAGTGTCGGCCTGCGGCATCGTCTGGTAACCGGTCTGTACGAAATTATCCTGGAAGTTGAACCAGTTGTCGGACGGCTTATCGGTAAAGAAGAAATGTTCGCTTCCGCAATGGTTAAAGATCATATCCATTACGATCTTCAATCCTTTATCGTGGGCAGCACTAACCAGTTGGCGAAACTCTTCATTATCACCTAAGCGAGGATCGACTTCATAATAATCAGTAATGGCATACCCGTGATAGGAACCTTCGGTCATATCGTTCTTCAGGATAGGATTCAGCCAGATGGCGGTAACGCCCAGGTCGGAGAAATAATCCAGATGATCGGCTATCCCTTTCAGGTCACCTCCATGGCGGGCATACATATCCGTACGATCCACTTTCGACTCGCGCATTCCGGGAACGACATCATTCTTCGGATCACCGTTGGCGAAACGGTCGGGCATGATCAGGTATAAAACGTCTGAAGCATGGAAACCTTTCCGGACAGACGAATCCTTCTCGCGTTCTTTTATCTGATAAGGAATGATCGTTTGTTCCCCGTTCTTTGTCAGTAGAATGTTAAATTCTTGGGGAGCAGTTTCCGACAGATCCAGATAAAGCAGTAAGTAATTCGGATTTTGTAGCTTCACGATCTCTTTCACGCGAATATCGGAAGCAGTTATCGATACGCTATCGGTCGCGATATCCGTACCGTATAATAGGATTTGCAGTTCGGGATTCTTCATACCCGACCACCAGAAAGCAGGTTCCACTTTCTGTATTTTTACGCCTGACAAAACAGGCAGGCAAAAGCCCAGACATAATACAAAGGTTACAATTATCTTTTTCATGGAATGATTTGTTGGTGAACGATGCAAATGTAGCGGGATGGATTACCGGGAAAACGCATTAGAAAAAAAATCAAAACCTTAAAAACTCTTTTTTACCTGTAATACAACACAATAACACATTTCAATCAGGCAAAAAATCAAAACGCATTAGAAGGTATTTCAAATGTATTTCACTACCTTTGCGCTAGATGAATCAAATCAACAACATGAAAAACACGCTATATTCTCTTTTTCTACTCCTTTTGTCGATATTGCCGGCACATGCATCCGGCGATAAGCCGACGATCAAATCCCTGCTCAAAGAGCTGGATCGTACTATCGCAATGAAAGCCGACTTTCACAAACAGCGGGAACACGAGATAGACAGTATCCGGAAACTGGCACATGCCACTCCTTCTCCGGAGGAAAAATACCACCTGTACAGCTCCCTGTACGGAATCTACCTACATTACCAAGCCGACTCGGCACTGCATTATCTGGAAAAAAGGAAAGCGCTCCTTCCGTCTCTCCAAAATCCACAGTACGAGAACGATTTATGGATCGCAAGAGCCGAAGTACTGGGAATCATGGGACTTTACAATGAGGTGGCCGCCCAACTGGAACAGGTACGCCGGGATCAACTGGACAACCAGACCCTGCTTTACTACTATTATACCTGCCGTACTTACTACGGTTGGATAGCAGACTACACCCGTACCGACGAACGGCACAAGTATATCGAGAAAACGAATGCCTACCGCGACTCCATCTTATCCCTCACAACCAACCAGCTCGACCACAGTGTGGTACTGGCCGACAAAATGATCGTAGAGGGACAAGCGGATAAAGCAATCGAACTGATCGATAAAGAATTGGCAGGGTTGGACAATCAGGAGTCACTAGTCTATCTGTTATATAACCTTTCGCAGGCCTATGCCCAGAAAGGCGACACCGAAAAACAAATCTATTACCTGGCACAAACCGCCATAGCCGACCTGAAAACAGCTAAACGTGAATATATCTCCCTGCAAAAACTGGCATTGCTGATGTTTGAAAAGGGAGATATCGAACGGGCCTACAAATACCTGAGTTGTTCGATGGAAGATGCCGTTGCCTGTAATGCCCGTCTCCGTTCGGTAGAAGTAACTGAGTTTTTCCCGATCGTGGATAAAGTGTATAAACTGAAAATAGAGAAAGAGAAACAGATATCGCGCACGTTACTGATCAGTGTGAGCTTTTTATCCTTCTTATTATTGGTAACAATCATCTACCTGTACCGGCAGATGAAGAAACTTTCCCTCATGCGAAAAGCAGTCAGTGCCTCCAATGAGCAATTACAGGAGATCAATAAAGAATTGAGCCAGGCTAGTAAAATAAAGGAAGAGTACATTGCCCTTTACCTGAACCAATGTGTCATTTATCTGGATAAACTGGATACGTATCGTCGTTCTTTAGCTAAACTGGCTATGGCCTCCAAACTGGATGACTTATTCAAAACAATCAAGTCCGAACAATTCATACGCGATGAACGGAAGAATTTCTACAATGAGTTCGATAAATCGTTCCTGAAGCTATTCCCCCATTTCATCAAATCGTTTAACGACCTGATGACGGAGGAAGGAAAACTAAGCCCAAAATCAGGAGAGATATTATCTACGGAACTCCGTATCTTCGCCCTGATCCGCCTGGGAATCAACGACAGCAGCAATATCGCCCATTTTCTGGGTTATTCGCTGGCTACCGTTTATTCGTATCGCAGCAAAGTGAGAAGCAAAGCGCTCGACAAAGAGAAGTTTGAAGAGCTGGTTGCTTTGCTTTAAGTCTGAAGTGATTTAAAATCGATAACCCACCGACAAATTCATTCCCTGCAGGGTAAAGCTGTTTAGGGTATAGGTTGCCAGTTTCTTATTGGCACTGCCGGGTATGAATTCGTAGACATCGACGGTATCGCTACGGTAACCAGCCTGTAACCCCGCTTCAACATAGAAACCCCGCCAGATCGGTTGAAGCCAGCCCACGGAGATCCCGCCGCCATAGAACAAACCGGTACTGTTATCCTCCAGCTCCTCCTTTATACGTACATTAAAACTCCCATACTGCCCGTACACCCCGGCATACAGTCCACGGAAACGACTGTCGCCCCACAACCACCAGCGCGGTTCTACCTCCAGACAGGTCATGCTGAACAGATTATACTGATCCCCTTTATTGTAAGGCATTGCATAGGCAAACGACACCTGCGCCGAGAAACGCTCCATAAAGTACACCTCCGCTGCCACATTCGCTACCGGCGAATACATCGACCCGTCGGGCAACAAACCGGCAAACAACAATGCATTCGTCTTTATCCCCAATCCGACAGTCCCCAGGAGGAAATGGCTGGCTGGTACAGATTTTGAGACAGACTTCGGCGCCGGTTCAACCACAGTTTTCACCTTCTTCGTTCGGGGTTGCCCTGCTGTAGCCTTCTGCTTGCCGGACGGTTCCATATCTTCTTCGGAAGAACTTGAAACAACCGACTGCCGCTTCGTTACGACCGGATGTTTCTTTACTTCAACAATCACGCGGTTATCCAGATCGGTACGGGCATCGACATCGAGTTCAAACAGGTCGGGATCGTCCAGGCAGCAGCTTCCCGTCAGATACTCCTGCAAAAAGGTGGCCTGTCTCATCGCCAACTCGCGGGCGGCAGAGTCGTAGCGTTTTGAGACACTCTGAAGCGCTGTCAGTGAAACGGTATATTCGCCTGTTGACAGTTGGTGGCTGCAGTCCGACAGCAACGTGATCAGCTCTTCCAGATTATTGGCCGTTTGCAGCCGTTGGTGATTGATACGTTCCGTTCCTTTGATAAAATGGATAGTGTAGCTCTGTCCGGCAGCTGTAAAGGCCAACAAACAGAGTATAGCCAGCAGTCCGGAGAATCGTGTACGTTGTTTCATTTCCGTATATTATTTGATTGATTGTTGTTTCTTTTCATTGTTTCGCCAGGCTTTTCGCCAGATTGCACGCTCGCTGCAACGATATGGGTTCGGTAGCATCTATTCCGTAGTCGGCCGGACAGGGCAGTTCCAGTTGAATACCAGAGGGAAGAGCATCGAACGATGATGTATCGAGCGACGATAATACCCTTATATTCCGGTCATAGATATAGACCCAAAACACTTCTCTCCCATAATAAAGCCGTGCCAACAAACGTAGGGTCATCCCCGGTCGTGTAATGATAGAGGCCGGAATGACAGTCGCTTTCTTTTTACGCCGGGGCTGCATGACTTTTTTGACAGTCCTTGCAGCGGACGGACGGATAGTTTCCGGACGAGTAGTTTCCGGACTAACTGGAACATGTGCGGGTGGTGGTATAGATTCAGTTTGTAACAGGGATTCCTCCGTGTCCTCCGCATTGTTTGTGTCCTCCGTTTCGTCTGTGGTATCCGCATTGCTCACCTCATCCGATATCTCTTCAGCTACCCAGAAGCAGGTGTCCTCTTCGGCAGGTGGAACAGGCGGGGGATATTGAAAATCGGTTTCCTCCGGTACAGGCTGTTTCGTTTCCTGATTCCAGCTCGATACCCACAGGAAGCCGGCCAACAGCAAAAGGTTGGCTCCCAGCAGTACACCGCCCCAAAGCTTTATTCTCTGTTGTTCTTTCCGGATATAACTCAGTTCTTTGCTCTCTTTCCGGATGTTCTCCGAATTACGATCTTCTTCCCCCATCATTACGGTATGTTTTGCTATTAATACTATCAAATATCCTCAATCGTCCATACGATATTTCCTCCTGCCTCCGGTGTTGCCTTTATCCATAACGGATCAGTCTGGTATGCTTTTTTTGCTTGCGGATTTACTTTTAGCGTACGCTGTCCCGTAATATCCACCCCGCCGAACGTTTCCGCCGGATATTCGGCATCCAGCACCGGAACCACTCCCGTACGTCGGCTGGTTACTGTCGACAGCTTCCGGCAATTATAAAAGGCCCTCCGACCGATCATCGCCAGTGTTGCAGGCAGGTCAACTTCCCTAAAGCCCGTATCTTCAAAGGCGCTGGCAGCAATAAACGTCACACCCGAAGGAACCTCCAGTTTGTCAACGCTGGTCGACAAACTCGACAGGCTCTCTTTGAACACCTCCACACCGATTTCCGTCAAACGGCAGTTCGACAGGTCCAGTCCCCCCAACGCCGCACACCTCATAAAGGCACGATCGCCCAACTCTCTCAGGGAAACCGGCAGCACCAGCATCCCTGTCAGGTTTTTGCAATTATAGAAAGCCTCCGCACCGATCGTTGTCAGCGACTCCGGTAAATCAAGCGTTCCCGCCAGATTATAACATTCGCTAAAAGCCCCTTCTCCTATCTGCGACAAATTCACCGGTAATGTTAGTTTTGTCAATGTATTGCATGCCCGGAAAGCATCCTTACCGATCGTTCGCAGGCCGGAAGCCCCTACCAGATCCAAATCGTTCGATTCGCTCTCGGTGAATGCACCGGCAAAGGCACGCTCACCGATCGATTGCAGGCTGGAAATAAAAATACCATCCATCTTCAATCCGGAACACCCTTCGAAAGCCCGGTCACCGATAACCTGCAACACACGCGCCCCTGAATACTTGAGTTCTTTCAGGCGGCTACTTGCAAAGGCCGCATTTCCTACCGACAACAACCTTTCGGGTAATGTGATCTTCTGCAATGTACGGTTTCCTTCAAACGCACTCTCCGGCAGATTCACCATAGCGACACCGGCCAGGTTTATCTCTTCGACTGCCAGCTCTTTATTGCGCAACGTATTGATATCATCCGCATTGATCCCTTTCTGCGAGACCAAACGGATAGACTTATACCTATCCATCTTTGAGAAATCAATGAACGAAGCCAGTGTTCCCGGCCTGTTCAGTTCGATATAGGCTCCTTCGGTACCACTCTGGTTGATCCGGATCTCCACCGGCTCCTTATCTTCAGGTGCCAGGTAGATCACGGCGCTACGCTTGGCGGTCGCACTATTATCATCCACCCGGAAATGAAGTTTTCCGCCACTGGAATAAATATCATGTACCCAATTTGAAGGCTCTCCGGCATCATAGTCTATCGTTGCCCGAAAAGCGCCCAAATTCACCGGTACAGTTTCTATGACCACTCCCCCTTCCAGCAAATTATACAGGCGGGGAATAAGCTCCGTGTCCGTTACTTTGGCTGCCGCCTGTGTAACGGTAATGGTCGCTTCGACAAGTACGTCGCTCTGCAAGCGCAGGACGATCACGGCCGTACGCGCTTCCGGCCGGGTATTCTCTTCGACCTTAAACCGCAAAGTGCCACCCAGTTGTACACCGGTCGACCCGGTCAACCAGGGAGCGTCTTTCGGCAACTCCACTTCAAAAGGGCCGCTGGCTACCACCGGGATATCGAATGTCTCGCCTGCTACCGCCGCTTCGTACGACTTTATTTCGGGCAGAAGTACATTCTCCCGTCCCCGCTGTACCAGTGTAAAGGTATCGGTCAACAGGGCACCTGTACTTGAATCGTTTATTACCAGGCGTGCCTTGCGCGGCTCCGTCTTAGTGTTGGGTTGAAGCGTCAACCGGATACGCTCCTCCGTCGGCACCGCCTTGCTACGAGGCGGCATGGTGATCCACGAAGCTTTGTCGAGCAGACGCAACCCGTTCGATGTCGTATTCTTCATCAGGGAGAGTTCGTACCGTGTATCGGCGGCTCCCACCGTGTCGCGACTAATCACGAAATACAAGGCTCCGCGTCCGCCCTGCGTTACCGTTACTTTTGAGGAGAGCGTGCCGCTGCTGACAGTCACCGTCGCGGTACGTGCATCATAGGTCGGATTCTCATCGTAGGCCAGCAGCAGCTTCTCTTCTTTCACCGCCTTCGTGGCGGAAGGTTTCAACCAGGCGGCATCGCTCGCAACCTCATAGTCCGCCTTGTTGGTGGCAAGGGTGAACTCCACAGAGCCTGCCGGCCAGGCCACGACAACCGAGTTGCGGTCCAGTCCCAGTACATCCTGCTGCGCCTGCGACACTTTGATTGTACTGATTTTATGGCCTACCTGTATATCCACCTGCGCGCTTCGTGCCACCGTCGACGTATTGGCGGCCGCCGTCAATGTCAGTTCGTAGGTGCCTGCTCCGCCGCTATCCGGCGAGACAGTCAGCCAGGAACCCGACGAAACAGCCGTCCAGGCATGGCTTGTCGTAACCTTTACCGTCTGCGCTCCGGTGACCTGTGCAAACGACAGGTTTTCCTTTCCCGCTTCAATGCGTGCTGAGTGAGGCAATTCCTCCTGGCACCCAGCCAGCAGCAAGGCGATCAGGAGGATCGTTGCTAGTCGTTTTATATGTTTCATTTCCGATTGATTGTTTTGAGAAGGTCTTTACCGGGTTTAAAGCCTACCGTTGTGCGCCCGTAAAACATAGCCGGAGCACCGGTCTTGGGGTTACGTACCGGGCGTGCATTTTGTTTACGGGGAGAAAAGCGGCCGAAACCCAAAAATAAAATATCTTCTTCACGTGCCAGGATTTCGGTGGTGAGTGTAAAAAAATCGTTTACGAATTTGTACATTTCAGTTACCGGCCGGTCGGTACGCTTTGCCAGCTCATTAATAAATTCCGTCTTGTTCATAACTTTATATTTTATGCTATTTTTAAATGTTGTTCATCCAGGCTTCGAACTGTTCCCGATAGCTGTTTATTTCTTCGGGTACGATTATTTCTATATATTCGTCTCCAACCAATGCGGTCATCCGGCCAGAAAGCGAGAACAGGCTAGCCGCCGGGAAATAGATATAGACAAACTTCACACCTTCGGAAGTACTGCCCCGTATCACTTCCAGCTCGGGAAAAAGCCAGGTAGCGAAATAAGCTGAGTAGCCAAAAGCCATCAGTCGATCTTCTTTCAGGTATAAAAAAATCCTGTCCGTATTGGTTCGTTCCTTTTCCAGGATGGTATCTATTCGGTTCATATTATTTGTCCTTCTGAGGTTAATAGTCTCTAACGCATCTATATTTATAAGAAGAGGTCTTTGCTGCGGAATCCGATTGCGGTGCAGCGGTTGTGAAATCCAGATACCAAGCCTCAACCGCCGTATTCTCCGTGGCGGTCCAATACGGGCTTGCGCTTAACTGTCCGCTGGAATAAATAACATCGATCCCTGCCTTGAACAACCACATCAGCATCATCTCCCGCTGCGTAGGCAAGCGCCAGCCACTGGGAAACTCGTCTGTCTTATAACTAGCACATCCACTTGTGATTACTGTTCCGTCCTGGCCGAGGTTCCTATTTGCCGATGCATCGATTCCCATGGCCGCTGCCCAGCTTACCTCTCCGTCTGGCCCGTCTACCGGAGCAATGATAAAGCGGAAAGGTACTTTGTCATTTACAGGGATATTCTCTCCGTTGCCTTTGTCATGAGTATGGCGGATGGTAGAGCCGTTTGTACCGTCTGCATTCTTTACCAGTAACTTCATGCCCAGAGGCCAAACGGCACTTTCAGACATACCGTAAGAGTAGAATACGGCGTAATTGCTGCCAGGATTGCCAGGGTTGGTCCCTATCAGCTTCTCTTTTCTTAATTCCTGTCCGAAGGCGGTTGCGGCCGGAAGCAGGCTAAGTATAACTGCTGCTATGAATAATCTATTTATCATATATTCTGCTTTAAGGTTCATATCGATACTTTTATTTTGCGGTGTTTCCGGGGAGTAAATCTTTAACACATCTCAGGTAATACAAACCAGATGGAGATTCTCCCTTACTTCGACCGGTCCATATCTTTGTTGCCCATACATCCGTAGCATCAGTAGAAGATGTCCAGTAAGTTGCATTATGCAATGTTTTGAGTGTGCTCGAACCGGATATGTAGATACCAAGCGACTGGCCGAATGAAGGCGTATACCATTCCAGGTTAGCGGAAGTTACCCCTACTCCGTTCAGGTCGATACATTTTTGTATCGCCGGATAGTCAGCTTTCTTATCAAACAGGTCCGTCGTATTCTTCTTTCCGTCCATAAGGCTATTGGCTGAGGGCATGGATTTACCGTCAGCCAGCCATACTCCATTTCCACTACCTACATCCGATATATAGACTTCGATGCGATTTACGTATCGCCAGGTGACGGTAGTGCGCGTGGCACTAGACGAGTTGCCATACTGGTCATACCCTTGGAGCTTCCCTCCGAAGTAACCGGGGATGAACTTAATAACGCGCGAGTCGTCGTCGTTTTCGCCGGTTATGGTGATGTTGTAGGTGTATGCATAGTTGGGTGAGACGCTGTAATCGTCGGTAAAATTACTTCCCAGATGGATCTGGTAGACCACGGATTTACTGATTATACCGCCAGTAGTCGGTTCGATTCCCATAATCTGCAGATAGGTCGAATTGAAAGGAGCGTTGGTTACCCGCTTCTCCGGGGTTGTAAACGGAACCCCATGATGGAGGTTGACCGGCAAATTCGCGGTGATGGTTGCTGCGTACGATGATGAGGCAGAAAACGATATATCACCCAATGCATACTTGCCATACTCGACAGCATCTCCGGGAAAAGCCGGCGTACGCCCTATCGCATGATAAAAACTCGTCTTAGGGATACTCGCAAACTGGTAGTTCCATACAGAATAACCTTTATCTTGCATCTTATCCCCCAGCTTAAGATTAACCGTCACCTTAGCTGTCGAGCGATAGAGCATAATGTCGGCCTGTGTATTTTCTTTTACAATAATGTCGGTACTTCCGGAAAGGACAGGACGGGAGCTACCGTCGGAAAGACTGAACAATGGGAAGTCCGGTTGACTAAAGTTGATTCCCATATTGTTAAAATACTCCAGGCTGCAACTTCCATCGGTCAGCAAACTATTAAAGGTCTCCAAATCAGCATTTGCTATTACGATAATCCTGTTCTTCTCTCCCGATGATAGAGCCAGCGTAACGGTTTTTACAGAGTTGCCTGAGTAAAAATCAGCCTTAGAGAGTGTGCTTACAGGCTCCGTACCGTCAAACTGAAACACCCAGAAGTTCTTAACTTCGTCCATATCGGCTGCCCGCGTTTCCGGAGTTTTCACCAGGCTTATCTCCATGCCTTTACATACCTCTGTGGAGCTAACGGTCTGGCTACCGGCTTTAGTGTCGGCATCGAGGGGCGATTGCAGGGGTTGTACGTTCAGCGATAAATTTACGGGTACGGACTTGCCACGCTTACCGCCATTAGCGGAAAGTGTGTCGGTATAGGTTTCGTCCGTGCAGGCTCCTAGCAGGAGGAGCAGACTTATTGTGTATAGGATTTGTTTCATGTTTGTATAATGGAATTATTTTTGGGGTTTGGGCTTGTTTTTATCTCTTACGCAACGCACGTAAAAAGATTCTTGTTTAGAAAATTTCTTTGGCCAATAATCCGCTCCGCCTTCTTTTACTTTTACTATAGCATAACATTCCGTAGCGCTAGCTTCCGTAGCACTCCAATACTCTTTGCCATTCATGAGATTGGTAGGATAATTCAACATATAGCATTCGCTAATTCTGGGTAACCGCCAGTCTGTATATCCTCCTTCCCTGAGCTCAGCGCATGCTTGTTTAGCCAGAAGGGTTCCTGTTTCTTCATCTTTCCATGAGATTTGCGCTCCCCCTGCTGCTAAGCTATTGGCAGCCTCTAAAACAGCTTGAAAAGGTTCTTCATTTACAGCCCCTCTATATCTATTACCCAACATGCCGCTTTGGGTCGTAATATTTCTGTACTCCCCGTTATTATTTTCGGCCACTTCTCCCAGATAAGTATGTTATCTATAATCGTTAGGGGCTAATTTTTTAGGAGTCACTTCAGCTTCCTGTGTCCAAAGATCAACAAAACTTAGTGCCTTGGGGGTCACATTCGCCGTCCCTTCTCCCAGCATTGTTTCTTTGATGGTGGCTGTCTGCCAACCGGATAGCGAGAGGTTCATGGCCGAGTTATTGTAAACGATGTGATAGGTGTTGTGCATGCCTTTCTGGAAACCGTAGAGAGTGGTGCTGCCAGAATTATCCTGATTCAGATGCGTTTGCGATAATGGGAAGGTGAGCACTTTTTCTTCCTCGGGAGTGTCAGCGCCAGCACTTTCGAGGGTCGTTACTTCGATCACGATATCGGAGTTCTTTATATCCGGACTCATAACAGGCGGAACAAGGAAATTGAATACAGCAGCTGAGGCGCCCGGTGCACCTTCCGTATCCAAAGCAATGGGCTGCGAACCCAGATCTATCTTCAGCGGTCCGGAAACGCTATTGACTATCTTACCTGTTTTCAGATTCAAATTTCCCTTATTTACAATCGTACCCTGCCCGGCATAGGCGTTTCTGATGTTTACGGCTTTCACTTTCACCGTGTTGTTCGATGACAATTGCAACAAATTGATCGTCACCCAGCAGAAAGCGTGGGAGAATTTCAAGGAAACAGGACCCATTCCATCGGTTATGTTCTGAGGATCGGTAGGGAATGATAAATAAAGCAGGTCTGTCCAATCCTGAGGGTCCGTGCTGCTCAGGTCGAAGGGGACGGCGGTGGCGGTGGCATCCGCTGTCCACGGATAATAGCCTTTTATGATGATGTTTTCTCCGTTGTTTGCAGCCAGGGAGATGGAGGTCATACCCGTATTATCGGTATGGGTCCACGTTTGTTTGCTGCCGGACACCGTAAGTGTCGACTTCATATTATCACTCGAACCGTCAGCCAGGGCAGTTCCATCCTCGCGGGTGACGAACATACCGAATAGATGCTGCTTACCCTCGCTGAAGGCTTGTCCCGACGTAATCGTCGGCTGGGGTGGCTGCCCTGCTTTGGTGGAGGGGTTGTCGGAGATGGAGGCGGAAAAGCGCAGTTCGACTTTTGCCGTACCTTCCCCGCCTGCAGGCAACTCGCCATTGTCGCAGGCGGCGAGGTATATTCCCAGCGAGCATACGCCGATCATGGAGCATAGCCGGGTTGCTTTTTCTCTTATGGCCATATCTGTTTGCATATTTACGGTTGTTAGTTCTGTTTTCTTACTTGACGGACGCATCTTACTTTATAAGACTCCGATTTAGGCACCAGCTTTATTACCCCATCCCGGTTGACAGTATAGACCTGGTCGTCTTTTCCCTCGGAGCCGGTCCAATAAGTTTCGCCTGACTCGCCGAGCGAGGTAAAGCCTTTGGAACTGTTGATCGTTACTTTATTCATCCAGAGGAGCATCAGTTCCGAGAGCCGTGGCAGTCGCCAGTCGGACTGTCCCTGTCCGCGGTAGTCCCAGCAGACTTTTTTGGCATCGAGGATACGATCTTCTTTAGGAGCGTCCGCCCGTGTGCTTCGCCATACAACACCTTCGGATGCGTTGTCGGGGGCAATAATCAGTGTTGGGTAGGGGCCTTCCCTATCGAGCGCATCCTGCACATCCACATAGGTACCGCCGTTAGTCACTCCATTGAAGGTATTGTCACGGGCTTCCCCCATCATGCCGCTATAATTTAGAGGAATATACTTTATATTGCCATCATCCGTTTTAAAATGGTCTTTTTTCTTGAGGATAGTAAACGGTTTGCTAACTCCATTTTCAGACATATAATCTGCTACTACGGTCCCGTTTATCCCTTGGAAATTCAATCGCACGAACATATCCGGAGCGGGCGAGTCGAGGTCTTCAGTTTTCCAGTCGACAATATCGGCCGTAAAATCCAGTCCGACCGGCCTGCCCTTGTAGGCTGCCTCAGGAGTTGCGTATCCGGACTGGTTTACGTTGGTGATGGAGTAACGGTAGATATGGTTACGCAAGACATCGTGCAAGGGCACATTTGCCGCGTTGTACTTCTCGGTTGTGAAGTCGATGCGGTAGTAGTTAAGTTTACCCAGGTATGTGCCGCCGATGACGAGTGCCATGCGGTTCTCATGGTTTCTATCGTAGACGGTTCCTCCTTTGAGAGTGACTTCGGGGAGGTATATTTCGGCTTTGCAAGAGGTATTGTTTGTTATAGTGTATTCTATGTCAGCACTCTGATCCCCGACCTGCGAAGGGGCGGTGACGGAGGGGATGTCGTTTACATCGTATCCAAGATTGATTAAAACCGGTATGAGCGTATACTTATTTTGAGGTTTGAATACGTAGATTTTTTGCAAATCGAAATTGACACCCCCTTTGTCCCATTCACCGCTTTCCTCCTTATAAGCTCCTACTCCCACGTCCACCCGGGCTACGGCACGCAGCAGGTTGGCGGAGAGTGGTGACATACCTTCCGTTATTTCCAGTGCTTTGTCGGGGCTGTTACCGGCAAAGCCGAACATCGGTATCCCGTGTTCAGCAAATGCCGGTGCAGCCAACTCCCCACTAGTCAAAGCTGCTTGTACCCCCTCGTATGTCATGCCAATATTTACCAGTGGATAAGGGTTTAGGTTAGCGACCAGGAGCAGCTTCGTATCGGCTGCTCCTGATACGCTTCGACGGAGGCTGAAGCTGAATTGTCCACCGCCACCGCCGCTTACCGGTCTCCCGGTCGCATAGTACTTCAGAAAAAAGGCTCCAGTCTCATCCGCCTGGAACGCAAGTATATATAGGTCATGGATAGAGTTCTCCTGCGTGTCGGTCAACCCTGCTTTGGTGGTGGGGTTTTGCTCGCCTGCGGCGGGGCCTGCCGAGAGGGTGACTGTCATGAGTTCACCCTCTTCGACATCCGGTATTCGCTCATAGTTGCAAGCGCATAAGAAAAGGGCGGCGCACAGGGCGGCAGCCTTTCTTAGTTTCAACAGGTGTGAATGTGTCGTGTGCATATCTTGTTTGTTTTTTATCTGAATGATTCTTCTATATCTTCTATGTCTTACGGGTAAGTTACATCGACGTCGCTCGATATCCAGCCGGGCGGTTTTACCTCTGCGCTGCCGTCGGCATTGAAAGCGATCGTCAGCTTCAGCTCCTGGCCTGTCACGGGGACGAGGGGGCGCCGGGTGCTTGTTTGCGTAAGTTCTTTCAGCAGCATCCCGTTGTGATAGATGCCGACCTTTATCCCTTTGTCATCGGGCGGGGGGAAGACACGGAAAGAGGGGATGATGTATTCTTTGCGGGAGTTGAAGGAGCCTGTAACCCGGTGGATGGCAGAGCCTGCGGTGGTCCCTTCGAAGTCGATGCGGGCGGCTGTGCGGCTCACCTCGACGGTGTAATCGCCGTCTGTCGTGCCGGTGGCTCTGGACAGTCCGCTGATCGTTATATGTATCGACGCCGTGGCGGGCCGCATTTCCATCGTGAAGGGGGCTCCGCGGGCGATCGTTTTGTTGTCTGTGTCGATGGCTCCCCTGAACAGGTCGGGAGGCGTGTTGAGGTATTGCGTTTCAGCCTTTACGGACGAAAGCGGTGTGAGGGCGAGATATGCTCCGTCGAGCAGGTCGCCTGGTTGCAGCGTCGGAAGCCTGAGGCTTTTGTCGTTGCTGTTACCCCATGCTATGTAGTGTAGGGGCCGGGTGGAAGGATAGTCGAGCGAGATGGTCTCGCCGATCGTGCCGGTGGCACGGTTGATCAGTTGTTGTTGGTCGTCAAATACAAACAGTTCTATCTCGCGGATGGCGTCGCCATCGGCAAGCGAAGTGCCGTGGAAGCTGAGCTTAAACTGCCTTTTGCCGGGCAGGCCATCCCTCCAGCAACCTGCGACCGTAAGGAAGAGCACGGCCAGGAACAGCAGCAACAGGTGTTGCAACCGCCACAGGGAGGAACCGGGATATGTGTGTTTGTTTTCGTTCATCTTATTCTTTATTTACAGATCGCGTATACCGGCTGTGATACCGGAGGGTGAGAGGAAGACCTGTCGGAAGCGCCATGACAGTATGTGCTTTCGACAGATCTTTTTTCAGAGGATATTATTCAAACGGTTTTTCTGTAGGTGCCGGATCCCACTCCGCCGGAGTCACCGTAACAGTCACATTCGCTTTGATATTCGGCTCATCCGGTTTATCTTCACCACCACCGGCGTTACCACCGGAAGTTCCCGGACGGAAGTCACCGCTGAATGACAAAGCTACATCGTAGGCTTTTCCTGCTTCGATGATACCCTTATCACCGGGTGCGAAGATTACGTTGAAATTTTTTAATGCATATACATCTTCAGGTATATCATCTCCATTAGCCTCTTTTTCTTTCCATTTAATCTGTACCGCAAGGATTGTCGGATTATCATCCTTGGTAGTAGAAGTCGGTTTATTCTCGAAAACATACCAGTGGGCCAGGTTTTCCACTGGTGCATTATCAACTATAGATGTAATAGCAAGTTTCTCCTCGAAATCTTTAACAATAGGAAGATTACTTGTTCCCCAAGCCTCCTCCCATGTTCCGTTTGCAAACGCCAGATCAGCAGTAGCAGGTAAATAAGTTGGGAAATAGTGAGATTTCGTCTGTACATTCAACAAATAGGCTTTTGTGAATACAAAATCCTTACCATCACCATATTCACCCTGTGCCTGATCTGTTACAGTGATACTTCTTAACGTGATTTTAGCAGCAATGTACTTCAATTCAACAGATGCTTCTGCAGTGAAAGGATCTGTAGGTATTCCACCGGGATTCATCTGTGAAACATCTCCTATGCCTGACATAAGAAGGTTGGTTTTTTCCTGAAAAGGAACCAAAGCTGGCGGCGTTCCGTCCTCGACTACCAGGTCTTGCAGTACAGCTTCAAGTTGAGCTCTGGTACTGACGTTGAGAGCTTTTCCTGTTCCGGTACGATCTTCTCCGATATTTGCAATCACCATTACCTGAGAGGCCGTAGTTCTTGTTTCCACGGTTGCCTTTTTATGTCCCGGATTCTGACCATCATCTGTTAAATCAGGTCCTGTAACAAATGTTCTGGAAACGATCTGGTCCGCACCATTCAGGAAGAATACGGTGATATCGGTGATCGTCTTCTCTTCCGTACCATCCGCTTCCGGAACGCCCGTCGCCTTTGTCATTTCACCGTTTCCAAGGGTGATGTCTACCAGCATCTTATCCCCTTCCTGCGGGCCGCCATGGGGGTCAATAAATTCTTGTCTTGAACAACTCGCTAATGCCGCTATCGCCAGCATCGACAGAAAAACTGTTTTCATTTTCATTTTTACTTTGCTTGATATTAATAATAGTGTAACTTAAAAAATACTCGATTACTTTTGAGTGACTCGCTCACTTCCTATTGAACGGGTCGCTCTCTTTCCTTTGAGCAGGCTGCTCAATTCATTCGATCTCCGGCCTGTCGCCACCACCGGGGGTATCGGGCACCTCGCCTACGACAAAGTTGTCCGGCATCGTTGCCGTGCGGGGCTCTTTCAGCAAAGTAGAACCGTTGCTGGTAAGCTGCGTGCAGAGTGTAACGCCCCAAACAGAGCCGTCGGCAGCCGTAGCAGGCAACACAAAGCCTACCTGCGTAGGGGTATTGGGGTAGAGCTTCGATGCGGGGAAGAAGAATGTTTCGCCGGAATCGCCGTCGGTACGACGGATAGTGACACCGATTTGTTCGCCTTCGCCGCCCACTTTGATATGTTTACCTTTAATGATACAAGTTTGTCCTGCACTAATCGGTACGCCTTCGCCACGGGCTGCGGCTTCGGGATTTTGTACATCTTGCGCACTCACCACGGTAAATAGCTGCGGACCGCTGACCGATTTCTGTATTTCGACGTCGATTTCGGCATCGGCAAGTGCCTGGCGCATTTCCTGACTCATGGAGTAAGCGATGCCTAGTTTCAGGTGTTTGCGGTCTGGGGCCGACATGAGTTCGCTTTCGAGGAAAACACCCTGGGAGGTGGGGCGGAAATAGCCCAGCAGAGTCGTGATGCTATATCCGGAAGAGAGAAACCAGATCATACGGCGCAGGATCTGATCACCCGTACGGGCTATCTCTTCCACATCTTCCTGGCGGGTGCTGAGGGCAGCTACTTCGCTGGCAAGATCGTGCATATTCAGGCATTTCTGCAACTTGGGTTGCAGGTAACAATCGTTCGTAATATCCTGAGTAAGTGCCAGGTCAAGAGCTTTGAGCGTGAGCTTCGTCTTCTGAGTCGGGTCTTTTGCCATAATTGTCTGTTTTTTAGTTACTGATATATTGTACATATTTTTAGTTTACCAATTAGCCGGGACCCAAAGGATACTAAATTTATATCAGTAGCTCCCTAGTAGAAAAACAGGGATAAAACAGCCGTATTCTTTCCCCTTTTTGCTTTCAGGATGGTCTGACGTAAAACGTAACCACGTGTGCCCTAGTGCTTGCAATTCGTATGATAAAATGACCTAGTTCATTAGAAACTATAATATAAAGACTAAAAATCAAGGCTTATAAATAATCTTATGTTATTAGCCAGTGATAAGTTAGATAGAAAATGGGAAGGTAGGCTATAACTAAAAGTATTCTCTTTTGGTACCCGGTTAGTATGAAAAAAATGAACGAATAAAGTCATATTTGTTCATTTTTTCTCTCACACGATGAATTTTAATCGCAGTTTATTATGATAATCAGATAATTTATATATCTTTGCGCAATCTTGACACAGTTTCTAATGTACTACGTCATTTTTTCTCCATAAAAAAAGAAAATCAAAGCGTTTCTAATTTGTAATGTTATTGCTGCCCAAGAGTATGGTAGCAAGGAAGTTTTCGTTCCATCAACACCTTTGAACAAGACGGACGGGACGGAAAAAATTGTAGATAAGAGTCTTTAAATAATTCTTTTTAGTTTCTTTGGATTTTGTCGGCAATCCCAGACAGCAACGATCTTTATAATATTCTTTTCTATACGATATATTAATTTATAATGCTTACAGGCAACTAAAGAACGATAATTCTTCGGATTTTCTTTTAATACATCTTCTTCTTTTCCTGCTAATGGGAAAGTTAATAAAGTATCTGCCGTATCAAGAAATTCATTATATACTTTTATTGCAGCCTGTTCATTTTTCTTAGCCAAGAAATCATAGATTGTATCAAGATGCTTGACGGCACGTTTCATCCATCTTAGTTTCATTTGTTGCATAACGGATGCTTTTTGCGCAACTGTTCAGTTGTGTAATACCGATTGTGACGATCATCGTCTTCCGATAATTCGATCTCTTCTTTCAGCTCTTCCACTGTAAAGCGACAAGGTGTATCTATATTCCTCTGCCTTATTTTACGCAAATAAGCAAGTGTTTTCCTCATCAACTCTTCGTTATCCATGATAGAGGCTATTTCTGTCAATATGGATGTTCTTAACTCGATACTTGTCATAATGGTAATTATTTTTGTCAATCACAAAGATAATTATTATTTCCGTTCCCTGCATGTCAAAGAGTCTTGTTTTGGAGACAAAATATCACTACATTTGTCACCCATTATATTAAGGAAGGAAATAAATGATCGATCAACCTACCATAGACCGGATACTTGACGCTGCAAACATTGTGGATGTTGTTTCGGAATTCGTTACCCTGCGCAAACGAGGGATAAACTATGTAGGATTATGTCCTTTTCATACTGATAAAACGCCCTCGTTCTACGTCTCTCCGGCTAAAAATATATGTAAGTGCTTTGCCTGTGGCGAAGGTGGTACGGCCGTTCACTTCATTATGAAGCATGAACAGCTGAACTATTTCGATGCCTTGCGTTATCTGGCCAAGAAATATAACATCGAGATACAGGAACGGGAACTGACCGACAAGGAGAAGCAAAGGAAAAGCGACCGCGAAAGTATGCTGATCGTCAATAGCTGGGCACAGCAATACTTTACCACCCAACTATACGAACATGTAGAAGGGAAAACGGTTGGACTCCGTTACTTTGCCGAACGTGGGTTCCGTGAAGACACCATCCGTAAATTCCAGTTGGGTTACAGTCTCGACAAGCGCGATGCATTATACAAGGAAGCAACCAAAAACGGTTATAAGAAAGAGTTTCTGGAAAAGACCGGTTTGGTTATTGCCTACGATAATGGAGGAGTCAATGACCGTTTTCGCGGCCGTGTGATATTTCCGGTACATACGTTAAGCGGAAAAGTCGTAGCCTTTGGCGGCCGTGTGCTCAAGAAAGACGAGAAAACAGCCAAATATGTCAACTCGCCGGAAAGTGAGATTTACCATAAGAGTAATGAGCTTTACGGTATCTATTTCGCCAAACAGGCGATTGTCAAGGAAGACCGTTGTTTCCTGGTGGAAGGTTATACCGATGTAATCTCCATGCATCAGGCAGGAATAGAGAACGTGGTTGCCTCCTCCGGTACGGCTCTTACACAGGGACAGATACGGCTTATACATCGTTTCACCAGTAATATAACCGTATTATATGACGGTGATGCCGCCGGTATCAAAGCAGCCCTGCGCGGTATCGACCTGCTGCTGGAAGACGGGATGAATGTGAAAGTGGTTCTCTTGCCGGACGGCGAAGACCCCGACTCGTTTGCCCGCAAACATAATGCCAGCCAGTTTTCCGAATTTATCAAACAAAGCGAAACGGACTTTATCCGTTTCAAAACCCGTTTATTACTGGATGATGCGGGAACCGACCCGATCAAGCGCTCGGCGCTGATTACGGATATTATCCGTACGGTTGCCATCATCCCCGATAATATTGCCCGTTCCATCTATATCCGCGAATGCAGCGCCATGATGGAGATAGACGAACAGGTCTTGCTGAACGAAGTCAATAAGATCCGGTTAAGCAAGGAAGAAAGGCAGAACATGCAGGGACAGGTAACTCCCCCGGTATCCAATACGATGAGTATGATACCGGAATATCCGGACCTGCCCGGTTACCAGCCGGTTGCCGGGGACAGTTTTCTGCCACCGGATGATACCGTGCCATTGCCGGACGATTATATGCCTCCACCACCCCCACCGGAAGAATATCCGATGGAAGAAACCGGGCCTATGGATGTTCCGCCTCCCGATTATCCGCCGGCACAACCGCCACAGCCGGTTCAACCAGTACAACCGGTACAAACAGGCCAGCCGAAACGTTCGCCTTACGAGGTGTACGAACTGACGTTGCTGAAATATATCGTGCGGTATGGCGAACAAATCCTTTTCGATTATGTGGATGAGGAGACAAACGAACATATTGTGATGCGTGTGGCCGAATATATCCGTTACGACCTGGAGCGTGACGACCTGACTTTCTATACCCCGATCATTAAAAGCATGCTCGACGAAGCGGCAGACAAATGCAAGACCGAGGGATTTATTGCCAGCCGTTATTTCCTGGCCCATCCGGACCCGAACGTAAGCCGACTGGCCGCCAACCTGATCAGCGAAAAGTATCAACTGAGCAAGTATCACAGCAAATACCGCGAGTTGGAACAGGAACAGGATAAACTGGACCAGTTAGTCACCCGCGAAATATATGCGATGAAAGATGCCTATATCCTCCGGCAGATAAAGGAGACACAACTGGGCATCAAAGAGGCGCACGCACAAGGAAATGAAGAAAAGGTGTTCGAGCTGATGAAACAACTCACACGCCTGAATGAAATAAAAAACGTATTGAGTAAGGAATTGGGAGAACGTATCGTATTAAAAATGTAACAACTTATAGCCTATGAACTTTTTGGAAACGGAAGATGTGGTTAAACAATATGCCAATCATCTAGCCCTGAACAAAGTCAGCATACAGGTGCCCGAAGGGAAAATATTCGGGTTACTCGGACCGAACGGTGCCGGAAAAACCACGCTGATTCGTATCATCAACCGCATCACCGCCCCCGACAGCGGCACCGTCCGTTTCAACGGACGCGAATCGAGACCGGAGGATATTTACCAGATCGGTTACCTCCCGGAAGAACGGGGATTGTATAAAAAGATGAAAGTAGGCGAACAGGCCATCTATCTCGCCCAACTTAAAGGACTGTCTTATTCCGAAGCCCGGACCCGTCTGACCCGTTGGTTTGAAAAGTTCGACATCATGCCCTGGTGGAATAAAAAGCTGGAAGAGTTATCGAAAGGGATGCAACAGAAAGTGCAGTTTATCATTACCGTTATCCACGAACCGTCACTGCTTATCTTCGACGAACCGTTCAGCGGTTTCGATCCGGTGAATGCGGAAAGACTGAAACAGGAAATCCTGGAACTGAAAGAGAAAGGACATACGATTATTTTCTCTACCCACAATATGGCTTCGGTGGAAGAGATATGCGATAACATAGCCCTGATCAACAAATCGCAAGTGGTATTATCAGGAAATGTGGCAGAAGTCAGAAACCGTTTCCGGAACAATACATTTACATTACGTATCTCATCCGATAGTGTCCTTTCAAACGTTCCGTCGGATACCTTCACGCTGCTTTGCGAAAAAGAACAAAGCGGAATACGCGAACTGCAAATCCATAAAGCCGACGGGATCAGTAATTCCACTTTACTGTCTACTCTGTCCGAACAGGTCGAAATCCTGTCGTTTGCAGAGGAACTTCCTTCCATGAATGATATATTTATTAACACCGTATCGGGCACAAACACCACACAGGCATGAATAAAATAGGACTTATTATCAAAAGAGAATATCTGCGCCGGGTAAGCAAAAAGTCGTTTATCCTGCTTACACTTCTGACTCCGTTTTTGTTTGCCGCACTGGTATTCGTACCGTTATGGCTATCGACAATCAAAGGGGATGAAGTACGTAACGTTGCCATCATCGATACGACCGGGAAATATGCCTCGCTGTTCGAGAATAACGAGAGTTTTCATTTCATCCACAGCGATAAAACGTTAGACGAATATCGCCAGGATGAAGATAAGGAGGTATTCGCCTTCCTGAGTATCACAGACGATTTGCTGAACAATCCTAAAGCAGCAACCCTTTACTCAGAAAAACAGGTTCCGGCCGAACTGAGCCGTTTGGTCAACCAGACACTCAGCAAGCAGTTGGAAAGCGAAAAACTCGCCTCTTTCAATATCCCTAACCTGAAAGAGATCATCCGGGAAAGCAAAATCAATTTCAACGTACAGACCATAAAATGGAGTGAAGACGGAAAAGAAAGTGCTTCATCGGCAACCGTCGCTTCGATCATCGGGATGGTGTTCACGTTCATTATCTATATGTTTATTATGATGTATGGTGCAATGGTGATGCAGGGGGTTATGGAAGAAAAGACCAACCGTATCATTGAGGTGATGATCTCGTCCGTTCGTCCGTTCGACCTGATGATGGGGAAAATTATCGGTATCGGTTTTGTTGGTCTTACACAAGTATTCCTATGGGGTATTATCACGACCATACTGGTCAGTGTAGGAGGTTTTATGTTCTCCGGTGGAGTCGATGTGGCATCCCTGCAAGCTGGGCCTCAAATGGGGATGATGGATGCAAATGCTTTAGCCTCTTCTTCCGGGAATGAAATCATGGGAATCATCAATTCAATCAATATTGCAGAAATCGGTATCTCTTTTATTATCTATTTCATTGGAGGTTATATGTTGTATGCATCCATATTTGCGGCTATCGGCTCGGCGGTAGACAGCCAGGAAGATACCCAGCAGTTTATGGCTCCGGTTACGATCTTTATGATCTTTGCATTATATGCCGGAATTTACAGCATGGAGAATCCGGACGGACCACTGGCATTCTGGTGTTCGATGGTTCCGTTCACTTCACCGATCGTCATGATGGTACGTATTCCTTTTGAAATTCCTTTATGGGAAAAGTTATTATCGGTCTCTTTATTGTATGCTTCCGCCATCGGCATAGTCTGGCTATCCGCCAAAATATACCGGGTAGGTATCCTGATGTACGGTAAAAAACCGAGCATCAAGGAAATGGTGAAATGGATTAAATATAAATAAGATGGCAATTATAGAAAGATTTGAGCTATTTGTTTATAGTGACGGGAGTAACTAATTCCCCTCTTGAGAGGGGATAAGGGGTGTGTTAAAGCTAGTTATAGGGCAAAACTATAACACACCCCCTTCCCCCTCTCAAGAGGGGAGCCAGGTACAACCGGTCAATAATCAGATAGTTCAATTCTGATAATATTTGAAACATTCATATCCGACAATATAAATATGGAAGCGACAATATCACTTATATTAAGCCGTCATGGAGAGACGGAAGAGAATAAATTGCGTATTATGCAGGGACAGATGCCCGGGCATCTGTCTGAGTTGGGCAAACAGCAGGCGGAACAGTTGGCCGACCTGCTGGAAGAGGAAGAAATCGACGTTATTGTCAGCAGCGACCTGGCCCGGAGCTACGACACCGCTATGGCTGTTGCCCGCCGCAAAGGATTGGAGCCTGTCCGGACACCGCTGCTCAGGGAAATGGATTGGGGTATCTATACCGGAAAAGTGGCCAATGAAATGGATTTCAAGAATCTGCCGGAAAGCGTGGAAAGCGTGGAGGCTTTATATAAAAGAGCCGGAGAGTTCCTGCAATTCCTGCAAACGAACTTTCCGGGAAAACGTATCCTGGCTATCGGGCACGGAGGTTTCAACCGTGCCATTATCGTCCGTATAGAAAAAAGGCAGCAAAAGGAAATCCTGAAGCTGCCAATCATGAAAAACACAGCTTGCCTGCGCTTTTCACTCTAAATGATATTTACTTTACACCTGGGGCTGCACGACACTGAATGTACCGGATGCTTTGCTGACCAATTTATCGTCGCAATAAATCTCACATTCACTGAAATGGACGTGCCGTCCCGGTTTGATAACCGTTCCTCTCGCGATCAGTTCCTTTCCCCAGGCAGCCCTTAAAAAGGATACTTTCAATTCGGCTGTCAATACGTCTTTATCGAGCGGCGTCATCGTATAGGCTGCAAAACCGGCTATCGTATCTGCCAAAGCCGCCAATACACCACCATGAATAACGCCGCTATATTGGCGTTGTTCATCATGCAAAGGCATACGCGCCTCAACGATCCCGTCTTCAACAGTAGTGAACTGTACCCCCAAATGATTCACATAAGGGTTTGTCTTCACCCTGTCGAGTAATCTTTCTTTTACTTCTGCATCCATTATTTTTACTCAATTAGTTGGTTTCTTTCTAGCGAATAGTAATCTTACAATCATCCAGATTGTCGATAATAGCCAGGCTTTCCACATGGATACCCGACTCACGCAAGGCTTTTCCTCCATCCTGGAAGGCTTTTTCTATAATAAAGCCCATACCGGAAATGGTTGCACCCGCCTGCTCTGCCAGATCGATCATTCCCAGGGCAGCATTACCGAAAGCCAGGAAATCGTCTATAAAAAGAATATGATCGTCTGCCGTCAGGAAGTTATTACTGATACAAACCGTATAATCACGGTCTTTCGTAAAAGAATGGACTACCGTACTCAGCATGTTCTCCATCGTCTTCGGTTGCTTCTTCTTTACAAATACGACCGGCAACTGCAAAATATATCCCACCATAATAGCCGGAGCAATACCGCTGGCTTCGATCGTTACAATCTTATTAATATGTTCGCCTTTAAAACGATTGATGAACTCTTCGGCAACCTTGTACAGAAGCATCGGGTCCATCTGATGGTTAATAAAACTATCGACTTTCAGGATACCTCCCGGATAACATCTGCCGTCTTGCAGAATACGCTGTTTAAGTAATTCCATGTGTTTTTATTCTGTTTTATCTACTTGATCTTCCTTTACTCTTATCAAAACATTGGCTATGATAGCTGTTAATCCGCCAGTTGTTATACCTGAAGAAAAGATACCTTTAACCGCTTCGGGAGCCGTTTTCAGAATATCGGGCATCAACTCGACACCGAGTCCCAACGACAAACTGACTGCCAGCACCAGCGTAGCTTTCCGGTTGATTTCCTGTGCGGCAATAATACGGATACCGGCCGCTGCCACCGTACCGAACATCAATAAAGTCGCTCCCCCAAGGACCGGATCGGGCATCAAAGAGAAAATAACCCCGACAACCGGAAATAACCCCAACAGGATCAACATTCCGGCAATATAATAACCGACATATCGGCTGGCAACACCTGTCAACTGGATAATCCCGTTATTTTGTGCAAAGATAGAGTTTGGAAACGAATTAAAGACACCTGCGACGAAAGAATTCACGCCGTCAGCCAACACACCACCGGATACACGTTTCAGATACCCCTCTCCTTCAATCGATTTACCGGAAATCATGGAGTTGGCAGTAACATCGCCGGTCGCCTCGATCGCAGTAATCAGGTAGACCAGCCCAATCGCAATAAAGGAAGATATATTAAAATCCAACCCATACTTAAAGGGTACCGGAATATTGAATCCGCTCAGATTTTGTGAAGCGGCAGCGCTCATATCCACCATGCCCAAAGCAAAGGAGAGTCCGTAACCGATACACAGCCCAAGAACAATCGAGCTCATCCGCAGGTATTTATTCTTACAACGGTTGAAGAACAGGACGCTCAACAACACCGTCGCCGCCACTCCCAGATTCTCCAAACTACCGAACGTACCGTTATCCATCGCTGCAAAGCCACCTCCGCAGGAGACAACCCCCACTTTAATCAAGCTCAAACCAATCAACAAGACAACGATACCGGAAACCAACGGTGTAATGATAGAACGCATATACTTAAATGTACGGCTGATAATCATCTCGACCGGAGCGGCAGCCATACAAACACCAAAGATAAGCGGCAACCCGCCAGCCAGGCCGGCAGAGATGATCGGTCCGATAAAAGAAAAACTCGTACCCTGTATACAGAGCAACCCTGCCCCTACCGGACCAATCCGCTTACATTGTATGAAGGTCGACACACCGGAAGCAAAAAGAGCCATCGACACCAAAAAACCGGTTGTTTCGAGATCCAGCTTCAATGCCCCCGCAATAATCAAAGGCGGAGTAATAATTGCGACAAAAATGGCTAATAAATGCTGCAAAGCGGCAAACAACGTCTCCTTTAAAGGCGGACGGTCATCGATGCCATAAATCAAATCTGTTTCTTTTACCGGGATAATAGTCTCTTCTAACTCCTCTGTGTTAATCTTCATCTTTACTTTATATATTGTATTCTATTACAGTTTCAAATCCTGCAAGGTCTCGCCTTTGGCATTCAATACACGCAACGTCATTTCCTTTCCTTTCTTCTGAAGGACCATCACTGTGGCACCGTCCATCCGGTATCCTCCTCCCACCATAATAGGGAAGTTGTTACCGTTGGCAGTACCTTTCGGATAATAGGCATGGCGGTGTGTATGCGCATTGATACAAATATTGAACGGTGCTTTTGCCAGCAGCCCTCCCCATAACTCCAAACACGGATTATAACGATCCACCTCCTTACCATAAATAGGTATATGATGGATTAAGACACGTTTTGCAGCCTGTTTGAATGGTTTCGAGGCCAGTTCTTCTTTCAGAAAACCGACCTGTGCTTCGCGCAAAGCCGAAAAATCATTCAAGCCATAATATACCCAGTGGTCATCCGGTTTGTCTTCGCCACAGTCGAGCATAACGATACGGGTATCGCCCCAGTTGAATGCTCCATACGTTTTATCACCTACATAATCGAACAAACTGCGCAGCCCGATTGAATAAGCATTTCTAATCTCATGGTTGCCACGCAGATAAAAAACAGGAACATCAGCAGCACCGACCGTCTCGTTCAGTTCCGAAAGGAAATGAGTCGCTTCGTCATGATCTTTCGGGTCATCGATGCAGTCACCGTTAAAGATCACGAAATCATAATCTACATCCTTCACTTGTTTGTATAGGGCTTGTAATGTCTCAGAATGTTTGTGCAGGTCGTTGAAGATAATAGTTGTAAAATCAGCATCGGAAGAAGCCGGTAAGGTGAATGAATGAAAATCGGAAACAGCCGTTTCGCCGAATACTTTCTTATAGGCCTGATAAAGCATTATTTCCTGTGAGCAAACACGATAATAATACGTCTTGCCCGGTTCCAGATCGTTCAGTCTTACTTTATTTTGCAAGTCATTGCAAATAACCTGTCCGTCCACGATCGTACGTGCTTTTTTCAACTGGTTCTTATCGGTTCCGTATTCCACCCAGCTATAAGCAGGCACCGTTGTCTGCCACATAACCGTGATACCGTTTCCTACCGGGTTCTGCAAATAAGGTTCCGTACGGAATATCTGTGCGGCAGGCTGCATAAAAGCAATCTCCGCCACAATCGGACGATGATCGGAGGCAGCCGGCTCATTCATGACATAAGCAGAAAGGCGGGTAAATACCGTTGTGTCCTTGGCATAAGCAGCGATATAATCGATTGTTTCCGTAGGTTCGTCGGCCGGGAAAGTCGGTTGCTTGGTGTTTGTCAGGATAACGAAATCCTTTTGAACCTCCTGTATGACTTCCGAATCAGGATGGGCATTGAAATCGCCGGCTATGAATAAAGGCTTGTTGGCTTTTGCCGCTTCCTTACGGATGATATCCAAGGAGGCCAGACGATCTTCCCCTGTCAGCGACAGGTGGGTGCAGCAATAAATATATTTCTCAAATTCAACGATCAGCAAAGCACGTTCTTCCTCTCTTCCCGGAAGAGCCAGATAACGGTAACTAAGCGGTTTCTCTTTACTCAGCATCCCAATGCCGTATTTACCGCCGTCATAATTTATTGCGGGAGCATAAACGGGAAACATAAGTGTCTTATCAGCCAATACACGCAAGATGTCGGTCTGGCCGCTTCTGCCCGTTACACTGTCCACTTCCTGAACAGCGACAACATTCGGACGCACCTTATTGATTACATCAGCCGTACGTTGAATATTGGAGACATTATCCAATCCTCTCCCGTTACGGATATTATAACTCATGATACGCAAGGTGTTATCCTCCCTTGCCCCTTTCTCTTGTGAATAAATATTACATAACGGCAATAACATAAAAAGTATCGCCATGAACCTACTCCCGTGTCTCATCTGTTTATTATTTAGTGATTAACAGAGGACAAAAGTAAGAAAAAGGAATGATTTTCCCCTTAGAGGTAGGTCTAATTTCATTTAGAGGTAGGTGTAAATCGATTTAGACGTACCTCTAAATTCATTTACACCTACCTCTTTTCTCAAAAGGTATGGTAGAAAAAACGAGAATGTTCTAAATATCCCGAAATTATTCTCCCATTATTTCTTTCAAATCCTGTTCGAACTGTGCAATATCTTCACCGGTCGTATCCCACGAAGTAACCAGGCGGGCCTCGTTATTTTCTTCGTTCCACATATAGAAGAAATAACGGTCCTGCAATTTCTTCAGCGGTTCTGCCGGGATGGTGAAGAATATCTGATTGGTTTCAACCTTCTGGGTAAACTGTATCTGGGGATATTGTTTGAGTGCCTCAGCCAGTTTAGCTGCACTGATATTGGCTTTCATCGCATTTTCAAGCCAAAGGTTGTTTTCAAGATAAGGAATAAACTGTGCAGACAGATAACGCAACTTGGAGGCCAACTGAGCCGATTGTTTCCGGTAATACTGCAAATTCTCCGTGATCTCAGGACGGAAGGAAACGACAGCCTCCCCCATCATCATTCCGTTTTTGGTCCCCCCAAAACTCAGGATATCCACACCGGCATCTACCGTTACCTGTTTCATCGAACAATTCAGATATGCACAGGCATTTGCCAGACGAGCACCGTCCATGTGCAGATACATATTGTAAGCATGCAACAAATCGGCAATGGCTTTCACTTCTTCTACCGTATAGACCGTTCCCAGTTCAGAAACCTGGGAGATATAAACAGCTTTCGGTTGGGAATGATGGCAAACGCCGAAGTTATGCAAACGCGGTTTTATCAATTCGGGAGTAAGTTTGCCGTCGGTTGTCGGAATAGTAACAACCGCACAGCCGGTCATCCGGGCCGGAGCTCCGCATTCATCTACATTAATATGTGCCGTCTCAGCACACAAAATACTGTTGAAAGGACGCGTCACAGCCTGTAAAGCCACCGAATTAGCACCGGTACCGTTAAAAACAAAGAACGGAGAGGCTTCTTCACCAAATATGCTTTTAATCTTTGCCACTGCGGCACTTGTCCAGGGGTCGTCGCCATATCCGATTGCGTGATCCTCATTTGCTTTTATCACAGCCTCCATTACGAATGGATGGACGCCCGAATTGTTATCGCTTGCAAAACTTCTCATTGTGTTTTAGTATTTTGCGGCAAAAGTACGGATTTATTCATTAATATGTCATTTTTATCATCTATATATTAAAAAAGAAGAGGCCTCCAACCGGAAGCCTCTTCTTTTTATTAACTTGTTTATTAGAATATTAACCACTAACTCAGGCGAAAATCCTTCAAAACTTTCTGCAACTCCTGGCGGGCAAAGAAGATACGGCTCTTTACCGTTCCCAGTGGTACATTCAATTTGTCAGCGATCTCATTATATTTATAGCCACTTAAAAACATGGAAAAAGGAACTTTCAATTCATCATTCAATCCATTAATGGCTTTTGTAATTTCCTGAATCTGATAAGCTCCGTCCGGAGAATCAAATCCCGAATCATTCACGACGTCCAAATTATACAAATCAACACCCTGATCAACAACGGTTTGCGTACGAACAATCTTATGATAATTGTTTATAAAGATATTACGCATTACGGTCAAGACCCAGCCTTTAAAATTAATATTGTCAACAAACTTTTCCTGATTGTCTAAAACCTTCAGCGTTGTGTCTTGCATCAAATCCTGGGCGTCATCCCGATTTGCGGTGAGCATCAATGCAAAATTCATCATGTTTTCTTGCATGCTCAATAATTTTTTCTGAAATTGCAACGCATTCATATTACTTACTATTTATAAAAGGTTAATACCGGTTAAGTATAGCCCCTCACTATTGAGAGACAATACAAATGTAGGAAATATTATTGATACTGGATGACGCTTTGAGGAATATTAATATTAAAAATCGTAACTTAATATATTTATAACAAATTCAGCTGAAAATGAACAGCTTTTACAAGTTTACAACTTGAAGAATTTCAAAATTTACAAGTTGTATGTTACAATTTTCAATTAAGTATAAAAAGTATAGCTAATTAGATAAAATGATGAAAAATTCAGGATTCTTATTATTACTGTTATTTATAGCGATAACAACCTTTAAATCAACAGCTAAAGAACAAAAACTAGTCTATCAAATCGACATAAAGAAAGAGATTGATAATACTACCCGCTTATACCTTCGTAACGGATTGGAAGAAGCGAAATCATTGGGGGCCGATGCCGTTCTTCTTCATATGAACACCTATGGAGGATTGCTCGAAGCAGCGGATTCAATGCGTACCGCAATCTTGTACAACCCTGTTCCCGTCTACGTTTTTATCGATAATAATGCTGCTTCGGCCGGAGCGCTGATATCGATTGCGTGTAAAAAAATCTTTATGAGGAAAGGCGCCAACATCGGTGCCGCGACTGTCGTTAACCAAACCGGAGCCGCTTTGCCTGATAAATATCAATCATACATGCGTTCGATGATTCGATCGACAGCCGAAGCACACGGAAAAGATACGATCATCCAGGGAACGGATACTACATACAGATGGAAAAGGAATCCGCTGATAGCCGAAGCCATGGTGGACGAACGTGTCATTGTTCCGAATCTGATCGACTCGGGCAAAGTGCTCACCTTCACTGCCGACGAGGCACTGGAATGGGGCTATTGCGACGGCATTGCGGAAACACCCGGTGAAGTGATCACAAAGTATCTGGGATACAACGATTATGAACTGAAGACATACGAACCGTCCTGGTATGACGACCTGAAAGGTTTCCTGATGAATCCGATGTTGCAATCGCTTCTTATCATTATTATTATAGGGGGTATCTATTTCGAAATGCAGACGCCGGGACTCGGCTTCCCGTCGGCAGCAGCCATCGTCGCCGCGATTCTTTATTTCGCTCCTTTATATATGGACGGACTGGCACAGAACTGGGAAATACTGGTCTTTATCATCGGACTACTGTTAATTGCAGCGGAGATATTTATCATCCCGGGATTCGGTATAGCGGGCATCAGCGGCATCATCTTTCTGGTTGCCGGATTGACACTCAGCCTGCTGAATAATACGGATTTCAACTTCGAAGCAGTTTCTTCCAAAGAAATCGGAGAAGCGGCATTGACCGTCCTGATCGGATTGGGGCTGGGCTTCGTGCTGATGATCTGGTTATCCAACAAAATCGGGACAAAAGGTATGTTCCGGAAAGTAGCGCTCCACAAAGACCTTGAAGACGCCCACTCCTCCCCTTCATTGACTCCGCTGATCGGGAAGGAAGGAACAGCTTTCACCGTGCTCCGTCCTTCGGGTAAAGTAATGATCGACAACGAACTCTACGATGGTGTATCGGATTCCGGCTTCATTGAAAAAGGGACAAAAGTGAAAGTGGTCCGTTTTGAGAATGCACAGGTATATGTGGAAACCTCCGATCTATAACGCCAGCTTATCGTTGCCGGGCACCCGTTGATAAAAAATACATTTATCAACGACCACATATTGCAGGGCATCGATCGCCAGCAAATCGCTCAGAATATTTTTGGCCGTGTAATAATTTACATGGCCAATACGACAAAGCTGACCCGCATTGATATAAGGATATTGCTCCAGGTAAGAGAACAGCCGCTCTACCGGCTTACTGATCTTCACCAGTGTCCCGTCTTTCCGGCGCTTCTTCTCCCACGAAAGAACCAAAATCTCATTTGCCAGGATATTCTCGTCGGCTACGCGGATATAGGCTTTATACTTATCCTCTTTATCAGGCGCCAGGTGAGGTTTGTCCGCACTGGGCGCTATATAGATTTCCAAAACGGTTTTCCCGTTTATTTCCCAGCGGGTAGCCTCGAAAGGGACTTCCGGCTGAGTGTACATTTTAGATGCAGCCTCAATCATATAATACTCTTCCTCACTGTGGACACCGGAGATATTCCCGTTGTCTTTCACCCCAATCAGCAACCGACCGCCATCGGTATTGGCAAAAGCAGACAAGGTGCGGGCAATCTTCTTACTGTCGCTCACTTCGAACTTAAAATCGAGTTGTTGATGCTCGCCCTGTTCAATCAATGCTTCTATCGGATGTTTCTTCTTCATTTTGGCTCATTATTTGACCTGCAAAATTAAAATAAATGTCTAACTTTGCCAACCGAAAAAGAGTGAAAGCATGTCACAGATCCCTTCATTAATTTCAGACCTGGCAGTAATACTGATTTCTGCGGGGCTTGTTACTTTGCTTTTCAAGAAATTAAAGCAACCGGTCGTACTTGGCTATATTGTTGCCGGAATTCTGGCAGGACCAGCCATTAAAGAAATCCCTACCGTTACAGACGTAGAAAGTATCCGTATCTGGGCCGACATCGGTGTCGTATTCCTGCTTTTTGCCCTGGGACTGGATTTCAGTTTTAAGAAACTGATGAAAGTCGGAGGCACCGCCGTTATCGGAGCAGTCACCGTCGTTATCGGGATGATGACGTTCGGCTATATCACCGGATTGTCGCTCGGCTGGGGGCACATGAATAGTCTTTTCCTGGGCGGAATGCTTTCCATGTCATCAACAACAATCATATTCAAGGCTTTCGACGATATGGGGCTGCGCAACCAACGGTTTGCCGGAGTGGTGTTCGGGATATTAGTGGTGGAAGACTTATTTGCTGTCCTGCTGATGGTTTTGCTTTCCACGCTTGCCGTCAGTAAACATGTCGAAGGGATGGAGTTGCTCGACAGCGTGATAAAACTGGGGGTATTCCTGCTCTTCTGTTTTGTAGTCGGTATTTACCTTATTCCTTCTTTCCTGAAAAGAGCACGGACTTTCCTCAATGACGAAACCCTGCTGATCGTCAGTATCGGCCTATGCCTGGGGATGGTCATGATCGCGACTAAAGCCGGATTTTCTTCTGCACTTGGAGCTTTCGTGATGGGGTCTATCCTTGCTGAGACAATCGATGCAGAACATATAGAACATATCGTAAAACCGGTAAAAGACTTGTTCGGAGCCATTTTCTTCGTTTCCGTCGGCATGCTGATCGACCCGGTATTACTTTGGGAATACAAAATACCGATCCTGATACTGACACTTGTCGTCATGGTCGGACAGATACTTTTTGCCACCTTCGGCGTACTATTATCGGGACAGACTGTCAAAGTCGCCATCCAGTCCGGTTTCTCGCTGGCACAAATCGGTGAGTTCGCCTTTATCATCGCCTCTTTGGGACTGACGCTCAAAGTAACGGATAATTTCCTTTACCCGATCGTTGTGGCCGTATCTGTCATAACAACCTTTTTTACGCCCTATATGATACGTATGGCCGAACCGGCTTATAAAATAGCTGAACGAGTCATCCCGGCAAGCTGGATGAGTTTTCTGGAACGTTATTCTTCTGGCTCCAACACGATCCGGCAGAAAAGTGCCTGGGACAAACTGCTGAAAGCATTGGTGCGTATCGTCGGCACCTATACAGCTGTCACGCTGGTACTGATCTTTATCTGGTTGCAATTCGTCGCTCCGTTCATTATCAATCAGCTACCGGGACTGCAAGGACAAATCATTTCCCTGGTTCTGATCCTTCTCCTAATCTCACCGATGCTGCGTGCCATCATGATGAAAAAGAACCATTCCGTAGAATACCAACAATTGTGGCACGACAGCAAATATAACCGTGGTCCGTTGGTTTCCCTGATTGTGCTCCGTATTATATTATGTATAGGGCTCGTCATGCTGCCGATCGCACGCCTGCTGAACACAGCTGTCGGAATAGGGCTCGCCATCGCAGCCACCGTCATAGCCCTGGTTATCTTCTCTAAGCGGTTGAAGAAGCAGTCGATCCTGATGGAACGCCATTTCTTCACAAACCTGACGGCACGTGAACTGGAGAACGAACGAAACGCTCCCATCAACCAACGGTTCGCCAGCCATCTGCTGGAACGCGACCTTCACCTGGCTGATTTTGAAGTGAAGCAAAACTCTCCCAGTATGGGCAAGACACTCAAAGAACTTAATTTCAGGCAGAAATGTAATGTGAACATCGTTACTATTATCCGGGGAAGCAAACGTATCAACATACCGGGAGGAAACGAACGGCTTTATCCATTTGATAAGCTGGTCGTAGTCGGTGCGGATGACGACCTGGCCCATTTCCGTCAATACATAGAGGAGCGTTATAAAGAATCGCTGAATAACCTCCAGGAGACTAAGGAGGTGAATATGGAACAATTCTTTATCAGTGAAGGCTCCGGACTTATCGGCCGGACCATCCTTGAATCCGGAATACGCGATAACTCCGGCTGCCTGGTGATCGGCATCGAACGAGATGCCCGTTCAATCAAAAACCCGCCTCCAACAACCGTATTCGAGCAGGGAGATATTGTATGGATCGTCGGCGAACATGAAAAAGTGCTTCGTCTCAGCGAAGGTAAAACAGTAAAATAATTAACTAACGAATAAAAACAACCGGAGTATGAAGTTTATAGGAATAATACCGGCAAGATATGCCTCCACCCGCTTCCAGGGGAAACCTTTGGCCGACATGGCCGGCAGGCCCATGATACAGCGTGTGTATGAACAAGTGAAGGATGTACTGGATGCCGTTTGTGTAGCCACCGACGATAGCCGTATCGAAGCTGCCGTGAAAGCATTCGGCGGAAATGTCGTTATGACTTCCGACCAGCACCGGAGTGGCACCGACCGTGTTTACGAAGCCTACACTAAAGTTGGACAAGGATACGATGTCGTTGTCAATATCCAGGGAGACGAACCTTTCATCCATCCGGAACAGATCGAGACGTTAAAAGCATGTTTTACTGATGTCGGCACGCAGATTGCCACACTGGTAAAACCATTCCGTCCGGACGATGACTTCGAAACGACATTATTCAATGCAAACTCACCGAAAGTCGTTCTCAACAAGAATAACGAAGCAATGTATTTCAGCCGTTCCATCATTCCTTATATGCGCGGCAAAAATTACCAGGAATGGTTACCCAACCATACGTATTACAAACATATCGGTTTGTATGCTTACCGGGCCGATACGCTGAAAGAAATCACCCACCTGCCCCAATCACCGCTGGAGCTTGCCGAAAGCCTGGAACAACTCAGATGGCTCGAAAACGGCTACAAGATAAAAGTCGGCATCACCCAGCAGGAGACAATCGGTATCGACACGCCTGAAGACATGGAGAAAGCACTTGCTTTTCTCAGCCAACAGCATGGCTGAACGCAGTAAGCGCCAGCAATACCAGTAAAAGTCCGGAAGTGACAGATACAGACCATACACTGATTTGCATATACCGGACTTTCTTAAACTGCGTAGCCACCAACACACAAGCCAGCATGATAGCCGGGAAAAATGCCGGAAGCCATGCCTGTGGATATTGATATGCCTGTTCTTCTGAAAGTGAATACAGTTCTTTCAGGAATTCAGGCAGCACAGTACCCGTTATCAATAGCAAAGCCCAATACACCCAATGCTTCTCTCCTATTTCCGCCTCGTACAACAGTACAAGGATTACAAAAATAAACAACCGGCTCCCCACCATACAATAAACCGCAAACAACAAAATAAACCCTGTCACCCAGGAGAGCCATTTTACCTTGATCTGTATATAACCACAAAATATATACAAAACAATAACCAAAGAAAGAATAGAATTCAAATGATAATAAGGACTACAATAGGTCCCCCACTCCATAACAACCGGAAACAGAGCATACAAAGGAGCCATATCCCCTACATTGAATTTCCGCAGAATAAATAAAGAAGCCCACCATTCCAGCATCAACACGGCCGTAATCAAAACAGCCCCGCCACCGACAGGAACAAACAAAGACGTAAGTACTTTCGCCATTGAACAAGCCAGCCATGCAGGTTTCCCCCAATAGCCGACCAACACTTCCGGCAAACTCGCAACACTTACCACCTCTTCCTTCAGGAACAAATGATCCGAATCAAAAAACTGGAAAAAGATAACGCATAGCAATGCAAAGAGTCCAGCTACCCTCTTTTGCAAAAGCTTTTCTTTCTTATCCATCAGTGAACTATTTTTATACCTATTAAACTCAAAACGTAAAGCCGGTACTTGCTATTCCGACCGGATAAGTCGTCAACGTAAGCATAATCATCAATAGTTGACTTATATATCAATAGTGCAAATATATAAATATTTTAATACAACGCACACCACATTTCTTCAAATTCAAGCGATTGTACAAAATATACAACTTATTGCATAATCCGGACACAAAAAAAGGCGTGCCTGAGTCTTTTCCGGACCGGCACGCCTCTCTTTTATTTATCTTGCAGAAAAAGCTGTTATCTTTTCTTTTTCTGATCCTGTTGTTTCTTCAACTGCTCCTGCTGCATACGCTGCGCTTCTTCCAGACGTTTCATGAAACCTGATTTCTTCTGAGGCTTCTTCTTGTTGGCTTCCAGCTTAGCCAGCAGCTTATCTTCATTAATCGTATAACGGAACACCAATGTCTGAACAATCGTGATCAGCGTAGAAATGAAGTAATAGTAAGTCAGACCCGATGCATACTGGTTGAAGAATACCAGGAACATCAGCGGCATCATATACATCATCGCCTTCATACCCGGCATCTGTTGCTGTCCGGTATTGGTCATTTCCATATTATACTTGGTATAGATAACGTTGGTGATTGTCATCAGCAGACAGAACAAACTGATGTGGTTACCAAAATACGGAGTAATAATAGGAATGTATTTGTTCCAACTGAAAATAGCATCGTATGTTGACAAATCGTGCGCCCAAAGGAAACTCTGGTGACGCAGTTCGATTGCCGACGGGAAGAACATGAACAAGGCGATCAAAATCGGCATCTGCAACAGCATCGGGATACAACCTGCCATCGGGCTTGCCCCGGCTCGGCTATACAATTCCATAGTTGCACGCTGGCGTTCCACCGCTTTATCCTGTCCCGGATATTTGGCATTAAGCTCTTCCACCTGCGGACGAAGCACACGCATCTTCGCTGACGACATATATGATTTATATGTCAACGGGAATAAAATCAGTTTCACGATAATCGTCATCAACAGGATGATCAGACCGTAACTCTTGATATATTTACCCAAGAAGTCAAACATCGGAATGACGAAATACTGGTTCACCCAACGGAAGACACTGGCACCCAGCGGAACCAAACGTTCCAGATCCAACTGCTGGTCCGAAGCAACCCCTTTGTCATACGATTTCAGCAACGGATAGCTGTTCGGTCCGAAGAAATAACGGAAAGTCGTTGCCTCATTGCCTCTCAGGTCGAAAGGAACGGCTGTTGTAGTCTTAAACTCTTTAACGATACCGTCTGCCTCAACCATCTTTGAATCGAAAGTGGCGCTTTCAAAACCTTCATCGGCAATCATCACCGTCGAGAAGAATTTATCTTTATAAGCAATCCATTTCAGACGACCCGACACCTTCTTGTCTTCGCTCTTGCTTTCGCTCAGCTGCTCCACATCATCGGACAGGAATTTATAATACAAGGCAGTATATCTGTTTTCATATTTGATACCCTGTTCCTGCTGGCGGATTTTCTGACGCCATACCATATCCAAAGCAGTCGTACTCGGAGCCAGGACACCGTTCAGGCCCGTTCCCTTAATATCGAACTGAACCATATAATCGTCCGGCTTGACTGTATAGATAAAGTCCAGTGAACTGCCTTCACCTGTATTCAGTCGCATCACCAACCGGTTCGGGTCCTGTGTTTTCACCGGAGTGAAATACAGGTCGGCTGTGTTCAATACGCGGTTGGTTGCTGTTACCAGGGTAAAGTCAAGCGAAGCCTCTTTTCCTTCAAACAGGATGACCGGCTTATCATCATATGTTGTATAATCCTTCAGGCGGGCATATGAAATACGTCCTCCCTTATTACTGATATGCAGTTCGATCAGATCATTTTCCAAAACAGTTACATCATCTGTACCTGTCATTGCTTCAGCGAATACACCGAAACTGCTCTTCAGCCGGGCATCTCTCGCAGAATCCGGCAAGCTATCAAAAGAATTATCGGCAGTGCTTTTGCTGTCTTCGCGTTGCAACTCCGCCTGTTTAGCCAGTTCGATCTGAGCGATCGAGTCCTGATAACGGCGCTGGGCTTCCAACTGCTCAGGCGTCGGTTTGTTAAACCAGCTGAATGCAAATAAAACAATACCAATAAGCAGAAAACCAATTAATGTGTTTTTATCCATCTATAACGTTGTTATTTATTATCAATAGCGGCTTTCACAAAGCTCACGAAAAGTGGGTTCGGATTAACTACCGTACTGTTGTATTCCGGATGGAACTGAACACCAACGAACCATTTCAACGCAGGAATTTCTACCACTTCCACCAGACCGGTTTCCGGATTCTCGCCTGCACATTTCATGCCGGCTTCTTCAAACTGTTCGCGATACTGGCTGTTGAATTCGAAACGGTGACGGTGACGTTCCTGGATATGTTCTTTTCCATAAGCCTCATAGGCTTTGGAACCTTTCTTCAGGATACAGTCGTAAGCTCCCAGACGCATAGAACCTCCCATATTGGTAATGTTCTTCTGTTCTTCCATCAGGTCGATCACCTTAAACGGCGTATTCGGCTCCATCTCGGTCGAATTGGCATCCGTCATACCCAAAACGTCGCGGGCAAATTCAATCACCATACATTGCATACCCAGGCAGATACCCAGGCAAGGCACATCGTTTTCGCGGGCATATTTCAAGGCAGCGAACTTTCCTTCGATACCGCGCTGTCCGAATCCCGGAGCAATCAGGATACCATCCATGTCCTTCAACTGTTCAGCCGCATTGGCTTCAGTCAGTTTTTCCGAATGGAACAAATGAAGATCCAGTTTGCGGTCGTTGTAGATAGCAGCCTGCAACAATGATTCGTCGATTGACTTATAAGCATCCTGTAATTCCACATATTTACCAACCAGACCGATCTTAACTGTTTCGGTAGCATCCGTCTTTTTCTTCAGGAACTCTTTCCAGGGTTTCATTTCCGGAGTCGGCCCTACTTCCAGTCCCATCTTTTTCAGGATAGTTACATCCATGTTCTGACGCTGCAAAACCAGCGGAACTTCATAAATAGTAGGAACGTCGACCGACTGCACTACAGCGTCGGCGTCTACGTTACAGAACAAAGCAACCTTGCGGGTAATATCATTACTCAGCAAATGTTCAGTTCTCAAGACCAGTACATCCGGCTGGATACCCAGTTCCTGCAACTGTTTTACAGAATGCTGTGTAGGTTTCGTTTTAAATTCTTTCGCAGCTGCGATATAAGGTACATAAGTAAGATGTACGCACATACAGTTCTTACCCAGTTCCCATTTCAGCTGGCGAACGCTTTCGATGAAAGGCAGCGATTCGATATCGCCTACTGTTCCACCGATTTCCGTGATCACAAAGTCAAACTTGTACTTCGATCCCAGCAGCTTCACATTTCTCTTGATCTCGTCGGTGATATGAGGAACAACCTGCACAGTCTTGCCCAGATAATCGCCCTTGCGTTCCTTATTTATCACACTCTGATAAATACGACCTGTCGTAATATTGTTCGAGCGTGTAGTCGGAACATTCAGGAAACGTTCATAATGTCCCAGGTCCAGGTCCGCTTCATGTCCGTCTACGGTTACATAACATTCACCGTGCTCATAAGGGTTCAATGTACCCGGATCGATATTAATGTAGGGGTCAAACTTTTGGATAGTAACCTTGTAACCTCTCGCCTGAAGGAGTTTACCCAATGATGCAGCAATAATTCCCTTACCTAAAGAAGAGACTACGCCGCCCGTAACGAAGATGTACTTTGTATCTGCCACGATAGTAATATTTTAATTGTCTTTAATTGCTCACTCGCATTTCAAAACTGCAAAGTTAGTCATTTTCATTCAGACAGCAAGTGTCTCGGATATTTTTTCAAAGCACATTCATCCGCATTCCGGTTTCCCTATTAGTTCAGATTGTTATATGATGTGAAAGATTAGTAGATTTCATACTTTTTATCTAATTTCGCACCGTAGATACTTATAGATTGTAAATAAAAAGGAATTATGGTTATCAAGAGATACTTCATTCTATTTTCTATACTTTCATTATTGACAAACCTGGCAAATGCACAGGAAGTGACAACTATTACCGGAACCAATCTTAAAGATACAGTACAGAGTAATGCGGCTGATACTATCCCAATGATTGAAATCGAAGATCTGGACCTGGATAATATCATAAGCCTGCGGGCACAATTCGAGAAACAAAACCAGTCATATTCAGCACCGGTCACACCGAATGAAAATCTGCTTCGCTTCCTGAAAAAAGACGAAGTGGAACTGTCGGACGAAGCCATGTACTGGGCACGTCTGGTGCGCGATGCTTCCACTATCTTCGACGCGAATATGACATTTCAGGATACAGTCATAGCAGACCCGCTGTTTTTACCGCTCATATTCAAAGGGAAACTCCTTCCGAAAGATCTTTCCTTCTACGATGAAGATGCATGGAAAAATAAAATCGATATCCCGCAACCTTTTATTCAGGACACCATATTTAAAGAAGAGGTGTTCAGACAGCAGTTCCGCGAGAAAGCACAAAGAAATATAGAAGCCAACCATCCTGAATATTTCCGTTATTCAATGAGGGATCTACCTCAGGACAAAGTAGTTGCCAAAGTGATCAGAAAGCCGACCTACCAACCGGACCTGATCAAGGTAGAAAGCAAAGCAGACTTCAGTGACGTGGATGCACCGGTAAAATTCATTCCCGAAAGACGTTACTGGACGTCACATTTCGAAAGTTCTTTACAGTTTGCTCAGAATTACATCTCTCCGAACTGGCATAAAGGGGGTGTAAGTACGCTGAACCTGACCAACCGCGAACTGTTTACATATAATTATAATAAGGAAAAGATAAAGTTCGACAATTCACTGGAAATAAAGAACAACCTGTATACCGCTCCCAAAGATACTTTGCGCGATTACAAAGTCGGAGATGACGTGTTCCGTATCTACAGTAACTTTGGTTATAAGGCATTCAACAAATGGTACTACACACTGGATCTTGACTTCAAAACCCAGCTTTTCAGCAGTTATGCCGAAAACCAGAACGTTAAACTGGCCGGACTGCTCTCACCTTTCAGTATTAATTTCGGTCTTGGTATGAAATATGACCTGGATAAAACGTTCGCGTCGTCCAAACACAAAAAAGTAACGTTAAGTGCCAACCTTGCACCGTTATCTTATACGTACGTTCGTACATTAGATAAAGACATCGACCTGGGCCGGCATTTCCAGAAGAGAGACGGAGAAGAAGAGTTTCCTTACAAACAAAGCCTGTTCGGTTCTACCGTCAACGCAACTATGACATTCCAGTTCAGCCGGAATATCATCTGGTATTCGCGTTTCTATTACATGACAGATTATAAGCGTATCCAAGGTGAGTTCGAAAACCGTCTGAATATGGCAATAAGTCGATTCTTCTCGACTATCATCTCGCTGAACTTACGTTATGATGATGGTATCTCCAAGCATGAAGACTTCGACAGCTACTTACAGATTAACGAGTTGTTGAGCTTTGGCTTTAATTACAAATGGTAAGCTGAACACGATTATTTCTGTAATAAACTTTGTTAATCGTGACATAATATCCAAATAATCCTTACTTTTGCCCCTGATTTTGCAATGTCGAGATTACAAACATGAGTGAAAGTATCAATCACAACGGAATAATAGAGAAGATCGATGGCAATGCGGTCTTTGTCAGAATCATTCAACAATCGGCCTGCTCCGGTTGCCACGCACAAAGCATGTGCAGCGCATCTGAAAAGAAGGAAAAGATCATTGAAGTGAACGACAATAACCCCGGCAGATTCCATGTGAACGAAGAAGTAACCCTATGTGGCCAGAGTTCGCTCGGCCTGCAAGCGGTTTTTTTGGCCTTTGTGCTTCCTCTGATTGTTGTAGTTGCGGCGATTGTAGCAGGAAGCTGTTTGCAATGGGACGAAACAACCAGCGGGTTAACCGGTCTATTACTACTAGTTCCCTACTACAGTATATTATACTTTTTACGCGAGAAACTGAAAAGAAAATTTATATTTACCTTGAAAAAACTTAATTGATCAAATATCATGATTTTAATTGCCGTTATTTCATTAGGAGCCATTGGAGCCATCGGCGCAGTATTCCTCTACGCCGCCTCCAAGAAGTTTGAAGTATACGAAGATCCTCGTATCGCAGAGGTCCAGGAGGCATTGCCCGGAGCCAACTGCGGAGGTTGCGGTTACCCCGGTTGCGGTGGTTTTGCGGCAGCCTGTGTAAAGGCCGATTCACTGGAAGGACTGCTTTGTCCGGTCGGTGGCGCCGAAACAATGGGTAAGGTCGCATCCATCCTCGGTATGGAAGCTGCTACAGCCGAACCAATGGTAGCAGTTGTCCGTTGCAACGGAACCTGCCAGGCCCGTCCGCGCACCAACCAGTATGATGGCGTAAAAAGCTGTGCCATAGCATCCTCTTTGTACGGAGGCGAAACGAACTGTACGTTCGGTTGCCTGGGTTACGGCGACTGCGAAAGTGCCTGTACCTTCGACGCCATCCACATCAATCTAACGACCGGACTACCGGAAGTGGACGAGGAAAAATGTACTTCATGCGGAGCCTGCGTCAAAGCTTGTCCGAAAAACATTATCGAACTGCGCAAAAAGGGACCGAAATCACGCCGTATCTTCGTCAGCTGTGTAAACAAAGACAAAGGAGCTGCTGCCCGTAAAGCATGTGCGAACGCTTGTATCGGTTGTGGTAAATGTGTGAAAGAATGTCCGTTCGAAGCAATCACGCTCGAAAACAACGTGGCTTATATCGACTACCGCAAATGCCGTCTGTGCCGTAAATGCGTAGCAGTATGTCCGACCGGAGCAATTCACGAATTGAACTTCCCACCCCGTAAAGAAGCCGCCCCTGCTGTGGACGCCGACAAAGTAAAGCCAGTAACGCCTAAAGCTGCATCGGCCCCTAAAGCCGAAGCACCGACAAAAGTCGAAGCTGCACCGGCAAAAGCGCCTGAAACAATAACAAAAGAAGAAACAACTCAAAAATAAAAATCTAATAGTATGCTAAGGACATTTCGAATCGGAGGTATACATCCACCCGAAAATAAATTGTCTGCCGGGAAGAAAATAACCGGACTGGCTATACCCAAGCAGGTTATTATACCGCTAAGCCAGCATATCGGGGCTCCTGCCCAGGCTGTGGTAAAGAAGGGTGATACGGTTAAAGTAGGTACGCTTCTCGCCAAAGCCGGAGGTTTTGTATCGGCGAATATCCACTCGTCGGTATCCGGTAAAGTAAACAAGATAGATAACGCTCTCGACGCAAGCGGATACAAACGTCCCGCTATCTATATTGATGTGGAAGGTGACGAATGGGAAGAGTCGATCGACCGCAGCGAAACGCTCGTGAAAGAGTGCCCGCTTCCTTCCAAAGAGATCGTAGACAAGATCGCCGCAGCCGGTATCGTGGGTCTGGGTGGTGCGACATTCCCCACACAGGTCAAACTGATGCCGCCTCCCGGAAGCAAAGCCGAGATCATCATTATCAATGCCGTAGAATGTGAGCCGTATCTGACTTCCGACCATTCATTGATGATGGAGAAGGCAGAGCAGATTCTGGTCGGCGTTACGCTGTTGATGAAAGCTGTAAATGTAACAAAAGCAGTGATCGGTATCGAAAACAACAAGCCTGACGCCATCGCTCATCTGAGTAAACTGGCTACAGCCTATAAAGGTATCGAGATTATGCCGCTGAAAGTACAGTATCCGCAAGGAGGTGAAAAGCAATTAATCGACGCTGTGATTCGCCGTCAGGTGAAGAGCGGTGCACTGCCTATTTCCGCCGGAGCTGTAGTACAAAATGTAGGAACTGCTTTTGCAGTGTATGAAGCGGTAATGAAAAACAAGCCTTTGTTTGAACGCGTCGTTACCGTGACAGGTAAAGCAGTTACCAATCCTTCCAACTTCCTGGTCCGTATGGGTACGCCTATCAGTGCACTGATTGAAGCTGCCGGTGGTGTTCCTGAAAATACAGGAAAGATAATCGGTGGCGGCCCGATGATGGGAAAAGCCCTGATTGCTCCGGAAGTACCGGTAACGAAAGGTAGTTCAGGCGTATTGCTCCTGACAAAAGAAGAGTCTGTCCGCAAACCGATGCGCGACTGTATCCGCTGTGCCAAATGTGTCAGCGTTTGTCCGATGGGCCTCAACCCTACCCTGCTGATGAATGCAACAGAATTTGCAGAATGGGATTTGGCCGAGAAGAATTATATCACCGACTGTATCGAGTGCGGTTCTTGTAGTTATACCTGCCCGGCCAACCGTCCGTTGCTGGATTATATCCGTTCGGGTAAAGGAAAGGTAATGGGTATCATACGGGCACGAAAGTCATAAAAACAGAGCAATATGGAAAATAATTTAATAGTATCTCCTTCGCCCCATATCCACGGCGGCGATAGCATAAGCAAAAATATGTATGGTGTACTGATTGCCCTTGTTCCGGCTTTCCTGGTATCCCTCTACTACTTCGGGCTGGGTGCGCTGATCGTTACTGCAACATCGGTCATAGCCTGCGTCCTCTTTGAATATCTGATCCAGAAGTTCCTGATGAAAAAGGAACCGACCGTATGTGACGGTTCGGCTATCCTGACCGGTGTACTGCTGGCATTCAACCTGCCGTCGAACCTGCCTGTATGGATCATCCTGATCGGTGCACTGGCAGCAATCGGTATCGGTAAGATGTCGTTCGGCGGACTGGGTAACAATATTTTTAACCCGGCATTAGTCGGACGTGTATTCCTGCTGATCTCTTTCCCGGCACAGATGACGATGTGGCCGGAAGTCGGACAGCTGACAGCCTACACCGACGCAACCACCGGTGCAACTGTTTTATCACTGATGAACGAAGGGGCACTCGACAAGTTGCCTACCCTGGTAGATATGTTGTTTGGTAAAATGGGCGGCAGCCTTGGTGAAGTAAGTGCACTGGCATTGCTGCTGGGACTCGTCTTTATGTTATGGAAAAAGATTATTACCTGGCAGATTCCGGTTTCTATCCTGCTGACCGTATTTGTATTCACAGGTATTATGCACCTGGTTAATCCGGTACAATACGCAAGTCCGTTCGTTCACCTGCTGTCGGGAGGTCTGATGCTGGGAGCCATCTTTATGGCAACCGACTATGTGACTTCGCCCATGAGTAAGAACGGTATGCTGGTTTACGGTGTCGGTATCGGTATTCTGACCACCGTTATCCGTCTGTTTGGTTCTTATCCGGAAGGTATGTCGTTTGCTATTCTTATTATGAATGCATTTACCCCGCTGATCAACAGTTATATCAAACCTAAACATTTTGGAGGGAAATAAGCATGGCAAAACTAAAATCAACATTACCCAATATGCTCTTGTCGCTTACCATCATCTGTTTGGTTGCGGGAGCGATATTAGCCGGAGTAAATATGTACACTACCGGCCCGATTGCAGCCTCCAAAGCTGCTGCGCTGGAAGCTGCTATCAAAGCTGTTACACCTGAATTCGACAACAAACCGTCAGAGGACGCTTATATGGCAGTTACAGGCGACGGCGATTCCCTGAAAATCTATCCGGCTACCAAAGGCGGAGAGTTCGTAGGTGCAGCTGTCGAAAGTAATACAAAAAAAGGATTCAGCGGAGAGATCAAAGTGATCGTCGGATTCGATAAGGAAGGCAAGTTATTGAACTATTCCGTATTACAGCATGCGGAAACTCCCGGTCTGGGAGCTAAAATGCAGGAATGGTTCAGTACGGACAAGAATAAACAAAGCGTTTTGGGACGCAGCCTGTCCGCCGGACCATTAAAAGTAACTAAAGACGGTGGCAACGTGGATGCTATCACAGCAGCAACCATCACCAGCCGTGCATTTCTGGATGCGGTGAACCGTGCTTACAGCGCATTCGCCGGAACTGACGGAGTAACCGGTGCAACAACCGCTAACACTAACGAGGGAGGAAACGACAATGAGTAATATGAAAGTATTGATGAACGGTATCATCAAAGAGAACCCGACATTTGTCTTGTTGCTGGGTATGTGTCCAACTCTGGGAACAACTTCTTCAGCATTGAACGGTATGAGTATGGGACTGGCAACCATGTTCGTTCTGATCTGTTCCAATATGGTTATTTCAGCCTTGAAGAACCTGATCCCCGACATGGTACGTATTCCGGCCTTTATTGTCGTAATCGCTACATTCGTAACCGTGGTACAGATGTGTATGGAAGCATTCGTTCCGGCTCTTTACGCCAGCCTGGGATTGTTCATCCCGCTGATCGTTGTAAACTGTATCGTGTTGGGACGTGCGGAAGCATTTGCCGCTAAAAACGGAGTGATCCCTTCCGCATTCGACGGATTAGGTATGGGACTCGGCTTTACGCTGGCACTTACCTTGCTCGGAGCTACCCGCGAACTGCTGGGAACAGGTAAACTGTTCGGCCTGACACTGATGCCCGAACAATATGGTTCGCTGATCTTTGTATTGGCTCCGGGTGCCTTTATCGCGCTGGGTTACCTGATTGCTATTGTTAATAAATTGCGTAAAGCCTGATATTAAAAAACGAAAGATATGGAATATATACTAATATTTATCGCAGCCGTATTCGTCAACAACGTAGTGTTGGCGCAGTTCCTGGGTATCTGTCCGTTCCTGGGCGTATCGAAGAAGGTGGAAACGGCAGCCGGTATGGGTGCAGCAGTAACATTCGTGTTGACGATCGCAACCATCGTTACTTTCCTGGTACAGAAATATATCCTGGATAAGTTCGGATTGGGCTTTATGCAGACCATCAGCTTTATCCTGATCATCGCCGCACTGGTTCAGATGGTCGAGATCATTCTGAAAAAGGTTTCTCCGGCTCTTTACCAGGCACTTGGCGTGTTTCTTCCGCTGATCACCACCAACTGCTGTATTCTGGGTGTCGCCATCCTCGTAATACAAAAAGAATATAATTTATTGGAATCTGTTGTATATGCAATATCAACAGCTATTGGATTTGCACTAGCTTTAGTTATCTTTGCAGGGATAAGAGAACAGTTGGCTTTGACACGTGTTCCCGAAGGTATGAAAGGTACCCCTATTGCGCTGATAACAGCCGGTTTACTGGCAATGGCGTTTATGGGATTCTCCGGAATCGTATAATTTAATCTAAATAGAGACTAGCATGAAAAAGAAAATCTTAGTAGCAGGTGGAACCGGATATATTGGCTCACACACTACAGTTGAGTTGCAGAATGCAGGTTATGATGTTGTTATCATCGACGACCTGTCAAACTCCAATATCGAAGTGTTGGATGGCATTGAAAAGATCACAGGTATCCGTCCTGAATTCATCAAACTGGATTTAAAAGATAAAGAAGGAACCCGCGAAGCATTGAAGGCTCATCCGGGTATCAACGGTATCATCCTTTTCGCAGCAAGCAAAGCTGTTGGCGAATCGGTTCAGCAACCGCTGAAGTACTACCGTAACAATGTTGTTACGCTGGTAAACCTACTGGAACTGATGCCGGAATTTAATATCGAAGGTATTGTATTCTCTTCTTCCTGTACCGTTTACGGACAGCCTGATCCTGAAAACCTGCCTGTAACAGAAGATGCCCCGATCAAACCGGCTACTTCTCCTTATGGCAACACCAAACAGATCAACGAAGAGATCATCCGCGATACTATTCACGCAAACGCTCCGTTCAAGAGCATTATCCTGCGTTACTTCAACCCGATCGGTGCTCACCCGAGTGCAGAAATCGGCGAATTGCCTAACGGTGTTCCCCAGAACCTGATCCCGTATCTGACACAGACTGCAATCGGTATCCGCAAGGAACTGAGCGTATTCGGTGATGACTATGATACACCTGACGGCTCTTGTATCCGCGACTATATCAATGTAGTCGACCTGGCAAAAGCACACGTAATCGCTATGGACCGTATGCTGGGTGGTAAAACTGAAGAAAATGTTGAATATTTCAACCTGGGAACCGGTAACGGTGTAACGGTGTTGGAACTGATCAATACATTCGAAAAAGCTACCGGTGTAAAAGTTCCTCACAAAATCGTAGGTCGTCGCGAAGGTGATATCGAAAAAGTTTGGGCTAATCCGGAACGTGCCAATAAGGTATTGGGATGGACTGCTAAAGAAACATTGTCCGATACATTGGCTTCTGCCTGGAAATGGCAGGAAAAACTGCGCGAACGCGGTATCCAATAAAAGAAAAGTCTTTTTTAAATAAGCATGCCGGAAGATTCTCCAGAGATTTCTTCCGGCATTTTTCTTGATCCCCCACATTGCAACCGGAACTTATCAATGAAACGTCAACTGAGCTTCAAAACCAACATCAGACATCAAAACAGGCTCGTCGGAGGATCGGATTCGTCAAATAGCAGAAAAAAGCATACATTCCTATTGAATTATAACGTTTTTTCCATCTCCATATATATTTTTTATCTACTTTTGGGGATTCCTTTCGTAACAGACAGATGATTTGTTATATAAATGGCGATAAAAAACATGACAAGCGAATATAAAGAGAAGTTACAAGCGTACGGAGTTAACCTGGACAGTGCATTAAACCGTTTCATGGATAATGAACAGTTTTATGAAAGAATACTCTCCAAATTCCCTATGGATGAAAACTTCATCCTGATGGAAAGAAGCCTCAATGAGAATAATATTTCCCAGGCTTTCAGACATGCCCATACATTAAAAGGACTGGCGGCAACGCTTGACCTGACAAATATATCGGACATATTGATCCCGATGACGGAAAAACTCAGAGCCGGAGAGAGTGAAGGTATACAAGACCTGTTTGATCAGTTGAAAGTACAATACAAACTAATCTGCGACCTGATTACCGAACACAAAGCAAGATAATAAAACAAACTGCATGGATAAGAGGCTTACATCAAATAAATCATTGGCTAACTACCAATACCTCATGGATACTATCTGGACTATCTACCTAGAGGACGGAAGTGTCGAAATACAGAAAGACTCCATGATTCCGGAGTTGGAAAATACGAAACATGATTACGTCATTCTCAATAACACGATAAAGAATGATGTCTATCCGCCTGACCATATTTTATGGGACGAAACAGTTTCGCTTGAAGCCTTCCATAAAATGATAGCCGAAGGATGTTTCCACAAAAAATTCGACATGCGTTTCTGTAACAAACATTTCGGTTTTGAATGGCACGAAGCCTTTATAGATATCTTGACTAACAAAGAAGGCATACCCGACAGGGTTGTCCTCTCCAGCCACAATGTTAATGATTTCAGGAAATCACAAATCATTGAAACAGCCGTAAAAGCAGAATACGACTATGTGATTTATATCGAAGCATCTAAAAACAGTTATGTCATGTACACTTCCGGTACGGAAAGCGAAACTCCTCCTCCGGTAGCCAGCAGTAACTATGAAGCGGTAGTTGCAGAGTACAACCGACAGTATATGGAACCGGAATTTTGTGATGCAATGACCGAGAAAATGAGTATCGCCCACGTCGATCCGATACTGCGACAGCATGGAGAGTATATTTTATATGGTACCATGATAGAAAACGGTGAAAAACGTGAAAAGAAAATGCGATTCAGCTACTTCGACAGGGAACAAAACATCTGGTTGATGACCAGGACCGATATAACTGAAATCAAGGAAGAGAGAAAACAGAAGCTATTGTTGCAGGAAGCCCTACAGAGCGCAACTGCCGCCAACCGTGCCAAGTCAGACTTCCTGTCACGAATGAGCCATGACGTACGTACTCCCATAAATGCAATCGTGGGTATGACGGCAATAGCCGGTCTTCATATGAACGACCAGAACCGCATAGCCGATTGTCTGAAGAAGATAACCATATCTTCCAAGCTCCTGCTCAACCTGATAAACGAAGTACTGGATATGTCGAAGCTCGAAAGCGGTAAGATCATGCTGACGGAAGAGACATTCAAACTCGATGAACTGCTGGAAAGTTTATTTATCATGGTGCAGTCGGCCTTTGAAGCAAAAAAGCAAAAGTTAGTAATACACAGCAAAGTAAAGCACGAATGCCTGATCGGTGACGTACAACGCATACAACAAGCACTGTTGAATATGCTGACAAATGCAATCAAATATACCCCAAACAAAGGACTAATACAAATTTCAGTCGAGGAGAAACCTTCCGTTTATAACGGTTACGGGCAATTTGAAATAGCCGTCACGGACAATGGCATAGGGATGAAACCTGAATTCTTAAGCAAAGTATTCGAGCCGTTCGAACGGTCGGACGATAAAGTCATCCGCAATATCCAGGGTACCGGACTCGGTATGGCGATCAGTCGTCATATCGCCCAGATGATGAACGGGGATATCCTGGTAGAAAGCGAATATGGAAAAGGTTCCAAATTCACCATGAGATTCCATGTCAAACTGGGAGGCATGGATGAATACGACAACAATCTATTAATAGACCTGCCGGTATTGGTTGTGGATGATGATGATATATCCTGCGAAATAGCCTGTGAAAACCTGCAAGAATTAGGGATGAAGCCGGAATGGGTTCTTTCCGGTCAGGATGCCGTACAGAAAGTAAGCGACGGAAACAAGTATTTTGCAATCATCATAGACCTGATGATGCCCAACATGAATGGCATTGAAACAACCTACAAAATACGGGAATGCGTAGGACCGGATGTTCCTATCATCATCATTTCGGCTTACGACTATTCCGGCTACGAAATCGAAGCCTTGAAAGCTGGGGTCAACGGTTTCATCTGTAAGCCTATCATGAAGTCCAAACTGTTCCTCCTGATGAAAAAGTTTGCCACAAACAAAAAAGAGGAAGAAGAGGTCACTATCGTACCATCTATCGTCGCCTCTTTCCCAGGCAAACGGATACTCGTTGTGGAAGACAACGACCTGAACCGTGAGATCGCTTATGAATTGCTACAGGAAACCGGTGCTGAAATTGAAACAGCCAGCGACGGGCTGGAAGCCGTAAACAAGGTTTCCGCTTCCCCTGAAGGATATTACGATTTCATAATTATGGATATACAAATGCCTGTCATGGACGGTCTTGAAGCCACCCGGCAAATCCGTCTTCTCGACCGGCAAGACACCAAGGACTTACCGATCGTAGCCATGTCGGCCAACGCTTTTGCCGAAGACGTGCGGCTAAGCCTGGAAGCCGGAATGAACGAACATATCGCCAAACCCATAGAAATAGACAGGCTTTACAGTGTTATGGGAAAGTGGTTCCGTTGAATACCCCCAATCGGTTTATTTCAACAGCGCATCGATAGCTTCACGCCAATCTTCCCCGTTTTGGGGCTGGTAGGTGATGAAGCCCAGTGTGCGTCCTACTTCGATATTGCTTTTACCATCATCCACAAAGAGCGTCTCTGCCGGAATCAGTCCGCTGTCTTTGATCATATAGTCAAAGATACGCCGGTCGGGTTTCGTTACGCCGACTTCATACGAGGTGTACATTTTGTCAAAATAGACACCGATCGGACGACCTGCCGGAGTAAATTCGTTTGTCCTTGCCCACCCTTCCTGGATGATGGGATTGGTATTGCTCAACAGATAAACATTGTAGTGCTCGCGAAGTTTCAACACATAATCGAGCTTATATTGAGGCGTATCGGCGATAAATCCCAGCCAACCGGATTTTATATCTTCATACGTCAGGTCCTTCCCCGTATGCTCCTGAAGCTTTTGGCAAAACTCGTCAGCACTGATCGTACCGTTTTCTACTTCCAGAAAGATACCTTTCTGCTCATAAGGATCCAGCAACTGTTCCGCATCCTCCACCCCGATCTCTTTGAAACGACGAACTGCCTGATCATGGTCCAGGTCTATAAAAACTCCTCCTAAATCAAATACAATGTTTTTAATCTTTGCCATAATTATCTCTTTTTACATCTATCTTTATCTCTACTTCCTGACAAAGATAAGCATAATAAGTGTAAAGCAACAACTATTCGAATGACTGCAACTGTTTTTGCCAAAGACACTTAGTACCCGAGTGTAAATCGCTCCTGATGATGCTTTTCCTGTTCCAGTTCATCAATCATGGCTACAGCGAAATCTTCTACGGAGATATTGCTATCCCCACTTTCATCGACAATCAGTTCATCTTTTCCCAGACGGAACTTTCCGGTACGCTCTCCCGGTGCCATATTAGCCGCAGGACTCAGGAAAACCCAATCCACCGACTTTTCCGGCAACAACAAATCGGTATAAACCTTTGCCATCCCTCGTATTCCCGGTAAAAGTTTCTTGGGAACGTCCGGTTCATCCATCAGCTGACGACCGGGAGCCACCAACAAACTGCCTGCTCCGCCAACCATCAGGAAACGATGCACACCGGAGTTGCGAACGGCACAAAGGATAGAGCCATAGCCTTCCAGTGTCTCTTCATAAATATTGGGATTCGACCAGCCCGGATTAAAAGCACTGATCTCCGCATCCGACTTAGCCAGTTCGCGGGATAAAAAGTCCGTATCGGTCACACTCCCTCCCACGACTTTCAGATGCGGATGGATTAAAGTCAGTTTCGACGGATCTCTGACGATGGCTTTTACTTGATGCCCTCTGCCTAATGCTTCTTTCAGAATAGCGGATCCGACATAGCCGGTCGCGCCTATGATAACTATTTTCTTCATGACTGTATGTTGTTTGATTACTTTCTATAGAACAACATACGATGGCAAACTGTTCCCGTGCCTGACACGGGATCGCAAAGGCACCGCCCATAATCCTATTATCAATTGATACAGACAGCCCTTATGCGGTCCCGTGTCAAGTACGGGGACTAGTTACTTTTGAAATACTTTCGTCGATTTGATCATAACATCCCGGATAGGCCGATCATTCTTATCTGTTTTCACCAGCGACATTTTCTCTACGATATCGAAACCGTCCACCACTTCTCCGAAGATCGTCACGGAACTATCCAGGTGGGGCACTCCGCCAACCGTCTTATATACTTCGCGGTGATCGGCGGGAATAACATACGGGCCCAGGTCAGCCAATGTATCCTCCACCATAACCAAAGCACGGTTTGTCAGTTCCGTTTCCAAAGAGTCGGCAGCCAGTGCCGGGTCTTCTTTCTTCAACCGGTCCAGAAATTTATAATATAACCAGTTACGGCGAATCTGGTTGATCCGTACCTCTTTCTCATCCAGTTCAGCATCAGAATGTTTCTTCCCCTGCACAAAACAAAACTGAGTTCCGGCCGATGCACGTTCGGGATTTACATCATCGCTTTCCTTGGCATCGATCAGAGCACCTCGTTTATTGAAATGGTTGGGAAGTATCTCGGCAGGAACGGTATAACCTCCATCACCGTCTCCATACAAAACACCTGGTTCATGGGCTTTGCTGGTCGGATCACCGCCTTGCACAACAAAGTCTTTAATGATACGGTGAAATAGCATCCCCTCATATTCACCCGACTGGCACAACCGGATGAAGTTATCACGATGCAAGGGAGTGTCATCATACAACAGGACAGTAACATCTCCCATAGTCGTTTTCACTGTCACGTAAACGGGTTTCGAAGGGTCCAGCGGTTTATCGCCACAAGAGATCAAAGTAAACAAGACGAGTAAAAAGGCGAATAGTTGTTGTTTCATTTCGATTAGAATTTAATAAAAAACTTGTAGCAAAGATAAGTATTTATACATCTGTGGGAATAATCCTTATCATACTTTTATTATTAGATATCCTGATAAGGTCAATGAGTAGACAGAAATAACTTAGTCTGTGTAGAACTACGTTATTATTGATGGCAAAGATATAAATTAATCGTTATAGCCAAAGCTTTATATTCAATTAATTCATGATATATTAAAAAATATCGTTTATCCTAAAAGTTTTAGCTTGATTCTAAGAAATTAATTATAATCACGAAGTATATAAGACGATTATCGTCCGGTTTGTCTTTAGTTCTACACAGACTAAAACATTACTGGCAATGAAGTTCAAGAATTTAAATATCATACTCTATCTTTTTAGAAAGGTACTAACTTTTAGCTTAAAAAAAGGAAATAAAGGGATAATTTCTACTCATATTCTACCCAATTATATACAATTATTTTCTTATTAACAACATAAATTTAACAGTATGCAAAACACATTAAAAGGTTGGTTAGCCGATAATACGGTTACCACAGACAACAAAGACGACAAAATCCTTTTGCTCGAATCATCCGGCAACATCGGACTTGAACAAATTTATAACGAGATGAAAGAGGAAGATACGGGACTTCGAATGGAAACGATCGTACACGTCGTTACCCTCTTCCTTCGCGTCGTTATGCGCCTGATATTAAACGGATACAGTGTAAACACAGGTCTTTTCCGTGCTGTGGCACAATTTGTCGGAGTGATTGATAAAGGACAATGGGATCCGAAAACGAACTCAGTTTACGTATCATTTATCCAGGAAAAGCCTCTGCGCGAAGCGATTGCTAAAACTAAAGTAGAAATACTCGGTACGAAAGCAAACGTAATGTACATCCTTGAAGTAGAAGATCGCAAAACCGGTTTGAAAGACGGGACAGCTACTCCGGGACGTAACTTCTTCGTTCGTGGCTCGCACCTGAAAGTAGTCGGTTCAAACGAATCAGTCGGTGTAACTCTAACTGATAGTAAAGGTGTTGTCAGAAAATTGGAAGATGACGAAGTAAGTATCAACAAACCGTCAGAACTTACCCTCTTGCTACCGGCCGACCTGGCAGATGATACATATACACTGACAGTATGCACACAATACAGTCAAAGTGCACAGCTACTGAAAGAACCCCGCAGCGTAAGTACGACTATTGTAGTGGGTAACAGTGGTGGAGGCGGAGACCGTCCTGAGATAGAATAAGCCTGGTCGCCTTTGCCTTATCACGCAAAGACCCTTTGCGCGGTAAGGCAAAGACATTTTGCGTGAGCGGGCAAAGCTTGTTTGCTTACCAATTAAAATAATTATAGGGTAAACTAATTATCTATTCCAATTTATGTAAAAAGTCTAAATCGTATCAGTTATGAAAAAATGGATTTTATTATTATGCGGATGTCTGAGCCTTAGCCTGACATTCATTTCCTGCGAATCAAAACTAGACACTAAAAAGTGTGAAGATCTTATCTTATCGCATCCTTTCTTCAAATGCAGACATGTGGGAGTAACAAAAATTGAATATCCGGACTGTAAGGACGTACTTGTCGGAAAACGAGAGAATGCCTATATCCAGATGTCAGGTCCCAATGTTACAGCCTACTACTATGATCTTTATGGATTCGGGATTAACAATATACATGACTTGGTCATTGAAGATAATCGGGCTGTATGCAAGTTCGATATGGCAGAAGTCGCTCCAAGCATCGCCAACCAATATCTTGACGACCATAGGATTAAAGGGGAAAAAGCCCCTTGCGAAGCTCTGTTCATAAAGTATGAAGACACAGGCTGGAAGTTGGAAAAGATCGTATGCAGTCAATACTTATTCATGATCAACATTTGGGACAACGGGGTTTACCGAACCATGATCAGTTTTAATTCATTCGAATAACAAGACAATTATGGATCGAAACTTGGACTTAGGAGTAATGGCGGAATTATTATTTACAGAAATAATAATGATGTCATTTTTTATGCCGTGGCTGTGGCCTGTTAAAACGGCTAGCGAAACTATTTTTAGTGGTGACTTATCGTTTTGTCGGTTATTGCAAATGCAACATTCGGGCAATGTTATAAATCAATTGGCCGGTCTGGATGGTGGTTGGTCGTATGGGCTTTATTTACCTTTGGTAATGGCCATGGCAAATATATATGCATTAGTGTTCCGCAAGATACAAGGACTTTCTTTATGTACCGGTTGTGGAGTGTTCATCTGGCTGGTCGTCTGCATACAATATAAATGGGATATTACCCACGACACGATGAAAGTTACTACTGGATTTTATCTGGCTCTGATGAGTAGTATTTGCCTGGTTGTTATCTCTTTGATGCGGTTTATGGAAAAGCCGTTGGAATATCGAAAATCGATCTGTTATTCGAGTGCATTTATTGTGCTGCTATCGGCTGGATTATGGCGTATTACTGAGTAGTTTATTAATCTAAATCATTATTATTATGTTTGTTGCGCTTATAGTTATAGTTATTTCAATCGTATCCTTTGCCATATTAGCGGCTATCTCGCATAAGTCAAAGGAAGATCAAAAAGAAGCATTAAAAGTCAATTTAGAAATTTGTTTTAGCCTAGGTATTTATATCACATTCTTTATGCCTTGGCTATCCTTCACCACGGACAACTTGGGATTAGAGAGATTAGGAATTGATACACAAAATTTACTAGATGTCTCATGGTTCTTTCTGATTGATAAGTTGTGGGATGTATGTCATTTTGAAATAGAAAAGGGGGACTTTCTCACCTCGATGAGTACAATTGAGAAAATGATTTTCTTTTGTGGATTATTGCTCATCTTCCTACCATTGCTTATGGCTGTAGTGAATGTCTTTTTACTGATTGCCGGGAGAGTACGCTGTTGGTCATTTCTTACGGGCATAGCAACCTTTATCTGGATAATATTATGCACAATTGGATATTATGTAATTCATGGTAGTGCTTCTTTGGGTATCGGTTTTATAATTAGTTTTTGCTGTGCCATAGCTATTATGATTTCATCTTTGCTCGCCCTGAGATCTAATTCGAGACAATACTATAGACCTGTCTCTTCACAACCAACCACTGATAATAGATAAAGAATATGGAATCTGACAACTTTTGTCTATTAGTTTACTGGATAGTATGTGATTGTTGAATTTAAAACGATAATATTATGGATCTTTTATTCTTAGGGAATCTTGGTCAGGGAGAAATCATTATCATAGCAGGTGTTGGCATCGTCGTCCTCATCCTTCCAGTGTTATTGGTATTACTCATCTGCGGAGCTTTTACCAGTTTTCCTCCCGATCCGCAAACTTTGGATACTTCGAAGTGGAAACCTATTGTAACAAAAATTTGGAATGGCGTCATTTTATATTTGATAGCCGGAATCATTGGTACCCTCTTTGAACTGTTCGACACTATTCAAGATTTTCAGTCCCTTTTCTCTGCAAGTTCTCCGGAAGAACTCTTTAAAACGTGGATAAGCAATAGCGTGGATATCTTGAGTGGTGCAACTTTAGCCAATCTATTCAGGATCATCGGATTTATCTTGTATTATACCGGACTAGGAGAGTTCTCTACTTTCCATCAAGATAACACTACAAACTATAAAATAACACGTCTCCAATCGGCTGCAATTTATGGGATCATGGCGATTGTCCTGGATTACATTCCGGTTTTCGGCGGATTGGCATCATGGATTATGACTCTTGTCATGTATTTCATTATGGCTTCCGCATTTAGCTATTTGAGATACAGCCCTGTATTCAATACAAAGGCAAAAGCAGGAGCCGGGTTACTCAAAACTGCGAGCGTGATGTATATCATAGGAATGTTCCTTCCTTGGATCGGTTGTTTCTTCAATATGTTAGGCTTTTTCATGACAATCATTGGCTGGGGGCGCATTGCCGGTGGCGGTCCAATTGCACCAGGATATGCTCAGCAGCCACAATATCCTGTTCAACCAGCAGCATATACACCTCCTGTGCCGAAGCCATCTCCCTGTCAGGAAGATTCCGAGTCAATCCTTGATCAGCATTGGATGTACTGTACCAAATGCGGGACTAAATGTAAGGATTACCTGAAATTTTGTCCCCGCTGTGGGTTTGGATTACATCCTGAAAAAGAAGAACCGTCAAGCGAATATTCCAGTTATGCCCCTCCTATAAAAACGCCAGAAGAACTGGAATGTAATCCTCTCAAAGAAAACTCCCAAAACGTAGGCAGCACAATTTCTGTGATTGACAATCAGACACGCCCCTTAGTTACGAAAATGGGAGGTGCAATCCATGTGGAAAACACAGTCCATCCGACTGTAGAAAGCAATTCCCAACCGTCCGTTAAAGAAGAACCTAAAGTGGTACCACAAAAGACGTCGATTTCGCCCTCAGCAGCCTCTGCCAACAAGAGGGGGGTGTGGGCTCTAATTGTCTTTGCCGTTTTACTGGTAGGATCGTTTCCTGCTTACTTATTTTGGTATAAACCCTACGCCACCGATCGGGATGCTCCTCGTTATTTCACTTTTACCAATCTGAATCTGCGCTCTTCCAAAATTACAGATATAAAACATAATCTGCTGGAATTGCTGCCCTATGGCACCGAGCTGATCACCTATTCCATCGATGACGACTGGGCAAGTGTGAAAGTAGGCAAGCAAAAAGGCTATGTAGCCTCCAACCTGATTCTACCAATGGCCGACTTTGAATTGCTAAATAGTGTCTGGGGCAATACGGATGCCAAAGAATGTATCAACACCGCCAAATGCCGTCTGGCCGTACTCGATTACTATAAGCGCTTTAATATGAGCGGAGGCACCGAATGGCAGATTTATACCCGCAAGAAAGACGATCGGGTAAACACTGTCTATTACAAGAAACTCTACAATCCGAACAGCAAGTTTGCCGATTTCACTTTCATCGTAAGGAACAACCGGACAAATGAACGCGAACTGGTCATCTATTCCTTCGACGACGAAACGGAAAAGCCCATTTTCCGCAAAGCTCGCCGTCTCTTTCAAAATGAAACCGGCGACATCAAAAGCATGGCTTCCTCCAAAGGATGGATAGATGTCCTATTTACAAACGGCGGATGGATACAGATACTGGTATCCGGATAAGGAGGGGTATTCCTTTAATACTAAATAACTATTTATTCAATTGTTCGTAAACATTTCATTATCGAATAGCACAAACATCAAACAAATAGTATAACCGCCGAAAGGCTAAAAATATATTATTATTTATGAAAAGAACAAACTTTATCCTGTGGGTGCTGGCGACCCTTGCTTGTATTATTTCTTGCACAGGCAAAAAGCCATCGACGGCTACTCCTGATAGGCTAATAGCCACGGAGAAGCAAACCTCCCAGTACACAGACCGTTCATTCTTTTTCTTAAAAGAGAAAGTCAAGGAAATGGTCCTGTCATACAAATACGAAGACAACTTGCTATCCTATGGCCTGTTCCGAAACACCAAAGGGATCAAAGTTAACTTCGACGAACAGGGTTTCATCACAAGATTGCATTGGAAATATGAAGATAGAAATTACGACTTCACGTTTGTCAACGCGACAGGAAAAAGCCTATTCCACGGGAAAGGAGATCCTAAACTAGTGGACACCTACTATTATGTCATCGACTCGGGGATGCGGTCATCCAATCGCTCACATTATACCATGGAGATTCAATTAGCCCAAAAGAAGGACGGAGAAACCGTAGGTAGCATACTCGACATGAACAGCGTTACCTTCACCCCTGACGGGCGGATGGAAAAACTCATTTTCGGGTTGTTCAGTGATCTACTACCCGTAGTAGAAAGCAACGGCATAGAAGAGAAATATGAATACAGGAACGAGACAGACGACTTTCCAACTTTCGTGAACCAAGTAGTGAATTATGGAGGTGAATCTTATTCGTTCAATCATGAAGTAAAATACATGGATATAGACGAACAAGGTAACTGGAGAACGGCCAAATTTTCTGACCAAGAAAATGGAAGCTTGCAACTTACCATCACACGCACATTTATTTACTATTAAAAAATTATATCATGAAGAAGTATGCTCTATTTACACTATTCACTCTTCTTTGCCTCGCATGTGGCAAAGAAGGGAATCCCGGAGATGTTGATTACAATCTTATCCCGGTCTTGGACGGCAAATATTACGGATATATAGACAAGCAAGGAAATTACTTGATCAATCCGCAATTTAATAGTGCCGATGTATTTCGTGAAGGACTAGCGGTTGTTTTGACCAAGGAACGTAATTTGGGATTTATTCGCAAGGATGGAAGTTTCCTGACCAAACCGGAATACAATAATGTAACAGTTTTCCATGAAGGGATCGCGTGGACTGTCCGGCATCATGGATTTCCAATTGCTATCAATAGAGACGGTAAAGAACTGTTCGGGGCAAAAGATGTCCAGTCGGTATCTATTTACTCGGAAGGATTGGCTCTATTTGAAAAGAAAGAGAAAGACCAGACCAGCCTCTACGGCTTTTTGGACAAAAAAGGAAACGTGGTCATACCCGCCAAATTCAAAAATGCCAGCTTATTTTGTAATGGGTTAGCAGCAGTGGTCGGAGATAATGGTAAATGCGGTTACATCAACAAAAAGGGTGATGTGGTCATAGCCTGTCAATTCGAAAGTGGCAGACCTTTTTTTACACCAAACAGGGCTGTTGTCAAGGAAGGTCAAATTTTTGGAGTGATTGATAGGAAAGGTAATTATGTTATTAAACCCCAATTTTACCACATGCGCGAAGATGGAGATAATTATCAAGTCTCCACCAAAAATTATGGAGACGAAGGCCTTTGTAACTCCAACGGCGAAATCATTATTACTCCTCAATTCTCTTGGTTGTCTCCTTTCGAAAATGCAGACTTGGCATCCGCCACACTGTCCGGCCAAAAGAAAATGGGGTATATCAACAAAAAAGGTCTTTTCACAATCAAACCCCAATTCGATTTTGCCGGTCCATTCCTGGCTGATTATGCGGTTGTTCGGGTCGATGAAAAATATGGCCTTATCGACACTGATGGCAATTACCTGATTAAACCTGAATTAGAGGAAGTTCCAAGATTCTTTTTCATAACAGAACGGGACCAAATCGACGGTCAATATAGCACAGCCGCTCGAGTAGACAACCAATACTTAAATACAAACGAACTGGTCGATGCTTTCAGGAAACTATTTGCCGACGGCAAACTGGACGGGATGTCTTTCCCCCTGTCGGTTGGCAAAGTACTGGATCGCTATGCACTATCCGATGAAGAAGTACCGGTATATAATGCCTGGGAAGCCACGACGATCAACCTCATGGCCAACGCCAATGTAAAACTCATATTGAATGGCTTCTTCTATAAAGAAGTATCCGATGGTTGGTGGGGCTCCAAGTCCGTGCTGAGTAAAAATGCCAAAGCCGATACGGTTCTCTTGGAACTCAATATCATCAACCTGTTGCATGGCTTCTACGCCTTGGATGTCGAAGAGGCTTTTCAAAAAGCTTTTAACGGACGGATCGGAGATTTTAATATATATATTGATACAGAAGGAAGAAATACCCTTCAGATTAGTATTTCAAAATAAAAAAATAACACATGAAAAAGATTGTATTCATTAGTATTTGTAGCTTACTATCTATACTTCCCCTGATAGTAAATGCTCAGAATTCAGATGCAGAAACAGGCATCCGATTGTATAAACAAAATAGTTATGCATCTGCCTTACCTTACTTGCAACGAGCTGCCAAAGCAGGAAACACACAAAGTTTTTTCTATTTGGGAGAAATGTATCGTTTAGGATTAGGTACTGAGAAGAATTTCACTACCGCCATGAATATGTACAAGCGAGGTGCAGACAATAGCAGTGCAGGCTGTTTATACGGTTTGGCTCTATTACATTATAATGGTTCAGGCGTAACAAAAAATCTGTCAACTGCTTTTTCATATGCTCAAAAAGCTGCTGACATGAATTATCCATATGCTTGTAGTGCAGTCAGTATAATGTTTGCTTCCGGAGAAGGAACACCCAAAGACATGAAACAAGCGATTATATATGGAGAAAAGGCTTTCAACCTTGGTGAAAACAGTCGCTGTGCTTGGCTAGGTCTTGTATACTATAACGGAGAAGATATTCCTCAGGATTATTCAAAAGCATTAATGTATTGGACACAAACGAATGTCAAATATCCACCTGAGATCCGCCTGTTAACAGCCATTATGCTTTACGAAGGACGTGGCACGACATCTGTAATAAAACAGTATCCATGTCATTACGAGCAGCATATACATGGCAACGGCTTGACAGGAAAAACCTATATTGCAGAAGCCTTAACTATCGCAGATGATCTGGTTAAAGAAGGATACGATGATGCCCGTTCTTTTCAACGTGACTGGAAGCACGAATACGATGAACGGGTAACAGCCGCCAATAAAGTAACAGCACCACAATTTACAGATAAAGCAGCGAATTACATTCGCCGTTATAATGTTCCGCGTGAAATGGCTTATTGCGGCGGACGGGCACAATACAAATGCATTATCCGCAGTAATGGTCAAATTGACAATGTCTGTACATTAATTTGTTCGGTTGCAGCCAAAGCCGATTTCGATAAAAACTTCTTAGCCAATATGCCTCGTTTTGTTCCGGGAACGAAAGGAGGTGAACCTATAGACATGGAAGCTGTATTTTGGATCGAATGGGTTCCATCCAGAAATATACAAATGGCACAATGTCATCCCATTGAATAATAACTATTGTTATTCCGCATACACCAACATCCGGCACCGCTTGCAATCGAAATGCAGGCGGAGCCGGGTGTCTTTATATAAAAGATAATAAGGTTCCTTATAAGGTGATTTCTCTTTCTGGTAAGTTGGGCACCATCCCATGCTATACCGTAGGCAATGCTTGCTAAACATCAACGGAACATCTTTCTCCGGCTTTAATTCGAAAGCATCTGCAACCGTCTCTACTCCATGCGCCTTATAAAAAGCTTCCGCCCGGCTATTTGATACATTCCCCAGATAAGTCAACTGGCGTTCCGGAAAAGGAACCTCTTTCGCAGGTTCAACCTTACGCGAGAGTTCACGCTGATAACGGATCATACGATCTGACTGCAACTTCTCTACGGCCTTGCGACGCATATCCGCCAGAAGAGACGACGGGACGAACCAGTTTTCCCCCATTCCTATATGTACTTCCGATGCTTCAAACGGCGTGTTCCCCAATTTTGAAAGTTGTGTACGGATATTATCCTGCTGGTCACGACGTGCCAGCTCTTTATCGAACGGCTCGGTCAGCATCACACGTGCTCCCGTTTCATCTTCCATCACCAACGTAAAACCGAAAGGATTATTCAGGAATTCGATCTTTACAACCAGCTTACGCTCGGCAGAAGGTTTCGCCAACTGCTTTTCAAAAACCTGGTCAAAGTTACGATACAAAGGCGTCTTGGGCTTTATATCCGGCATATCCAACGGAAAGACACGATTCGCCTCTACCCTGTTGACACGAAACCCTTCCAACTCACCGCGACTATTGAAGAATACCAAGCCATCCCCATTATTCAGTTGCTTCACTCCGGCGATGGTAAACGAATTGCCTTTCAGTTCCTTGACGGTTCCGACAGGTTCACCTAACGATTTCGGAGTATTGAAAGCTGCTATATCTTTTGTACGTTCATGCAGGAAGAAAGGAGTAAATCCCCGGTTGAAACTTTTCTCGGCTACCGGCTCAAACTCATAGGTACTCTTACCCGCCGATGCACGGCAATATTCCGGACGACGTGCTAGGATAGCATCCAGTTTCTTCCGGTAATAAGCCGTTATATTCTTTACATAAGTGACATCTTTCAAGCGCCCTTCTATTTTAAAAGAAGAAGCACCCGCATCCAGCAGGGCTTCCAGTTGGTCGGAACGGTTCATATCCTTGAGTGATAACAAATGTTTGTTATGAACGATTTCCGTCCCGTTCGCATCCACCATCGAATAAGGCAACCGGCAATATTGCGCACACTCTCCCCTGTTTGCGCTTCGCCCGCTCAAAGCCGCACTCAGATAGCACTGCCCGCTGTAACTCACACATAATGCGCCATGCACAAAAACCTCCAGCGGGACAGAAACCTGTTCCGATATGCGGCGAATCTCATTCAACGACAATTCGCGCGCCAGAACCACCTGTGTAAAACCGGCTGCCTCCAGAAACTTCACCTTTTCAGGCGTACGGTTATCCGTTTGTGTGCTGGCATGCAGCGGGATAGGTGGCAGATTCAAGCGAGTGATCCCCATGTCCTGTACGATCAGAGCATCAGCTCCTGCCAGATAGAGTTGCCGGATCAGTTGCTCCGCTTCCGGCAATTCTTCTTCCCGCAGAATGGTATTTAAAGCCACATAGATACGGGCATTATATAAATGAGCATATTCACAAAGAGCACGAATATCCTCCAACGTATTTCCGGCAGCGGCACGGGCCCCAAACTTCGGCGCACCGATATACACGGCATCAGCCCCATGATTAATGGCTTCAATACCACAGTTCAGATCTTTAGCCGGCGATAATAATTCTATGCGGCGGGGTTTTATTGACATATTGTTATTTCTGATTTATCAAAAAAGTACAACTCACAAAACAAATTCGCGCATTGCCTCCGGTTGCCAGCCACGGTAAACAGCGGCTAGCAGGCGTAAGCGAGTGTTACCGGTGCTACTGAGTATCTTCTCGTCAGTAGCGTAACGGTGCAATTGTTTTTCGGCTTCCTGCAATAAGGCTTCCACATCGGTTGTCGTATCATCCCGTTTCAGGAATTTCAACTCTACCAGATAGGAATATTGCATATCCGGATAGTTTGCCAGGTTGGGCATCAGGTAAAGATCGGAGAAACCACGGCCTGCCTCAAACTCAGGCCAGATAATAAAGTAATCCGTCAACCCCATATAAGCAACCATCAATGTTTTAATAGTCGACTCCTGATAGATCACATCACGAAGAACCGCTTTCTTATCAACCTGACGGGCAAAAAAGTCCAAAGCAGCTTCCCATTCCCTGAAATAAGCCATACGCCGCATCCGGTCGGACAAGTCTATAAAAGGAAAAACGACCGACTCGCGTTCTTTCATCGCTTCCACCAGATAACTGTAAATCTGTTCGCGGACGGCCAGGTTGGGTACTTTCATGATCGTTTCGCCATATTCCATCCGGTCATAAGTCAACAAACCGAAATAATATAACAGTGAGGTAAAGTTACCCGGATCGGCCAGGTTCTCTGCTGGAAAACTGTCTTTTATCACGTTTCCGTTCACTTCGCCGGTATCGATCAACTTTGTAATGACCGAACAACCTTCTTCCTGCATCCTGTCGATACGGATAAAATGGCGCAATTTGCTGTAATCCGTCCGGATATTACGGTCGACCATTTCGGAAGGCGGACGTTTCCTCTGCAAATAATTATTCAGGAAATAGAGCACCATATCCGAATTATACATCGTTTGCCCGATACATTCTTTGGCAAAACAGTAATTATCGTACCAGGGTTTCATCATCCGGACAATATCATCGATAGAATCGACCAGCATACCTTCCGATTGGTAATAAGATAACATCTCATGCAGTTCCGATTCGCTGAAACCAACCATCGAATTAAACCGTTCATCTGTCGTTATATTCGTCCCGATATTGAAACCACTCGTCACATCATCCAACGTAACAGGCGATACACCGGTAATGAACATTCGTTTCACAGGGGCTTCCGCTCCGGTGGTAACACCTTTTACCACATTAAAAAATGAGCGATAGAAACCTGAATCGTGCGTCAAAGAATGATACACATCATTTCCTTTAGAGGATAATATCGTATTGGTAAAATTATCGTATTCGTCGATCAGCAAGTAGATAGACAACCCTTGTTCTTTGGCACACAGGCAAATATATTCCAAACGTCCGGCAGCCTCCGGAATCAATTTTAGCTGTTCCTGGAAATCAGGTTTAAAATAAGAAGCATATACGCTGGCAAAATACGCTGTTTCCAGACTGATATGCCGGTTGAAGGCAGCTTCCAGTTTATCGTCCGTAGCCCTTACCATGCTGAAATTAAAACGTAAAACCAGGTATTTACCCTGTTCAGCAGTCGGATGATTGCCGATGTATTGATTGCCGAACAGTTCCTCAAAACGGTCGGCATATTTCACATCGTAATAGCAGTTAAGCATATTCAGGAACAACGATTTCCCGAAACGGCGCGGACGGATCAGAAACAGGAAAGCTGCTGTCTTTTCCAGATCTTCAATATATTTCGTCTTATCCACATAGTAAAAATCTTCTGTTACAATACGAAAATAATCCGTTAATCCGTAAGGTATTTTCTTTGCCATATATACTCTTTATTTAATCGTTTCGTCAGCCCCTTTCGGTAGCAATATTTACAAACTCCCCAAATTCTTTATATCCTCAATATTGAACGGAGTTGCCTGGTAAACGTAATAGTTCAGCCAGTTTGTGAACAACAGGTTCGCATGGCCGCGCCAACGGACTACAGGGCCCTGGGCCGGGTCGTTGTTGCGGTAATAGTTGTGGGGAACGGAAATAGGAAGGCCTTTATTCAGGTCGCGGATATATTCATCGCTCAACGTATAAGGCGAATATTCGGAATGGCCCGTAATATAAAACTCACGTCCGCCGCGCGACATCGCCATATAAACGCCCGACTCCTCGCTCTCCGAAAGAAGCGTCAACTCCGGCACCTTCAGGATATCTTCGCGACGTATTTCGGTATGACGGCTGTGAGGCACATAAAACTCATCATCGAACCCTCGGAATATCGGCAGATAAGGCTCACGCAACGTATGCCGGAACACACCGAACATCTTTGCCGGCAAATCATATTTAGGCACACCATAGAAATGATACAATCCCGCCTGCGCCGCCCAACAGATATATAATGTAGAGGTTACATGCGTACGCGCCCAGTCGAAGATCGTCGTCACCTCTTCCCAGTAACTGACATCTTCAAAAGGCATCTGTTCTACCGGAGCGCCGGTAATGATCATTCCGTCGTAATAATCTTTCTCTATATCGTCGAAGTCTTTATAAAACTCCTGCATATGTTCGATCGGAGTATTCTTTGGGGTATGGCCCTTTATCTTCATAAAGTCCAGCTCCACCTGCAAAGGGGTATTACTCAACAGACGGATCAAGTCTGTCTCTGTCGTGATCTTCAACGGCATCAGGTTCAGTACCACCACACGCAGCGGACGGATATCCTGGGATGATGCACGCAAGGAATCCATCACAAAGATGTGTTCCTTCTTCAGAAGCTCGATAGCGGGTAAATTCTTTTGTAAATTTAATGGCATTGCAATTCCTCTCTATTTATTTTTCAGAAGTACAAACTTAAACAAAATATACGATTCGGTAGCGTATCCCAGACAAGATTTTTTTATTACGACTTTACTCTTTCTGAAGGGGGAAAATAAATTCGAAGAACAAATAACAGAATTTTTATATAATAGTTCTTAATGAACTAATCTTTTATTAACCGCCACAAATACAGGAAGAAATATTGATATACAAAGAGTATAACAATTTATTTCATTATAAATAAAATCACTCAAAAGCATACCGAATTAACTATTTTTCAGATTCTAAGTATTGATTTATAAGACTTTGGATATTCATAACTTACCATAGTTCATTAAGAACTATGATAAAATACATTCATTATGGCAACAAACGATCCTAAAAAACACAGCATTACCGGCAATCTAGTAGCAAATATGCTGACAGAGCGTGAAGATGATTATACTTTCAATGTCACCTACACAGCCAATCGAACAATCAAAGACCTTTGCAAATTGGCCGCCAAAGGTAAAAGTAAATTCACAGCCTCCGAACTAGAAAATGCCTACAACGATCTTGAGGAACAGGCAAAGATAGAATTATTCAATGCCGCTACTGTCGAGTTTGGTCTTGCCAACAATTCATTAGGCGTTGACGGTTCATTTATCGGACCAGGGGCTAAGTTCGATCCTAACCGCAACAGCGTCACACTGCGCTGTTCCCCACGTGCCATATTAAAAGAAGAGCTGGAAAGTATCAGTGTCATAGTCGGCCAGGTATCGGAAGGATTGCCAACCATTACCAAAGTAACCGATGTAGTCACAGGCGAAGTAAATGGCCGGATCACCCCGGGCGGCAGCCTCAATGGCGAAGGAAAGCGCGTACGTATTGTCGGTGAAGAAGGCAAACCCATCGGTTTCTTCTTTATCAAGACAAGCGACGAGACCGAAACGGCCGTTCCTATGACAGCCCTTTCGCGCAACGATCCTTCCTACTTCTCATTTATCATTCCCCAACTAGCCGATGGGACCTATTATCTGGAAGTAGCTACCCAGGCGGGAACCAACAGCAAGACACTGGTAAAAGAAGTGCGGCGCAACCGTTTTCTCTATGTCCTCACTGTCGGCAACGGCGGAAGCGATCGCCCCGAAATAGAATAATACGCTCTACCCTCTTTGACGGTCATCGTCAACGATCGTTGACGGCGACCGTCAAAGAGAACCGACGACAACCGTCAACACGGGTTGATGCCCTCCGTCAAAAAAACATTCGAATACGCAATTAAAAGTAAACAATTTTCTCAGACTTATGAATAAATCAGACTTAGCCAACCATGTGGCGAAACGCCTGCACATCAGCCATAGCGATAGTCTACGCTATCTAAACACACTGATAGAAGAAGTGGAAGCGATTCTGGCCGGGAACGAATATCTCACGATACAGAATTTCGGAACATTTTCACCCTGGCACCAGGCGGCACGTCCGGGTCGGAACCCGAAAAACGGAACGAACCATGCGATACCGGCACGTACCAGCATGAAATTCAAACCCGGAAAAAGAATGCTTGAAAAGCTGAACCCGACCCTCCGTGCCATCATCTGCCTGCTATACCTGTCGGTCATGGCGGGATGTTCCGTCGAAGAGCAACCGGCAACCGGAGAATGGATTCCGGTAGAGGTCAACATAGGCGGCATCGAGCAGATAGAGGTCAGCCCGATGGGGACGAAAGCCTGGGATACCGAGCTACCTCCCATCGTTAAAACAAAGTTTAATACAGGCGATGAGATCAAGCTGACTTATACACTGGACGGCACCTCTGTAACCGAACCCTTTGTATTAAACGCCGAGGGAAAGTGGGAAAAAAAAGACGGCACTACATTCTTTCTCCCTGCAACCGCAGACAACAGCGCCCCGGTGGAGATAAAAGCGGAATACGGTAACCCGATACCGGACAATCCCGGTTATAGCACTGAGGAATACCTGATTGCCGATGCAGTTACGACTTACGATTCACACTATTATAATTGCAATTTCGGCCAGTTCAAACGTCCGGCAGATTATACCTGTTTATATATAAAAATCCTGATCCTTAATCCTCCCATTCAGGCGAGCGACAGAACTTTATATTTCACAAATGCTAAATTCTACACTACCCCAGACTGGACGGGAGGAGGAGAAACGACACCCGTGTTTCCGATTACCGATGAAACCATCAATGTATTTTACAAAGGTTCCTTTACAGCCTACGGTGTCTATCTGACCCCGATGGAGTCAGGTACACACGACGATATAGATATCCCGTTATTCAACGCATATGACGAGAGTACTTATATAGAATTCAATTCCGGTATCATCACCCCGGTTCAATTAATAATTCCATTCACGCCTGAATCATGAAGTTTTACTACCTGTCTATCATCATCCTGCTGACAGTAAGTTGTTCGAACGAACTGGCAGAGAAACCGCATGCCGGAGGAACTCCCATCGGTATCGGAGAGATCAGCACACGCGCCGACGGAACGCCCACGTGGGTGTGGCTGCAAAACGATCAGTTGACCGCAACCGTCAACGGCCTGACAGCCGTCTACACCCGTACTGGCTCCGGAGGATGGACATGCGGCAATACAGGTTTCACCAAGGAAGCGCTCGGCACAGTGGCCGCCAACGGCATCGCCCTCACGTTCGGCACACAGGCGCTCATCACCGACCAGACATCCCCGGAGAGCTACCGTCTGGCCGACTATATGACAGGTAACGGATCGCTCGATTTCCTGACGATCGACGGTACCCTCTCCCATCGATACACCGACCTGGTGATCAAAATAACCGAAGGCAACGGCTGGACCGAAGGACAGTTTGCATCGACAATGGCAGACGCTTCCGAGTTAACGGTAAACGTGTCGAACCCGGCCGGCCGGGTATCCGCCTGTCATAATGCGGCTACTTTCCGTGCCATCATTCCCCCCGCCAATCTGCCGAAAGGCACGGGCGTGTCACTGGCAACCCTCACCCTGGGCTCAGGCAGCGGAACGCCTGCCTCCCTGAAAGGGCAAACGGCTACCATTACTTACAACAATACAAACAACGAAGCAGACCTGGAAGGCAAACGCCTTACGCTCACCGCCTCACTGGATATCTCACTCGATGTTACGATAACCGTGACCGGTATCACAATCGCAGACTTTTACTATCAGCCTGTCGGTTCAACTTTCACACCCGATTAATATCCATACAATAATACAGATCAGCAATGAAATCATATCGCATACTCAGTAAATGCATAGCAGGGATATTGGCACTGACAGGTGCCTTGTCTGGTTGCACACACGAAGAAACAGAGGACGGTTCCAAAGTACCCCTCAGTATCTCCGCATCCTTTCAGGCCTATACCGGCGAAGTCAGTTCCCGTGGTGCAGGTAATCCGACGGTCACGATAGCGTTGAATACCACTCCGGAGGAATATAGCACCTACGGTAAAACGTATCAGGTAACCTCTACCTCCCCTATCACCTTCACACCAGAGACTCAGGGAGAAGCCTTGACGATAGCAGGCAGCGCCGCCTCCACACCGCTTACCATATACGGATGGCTGGACGAAAACACACCGGTCTGCTACACCAACGACAACATATCCGTCAGCAACGGAAACATAACAAACGTCCAGCTCTCACCCGCCTATGCCTGCATCGGCGTACGCATAAAGAAAGACGATCAGAGGGAAGCAGCCGGAAAATATACGATCGGGAGCGCTTTGCAGAGGATAGGAACATACTCGACAAACAACAACTGGAATACAGAACAAGCGAAACCGCAGTTAATCGGTGTTTCGGGATCGTCAACGATCCTAAACACCGATATATCAGCCTCCGGGGGTGAATTGGCAACCGATCTCTCCCCCGAATATTTTATGCGGATAGTTCCACAGCAAGTGTCGGCGAATTTCCAAAACCTGTTTACCGTTACCCTTCCGGACGGAACAACACTGAGCGTTCCTTCCGGTAGAAGAGACTTTCCAGCCTTCGAGCCGAGCTACTGCTATCTGTTCAACGTGAACATTAGCCGTGATGCCGAATTACAGATCGAAGGGATCGAAACAATAACCATGAATAACAGGGTAGATGTAGCGGCTATTGATGTCCAAAAAGCCAGGTTGGGTATTTATACGTTGGAAGATTTGAAAGCATTCAGGGATGCGGTGAATAATCGTGGTGATCTCGCCAGATGGACTAGTAGAGAGGCTGGTGAAGATGTTATCAACTTATATATGGATATCGATCTGAAGAATGAAGAATGGATACCGATCGAAAGCTTTGATGGCACTTTCAATGGCAATGGGCATACGATATCTAATCTGAATTTATCGGTGACGAAACCTAGTGGGTACTTAGGATTCTTCAGCGCAGCTAATTCAAACAGTGAAATAAAAGGACTTACGATAGACGGAGTTACTATGACTGGTGATTATCGTCCAGCGGGAGCTATTGGAGCTATTGCCGGAGAATCAACTGGATCCATTACCGATTGCCATGTAAAAGGTCGTATTCAACTTATCGCCGGTCAGTATGCCGGAGGAATAGTGGGAATATATGAAGGTTATTATACGAACGGGAAAATTCTTGCTGCATGTACAGTACAAGCGGAAGGAGGGTACATAACAGGACAAGATAGTCGGGGTGCCGGTTGTATAGTCGGTATAGTATCAGAAAACTCATATGTTATAGGTTGTATTGCGCATGATATCACTTTATCCATACAGCAGAATGCCTCGCTGGGAGCGATTGCTGGGATGATTCAAGGCGAGAAGGTTTTTTGTTGCCTGATGTACAATTGCCAGGTCGATAAACCAGATTATGCCGGAGCAGTTTTCTACGGAATGAAAGAGTGCTATTACTATAATGTCTTTGGGATAAGTAGTGACCAGTATATGAAATCATCGCTCGAAGAACTCAGCGAGGAATCATTTATTAATGACCTAAATTACTATATAAATAGTCTAGGTCTTTTTGCCTGTCACTACAAAGCCTCACCCACCCCGTCTGAAACAGGTCCGACTATACACATGAAATATTATTATGAGTAGGTCCTGATCATATTAAAGCCGATTTGCAAACAATTGATATAACATAATATTGAAAGAGAACATGCATACATTGAAATATCCCCTATTTACAAACTGGAGAAAACTCCTGATAGTATTCGCACTGTCAGGAGCCGGGTTGTTGTTTGTCGCCTGCGGCAAAGATGATCCGGAACCGGGGCCTGTACCGTCGGACCCTGTACCTCCCACACCGCCAACACCCGTTGTGCCGGATGCTCCGCGTGCGGTGGCTCTCCGCCTGCTGGCCCTTCCAGCCGGAGATAATCCCGAACCGTGGTCGGTAGCCGATACACTGCATCTGGTGCTGGCGGAGCCCAATGGCCGCACGGCTTTGGGCGATACCGCTTTATATCGTTATGCTTTCGGGGAGGGTGCGGATCATCCGGGACGCTTCCTACCCGTATCCGTAGTCGACAGTGCATTCCTGCCGTCCGATAGCAGTGAGGTAGACCTGATGGCCTACCGTCCGGCTTCGGCCGCCCTGCAATCCGACAGGCTCCGGCTACCGGTAGACAGCCGCGAACTGACAGCCCTGGGGCGCCCCCTGATGACGGCGGCACGTACCGCTGGAATCCATGCCGGACAGCCTGAAGCAAGCATTATGCAGGTACACCGGCTCACACGGTTGTATGTAAGTCTGAATAAAGCGAGCAAAGCTAATCTCCAAAGAAGCAGTGTCTCCGCTACAAAAGCAGACGAAACGACCATCACATTCCATGGTAACCCGGCACAGGGTATCTGGAGCCTGCCCGACGAGGCATTCGTGGAATATGGCGAGCCTGTCTCCCAGCCTTTTATCGTACAATCCGACGGAACGGGCGGATACCTGTATGCACTGCCGGGATGGCCCGGACAGCCGGATGGGCAAAAGCCGGAACTGTCGCTGACCGTACAAATTCCGGAACATGATCCACTGGAAATTCCCTTGAATAAATATCTGCCGGAAGGACTACTGGAAGCAGGTATTTCCATCGACATACAGATAGAGGTACCGGAAGTACCTGTCCCCGCCCCGGATATTCTCCGTATTCAGGTCACCCTGAGCGATTGGGAAAATATCATTTACGATGTATCCCTTTTACCGGACAGGAACCATAGAGATGTGAAACACTAGCAGTATAAAACAATTAAATAACAGTATGATATGAAAACAACATTATTCACACATGTAACCGTGGCCTTTAGTTGTTGCCTGGCAACACTCACCGCTTGTGCAGGCCCCGAAACCGAGATTGATCCGATCGGAAACGCTCCTGTAACTATCTCCGCTTCCATAAGCGGAGAGGTGGTAACCAAAGCGGATAACAATTACCAACCGGCAGAAGGAAACAAGAAAATCTTTCTGTATTATAAGGACGGAAGTAATGTAAAGGCACACGAAAAGGGAGTCTATTCCTATAGCGGAAGTTGGACGGCTGAACTGTCAGGAAACAGCATCTTTTGGGATGATCTCGAAGATGTAAACGGGGAATATCCATTCTTCGCCGTTTCGCCTACAGACCTGGACAAGGCAACGACTGGCTCTATCGTGCAAAACCAAAGTGCCAACGCCGACTTCGCCAATTCCGACCTGCTGATGGCATTCTCTGAAGTGGCTGCCAAAAAGGCTAAAGTCCCTCTTATCTTCAAACACATGCTGGCTAAGCTGACGGTGAAGGTGAAAGTGGGTACTATAACCAACTTTACGAGTTCTACGGTTACTATTCAAAATGCAAAAAAGGAGTTTACGGTTAATTATACATCTCCGGCACCTACCGCCGCTGTTCCGGCTACAGTCGTAGTTAAGTCTGACGCAACTACGACAGAACTCACACCGCATAGCGAAGCTGACGACTCCTATGAGGATAACGGAGTAAAAACGATAAAGGTCTATTCCATCATTCTTCCGGCGCAAGAGATCAGTAACAGTGGTGCAAAAGTAAAAACCACCATTACAGCCGGAACAGCTACCAATGTATATACCTATGCCCCCGTAATTCCTGTCAGTCTGGCAAATGGGACACATACCACCCTGACGCTTACGGTAAAAGGTACAGGTGTCGAGCTGGATGATGTGAAGGTAACCGACTGGACAACGGCCGCGGCAGACGGCAATATAACTATCGATACCCCGTAAACCTGATCACTATAACATATTATTCACTAGTTAAATATTAAGATTATGAGAACAAAACAAATCGTAAGCGGTACAGCCGCTTTAGCGCTAAGCGCATTGTTATTCACCGCATGTAATAACGAGAATGACCCAACGCCTGCCATCAGCAGCAAGTATGTAACGATTGTCCCCACCGTGACCGGTGAAGTGATCACAAAGGCAAGCAGCTCTTATGGGCAGACAGGCGACCAACTGTATCTATATTACAATACGGCCGGAAATACAGCTACCGGCCAGTATGCCGATTTCCGTTACGATGGAGCCATCTGGGATTTGAGCGCGGATAAGATGAAGTGGGCCACAATACATGCTGCTGCTACCGGTTCCATTCCTTTCTATGCAACAGCCCCTGTTGCTGCTCCAACTACAGCCAAAGTGGAAACGAATCAAAGTACAGCCGACAAGTATAAAAACTCGGACTTGCTGGTTGCTTACACATCGATAGCTAAAGCCGCAAGTGACGACAAATACACAGCGCTGTCTCTCGACTTAAAGCATGCGTTAGCCAAGCTGACCATCGAAGTAAATGCAACAGCGATAGATAATCCCGTTATCAAATCGGTGACAATCAAAGATGCTATAGCAGATTATACAGTTGTTTACAATGGTTCTGATGTAACTCCGGCAACAACAACTGTTAGCGGATCCAATAAAGTGAATATCAAACCGCTGGCAGACAGAAGTGTTTTCAGTGCTGTTCTACCGGTACAGACCATTCAGGATGTAAATGGAATCACAATCGTTATTGAAGTCGGCAATGCTACATTTACTTACAAGCCAGCAACTGCCATTAATTTGATACAGGGTAAGAACACCACGCTAAAACTTCGCCTGAACGGTGAAGGAGTAATCCTGGGTGATGTCTCTGTTTCCGACTGGGGTACAGGCGATATTAAAAATGATAATATCACAGCAGACTAGGGTTGTAAAAGGGATGCTTTTTAACTTTTCGCCCCACTCCGCCTTTACAGGTGGTAGCGGGGCGAAATTATTTTAAGATATCTATTGTTCCTGATAACCTCCTCCCAGCGCTTTATACAGATAAACTACCGACAGCAGTTCATCCAATACCGCATTATTCAGGCTGATCTGGGCATCCAAATAACCACGCTGGGCATCCAACACATCAATATAATTGGTTACTCCGTTTATATATTGCAGTTCTGCCAGTTGCACGTACTTTCTTGAAGCAGCTTCCAGTTTTTCCTGCGAGCGACGGATGTCTTTTGCCATATGGATAGTTACGATTGCATCGTTCACTTCTTTGAAAGCGCCGATCACACTTTTCTGATAGCTGTACACTTCCTGTTCGTAACGAGCTTTTGCAGCCTTCAGTTTTGCTTTGTTCTTACCCATAGCAAAAAGTGGTTGCAGCAGATCGCCTGCCAGAAACCAGGCCGGACTTTTCAGCAGGTCGCCCAGTTCTTCACTTTCCGCTCCTAAGTTACCGGTTAGACTGATCTTAGGGAACAGGTCGGTATAGGCTACTCCTACTTTAGCATTCGCTTCACGTAACTTCAACTCCGCCTGGCGCATATCGGGACGACGTTCAAGTAACGCCGAAGGCAGTCCTACAGGTAGGGCGTCCGGCAAATGCTGTTCACTAAGAGACAAGCCACGGGGGATATATCCCGGATACTCGCCCAGCAGGAGAGATAGGTCGCTTTCCTTTATCCGTATCTGACGTTCCAATGACGGGACGAGAGTTTCCGTACGTGCCAATTCTACCAGAGCCTGGTTATAAGAAGTCTCGGAGGTCAAACCGCCGTCATAACGAAGTTTGGCCAGGCGAACACCTTCCCTACGGGCATCGAGGGTTTGCTGAACAATATTTAGACGACGGTCGAGGGCACACAGTTCGTAATAAGCAGCGGCAACTTCGGCGACCAGTGTCAATTGTAAACTACGCTGTGCCTCTACTGATTGCATATAGGCAGCAATACCTGCTTCATTTGCCCAACGAAGATTACCCCATAAATCCAACTCCCACGATAGGGTGAGTTTAGCACCGTATTCAGGATCAGGTTTAGGGTTATCACCACCATAATTCAGCCGTTCTTTCTGACCGTAGATACGTGCACCGATCTCCGGGAACTGGTCGGCAAAAGTGATACGTTTGGCTGCAATCATTTCTTTGATCTTGGCGGCTGCTATCTTCATATCTTTATTATTCTCCAGGGCAGTCGTAATAAGCCGTTGCAAAGTGGTATCGGCATACAGGCTTTCCCAGGGAATATTATCCACGGAAAGACTGTCGGCACCGGCCTCCAATTCAGTCGGAAGGTTCAACTCCGGACGGGCATATTTCTCTCCTAGTTTACAAGATGAAAAAGAGAAGGTAACAGCCGACGCAGCAACCATAAAAAAGAGCATCTTCTTTTTAGGTATTATCCGCGCAACACGATCCATCCGCAGCGTTCGTTTAATCTTATAAATCAGAACAAAGAAGAACGGCACCAATACAATACCTACCGTAATGGCAACCAACATACCAAAGAACACCCCTGTACCGATGCTATGGCGTGAGGCTGATCCCGGTCCACTAGCCAACACCATCGGAAGCATACCTAATACGAATGCCAGGGAAGTCATCAGGATCGGACGGAAACGCATCCGCGCCGCATGGATAGCAGCCTGAACAACGTCTACTCCGGCATCGACCTGTACTTTGGCAAATTCGACGATCAGGATCGCATTCTTCGCCGCCAGCCCGATCAGCGTGACAAGTCCAATCTGAAAATAGACATCGTTATGTAACCCGGTAGCCCAAATTCCCAGATAAGCACCCAAAGCGGCAACCGGCAAAGATAAGATAACAGCGATCGGAACGATCCAGCTTTCATACTGTGCAGCCAGGAACAAGAACACAAAAAGGAATACGAGTGCAAGCACCATGCCCGTCTGTCCGCCGGCCTTCTTTTCCTGATAAGACAGACCACTCCATTCCAAACCTATATTATCGGGTAAATGTTCGCGGGCAATCCGTTGCATGGCAGCCATCGCTTCACCGGAACTATAGCCGGGGGCAGCCACTGCACTGATGGCAGCTGTCGAGAACATATTGAACTTCTTGATCGTACCCGGTCCGGTCGTATAGCTCGTCGTACCCAAAGCGGTTAGCGGAACCATCGAACCGTTTTGTGCACGGACAAAGAACAGTCCTATATTATCACGGGTAGCGCGATAAGGGGCTTCTGCCTGGATATATACCTTATATATACGGTTGAACATATTGAAGTCATTCACGTAGACGGAGCCCAGATAGGCTTTCATCGTCGAGAAGATATCCGTCAGAGGGATACCCAGGAACTTTGCCCGGTCACGGTCTACGTCAAAGTATAGTTGCGGAATCTCCGGTTGCAGGGCGGAAGATACGCCAGTCAGTTCGGGAGCTTTCGACGCATATAGCATAAATGTATCGGTGGCACTCACCAGATTTTCCCAACTGGCTTCACCGCGGGCTTCCAACTGCATTTCCAAACCTCCGCTTTCTCCCAGACCAGGTATTACCGGCGGACGATTCAGATAAGCGAGTATCTCCGGATAATATTCAAATTCTTTACGGGCCACAGCCATCACATCTTCAACACCCATGCCGGAAGACTTACGTTCTTCCCAGGGTTTCAGAATAACGGTAAGCGTGGAGCGGCTTTGCGAAGTTCCCACACGGGTACTGCTTCCCGTCACGTTCTGGACGTAAGCGACGGCAGGTTGTTTTTCCAGAAATTCTATCGCCCTGTCGGTTACTTTACGGGTACGCTCCAATGTCGCACCTTCGGGCATAACTAATTCCACCGTAAAAAATCCCTGGTCTTCCTCCGGGATAAAACTGGTAGGAATAATCCGGTTCAGCACAAAGATAAAAACAAGTACCATACCGAATCCGGCCAGGATTCTTTTGGGATTAGTGATCGCACGGGTCAGCAAATGGATATACTTATTATTTCCTTTATGCAGCCATATATTGATCTTCCGGAAGACGAAGTTTTTCTTCCCTACAGTCGGACGTAATATCAAAGCACACATCGCCGGACTTAATGTCAAAGCAACGACAGTCGACAACAATACGGAAACCACGATCGTAATAGAGAACTGGCGATATAATGCTCCGGTAATTCCACTCAGGAAGCTCACCGGAACGAATACGGCTGCCAATACCATCGATGTTGCAATCAAAGCTCCCGATAATTCACGCATCGCTTTATGGGTGGCTTCGCGGGCTGTAAGCCGTTCTTCATGCATGATACGTTCCACATTCTCCACTACGACAATCGCATCGTCGACCACAATACCGATCGCCAGGATCAGTCCGAGCAAGGTCAGCATATTCAGGGAGAATCCCATGATAAGCATAAATCCGAATGTCCCGATCAATGATATGGGAACAGCGATAGTCGGGATTAAAGCGGCACGCCAATTCTGTAATGACAGGAATACAACCAGTATAACCAGGAACAAAGCCTCAAACAAGGTTTTATAAACTTCATGGATAGACTGTGATATATATTCGGTCATATCAAAAGGGAACTTATATTCCAGCCCTTCCGGAAAGTTCTGGCTGATCTCTTTCATCGCTTCTTTTACATTCGTTGCCACTTCCAGAGCATTGGCACCCGGTAGCATATAAATACCCAGGATAGCCGCATTCTTTCCGTTTATTCCACTTTCCGTAGAATAAGAAGAGGCTTCCAAAGATATTCTCGCGACATCGCGCAAACGGACAATCGATCCGTCAGGATTGGCACGGACAACGATATCTTCAAATTCTTTTACCGTAGACAGACGTCCGCGGGCAGTGATCGGCAAAGTGATATCCACGTCGATAACCGGCTGTTTACCTAATTCTCCGGCAGCGGATTCACTGTTCTGTTCTTTCAGGGCAGCCTGGATATCTTTTACCGTCAGTCCCATATTGGCCAGGCGGTCCGGATATACCCATATCTGCATACCATAGTAACGGCTACCGATATTGGACACACGCCCCACACCCGGAATACGGCGAAGTACGTCGAGCACATTGATCGTTGCGAAGTTACTCAAATAGATTTCATCAAAACGCGGGTCATCCGAACTCAGGCTTAACGTCATCAACTGGCTGGCCGATTGCTTTTCCACGGTAATACCATTCTGAACAACATCGGAAGGCAGGCGCGATTCAGCCAGCTTCACACGGTTTTGTATTTCCACAGCAGCAAGGTCAGCATCGGCTGATACATCGAAAGTGACTGTTATAGTCAAACCTCCGGAGTTCGTACTGCTGCTCTGCATATAGATCATACCCGGAGTACCATTCAGTTCCTGTTCGATCGGTGTTGCAACAGCCTGCGACACCGTCAAGGCACTGGCTCCCGGATAAGAGGCACTGATCTTCACAACCGGAGGCGTGATCTGAGGATACTGGTCCACCGGTAACATCATCAATCCTATAACCCCGACAATAACGATCAATAAAGATAGTACGGTCGAGAATACGGGACGGTCTATAAAGAATCCCGGCTTCATTCTCCTGCCTCCTCTCTATATGCTTCAATGGCTTTGTCATCCCCTGCCTGAACCGGACGCACCAGCATACCAGGAACTAATTTATGATAGCCTTCGATAACTACTGCTTCATTTTCTCCCAGACCGCGCTCAATAACAATGTTATTTCCGATTTCAGGTCCTGTTTGCACAAAACGCTTTTCCGCTACATTATCACGCCGGATAATATAGATGAAGACACCGCCTTGTTCTATGGAAATAGCTTTCCGGGGAACCACGATTGCCCGTTCACGTACATCTAATAATAGTTTCACGCGGGTGAACTGTCCGGGAAGCAATTTCTGATTCGGATTAGCCAATTCTGCACGTACACCGAAAGTTCCTGTTTGAGGATCTACAATCGGATCGGCAAAGTCGACTACGCCTTTGACCGGATATTCGGAATTATCGGCCAGCGTCACGGTTACAGTCGGCTGCCAGGAACGGGTCGTATCCTGCTCACCGAACTTAATGTTACGGCGTTCGGCACGCAGATAATCCAATGCAGTCATTTTGAAGTCGACCAATACTGTGTCACTTTTTACCACGGCCGCTAATTTGGAGTTAACACCGGGACCAACCAGGGCGCCGACATCGACAAAACGCTCACTGATATATCCGGCAATCGGTGAAGTGACTGTTGTATAACCCAGCTCCAGTTGTGCCTGGTCCAGGTCAGCTCTGCTCATTGCGATATTTGCTTCCGAATCATCCAGGGAAGCTAATGCGTTATCAAGATCCAACTGGCTGGCCGCATGCTGTTCGTACAACGGCTGTAAACGCTCTACATCTCTTTTGGCTTTTGCCGCCTGAGCTTCGTTCTTCTTTAACTGTGCTTTCGCTTTCTCTACGCGTGCCTTATAAAGTGCTGAATTTATAATAAACAAAGGTTCATTTTGTTTCACCTGTTTACCTTCTACAAACAGCATCCTTTCCAGATAACCTTCTACGCGTGCATGTATCTCTACATAACTTGCGGCACGAATACGGCCTACATATTCACCAAAAATTTGCACATCTTCTTTCTGAGGCTTGTCAACTATGACAAGGGGACGCAACGGCTCTTCTTTTTTTCGACATCCTGTTGCCAACATTAAAAGGGCGACCAATACGATACCTCCTTTTACTAATCTTTCTCCTACCATTACTAATATCTATAAATGACATTTAAATTTTCTATTGTTCTATCTCTATATTGTAAGAATGAAATAATCGTACCATTGTTCAATACAATCTGTTAAAAAACGCTATATCCCTAAATACTAACCATATAAATAAACAACCAAATAGAACAACTTCTTTATTAAAAACGGGGTTCGTAGAATTATTCCACAGACAAATGCTACATAATCCACAAAACAAATATAAACCAAATACAAATAATGTATTTATGGATAGTCAGAGTCATCAGCTATAAACACAAAAAGGAACCAACCTTACGATTGATTCCTTTCATTTGTTTGGAGTTCTTGACTCTAAAACGGCGGCTATCTA